>Ga0209023_10000005_pt1 | contig 570328 bp, 546 predicted proteins | sample LakOneMetagenome_FD_187468 | JGI IMG/M metagenome (GOLD analysis project Ga0209023, IMG submission 187468) | Freshwater and sediment microbial communities from Lake Erie, Canada (SPAdes) (version 2) | ecosystem: Environmental > Aquatic > Freshwater > Lentic | place: Lake Erie, Canada... | reverse complement strand
CTGACGGTAGCGGGCATCACGGCATTGCTGGTGTCGGTATTGCTGACCATGTGGAGCATCGAGCGCACCTTCAATCGCATCTGGCGGGTACCGACGATTCGCCCGAAGTTCACGCGCTTCCTGTTGTACTGGGCGTTGCTGACTTTGGGTTCGATACTGACGGTCGCGGCAATTTCCGCTTCCTCGAGTTTGTTTGCCTACGCCGAATTATCGGGCTTGCAAACACAGGGAGTCAGCAGTGTCCTGTTGCGCTGGTCGCCTTTTCTGATTGAGCTTTTCGCCATGACTGCCGCTTATTGGTTGATACCGCATCGCCATGTGCCATTTCGTTTCGCCGCGACCGGCGGAATATTGGCGGCATTATTTTTCGAAGGTCTGAAATTCGGGTTTACCAGTTATATCCGCAATACCTCTTTTGAGCAGCTTTACGGTGCCCTTGCGCTGATCCCGATTTTCATGGTGTGGATATATTCCAGCTGGGTGGTGATTTTATTTGGCGCATCGGTAGCGGCCAGTTTGTCGGCATTTCGTTATCAGCCCCGGATTTACCGGTTGCCGACTGGCCAGGAGTTTTACGCCTATCTGCGTTTGCTCGGCCGCCTGGATGCCTGTCGTGGCACAGGTCATGGTCTGCATTTGCAACAAATGCAGGAAATTGAACCAATGATGACCGATGACCTCTTACAGCAGTTGTTGTCGGGTTTGTCGAGTTTGCATATTGTCATGCGTGGTGAAAACGGCGGCTGGATATTGACGCGTGATCTCGATACCGTCTCGCTGAACGAGCTTTATGAACGTTTGCATCTGCGCATTCCGACCAGGCAGGTAACGCTGCCGGGCAGCGATGATGTTTACGGCAAGGCGGCATTGGATGCCTTGTCGCATTTGCGTGAACCGTTGGGCGAGCCGCTTGGCCGCAGCATCGGCAGTTTTATTAAATCTTCCAGGGAAACAAAGCGTGAACAATAAAATCGGATTCATTTTCGCCATCATGATTCTCCTCGGTGGCTGCGGCAAAAAAGACGCTGCCATCGAAGCCCCGTCGGCGCCGGAAATCAAACCGGTAGCACAACCGGCCGCTCCGGTAACACCGGCAAAAAAACCGGACTTCCCGACACTTGAAGTGACCACGTATGACGGCAAACCCTACAAGCTGGCAGAGCATCGCGGCAAATGGGTCGTCGTGAATTTCTGGGCAACCTGGTGCGAGCCATGCAAAAAGGAAATTCCCGATTTCAATGCGCTGGATGCAAAGCGCGAAGACGTCGATTTTGTCGGGCTGGCCTATGAAGAAGTAGAGCGCGCCGACATGGATGCCTTCCTGAAAGTAATTCCGATCAATTACCCGATGGCCGTGCTGGATGTCTACAACCCGCCGGCCGATTTTGATACGCCAGTCGGTTTGCCGCTGACCTATGTCATTTCACCCGAAGGAAAGGTTGCCGGCAAATTCCTGGGGCCGGTGACGATGTCGGATTTGGAAAAAGTGATCGGCGTAAAGAAATAAATGACGGGAAGTGATTCGAAAGCAATTCAAGGTGTCGGGAAAAGTGCAGGGTGTCTGGTTTCGTGCCGGCACCCGCGAGCAGGCTTCGATACTGGGGTTGAGTGGTTATGCCGGCAATCTGAAAGACGGTTCGGTGGTAGTGCAGGCGCAAGGTGACGCCGATAGCATCGGCAAGCTGGAGCAATGGCTGCAATACGGCCCGCCATTGGCGCAAGTGAATCGGGTTGAAAGTGTTGAAATCGCAGTGCAGGCGGCGGAAACGGATTTCCGCATTCTTTGATTTTATTTTATCGATTGGGTTTATTTCGGCGTTGGAATGCTGCTGTTTCGCAGCCCGAATAACATCGTGATGTTGAGCCGGCGATTTTCATAGCCTTCCTTGAAGTGGAAGTGGTCGGTGGCATGGAATAAATCAGAATTGAAAACCACGGCCCTGTTCTGGCGATACGGCACGACGATTTCATTGGCCTGATTGTCTGCAAGGAATTTCCGGACCCGTGCTTGCGCTTCGTCCGAGCCGCTGTTGAATTCATTGAAGCTCCAATCCGCCGGAGCCGCTTTGTCCCATATCCGCAGGCCGCCGGAATTTTCGTCAAGATTTGCCTCGTCGGGCGTTATCCAGAAATTCAGGTTGATTGCGGCCACATCGCCATGTAATTGGATGCCCTGCAATTGGCTGTCGTATTTGAATGCCCACATTTGCATCACCGGATACGGCCCGAAAATCCCCGGAAACTTGAATTTAAGTTCATCGCAAATTTGCAGCAACAAGGGATCGGTAAAGCCATTTTCAAACACCGCACCGAGATAACCGTTGGAATGATTGAAATCAAACCATATCGTCGACTCAAGACAATAACGCCGCAGGGCAGCGAGCGCCTCGGGGGACAGCAGATTGTCGATCCAGGTGATGCCGGGACTTCTGGCGAAATAATCTTTCTCGACTTCGTTTGTATCGAGCGAGCCGGAAAGTGCCGTGCCGGAATAATGACTTGGCTGCAGATGCAATAGACGATTGAAGTGCTGCTGCATGCCGGCGAAAAGAGCCGGTGGAATCGGCAGAATTTCGGTGCGCGAGGATTCGGGTAGTGCTTTCAGGATTTCGCGATAGCGGTCTGCAAGGCTGGAGAATTTGCCGTCGCCATGGATTTTTTCAAGATGATCGAATTGCTCGATGTCATGTTCCATTTTGGCGCGACTGTAAAAACGATGTTCCTTGAGATGGCTGTTGTTTTCGGAACTCGCCACGAAACGTTTGCTGGTGGCGAAATCAAAATCCTGCGCCGCCATCTGCATTTTGCCGAATTCTTTCAGAATCAGCCCGCGGCTGCGGCGACATTCCGGATTTTCCGGTGCCAGCAGGCAGGCGCGTTCTGCCGCTGTCATGGCTTCATCAAGCAATCTGAGTTGCCTGGCTGCAGTACTCAGTAAAGACCAGGCGGTGGCCGATTGATTTGCCAGCGTGACGGCTCTTTTCGCGTGCTCATAAGAAGCCTGAAAAACTTCGCAGTCGAAAAATAATGCCGCCAGATTTTCATGCAGTCCGGCATTGTTCGGAGCCAATCTTAGCGCCTGCAAAAAAGCATCTTCGGCATCGCCCAGGCGGCCCAGCATATGCAATGCCTGACCGGCAAGAATATGGCACTCGGCCAAATCCGGTCTGAGTTTGCCGGCGGTTTCGAATTCCGAAACCGCCAATTCCAATTCGTTCCGATGCAAATGAATCAGGCCCGAACAAAAATGATGGCCAAAATAACCGGGTGTTTTCAATGCCGCCTGTTCATTCAGTCTGGCGGCAATATCAAATGCCTTGTATCCAATCAATTTGAAGATGCAATCGGACGTCAGCTCGGGATTGAAATTGTCCAGTTCGGCCGAGCGACTGAAAGCCGCGATGGCGTCTTCGGTTTCTCCCCGTGCCTGCGCCATCAGCGCAAAAAAATAGGGAACCCGGGCATCGGGTGCCTGACGAATGCCATCGAGCAAAGACTCTGCCCTGGCGAAGTCATTTTGCTGGATACACAGCATTGCCGATTGTAGTGATTGTTCGAGTTGCCGGTTGCCAGATTGCATGTGCGGAAATCAATTCCTGTTCTTGATGGGTTTGACTGGCCCGGTAAATTTTTCCTTCGCGGCCTTGGCTTTCAATGGCGGAAATTCAATCGCCGAATCGGGCAGGTTATGGTCGGGGATGCGAGCCAGCAAATCCTGGATCAGCGTAATGCGACCTTGTTTCTGGCTGTTGAAATCCACCACTGTCCAGGGTGCGAGTTTGGTATGTGTTGCCGCAAACATTTCATCGCGGGCCTTGCCGTACTCCGCGTATTTTTCTCGCGCCTTGATATCAATCGGCGACAATTTCCAGCGCTTGGTCGGATCTTTTACCCGTTCGGCAAAACGTTCTTCCTGTTCTTCCTGGTCAACCGACAGCCAATACTTGAATAGAAGAATGCCGTCGTCGACCAGCATTTTTTCCAGCACGGGTACCTGCTTGAGGAATTGCGCAGTTTGTTCGGGTGTGCAAAAGCCCATCACTTTCTCGACACCGGCACGGTTGTACCAGGAGCGATCAAACAGTACCAATTCGCCAGCCGATGGCAGGTGGGCAAGATAACGCTGGAAATACCATTGGGTTTTCTCGGTTTCGTCGGGCTTGGAAAGCGCGACGCTGCGGCATTGGCGTGGTGGCAGGCAGGAAGTAATCGCATTGATCACGCCGCCTTTGCCTGCGGTATCGCGACCTTCGACGATTACCAGTGCCCGCTTGCCGGTATGCAACAGCCAGCGCGCCAGCTGGTTCAATTCAATTTGCAAAGGCTCGAGTGCTTTTTCGTAATCTTTGGTTTTCATGGCGATATTCCTTTGCGGAAGAAATGGATGATGCAATAAAAAACACTTGGTGCCGGTTTATGACTCGCGCAGACGCGGCCGCAGATTGGCCAGATTGCATGGCTTGGTACGTGAATCAAGCTGTGCCGAAATCAATTTATCCCAAGCCGTTTTGCAGGCGGAGGTTGAGCCAGGCAAACAAAAAACGAAAGTATTGTTTGCCAGCCCGGCAAAAGCGCGTGACTGCAGGGTGGATGTGCCGATTTCATCGAAACTCAAGACGCGAAACATTTCGCCAAAGCCCGGCATTTCCTTGTCCAGTAATGGCTTGATGGCCTCGGGTGTGGAATCACGGCCGGTAAATCCGGTGCCGCCATTGATCAAGACGCCATCGATTTTTTCTTCGGCAATCCATGCCGATACTTTCGCCCGCAACAAATATTTATTGTCCGGCAGCAAGGCACGATCAAATAATTGATGGCCTTGCAGCTTCAAGGCGTCGCAAAGGAAATCGCCGGAGCTGTCGTTTTCGAAAGTGCGGGAATCGGAGACCGTCAAAACACAAAGATTCAGGGCAGTAAATTCTTTTCCGCCACTCATGCGGCCTCCGTCAGTATTTTCAGTTCATCGACCTGGCTCTCGCGGGTGAGCGTGTCGATCAGTTCATCCATATCGCCGGCGATGATTTGCGGTAATGCGTACAGGGTCAAGCCATCAACACGATGATCGGTAATGCGACCCTGCGGAAAATTATAAGTGCGAATGCGCTGGCTGCGGTCGCCGCTGCCTACCTGAAGGCGGCGTTCCTGCGCCTGCGTTGCTTGCTGTTTGCTGACTTCGGCTTCATACAGTTTCGATTTCAGCAGGGACATCGCCTGGGCGCGGTTTTTATGTTGGCTGCGCTGGTCCTGGCATTCCACAATCAATCCGGTCGGCAGATGCGTAATGCGAATGGCCGAATCGGTTTTGTTGACGTGCTGGCCGCCCGCACCGGAGGCGCGGAAGGTATCGACTTTCAAATCGTTTGGGCGAATTTCCACTTCATCGATTTCATCCAGCTCGGGCAGGATGGCTACCGTTGCCGCCGACGTGTGGATACGGCCCTGGGTTTCGGTATCGGGAACGCGCTGGACGCGATGGGTGCCGGATTCGAATTTGAATTTCGAATAAGCGCCTTTGCCTTCGATGCGCGCAATGATTTCCTTGTAGCCGCCATGCTCGCCTTCACTGGCGGAAACGATTTCCACCAGCCAGCGCTGCTTCTCGGCGTAACGGGAATACATGCGAAACAAATCGCCGGCGAAAATGGCAGCCTCATCGCCACCTGTGCCAGCGCGAACTTCCAGAAACAGATTGGCGTCATCGCGTGGATCTTTCGGGATCAGCAATAAAGACAATTGTTCATCGAGTTCGGCAATGCGTGCTTGTGCGAGCGGGATTTCCTCGTCTGCCAACTCGCGCATTTCGGGGTCGTTACGCATTTGTTCGGCCGACACCAGGTCTTTCTGTGCCTGGCGATACAGGGCCAGATTTTGCGCAACCGGTTCGAGCTGCGAATATTCTTTCGATAGCGCACGAAATCTATTGTTGTCGTTGATGATCGATGCATCCGACAGCAGGTGTCCGACTTCTTCATAACGTTCGGCCAGAATTTCGAGTTTGCGTAGCAGGCTGGGAGTCATTTTTCGCTTTCTTGGCTATCGTTTGAATAAAGTTTTTCGGCGGCCCGCAATAGATCGGCGTCGCCACGCAGTGCCGCCTGCCTTAAAGCGGCCGTGGGTGCGTGCAATAATTTGTTGGTCAGTTGGTGCGCCAATAATTCCAGCACTGTTTTCGGGTCCTGGCCATTGGCCAGTTGTTCGCGGGCCTGGTCAAGCAAGGCATCGCGGGCTTGTTCGCCGGTGGCGCGTAATTTCTTCAATGCATTCTGGTTGCCCTGCGCCTGTGTCCAGGCCACGAAATGCTGGACCTGCAAATCGATAATGACTTCGGCTTCATTGGCCGCTTCACGCCGCGATGCGCGATTGTCTTCAATGACCTGTTCCAGATCATCAACGGTGTAAAGATACACATCCGGCAATTCGGCGACATTCGCCGCAATGTCGCGCGGCACGGCAAGGTCGAGCAGGAACATGGGTTTGTGTTTGCGTGCTTTCAATGCACTTTGAACCATGGCCTTGTTCAAAATCGGATCGCGACTAGCCGTGGCGCTGATGATGATGTCGGCCTCGAACAGATGACGCTCGATATCGTGCAAGGGCAGGGCGACGCCGCCATGCTGCGTGGCCAGGGTTTGTGCATGTTCCAACGTGCGATTGGCAATGAGCAGGCGTTTCACTTTCGCGTCGCTCAAATGCCGGGCCGATAATTCGATGGTGTCGCCGGCGCCGATCAGCATCACCGTCGCGCGATCAAGTTCGGTAAACAAACGTTGTGCCATTCTCACGGCCGCAAATGCGACGGAAACCGGATGCGCGCCGATCCGGGTATCGGTGCGCACGCGTTTGGCCACCGAAAAAGTTTGCTGAAACAAACGGTCGAGCATGCCATTCACACTGTTGGCGTCGCGTGCCGCCTGCCAGGCTGTTTTGACCTGGCCCAGGATTTGCGGTTCGCCGAGAATCAGTGAATCCAGCCCTGCCGCAACGCGGAATAAATGTTTTACTGCCTGTGCGTCGTGATGCTGATAGCAATAAGTTTGCAGCGCATCTACCGAGAGCCCGTGCTGTTGCGAAAGCCACTGCAGGAGTTGGGTTTCCGCGCCCGGATCGATCTGCGCGTAAATTTCGGTGCGATTGCAGGTCGAAAGCACGGCTGCTTCATGAATGCCGTTCAGTGCATGCAGGGTTTTCAGGGCCAGTGGTAAGCGCGCAGCCTCGACTGCCACCGTTTCGCGCATGGCGAGTGGTGCGGTTTGATGATTTAGGCCGAGCGCGATAAAGGGCATGAAAGGGCGGTGCTGGGTTATGCTATTGGCGGGTGCTGCCTATTCTAACGTATTGGTGTTCCAATGATTTTTCGCGTGTTTGTCCTAGGGCTTTTCCTGCTCCCGAAACCATCCTTGGCCGAGCTGCCATCGGATGAAAAAAGCCAGGCGGTCGCCGCCGTGATGGCCGCGGAATACGCTTTGCAAAACAAAGATGTCAAAACTGCCGCACTTGAATACACCCGGGCCGCCGAGCTCGACAACGAGGCAGAGCTGGCCGAGCGTGCCACCCAGTTGGCAATGAGCGTGAAAATGCCCGAGCTTTCCCGCCGGGCGCTAACGCGCTGGCAGGCCCTCGCGCCAGATTCGGCGCCGATGTGGGCGATGAATTTACGTTTAAGCATGCAGTTGGGCGAAGCAGAATCGGCGTATCTTTTTTCGAGGAAATTATTGAGTTACCCAAGTGCCGAATACAGCTCTTTGCTTTTTGACGTATTGCGGGCGGAAAAAGGCGATGGCGGCGTGATGTCGAGGGCGGTTTTGCGCGATATCGCAAGCGATGCACCGATTGCCGATAACCTGCAGGTCTGGATTCAATTATTGTATTTGGCCGATGCCCTGGATGAACCGGTTGCGCGGCAAAACCTGAGTGCCAGAATGGCGCTTAAATTTCCCGATGATGCGCGTGCGCAGATAATGGGTGCATCGGCCCTGCGATTAAAAGGCGATGAAGTGACAGCGCTTGCCGTGCTGCAGCGGGCAAGCACGCTGCAGCCGCAAAATAACTGGGTAAGACAAACTATTTTGTTTGAATTTACCGAGTTGCAGGCATGGAAGGAGGCCGAAAAATATCTTGCGACTGGCCCGCAGGACGAAGCTAGCTGGTTAATGCGCGGCCGATTTGTTTTGGAGATGAAGCAATCGGATGTCAGCGAGAAATTTTATGCGGCGCTGCAATCGCATGAAAAGCAGCCAAGCCAGAAACTGCAATTATTGCTCGGCCAGTTGGCAGACTCCCTGGGTCGCTGGGCAGAAGCAGAGCGCTGGTATCGCGGCATCAATATCAGCCCGCAACGCGAACGCGCACAGCTGCGTTTACCGGTGATGCTGCAAAGACAAAACCGCTGGGACGAGGCGCTGAAACAGTTGCAGGCACTGCAATCAAATGAAGATGCCGACGGTGAATTCCGGCGTGATAGTTATATGGTCGAGGCGGATTTGTGGGCCGGGCAAAATAATGATGTGCAGGCGATGAAAGCCCTGCAGCGCGGCCTGGCAATCTTTGAGGGCGACCCGCTATTGCTTTATGGCAGGGCCATGCAGCACGCCAGTCAAAACCGTATCGATCAGGCGCTGGTCGACCTTAAAAAAATCATTGATGACAATGACCAAAATGCCGAAGCCTTGAATGCCTATGGTTATACGCTGGCGCAATACAGACGCCAGTATGCGCAGGCTCTGCCCTACATTGAAAAGGCCATCAAGTTGCGGCCCAATTCCGCTTCGACGATGGACAGTCTTGGCTGGATAAAATTGATGCAAAAGAAATACGATGAAGCGCAACGCTGGCTGGAAAAAGCATGGAGCAAATCGAAGGATGCCGAAATTTCCGCACATCTTGGCGAGCTTTACTGGGTGCTTGGCCGAAAGGACGATGCGCGAAAAGTCTGGTCGGCAGGGCAGGTGATCGATCCGCAATACGCGCAATGGCCCATCATCAGAAAAAAATATTCCTTATGAAAAATATCCTTGCCGTTTTTTTCTGCGTGTTGATAAGTGCCTGCCAGCCAATAGTGAAACCGGTAAACGAATCGGGAAATTTACAAAAACAGCTTGAACGTGAATCGATTTTACAAAGGCGCAATACATGGAGTTTTCATGGACGTCTGGCCGTCAGCGACGACAATCAGGCAGGTACCGTGAAAATTCGCTGGCAGCAAACCGGCGCACGATTCGATATCGAAATTTCCCTGCCAATTACCGGCCAGAAATATCGTCTGCATAGCGTTGGGAGCCAGGTGCGACTGGAAGGTTCGGGCCTCGCTGCGCTTGAAGGCGATAGTGCCGAGGCCGTGTTGCAGCAAGCGATGGGCTGGCGCATTCCGTTTCACGATATGCAAGCCTGGTTGCGCGGCGTGCGTGCCGACAGCGCAACGGCAATAGAATTCGGGCCCGATGGCCTGCCGGCGAAATTTCACGAGAATGGTTGGCTGGTGGATTATCGTGCATGGGATTCTGCTGCCACGCCACTGCCGATGAAAGTATTTGCGAACACCGGCAGCGATGGGAAAAAGGCGAGCGTGCGTCTGCAAATTGAGGCATGGGACACGCCATGACGGATTTTTCCGAAAAACAGGGCTGGAGCAGCTGGCCGGCCCCGGCAAAAATAAATTTGTTTCTGCAAATCACCGGTCAACGGGATGATGGCTACCACTTACTGCAGACGGTTTTCCAGTTGCTTGATTGGGGCGATAGTGTCCACGTCAGGCTGCGCGAGGATTCCTCGATAATTCGCGTCGGCACTGACGATTACGGTGTTCATGCAGATGAGGATTTAATTATCCGTGCGGCAAAATCCTTGCAACTTGCCGCCAATGTGAAGCAGGGCGCCGAACTGGCGGTGACCAAGCGTATTCCCCTGGGTGGAGGTTTCGGAGGTGGTTCATCGGATGCCGCGAGCGTATTGGTGGTTTTGAATGAAATCTGGCAGGCCGGTCTGAATGTCGATGCATTGGCTGCCTTGGGGCTAAAGCTTGGCGCAGATGTGCCGGTTTTCGTGCGAGGACATAGCGCATGGGCAGAAGGCGTTGGTGAAAAATTATCACCGGTGGAATTGCCGGAAGCCGCATATTTATTGGTGGATTCGGGCGTGAGTGTGCCGACCCGCGAACTTTTTCAATCTTTGGAATTGACTCGAAATGCCGCTCCTGTGACAATAGCGGACTTCGTTTCAGGAACAGTGCTCGGGAATGCCTTCGAGCCGGTTCTGCGGGCAAGAGAAAAGACGGTCGATAGACTGCTCGAATTTCTGTCCCAGTTCGGCGCGGCATGCTTGACCGGCACCGGTGGCGGTTGTTTTGTGAGGTTTAATAGCCTTGCCGAAGCCCAAGCCGCTCGCAAAAGTTTGCCTTCAGGCCTTAAAGCCTGGGTCGCGAACGGCGTGAATCGCTCGTCTTTGCAGACGCAGCTTGCGCACTGGACTAAAAAACGAGACTTGTAGGGGCGTCGCCAAGCGGTTAAGGCACCGGGTTTTGATCCCGGCATTCGTAGGTTCGATTCCTTCCGCCCCTGCCATTTTCTAATGTTTCACCACATCGGAAGACTGCCATGAGCATGCAAAACCTGCTCGTTTTTTCAGGTAACGCCAATCTTCCGCTCGCCAAAGCCGTATGCCGGGAGTTGTCGGTTCCACTGGGCAAAGCCCTGGTTGGCAAGTTTTCCGACGGTGAAGTACAGGTTGAAATTGAAGAAAACGTACGAAGACAGGAAGTCTTCGTCATGCAGTCGACCTGTGCGCCGACGGCCGAGAATTTCATGGAGTTGCTGGTCATGGTGGATGCGCTCAAGCGCGCCTCGGCCGGCAGCGTCACGGCGGTAGTCCCGTACTTTGGCTACGCCCGTCAGGATCGTCGCCCGCGTTCGGCACGCGTGCCAATCACGGCAAAAGTAGCGGCAAAAATGTTTTCCGCCGTCGGTACCGACCGGGTTTTGACGGTCGATGTGCATGCGGACCAGATCCAGGGTTTTTTCGATATTCCGGTTGATAACGTTTACGCATCCCCGATTTTGCTGGCCGATATCTGGCGCAATCAGGGTACCGACAACGTGATCGTGGTGTCGCCCGATGTGGGTGGTGTGGTGCGCGCGCGCGCTATCGCCAAACGCCTCGACGATGCCGAACTGGCCATCATCGATAAACGTCGTCCGCGTGCCAACGTGTCAACCGTGATGAACATCATCGGTGACGTCGAAGGCAAAACCTGCGTGTTGGTGGATGACATCGTGGACACCGCTGGCACCTTGTGTGCAGCGGCAGCGGCATTGAAGCAGCATGGCGCCAAGCGCGTGGTCGCCTACTGCACCCATGCGGTTTTGTCCGGCACTGCCATTAACAACATCACCGGTTCGGCATTGGACGAGCTCGTGGTGACCGACACGATTCCATTGACGGATGCCGCCCGCGCCTGCGGACGTATCCGTCAACTGGGCGTGGCGGAATTGCTGGCCGAAACCATTCGACGCATTGCGTTGGGTGAGTCGGTCAGTACGTTGTACGTGGATTGATTAATATTTTTCTTGGATTTATTTCAAAAAAATAAATCCAAGTAGATTTCCCGATAGCCGGAAGGCCGTCGGAAACCGCTCACTTGGTCGCGAGTGAGTGTTATCGCCGTCGCGAGACGGTTCATTTAGAAAAGGTAGAACCATCATGGCAACTCATGCAATTAATGCCAGTGCCCGCAAAGACGAAGGGAAAGGTGCGAGCCGCCGCTTACGTCACAGCGGTTTCACTCCGGCAATCGTTTACGGCGGCACGACGCCTCCGGCCTCCATCCAGTTTGACCACAACCCGTTGTGGCTGGCTACCCAGAACGAGTGGTTCTATTCCTCGATTCTCGAGCTCAGCATCGACGGCAAAATGGAAAAAGTGCTGTTGCGCGATATGCAACGTCACCCGTTCAAGCAACTCATCCTGCATCTGGATTTCCAGCGCGTTGATGAAAACACCGCTATCCGCTTCAACGTTCCGTTGCACTTCCTGAACCAGGAAAAATCGTCGGCTGGTAAAACGGCCGGTATTCTGGTTCTGCACGAACTCAATGAAATCGAAGTGCTGTGCTTGCCGCGCGATTTGCCTGAATTCATCGAAATCGATTTGGGCGAACTCAATGTTGGCGACATCATCCACATGTCGGATCTGAAACTGCCGAACGGCGTCAGCCTGCCGGCATTGAAACTTGGCAAGAAGCACGATTTGGCCGTCGTTATCGCCAAGCATGCCAAAGACGAAGCCGAAGACATTGTGGCGCCAGCCGCAGAAGTGCCTTCGACGAAGTCGGCCAAAGCCGGTGCAGCGCCTGCCGCGGCTCCAGCCAAGCCTGCTGCCAAGAAGAAATAATTCCTCCGGCGCATGCTTTGGCTTGCGCCCTGGTTTTTATGGCAACTGGACTACGTCTTATTGTCGGCCTTGGAAATCCCGGCGCCGAACACGCCAAAACCCGGCACAACGCCGGGTTTTGGTTTATTGATGCATTGGCGGAAAAAGCCGGTGCTCGTTTTGGTCTCGAATCAAAGCTGCATGGCGAAACTGCGAAGATCGAAATCGCCGGCAAAACCGTTTACCTGCTGAAGCCTTCAACCTATATGAATGCCAGTGGCCGTTCGGTAACGGCTGCATTGCGTTACTGGAAAATCGAGCCCGAAGAATGCTTGTTGGCGCATGATGAATTGGATATGCCCCCCGGTACTGCACGTCTGAAGTTCGATGGCGGTCATGGCGGCCAAAATGGATTGCGCGACACGATAGCCCTGCTTGGGCATGGCAAATTTCACCGGTTAAGGGTTGGTATTGGCCATCCTGGCCACAAAGATAAGGTTACGCCTTGGGTGCTCGGACGGGCAGGCAAGGATGATGAAGTATCGATTTTACGTGCCATCGATGACGCCATTGCGGTAATGCCGTTGTGTGTCGAGGGCAATTTTCATGACGCAATGACGAAGTTGCACACAGCGAAGTCGTGAGCGGTGAGCGGTGATTGGTGAGCGAATCCGCTCCCAGTCACCGCTGACCATTCACTGCTTAAACAGGAACACGAACATGGGTATCAAATGCGGCATCGTCGGGCTTCCCAACGTGGGCAAATCGACTTTATTCAATGCGCTGACCAAGGCAGGCATTGCGGCAGCCAATTTTCCGTTCTGCACGATTGACCCCAATGTCGGCGTAGTGCCGGTACCGGATCCGCGTCTGGGCCAGTTGGCCGAGATCGTCAAGCCCCAGAAAACCATTCCGACCTCGGTCGAATTCGTCGATATCGCCGGGCTGGTTGCCGGAGCGGCAAGCGGCGAGGGCCTGGGCAACAAGTTTCTGGCCCATATCCGCGAAACCGATGCCATCTGCCATGTGGTTCGCTGCTTCGAAAACACCGACATCATTCATGTGAACGGCAAAATCGATCCTTTATCGGATATCGATACTATCGATACCGAGCTGGCTTTGGCAGATCTGGATTCCGTCGAAAAAGCATTGAACCGCGCCGAAAAGCTTGCCAAGTCCGGCGATAAGGACGCTCAGGCTCGCAAGCCGGTATTGGCCAAAGTGCGAGAAGCGCTCGATCAAGGCAAGCCGGCTCGGGTTGCGGGCCTCGATGCGGAAGAAAAAGCATTGATCCGTGATTTGTTTCTATTGACGCTGAAACCTGTCCTATATGTGGCGAACGTCCTCGAAAACGGTTTTGAAAACAATCCTTTTCTCGATGCCGTCCGTGCGCGTGCCCTGACTGAAGGTGCCGAAGTAGTGCCGGTCTCGGCGGCCATTGAAGAAGAAATGTCCCAGCTTGAAGATGCCGATCGTGCCGAGTTTCTGGCCGAAATGGGCCTGGACGAGCCCGGCTTGAACCGCCTGATCCGTGGCGCATACAAGCTCCTCGGCCTGCAGACCTATTTCACTGCCGGCGTTAAGGAAGTCCGTGCCTGGCAGGTTCGTGCCGGTTCGACGGCGCCGCAAGCGGCAGCCGTTATTCATACCGATTTTGAAAAAGGCTTTATCCGGGCCGAAACCATCGCTTTCGACGACTTCATCAAATACAAAGGCGAGTCCGGGGCGCGTGATGCGGGTCGTTTGCGCCTGGAGGGCAAGGAATACCTGGTTCAGGAAGGCGATGTTCTGCACTTCCGTTTCAACGTTTAATCGCTCAACTATGTAATTGCCGTCATTTTGTCGTTGACAAAAACAGCTAGTCCCGCCAAAATTGCGGGCTTCCTGACGGAGGGATACCCAAGCGGCCAACGGGGGCAGACTGTAAATCTGCTGTCTTACGACTTCGGTGGTTCGAATCCACCTCCCTCCACCAGTTTCATGTTTTTTGCGTCAAGTTCTTGAAGATTTTGGTTGTTGTTTGTAAATCAAAAAGTGCGGGAATAGTTCAATGGTAGAACATCAGTTTTCCAAACTGATTACGAGGGTTCGATTCCCTCTTTCCGCTCCATTGAATTGCGCAGAAGGTTTTGTTTCAAAAGCGTTACCGAGTTTTACGCTCACTTAGCTCAGTCGGTAGAGCACTTCCTTGGTAAGGAAGAGGTCGGAGGTTCGATTCCTCTAGTGAGCACCATCCGCGGTTGCGTGAAAACGCAATCATTATTTTTTGAATTCATCAGGTATAGAGCAATGTCCAAAGAAAAGTTCGAGCGCAAAAAGCCGCACGTGAACGTCGGCACGATTGGTCACGTGGATCATGGAAAGACGACGCTGACCGCAGCGCTGACCAAGATTGGTGCAGAACGCTTTGGTGGTGAATTCAAAGCGTACGACGCGATTGACGCGGCGCCGGAAGAAAAAGCGCGTGGTATCACGATTTCGACCGCGCACGTGGAATACGAATCACCGAACCGCCACTACGCCCACGTTGACTGCCCAGGCCATGCTGACTATGTGAAGAACATGATCACCGGTGCTGCCCAGATGGACGGCGCGATTCTGGTGTGCTCGGCTGCTGACGGCCCGATGCCACAAACCCGCGAACACATCCTGTTGTCGCGCCAGGTTGGCGTGCCGCACATTGTGGTGTTCCTGAACAAAGCGGACATGGTTGACGACGAAGAGTTGATGGAACTGGTCGAAATGGAAGTTCGTGAACTGCTGAGCAAGTACGATTTCCCAGGCGACGATACTCCGATCATTCGTGGTTCGGCCCGTTTGGCGCTGGAAGGCGACCAGTCGGAAATCGGCGTCCCTGCGATCATCAAACTGGTCGAAGCGCTCGATACCTTTATCCCAGAGCCAATCCGTGACGTGGAAAAAGCGTTCCTGATGCCAGTGGAAGACGTGTTCTCGATCTCCGGTCGCGGCACCGTGGTGACTGGCCGTATTGAACGCGGCGTGATCAAGGTCGGCGAAGAAATCGAAATCGTCGGTATCCGTCCTACGCAAAAAACCACCGTGACCGGTGTGGAAATGTTCCGCAAGTTGCTGGACCAGGGCCAGGCAGGCGATAACGCCGGCTTGTTGCTGCGTGGTACCAAGCGTGACGACGTGGAACGTGGCCAGGTATTGGCCAAGCCCGGTTCGATCAACCCGCACACCGACTTTGAAGCCGAAGTGTATGTGTTGAGCAAAGACGAAGGTGGCCGTCATACGCCGTTCTTCAAAGGTTACCGTCCGCAGTTCTATTTCCGTACGACCGACGTGACCGGCGCTTGCCAGTTGCCCGAAGGCGTGGAAATGGTGATGCCGGGTGACAACGTGAAGATGGTGGTGAGTCTGATTGCACCGGTGGCAATGGACGAAGGTCTGCGTTTTGCTATTCGTGAAGGCGGCCGTACGGTTGGCGCCGGCGTGGTAGCCAAGATCATCAAGTAATTTGTGTCAAGCCGATCGATTTCGATCGATCGGATGCACGGAAATGGCGGGCCGGAAGCGGTCCGCCATCGCCCGTTTAGAGTAAGCCACACGCTAGTAGCTCAATTGGCAGAGTAGCGGTCTCCAAAACCGCGGGTTGGGGGTTCGAGTCCCTCCTGGCGTGCCACTAATTTCGGTCTTGCACGGAAGTGCACGGCAACAACGGCGAAAGTCGATAAGAGTTGGAATGAATACGAAAGTAGAAAACGTTAATGCCGCTACCAGCGGTGCTGACATAGCAAAATACGCTGTTGCAATCGCGCTTGTTGCAGGCGGCATTTTTGCTTATACCCATTTCACACAATTGCATTCGGTATTGCGCGGCTTGATGGCCTTTGCCGGCATGTTGCTGGGCGCAGGCGTTTTTGCGACTACCTCGAAAGGATTTGCCGTACGCGACTTCTTTTCCGAAGCCATGTTCGAGCTGCGTAAAGTTGTCTGGCCAACCAGGCAGGAAGCCTGGAAGGTGACCTGGGTGGTGATGGTAGTGGTGGTGATCATTAGCGTAGTGCTCTGGCTATTCGATTTGATTATTTCGAATCTCGTCTCGCTGTTACTGGGTTAAGGACTTACATCATGGCAAAACGTTGGTATGTCGTTCACGCTTATTCCGGTTTCGAAAACCAGGTAGCCCGCAATATTGAAGCCCGTATTGCCCGCGACAGCATGGAAGAAAAATTTGGCCTGGTGCTGGTTCCTACCGAAGAAGTGGTAGAGATGCGCGCCGGTCAAAAACGCAAATCCGAACGCAAGTTTTTCCCGGGTTATGTGCTGGTTCAAATCGAAACCAATGAAGACGGCGGGATTCCGCGCATTGATGACGAAAGCTGGCATTTAATCAAAGAGACACCGAAGGTCATGGGTTTCATTGGTGGTACGCGCGAGCGCCCCTTGCCAATCCTTGATTCGGAAGCCGACATGATTCTTCGCCGCGTACAAGACGGCGTCGACAAACCGAAGCCGAAAATTCTGTTTGAACCTGGTCAATTGGTTCGTGTTACCGATGGCCCATTCAACGATTTCAACGGTACGGTAGAAGAAGTGAATTACGAGAAGAGCCGCTTGCGCGTGGCTGTTCTGATTTTCGGGCGTTCCACGCCGGTCGAACTCGAGTTCGGCCAGGTGGAGAAAGCCTAAAGGCGGGAAGGGTAAGACGAGAGACGAGAGACAAAGCATAGCTTTTACCTCCCGTTTTCCGTCTAACGTCTCCCAGTTTTAACAATAAGGAGGAGTCCCGCAGTCCCAGACGTGCAGACGCTTGAACTCCAGGAGTAAATAACATGGCAAAGAAAGTAGTTGGTTATATCAAGCTGCAAGTGAAGGCTGGCCAAGCCAATCCTTCGCCACCGGTGGGCCCTGCATTGGGTCAGCGCGGTCTGAACATCATGGAATTTTGCAAAGCATTCAACGCCGCAACTTCCAAATTGGAACCGGGTCTCCCGACTCCGGTCATCATTACCGCTTATTCCGACCGTACCTTTACCTTCGTGACCAAGAGCACGCCGGCAACCGTATTGTTGAAAAAGGCCGTCGGCATCACTTCGGGCTCGAAACGTCCGAATACCGAAAAAGTCGGCAAGGTAACCCGTAAACAACTCGAAGACATCGCGAAAGCGAAAGAACCCGATTTGACAGCAGCTTCGCTCGATGCAGCAGTGCGCACCATTGGTGGCAGCGCTCGCAGCATGGGCCTGATTGTGGAGGCTTAAGACATGGCTAAGATCACTAAACGTTTCAAGGCTATGCAAAACGCCGTTGTTCCAGGCAAAGCGTACCCAATCGAAGAAGCACTGAAAATTATTCAAGCCAACAGCAAAACGAAATTCGTTGAAGCTGTCGACGTCGCAGTACGTCTCGGCGTTGATGCGAAGAAATCCGACCAGCAAGTACGTGGTTCCACCGTGTTGCCAGCCGGCACCGGTAACACCGTTCGCGTTGCCGTATTCTGCCCGGCCGGTGCAAAAGCCGATGAAGCTTTGGCCGCAGGTGCGGACGTAGTCGGTATGGATGACCTGGCCGACAAAATGCTGGCTGGCGACATCAACTATGACGTCGTGATCGCAACACCAGACGCGATGCGCGTTGTCGGTAAACTCGGTACCGTGTTGGGCCCGCGTGGTCTGATGCCTAACCCGAAAGTCGGCACCGTATCGGCTGATGCCGCTGGCGCCGTCCGTAATGCCAAGGCAGGTCAAGTGCGTTATCGCACCGACAAAGCCGGCATTATCCACTGCACTATCGGCAAGGCAAATTTCGAAGCCGCGGCACTAGCAGGCAATCTGCAAGCACTGCTGCTGGATCTGATCAAAGCCAAGCCATCGTCTGCGAAAGGTCAATATCTGCAAAAGATCTCGTTGAGCTCGACCATGGGTCTGGGCGTAACGGTTGATCAATCGTCGCTGACGCTCAAGTAAGAAATAACGCTGTCGGGAGTGTCGCCCCGATGGTTTGATTTTGAAGGCGCTGCCCGGTGCAAACCGGGCAAGCTATCAAAGACCGCAGGTGCGAACAGCGCACACCAGCGTCGGGCAAGGAAGCTTGAAGATTGTATTGGCAAGGATTCGCCGTTGGTGAAAGCGAGCTCGCTTAATGTTTGCGAAAGCACGCCGGCGTAGATGGTGCAGCCCTCTGGATTTATCTGGAACGGCCACCAATGGGATGCCTGCAAGGGTATCCACGATACCGAAGGATTGGTATCGCACAGGACCACAATCGGCAGGAGCCGAAAGTGGATTTCAATTGGAGGAGTAATTAATGGCTCTCAATCTGTCACAGAAGCACCAAGTTGTCGCTGAAATAGCAGAAGTTGCATCGAAAGCTCAATCCTTGGTTGCAGCAGAGTACGCAGGCGTTACGGTGGGTCAAATGACCGCCATGCGCAAGAAAGCTCGCGAAACCGGCGTGTACTTGAAAGTTGTCAAGAACACCCTGGCTGAGCGTGCCGTCAGTGGTACCGAATTCGAGAATGTAAAAGATTCTCTTACCGGCCCATTGCTGTATGCGTTCTCGATGGAGGACCCTGGCGCAGCCAGCCGTCTGATCAAGGATTTTGTAAAAATCAACGACAAGCTACAGGCGAAGATCGTTTCCATTGGCGGCAATATGTATCCGGCTACGCACGTTGACGTGCTGGCTTCGTTGCCAACCCGCGATCAAGCATTGGCCATGTTGGCCCGCGCTCTTTCCGAACCGGCGGCCATGTTCGCCCGTGCGGTCAAGGCAGTGGCCGACAAGCAAGGTGGCGGCGAAGCCGCACCCGAAGCTGAAGCTACCGCCGAAGCGTGATGACATCAGCAACACGATGCATTCCCAAACAAACCAGTAAATAAATTTTAGAGGTAAACACAATGTCCCTTTCCAATGATCAAATCGTTGAAGCGATTGCCGGCAAAACCCTGATGGAAGTGATGGAGCTCGTTCGCGCCATCGAAGAAAAATTCGGCGTTTCCGCTGCCGCCCCGGTTGCTGCTGCCGGCCCTGCCGCTGCTGCTGCCGTTGTTGAAGAACAAACCGAATTCACGGTTGTCCTGAAAGCAACTGGCGAGAAGAAAGTTGAAGTAATTAAAGCCGTCCGCGCCATCACTGGCCTCGGCTTGAAAGAAGCGAAAGACCTGGTCGAAGGCGCACCGCAAACCGTTAAGGATGCAGTGTCCAAGGCCGATGCCGACAAGTTCAAGAAAGAACTCGAAGCAGCTGGCGCAACTGTCGAACTCAAGTAAGCGATTACTTGCTTCGCCGGTGCGAATTGGCGAGTAAAGGCTGGGAGCGAAAGCTCCCGGCCTTTAGCCGTTAATCAGCACTGCAAGAAATACAGCAACAAATTTTCACGAGTTGTCAGTCGGAAGTAGCGGGAGAAGGCGTGCTAGTGCCGGCAATACTAGCGATTTCCCACTGACAATTTACTTTTCTGTTTTATCCGCAGATCGAATACCAATCTGCATATCAAAACGAGGCGATAGCTCCCATGAACTACACCTTCACCGAGAAAAAGCGCATCCGCAAAAACTTCGGCAAACGCCGTGATGTTTTGGATGTCCCGTATTTGCTCGCCATCCAGATGGACTCCTACCGTGAATTCCTGCAGGAATTCTCGCCAACTGCCAACCGCGAAGATCGCGGTCTGCATGCGGCACTGAAATCGGTATTTCCGATTGCATCCTACTCCGGCAATGCCGCGCTCGAATACGTGAGTTATCGCCTCGGCGAACCACCGTTCGATGAACGCGAATGCCGCAACCGTGGCCTGAGCTACGGCGCGCCGTTGCGCGTGACCGTGCGTTTGGTGATTTACGATCGTGAATCTTCCACCAAAGCCATCAAGTATGTAAAAGAACAAGAAGTCTACATGGGCGAATTGCCGCTCATGACGGGCAATGCCACCTTTATCGTGAACGGTACCGAACGCGTTATCGTGTCGCAACTGCACCGTTCGCCAGGCGTGTTCTTCGATCACGACCGCGGCAAGACCCACAGCTCGGGCAAATTGCTGTATTCGGCTCGTATCATTCCTTATCGCGGTTCGTGGCTGGATTTCGAATTCGACCCGAAAGATTGCGTCTATACCCGTATCGATCGTCGCCGCAAATTGCCGGTTTCGATTTTGCTGCGCGCACTGGGCTACAACAACGAAGAAATGCTCAATATTTTCTTCGACATCAATACTTTCCACATCGCCAACAAAGATAGCGTCGAGTTGGAACTGGTGCCGGAACGTCTGCGCGGCGAAACCCTGAACTTCGACCTGGTGGTCGGTGGCAAGGTCATCGTTGAAGCAGGCAAGCGTATTACCGCTCGTCACGTCAAACTGCTCGAACAAGCCAACATCAAGACACTCGAAGTGCCGGATGAATACCTGATCGGCCGCATTTTGTCGCACGATGTTGTCGATACCAAAACCGGTGAGTTGCTGGCGACTGCCAATGACGAACTGAACGACACCTCGTTGGTGAAATTGCGCAAGGCAGGCGTCGCCCAAATCGGCACCTTGTGGGTGAATGATCTGGACCGCGGTCCCTATATCTCGAACACGCTGCGCATCGATCCAAGCAAGACACAGCTCGAAGCGCTGGTCGAAATCTACCGCATGATGCGTCCAGGCGAGCCGCCGACAAAAGAAGCGGCCTTGAACCTGTTCTACAACCTGTTCTTCACCTTCGAACGTTACGATTTGTCGAATGTCGGTCGCATGAAGTTCAATCGTCGCGTTGGTCGCAGCGAAGTGACCGGCGCATCAGTATTGTTCGATCACAAATACTTCAGTGGCCGTAACGACGAAAACTCGAAGAACCTCGTGAAAGAACGCGGTGAAACCTCCGATATCCTTGATGTGATCAAGACCCTTTGCGAAATTCGCAATGGCCGTGGTCAGGTCGATGACATTGATAATCTGGGTAATCGTCGTGTTCGTTCGGTCGGTGAAATGGCTGAAAACGTATTCCGCGTCGGCCTCGTCCGCGTTGAACGTGCAGTGAAAGAACGTTTGTCCCTGGCTGAATCGGAAGGCCTGACCCCGCAAGAATTGATCAATGCCAAGCCGGTGGCTGCGGCGATCAAGGAATTCTTCGGTTCCTCGCAACTTTCCCAGTTCATGGATCAAAACAATCCCTTGTCCGAAGTGACCCACAAGCGCCGCGTCTCGGCACTTGGTCCGGGTGGTTTGACTCGCGAACGCGCCGGCTTCGAAGTGCGCGACGTGCATCCAACCCATTACGGCCGCGTCTGTACCATTGAAACGCCCGAAGGACCAAACATCGGTCTGATCAATTCGCTCGCGGTCTATGCGCGCTCGAATAAATACGGCTTCCTGGAAACGCCATTCCGTAAAGTCGTCAACGGCAAAGTTACCGAGCAAGTGGAATTCCTTTCGGCGATTGAAGAAGATGGCAAGGCGATTGCGCAGGCCAATGCCGAACTGAACGCCGACGGCAGCTTCACGGCTTCGTTCGTGCCTTGCCGTTACGACAGTGAAACCTTGCTGAAGCCACCTTCCGAAATCCAGTACATGGACGTTTCGCCCATGCAGTCGGTTTCGGTCGCGGCCGCGCTGGTTCCCTTCATTGAGCACGACGACGCCAACCGCGCCCTGATGGGTGCGAACATGCAACGTCAAGCAGTGCCAACCTTGCGTTCGCAAAAACCATTGGTCGGTACCGGTATTGAGCGTGCGGTTGCACGCGACTCCGGCGTGACCGTGAATGCATTGCGCGGCGGCGTCATCGATCAAATCGATGCCGGTCGTATCGTGGTGCGCGTGAATGAAAAAGAAGTGCGCCAGAATGATGCCGGCAACGATGCCGGTGTCGATATCTACACACTGGTGAAATACACCCGTTCCAATCAAAACACCTGCATCAACCAGCGTCCGCTGGTTCGCGTCGGTGACAAGATTGAACGCGGCGACGTGCTGGCCGATGGTCCATCCACCGATATCGGTGAATTGGCTTTGGGTCAAAACATGTTGATCGCCTTCATGCCGTGGAACGGCTACAACTTCGAAGACTCCATCTTGTTGTCTGAGCGCGTCGTAGAGGAAGATCGCTACACCACGATCCACATCGAAGAACTGACCTGCGTTGCACGCGACACGAAATTGGGGCCGGAAGAAATTTCCGCCGATATTCCCAATGTCTCCGAGCAAGCCCTGGGTCGTCTGGATGAATCCGGCGTGGTCTACATCGGTGCGGAGGTTCGCGCCGGCGACATCATGGTCGGTAAAGTGACTCCGAAGGGCGAAAGCCAATTGACGCCGGAAGAAAAACTCCTGCGCGCCATCTTCGGCGAAAAAGCCTCGGACGTTAAAGACAGCTCGCTGCGCGTGCCACCCGGCATGGATGGTACCGTTATCGACGTTCAGGTCTTTACCCGCGACGGTATCGAAAAAGACAAACGTGCCCGTCAAATCGAAGAAACCGAAATCAAGCGCGTCAAGAAAGACTTCGACGACCAGTTCCGTATTCTGGAAGGAGCTATCTACTCGCGTCTGCGTGGTCAACTGATCGGCAAGGTCGCCAATGGCGGCCCGAACCTGAAGAAAGGCGATGCGATCACGAGCGAATACCTCGACACCCTGAAGAAAGACGAGTGGTTTGCCATTCGCATGAAGGATGAAGACGCGGGCGAAAACATCGAAAAAGCGCAAAAACAAATCGAAGCCCACAAGGCCGAGTTTGATAAACGCTTCACCGACAAGCGCGCGAAAATCACCCAGGGCGATGATCTGGCGCCAGGCGTTCTGAAAATGGTCAAAGTGTATTTGGCCGTGAAGCGCCGGATCCAGCCGGGTGACAAAATGGCCGGTCGTCACGGTAACAAAGGTGTGGTATCGACCATTGTTCCGGTTCAAGACATGCCTTACATGGCTGACGGCACCACTGCCGACATCGTGTTGAATCCGCTAGGCGTTCCAAGCCGTATGAACATCGGGCAGGTGCTCGAAGTCCATCTGGGTTGGGCAGCGAAAGGTCTGGGCAAGAAAATTCAACGCATGCTCGAATCGCAACAGAAAGTTGCCGAGCTGCGTGAATTCCTCGACAAGATCTATAACCACGATAAGAAACTGATGGGTATCCGCGTTGATCTTGAAAAGTTCACCGATAAGGAATTGCTCCGTCTCGCCGGTAACCTGACCGATGGTGTGCCGATGGCAACGCCTGTGTTCGACGGTGCGGCCGAAGAAGAAATCAAAGCCATGCTCACGCTGGCCGATTTGCCGACTTCTGGCCAAACCATCCTGCACGACGGTCGTACAGGCGAACCGTTTGATCGTCCGGTAACGGTCGGTTACATGCACATGCTCAAACTCAACCATTTGGTAGACGACAAGATGCATGCGCGCTCAACCGGTCCGTACTCGCTGGTTACCCAACAACCACTCGGCGGTAAAGCGCAATTCGGTGGCCAACGCTTCGGTGAAATGGAAGTCTGGGCACTGGAAGCTTACGGCGCGGCCTACACCCTGCAGGAAATGTTGACGGTGAAATCCGATGACGTGCAGGGTCGTAACCAGATGTATAAAAACATCGTCGACGGTGAGCACGAAATGGTCGCCGGCATGCCGGAATCGTTCAATGTGTTGGTCAAGGAAATTCGCTCGCTCGCTATCAATATCGAGCTGGACGAAAAATAATCGGCACTGAGAATAGACGCGAAGAATCGTCCGAAAGACGATTCTTCCAATCAAGGAGTTTGAAATGAAAGATTTATTGAATCTCTTCAACCAACAGCGCCCAGCGCTGGACTTTGACGGTATCAAGATTGGTTTGGCATCACCGGACCTGATCCGTTCGTGGTCTTTCGGTGAAGTGAAAAAGCCGGAAACGATCAACTATCGTACCTTCAAGCCTGAACGCGACGGCCTGTTCTGCGCCGCCGTTTTCGGCCCGATTAAAGATTACGAATGCTTGTGCGGCAAATACAAGCGCATGAAACATCGCGGCGTCGTCTGCGAAAAATGTGGTACCGAAGTCACCTTGACCAAGGTGCGTCGTGAACGCATGGGCCATATCGAACTGGCTTCGCCGACTGCGCACATCTGGTTCCTCAAATCGCTGCCATCGCGTATCGGTTTGATGCTGGATATGACACTGCGTGATATCGAACGCATCCTGTACTTCGAAGCCTTCGTGGTGATCGAGCCAGGTCTGACAACGCTCGAACGCGGCCAGTTGCTGACCGAAGAACAGTTCATGACCGCACGTCAGGAACACGGCGAAGATTTCGATGCCCTCATGGGTGCAGAAGCCGTGCATCACCTTCTGCGCACGATCGATCTGCAATCGGAACTGGTTCGCCTGAAAGAAGAAATTGCATCGACCAACTCGGAAACCAAGCTGAAGCGTTTAACCAAGCGCATCAAGCTGGTGGAAGCGTTCCTCGAATCGGGCAACCGTCCAGAGTGGATGGTGTTGACCGTATTGCCAGTATTGCCACCGGATCTGCGTCCGCTGGTGCCGCTGGACGGCGGTCGCTTCGCAACCTCCGATCTGAACGATCTTTATCGTCGCGTTATCAACCGTAATAATCGTCTGAAGCGTCTGCTGGAACTGAGCGCGCCGGATATTATCGTTCGCAATGAAAAACGCATGTTGCAAGAGTCCGTTGATGCCCTGATGGATAATGGCCGTCGCGGCCGTGCCATCACCGGCACCAACAAGCGTCCTCTGAAATCCCTCGCCGACATGATCAAAGGCAAGCAGGGTCGTTTCCGTCAGAACTTGCTCGGCAAGCGCGTCGATTACTCTGGCCGTTCGGTCATCGTGGTCGGTCCAACCCTGCGTCTGCACGAATGCGGTCTCCCGAAGAAAATGGCATTGGAATTATTCAAGCCTTTCATCTTCGCAAAACTGCAACGTCGTGGTTTGGCCACAACAATCAAAGCTGCCAAGAAACTGGTCGAGCGCGAAGAAGCGCAAGTCTGGGACATCCTGGAAGAAGTGATTCGCGAACATCCGGTGTTATTGAACCGCGCACCAACGCTCCATCGTCTGGGTATCCAGGCGTTTGAACCGGTGTTGATTGAAGGCAAGGCGATTCAATTGCATCCGCTGGTGTGTACCGCATTCAACGCCGACTTCGACGGTGACCAAATGGCGGTCCATGTGCCGCTGTCGCTGGAAGCACAACTCGAAGCCCGCGCCTTGATGATGTCGACCAACAATATTCTGTCGCCAGCCAACGGCGAGCCGATTATCGTTCCGACGCAAGACGTCGTGTTGGGTCTGTACTACATGACCCGCGCGCTGGAAAACAAGAAAGGCGAGGGCATGGTATTTGCCAACGTCAATGAAGTTCGCCGCGCCTACGACAACCGCGTTGTCGAATTGCACGCGAAAGTCAAAGTGCGTTTGCCGATTACCGAAGTGAATGAAGAAGGCGTTGTCAGCAACCGCACAGCCATCGTGGACACCACGGTAGGTCGCGCATTGCTGGCCGACATCATTCCGGAAGGCCTGCCGTATGCCCTGATCAACACCGAGCTGACCAAGAAAAACATCAGCCGCCTGATCAATACCTGCTACCGCATGCTGGGTCTGAAACACACCGTCGTTTTCGCCGACCAATTGATGTACACCGGCTTTGCGTATGCAACGCGCGCCGGTGTCTCGATCGGTATCGACGACATGATCATTCCGAATGAAAAGAAAGGCATTTTGGGCGAAGCCGAAAAACAAGTGCTGGAAATTCAGGAGCAATATCAGTCGGGTCTGGTCACGGCCGGTGAACGCTACAACAAAGTGGTCGATATCTGGTCGCGTACCAATGAATTGGTCGCCAAGGCCATGATGGACGCCATCGGTACCGAAAAAGTCGAAAACGCCAAAGGCGAAATGGTTGCGCAAAAATCGATGAACTCGGTTTACATCATGGCCGATTCCGGTGCCCGTGGTTCGCAAGCGCAGATTCGCCAGCTTGCTGGTATGCGTGGTTTGATGGCCAAGCCGGATGGCTCGATCATCGAAACGCCGATCACAGCGAACTTCCGCGAAGGCCTGAACGTTCTTCAATACTTCATCTCGACCCATGGTGCACGTAAAGGTCTGGCCGACACCGCGCTGAAAACCGCGAACTCGGGTTACCTGACCCGTCGCTTGGTCGACGTGGCGCAAGACATGGTTGTTACCGAAGTCGATTGCGGTACCCATCAAGGTCTGACCATGACGCCGATCGTTGAAGGCGGCGATGTGGTTGAGCCGTTGCGCGATCGCGTATTGGGCCGTATGGTGGCAGAAGACGTTTATCTGCCAGGCAATGACGCGGATCCAATCGTTACCCGCAACACGCTGCTGGATGAAACCTGGGTCGACAAGCTGGAAGTCGCCGGTGTCCAGTCGATTCTGGTTCGCTCCTCGATTACCTGTGAAAATGCCTTCGGCGTCTGCGCCTATTGCTACGGTCGTGACCTCGGTCGTGGTCATCTGGTCAACCTCGGTGAAGCTGTCGGTGTTATCGCAGCCCAGTCGATCGGTGAGCCGGGTACCCAGCTGACCATGCGTACCTTCCACATCGGTGGTGCCGCATCCCGTGCTGCCGCCATCGACAACATCACGGTAAAAACCACCGGTAGCGTCAAGTTCAATAACTTGAAGTTCGTGCAGCATGCCAATGGCCATCTGGTGGCCGTGTCGCGTTCGGGCGAATTGTCGGTGCTGGATTTGACTGGCCGTGAACGCGAACGTTACAAGCTGACCTATGGTGCGGTGATCAACGTAAAAGACGGCGCCTCGGTGAAAGCCGGCCAAACCGTTGTCAACTGGGATCCGCATAACCATCCGATCGTGTCCGAAGTTGCCGGTTTCGTGCGCTTCGTCGATTTCGTCGAAGGCGTCACCGTCGTCGAGAAGACCGATGACCTGACCGGTCTGGCTTCGCGCGAAATTACCGATCCAAAACGTCGTGGCTCGCAAGGCAAGGATCTTCGCCCAATCGTCCGCATCGTGGACAAGAACGGCAAGGATCTGAACATTCCCGGTACCGATCTGCCAGCGCAATACCTGCTGCCACCGCGTTCCGTGGTGAATCTGCTGGACGGCGCGCCGGTCGGCGTGGGCGATGTGGTCACGAAAGTGCCGCAGGAAGCCTCGAAGACCCGTGACATCACCGGTGGTTTGCCGCGCGTTGCCGACCTGTTCGAAGCACGTAAGCCGAAAGATCCTGCCGTTTTGGCAGAAGTTTCCGGTTTGATCAGCTTCGGCAAGGATACCAAGGGCAAGCAGCGTTTGATCATCCGCGACAATGACGGCAACGAGCACGAGGAGCTCATTCCGAAGTATCGCCAGGTCATCGTGTTTGAAGGCGAGCACATCGAGAAGGGCGAAACCGTCGTCGACGGCGAACCGAATCCGCAGGACATCCTGCGTCTTCTCGGCGTCGAGCCGCTGGCCGCCTATCTGGTCAAGGAAATCCAGGACGTTTACCGCCTGCAGGGCGTGAAAATCAACGACAAGCACATTGAAACGATCACTCGTCAAATGCTGCGTAAGGTTGAAATCACCGATGCCGGCAGTACCCGTTACATGAACGGCGAACAAGTCGAACGCGTACGCCTGCTGGAAGAAAATGCCAAAATGATTGCCCGCAACGAAATTCCGGCCAAATATGATCCGGTTTTGTTGGGCATCACCAAGGCATCGTTGGCGACCGAAAGCTTCATCTCGGCTGCTTCCTTCCAGGAAACCACCCGTGTGCTGACCGAGGCTGCCGTTCGCGGCACCCGCGACAGTCTGCGTGGCCTGAAAGAAAACGTGATCGTTGGTCGTTTGATCCCGGCCGGTACCGGCTTGGCTTATCACACTGCGCGTCGTCGCAATGAAATTGAGCTGAGCGAAGCCGATTTGAACACGCTGCACGCAGTTTCGGCTCCGGTCGAAGCGCTTGCTGCACCTGCTGCCGAGGCTGCCGACTCTTCCGAAAGCTAAGCTTTGAGCGTTGGCGGCCCGCGTAAGGCCGCCCACATTCGAAAAGAGGGACCAAGGATGGCCCCTCGTGTTCGATTCACGGATGATTGAATGCTAATTCAATGGTTTTGGCCGTCTGTCGCGTTGACAGCTTAGTCAGTTCCAGAGTAAAATCCCGCTTCTTAGTGGGTTCCTATCAATTGGCTGCGGTTTGGGCCGATTTCTTTTTCACTCTAAGTTCTACTTAAATACCCAGGATTCGTAACGCATGGCGACGATCAACCAGCTGGTACGCACACCGCGTCAGCCCTTCAAGTACAAGAGCACTTCACCTGCCCTTGCCAATTGCCCGCAGCGTCGTGGCGTGTGCACTCGCGTGTACACCACCACGCCGAAAAAACCGAACTCGGCGCTCCGCAAGGTGGCCAAGGTTCGTTTGACAAACGGCTTTGAAATCATTTCTTACATCGGTGGCGAAGGTCACAACCTGCAAGAACATAGCGTCGTGTTGATTCGCGGCGGCCGTGTAAAAGACTTGCCGGGTGTGCGTTATCACACCGTGCGTGGTTCGCTCGATGCCTCCGGCGTCGCCAAGCGTCGCCAAAGTCGTTCGAAGTACGGCGCCAAGCGCCCGAAATCCTAATTTAAAGGCAGGATTTTCAAATGTCTCGTAAAGGTTCTCCAGGTACACGTTCGGTTCTTCCGGATCCGAAGCACAGCAGCGAAATGGTTGCCCGTTTCATCAATATGGTGATGAAGAGCGGCAAGAAATCGATCGCTGAAAACATCGTCTATGGCGCAATGGATGTCATTGGCCAGAAGAATGCCGACACGCTCGGTTTGGTTGAAAAAGCACTTGGTAATGTCGCACCTGCGGTGGAAGTAAAATCCCGTCGCGTCGGTGGCGCCACCTATCAGGTGCCGGTTGAAGTGCGCTCGTCCCGCCGTCAAGCCCTCGCAATGCGTTGGGTTATTGAATCGGCACGCAAGCGTGGTGAAAACTCGATGCCCCGCAAATTAGCCGCTGAATTGCTCGAAGCCTCGGAAAACCGTGGCGGCGCAGTCAAGAAGCGCGAAGAAACACACCGCATGGCAGAAGCTAACAAAGCCTTCTCGCATTTTCGCTGGTAATACAGAGAGGGATCTCCCGTGGCACGTACGACCCCAATTGATAGATATCGCAACTTCGGCATCATGGCTCACATCGATGCCGGCAAAACCACGACCACAGAACGCATTCTGTTTTACACCGGCGTCAATCACAAGATTGGCGAAGTGCATAATGGCGCGGCGACCATGGACTGGATGGAACAGGAGCAGGAGCGCGGCATTACGATTACGTCGGCTGCCACTACGTGCTTCTGGTCCGGCATGGACAAGTCGATGGAGCAGCATCGCTTCAACATCATCGATACTCCTGGACACGTTGACTTCACTATCGAAGTAGAGCGCAGCTTGCGCGTGCTCGATGGTGCAGTGTTCGTGCTCTGCGCGGTCGGCGGCGTTCAGCCGCAGTCGGAAACCGTATGGCGTCAAGCCACCAAGTACAGTGTTCCGCGTCTTGCTTTCGTCAACAAGATGGACCGTACTGGTGCCAACTTCTTCAAGGTTGTTGATCAGTTGAAGTCGCGTCTGGCCGCATACCCTGTGCCAATGCAGTTGCCGATCGGCGCCGAAGAAAATTTCGAAGGCGTGGTTGATCTGCTCAAAATGAAATCGATCGTGTGGGACATGGCCAATCAAGGTACATCGTTCACATACGCGGAAGTTCCAGCTGCCATGCTGGAGCAAGCTAAAGCCGCGCGCGAATTCATGGTCGAAGCGGCTGCCGAAGCCAACGAAGACATGATGAACAAATACCTTGAAAACGGTGAGCTGTCCGAAGAGGACATCATCGAAGGTATCCGTTTGCGTACGTTGGTCTGCGACATCATTCCGATGTTCTGCGGTACTGCGTTCAAAAACAAAGGCGTTCAAGCCATGCTTGATGCCGTGGTTCATTACTTGCCTGCTCCTTCCGACCGTCCGCCGGTCAAGGGCATTGACGAGAATGAGAAAGAAGATACCCGCGGTTCCGGCGACAAAGACCCGTTCTCGGCTTTGGCGTTCAAAATCATGACCGATCCGTTTGTAGGTTCGTTGACCTTCTTCCGTGTCTACTCGGGCACCTTGAATGCTGGCGACCAGGTCTATAACCCGGTCAAGAGCAAGAAAGAGCGCGTCGGTCGTATTCTGCAGATGCATGCGAACCAACGCGAAGAAATCAAGGAAGTTCTCGCGGGCGATATCGCTGCAGCCGTCGGTCTGAAAGACGTGACGACGGGCGATACGCTGTGCTCGATCGACCACATCATTACGCTTGAGCGTATGGTTTTCCCTGAGCCGGTTATTTCGATGGCTGTGGAACCGAAAACCAAGGTGGATCAGGAAAAAATGGGTATTGCCCTAGGTCGTCTCGCACAGGAAGATCCATCTTTCCGAGTACATACCGACGAAGAATCAGGTCAAACGATTATCTCCGGCATGGGCGAACTCCACTTGGAAATTCTCGTCGACCGCATGAAGCGCGAATTCAACGTTGAAGCCAACGTTGGCAAGCCACAGGTGGCCTATCGCGAAACCATCCGTAAAGCAATCAAGCAGGAAGGCAAGTTCGTGCGTCAGTCCGGTGGTCGTGGTCAATACGGTCACATCGTCATCGAAATGGAACCGCAAGAACGTGGCGTAGGCTATTCGTTTGAAAATGCGATTGTCGGTGGCGTGGTTCCAAAAGAATACGTGCAAGCGGCAGACAAGGGTATTCAAGAAGCTTTCAAAAACGGCGTGTTGGCAGGCTTCCCTTGCGTGGACATCAAAATCCGTGCGGTGGACGGCAGCTTCCATGACGTCGACTCCAACGAAATGGCATTTAAAGTGGCCGGTTCGATGGCGTTCAAGGAAGGTTTCAAGAAAGCCAATCCCGTTTTACTTGAGCCGATCATGAAAGTGGAAGTGGTAACGCCTGAAGACTACATGGGTGACGTGATGGGCGATTTGTCTCGCCGTCGTGGCATCTTGCAGGGCACTGATGACACGCCATCGGGCAAAGTCATTAACGCCATGTTGCCGCTCGGTGAAATGTTTGGTTACGCCACTGCGATGCGCTCGATGTCGCAAGGTCGCGCCACTTTCACGATGGAATTTGATCATTATGCCGAAGCGCCGAACAACATCGCTGAAGCGGTAATGAAAAAAGCCTAAGCACTTAACGTAATTAATAATTTAATTTTTTAGGACAGACAGTCATGTCAAAAGAAAAATTTGAACGCAAAAAGCCGCACGTGAACGTCGGCACGATTGGTCACGTGGATCATGGAAAGACGACGCTGACCGCAGCGCTGACCAAGATTGGTGCGGAACGCTTTGGTGGTGAATTCAAAGCGTACGACGCGATTGACGCGGCGCCGGAAGAAAAAGCGCGTGGTATCACGATTTCGACCGCGCACGTGGAATACGAATCACCGAACCGCCACTACGCCCACGTTGACTGCCCAGGCCATGCTGACTATGTGAAGAACATGATCACCGGTGCTGCCCAGATGGACGGCGCGATTCTGGTGTGCTCGGCTGCTGACGGCCCGATGCCACAAACCCGCGAACACATCCTGTTGTCGCGCCAGGTTGGCGTGCCGCACATTGTGGTGTTCCTGAACAAAGCGGACATGGTTGACGACGAAGAGTTGATGGAACTGGTCGAAATGGAAGTTCGTGAACTGCTGAGCAAGTACGATTTCCCAGGCGACGATACTCCGATCATTCGTGGTTCGGCCCGTTTGGCGCTGGAAGGCGACCAGTCGGAAATCGGCGTCCCTGCGATCATCAAACTGGTCGAAGCGCTCGATACCTTTATCCCAGAGCCAATCCGTGACGTGGAAAAAGCGTTCCTGATGCCAGTGGAAGACGTGTTCTCGATCTCCGGTCGCGGCACCGTGGTGACTGGCCGTATTGAACGCGGCGTGATCAAGGTCGGCGAAGAAATCGAAATCGTCGGTATCCGTCCTACGCAAAAAACCACCGTGACCGGTGTGGAAATGTTCCGCAAGTTGCTGGACCAGGGCCAGGCAGGCGATAACGCCGGCTTGTTGCTGCGTGGTACCAAGCGTGACGACGTGGAACGTGGCCAGGTATTGGCCAAGCCCGGTTCGATCAACCCGCACACCGACTTTGAAGCCGAAGTGTATGTGTTGAGCAAAGACGAAGGTGGCCGTCATACGCCGTTCTTCAAAGGTTACCGTCCGCAGTTCTATTTCCGTACGACCGACGTGACCGGCGCTTGCCAGTTGCCCGAAGGCGTGGAAATGGTGATGCCGGGTGACAACGTGAAGATGGTGGTGAGTCTGATTGCACCGGTGGCAATGGACGAAGGTCTGCGTTTTGCTATTCGTGAAGGCGGCCGTACGGTTGGCGCCGGCGTGGTAGCCAAGATCATCAAGTAATTTGTGTCAAGCCGCCCAGGCTTATAAGCCCTGGGCGGTCTACATACGAAATGAATCACAGGAAGTGATTCGTGTTCGGTTCAAGGACGACGAAAGTGTGATGGCATTTTGATCTATCCCGTGCGGGGTAATTCGGAATATTGTTAGAATTTCCTCCAAATTTGTTTGACAGGAAGCCTGAACACCGCTATACTTTTTTGCTCGGTGGATCGACCTCGTTCAGTCCGCTGTTTTTTTCACGGGAGTTAGGACGTTTGCTTCTAACTCCGTCGCTCTTTAACGTTAGACAGGATGTTCGCCATGGCGGATCAAAAAATCCGAATTCGGCTGAAAGCGTACGATCATCGTTTGATAGATCGTTCAGCCAGCGAGATCGTTGAAACAGCAAAGCGTACCGGCGCCCAAGTGCGTGGTCCGATTCCGCTGCCAACCAAGATCGAACGCTACACGATTCTAGTATCACCGCACGTCGATAAAGACGCTCGTGACCAATACGAAACCCGCACGCACAAACGCGTGTTGGACATCGTCCAGCCTAATGACAAAACCGTCGATGCCCTCATGAAACTTGAGTTGGCAGCTGGCGTTGATGTCCAGATCAAATTGACCTGAGGTACCGGACATGACAGCTATCTATAAATTGGGAATGGTTGGCCGCAAGGCTGGTATGACCCGCGTATTTACCGAAGACGGCCGTTCCGTCCCGGTCACGCTGATCGAAGCCGGTGCTAACCGCATTACTCAAATCAAAACCGCCGAAACCGACGGCTATTCTGCAATCCAGGTAACTGCTGGTACCAAGCGCGCTGCGCTTCTTACCAAGCCGGTTGCTGGTCACTATGCAAAAGCAAAAGTCGAAGCAGGCCGCGGCCTCTGGGAATTACGTGTTGAAGCTAAAGACTTGGCGGGTTATGAAGTCGGCGGCGAAATCAAGGCGGATATCTTCTCGGAAGGTCAGTTGGTGGATGTGCAGGGCGTTACCAAAGGTAAGGGCTTCCAAGGCACCATCAAGCGCTACAATTTCAAAATGGGCGACGCTACGCATGGTAACTCCTTGTCGCATCGTTCCCCGGGCTCCATTGGTCAACGCCAAACGCCTGGTCGCGTGTTTCCTGGCAAGAAAATGTCAGGTCACATGGGTGCGGTAAATCAAACCACGCAACGTTTGCAAGTGGTGAAGGTTGATGCTGAACGTGGTCTCATCGCAATTCGCGGTGCAGTACCAGGCGCTCCCGGCGGCGACGTTATCGTCTGGCCGACGAGCAAAGGTTGAGGATTAAGACATGGAACTCGCCGTAGTAGGTAGTACCAAAACGTTGTCGGTTTCCGACGCTGTTTTCGGTCGCGAGTTTAGCGAAGATTTGGTTCATCAGGTGGTTGTTGCTTATCGCAACGCAGGCCGCGCCGGTACCAAAGCTCAGCTGACCCGTTCGGAAGTCAGAGGCACGACGAAGAAATTCAAGAAACAAAAAGGTGGCGGTGCACGCCATGGTGACTATCGCGCTCCGATCTTTATCGGTGGCGGTGTAACCTTCGCTGCAAAACCACGCAGTTTCGAGCAAAAGGTAAATCGCAAAATGTATCGCGCGGCAATGTGCGCCATTTTGTCCGAACTCAATCGCCAAGACCGCCTGAAAGTGGTCGAGTCGTTTGAGGTTGATCAACCTAAAACAAAGTTGCTGATCAGCAAGCTCAATGAAATGGGTGCCGTAAAACGCCCGTTGATCGTAACGGAAGAAGGTTCGGAAGCTTTATATCTGGCCGCTCGTAATATCCCATATGTGCAAATCCGTGATGTACAAGGTCTCGATCCAGCTAGCCTGGTCGGTGCTGACCATGTTGTCATCACTGCCGATGCCATCAAGCAAGTAGAGGAGTGGTTGGCATGAGTAACACAACTGCACGCGATCTCTCTGTTCTGCTGGCGCCATTGGTGTCTGAAAAGACTTCGCGCATCCAAGAAAACAACCAGTTCGTTTTCGAAGTGGCAACAACCGCAACCAAGGCTGAAGTTAAATCTGCCGTTGAGTCGCTGTTCAATGTCAAAGTCGAAGCTGTCAACGTGGTCAATGTGAAAGGCAAATCCAAGTCTTTCAAAAACCGTGCTGGCCGTCGTGGCGACTGGCGTAAAGCGTACGTTTGTTTGGCCGCCGGCCAAACAATCGACGTGATGTCTAAGGCTTAAGGTATCTACCCATGGCATTAATCACATTTAAACCGACATCGCCTGGACGCCGCTCAATGGTGCGCGTCTCGACGGCTGGCCTGCATAAAGGCGGCCCACTCGCAGCGCTGGTCGAAAAGAAAAGCAAGACCGGCGGCCGTAATAACAACGGTCGCATCACCACCCGTCATATCGGTGGCGGTCACAAGCAAGCGTATCGCTTGATCGATTTCAAGCGCGACAAAGAGGGCATTCCAGCCCGCGTTGAGCGCATTGAATACGATCCTAACCGTACCGGCCATATTGCACTTTTGTGCTATGCCGACGGTGAGCGTCGCTACATCATCGCTCCGAAAGGCCTCCAGGCCGGTGATCAGCTGATCGCTGGTAAAGATGCGCCGATCAAAGCAGGCAATGCATTGCCACTTCGCAATATGCCACTCGGTTCAACGGTGCATTGCATCGAAATGAAGCCTGGCAAAGGTGCCCAGTTAGCCCGTGCCGCAGGTGCAGGTGCCCAGTTGGTTACCCGTGAAGGCGGCTACGCAACCTTGCGTTTGCGCTCCGGCGAAATGCGCAAAGTGCCCGTCGATTGCTACGCCACCATCGGTGAAGTAGGCAACGTCGAACACAGCCTGGAAAAATTGGGCAAGGCCGGTGCGAAACGCTGGCGCGGTATCAAGCCAACTGTTCGTGGTGCTGCCATGAACCCGGTTGACCATCCACATGGTGGTGGTGAAGCTCGTGCAGGCCAAGGTAATCCACATCCTGTTTCACCGTGGGGTACTCCGGCAAAAGGTTACAAGACGCGCCATAACAAGCGCACTCAGAAATTCATCGTGCGCGATCGCAGGGGTTGATAGGCTATGGCACGTTCACTTAAAAAAGGTCCATTCGTTGATCACCATCTCATCAAGAAGGTGGAAGCGCAGGGTTCCAGCAAGAAGCCGATCAAAACTTGGTCGCGCCGTTCCATGATTCTGCCCGAAATGGTGGGTTTCACCATTGCAGTCCATAACGGTAAGGTCCATGTGCCCGTTCTCGTGAACGAAAACATGGTGGGTCATAAACTCGGCGAATTTGCCGTCACACGTACCTTCAAAGGTCACGGCGGCGACAAGAAGTCGGGCGGGAAATAAGGACTGACTCATGCAAGCTATTCTCCGCTCTACACGTATTTCGCCGCAGAAAGCCCGTTTGGTCGCTGACCAAGTCCGTGGCATGCCGGTGGCTAAAGCGCTTGATCTGCTGAAATTCAGCGACAAGAAAGCTGCTCATATCATCTACAAGGTGGTTTACTCCGCCGTCGCCAACGCTGAAAACAACAATGGCGCCGATGTTGATGAATTGAAAGTTGCAAGCATCATGGTCGACGAAGGTCCGATCCTGAAACGTTTCATGGCCCGCGCCAAAGGCCGCGGAACCCAAATCTTCAAGCGCACCAGCCACATTTCCGTGGTTGTTGGCTCCGGCAAGAAAGGTTAAGAACGATGGGTCATAAAGTTCATCCAACCGGTATTCGTCTTGGTATCTCCAAAGACTGGAATTCCAAGTGGTTCGCCAACAAGCGTGACTTCAGTGAGTATCTCGTCGCCGACCTTAAAGTCCGCGAAATGCTTCGCAAGAAACTCGCGCAAGCTGGTATTTCCAAAATTTTGATCGAGCGTCCGAACAAGACTGCACGCGTCACCATTCACTCCGCCCGTCCAGGCGTCGTGATCGGCAAGCGCGGTGAAGACATCGAAAAGCTGAAAGCTGATGTATCGAAATTGATGGGCGTTCCTGCGCACATCAACGTCGCTGAAGTGCGCAAGCCTGAACTCGATGCGCAACTGGTTGCCGAGTCTATCGCTCAGCAATTGGAACGCCGCATCATGTTCCGTCGCGCAATGAAGCGCTCGGTCGGTAATGCAATGCGTTTAGGCGCATTGGGCATCAAGGTGAATGTGGGTGGCCGTTTGAATGGTGCAGAAATTGCACGTTCGGAATGGTATCGCGAAGGTCGCGTTCCGCTTCATACCCTGCGTGCCGATATCGACTACGGTACCGCCGAAGCATTGACCACCTACGGCATCATCGGTGTCAAGGTGTGGATCTACAAAGGCGAAATCTTTGATTTCAGTCAAGTTGGCCAGGAAAAAGTGGAAGAGCGCACTGAATCGCGTCCTGCCCGTCCTGCCCGCGATCGTGACGCGAGGTAATTAACCATGTTGCAGCCAAAACGTACCAAATACCGCAAACAGTTCAAGGGTCGCAATGACGGCCTGAGCTGGAGCGGTGCAGCTGTCAGCTTCGGCGAGTTCGGCCTCAAAGCCACGGAACACGGCATGCTGACCGCGCGTCAAATCGAAGCCGCACGTCGTACCGTAACTCGTTACGTTAAGCGTGGTGGCAAATTGTGGATTCGCATCTTCCCGGACAAGCCTGTCTCCAAAAAACCTATCGAAGTTCGTATGGGTAGCGGTAAGGGTAACGTCGAATACTGGGTCGCACCTATTCAACCAGGTCGCGTCTTGTATGAAGTGGAAGGCATTTCCGAAGAAATCGCACGCGAAGCTTTCCGCCTCGCTGCTGCCAAACTTTCTGTGAAGACCACCTTTGTGGTTCGGACGGTGCGCTAATGGAACTTAAAGAATTAATTTCGAAGTCTGCGGCTGATTTACAAGCCCACCTGCTGGATCTGCAAAAAGAGCAATTCTCGCTCCGCATGCAGAAGGCCACGGGTCAAATGACCAAGACTCACGATATCCGCCGTGTGCGCCGCGAAATTGCTCGCTGCAACATGCTGCTGACTGCAAAGAAGTAAGGGCGAGCTATGAGCGAAACTGCCAAAACGCTACGCACGGTCGAAGGCCGCGTCGTTAGCAATAAAATGAACAAAACGGTGACGATTCTCGTCGAGCGCCAGGTCAAGCACGCCCTGTACGGTAAGTACATGCGCCGTTCGACCAAGCTGCATGCGCACGACGAAGATAATGTCTGTAACGAAGGTGATGTCGTTCGCATCAGCGAATGTCGTCCGCTTTCGAAAACCAAGAACTGGCGCGTGGTGGAAGTTATCACCCGTGCAGCTCAATAACCTAGGAGACCGATCATGATCCAGACCCAAAGTTATTTGCTGGCTGCCGACAATTCCGGTGCGAAAGAAGTGATGTGCATCAAGGTGCTCGGCGGCTCAAAACGTCGTTACGCCCATATCGGTGACGTGATTAAAGTCTCGGTAAAAGCCGCCATCCCTCGTGGCAAAGTGAAGAAAGGCGAAGTCTATGACGCCGTGGTTGTACGTACCCGTTCGGGTGTGCGCCGTGCCGATGGCTCGTTGATTCGCTTTGATACCAATGCCGCCGTTTTATTGAACAACAAGCAAGAGCCAATCGGCACGCGCATCTTCGGGCCAGTAACCCGTGAACTGCGTACCGAGAAGTTCATGAAAATCGTCTCGCTTGCACCTGAAGTGCTTTGAGCTGAGGAATACAAATGAACCGTATCCGTAAAGGCGACCAGATCATTGTGATCGCAGGTGCCGACAAAGGTAAGAAAGGTGAAGTGGTACGCGTTGCCGGCGACAAAATCGTTGTGCAAAACGTCAACATCATCAAGCGCCATACCAAACCCAATCCACAAGCTGGCGTAGCCGGCGGGATTGTGGAGCGTGAAGCGCCTATCCATATTTCCAACGTTATGTTGTTCAACTCTGCCGCTGGCAAAGGTGAGCGCGTTGGTTTCAAAGTGCTTGAGGATGGACGCAAAGTACGCGTGTTCCGCTCGAGCGGTGAGGCGATTGACGCCTAAGGAATGATGCAATGACTACTCGCTTAGAAAAATTTTATAAAGACGAAGTTGTGCCGAAGCTGATGAAGCAATTCGGTTACGCCAACGTGATGGAAGTGCCGCGTTTGACCAAGATAACCCTGAACATGGGTGTAGGCGAAGCGGTAGGCAACAAGAAAATTCTTGAAAATGCCGTGGCTGATATGACCAAGATCGCCGGTCAGAAACCAGTCACCACCAAGGCCCGCGTCTCCGTTGCAAGCTTCAAGATTCGTGACGGTTGGCCAATCGGCTGCAAAGTAACCCTGCGCCGTGCCCGCATGTACGAATTCTTCGATCGTTTTGTCAGCATCTCGCTGCCTCGCGTTCGCGATTTCCGTGGTGTTTCCGCCCGTTCGTTTGACGGTCGTGGCAACTACAACATGGGTATCAAGGAACAAATCATTTTCCCTGAAATTGATTATGATGCCGTTGATGCCATGCGTGGTATGGATATCGCCATCACCACAACCGCCAAAACCAACGAAGAAGCCAAGGCATTGCTCGAAGCCTTCCGTTTCCCGTTCCGCAACTGATACACAGGACCTGACCCATGGCTAAGACCTCAATGGTAAACCGTGATGTGAAACGCTCGAAGCTGGCGAAAAAATACGCCGTCAAACGCGCAGAACTGAAAAAGGTTATCAGCAGCATGTCTGCTTCTTACGAAGACAAGATCGAAGCTGCGACAAAGTTGCAAAAGCTTCCCCGCGATTCTTCGCCGTGCCGCATGCGTAACCGCTGCGCACTGACGGGTCGTTCACGTGGCGTCTACCAGAAGTTTGGTTTGGGCCGCAACAAGTTACGCGAAGCCACCATGCGTGGTGACGTCCCAGGCCTGCGTAAGGCCAGTTGGTAATCGTTAGGTTCCCGTTCGCGGGAACCCGGCGGATATCGGTGCACATAAAAAGGTAATGAAACAATGAGCATGACTGATCCAATCGCCGACATGTTGGTGCGTATCAAAAACGCACTCGCCGTCGGTAAAACGCAGGTTTCGATGCCTGCTTCGAAAATGAAACTCGCCATTGCCACCGTCTTGAAAGACGAGGGTTATATTGGCGAATTCCGCGTGATCGGCGAAGGCGCAAAAGCCACGCTTGAAATCGCGCTGAAATACTACGAAGGCAAACCGGTGATCGAGCGCATCGAGCGCGTATCACGTTCGGGCCTGCGTAGCTATCGCGGTAAAGACGATCTGCCGAAAATTCTCGGTGGTTTGGGCGTTGCCATCATTTCCACATCCAAAGGTTTAATGACCGATCGCCAGGCCCGCACTGCGGGTGTGGGCGGCGAAGTCATTTGCCTCGTGGCTTAAGGAGAGCGTACATGTCACGCGTTGCCAAAAAGCCAATTAATTTGCCAAAAGGTGTTGAAGTTTCCGTTGCCGCCAGCAATCTGAGCGTCAAGGGTAGCAAGGGCACTCTGTCTCTGGCCATGCCAGCCAATGTCGAAATCAAGAACGACAACGGTATCATCACGATGGTGCCTGCGACGGATGACGACATGGGTATGGCTGGTACTGTTCGCGCCATCCTCGCGAACATGATTATCGGTGTTACCGACGGCTTCACTCGTAAACTTGAATTGGTCGGCGTGGGTTATCGCGCTTCCATGACCGGTAACGATCTGAACCTGAGCCTGGGTTATTCGCATCCGGTGGTCTTTGCATGCCCAGAAGGCATCACGATCACCACACCAACCCAAACCGAAATCCTCGTCACCGGTGCTGATAAACAGCGCGTTGGTGAAGTGGCCGCCAAGATCCGTGCATACCGCAAACCTGAACCTTATAAAGGCAAAGGCATTCGTTATTCCGGCGAGAAGATCATCATGAAGGAAGCCAAGAAAGCCTAATTAGGACTTTCAGCTTACTTAAGGAAATATCATGTTAAAGAAAATTGCCCGCATTCGTCGCGCCAAAACCACTCGCTGCCACATTCGCGATTTGGGCGTTGCCCGTCTGTCAGTGTTGCGTTCCGGCCAGCATATCTACGCCCAAGTGTTCAGTTCCGACGGCGCTACCGTGCTCGCTTCTGCTTCAACTCTGCAAGCCGACATCAAAGACGGCCTGAAGAATTGCAAGAATAAAGATGCAGCAGCCAAAGTTGGTCGTGCAGTTGCTGAAAAAGCACAAGCTGCCGGTATCGTCAAAGTTGCTTTTGACCGTTCCGGTTATCGCTTCCATGGTCGCGTGAAGGCTCTTGCCGATGCTGCCCGTGAAGCTGGCTTGCAGTTCTAATCAATCCCGCCCTTGAATCCCATGGATTCGGGGGCATGTTGTTAAACCATAACTATAAGCGGCAAAGCCGCAAAATTAAATCAGGAATATAACCATGAGTAGTAATGATCGTGATCGTGGCCGCGGAGAAAGCGACGACGGTTTCATTGAAAAATTGGTAGCAGTTAACCGCGTATCCAAGACCGTAAAAGGTGGTCGTCAATTTACCTTCACCGCATTGACGGTTGTTGGGGATGGCGCGGGTAAAATCGGTTTTGGTTATGGCAAAGCACGCGAAGTGCCGGTCGCCATCCAGAAGTCGATGGAATACGCACGCAAGGCGATGGTCAACATCGATTTGAATGAAGGTACTTTGTGGCATGCCGTTAAGTCGGGCCACGGCGCGGCGCGTGTCTTCATGCAGCCTGCCTCCGAAGGTACCGGCGTGATTGCTGGTGGTGCCATGCGCGCCGTGATGGAAGCAGTCGGCGTCAAAAACGTTTTGGCGAAAGCCGTTGGTTCACGCAACCCGATCAATTTGGTGCGTGCAACCATCAAGGGCTTGAGTTCGATGCAATCGCCTAAATTCATTGCTGCCAAGCGCGGCAAGAAAGTCGAGGAAATTACTCATGTCTGATAAAACCATCACCGTCCGTTTGGTCAAAGGCCTGCGAGGCAGCCAATCGCGTCATCGTTTGTCGGTCAAGGCTCTTGGCCTGAACAAGATCAACGACGTTCGTGTATTGAAAGATAGCCCGCAAGTGCGCGGCCTGATCAACACAGTTCATTACCTGGTTCGTGTCGAAGACTGAACGAGTCAAGGAGAATTATTATGCGTTTAAATACATTGAAACCTGCCGATGGCGCCCGTCAAGAACGCCGTCGCGTTGGTCGCGGAATCGGTTCCGGTTTAGGCAAAACATGCGGTCGCGGCCATAAAGGTTCGTTCGCACGTTCCGGTAAAGGCAAGATCAAGGCTGGTTTCGAAGGCGGTCAAATGCCTTTGCGCAAGCGTATGCCGAAAGTCGGCTTCCGTTCGAAATTGAAGTTCGACACTGCAGAAGTGTTGTTGTATCAATTGGAAAATCTGGAAGCCGGCAATATCGACATGGCTGTTTTGCGCGAAGCCGGTTTGGTTCCTGCCAAAGCCAAGCAAGTCAAAATCGTCAAGAAAGGCGAGCTGACCAAAAAGTTCACGCTGACGGGTTTGTTGTTCACCCCAGGCGCCAAGGCTGCCATTGAAGCTGCCGGCGGCAGCATCTCGGAGTAAGACATTGTCGCAAGCTAATTCTGCTGCAGGTGCATTAGGCGGGCTCGGTAAATTTACCGAACTGCGTGGCCGTTTGTTATTCGTACTGCTGGCATTGATTGTGTACCGCGTAGGTAGCTTCATACCTGTGCCGGGAATCAATCCTAAAGTTTTAGCCGATGCGGTCAGTGGCGAAAAGGGCGGCACCATCATGGACATGTTCAACATGTTCTCGGGTGGCGCGTTTCACCGTTTTAGTTTGTTTGCCTTGAATGTCATGCCATATATTTCGGCATCGATTATTGTGCAGCTCATGGGCCAGATTTATGGCCCATGGAAGTCAATGAAGAATGAAGGCGAGAGTGGCAGAAGGAAGCTTACGCAATACTCGCGGTATGGGGCTTTGTTCTTGTCTGCCGTTTATGCCTACTTTTCGGCGACTAATCTGCAATCAACATCTGGTGCGGTAATTGCCCCGGGCCCTGGCTTTGTCTTCACGGCAATGGTTTGTCTGACTGCAGGCACCATGTTTTTGATGTGGCTCGGTGAGCAAATTACCGAGCGCGGTATTGGCAATGGTATTTCCCTGATTATCTTCGCAGGTATCGTTGCCGGACTTCCGGGTGCAGTTGGTACGGCGCTGGGTCAGGTTCGTGACGGCAGCATGCAACCTTTTGTTTTGCTGGTAATCGCGGCCTTGGTATTGGGCGTTGTCTACTTCGTCGTATTCATGGAGCGCGGCCAGCGCCGCATCACCGTGAACTACGCTCGTCGTCAGGGCGGCCGCCAAGCGTATATGAATCAGAATTCGCATTTGCCGCTCAAGCTCAACATGGCTGGCGTTATTCCACCAATTTTTGCATCGAGTTTGATTTTGTTCCCGGCCACTATCTCCCAGTGGATGGCAAAATTCTCAACGACATATGCTACAGATGAGGGTTGGAAGGCTTCTTTGTACCGCGGCTTGCAAACTACTGCTGACGCCCTGGGGCCGAATCAGCCACTGCACATGATGTTGTACGGCTTGATGATCATCGGTTTTGCTTTCTTCTACACGGCATTGGTGTTTAATTCACAGGAAACCGCCGATAACCTCAAGAAGTCGGGTGCCTTGATCCCGGGCATTCGCCCTGGTAAAGCCACCGGTGAGTACATCGATAATGTGCTGACTCGTTTAACGCTTATCGGCGGCCTGTATCTGGTGCTGGTTTGCTTGATGCCGGAATTTCTCCGTGCTGGTTTCAATGTGTCGTTTTATTTCGGCGGCACATCCTTGTTGATTGTGGTCGTGGTGGTAATGGACTTTACTGCTCAGATTCAAGCTCATATGACGTCACACCAGTATGAGGGCTTGATGAAGAAGGCCAATTTAAAAAGTGGTCCCCGCGGTTTACGCGGATAAGATCACAAGATGGGCGGCTCGCACGGCGGCTTCGCGTGCGGGTAAGTGACTGTTAGACCCTGCGCAAGAGTAGCGCGGGGGGGTGGAGTGGGTAGCCTAGGCTGCGCAGTTTCATCGACAGATACTTGTCGCCGGAGCATGGGCACACTCCCCATGCCAGGTTTTCCGTGCTTTTTGGCGCGGGGGACTTCTATGTAACACGAAGCCCTGTTATACTTTTCGATTCACTACGCTCAATCAGTTTGGAGATAACGTAATGGCACGCATTGCGGGCGTCAATTTACCCGTGCAAAAGCACGCTGTAATTGGCTTACAAAGTATTTATGGCATCGGACGCACGCGTTCGAAGCTAGTTTGTGAAGCGGCAGGGGTTACTCCTTCTGTCAAAATCCGTGACTTGACCGAATCTCAGGTGGATAGCCTGCGAGCCGAAGTCGCCAAATTCGTAGTCGAGGGTGACCTCCGTCGTGAAGTGGGCATGTCCATTAAGCGTCTTATGGATCTTGGTTGCTATCGCGGTCTGCGTCATCGTCGTGGCTTGCCGATGCGTGGTCAACGTACCCGCACGAATGCACGGACCCGCAAGGGCCCACGCAAAGCTATCAAGAAATAAGGGATAGCCAATCATGAATAAACCAGTTGCTAAAACCAAGAAGAAGATCAAGCGCATCGTCACCGACGGTGTTGCCCACGTCCACGCTTCTTTCAATAACACCATCGTTACGATCACCGACCGTCAGGGCAATGCCTTGTCCTGGGCGACTTCGGGCGGCGCGGGTTTCCGCGGTTCGCGCAAGTCCACCCCGTTCGCTGCTCAGGTTGCCGCTGAAAAAGCCGGCAAAACCGCGCTGGATTACGGTGTCAAAACCTTGGAAGTTCGCATCAAGGGCCCAGGCCCGGGTCGTGAATCAGCCGTCCGTTCGTTGAACGCCGTCGGTTACAAGATCATGAACATCATCGACGTAACCCCAATCCCGCACAACGGGTGCCGACCGCCTAAAAAGCGTCGCGTCTAAGGGATAGGAGAATAAATAATGGCTCGTTATATCGGTCCCACCTGTAAACTCGCTCGTCGCGAAGGCGCTGATCTCTCTTTGAAGAGTCCGGCCCGCGCGATTGATTCTAAGTGCAAACTCGAACAAAAACCTGGTCAACACGGTGCCGCCAAAAAAGGCAAGCTCTCTGACTACGCCACGCAGTTGCGTGAAAAGCAAAAGGTAAAACGTATCTATGGTTTGCTGGAACGTCAGTTCCGGAACTACTACAAAAAAGCCTCGACCAAGAAAGGCAACACCGGCGAAACATTGCTGCAAATGCTGGAACAGCGTTTGGACAATGTGATCTATCGCATGGGTTTTGCCGTTACCCGCCCGCAAGCACGCCAATTGGTGTCGCATAAAGGTGTGTTGGTCAATGGTAAATCGGTCAATCTGCCGTCGTATCAAGTGAAAGCGGGAGACAGCATCCAGTTGTCCGAGCGCGCACAAAAATATTTGAACGTGCAGGAAGCTCTCACACTGAACCAGCAAATGGATTTGATTCCTGGTTGGTGTGAAGTTGACGCCAAGAAATTTAGCGGCGTCTTCAAATCTGTACCTGACCGCGCCGATCTGCCTTCCGACATTAACGAAGCGCTGATTGTCGAATTGTATTCGAAGTAATTTTTAGGAGTGTCGCTGTCCATGACGGTTTCCGCCCACCAGGTGCTGCGCCCACGCGGCCCCAATATCGAACGCCTAGGTCTCAATCGCGCCAAAGTGGTTATCGAACCACTCGAGCGCGGTTACGGTCACACGCTTGGCAATGCCTTGCGTCGCGTCCTGCTGTCATCCATTCCCGGCTTTGCCATTACGGAAGTCGAAATGGATGGCGTGTTGCATGAATACACCACTGTTGAAGGCTTGCAAGAAGACGTCCTCGAAGTTCTTTTGAACCTGAAAGACGTTGCCATTCGCATGCACAACACTGAATCCACCACGCTTACCCTGCAAGCCCAAGGCCCGGGTGTAGTCACGGCCGCCGATATCAAGACCGACCATAACGTCGAAATCCTGAATGGCGACCACGTGATCTGCACGCTGACCAAAGACACTGCATTGAACATGCGCCTGAAGATCGAACGCGGTTTCGGTTATCAGCCAGCGGCAGCACGCCGCCGTCCTGACGATGAAACCCGTACCATTGGCCGTCTGATGCTGGACGCCAGCTTCTCGCCAGTACGTCGTGTTGCGTATGCCGTCGAAGCCGCACGCGTTGAACAACGCACCGACTTGGATAAGCTGGTTCTGGACATCGAAACCAATGGCACTATCGATGCTGAAGACGCTATTCGTACAGCTGCCGATATCCTGACGGATCAATTGTCGGTATTCGGTGACTTCACGCAGCGCGATCGCAATGCTGCCAAGCCAGCGGCTTCTGGTGTTGATCCGGTACTCTTGCGCCCGATCGATGATCTGGAGCTGACCGTGCGTTCGGCGAACTGTCTGAAAGCGGAAAACATTTACTACATCGGTGATCTGGTTCAGCGCACTGAAGTGGAATTACTGAAAACACCAAACCTCGGCAAGAAGTCACTCACTGAAATCAAAGAAGTGTTGGCCTCGCGCGCTTTGGCTCTCGGCATGAAGTTGGAAAACTGGCCACCCGCCGGTTTACAACAAGGCATGATGGGCTGAGCCCGGATATTTAAGGAATACGACCATGCGCCACCAAAAATCAGGACGTAAATTCAGCCGTACCAGTTCACATCGTAAAGCGATGTTTACCAATATGGCAGCGTCCCTTATCAAGCACGAACTCATTCGCACCACTTTGCCAAAAGCAAAGGAACTGCGTCGCGTCGCCGAACCGTTGATCACCATCGGTAAAGTCGATGGCCAGGCCAACCGCCGTCTCGCCATGTCGCGTCTTAGCGACAAGGAAGCCGTAGGCAAGTTGTTCGTCGAACTCGGTCCACGTTACAAGGAACGCCAGGGCGGTTATCTGCGCATCCTCAAATGCGGTTTCCGTGACGGCGACAATGCACCGATGGCTTATGTAGAATTGGTTGATCGTCCGGTTTCAGCAGTCGCCACTGCCGAATAAGCGACAGCTACAGCAACATAAAAAACCCGGCCTAGGCCGGGTTTTTTTATATTCGCAATTGTTTTCATATTCAAAAAAATCACTACCGGAACCCTATGACTTGCGCTACTGTCATCACCACAATCCACTGATAATTGATCTCCCATGAAACTCAATCCATTTGCCTGGTCTTTCCGTTTGCAATTCTTTTTCGGGTTCTTTGTCTGTGCGGCATTGCTTGGTTACGCGTTTTACGCCGATAAAGTATTGGGTTTCGAGCCATGCCCGCTTTGTATTTTTCAGCGTATCGCATTCTTCTCATTGGGTGTTGTTGGCTTGATCGGTGCACTGCATAACCCGAAATCGCGTGGCGGCAGGGCCGCTTATGGTGTGCTTGCACTAATTGCCGGCGGTATTGGTATCTACCTGGCATCGCATCATGTTTATTTGCAGCATTTGCCGCTGGACCAGGCGCCGGCCTGCGGGCCCGGTTTGGCTTATTTGATGGAAGCGATTCCAGGTAAATTGGATCTGATCAAGGAAGTACTGAAAGGGTCCGGCGAATGTGCGGAAATTAACTGGAAATGGCTGGGTTTCACAATGCCCGAGTGGACTTTGCTTTGCTTCAGTTTGCTAACACTCGGCGCTGTAATTGCGGCATTTAAAAAACGACAAGAGCGACGGTAATGACAAGCAATTTTCAAAGTAATAGAGCGATGAATATCGACGAATCCAGCATGAATAATTCCGACATCAACGTTGAAAACTGGACTCCCGCGTCCTGGCGTTCGCGCACTGCCTTGCAACAGCCAACCTATCCGGATTTGGCAGCGCTTGAAGGTGTGCAAAAGGAATTATCGCTGCTGCCGCCGCTGGTGACTTCGTGGGAAATCCTTGCGCTTAAAAAGCAATTGGCCGAAGCGCAGGAAGGTAAGCGCTTTCTGTTGCAGGGCGGCGATTGTGCCGAGAGCTTTTCGGATTGCGAATCGGGCCTTATTTCGAATCGTTTGAAAGTACTGCTGCAAATGAGTCTGGTCCTGGTGCACGGCTTGCGTTTGCCCGTGGTACGTGTGGGCCGTTTTGCAGGTCAGTATGCCAAGCCGCGCTCAACCGATACGGAAACAAAAGATGGCATCACCTTGCCGAGCTATCGCGGTGATTTTATCAATCAACCGGAGTTTAGCGAAGCGGCCCGCATACCCGATCCGCGTCGCATGGTAAAAGGTCACGCCCGCTCCGCGATGACAATGAATTTTGTACGAGCATTGATTGATGGCGGTTTTGCAGATTTGCATCATCCGGAATATTGGGATCTGGATTGGGTAAGTCATTCACCCCTGTCCGATGAATATCACAGGATGGTGGAAGCAGTCGGTAATGCGGTGCGCTTCATGGAAACCATTTCGGGCGTTGATTTGCATAACTTGAATCGTGCCGATTTCTATACTTCGCATGAGGCTTTGTTGCTCCCTTACGAAGAAGCCTTGACTCGCAAGGTGCCGCGCCAAAATGGATGGTTCAATTTGTCGACACACTTCCCGTGGATCGGTATGCGTACGGCCGATCTTGATGGCGCCCATACCGAATACTTCCGCGGCATTCGCAATCCGATTGCGGTCAAGATCGGACCATCGGTGACTCCGGATCAACTACTTAAACTGGCCGATGTCCTCAATCCCGAAAACGAAGCCGGGCGCCTGACATTTATCCAGCGTATGGGAGCAACGAAAGTCACCGAAAAGCTGCCAGCCCTGATCAAGGCTGTTCAAACCGAGGGCAAAAAAGTGCTATGGGTCTGCGATCCAATGCACGGCAATACCGAAAGCACTTCCAATGGCTACAAGACTCGTCGTTTCGATAATATTCGCAGCGAACTCGATCAAAGTTTCGATGTACATGCAGCACTGGGCTCACGCCTTGGTGGTGTGCATCTGGAACTTACCGGCGAGAATGTCACCGAGTGTCTTGGCGGCGCACGCGAATTAACCGAGGTTGACCTGGAGCGCGCATACACCAGCACGGTCGACCCTCGCATGAATTACGAGCAATCGCTGGAGATCGCGATGTTGATCGTGCGTAAACGTTCGGCCATTTCCGCCTAGCGTAGGGGCGCGGCAAGCAAGCGCCCCTGCGGCGGTTTTATTGCCACAAATCCCAGGCTAGTCGTGCAATCAGAAGTGTCACCACGATCAGGAAAAAGGCGCGGATAAAACCCTGGCCTTTTTTTATTGCGAGATGACTGCCGAGATAGCTGCCAATCATGTTGCCGATGATCAAGGGTATCGCCAGAATCCAGATCACGTAACCGGAAAGAAACAGGACGGTCCAGGAGCTCAGATCGGCCGCGACATTGCCGGCTTTGGATATCGCTGACGAGCGCAAAAAGTCCATGCCCATCACGCTGACGAATGCGAACACCATCAATGTTCCCGTGCCAGGGCCTATCAAGCCGTTGTAAAAGCCACACGCAGCGCCAACGCATGCAGCAGCAATGCTTTCATGCTTTCCTTCATAGCGTGGTACGTGCAGGTTGCCCAGGTCTTTTTTGAAAGCGGTGTAAATTGCCAGCAAGACGCACATGGACAGCACAATCCATTTCAGTATTTCTTTATCCATGTTTTTGGCGAAGTGCACGCCAATCAATGATGAAAGCAAAGCAGCGATGCAGGCTGGCGCCACGATTTTCCAGGAAATGCTGATGCGGCGAAAATAATTCCAGGCTGCCACACTGGTGCCGAATATCGAACTGGTTCGCTGTGTGCCAATGGCTTGCAAAATATTCAGGCCAGGATGTAGATTCAGCATGGCAGGTGTCAGAATCAAGCCGCCACCGCCAACAATGCTGTCCAGAAATCCGGCGGCAAACCCGGCTAGTGCAGTGAGCAACCAAAGTTGTGTGTTCAATTCCATCTGGACAGCAATACCGTATTGATGAATCAGTTTGCCTGGCTGACGGATTGTTTCAATAAATCCGGATTATATTTTTCCAGAATCCGCAAAATGTCTTTTGCAAGAATACTTAAGGATTCTTCGCCATAGCCGATATGATGGGCTGCAATGGTGCCGTCGGGTGCAATGATCCATAAATTGGGCAAACTCGCGACTCCGTAGCTTTCGCCAATCTTGCCTTTGCGGTCATAGGCAGTTAGAAATTTCCTGTCTTTCATTTGCCGCAAAACACCTTGGGCCGTGCGTACCTCTTCTTCCTGATTCACTGCGATGACTTGAATGAAATCGGTACCGACACCGTTTTGTATATGGTTCAGTGCGGGCAGCTCTTTCAGGCAATAGCCGCACCATGTCGCCCAGAAAGTAACGACGACAACCTTGCCTTTGAATTGATCTACCAAAACGTCATTGCCCTTGCCGTCTTTACCCAGCAGGTTCGGTGCCGCATCTCCGGTTTTAAGGTCCGCAAAGGCAGGCAGCGAGAAGAAAAGGCAAATCAGCAGGACAAATGAGCGCATTGGATTCCCCGGGTTTTGACGATGATATTCGAATCCGCTTTTTTATGACATCGGTCAGGATGACTAAAACAAAAACCCGCCAGATAGCGGGTTTTTGTTTCAATTACGAAAAAGCAAATTGATTAACCGCGATTGGCTTTCTTGCGATCATTTTCGGTACGTTCTTTTTTACGCAGGCGAATCGCAATCGGAGTGACTTCCACCAATTCGTCGTCGGCGATGAATTCCAGCGATTGCTCCAAAGAGAACTTGATTGCCGGCGTCAGGCCTTCATCAAAATCCTTGCCGGAGGCGCGGAAGTTGGTCAGCTGTTTTGCGCGCAAGGCATTGACGGTGAGGTCATTGTCTTTCGAATGGATGCCGACGATCTGGCCTTCGTAAATTTCCTCACCCGGCTCGACCAGCAAGCGGCCTCGTTCCTGCATTGCGATTTGCGCGTAGGCAGGCGATGGGCCGGTGCCGTTCGAAATCATCACGCCGTTTTGGCGTTCGGCAATCGCGCCTTCCGCAAGCGGACCGAAATGATCAAATACATGGAACAGCAAACCGGTGCCGGCGGTAATGGTGCGGAATTCGGTTTGGAAACCGATCAGGCCGCGGGCAGGAATCATGAAGTCGATACGGACGCGACCTTTGCCGTCGGGTTCCATATTCGTCAATTGGCCGCGACGCTCGCCGAGGCGCTGCATGACACCGCCCTGGTACTGTTCTTCGAGATCCACGACCAGGCTTTCGATCGGTTCCATTTTCTGGCCATCGACCACTTTCACGATGACTTCGGGACGCGATACGGCCAGCTCGTAACCTTCGCGGCGCATGGTTTCAATGAGGATCGATAAATGCAATTCACCGCGGCCGCTGACTTTGAATTTGTCGGCGTCTTCGGTTTCTTCCACTTTCAATGCCACGTTGTGCAGGGTTTCGCGCATCAGGCGGTCACGCAACTGGCGCGACGTCAGGAACTTGCCGCCGCTGCGGTCTTTGTTGCCGGCAAACGGGGAATTATTGACCTGGAAGGTCATGCTGATAGTTGGTTCATCGACGGTTAGTACCGGCAACTGTTCCGGCGCATCGACAGCACAGACGGTGTCGGAGATGCTGAGGTTTTCGATGCCGCTGATCGCGATAATGTCGCCGGCGCCAGCTTCTGGCACGTCGATACGCTCCAGACCCATAAAGCCCATGACTTGCAGGACTTTGCCGGTGCGAACTTTGCCTTCGCGATCGACGATCGATACCGGCATATTGGTACGGACTTTGCCGCGTTGTACGCGACCGGTACCGATGATGCCGACGTAGTTGCTATAGCTCAGGGAGGTAACGCGCATCTGGAACGGGCCTTCCATGTCCACCGGCGGCGGCGACACATGGTCGACGATGGCCTGGAACAAGGGAGTCATGTCGCCGGAGCGTACGTCCGGGGTCAAGCCGGCGTAGCCGTGCAATGCCGAGGCGTAAACAGTGTGGAAGTCGAGTTGATCATCGGTAGCGCCCAAGCGGTCAAACAAATCGAAGGTTTGATCCAGTACCCAGTCAGGGCGTGCGCCCGGACGGTCAACCTTGTTCACCACGACGATTGGCTTGAAGCCCATCGCGAAAGCTTTCTGGGTTACGAAGCGGGTTTGCGGCATCGGACCGTCCATGGCATCGACCAGAATCAAAACCGAATCGACCATCGACAATACACGTTCCACTTCGCCGCCGAAGTCGGCATGGCCCGGGGTGTCGACGATGTTGATGCGGTATTCCTCGCCTTCGGGCGATTTCCAGCGAATGGCGGTGTTTTTCGAAAGAATGGTAATGCCGCGTTCTTTTTCGAGATCGTTGCTGTCCATGACGCGCTCGGTGACGACCGTGCGTTCGCTGAAAGTGCCAGATTGCTGCAGCAGCTTGTCAACAAGGGTGGTTTTGCCATGGTCGACGTGGGCGACGATGGCGACATTGCGGATTTTTTCAATAGACATAACGAAGGGCGCCGAGACCAGCGCTTCACTGTTGGGAAGTTAGCCCAACATTATAGCGGGAAACCTGCCCAAAGGGCTGAGTAATTGCTCCTTGTGGCACAATAGTGGACCGAAATTTCCGAACATGTGACCAAAGGACAACTATGAGCGACCTGATTGCGACTTTTAACACTGCACGCGGCCCGATTCGCGTCCGTTTATTTGCTGATAAAGCCCCGGTCACGGTGGCTAATTTTGTAAATCTTGCCCAGCGCGGGTACTACAACGGCCTGAATTTTCATCGCGTGATCCCTGATTTCATGATCCAAGGTGGTTGCCCACGCGGCACCGGTACCGGCGGCCCCGGTTATAAATTCGAAGATGAATGCCGTGCCGATGCACGTCACGACAAGCCAGGTGTGTTGTCGATGGCCAACGCAGGCCCGGGCACCAACGGCAGTCAGTTTTTCATTACCCATACCGCTACCTCCTGGCTGGATGGAAAACACACGGTATTTGGTGAGGTGATCGATAGCAGCGATCAAAAAGTCGTCGATGCCGTTCGCGGCAGCGATGTACTCGAAAGCATTACGATTGAAGGCGATGCATCGGCTTTACTGGCATCGCAATCGGCGCGTATAGCCGAATGGAACAAGGTGCTCGACGCCGCCTGATATTTCTTCGCGGTGGAAATAAAAAACGGGAGCCTGGCTCCCGTTTTTTATGCAAATTATTTTATGAAGCGCACCGAGTCCATCAGCTTGTTGACCGCTGCAATATCCCGGTCGTAGTAATGTTCGACCGGAGCCGTCCAGACCAATATGGTAAGTCGATCATCACGCTCCAAGGCCAAAACGGTACCTGCATAGTTCAAGCCTGTGGGGTGTGTCATTTTCAGATCAAAGCGAATGCCATTGGTTCCGCTTACTTTGGCAGGGCGGAGATTGCTCGCGGCAGCATTCACCCATCCATACCTTGTGGCTCCATCGATGATCAGGTCTTGCAATTCGTCTGGTCGCAAACCCGGCTTGTACCAGGCCCCGTCTGGTCTGCGCTTGCTTTCCCGTTGGCCGAGAAAAACATTTTCGCGCGGTTTTACTTTCGAAAAAATGGACAGTTCATTTAGATTGGAGCCATCAATCGTCCAGAACTCGTAACGTCCAAAACGTTGTTTCGACCAATCCAGGCTCGTCTCGATCTGCATATCGAAAACTTTATTGGTGGTGCCGGCAGATACCAGTCTTCCACCCGTGCTGGTGCACGAGCTCAGGACCAGTAAACCGATGAGCAACAAAATGCGCGATGGGATTTTCATGGAGACACCTTGAGTTCCTGTAAATATTGTTCGATGAATGCACGGTCATCCGCTTCTGGCCGGACCTCAAGGTAATGCGTTAATGCATCCGATGCTTCTTTGCGCTTGCCGGCATCCCTGAGCGACAAGCCGTATTCACGCCAGGCGGCATTCGGTGCACCAGTTAACGAAATTGCCTGCGTGTAATATTCGAGCGCTTTTTCCTTGTCGCCATCACCATGTCTGCGGCGAAAAACTTCGCCGAGGTAAAAAGTGTAGAGCCCTTTGTTTTTTTCATCGCTGGCGGACAACATGTCCTTGAGCGCTTCAATGGATGAATTGAATGTGCGGCGCGAAATTTCGCTTTCCAGCCACTTTTCCTGGAATGCCGCGGTTTCATTTCGATAAATATCGGCCGCCAGAATTTTGCCGGGGTTTGCGATGGCAGTGGCCGAAGCCATCATGTCGTCGCGCCTTTCTTTTGATTGCGGATGGCTGGCAAATACCGGCAACTGCTTGCCGTAATGCACGGCGTTTTCTTCCCGCAACAGGCGGTCCCAAAGTTGTGCACCTACGAATGGGTCGTAGCCATTTTTTACCAGTTGTTCGAAACCTATCTGGTCGGCTTCGCGTTCCTTGTCGCGGCTGAATTTCTGCTGCTCTGCGAAACCGATCAGGCCTGCAATCATGTCAAGCCCGGTACCTGCGGTAAAAATCGTGAATGTTCCGAGAAAAGCCGCGCTTTTCTTGAGTTTTCTCCATTGCTCAAGCGAATGCCGTTGTTTGTAGTGGCCAAATTCATGGCCGAGTATGAGCGCCAGTTCGGCTTCGTTTTGTATTCTTAGCAGCGCGCCGCTCCATACGATCAACACTCCGTTCGGAGACATCGATGCATTGAAATAGGGGACATCCAGGATATAGATGCGCAAGCGTTTGCAATATTCGGCCGTCACCTTGCAAGTGACATCGCGCACATATTGATTCAATCCGGGATCGCGAATGAGGCGCGGGGATTGCTTCAGGTCATTTTCAATTTTGTCCCAGATATACCAAAGCTCTGCTTCATCCGAACCCGGTGCCGGGCGGTAATCGGCCTCTATCGGTGATACCTTGCCGGTTTCCTTGTTTTCCGCAAAAGCCTGGTTTGCAGTGAACAGGAAAGCCGCCATCAGAAAGATTCGGGGCCATGCACTCATAAAGGAAATCCTTTCAGCATGACTTTTGCGGTCGTGCGTGCCCCTTCTTCATTTCGCAAGTCGCCGGTGCTTTTTACGATGAAGTTGAACCACACAACCTGGCCGGTGCGCAGGTCAACCAGGGTCGTCACGCCAATCTGGCGGCCTCCGCCGATATCGGCGCCACCGTACAGGACAAATGCCAGCACTCTCAATGCCGCTTGTCCGGTACTGGTATAGCTGTCTTCAATATAGGTGAACAAGCCGTAATCAGCGCCGGTCCTTTTCTGTATTTCCTGCACGCCGGTGCCCAGTGACCAATCCAGCTGTCTGGCTTTTTTCGTGGCCAGGTGGGCGCCGTTATAGGTGTTCTGCAAAATACTTACCGATACCGCCCAGTTGAGACGGGCAATCTGGCCAATTTTTGCATTCGGGTCGGCATTTTCATCCAGGTCCAGATCGGGCTTTCTTTCAATATGATGTTCATCTAGCACTTCCTGCACCATCCTGGGATACAAGGCGCGGGCTTTTTTGCTCCATTCCTCGCGCGGCTCCTGCACGCCACCTGCCAAAACTTCCGACAGTTCGATATTCGGCTCGATCATCACCACGCTGCCCTGGATTTTTACCGGCTTGCCGTCCTCGCCTTTGAGCACACGGCTTTGGGTGTAGGCGAGGCAGTCAAAACTTAGCAGCAAGAGCAGGCTTGCGAGGAGAAATGGAAACTTCCTGTCTTTCAGCAACTTCAGCATGCGCATCTCCCCTGATGGTGTGAGCCGAATTTAGCATCTCGGCCAGGCTTCGGCGACGGGGAGCTGTGATAAAATTCGCCGCGGCAAATCTTTCGTTTCAACCTCATTAAGGAATCGCAATGCTCCAACTCGCCAAACGCATGGGTCGCGCCAAGCCCAGTGCCATCATGGCCGTGGCCGAAAAAGCCAAAGCGCTGAAAGCTGCAGGTCGCGACATTATTTCTTTCTCGATCGGCGTCCCGAATTTTCTTCCCGGCGAGCATGTATACGCAGCAGCACGCGAGGCACTGAGTAAAGATTCCGGACAGTATGGTTCAAATCGCGGCAGCGATGCCTTGCTGGATGCATTTTTGGCGCATATCGCCGAAGTAGGATTTACCGGATACGAACGCAAGCATTGCAGCACGGGTATCGGTGCGAAACACGTTCTGTATTCGCTGGCCGAAGCCTTGCTGGAAGAGGGCGACACGATCGTCTATCCATCGCCTTACTGGACCACCTATCAGGACATCGCCGATATCGTGAATGCCAAAGCGGTAACACTGCCTTGCCCGGCTTCGCAAAATTACAAACTGACGGCAGCACAACTGGATGCAGCGCTTGCGCAGCATCATCCAAAAGTTTTTCTTTTCAATAATCCGTCCAATCCGACCGGCATGGTTTACACGAAAGAAGAAATCGAGGCGCTCGCCAATGTGCTGGTGAAATATCCTGATACCTGGATCATCACCGACGACATTTACAACCGCATGGTGTTTGATAATTTGGGTTATCACAATTTCCTGCATTCAAAACCCGAATTGCGTGACCGCGTTATCTTCGTTGATTCGCTTTCCAAAACCTATGGCATGCCCGGATGGCGCGTCGGCTTCATGGTGGGACCCGAATCGGTGGCAAAAGCCATTACGACCTTGAATTCCAACCACATCACCAATATTCCTGAAATCGTGACGGCTGCCGCTGTTGCTGCATTGACCGGCCCGCAGGATGTTCCGACACAAAAGAATGCCGAGTTCCAGGCCAAGCGTGATTTGGTGATTGCGGCAATGAATGCGATTCCCGGAGTTATCTGTCCGAAACCGCAGGGTGCGTTCTATGTTTTCCCGGATATCTCCTGCGCCTTCGGCAAAGCCCATGGCGTGAAAGACATTCACAACGATATTGATTTTTGCAATGTGCTGCTGGAAGCAAAAGGCGTTGCCTGTGTTCCTGGTTCGGCTTTTGGCGAACCCAATGCATTGCGTATTTCCTACACCTGCCCGACGCCACAATTGGAACCGGGTTTGAAACGTATCCAGGAATTTTTTGCAGAGTTGACATAGGGTGCGTCTTGACGCACCGCTTTAATTTTCATTTTAATAAATTGTTGAAATCAATCGGTGCGCCAGGGCGCACCTCGTATTTAAATTATGGAGAGTCTCATGAAATCCCCGATTCGCGTTGCTGTTACCGGTGCTGCCGGTCAAATTGGTTATTCGCTGGTTTTCCGTATCGCTTCCGGCGAAATGCTGGGCAAGGATCAACCGGTCATTCTGCAAATGCTCGAATTGCCGATGGAAAAAGCCCAGGCCGCATTGCAAGGCGTGATGATGGAACTCGACGATTGTGCATTCCCTCTGCTAGCGGGCATGGTCGGTACCGATGATCCGATGGTCGCGTTCAAAGACGCCGACATTGCATTGCTCGTTGGCGCACGTCCACGCGGCCCGGGCATGGAACGCAAGGATTTGCTGCTGGAAAATGCCAAGATTTTTACCGTGCAAGGCAAGGCATTGAATGCCGTTGCTTCACGCAATGTAAAAGTTCTGGTGGTTGGTAATCCGGCCAACACCAATGCCTACATCGCCATGAAATCGGCGCCTGATCTGAATCCGAAAAACTTCACCGCCATGTTGCGCCTCGATCACAATCGCGCGCTGTCGCAATTGGCATCGAAAACCGGCAAGCCGGTTGGCGATATCCAGAAACTGGTCGTCTGGGGCAACCACAGCCCGACCATGTACCCGGATTACCGCTTTGCCACCATTGGCGGCGCATCGGTGAAAGACAGCATCAACGATGAAAGCTGGAACAAGGAAACCTTCATTCCGAAAGTCGGCAAACGCGGCGCCGCGATTATCGAAGCACGCGGTTTGTCATCGGCGGCTTCTGCTGCGAACGCTGCGATTGATCATATCCATGACTGGGTTCTCGGTACCGATGGCCACTGGGTCACGATGGGCATTCCATCCGATGGTTCCTACGGCATTCCGAAAGACGTGATGTACGGTTTTCCCGTCACCTGCAAAAACGGTGAATACGAAATCGTGCAAGGTCTGCAAATCGACGACTTCAGCCGCGAACGCATGAACTTCACGCTCAACGAGCTTGAAGAAGAACGCGCCGGTGTAGCCGATTTGTTGTAATTGAACGTAGGGTGGGCATTGCCCACCTTATGTTTATGGGCCGTAGCAACGGTGGGCGATGCCTACCCTACGATTGAATCAGGAAATTTTTAAAAAGACGAATCGATGAGCTCTCCAGGTCAACAATTCCGCGCTGCCATCAAAGAAGAATCTCCGCTGCAAGTGATGGGCGCGATTACCGCTTACGCCGGTTTGATGGCGAAGCGCACAGGTTACAAAGCACTTTATCTTTCCGGCGGCGGTGTTGCTGCCAATTCGCTCGGCATGCCTGATCTTGGCATCAGTTCGATGGAAGATGTTCTCACCGATGCACGCCGAATTGTCGAAGCTACCAATATGCCTTTGCTGGTCGATATCGATACCGGATGGGGCGGGGCGTTCAATATTGCGCGAACGATTAAATCCTGTATCCGCACCGGTATTGCCGCGGTGCATATGGAAGACCAGGTCGGGCAAAAACGTTGTGGGCATCGTCCTGGCAAAGAAGTGGTTTCACTCACTGAAATGGTGGACCGTGTCAAGGCTGCCGTTGATGCGAAAACCGATTCGAGTTTCGTATTGATGGCGCGAACCGATGCCGCTGCCGTTGAGGGTATCGATGCTGCCATCGAACGTGCCTGTGCCTATGTGGAAGCCGGCGCCGACATGATTTTCCCGGAAGCGATGAAGACACTGGAAGATTATCGTCGTTTCAAAAGTGCAGTGAAGGTGCCGATTCTTGCGAACCTGACTGAATTCGGTTCAACACCTTTTTTCACCACCGATGAACTGCGTGACGCGGGTGTCGATATTGCGCTGTATTGCTGCGGTGCCTATCGAGCGATGAATAAGGCGGCGCTGAATTTTTATGAAACCGTGCGCCGCGAAGGCACGCAGAAAAACATTATCGATACCTTGCAAAGCCGGTCTGATCTGTATGACTTTTTGAATTATCACAGCTACGAAGAAAAACTTGACGCGCTGTTTTCCCAGGGCAACACAAAGGAATAATTTATGAGCGATGAAACTCAATCGACCTTGCCGAAGCCGAAAAAATCGGTGGCCCTCAGCGGAACTGCTGCAGGCAACACGGCGCTCTGTACCGTTGGCCGCAGCGGCAATGATCTGCATTACCGCGGTTACGATATTCATGACCTGGCGACAAAATCGAGCTTCGAGGAAGTCGCCCATTTGCTGGTACACGGCGCACTGCCGACGACATCGCAATTGAATGCCTACAAAACCAAATTAAAACGATTGCGCGGCCTGCCGGTCCTGGTTGCCGAAGCACTGGAGCTGGTTCCTGCCAATGCACATCCGATGGATGTGCTGCGTACCGGTTGCTCGGTGTTGGGAACCGTATTGCCAGAGCGCGATACGCATCCAGAAAACGAAGCGCGCGATATCGCCGATCGCCTCATGGCTAGCTTTGGTTCGATGCTGTTGTACTGGTGGCATTTCACCCGCAATGGTCGCCGCATTGATTGCGAAACCGATGACGATTCCATCGCTGCCCATTTTTTGCACTTGCTGCATGGCGAACCTGCAAGCGAATTGCATGCGCGTTCGCTGGATCGTTCGCTGGTGCTTTATGCCGAGCACGAATTCAATGCCAGCACCTTTGCCTGCCGTGTGATTGCCGGTACCGGCTCGGATATTTTTTCCTGCATTACCGGCGGTATCGGTGCATTGCGCGGACCGAAACATGGCGGCGCCAATGAAGTGGCGATGGAAATCATCGCCCGTTATGGCACGGCCGACGAAGCCGAAGCCGATATCCGTGCGCGTGTTGAACGCAAGGAAATCGTGATCGGTTTCGGGCATCCGGTTTACACGATCGGCGATCCGCGGAATCCGATCATCAAGGAGATCTCGCGCGAGCTTTGCAGGCAGGGCGGCAATCAAACCCTGTTTGATGTCAGCGAGCGCATCGAAAACCTGATGATGGATTTGAAAAAAATGTTTCCGAATCTCGATTGGTACAGCGCTTCGGCTTATCACATGATGGGAATTCCGACCGCGATGTTCACGCCGTTGTTCGTGATGGCGCGTACTTCTGGCTGGAGCGCGCATGTGATCGAACAACGCCAGGACGGCAAGATCATCCGCCCGAGCGCGAATTACACCGGGCCGGAAGATCGCGAATATATAAGTATCGATAAACGCTGATGTACGGAAACTGGTATGCCAATGGACTCGTAGTGTTGGCTACCGGTATTGTTGTGTGTCTTTGCGTCATGGTGCATTACGAAGGCTTGAGTTTGTTGGTCAAGGGCCTGGGCAAGCGCCATGATCAGCAGCCCCGTCGCAAGGTGTTGTACGGTATTTTCGCGGTATTGTTTTTGCACGTTATCGAAATATGGTTGTTCGGATTGGGCTACTGGGCATTGCTGCTGTGGCCCGAGACCGGGCATGTCGTATCGAGCGCCTCGACCGGTCTTCTGGATTCCATTTACCTGTCGGCGATGACTTACACCACGGTCGGTTTCGGCGATTTGGCGCCAGTGGGGCCCATCCGGTTCCTCGCAGGCACGGAGGCGCTGACCGGATTCGTGATGATTACCTGGTCGGCGTCCTTCACCTTTCTGGAAATGGAACGGTTCTGGCGCCGCTGATTTCAAATTGCCTGCACACTAAAATAAAAAACCCGCCCAGTTGTCTGGGCGGGTTCTCGTATCGCTGATGCATACCGACGAGGACGGCATACAGCGCTACAACGGAAAGGTTTATCGCTTCAGGCGGTCAACCTTGTAAAACGTGTGGTCCCCGATTTTGGCTACCTGCGGGTAGTTGCTCCAGGTCGGGTTCGCAATACTGCGTGCAGCAAAATGGCTTGCGCCGGGCACCACTTCATGTCTTTGACCTGCAGGCTGACGCCAGTCTTTTTGTGAAGCAAATGCCACGTTGACTGCTTTCTGCCATGCATCCAGCGAGTTAAGGCGAACGCCGGGTTTGACGATAGTGGGGGCAAATTGTTTCGGTGCGGTGACGACTTCGCAAACCGAATTTCCCCAGCGACCATCAACACGCCTGCGTTGTGCCACCTCGGCTACCGCACGTTGCCCAAGTTCGGACTGGTCGCGCGATTCCAGATATACCGTCGTTGCCAGACAGAGCGGGTCCGCAACGGGTTGCGGGAGCATGCTGGACAACCACATCAAAAAAGATAACTTCATCAAACACCTCGAATCGGCGCGCCGCAATCTCCCCGACCGCTTTCGCAGTAGCACCGATTCTTTTATTGAATCGGCGTGGGTGGCTTCGGCCTCGCATTTAGGATGGACGAACATGGAGCATTTAATTGTTCGTTTCGCGCCACCCCCGTTTCGAGGTTTGGAGCAAACCCGGCAACGTAAAGTCTGCAGGGCCGGTTCGGGGCGCACTATACCCAGCCGGTGCTCGAATTGTGTGAACAAAGTGTTCAAGTGCTTGATTTTGTTGGAGTGAATACTCGAAAGCCGGGCTAAGCGACCGGTTTCTCAGGCTTTTTTCAATGCCCGGCTGTAGATAGCTTTTTCGTTAATTTTTGTGAATTCAGGCCAATCAGGGGGTGAATTTGCCCGTCTGCGCTATTCCCGGGCGTTCCGGGGTTCCGGAGCGGCTATCACTTTTGAGCTTCCAGCTGGCGGATATATTCCAGTTCGTTCTTTGCCAGCTTGTTCTCCGGATCCAGAACCAGAGAGTCCCGATAGGCTTGTTTGGCTCGCTCCAATTCGCCCATTTCCGTCAGGATAAAGCCGAGGCCACGCAATGAAAGAGGCTTTACATAGGCCGAGTTTTTGTGGGCATCGGCCAGCTCAATGGCTCTTTGATAGGAGACGATGGCGGATTTGAAGTCTTTCAGCTTGCCCAAAAGATAGCCGCGCTCATTGTGCGGCTCCGCCCAATACGGTGCAGAGGCAATCGCCAGGTCGAGATACTTCAATGCATTGTCCTTGTCGCCGTCACTAACATAGAGAAAAGCGGCGTGGTTGTAGGCACGCGGGCAGTAATCGATTACCCAGCGGAAACTGGATTTATTGCCGGGACCGGCGGCGTACTCTAAAAATTCTTCCGCAGTATCAAAGTAGAGACTCCTTTTATCCGAGCCTTTATCCCGCCCTTCACAGTTTGCCAAAATGGGCTTCAACTTTGCGAAGGCCCCGGCATGGTCGTTGTTTTGTATCGCAGTGGCAATCTCGTTCATTTCCTTGACTTGCGCTGCCGTCAGGCTATGGCTGCGTTGTTCGACTGCCGTTTCTACTTCTTCGATTTTTGCCGGCTGTTCTGCGAAGGTCGCCTGTGAGCCGATGATCAGCAGTGCCGTGATTAAGCGTTTCATTGGTCGTCCTTGGTGGATTGTTTCTGATTTACGGAGATGTCAAAAGCCGGCAGCCAGACGGCTACCCTGATTGATTGCACGCTTTGCATCGAGCTCGGCGGCGACATCGGCACCACCAATCAAATGCGGCGATTTACCCAATGCCTGCAAGGGCTCCACCAGACTGCGCAGCGGTTCCTGGCCGGCACAAATCACGATGGTATCGACCGGTAACACTTGTTCAATGCCGTTGATTTGAATCTTGAAACCGGAGTCATCGACACCGACATAACCCACCCCCGCAATCATTTTCACGCCTTTGGCTTTCAGGGTGCTGCGATGAATCCAGCCGGTTGTCTTGCCGAGTTTTGCGCCGATTTTTCCTTCGGTCCTTTGCAATAGCCAGACTTCGCGCGCCGGTGCTTCCGGTTGTGGTCGCGTCAGTCCGCCGCGACCGCTGAAGTCGGGCCTCACGCCCCATTCCTGCATCCAGCGATCGGCATGCAAGGTGGAAGATTCGGCGTCATGAATCAAAAATTCACTGATATCGAAACCGATGCCGCCAGCACCAATGACCGCCACTTTTTTGCCGGGTGTGACATTGCCGGTCAGTACATCGATATAGGTGCAAACTTTGGCGTGGTCGATGCCGGGGAAGTTTATTTTGCGTGGCGTAATGCCGGTGGCAAGCACGATTTCATCGAAATCTTTCAGTGCTTCGGCCTCCACACGAAGCCCGAGCCGTTGCTCGACTTTATGCAATTCAAGCTGGCGGCCAAAATAACGAAGCGTTTCGTAAAACTCTTCCTTGCCGGGAATCTTTTTCGCCAAATTGAATTGCCCGCCGATGGCCGGGTTTGCATCAAACAAAGTCACTTGATGCCCGCGTTGTGCTGCAACCGTTGCGCAAGCCAAACCGGCAGGACCGGCGCCAACAACGGCAATGCGTTTGGGATTGCCGGTAGCGATGTAGTTCAATTCCGTTTCGGCGCAGGCGCGCGGGTTGACCAGACAGCTTGCAATTTTGCTTTCGAATGCGTGATCCAGGCATGCCTGATTGCAGGCGATACAAGTATTGATTTCATCGCTGCGGCCAGTGCGTGCTTTGATAGCCCATTGCGAATCCGCCAGCAGGGGGCGCGCCATCGAAACCATGTCGGCTTGCCCGCTGGCCAATATTTTTTCGGCGACTTCGGGCATGTTGATGCGATTGGTGGCAATCAGGGGCAGGCCAATATGCGGCTTGAGTTTTGCGGTAACACCGGCAAATGCGGCACGCGGCACCGAAGTGGCAATCGTCGGGACACGCGATTCGTGCCAACCGATACCGGTATTGATGATGGTGGCACCCGCATTTTCGATGGCTTTTGCCTGTGCCAGAATTTCATCCCAGGCCGACCCTTCGTCAACCAGTTCGAGCATCGACAAACGATAAATAATGATGAAGTCCTTGCCAACGGCCTCGCGTGTGCGACGTACGATTTCAACGGCGAAACGCATGCGATTTTCGGCGCTTCCGCCCCATTGGTCTTCACGTTTGTTTGTGCGCGGGCTTAAAAACTGGTTGATCAGATAACCTTCCGAGCCCATCACTTCAATGCCGTCATAACCTGCTTCGCGGGCGAGGCGGGCGCAATTGACGAATGCATTGATTTGCCTTTCAACACCCCAATTGCTGAGCGTACGGGGTTTGAACGGATTGATCGGCGCCTGGATACCCGAAGCCGAAACGCTGAGCGGATGATAGCCGTAGCGGCCGGCATGCAAAATCTGCATGCAGATTTTGCCCTTGGCTTCATGCACGGCTTTGGTCACGATACGGTGCTTATGGATTTCCCACGGCCAACTCAGTTTTGCCGCGAATGGTTTCAGCCAGCCCACCAGATTTGGCGAAACACCACCGGTTACCATCAAGCCAGCGCCACCTTCCGCACGTTCACGGAAATAAGCCGCCAGTTTCGGGAAGTCACGACTCTTGTCTTCCAGACCCGTGTGCATCGATCCCATCAAAATACGATTGGGTAGTGTGCAGTGGCCAAGATCAAGCGGAGCAAAAAGGTGCGGGTAATTGGAATTCATGGGAATTGAAAAGAATGAAAGCAACCACGATGCCTTGAAAGCGACATTTGCTCAAGTACATATCCCGTAAATCTGGCAAAATAGCCTTCTTTGACCCAGCGCTGGAAACCAACCCATGAGCCACCACGATATCCGCTCCGCCAAACGCCCCGATCCCGATCAAAGCATGGCCGACATCGCCAATTACGTCACCGACTACCGTATTGATTCCCCGGAAGCATTCACCACGGCACGTTACATGTTGCTCGATTCCCTGGGTTGCTCAATGCTAGCGATGAAGCACCCGGAATGTACAAAGCATCTGGGCCCGATCGTGCCGGGCGCCACCATGAAAGGCGGCTCACGCGTGCCGGGGACCTCGTTTGAACTCGACCCCGTACAAGCGGCTTACAACATCGGTGTGCAGGTACGCTGGCTGGACTTTAACGACACATGGCTGGCAGCAGAGTGGGGTCATCCTTCGGATAATCTTGGTGCCATTCTTGCCGTTGCCGACTACCAAAGCCGCAAGGCCGAGCGGGAAGGCGGCAAGCCCGTATTGATTCGCGATGTGCTTTCTGCCGCCATCAAGGCGCATGAAATTCAGGGCGGCTATGCCCTGAAAAACAGTTTCAACCGCGTCGGCCTGGACCACGTCATCCTGGTTCGTCTGGCCTCGACCGCGGTTACCACGCATATGCTTGGTGGTGGGAAAGAAGAAATCATCAATGCCGTCAGCCATAGCTGGATTGATGGCGGCGCACTTCGTACCTATCGCCACGCCCCGAATGCCGGCCCGCGCAAGAGCTGGGCTGCCGGCGATGCCTGCCGTCGTGCGGTGACGCATGCATTCAATGCGGTCAAAGGCTGTGTGGGTTATCCAAGCGCCATCACGGCAAAAACCTGGGGTTTTGCCGATGTGATGTTCAACGGCAAACAATTTGAATTTGAACGCCCGTTTGGCGCCTATGTGATGGAAAACGTGTTGTTCAAAATCAGCTTTCCTGCCGAGTTTCATGCACAAACGGCAGTCGAATGCGCCATGCAATTACATTCCGAAGTATCGGGCAAACTCGACCAGATTGAACGTATCGAACTGGAAACCCAGGAAGCCGGTGTCCGAATCATCGACAAAACCGGGCCGTTGGCAAATTACGCCGACCGCGACCATTGCCTGCAATACATGGTGGCAGTGCCGCTCATCTTTGGCCGCTTGACGGCCGATGACTACACCGACGCCGTTGCGGCCGATCCGCGGATTGATGCCTTGCGTGAAAAAATGGTAGTCAAGGAAAACCCGCAGTTCACGACGGACTATTTCGATGTCGATAAACGCTATATCGGTAACTCGATACAGGTCTTTTTCAAGGACGGAAGCAAGACCGACAAGGTTTCGATCGACTACCCGATTGGCCACCGCGAACGCCGCGGCGAGGGTATTCCGGTTTTGCTCAAAAAGTTTGAAGACGCCATCGGAGGTCACCTGTCGGCCCACCAGGTGAAGCAAATTTTGACCCTGACTCAGGACACCTCGAAATTCGAAAGTACCCCTGTCCATCGTTTCATGGATTTATTCGTCGTTTAAGCGTTAAAGCTTGGCTTTTGTTGTTAATTTTGTTATCTTCGCGTTAACGTGCCGGATACAGGAACGTTGATTTTTAATTGTTGGCAGGCCTGAAAAGCGCCTGCAAACAAACTTATTTGTCTTAACTAGTGAATTTGGAGCTAATTATGAAGAAGAAACTCCTGTGTTGCGCTCTGCTCGGTGCCATGTCAATGGCCCAATCGGCAATGGCTCAAGACTTTGATGATCGTTGGTACATTTCTGCAACCGCAGGCGTGTTGAATACAGACGACTCCCGTACCACCAGCAATGCTGGCATCTATGGTATCGGCGTTGGCAAAATGGTGTCATCGAACGTGTCGGTTGATGTTGATCTTGACCGTGCGAACACAACCATCGACCCACTGCCGAATGCGACCTGGGACCTGACAACTCTGTCGGTAACCGGCCGTTACCATTTCATCAAGGAAGGCCGTAACTGGTGGCCCTACCTGGCAGCCGGCATCGGTGCTACAAAAAATCACTACAATTTCATCGGTGAAGGCGACAGCAACCTGATGGTCAAATTGGGCGCTGGTTTGCAAGCTGACGTCAATGAGCGCGTAGACGTGCGCATTGAAGCCGGCATGCGTTATGACTTCAACGATACCTTCGGTGACAGTCATTACAACGACCTCTACGCTTCTGCCTCGATCCTGTTTGCCCTCGGCAACTTGCCAGCTCCAGTCGTCGCTCCTCCAGTGGCTCCACCTGCTGAAGATTGCTCCTCGAAAGACGACGACGGCGACGGCGTGAATAACTGCAACGATCGTTGCCCTAACTCACAAGCTGGCCAAGCCATCGGTCCAGACGGCTGCCCAGTGCCTTTGACAATCGATCTGAAAGGCGTGAACTTTGATTTCGATAAAGACACTCTGCGTCCTGACGCTGTTGTCATCCTCGACGAAGCTGCTGACATCCTGAACAAGTACCCACAACTGAAAGTTGAAGTTGCTGGTCATACTGACTCGGTCGGTGCAGAAGCTTACAACCAAGGTTTGTCACAACGTCGTGCACAAGTTGTGTACAACTACCTGACCGGCAAAGGCGTCGACGCTGGTCGTTTAGTTGGTCCGAACGGTTTCGGTGAATTGAAGCCAATCGACGTCAACACCACGAAAGAAGGTCGCGCACGTAACCGTCGCACCGAGCTGAACGTTCAAAACTAATCTGAACTGTTCTAAAGCTGAACGAAACCCGGCCTCGGCCGGGTTTCTTTTTTGTTGCCAAATTTTTCATTGGCACCTATGCTCGCTGTGTTGATTTTTTTTGGGTATAGATGATGCTTTCAAGACAAAGTTTATTAATCATGCTTGCGATGTTTTCGCCAAGCCTCATGGCCGCCGGCAAATGCACCGAAATCCGGACGGAATCGACTTTCGACTTGATTAATGCGCCGGTAGAAGAGATGCAGGATTCGCGCAACGCCACTGCCATCAATTGCGTCATCATTAAAGACTTTGTTGCCCGCTTCAATAAAGCCAAACCCGGCATGCCGTCCGCTCCGGTGCAGTCTGCGCCGACTACCTCCAGCAATGGCAGTTATGTTCCAAAAACAAAGGATGACAACACGCCATGGCGTTTTGACATGAATCAAAATGGCAAGCGCATGACGGCAGAAGAGTTCGACGCATGGATGAAGGCCAAAGGTATCCATGTAGCGACCGGGAAGCCCGGAACCGAATCATCGACGCCTCCTCCTCCGGTGGACTGCAAGCCAGGCAAAGATACAAAGTGCTGAGTCTTGCCATTAGCGTAGTGCATAAAAAAAGCCCGCAATGCGGGCTTTTTAATTGACGGGGATTGACAGGGTCACTATCGGCCTTTCGTGAATAGATAGTGCGCCACCAGCCATTCGTTGCCATCTTCCAGTCCGAATAATTCCGCGCATGAAAGCCAGAACATTCTCCAGCGGTTGAACCAGCGTTTGGCATCGACATCGCCATAAGTGGTTTTCATGATGCCCATGATTTCCTCTTTATTGGCATCCTGGTTTGCAAGCCAGTGGTTCGATGTCTTTTCATAATGCTCGCCCGAAACCAGCCAGCGTTGTGCGATATTCAAATCCTGCTGAAAGTGCAGAAGCGTATCGGCCGATGGCATGATGCCGCCGGTGAAGAAATATTTACCCATCCAATTGTCGTCTCCTTCGGTCTCGAACGGATACATTACGTAGCGATGGCAAAAAATATGGACAAACAATTTTGCATCCTGCTTCATCCATTTTGAAATGTTATTGAGCAGGGTTTGGTAATTGCGCATGTGTTCGAACATCTCGACCGATACCACGCGATCAAACTGATTGGCTTCCAGTTCCAGACTGTTGACGTCGCAGGTGATTACCCTGACGTGCTGCCAGCCCCGTTCCTTGCAGACGGCTTCGATATGCACTCTTTGCGTGGCGGAGTTCGAGACTGCCGTGATATGCGAGTTCGGATATTTTTCCGCCATCCATAATGTCAGCGAGCCCCAGCCACAGCCAAGTTCGAGGATGTGTTGGCCATCTTCAAGTTCGGCACGTTCGGAGTACAGGCTGAGCATGGCGACTTCCGCTTCATCCAGGGTTTCGTTGCCGGTTTTGTAAAAGCACGACGAATACTTGAGGCGCTTTCCCAGGCAAAGCTGAAAGAAGCGTGTCGGTACTTCGTAATGCTGCTCGTTGGCGGCCGCAGTTTCGATGGCGATGGGGCTTTGTTTGAGATCATCGAGCATTTTGCGGAAGCGCAAATCGGCCTTCTCGATATCCTGGATATTTTCATCAATCAGGCGTTGCTGGCAAAGCTGTCTGATGCCATAACGGGTTAACGCATCGGGCAGCAGCCCGTTTTCACAAAGATCAATAAGAGACATTGAAATATCCGGGGTAATTAATTTGGTCTGGATTTACGCGGGGGCCATGGAATAAAAGCGCTGACTTCGTTTTGATAACGTTGGTAATCTTCGCCACGACTTTTCAGTGCCTGCGTCTCGGTCCATGGAATGCCGCTGACGCGATACAGGAATGCGAACATCACCACTGGGCCGGTCAGGCTGTACCAGAAGTACTCGCTGTTAACGGCAAGCAGCACATAGGTAAACCAATGCAGCCATTCAAAAAAATAATTTGGGTGTCTTGAATAGGCCCACAAACCAACGCGACATGTCTTGCCTTTATTGTTCGGGTCGGCGCGGAATTTTGCCAGCTGCCGGTCGGCTAAATATTCCCCGAATACACTGCCAAGCCAAACGGCGAGGGCGGCAAGCGTCCAGCCGCCAATGTCACCGGAATGACGAGATGCGGCAGCGAAAAACGGGATGGAAAACAAGGTAACAACCAATGCCTGCATCTGGAAGAACACGAAGAACCTGGCAGGGCTTCCATTCCAGGTGGCACGGAGTGCCTGGTAACGGCCATCTTCGGCCTCATGCAAAACGCGCGTCAATAAGTGGATGCAAAGACGCGCGCCCCAAATCCCGCCGAGCAACGCGACATACATTCGCGGCAGGTCGGAGCCATCGCCTTCGTAACTTACCAGCACTGCTGCAGCGGCCATCAATCCTGCCCAGACCACATCGACATAGCCGATGTTCTTCACGCGCATGGAAAAGTACCAGGCGGCGGTCATAACCAGGGCCGACATCACCCATACATGAAGCAAAACCATCCACATTATGCCGTTGCTCCATTGGGTTTTGTCTGCAGCGACAAACGTGTATCGATGTAAAAAATGCCCGGAATAACAATTCCCCAGCAAATGCCCAACCCGACCATGACCCAAATAAAATTGCTGCCGTACTCGATCACGTTGAATGCACGGTCAGCGAAAAAATACGCGAGTGGGCCGCCGATAAAACCGAACAACGCAGCGATTGCATAGTTGCCACGCAGGAATGCCATCGAGTGATTCAGGGTGGCCGTGAATGACACCCACAGCGCAATGATCCACAGTGGAGCAAAACCGATGACCGGCCAAGGCAAGGCGTAATGGATCCAGCCATTTGCTGCAAACATTGTGTCGATGGAAACGCCCAGAATCAGGCCAATCATGAGAATACGACGATCCTGTTTTGCCTTGCCGCCGAAACGAATCATCAGGCTGGCAAATATCAGGCTACTGGCGAAGCCCAGCCACATATTCCCCTTGCTTGCGCTGATAAGCGTTGCAAACCACACGGCTTGATAACCCACTGCATTGGCAACGTTGGACCAGGATGGTTTCATTATGCATGTGTCACGGCAGGTAAAAATTCTGCGCGTCGATTGCCCGAACGTGCGAATAACAAATGCACGTCACTGATCGTTCGTTCAATGAATGCACCTTCGCAGTAGGCCAGATAAAACTCCCACATTTTTATGAACCTGTCGTCGTAACCCAGTGCGCGCACATGTTCGAGCTGGTTCATGAAACGTCGGCGCCATTCGTGCAGCGTGCGCGCGTAACTTGGTCCGATATCTTCAAGATTCAGTAAGCGCAAGGGGCCCGATTGTGCAGCGGCATTGACCATCGCACTGACGCAGGGAATAAAACTGCCAGGGAAAATATAACGCTTGATGAAATCGACCGAGTGCAGTGCCTGTTGATAGCGGTGATCTTCAATGGTGATTGCCTGAATCAAGGCCAGGCCGTCGGGCTTGAGCAATGAAGTGCATTTGTTCATGTAGGTGTCGAGATATTGATGGCCGATGGCTTCAATCATTTCAATCGATACCAGCTTGTCGTATTCACCCGTCAGGTCACGATAGTCTTCCAGCAATACGATTACGCGATGGCTCAGTCCCGCATCGGCAATGCGTTTGCTGGCCAATGCATGCTGTTCTTTCGAGATGGTTGTCGTCGTTACCTTGCAGCCGTAATTTCTTGCGGCGTAAAGTGCCATGCCGCCCCAGCCGGTACCGATTTCGACGAGATGGTCGCCTGGTTTTAAATCGAGTTTTTGGCAAATGCGTTCAAGTTTGCGTTCCGATGCCTCTTCCAGGGTGTCTTCGTCGTTTGCAAATATTGCCGATGAATACATCATGTTGTCGCAGAGAAACAATCGAAACAAATCATTGCCAAGGTCGTAATGCGCCGCAATGTTCTTCTTGCTGCCGGTACGGGTGTTGCGGGTGAATTTGTGTGCGGCCTTCATCAGCCATCCGCCAACTTTCGCGGTGCCCGATTCCATGCCGTCGAGTAAATCGCGATTGATCGCCAGCAAACGAACCAGCCCGACCAAATCGTCGCAATGCCATTGATTTTCCATATAGGATTCGCCGGCACCGACCGAACCATTCAATGCGACCTGACGATAAAAGTCCGGGTTGCGGACATTCAGGCGCACATGGATTGCAGCCGTAGATTCATCGCTGCCCAGCATTACGGTTCCGATTCCGTCATGCAGCTGAATGCGGCCGCCCTTGATTTTTGAAAGTTGGTTAAGAATTTTCTGGCGTAAAAAACGAGTCAGAGTGCCGAAAGTTTCGGTCACGCTGATTTCACTCGTTAATGATTCAACCGGACTACTCATGTGAAACTCCAGGGTCTTGCGTTAATGTTTTCGGATGCGGAATAAACGGTACCCGCTTTATCCAGAGTCTTGCCGCTTGCCAATAAATGGCCAACGCAGTTTTGAAAGTGAGCAATGGATACCGTAAAAGACATGAAGCCAATGTGTTGGCGTTCATTGGTTTGCGTTCCAGCACCAAGGTGGCGTCAAAATCGCGCGTTGTTTCATTCATCAAATCCATGTGTACGCGCAAGCTTTCACCCGGGCATTCGAATGCCCAGTGATAGTTTCTGTCCATCGGGAAAAATGGCGAGACATGAAAGCTTTTCGTGAAATCCCAGTGAAAGGTTTTCCCCTTGATGGTGGCCGCGCTCACGGGTAAAAAATAGGCGTGGCGTTCACCCCAGGGTGTGTTGGTGATTTCGGCCAAAATCCAATCGAGCGTCTGGCCGTCATCTTTGAAGCCGTAATAGAAGCTGACAGGGTTCATCGTGAAGCCGAAATAGCGGCCATGTGTCAGTAGACGAATCGGGCCCGTGGGACGAATGCCGGTTTCGTTTTGTACACGATCGCGAACGGCTTGCTCGATGGATATCGTGGCATCGCCAAAATAATCGCGACGCAATACGCAGGCTAGATTCAGTTTGTTGAACGACCAGAACCAGCGCTTCCTGAAAACGCGATCCAGTTCTGCCAAATCGAGATACAGCTGATAAATGCGATATTCAAAATCATGCGGCCTGGTCGCGTAACGCCGATGGCGAATACGGCCTTCGTAAATGGCGCTGGCAAATTGTTCACTCACCAGACGGTACCCAGTGCGCGCGCCACTTCAACACCACTGCGCAGGCCATCTTCGTGAAAGCCGAAACCCCAATAGGCACCCGCGAACCAGGTGTTGTTCTTGCCGTTGATTTCATGTCGACGGGTCTTTGCCTGAACACTGTCGTGAGTGTACATCGGATGCTGGTAGCGCATCCTGGCAATAATCTTGTCGGGTGCAATATCGGCAGTGCGATTGAGTGATACCACGAAAGGGTCTTTTGATTGCACCGACTGAAGAATATTCATGCAATAGCTGACGGTGCAGGCATCCGATTTCGAGGCAGGAATATAGGCATTCCAGGCCGCCCAGGCTTTTTTGTTTTTAGGCAAAATAGAGGCATCGACATGCAGGACGGTTTCATTTTCCTGATACGGCAGCTTGCAGAGTATGTCCCGTTCCAGTGCGGTGGCATCTGTCAGCAATGCCAGTGCCTGGTCACTATGGCAGGCAAAAACAACCTGGTCGAAATCCTCTTCACCGGCTGCGGTTTTTATCCGGACTTTATCTGCAGTGCGAACAACACTTTGCACGCCTGCATCAAGACGCACGCCTACTGCCCATTTTTTTTCCAGGCGATGGATATAGCTGCTTGATCCACCCGTGACGACGCGCCATTCCGGGCGCTCGTTCACCTGCAGCATGTGATGGTTGTGCATGAACTGCACAAGATATTTCGCCGGGAATTGTGCGATTGTTTCCGTTGGCGATGACCATAATGCACAGGCCATGGGTACGATATGGTCTTCTATGAATAATTTCGAATAATTGTTTTCTGCCAGATATTCGCCAAGGGTCGGTCCGTCGTCGGGCAATTTCAACAGGCTTTGGCATTCGTGATAGAACCGCAGAATATCGCGGGTCATGCGAATGAATTTGGGTGAAAACAAATTGCTGCGCTGGCAAAACATCGCATTCAAATTCGTTGCGTTGTATTCAAGCCCGGTAGCGGCATTTTGAACCGAAAAACCCATTTCAGTAGGTTGTGAAGCCACATCCAGTTCGTTGAATAATTTGTTCAACAACGGATAGTTTGCCGGATTGAACACGATAAAGCCGGTGTCTATCTGGTAATCCTGATTGCCCAAATGCACGGAATGGGTATGGGTATGCCCGCCAAGCCGGCTTTCTTTTTCATACAAAACCACGTCGTGCTGCCTCGATAGCAAATACGCGCAACCCATTCCCGAAATGCCACTGCCGATCACCGCGATTTTCATGTGGCTTCTACTGGATTGCGTTTGAGTTGTGGCGGCACTACTTTCAAATCCCAGACCAGGCCAAACATCGACATGGTTTTCAGCGCGAGATAGGTCATGTCCAATTCCCACCACTTGAAACCCTGGCTTGCAGAGCCAGGAAAATGATGATGATTGTTATGCCAGCCTTCGCCGAAAGTGATGATGGCAAGAAAAAGATTGTTCCGGCTATCGTCGTTGGTTTTGTAACGGCGTGTGCCCCAGCGGTGTGCCAGGGAATTGATGGTGACCGTGGCGTGGAATAAAACAATGGTTGAAACAAAAAAGCCCCAGACCAAAAGTTGCGGTCCACTGGTATGCAGTTGTGGTGCTGCGGTTTTTAGCCATGCACCCACTGCATATAGCCCCAGGGCAAGCAGAAAGGGAATCACGACATCGTATCGGTCGAGATAACGCAGCTCGGGAAATTTTGCCAGATCCGGAATATTCGCCATATTGGTGGCAAAGCCACGCTTGGTCAGAAACCAGCCCATGTGGCTGCGAAAAAAACCGTGTCGTGGCGAATGCATATCCAGTTCGGTATCGGCATGGCGATGATGATGGCGATGATGTGCTGCCCACCATAGCGGCCCGCGTTGAACACTGGCAGCGCCTACGGCCGCGAACACGAATTGCATGGCACGCGAAGTGCGAAATGCCTTGTGCGAAAAATAGCGATGATAAAAACCGGTTATTGCGAACATGCGGATAATGTATAAACCGGCCGCAACCCAGAATGCGAACCACGAGAAACCGACCCAGATGACTGCAATGCAGGCCAGGTGCATGGCAATGAAGGGAAGTACGCGCAGCCAGTCAATGGCATTGGCTTCTTCGTCATCGGTTGCCACATTCGCCGATGTGTCGAACCAGCGAACAAGCGCAATGATGCAGCGACGTATATAGGATTGTTTATCAGGTTCTTCGGGAGGCGGGGTCATTGTGGGATTGTGCTGCAACGAGAGTGATTGATGGGTGAATCGAAACGGGTGTGTTTTATTATCCGGACAATGCATTGATACGAGATTCTTGATGCATATGGATGCATCTTTTGAAAAATCCCGTGAAGCAAGCGTAGCGAAATTTACTGCCATACGGCATCCTATGGTGATGAATGAAAGTCTCGCCAAGCGCTTCGGCGTCGCCCGCGTGCTGTCCAAGCAGGGTATTGCCTCGCGTACGCAAGCGGCGGCGTGGGTGCGTGAAGGCCGCGTAAAAGTTAACGGCCGTATCGTGCGTGACCCCGAGTTTCCGGTCGTGCAAGGTCGTGATGTCGTCAGTGTTGAGGGCTTGGCGGAAAAAAAAGCCGAACCGGTTTATTTAGTGCTTAATAAACCGCGCGGTTTGGTAACCAGCGCCAAAGACGAGCAAGGCCGCGATACCGTGTATCGTTGTTTCGATGGTGCCGCGATGCCGTGGCTCGCGCCTGTCGGGCGCCTGGACAAGGCCAGCGAGGGTATGTTGCTGTTCACCAATGATCCGGCGTGGGCGGCAAAAATCACCTCGCCCGATAGCCATCTGGACAAAACCTATCGCGTACAAATCAACCGTTTGCCGGTGGCCGATGATCTGGAAAAAATGCGACAAGGCGTTTTGATTGATGGCGAACTTCACGCCATGAAGCAGGTATCGGTTTTACGCGAAGGCGAAAAAAATGCCTGGCTGGAAATTATTCTGGATGAAGGAAAAAACCGGCAGATCCGGAAAATTCTTTCGGAATTGAATTTCGATGTTCTGCGATTGATCCGGGTTCGAATCGGCGGTTTGCATCTTGGCGAACTGGCAAAAGGGCAGTGGCGATATTTATCTTTTGATGAAATATCGCAACTTGCATAAAGCTAGCCTGCAAGGCTTAAATTTTCTTGACGCGAAATGATGCCGTGTTTGCGCCATCGATGGAAAGCAACTCGACTTGCATGCCCAGAATGGCGGCAGTTTTGCTGTGGTCGGTCAGTTTGAAAGTTTGCTGATCCTGGCCGGAGTGCAACTTCAGCTCGATGGTGATTTCACCGGCCCAAATACATTGGGTGCCGGCAGGGCAGCGACTATCACTGACTACACGAACAAAATCCAGACTGGTGGATGATGAAAGTTTTGCCGATTCGCCTGCCTTGATGATTATCAGCTCATCGTTGTGCGAAGTTGGCGGAGGTGCGGGGTTTGAAGGCGGTGCTGGAACGGGAATTTTGGTTTCGGTGGCGGGTACAGGTATTGCACTCTCCGAAGGGATGGGCGCCTCTACTGGCGGAACAGCGGCAACGGGAACGGCAATTTTGTCCGTGCTTGTACTATCAGGCGTCGCAGCCAGATTTTTCTGGCTACAGGAGGCCGATATCAAAACCATGGCCATCCCCAACAGGCAAGGAAGCGAAGTATTTCGTGCGATACGCTGATTCATTTTCCGGCCTCGGCAGTAAATTAATGAACGATTGTAGCGCCGTAAATCTGAATCGGGTCAAAGCGTTGGTGATTCCATCAAGCCCGGATTTCGCCAGCGCGAAATACGTTTTTCAAGCAGGGTGGTGACCACCTCCATGGCACGCGAATCATTGGGGCCGCGGGCATCATGACTTTTGCCTTTGTCATGGTTGCAACGTGTACATGCCAGGGCGAGGTTGCGTGGATCGTCAGCATGGTCGCCAACGCGGGCGCACAGCACTCTGGCAGCAAGCTCGCCGAACCATGCCTGCGGAACGACATGCTCCAGTGTTGTATGGCCCAGGGCTTCACCGTCATCGCGCACTTGCAGGCGCGAGCGGCAATGCAGGCAACGGGTATCCCAGACATTGTCATGAAGCACCGCTTCAGCATCGGTCTGGATGGCGAGCAGGAATTTTCGACGGAGTGGAAGGCGCATGGGTAAATACTTAAACGTAATTTTCTCGCGAGGCCTCGATCTTGCCCAGCAACCATTGCAAGCCGGCCAAATGCTGTTGATCGTGGCTGCAAAGATAGTGCACAAGCCCGCGTAATGTGACCGGCCCGTAGCCTTCAAATACGGCAGTGCGTTGAAGTTGTCCGGCAGTAAGACTTTCAATTAGTGCAATCGTATTTTTTCGAGCCTGCCTGAATGTAGTGAATGCATCGATGGCATTTTCACTGCCGTATGCACGTTCAAGGGCAATGCTTTGACTATCGATTGAAACCAGTGTTGGGCCTTCTTCATTCAATATTCGATGGATGCGAACTTGATAACCTTCGATTTCAATATCACGCACATGGCATACCTGTTCGATAGCCGTGAAATGCTCGCTCGGAATGCCATCCCACGACGCCGGCGCCCAATGTTTATAGTCATCGGCAATGGCGGCGTAGTGGGCTTCAAGTTGTTCTGGAAAGGCCTTGAGTGCTTGCAGTGTCGTTTGGTTCACTGGCATATCACGCAGGAATGACACCCAGATTTTTCCCGACTTTAATGAAAGCGGCAATCGTGCGATCCAATTGTTCACGGGTATGGGCCGCGCTCATTTGCGTACGAATACGCGCCTGGCCTTTGGCGACTACGGGAAAGAAAAAGCCGATAACGTAAACACCTTCTTCCAGCAATTGTGCGGCAAATTTCTGCGCGAGAGGTGCGTCGTAGAGCATCACCGGAACAATCGGATGCACGCCGGGTTTCAAATCGAAACCGGCTGCAGTCATCTGTTCGCGGAAGTGCCGGGTGTTTTCCTGCAATCGCGTACGCAGTTCGCCTGCGCTTGCCAGCATGTCAAACGCCTTGATGCCGGCCGCAACCACATGCGGCGGCAACGAGTTCGAAAACAAATACGGGCGCGAACGTTGGCGCAATAATTCAATGACTTCTTTTTTCGCCGTGGTAAATCCGCCAAGCGCACCACCCATGGCCTTGCCGAGCGTGCCGGTGATGATGTCTATTTGATTCAGGACGCCTTTGACTTCGGCAGAACCCTTGCCATGTTCACCCAGAAAGCCGGTCGCATGGCATTCATCGATATGCACCAGCGCGCCATATTTTTTTGCCAGGGCACAAATTTCATCCAGCGGTGCAATGAAACCGTCCATCGAAAACACGCCATCGGTAGTAATCATCTTGGTGCGGCAACCGGCAGCATCGGCGGCTTTGAGTTGTGCTTCCAGGTCATTCATATCCGAATTGGCATAACGAAAACGCTGCGCCTTGCATAGACGCACGCCGTCGATAATCGATGCATGATTCAGGGAGTCGGAAATGACGGCATCCTCTTCGGTCAACAATGGCTCGAATAATCCGCCATTCGCATCGAAACAGGCTGCGTACAAAATGGTGTCTTCGGTGCCAAAGAAATTCGCGATTTTCTGCTCGAGTTGTTTGTGCAAATCCTGGGTGCCGCAAATAAAACGTACCGATGCCATGCCGAAGCCATGTGTATCGAGCGCGTCTTTCGCTGCCTGGATGATATCGGGGTGATCGGCCAGACCAAGATAATTATTGGCGCAGAAATTCAATACTTTCCGGCCATCGGCGAGCTGGATTTCGGAGGATTGCGGGCTGGTGATAACGCGTTCGGACTTGAACAAGCCTTGTTCGAGTATTTGCTTTAGTTCGTCGGCGTAACGTGCAATGGCAGGCTGATTCATGGGGATTCAATGACTCTGGCGATTAAGGGGGACATTATCGTTCTTTGTTCATCCAAGAGCAGTCTGTTTACGCAATTTTGATACGATTTACAGCAAAACATACGCCAACGTATCTAGATATATGGCAAACAATGGTTAATATAGCGTTAGCCGTATTGTTGCAGTCTTGAAGCGGCGGTATATCGCGGAAATCCGACAACACCCAGTCAGCATCTTAAATAAAAATCAGGAGATCATCATGACGAACAAGCTTTCCCTTGCTCTAGCCGCTGTGTTATTTGCATCACCCGCTTTTGCCTTTGCCCAAGACGCAGCAGAAGCGGCCCCTGCTGCCGAACAGGCAGCTTCCGAAGAAAAAGCGGCCGATGCCAGCGAGAGCGAATCCAATTTGAGTTTTAATGCCGCGCTGGTAAGCGATTATGTCTTTCGCGGTGTTACTCAAAACAATTTTGATCCCGCACTGCAGGCCGGCGTGAATTACGACTTTGGTGATTCCGGTTTTTATGCCGCTGCATGGGGTTCGAATGTCGATTTCGGTTCCGCCGATGGTTCGGATGTCGAACTGGATTTCATCCTTGGTTTCAATACCGATTTGAGCGATGACTGGAATCTTGACCTGAATATCACCCGTTACAATTATCTCGGCAGCCGTCCCGGTGTTGATGATGATTATTCGGAATTCATTGCCGTACTTGGTTACAACGATATGCTCAGTTTCACGCTTGGCTATGCCAATGACTACGCAAACACCGGCGACAACCAGCTGTATTTCGGCGTCGATGGTTCATGGGAAGTCGGCAACGGTTTCAATTTGACGGCAGGTGTCGGCCATACCACTTTTGATGTCGCCGATGATTACACCAGCTGGACTTTGGGCGTAAATCGCGACTTCGGCAAAGTGAACATCGGTTTGAATTATTACGATACCGATTATGACTTCAAGGCTTCCGATCAAATCGTGCTGGCATTTTCAATCGGCGGTTGATTCCACGCCTCAATTCCAATTCCAAGGCAATAAAAAACGGGGCCTCGGCCCCGTTTTTTATTGCCGAAAATATTTTCTAATTCCAGCTGCAAACCACTTTTCCGCATTGCCCCGATTCCATCAGTTCGAAGCCTTTCTGGAAATCATCAATATGAATCTGGTGGGTCAAGACTTTTTGCAAAGGGAAACCGGTAAGCACCATCTGCGTCATTTTGTACCAGGTTTCATACATCTTGCGGCCATAAATACCTTGCAGAGTGAGGCCTTTGAAAATCACCTTGTCCCAGTCAATGCCGGCGCCTTTTGGCAGAATGCCGAGCAATGCCACTTTGCCGCCGTGATACATGCAGTCAAGCATATCGTTGAAAGCCTGCGGGTTGCCGCTCATTTCCAGCGCGACATCGAAGCCTTCCATATGCAAATCTTTCATCACGTCTTTCAGTGATTGCTTGGAAACATTGACCACGCGCGTTGCGCCCATGTCGGCAGCCAGTTTCAAACGGTAGTCGTTGACGTCGGTCACCACGACATTGCGTGCGCCGATATGTTTGCAAATACCTGCCGCGATAATTCCGATGGGGCCGGCACCGGTAATCAAAACATCTTCGCCGATAACATCGAATTCCAGTGCGCAATGGGCGGCATTTCCGTAAGGATCAAAAAACGAAGCGAGTTCGGAAGAAATGCCATCGGGAATTGGCCAAAGATTGGAGGCCGGCATTGCAATGTATTCGGCGAACGCGCCGGTACGATTAACGCCAATGCCAATCGTGTTGGGGCATAAATGCTGTCTGCCGGCGCGGCAGTTACGGCAATGTCCGCAAACAATATGGCCTTCGGCAGAAACGCGATCACCTACTTTATAACCGGTGACGCCCGGGCCCAATTCCACGACACGGCCGACAAATTCATGGCCGATAACCAGTCCCGGTTTGATGGTGCGTTGCGACCATTCGTCCCATTTGTAAATATGCAAATCGGTGCCGCAAATGGCGGTCTTTTCCAATTTGATCAGAACTTCATTCGGACCTGGTGTTGGAACTGGCACCTGTTCCATCCAGATACCTTTTTCGGCATGGCGTTTGACCAGCGCTTTCATCATTGCAGTCATAGTGGGCACCTTTTAAGCGTGCGGCATTATACCCCCTGGCAGCCCGCTTGCTGGAGAGGAGCCTGGCGGTCTTGTTAAAACTCCATCCGCCAGCCAATGGCCAGGCTGCGTTCCTGCAGGAAATCATGGGCAAAACGCTGGCGATATTCAAAAAAGGCCTGATGGCCTTTTTTCATGACCAGGCTGACACCCACGCCAACTTCACCCCATTGGGTATCGGGGTCGGAAGTGTCGAATGCGATATTGGTGTTGCTGCTGTCCTGCGAAAATTGCACCGCCAATTGACGGCTTGGGTTATCAAATTCCTTTTTCAGGCCAAGGCGTGCACTGGGTATGAGAACGCCCCAATTTACCGAATAGGTTCTCGACACGCTGAAACTCAGTGAGCCGGTGCGCGATTTGATATTTCTTTCCGGCACATCCAGACCGAAGCCATTGCCGCCGGTTTCACTGTAGGCATCCAATCGGGTTTTGGATTGATCCATGCCAAGATTGATTCCACCCGACCACGCATTTTTATTCCATAACCAGCTGCCGCTGATGCCTGCGACACTGCGACTTACGCCGGGCGAGGCAAAGGCCTGCGATGAAAAGCTTTGCAGATTCCCCGGCGTTGCTTCGATGGCGTAATCGATATTTCGCACATTGGTGGTGTCGCCACTAAAGCGGCCGTAATACAGATCAAAACTGAAATTGTCTTTCGGCGATAAATTGGCCGTCAGCAACGCACCATTCATGCTTGAGCTGTTGCGGCTGTCGGATCGATCAAAATCCAGCGTTTCACTGGTGTGATTCAGGGCAAGGCCGAGAAGCAGGTGCGTGTTGAGTTGGTAATTCAGGCCGCCGGTAAAACGATTGGCCGTGCCATCAAAAGCGGCTTCATTGAAACTGGTGTCACGGTTCAATCGTCCGAGGTCGGCGCTTAAAAACAATGACCAGCCATCGCCGAGTTTTTCGGAAACAATTTGTTCTTGCTGTTGACTGCGCGTGCTGGCGCGACCTTGCCCGGGTAACTCTTCCAGCCTTTGTCCGGCAGCAATTCGCGATGCTGCCTGAGGGTCGCTTGCTGCCTGGAATTCCTGGCAGCGGGTGAATAATGCATTGCCCGGCGTTGCTGCCGAACACAGGCCGCCCAGTGCATTGCCGAGCGAACCAGTGCCGTTATCGGCCAAGGCTGCAACGGGTGTGCAGGACAAAGCCAGCAAGAGAATTTTACGCATTCCGATTCACCCCTGTTGAATCTCCGTGCTTCTAGCTAAACATGACTTTTGGGATACATGCAAGTTAAACGTAGCGTAATACGATGACAGGTCAAATCCGGGGAGGCTGGCTGTCTATGCGTGCAATATTGGGAAGTGTATTTTTGTTTTTGAGTTTTGAAGTGTCGGCATCGGAAGGCATGTGGATGCCGGACCAGCTACCCGAAATTGCCGGGCCACTTAAAAAGGCCGGCCTAAAGCTTGATCCCGGACAATTTGCCGATTTAACCGGGCAACCCATGGGGGCCGTTATCAGTCTGGGCGGTTGTACGGCAAGTTTTGTGTCACCCGATGGTTTGGTCATTACCAATCATCATTGTGCGACCAGCCAGATTCAAATCAATTCCACGCCGACCAAAAATTTGCTCGAAACCGGATACAACGCGGCAACACAAGCCGATGAATTGAGCGGAGGCCCGAATGCACGCGTATTCGTCACCGAAGATATTACCGATGTCACCAGCATCATCAAAAGCAAATTGAATGACCAGATGGATGGCGTCACGCGCGATAAAACCATTGAAGATGCAGGGAAGAAACTCGTGGGCGAGTGCGAAAAAATACCCGGTTATCGTTGCAGCGTGTCGCGGTTTTTTGGCGGCCTGCAATATCGTTTATTCAAGCAACGCGAAATCAGGGATATCCGCCTTGTTTACGCACCTCCGCGTTCGGTAGGCAATTACGGTGGCGAGGTAGATAACTGGATGTGGCCGCGTCATACCGGCGATTTCACTTTCTTTCGCGCCTATGTAAGCCCCGCGGGCGAGTCGGTAGCTTTCAATAAAGCCAATGTGCCATACCGTCCGAAACAGTTTCTGCGTATCGGCAGCAATGGCTTGAAGCAAGGCGAATTCGCCATGATTGCCGGTTATCCGGGCAGCACCGCACGCTATGCCTTGGCACCCGAATTTACCAATACGGCAACGTGGACCTATCCGACGCGGGTGAAAAATTTCAGGGATGTCATTGCACTGATTGAAGCAGCCGGCAATGCCGATAAAGACGTCAAGATCAAATACGCGCCGACATTGCGTGGCCAGTTGAACACGATGAAAAATTATCAGGGGCAGCTGGATACTTTCAGCAAGACGCATTCGACAACCCAGAAAGATCGCGAAGAAGCCCAGGTACTTGCCTGGCTGGTGGCGCAGGGTGAAAAAGGCGAGGCCGCCTTGAGTGCACATGCCGAGTTGGTGAAACTTGTCGAGCGTCGCAAAGCAACGCAGGCACGCAATCTGGTGGTGGGTAATCTGGGTGGTCTGCCGGGACTTGTCCGCAGTTTGTATCGTCTATCGATTGAAAGCGAGAAGCCCGATGGCGAACGCTACAAGGGTTATCAGCAACGCGATATGGCCAACCTGAAAGGAACCGTGGATACCTTCGAAAAACGTTTCGAAGTGAACATGGATCGCAAAATTCTCAACTACTGGCTCCAGCAATATATTCAATTGTCCAAGGCAGAACATTTGCCCGCCCTCGACAAATGGCTGGGTGGCAACACGCAAGCGGCTATTGATAAGGCCCTGGATGATTTGTATGCCAATACCAGGCTGGTCAATGAAGGCGAACGTGCAAAATGGTGGGCTGCACCGCGCAAGCAGTTCGAAGCCAGCAACGATTCGATGATCAAACTTGCCGTCGCATTGATGCCGACTTTTCTGCAAATCGAAGAAGATGAAAGGCGCGACTCGGGCGATGACGTGAAGTATCGTCCGCAATATCTGCAGGGCGTGGTGGATTACAACCGCAGTAAAGGGCAGGCCGTTTATCCCGATGCCAACGGCACTTTGCGTATTACTTTTGGCAAAGTAATCGCCTATTCGCCGCAGGATGGCGTGGACTATCTGCCGTTCACCACACTGGAAGGCGTTGCCGCCAAAGCCAGCAATAGTGAACCTTTCGATGCGCCTGCAAATTTGCTCCAGGCAATCAGGGAAAAACGTTATGGCGGCCGCGATGTTGCCAGCCTGAATTCGGTGCCGGTCGATTTCATGACCGATACCGATATCACCGGTGGCAATTCGGGTTCGCCGACCCTGAATTCGAAAGGCGAACTGGTCGGTTTGGCGTTTGATGGCAATATCGAAAGCGTGGCGGCGAACTGGATATTTGATCCGGCCCTTAAACGCACGATTCATGTCGATATCCGCTATATCCTCTGGTACATGGAGCAGATAGAGCCAGCACCGCGTTTGCTCAGGGAAATGAACGTAGGCAAATAAACAGTTTCAGGCTTGAACAAAAAGCCGGGTTTGCCCGGCTTTTTCACGCGCGAAAAATTTCGCCTGCTGAAATGCTAAACATTCGGCAAAAATTGGCCTATTCTGTTTTTTAGTCTCTTGAGAGGTCGTTGCCATGAAAGTTCGATTCTACGGCGCTGCAGGTGAAGTCACCGGTTCATGCCATGAGGTGCACGCCAACGGCAAAACGCTGTTGCTTGATTGCGGCATGATTCAGGGCAGTGACGAAGATGAAAAGCGCAATGAACTGCCGTTTCCTTTCGAAGCAGCCAGGATTGATGCCGTAGTACTAAGCCATGCGCACATCGATCATTGCGGTCGTTTACCCTTGTTGATCCATCGTGGTTATACCGGCCCGATTTACACACAGGCAGCCACTGCCGATCTGCTGAAAATTCTGCTGGAAGATGCCGCTTCACTGGCCTTGATGGACGCCGAGCGCGACAACAAGCATCGGCGTGATGGCCATCAGAATCATCAACCGCTTTTTACGAAAGCCGATGTTGCTAAAGTCATGTCGCACGTTAAAACCATGCCATACGATCAGGCAAGGGAAATTCTGCCCGGCATCAGTGTCACATTGAGGGATGCGGGGCATATTCTTGGCTCTGCCTGCGTCACGTTGGAAGCAGAAGGGCGAACATTATTGTTTTCCGGTGATATCGGTCCGAAAGGTACGCCGATTTTGCGTGATCCGGCCGTGCAGCATAAAGCCGACCTGGTCTTGATTGAATCCACTTACGGCGGCCGTTTGCACCGCACGCGCGAAGACACCATTGCCGAGCTTGGCGAAATTTTCGAACAGGCCGAACGCGATGGCGGCAATGTTCTTATACCGGCGTTTGCCGTGGGCCGCAGCCAGGAGCTGCTGTATTGGTTTGCCAAGTATTACGAGCAATGGAATTTGAAGCGCTGGAAAATATTTCTCGATAGCCCGATGGCCGTTAAAGTGGTCGAAGTGATGGACGGGCACGAAGACTTGTTTGATGAAGACGCGAAAAAAGTATGGCAGGGGAAAATCAATCCATTCCGTTTGCCGAATCTTCATTTCACTCCCGAGGTTTCGCAGTCGCAGGAAATCAACCAGATCAAACACGGAGCCATTATCATCGCCGGTTCCGGTATGTGTACCGGTGGCCGTATTCGACACCATTTGCGCAATAGTCTTGGTAACAAAAAACACCATGTCGTGTTTGTCGGCTATCAGGCACAGGGCACGTTGGGCCGACGTTTGGTGGATGGTGCGAAAATAGTCCGCATCTTCAATGAAGAAGTTCACGTCAATGCGCGCTTGCATACCATTGGTGGCCTGTCGGCACATGCCGATCAAGCCGGTTTGATCGATTGGTACAGCTCGATCGACAATCAGCCGCCCGTGGTTCTGGTGCATGGCGAGGATGATGCGCGCAATGCGATGAAAGAAGTGATGCAGGAAAAATTCGGCAACCAGGTGTCGCTGGCAACGCCGGGAATGGAAATGGATGTATGAAAGTAAATTGAACCCATGACCAAAAAAACGCCCCGAAACCGGGGCGTTTTTTATTCAGGCACTATAATTATTTTTTCTTGCTGGCAATCCAGCGGTCGATTTTTGCTTCCAGTACCGACATTGGCAAGGAGCCGTCTTTCAATATTTGATCATGAAATTCGCGTACATCGAATTTATCGCCCAACTCGTTGCTTGCGCGTGTACGCAATTCGCGAATTTTCATTTGCCCGACCTTGTAGGCAAGCGCCTGGCCGGGAATGGCCATGTAGCGTTCGGCTTCCGCAATCGCATCGGTTTCCGATACGGCAGAGTTGTCGCGCATGTATTTGATGACTTGTTCGCGGCTCCAGCCCTTGTCATGCAGGCCGGTATCCACGACTAGACGAATCGCACGCCACAATTCACCTTGCAGGCCGCCGAAATACATATACGGGTCGGTGAAAACGCCCAATTCTTTACCCATGGTTTCGGTGTAAAGGCCCCAGCCTTCGGCGTAGGCGGTTTCGCCGCCGAAGCGACGGAATTTCGGAATGCCGGTGAGTTCCTGTTGAATGGCGATCTGGAAGTGATGGCCAGGAATGGCTTCATGCAAATACAGATCTTCCGAATCCCAGGTTTTGCGTGTCGGCAAATCGTAGGTGTTTACATAAAAAATGCCCGGGCGTTTGCCATCTTCGCTGGGGCCCTGATATTCGCCACCTGCTGCAGAAGCGGCACGGAAGGCTTCAATCGGACGAATTTCAAAACCGGCTTTGGGAGTAACGGCAAAAAATTCCGGTATTTTCTTGTCGACTTTCACCCGCAATGCATTGAATCTGTCGAGCAGGGCTTTTTCGTCCTTGTATTGAAATTGCGCGTCGGTATCCATGAAGTGGAAGAAATCCTGCAGGCTGCCCTTGAAATTTACCTGCTCCATGATTTTGCGAATTTCGCCATGGATACGGGCAACTTCAGCCAGACCTATCTCGTGCAATTGCGCCGGGGTTTGGTCGGTCGTAGTCGAGAGTTTTGCGTTGTAGGCATAAATGGCCTGGCCGTTGGGCAGGCCCTGCATGCCGACAGTGTCGCGGCAGGCCGGCAGATATTCATCATTGACGAATTTGCGAAGGGCCTTGATCGATGGCGTGACTTGCGTGCTGACCATCGTGCGATATTGCGCGGTCAAGCGTGCCTTGTCGGCGGCCGAAAAGGAAGCCGGCATGTTTTTGATCGGTAGCCAGAAAATGCTGTCTTCGACTTTGTCTTTTGCCAGGTCGTCCAATTGCGGCAATACCTTTGCCATCAATACCTTTGGCTGCACCATGCCGATTTTCATGCCTTCGCGCATGTTTACCTGCATCTGCGTAATCAATTCGGGAACCTTGTTGGCGCGCTTCAACCAGTTGTCGTAATCCTTCACCGTTTTGAAGGGTTGTGCGCTGGTGCCGGAGCCCAATTGTGCAAACAAACCGATGACGTTGCTGAATTGGTTCAGCGGCATCAAATCGGTGCGGAATTGGCTGCCTTCGAGTTCAAGTTTCAAACTGCGAACCATGATGTCGTAGGACAAACGTGTTTGGCCGGTGACATCACTGGCATCGATGGCTTCGAATTTTTTCAGCCAGGCTTTGGTAAATGCCAAACCTTCATCGCGGTATTGCGGAGTGAAAAAATTCGGCATCTGATCGTTATAGCGTTCATCGCCAACAAAGGTGGCTTGAAGCGGGCTGCGCTTCAGGGAGGCTTCCCAGTAATCGACATACATTTTTTCGAGTTGTTGTGATTTGCTGGGAGCGACTTGCGCACTTTTTGCGGCAGCGGGAGCGGCAATCGCAACGGTGACGCTCAAGGGCAGAGTAAGGGCAATGGCAAGGGTCAAATGACGAAGTTTCATACAAGGTCTCCAATGGGTCCGGCCAGCATGAACCAGCCAACCCGGTTTGGCGTGGGCTATAAGTCATGGCGTGGCTCTCAGGCCAGATTAACTGCGTGAAGCCTGTTCCAAAAGGTGACGGGTCTGGCTTTCGCCCAGATACCAGTGGATGATTCCACGCACGATATAGAGCAATGGAATCAGTGCGACGGCGGCACACATTTTGTAGATGTAATTGAGCGTTCCCACCGCATAAAACAATTCCATCGACCACTTCTGCGGCCCGAGTACGAAAGCGATGTAAAGCACCACGAAACTGTCGATCAATTGCGAGACGGCGGTAGAGCCGGTAGCACGCAGCCAGGCTTTCTTTTCGCCGGTGATGCGACGGATGCGGTGGAATACGCTGACATCAATCAATTGGCCCAGCAAAAACGCGATGACCGAGCCGCCAATCGTCCACAAACCCTGGCCAAAGATGACCGAGAAGGCCGCCTGCTGATCCGGAACGCCTTGTGCAGCATTCGCACCAACCCACCAGCTTGCCGGCGACAGGTGGATGGCAGCATAGGCAAATATGAAGCCGTACAAAATCAGGAACACGGCAAGCCAGCTAATGAAACGCACGCCACGCACGCCGTAATATTCATTGATGGTGTCGGTCATGATGAACACGATGGGCCAAAGCAAAGTGCCTGCAGTGAAATTCAGCGAGCCGCTTTGGCCGAACAGATTCCAGTTGAAAGAATTCAGGCCCAGTGTGTCTTCAAGTGCAAAAATCTTGACGCCGATGAATTCCGCCAGGACTGCGTTGACGACAAAAAACGCCGCCAAAACAATGAATAATTTTTGCGAGCGCTGGTCACCAATCATGATGTATACCCTAATCGTTCAGAGGTTTTCTTTGCGTGAAAACGGAACTTTTTCCGGGCTCATTGCGCCGCCGGAAATAATGAAGGCCATTGCCTGGTCCACCGTCCAGTCGGTCGGCGTTACCAACTCGATCGGTACCAATTCCAGATAACCGGAAGTCGGATTGGGCGTAGTGGGAACATAGACGGCAGCGATTTCCTTGCCGGTGATTTCATCCCGCAGTGTTCGTGTTACGAAGCCGACCGACTTCATGTCGCGATGCGGGAAATCAATCAGGACCACGCGCTGGGTGCCATCGGGTTTGGTCTGCAATAAATCCAGCAGTTGTCGCGCGCTGCCGTAAATGGTTTTCACCAAAGGGATGGTGTTAATCAGGCTTTCAACCCAGAGCAAAATGCGGCGTCCGATGACGCGCCGTGCCAGCCAGCCAACGCTGAAAATAAATGCCAGGGTGAAAGCCAGAGCAATACCGGTCTGGACCCAGGGTTGGCTCATCCATCCAAGTAATTCAGGCGATGTTGCCGCAAGATCGCTGGTGATCGGTTGAATGATGGGTTTGCTCATATCCGAAAGCAAACCGAAAATAAATTTGAAGACAATCCATACGAGCCAGATCGGCGTCAGTGTGAATAAACCGGTGATGAAATGTTTCTGAAGATTTCCCATGCCGTCATTGTAGCGGCTGGGTGTGTTTGAACACACCCCATGATTTTTATTATTTTGCCAGCTCGCTCAGGCTTACTTCGCGAACCAGCCTGAAACCGACGTCGTCATAGCCGCGGTCACCGTTTTGATTGCTGGTGCGCGTGGAAGATGCCGTTGCCGTATCGCGCCAGCTCAATCCTGCAACCGTAAAGCGACCGCTGCCGGCGCTATCGCTCAACCATTCGCTGGCATTGCCTTGCAAGTCATAAATGCCCAGCGGGCTTGCCGGTGTGCCGCTACCTGCAGCGGTACCTTTGTTGCCGCAGGAAATGACCCCGGCGCGGCAAGCATCGCCGGCGCGATAGCTGACGACGTTACGCCATTCATTCTGTGTTGGCAGGCGATAACTCAGACCCGTGCGCTTGCTTAGCCATTGTGCGTAGGCGGCCGCATCGGCATGGCTGATACACACGACCGGATGTTCATTGGTCTGGTTGAAACCGGGTTTATCCCAGGATATTTTTCCGGAGAACATCGAGGCGAAAGCATTACGGCAAACCGATGCCGGACGACTGGTTGCCGCAGCAAAAGTGGCGTATTCGCCTTTGGAGACTTCTTCGCGCATCACGGCAAGACCGCCGCGCGCCGCGCTTGGTGCAATACTGAGCACCATGCTCGGGCCATCGGCTTTGATGATGTCGCCAATGCGCGGCTGCGGCATGACGTTGGCTTTCGACCAGGCCGGTTCAAGCATGGCTTGTTCAACGGCCAACTTTCCGGCCAATGCCTTGGTGCCGGCAATGCCGCTGCTATTGAGTTCACTGGTGTCTTTTTGCAGACGCGTAATCAACAAAGCCGGCAGGGCGTCGCGCAAGGCCAGCCAGGATTTGCCTTTCTTGCGATCGGCATCGACGGCAAATTTTTCGGCGCGCAGATAAGCCGCTTTGGCTGCGTCATCCCGACGTGCTTTTATTGCTTCTTCCAGATTCTTCGCAAGCCCGTCAATCACGAGGTCGCTTAATGCCGCGACGGCAGGATTGGTTGGCGCCGCTTTTCGTGCTGCAAGCAACGAGTCGATCGCGTTATCGCCAGGAGGGGCACTCAGGCGATTCTGTTTGATTTGTTTATTGGCACTGGAAATGAATTTGGCGCCGGGTACGGTCGGGTCGTAATCGAGTGTCGTAATGACCACGCCGGATTTCACTCCGGCGAATGGCGAAGCATTGATCGGTGCTTCAACAACAGGCTCGGGTACTGTTTCGACGGGTTTGGTTTCAGGTGCGACGGGCGCTGGAGCAACTACGACAGGCGCTGGAGCAGGAGCGGCTTCAACAGGTTTTGCCGGTGCAGCAGCAGGTTTGGCTGTGGTGTTGTCCGCCACGAAGAAATCGTTTTTCTCTGTCGAATCTTTGCTGCGGTTTAACCAGGTATTCAGGCCGAAAGCAATCAAACCCACGCCAGCCAAAGATACCAGTGCCGGCACTATCCAGCCTTTGTTGCCGGAGGATTTTGGTTTCTTGTCGGCGGCCGGCGCAGCCATTGTGGGTGCGGCGACTTTCTGGCGAGGTGTATCGGAAAGTTGATTCAAGGCGCCAAGCATTTGCTGGGCATTGCGGAAACGGTTTTCCGGCATTTTTGCCATCGCACGATCAATGAAACCCTGCCAATGTTTTTTATCGGCAGACAAGCGCGGAATGGGATCTTGCGCGTGCATCAAGGCCAGGGCGAGCGGGTCGTTGGCAAGATAGGGCAAGCGGCCAGTCACCAATTCATAGGCGAGCACGCCAACGCTGTACAAATCCGCGCGGCCATCAACGGCTTCGCCACGCGCTTGTTCCGGCGCCATATAGCCGCCGCTGCCAACGGCCAGGCCGGCGGTGGTGATCCGGGTATTATCTTTTTTCGATAATGCGATACCGAAATCGGTCAGCAACGGACGGTCGGCATTATCGAACAACACGTTTTCGGCTTTGACATCGCGATGCACGATGCCGCGTGCGTGCGCGTATTCCAGTGCCGACAGCAAGGCGCGCAATACTTCGAAAGTACGCGCTTCATCATTGGTAAAATCGCGTTGACCCAAATGGCCTTTCGCCAGATACGGCAAGACGTAATACATCAAGCCTTGATAGCTGCGACCCACCTCGTGAATACCGACGATGCAGGGATGTTCAAGCTTGGCAATGGTTCTGGCTTCCTGCTCGAATCGCTGTTTGCTGACTTCATCGGCAAGCGCTTCGGGTGACATGACTTTAATGGCGACCTGACGATCCAGTGATTCCTGCACGCCCAGATAAACCTGGGACATGCCGCCCTTGCCAATGCGCCGCAATACACGATAACCGGGAATATCCGGCATATAGCTGCTAAGTAATGCAGAGAGTTCTTCCGGGGAAAGCTCTTCTTGTTGCATAAGGCTAGGCAGTCTGGTGTCAGGGCCCACCAGCATACTGCGCTGCGGCACTTTGGTGAATAGAAAAGTTAAGAAAAACTAATAAAAGTTAAAATGTGCGTTATTTCACGCTTTCGAAGAGATTTATGCTGCTTTTTTAGGCGGCTTGAGCCGGACATAGATTTGCTTGCGTACCTTTGCAACAAGCTCCCCCTGGCCGTCGATAACCTGAATGTCGAACCAGCGCAGGACTTTTTCATTGCCCGCGGCAGCTGCGCGGAGTTCGTCCAGCATGGCTTGTTCAAGTTTGAATTCAGCCGTCACCAGCCCCCTGCCGGGCTTCATGAATTCGATTTCAGCGGCTTTGTCCCAGACCACGTACTCGCTGCCGATATTGCGAAGGATCATGATCATCCAGAACGGGTCGGTCATGGCGAACAAGCTGCCGCCGAAATGGGTGCCGACATAGTTTTTGTTGTACCAGTGGGCGCGCAGTTCGACTTTGACGTAGCGAAAATCATCGCTGATTTTTGCGACGCGAATGCCCGTGAACAGGAATGGAAACCAGATGTTCATGAGCCAGCGTAGGCGGGATGCTTTCATATTTATTTAAAATAAATCGTAGGGGCGCTTGCTTGCTGCGCCCATGGCGGGTGAATGCGGGCGCAGCAAGCAGGCGCAGCAAGCAGGCGCCCCTACGTCAAAAAAGCAGCGAGGCCATTTTGCGACGGTATTGCCCGACCAGATCTTCGTCTTCGATAATCCGGAACGCATCTATCAATGCCTTGCGTGGCAAGCCTTCCTCGAAAGACTTGTCGCGTTTGAGCATTTCAAGAAACTGCTCCAATCCGGCCTGCGCATTGTCTTCAAGCACATGGCGAACGCCCAGATAATGCCGTGCACGGTTATCGTCGGGGTTGCTGGCGATGGCTTGTTCAAGTACGGAGCTGGGCGGCGCGTCTTTCAATACGGCGGCGAAAACCAGACGGGCTTTTGCCTTGATGGCGCGATCGTCGGTCGCCAAATTTGCCGGCAATCCGTCCAGGATTTTTTCAGCCTCGGTAAACCCGCCAATTTTCAACAGCGCGAGCATCAAATCCAGCTTCAGTTCGGGTTTTTCCGGTTCCGCTTCTATGGCAGCGCGTAGCTTGGCGACTTCTTCTTCAGGTGCGATGACTTCAGGGGCAATTTCTACCGCTTGTTCAGTGGTTTCTTTTGCGAGCACTTCGTGATGTTTCAGAAATTCGCGTAATTGCCCTTCCGGCAATGCGCCGGGAAAGCCATCGACAATCTGGCCGTTTTTCAAAAGCATGACGGTGGGAATCGACTTGACCTGGAAATAACCGGCAAGCTGTTGCTCTTTATCGACATCGACTTTCGCCAGCAAAAAACCGCCGTTGAATTCGGTTGCCAGCTTTTCGAGAATCGGCCCGAGTGCCTTGCATGGCTCGCACCAGGCGGCCCAGAAGTCGACCAAAATCGGTACTTCCTTCGATTTGAGGATGACATCTTGTTCGAAGCTTGCCAGCGCGGCATCAAAAACAAATGGGTTGTCAGTCATAGGAAAAATAATTCAGGTTTCAGGTGTTCATGTGGGCCGGTGGAAGAATTTACAAGACGGCTTCAAGGTTGTTTGTAAACCTCGCCATCTTTCATTACGAAAACCACCTTTTTGGTCAGGCTGATGTCGGTCAACGGATTGCCGGCTACCGCTACCACGTCGGCCTTGAAGCCAGTCTGCAACTGCCCCAGGTCGCCGGGCGAAAGAATTTGCGCGGCGTTGTAGGTGGCGGTTTGCAGTGCAATGTTGGCCGGCATGCCGGCTTCGGTCATATAGATGAATTCACTGGCATTGTCGCCGTGCGGTCCGACGCCCATATCGGTACCGAAAGCGATCTTCACGCCGGCCTTGTAGGCATTGGCGAACGTAGTTTGAATCTGCGCGCCGATGCGTGCTGCCTTGGGTCGAACAATTTCCGGATAGTAGCCGTCGATCCTGGCTTTTTCGGCAACGAATTTTCCAGCCGTAATGGTAGGTACATACCAGGTGCCGTGTTCTTTCATCAGCTTGAAAATTTCATCGTCCATGTAAGTGCCGTGTTCGATGCTGGTAACTCCTCCCAGCACCGCACGCCGGATGCCTTCCTTGCCATGCGCATGGGCGGCAACGGTGTAGCCGTAGTCTTTTGCGGTATCAACCACGGCTTTGATTTCTTCAATGGTAAATTGCGGCGCATCGCCGCTTTTTGCGTAGCTCAGTACACCGCCGGTCGAGGTAATCTTGATGACATCGGAACCGTCTTTATAACGTTGGCGAACGGCCTGCCTGGCATCGTCGACGCTATTGACCACACCTTCGGTGGGGCCGGGCGGTCCGATCAAATGTGCCAGTTCGGAATTCAGGCCATTGGTGTTGTCACCATGGCCGCCGGTGCTGGCAATAATCTGGCCGGCCGCATAAATGCGCGGCCCCTTGATTTCGCCCTGATTAATCGCGTTGCGTAAATGTAGTGCCAGGGTGCCGCCGAGGTCTCGTACCGTGGTGAAACCTGCCAGCAGTGTCTTTTCGGCGTAACCCACCGAACGGAAGGCATAGTCGGATTCGTCAAGACGAAAACCTTCGGAATAACTTTGCGGGCTTGATTGCGAGGACAAATGCACATGCATATCGATAAAACCCGGCATGCAGGTAAGCTGCGAGAGATCCAGAATTTGCGCACCTTCCACTGCCACCTTGCCCGGACTCAGCGACTTGATGGTGCTTTTTTCGACGACAATGGTTTGCGGGCCGATAAGCTTCGCCGTTTTTGAATCAAACACATTGCCGCACTGGAGCGCTTTCAAATCAGCGGCTTGGGCAGGAAGGGCAGCGGCAATCAATAAGGCAAGCAGGGTTCGGCGCATGGTGGGCTCCTTGATGAGAGCCCGATATTAGCAGAAGGCTTCCAAGCCCGAGAGCGTCCAATTTGTTACCCTTAGCATCTGATAATTGATTTTTAGAGCCCCATGTCCGACGTTCAAGACCCCAACGCCTACACCCCCAAGGCCTTAGAAGCGGCTGCCCAGCAGTATTGGCAACAAACACGCGCTTTTGAAGTAAAAGAAGACTCCGGCAAACCGAAGTATTTCTGTCTTTCCATGCTGCCCTATCCATCGGGCGCCTTGCATATGGGGCATGTTCGCAATTACACGATTGGCGACGTGATCAGCCGGTACCGCCGCATGTGCGGTTTCAATGTGTTGCAACCGATGGGTTGGGATGCATTTGGTTTGCCGGCAGAAAATGCCGCAATCAAAAATAACACTGCACCGGCATCGTGGACCTATAAAAATATCGATCACATGCGCGAGCAGCTCAAGGCGCTTGGGTATGCCATCGATTGGACGCGCGAATTCGCGACCTGCAAGCCTGATTACTACAAACACGAACAAGCCATGTTCACGCGCCTGTTCAAGAAAGGCATCGTCTATCGTAAAAATTCGGTTGTGAACTGGGATCCTGTCGATCATACGGTTCTTGCCAATGAACAAGTCATCGATGGTCGCGGCTGGCGCAGTGGTGCGCTGGTGGAAAAACGCGAAATTCCACAATGGTTTTTGAAAATCACCGATTACGCACAGGAATTGCTGGATGGCCTGGATACCCTGGAAGGCTGGCCTGATTCGGTCAAAACCATGCAGCGCAACTGGATCGGCCGCAGCGAAGGCCTGGAAATAAAATTTGCCGTTGAAGGCGCCGATGAGCTGACGGTTTTCACCACGCGCCCCGATACCTTGATGGGTGTCACCTACGTTGCCGTCGCGGCAGAACATCCGCTTGCGATCGAAGCTTCAAAAACGAACTCCGAATTGGCAGCCTTTATCGAGGAATGCAAACGCGGCGGCGTTGCCGAAGCCGATCTGGAAACGCAGGAGAAAAAAGGTTGCGCTACCGGCGTGTTCGCGATTCATCCGATCAGTGGCGAAAAAGTTCCGGTCTGGGTCGCCAACTTCGTGTTGATGAATTATGGCACCGGCGCCGTGATGGCCGTGCCCGGCCATGACCAGCGCGATTTTGAATTTGCCCATAAATATAAACTTGCGATCAAGCAAGTGATTGCGATTCGTTCGCCATTGCCGCCGGAGTTGAATGCGGAAATTTCCTACGATGCCAAGGTCTGGAAAGACTGGTACGCCGACAAAACCCGCAATGACACCATGACGGTAAATTCCGGTGCCATTGATGGTTTGAATTTCAAGGATGCTTTCGAAAAAATCGCCGCTACTTTGGCGGCGATGTCGAAAGGCAATCGCCGCGTCAATTTCCGTCTGCGCGATTGGGGTGTCAGCCGACAGCGTTACTGGGGTTGCCCGATTCCGATGATTTATTGCCCGAACTGCCAGGCAGTTCCGGTTCCCGAAGATCAATTGCCGGTCGTATTGCCCGAAGACGTTGCCTTCTCGGGAACCAACTCGCCGATTAAATCCAATCCCGAATGGCGCAAAACCACGTGCCCGCAATGTGGCCATGCGGCAGAACGCGAAACCGACACCTTCGATACCTTCATGGAATCGAGTTGGTATTACGCGCGCTATACCTCGCCCGGAGCGAATGATCTGGTCGATGGGCGCGCGAATTACTGGCTGCCGGTCGATCAATATATTGGCGGCATCGAACACGCCATCATGCATCTGATGTATTTCCGTTTTTATCACAAGCTGATGCGTGATGCCGGCCTGGTAAAGACCGACGAGCCAGCGACGAATTTGCTGTGTCAGGGCATGGTGATTGCGGACACTTTTTATCGCGAAACCGAAAATGGCGGCAAAGACTGGATCAACCCGGCCGATGTTGAAACCGCGGTCGATGAAAAAGGTCGTGTCACCGGTGCTGTCTCGAAACTGGACGGACAAAAAGTGTTGATCGGCGGTACCGAAAAAATGTCGAAGTCGAAAAACAACGGCGTTGACCCGCAAATCATGGTCGATAAATTCGGCGCCGATACCGTTCGTCTGTTTTCCATGTTTGCCGCACCGCCGGAACAAAGCCTGGACTGGAACGAGCAGGGCGTCGAAGGTATGGCACGCTTCCTGCGCCGTGTCTGGTCGCAGGTACATAAACATCTGGCGGATGGGCCGACAGGAAAAATCGATCTGGCGCAGTTGACGCCCGAGCAAAAAAATATCCGTCGCCAGCTGCATGAAACCATACAGAAAGTGGCCGACGATTATGGCCGTCGCTATACGTTCAATACCGCCATTGCCGCCGTGATGGAGTGCATGAATGCCTTGTCGAAATTCGATGACTCCAGTACAAATGGTCGCGCGTTGAAACAGGAAGCCTATGAAGCGATTGCGTTGTTGCTGAACCCGATTACGCCGCATACTTCGCATGCCTTGTGGCAATTGCTTGGCCATCCGGAAACCACGCTCGAAGACATTGCTTTCCCGAAATTCGACGAAAGCGCCCTGGTGCGCGACAGCGTCAATCTTGCGGTGCAAGTCAACGGAAAATTACGGGCAACCATTGAAGTTGCAGTCAACATGCCGAAGGAAGAAATCGAGCGACTCGCACAAGCCGAATCGAATGTTCAGAAACACATGGAAGGGCTGGCGGTGAAAAAAATCATCATCGTCCCGGGTAAAATCGTCAATATCGTGGTGGGCTGAGCCATCTGGCATGGTCACAAGGAGCGTCTAATGAAACGAATAATTTTTGCCGGCATTTTACTCGCCAGTCTTTCGGCCTGCGGTTTTCATCCGCGCGGTAATTTTGCGATACCCGAATCGGTGGGCACCATCCAGGTAAGCAACAACGATACCTACAGTGCACTGACTGGTGGTTTGCAAGCCATGGTAGACCGCGCGAATGCCAATAAAGCAGCCAACCATGCCGGCGCGGCGATCTTGAAAATCCAGTCGGAAAAATGGGAAACCACGCCACTTGCGATTGATAAATTTGCCCAGGTCCGCGAGTACATCACACGCTACCGGGTCGAGTTTGATTTGACCGCAGCCGATGGCGGCGTTTTGCTGGAAAAACAGCAGATCGAGCTTTCGCGCGAATATACCTACGACATTACCGTGGCCGTTGGTAACCCTGCCGAGCAGGAAGTGATTCAGCGCGAACTGCGTCGCGATATGCAGGCCGCCATTGTTCGTCGCATGGATATTTTGCTGCGCCAAAAGAAATAAATCGCCATCGATGGAATTGAAATTCGACCGCTTCGAAAAGCAACTGGCTTCTGAACTCCTGAAGCCGGTTTACCTGATTGCCGGTAGCGAGCCATTGTTGGTGCAGGAAGCTGCCGATGCCGTGCGTGCAAAAGCAAAAGCCGAAGGCTACAGCGAACGTGAAGTGCTGGATGCCGACAACTCTTTTGACTGGCAGTCATTGACCGGCGGCATGGCGAATTTAAGTTTGTTCGCTACGCGCCGTTTGTTTGATTTGCGCTTGCCGACCGGCAAGCCAGGCAAAAACGGCAGCGAAGAAATCCAGAATTTTTGCAATCGTCCACCCGAAGACACCGTTTTGCTGATTACCAGTCAGGACTGGAGTAAAAGTCACGCCGGCAAATGGACCGAAGCGATTGCACGCGTTGGACATGTGCTGCCAATCTGGCCAATCAAAGAACACGAACGCGAAGACTGGCTGCAAAGAAGATTGCGCAGCCGCGGTTTGCAGGCAAGTACTGCTGCGATTCAGGTACTCAGTGACCGGGTTGAAGGAAACCTGCTCGCTGCCGCCCAGGAAATCGACAAGCTGGCATTGCTGGCACCGAATGCAAAACTCGAAGCCGATGAAATGAATCGCTACGTTGCCGATTCATCACGCTTTGATGTTTTCAGATTGCTGGAAACCGCATTGGCTGGCGATGCTCCGCGCGTGGCAAAAATATTGGCGGCATTGAAAGCCGAAGGCGAACAAGTTCCCGGCTTGTTGCCGATGGTGGCGATGGATCTTCTTAAAATATGCCAACTCGCCCGCGTGCAAGCCACTGGCGGCAACGTGATGAATGCCATGCGCGAAGCGCGTATCTGGGATAGCAAGCAGGCCATCTACAAACGCGCGATGGAAAGACACAAAGCTGGTCGCTGGGAAATTTTCGTTGCCGAATGTGGTCGCATCGATCGCGTTGCAAAAGGTCGCGACACTGGCGATGCCTGGTTGATGTTCGAACGCTTGCTGATTGCCGTTGCCGAACCAAGAGCGCGTGGATTGATTGCGTAATGGCTTTGCGCATTTGCTATGGCGGCACCTTCGATCCGGTTCATGAAGGCCATGTTGCCGCAGCGGCTTTCGCCCAAAAAACGTTTGCTGCCGATGTCTACTTCATTCCCTCGGCCGACCCGCCGCATCGCCAAAAACCACTGGCAAACGCGCAACAGCGTGCGCAGATGCTGCAAATCGCGATTGCCGATACCCCGGGGTTCTTTGTCGATACGCGGGAATCAAGGCGCGCAAAACCTTCCTACACCGTGGACACGCTTCGTGAAATACGCGATGAAATCGGTGCCGAAGTTCCCGTTGCCTGGCTGATAGGTGCCGATGCTTTTTCCAATCTGCATACCTGGCATGAATGGGAAAAGCTGTTTGATTTAGCGCATTTCATCGTGGCCGTGCGGCCCAGTTACACCATGCAGCCGCTGCATTTCCCGATAAATGAACGCTTGTGCGATTCGCCCAGGCGGCTTCGCCAAAACCCGGCAGGGCTGGTTTTCAAGCTGGAATGCCCGCTGCGTAGCGAGTCTGCCAGCGCCATTCGCCAGGCATTGGCAGCCGGAAAGCCGCCTTTGGGCCTGAATCCGGCGGTTCAGTCGTATATTCATGAGCATGACCTGTACCCGAAAGCCTTATAATCACCGCCATTCACCCGCCACGAGATAGTGCTTTGAGCTCACAAGCCCACGTAATTAAAACCAAAATGCCGAACCCGGCCCCGTCGCCGGAAGATCTGTTGAAACAAGTACATGCGGCCATCGAAGAAATGAAGGCCAAGGATTCCATCGAAATCGACGTACGTGGAAAAACCTCCATCGCCGATTTTCTTGTCGTAGTTTCGGGAACCTCGACACGTCACGTCAAATCGATTGCCGATGAAGTCGTGCAGTTCGCAAAAAAATGCGGCGTCATGCCTTTGGGCGTTGAAGGCGAACGTGAAGCCGAATGGGTGCTGGTCGATTTGGGCGATGTCATCGTTCACGTCATGCTGCCACGCGTCCGTGAATTCTATGCACTTGAACGTTTGTGGACGGTTGGTGACCAACCACCGGACGACGAACTGTAGGAGCGACGGAAGTCGCGATTGGTTTCATTGAAATGAAAGCCAAACTCATCGCCGTTGGCGAACGTGCACCAAGCTGGGTTGCCGAAGGCTTTGCCGAGTACCAAAAACGTCTATCCCATAATCTGCCACTGGATTTGATCGAAGTGGCACCGGGCATTCGCGGCAAAGGTCGTGATGCCGCACGCGCCACCTTCGAAGAAGGCCAGCGTGTTATCGCGGCCTATCCAAAAAACAATTACATCATTGCCCTTGATGGTCGCGGCAAATTGCATTCTTCCGAACAGCTCGCGCAGCGTCTGGAATTTTGGCGGCAGCAAGGCCGTGATCTGGTTTTCCTGATTGGCGGCCCCGAAGGCCATAGCAGCGAAGTGATGCAAACCGCGAATGAAACCTGGTCGCTTGGTCCCTTGACCTTGCCGCATATGCTGGTGCGGCTGGTGCTGGCGGAACAGCTTTACCGTGCACAAAGTCTGTTGTCGAACCATCCGTATCATCGGGCATAAGCCCGCGATAAAAACTTAACCCCTTTTGCCAGGCCACCGCGTTCTGTGCTTAAGTGCAAACAGACTTCAAGGGGTTCGTCATGAAATATCGGATTTTATCCAGCATCGTTTTATCTGGCGTCGTCATATCCAGCGCCCTGTCATTTTCCGCCGAGGCTGCAACGTATGTGCCGCCAACGAAAACCATGAAAGCGTTTGCCAGCGAGCAGGCATTCCAACTGTATATCTCCAGGCTGAAAAAAGAACGGGCGCGCAAACAGGATAAAGGTGCCAGCGTAGTGTATTCGGAGGCGAATCCAGTCCCGCCTCCGGCACCGGCTGCCGTCCCGATGGTCATGGCCGATGCGGCAGTGTCGGCATCGGCGCCGGTTGCCAATTCAAGTGCAAAGTCCAAAGAAGAAGGCATCACCAACAATCAAACCGAAGGCGTTGATGAAGGCGATATCGTCAAGAAACGCGGCGATTATCTGGTGGTATTGCGTCGGGGTCGTTTGTTCACGATCAAGGTCAATGAAAAAACCTTGAGCCCTGTGTCGATGGTGAATGCCTATGCACCCGATGCCAATCCATCAGGCACCTGGTACGACGAAATGCTGATCAGCGGCAACACCATCGTGGTGATTGGCTACAGTTACGAGCGCGGCGGCACAGAGGTCGGTTTGTTCAATATCAGCGAGCAAGGTGTTTTGAAATATCGCGACACTTATCAATTGCGCAGCAACGATTATTATTCCGCCCGCAACTATGCAAGTCGTCTGGTCGGCAACAAATTGATTTTCTACACGCCCTTGTCGATTGACCTTTATGGCGGGCTTTCCGATCATCTTCCCGCCATGCGGCATTGGCGCAAAGGTGCAACGCCGAAAGATTTCAAACGCATTCTTCCGGCGACCAGAATCTATCGCGCCGACTACGACATCAATGAATACGATATGGCTTTGCACACGGTCAGCATCTGTGATTTGTCATTGCCGGAAATGAGTTGCCGTTCCAGTGCCGTTCTCGGCCCGAATGGCCGGGTGTTTTATGTTTCGGAAGATTCGGTCTATGTCTGGGTCACGCCCTGGAGTTTTCGGGCCAAAAAGAATAATCAGTCGGCAATATTCAGATTGCCATTGAGCGGCGCTGCACCGACGGCCCTGAAAGCCAGCGGCAGCCCGATTGATCAACTGTCTTTTTTACAACGCGATGGTTATTTGAATGTGTTGGTCGGTAGCCAGTCGGATGGCGAGGGGATGTGGAATTCCCAATCCAAAGCCGGTGAATTGGCTTTGCTCAGGGTAAGTCTGAATTCTTTCGGTGATGGTACGACGGCTGCCAGAAGAGCCGACTACAGGGCATTGCCGAAACTTGTCGAGAACTACGGACTGCAAAACCGTTTTGTCGGCGATTGGCTGCTGTACGGAGCGGCATATAACCGGAACAAGCCGGAAGCCTTTGCACTTCGCTACAAAAATTTCACGCCGGTGCAACCACTAAGATTGACTCATAACGTCGAACGCATCGAAGTCATGGGTAATGATGCGATTGCCGTCGGTATGCAGGGAACGGATTTACGTTTTACATCGATAAAATTGGCTGCAGTCGCTACGCCGGTTTCCATCTACACACGGAAAAATACGGCGCAGGGTGATAACCGCACGCACGGGTTTTTCTATCACCCCGATACGGAAACGCAAGGCATTGTCGGCCTGCCGGTATTGGGAATGGATGGCAGTAATCCGACGGCAGCGGTGATGTATCTGAAAAACGATCATCTGAAGCTTGGCAATCTGGGGCAACTGGATTCAAAAGCCAGAAGCACCGTTGACGATGCCTGCAAAGCGAGTTGCGTCGATTGGTATGGCAATGCACGGCCGATTTTTATCGGCGACCGTGTTTACGCATTGATGGGTTATGAACTGGTAGAAGGTCGCCTGGTTTCCAATCAGATAAAGGAAGTGCGACGCGTCAATTTTACGCCTAAGGATTTCGTCGAAATTTCGGAGTAATCCAGGTTAGCTTGGTAATTTAGGGTGGGCAGTGCCCACCCTACGGTTTGGCTGCAGGTTGCCTGGTTGGTATTGCATTCTTGCAATTGCTCAAACTGCAAATCAATTTGCGCAATCGCGGATTGGCTTGTGTGAGGTAATGAAAAATAACGTTTTGTTCGACCGTGCCGCGTATGGCATTCGCACCCGGGCCGCGAGCCCAGATGCCGACATCTTCGCCGCCATGGGTTTCGCTTTTAAACGGGATACCGGCTTCCTGCATGTAATCGGCATCTTCGGTATCGACATTGCTCAGATCAGGTCGGCCGTTTGCCGGCTTCACGCCTAACACCTGATGCGGGAATTTTTTTACGCCTTCTTTTTGCGAATCACTGGCACCGGCATAGCCCGGGCCGTTCGCGTAACCGAGTGTGGTGTAGGGTAAGCCGGTGGCATCGATGGCATAGCCCGAGGCGCCGTCTTCGCCACTGGCGCCAACGACCTTGCCCAGTATCGGATTGCCCCGCACCGGATAGCCTGCAAATGTCATCGTGTGCGAATGATCGGCAGTGACAATAATCAAAGTGTCTTTATCCGATGTCATTTGCATGGCCGCCTGAATGGCGTTCGAGAAAGAAACCGTTTCATTCAATGCACGGTAGGCATTGCCGGAGTGATTGGCATGATCGATACGGCCGCCTTCGACCATCAGAAAAAAACCATTCGGATTGTTTTTGAGAACCGTGATGGCGGCGCGCGTCATCTCGGTGAGGCTCGGTTCACCGGCGGTATCCTTGGCACGCTCGGTTTCATATTTCATATGATCGGGCTCGAATAAACCCATGAGATGCCTGGTTTTTCGCAGGTCGAGCGCATCGAGCTGCGCCTTGTTCCAGACGTAGCGATTATCCTGCGATTTTTTCTGCCATTCGGCGATCAGGTTTCGATTATCCGAACGAACGCCGAATAAATCCGGGTATTCAGGATCATTGACGTTATTGGGGAGAAAATGCTGTCGGCCACCGCCGAGCGCCACTTCAATCCCGTTGCCCGTATTGAAATCAATCAATTGCTGCGCGATATCGCGGCAACCGGCATCTTTGGCCGCTTTCGACAAATCGCTGTCGCTTTGCCAGGTGCGTTCCGGCACATGTGCGTAGGCAGCACCGGGTGTTGCGTGGGTGATGGCCGTGGTGGTGACCACGCCGGTCGATAGCCCGGCCAATTCGGCCAATTCCACTGCCGTCATCAGATGACTGTTTCTACTGGCCTCGCAGTCGCCGCGCAATCCGGTTTGATCGACGCTCAACACGCCTTTTCGGGTTTTAATCCCGGTCATGATGGCGCTCATGGTGCCGGCCGAATCGGGCGTCTGGCTATCGGTGTTATAGGTTTTCGAAAAGCCGGTGTAGGGCATGGTTTCGAAACTCAAAAGATTTTCTTCGCCGCTTTGGCCCCTGAGTTGGCCTTCATAAATTCGCGATGCCGCCACGGTGGTAAGGCTCATGCCGTCACCGAGAAACAGGATGATATTTTTTGCCCTGGCTTTGGCCGAACCATGCGCGATGGCTGTATTGGCGCCTTGCGTAAACCATTGCCGAGGGCTTTCGTCGGGAACTTGATAGGCTTTGTGAGGTCTGCTTTGGGACTTGTCATCGGCATTGGCCGAAGATTGGCTTAGAACCCCCGCAATACCAAGGCTGAGGGCGGCCGTCATCATCATCAATCGCATAGTGCTCTCCTAATGCCTTCATTATCGCTTATTCCACGACATTTACGTTACGGGCTGCCCGTACGCAGCAGATACGGCTATCCTTAGCGGATGCTCTATCTAGCCTCACAATCTCCCCGCCGTCGCGAACTGCTCGGGCAAATTGGTCTCCAGTTCGGTGTACTTGAAGTCAACGTACCCGAGCAGCGTTTGCCCGGCGAACCGCCTGTTGATTACGTTAGCCGGGTAGCCCGCGAAAAAGCCGGTGCCGGTTTGCTGCAAGTCATGTCCAATCACACGGCTGTCGTATTGGGCGCCGATACTGAAGTGGTGTTCGAAGATGTTGTCTATGGCAAACCTGTCGATGCCGAAGATGCCGCGCGCATGCTGCGCGAGTTATCGGGCAAAACCCATAGCGTGATTACCGTTGTCTGGCTGATGAATGCGGGTAACGAACAACACGCCGTGAACGAATCGCAGGTGCGCTTCAAGACATTGGGCGAGGATGAAATAAAACGCTATATCGATTCGCAGGAATGTTTCGGCAAGGCAGGTGCCTATGCCATACAGGGCCGCGCTGCCAGTTTCATCGAAAATCTGCAGGGCAGCCATTCCAGCGTGATGGGATTGCCCTTGTTTGAAACTTCGCAACTACTGAAAAAATTTGGAATCACCGTATGAGCGAAGAAATACTGATCAACGTCACGCCGCGCGAAACCCGTGTGGCGGTGGTTGAAAACGGAATGTTGCAGGAATTGCATATTGAGCGCACTTCCAAACGCGGTGTGGTGGGTAATATCTACAAAGGCCGTGTGCAGCGTGTAATGCCCGGCATGCAGGCTGCCTTCGTGGATATCGGTCTGGAACGTGCCGCTTTTTTGCATGCCTCCGACATCATGCGTTTGCCACAGGTATCGCCTGAAGAAAGCGAGGAACCGGCTGCACCGGCAACACCGGTTCCGCCGCCTCTGATCACATCACTGGTGCACGAAGGGCAGGACATCATCGTGCAGGTCCTGAAAGACCCGATCGGCAGCAAAGGCGCACGGCTCACCACGCAAATCAGCATACCGTCGCGCTTCCTGGTCTTGCTGCCGTATTCAAAAGTGATTGGCGTATCGGCGCGTATCGAAGATGAGTTGGAACGCAGCCGCCTGAAAAACCTGATGAGTGAATTGGTGAATGGTTCCGGTCTGGGTTACATCGTGCGTACCAATGCCGATAGCCAGGCGTCGGAATCATTGGCGGAAGACGTTGATTATCTGCGCCGTGCCTGGAAAATCATCCAGGACTCCAGCACCGGCAGCATTGTCGGGCAACGCATCTACGAAGATTTGTCGTTGCCATTGCGCGCAGTGCGCGATTTGATGCGCAAGGATGTCGACAAGGTGCGGGTGGATTCGCGCGAAACCTACGAGCGGCTGGTCAAGTTTGTCCAGCAGTTCATGCCCGATTGGGTCGAGCGGGTGGAACATTACGCTGGTGAACGGCCGATTTTCGATTTGTATGGCGTGGAAGATGAAATCCAGCGCGCCATGCAAAAACAAGTGCCGCTTAAATCAGGTGGCTACCTAGTGATTGATCAGACCGAAGCAATGACCACGATTGACGTAAACACCGGTTCCTTTCTCGGCCAGCGCAATCTTGAAGAAACCGTGTACCGCACGAATCTTGAAGCCGCGCAGGCAGTGGCGCGGCAACTCAGGCTGAGAAATCTCGGCGGCATCATCATCATCGATTTCATCGACATGATTGATGACGAACACAAGCGTCAGGTATTGCGTACTCTGGAAAAAGGCCTGGTTCGCGATCATGCAAAAACGACGGTGTACGATTTCTCGCCATTGGGCTTGGTGGAAATGACCCGAAAACGCACCACCGAAAGTCTGGAGCGGCAATTATGCGAACCATGCCATGAATGTGGCGGACGCGGAAGTTTGAAAACGGCAGAAACCATTATTTACGAAATCTTCCGCGAAATAACCCGCGCCGTTCGCCAGTTTGAAGCCTCGCAATTATTGGTCATTGCATCGCCGGTGGTGGTAACGAAAATTACCGACGAGGAATCCGCCGCTGTTGCCGAGCTGGAAGAATTTCTGGGCAAGAGCATTCGCTTCCAATCCGACGATCAATATTCGCAGGAACAATTCGACGTGGTGTTGCTGTAACTCATGGCAACGGCAATGAAACGCCGGCTTCGCCACGCTCGCCGTATTATTGGCTACAGCGGACTGGTGTTGCTGATTTTGCTCGCCGTTCTGGTCGGCTTGTTGAATCAGGCTTTGCCGTGGGTCGAAGAACATCCCGAACAGATTAAAGTCTGGCTTGGCCAGCGCATCGGCGAGCCGGTCGATTTTTCCAAGGCAAAGGGTGAATGGACCAGACGCGGCCCGGTATTCACGCTGGATGATTTGCGGGTTGGCGGTGGCGATCAGGTCTTGAAAGTGGGACGTGCCGACCTATTGATTGCAATATATTCGGGCATGCTGCCCGGCGAGCCGCTGACGAAACTCAAAATCAACCAATTATCCCTTCAATTGGTGCAGACCGAAGACCAACGCTGGACTCTGAAAGGTTTGCCAGGACAAAGCGATCCGAATATCGATCCGCTGGAAAAACTCGAAGGCTTCGGTGAATTGCAAATTGAAAAAGCGGCACTCGGCATTCATGCACCGCGATATCAATTGAATGTAAATATTCCGCGTGTCGATTTGCGTTTGCGGGTATCGAATAAACGCATCAATGTCGGCGTGTCGGCCTGGGCGTCTACCGAAAGCGCGCCCTTGAGCGCAGTGGTCGATTTATCGCGCAGTGATTACAACGGTACGGTCTGGGTCGGTGGAAAAGATCTCAACATGAAAGACTGGTCACCGCTGTTGAAAGCGACCGGCATCACACTGGAGAGCGGTGAAGGCGAGGCGAATGCCTGGGCAAATCTGCAAAACCAGCGCGTTACCAGCCTGCAGACACAAGCGGATCTGCAAAACATCCAGATCGTTTCCAGTAAATTGATAAAGCTCGATACCGCCAAGGCGATTTCACCCGATGCCGTTTACGACCGTCTTGAAGTCAGCGCGAAATGGTTTGAACAAAAAAATGGCTGGCAATTCACCGCGCCGGTTTTACGTTTCCATCGTGACAAGAAAATTGCATCGCTTGATGGATTGCTGATCGCCGGTGGTGAAAATATTATTCTGCGCGCACCCCAAATTGACTTGCAGCCGGCATTCACGCTTTTGTCCCTGACTGACCAGTTGCCGGAAAAGTTGCGGCAATGGCTGGTGCAAGCTTCGCCAACGGCGCAGCTGAGCAATGTCGATTTGCAAGGTTCGAAAACCGGCCCCTGGAAAGGCTCGGTGGTGATTCATGATTTGAATATCGAGCCAGCTGGTACGCGTCCCGGTCTGCATGGCCTGAATGGCAGATTGCAAATGGACGGGCAAGGCGGCGTATTCGAGATTGATACAAAACCCATCGTGTTTTTATGGCCGGTTGGTTTTCGGCAAAATCTTGATTTGACGCTCACCGGCAGTCTTGCTTTCTGGCGCGATGCTGAAACCTGGACAGTCGGTACCAGTGCCTTGCAAATCAGCGGCCCCGATATTGGCGTGAAGACCCGTTTCCAGATGGGTTTTCAGGGCGATGGCACGGCGCCGACGCTGGATTTGGCAGCGGATTTGCAGCCAGCCAGTTTTACCCAGGCAAAGAAGTTCTGGATCATGCACAAGATGCCGCCGTCCACGATTAAGTGGCTCGATAATGCATTGATAAAAGGCGATGTTCTGGACGGCCGCATAGTGGTGAACGGCGATCTGAGTGATTGGCCGTTTAGGAACAAGGAAGGCGTATTCGATGCCCGCGCACGCATTCGAAATGCCGTCGTGAAATTTCATCCGGAATGGCCGGAAGCGCAGCCCCTGGATGTCGATGTGGCTTTTAACGGCCCGGGCTTCAGTCTGATTGGATCGGGCGGCTTGATGAATTCGAAAATTACCCGGGTGACTGGCGGAATTGAAGATTTTGCCAAACCTGTTTTGAAACTCGATATCGTGGCCAACGGCAAAGCGGAAAATCTGCGTAGTCTGGTTTTGGCCAGTCCACTGCAAAAAAAATACGGCGAACATGTTCGCGCAGGCATGGTGACCGGTTTGGCAGATGTTGCCTTGAATCTGCAAATTCCCTTACACAAGGATCTGCCTGAAACAAAAATTCAGGGTACGCTGGATTTAAAGAATGCCTCCTTGTCCGATTCACGCTGGAATATCGCCTTTACCCAGGTGGCGGGACGTACGCGTTTTGATCAAACCGGTTTCGCCACGGAAAATTTGAATGTGTTGTTTGATAAACGGCCGGCAGTATTCAATTTATCGGTCGGCAGTTTTACCAAAGATTCAAAGCTGGCGGCCGTGGCAGCCCTGGACGGCAATTTAAGCAGCCAGAGTCTGTTGAGCCGCTATGAAAACGTAGCATGGTTGAAACCCTATCTGGAAGGCGGCAGCAATTGGTCGGTGCGGGTCAATATCCCGAACGCCGAAAATGGTAAAACACTGCCATCACAATTGAGCTTGAGTTCCGATTTGATCGGCACCCAGATAGATTTGCCGGCGCCATTGAACAAGTCATCGGCGCAAAGCGTGCCGTTGCAGATCAACAGTGCGATTCCGCTCGATCAGGGTCTGATCGTTTTGCGTTACGGCAATGTAATGCAGATGCGCGCAACCCAAAAAACCAATCAACCGATGAACGGCTTATTGCAGTTTGGTGGCGAAGCCGGTAACAACCTGCCTGCCAAAGGTCTGGCGGCGAGAGGGAAAGTGGCACAACTCGATGCCGCAGGCTGGATGGCATTCGCCAGCGGCGGTGAAGGAGCTTCGGGTTTGAATGAAGTGAATATTGCTGCCGACAAACTTCTGTTTCTCGATCAGCCTTTTGCCAACAGCAAATTATTATTGAACAAGACCAATGCCGGGACACGGCTGCAGATTGTCGGCGAGGGAATCGAAGGTAGTGTCGATATTTCCGCCGATAGCAAAAATGGTGTTCTGGGACGTTTTAGCAAACTGTATATGCAAGGTGCCGCCAGCCCGCCTGTAAATGCCGTAGCGATTGCTGCAGCTCCCAAAACGGCGGTGGAAACCGATCCATCCAAAGTGCCATCGCTGAGATTCACGATCGACGATTTGCGCCTGGGCACATCGCAACTTGGAAAGGCGGATTTGCAAACGACTCAAACAGGTAATGGCATGCGTATCGACCGTTTCATTACCAAATCAAAAAACTTCAGCATCAATGCTTCCGGTGACTGGACAAAACAGGCGCTCGGTACCCGTTCGAATTTAAAACTGGACTTCACTACCGATAGTCTGGGCAAGATGATGGATGGCATGGGTTTTGTCGGCATGATTCAAAACGGTAAAACCAAGGCAACACTGAATGCCTCCTGGCCCGGATCGCCTGGCGCCATGAGCCTGGCAAACTTGAACGGGAATCTGAAAGTGGAGGTTGGCGAAGGCCGTCTGCTTGATGTTGAACCGGGCGGATCCGGACGTATTTTGGGCTTGATTAGCCTGGCCGAAATTCCGAGACGTCTGACCCTGGATTTCAGCGATTTTTTCTCGAAAGGTTTTTCATTTAATACAATGCAGGGCGACATTGTTTTTTCCGACGGACTGGCCAACACAAAAAATCTGCGTATCAATGGGCCGGCAGCGGAAATCAAAGTCGGCGGCACGGCAGATTTACGCAAGCAGGAATACGACCAGCGCATCGAAGTATTGCCAAAGGCGGGTGGCTTGCTGCCTGCGTTAGGCATGTTGACTGGCGGGCCAGCCGGTGCCGCTGTCGGCGTGGCGGCACAGGCGGTATTACAAAAACCATTGAAACAAACGGCACGCGTGGTTTATCACGTTACCGGGCCCTGGAAAAAACCCAAGGTCGATGTGGTGGAAAAAGGTCCCGCCAAGCCTTCGTCATCGGATGCGAACAAGCCTTGAAGTACAATGCGGCCAAATTATCAGCGAGAAATTCCAGTGAGTAATTCATTAAGTCTTGTCCAGTCGCGATTGCTTGCGCCGACCAATATGGCGTTATCGGACCTGGATGCCGCCTTTACGGCGTTAATGGGCCCCGGCGTTGATTTCGGCGATATTTATTTCCAGCATAGTCGCCGCGAAAACTGGACGGTGGAAGACGGCATCGTGAAAGACGGTGCGCATTCGATTGAACAAGGCGTTGGCGTTCGTGCCATCAGTGGTGAAAAAACCGGCTTTGCCTACTCCGACGATATTCGCAGTGAAGCATTGATCCAATCGGCAAGTGCTGCACGCGCAATCAGTCGCGAGGGCATGCATTCGAATGCCGGTCAACGCATCGTCGTGCCGGGTCGCGAGTTGTATGCGCCGATCGATCCGATTGAAATGATGAAGCCGGAAACAAAAATCAATATCCTGCGTGAAATCGATGTTTTCATTCGCGCGCAGGACCCGCGCGTAAAGCAGGTTATCGTGAGCCTGGCAGGTGCGGTCGACACGGTATTGATTGCCAGAAGCGATGGCATCCTGGCATCGGATATCCGTCCGTTGGTACGCTTCAATGTGCAGGTGATTGTTGAAGAAAATGGTCGTCGCGAATCCGGTTACGCCGGTGGTGGCGGACGTTTTGCCTATGAAGAATTATTTTCCAATTCGCGACCACATGACATTGCCAGGGAAGCATTACGGCAAGCTTTGGTGAACCTTGATGCCGACGATGCACCTGCAGGCACGATGACCGTCGTGCTGGGGCCGGGTTGGCCGGGCGTGTTGTTGCACGAGGCGGTGGGCCATGGTCTGGAAGGCGATTTCAATCGCAAGGGTACTTCCGTGTATGCCGGACGCATTGGCGAACGCGTTGCCGCGCCTGGTGTCACGATTGTCGATGACGGCACCTTGTCGGGACGCCGGGGTTCGTTGAATGTCGATGACGAAGGGACGCCGACGCAATGCACGACTCTCATCGAAGACGGTATTTTGCGTGGTTACATGCAAGACAGTCTGAATGCCCGTTTGATGGGTGTTGCGCCAACCGGAAACGGACGTCGTGAAAGTTTTGCCAATATCACCATGCCGCGCATGACCAATACCTATATGTTGGCCGGTAACTACGCGCCGGAAGAAATCATTGCTTCGGTCAAGAAAGGCTTGTATGCCCCGAATTTTGGCGGCGGACAGGTGGATATCACTTCGGGCAAGTTCGTTTTTTCTGCCAGTGAAGCCTATTTGATTGAAGATGGAAAAATCACGCGCCCGGTAAAAGGTGCGACCTTGATCGGCAATGGTCCCGAAACCATGACCCGCGTCAGCATGATTGGCAATGATTTAAAACTGGATGCCGGTGTCGGTATCTGCGGCAAGGACGGACAAAGCGTTCCGGTAGGTGTCGGTCAGCCTACATTGAAAATCGATGCGATGACCGTAGGCGGCACGCAAGCGTAGGGTAGGCACTGCCCACCGATACAAGGCATTGGATTACCAGTTACGATAGTCGAAGCGACGGTGGGCGGTGCCCATCCTACAAGTCTTCGTGATGATCCTTGATCAGTTCGCGCAGCTCGCGAAACAAATCACGGAATGCATGCGGCGGTTTGTTTTTGAGTTTTTCTTCTTTGGCGTTACGCGCCAGTTGTCGAAGATGCTGGCGATCGGCTTCTGGATATTCATTGAGCAACTCGGCAAGCGCCACATCGCCTTCCGCGATAAGACGATCACGCCAGGCTTCCACCCGGTGCAGGGAGGCGGTTTCCTGGCGGGAAAGATTTTTATCGAAATCGAGCGCTGCACGAATCGCGACCAGTACCTCGTCGTCTTCGCGGCGTAATTTTTTGGCCAGAAACTGCATCTGGCGTTTGCGCGCAATCTGCGCGGTGATTTTTTTCGATTCAAGCGTCAAGGCGATCAATTCTTCACTCATCGGCATTTGAAGAATGCGCGATTCGTTTTGCTCGATTAACTTGCCGGCAATCTCCAGTACACCCAGTGCTTCACGGCGTAGCTCGCCACGACTCGGGCCTAAATATTCGCCGGTTTCTTCATCTACGCCGCGCATGTGGGGTTCTCGTAAGTGCCTTAATCCTGCATAGTATGCGGATGAATACTCTTATCGACAAATCCAATTCACAAGGCTCTCAAGCCGATTATCTGAGCGAGCTGGCAGAGCAAGTTCTGGGCCTTTGCAGGCAGCAGGGCGCCAGCCAGGCGGAAGTTTCGTTAAGCGAAGACAGCGGCCTTTCGGTCAACGTGCGCATGGGCGAGGTGGAAACGGTCGAACGCACGCAGGATCGCGGCGTTGCCGTCACGGTATATTTCGACCAAAGAAAAGGCACCGCCAGCACCGCCGATATCCAGCTCGCCAGTTTGAAGGCCACGGTGGAACAAGCTTGCGCAATTGCGCAATTTACCGAAAAAGATACCGCTTCCGGGCTCGCCGATGCCGATCGCATGGCAAAGGTTTTTCACGATCTGGACTTATGGCATCCGTACGCCGTTTCTGCCGATCAAGCGGTCGAGATGGCATTGCAAACCGAATCGGCCGGCCGCGAATTCGACCGCCGCATTTCCAATTCCGATGGAGCCAGCATGAGTCATGGCGACAGCGTCGCGGTCTACGCGAACAGTCACGGATTTGTCGGGGCCGAACGAAGCACGCATTTTTCCCTGAGCTGCTCCCTGATTGCTGGTGCAAACGATGCGATGCAACGCGATTACTGGTATTCCAGCAGCTTGCGATATTCCGATCTTGAAGCCGCACAAAGTATTGGCAGGCAAGCGGCGGAACGCACCATCAGGCGCTTGAATCCCCGCAGTGTGGACACCGGAAATTATCCGGTGCTGTTTTCGGCAGAATCTGCCCGCAGTCTCATTGGCCATTTTCTGGGGGCCGTTTCCGGGGCATCGCTCTATCGACGCGCCAGCTTCCTGCTCGATTCGATCGATACGCAAATATTTCCGGAATGGTTTTCCTTGCTGGAACAACCGCATGTTCCGCGTGGTTTTCGTTCAGCCAATTTTGACGCCGAAGGTGTCGCCACCCGTGATCAATACCTCATCGAAAACGGCGTGCTGCAACATTATCTTCTCGGTAGCTACTCGGCACGCAAGCTGGGTTTGCAGAGTAGTGGCAATGCTGGCGGTGTTCATAATCTTGATGCCAGTGCGAATGCCGGCGATTTGAATGAATTGGTAAAAGACATGGGACGCGGTCTGCTGGTTACCGAGTTGATGGGGCAGGGCGTGAACGGTATTACCGGCGATTATTCGCGCGGTGCGGCCGGTTTCTGGGTTGAGGGCGGCGAAATCCAATATCCGGTCGATGAAATAACGATTGCAGGCAACCTGAAGACCATGTTCCAAGCCATTGAAGCCGTTGGCTCTGACGTAGACAAGCGCTCGCACATTCGTACCGGCTCGATTTTGATTGGAAATATGACCGTTGCAGGCGAGGCCTGACTTGACATAAGCATCACATCGGGCGACCCTTCAGGGGGACGCACGTCTGTGCGCTTTATACATAACGGGAGGGGATTATGAGTGACGTTTCTCAAGACGATAAAACCATGGGAATGATTGCACATCTGTCAGGTTTTGTTTCTATCGGCCCACTGATTGTTTGGTTGATGAACAAGGATAAGCCGGAGAAATCGTTTGTAACGGCTCATGCAAAGGAAGCACTGAATTTCGTCATCACTTTGTGGATCGCAATGATCGGGTTGATGATTGTTTCCTTCCTGCTTGCATTTATTCCCGTGCTCGGCTGGATCGTCGGCATATTGCTATGGCTTCTGATGATGGCGGTTGGACTCGGCGGCGCAGTTTTACTGATCATGGCTGGTTTAAAGGCAAATGCCGGTGAAGAATATCGTTACCCGTTTGCACTGCGATTGATCAATTAATCCATTGCATCATTTGATACATAAAAAAGCCCGGCTCTCCGGGCTTTTTTATTGACTGCGGCTTATTGCAAAAGCTGCAATATGTTCCAGTGCAGTAGTATCTCTTTTAATGGATACAAGACTCGCCTGCATTTTTTCGGCATAAACATTCAATAGCCGTTTTGCTTCGCCAATACCCAATAACTGCGGGTAGGTTGATTTATTTTGCTCGGCATCTTTACCGGCAGTTTTGCCAAGCTGCTCCGAGCTGGCTTCGACATCCAGAATGTCGTCGCGAATTTGAAACGCCAAGCCCAGTGTATGGGCATATTGATCGAGTGTTTCCAGTTCGCCGGTACTGGCCCGGCCAATTAATGCCCCCATCCGTACACTGGCTCGAATCAAGGCTCCGGTCTTCATGCTATGCAGCGCTTCGAGCTTTTCCAGGCTCAGTGTTTGATCGGTGGCATCCATGTCGATTTGCTGGCCGCCGCACATCCCGGCAGAGCCGGAGGCTTGTGCAAGGCACTGCAGTATGGCGACGCGAACCTGATCGGAAGTATCGGTGTGCACAAGATTCAAATATGCCTGTGTTTGCAAAGCATCTCCGGCCAATATCGCGGTGGCTTGATCAAAAGCGATATGCGTAGTCGGTTTTCCACGGCGAACATTGTCATTGTCCATGGCGGGCAAATCGTCATGAATCAGGGAATAGGCATGGGTCATTTCAACGGCGGCAGCGGCCGAATCCAGTGCATCCAGCGGCGCATTGAAAAGAGTGCCACTGGCGTAAACGAGACAGGCTCGAATCCGCTTGCCACCGCCTAAAGTGGCGTAACGCATGGCTTGATGCAAACGTTGCGGTGCGAGAGATTCAGGTGGCAGGGTAGCGTTTAAAACCGACTCGATACGCTCACGCCAAAGCGATAAATCAGTATCAGCCTTCATCGGAATGAAAATCCGACGCCGTCTCGGGTTTTTCCGGATTGCTGAGCAGGCGCACGCGTAGTTCGGCTTGTTCCAATTCAGTCTGGCACTGGCGGTAAAGACCAACGCCGCGTTCGTACGCTGCCAGGGAATCGTCCAGGCTCAGATCGCCTTTTTCCATTTTCTGTACAAGCGCTTCAAGCTCGTCCAGCGAGCGTTCAAACGGTACGGATGCAGGTGTAGTGTCGGTTTTTTTGGTCGCCATGAGACAAGTGTGATGGCTTGCGGGCTAGCGGTCAAACATTGTGTGAAAAACGGACTGCATTGTTCTCGCAAAAGGCTTTAAAACGCGCTGATAGCAGTACGTCGCCGACGGCGAGGCATTCGCCGGATTTCGAAAAAACCAGTGGTAATCGGGTGCGCTCCCATGGCGGGATGCCCAGTTCCTGCAGGCATTTCTTGACGATGGAATGATGCTCGCGATTTTCAAGCAGAATTTTTTCGCCACCTTGTCGCAAGGCAATCAATAAATTTCCGCCGAAATTATTTTGAATTGCATTGGCGATGCCGACAGGATTGCCGTGCAGTGCTTCAAAGCCCCAGTGTTCGCCATCGGGAAGGGTGAATGTGCTTGTTCCATCCCAGTCACGTTGCCATTCATCCGGCATGTCCTTTTGCAGGGGTTTGCAATACAAGCCATCCCGCCAACGCGAAATTTCCATTCCCGACCATTGCACGATCGCTACTGCATCTGGTTTCGCCGTCAAAACAGTATGCTCAATCGCCTGCAGGATATTGGCGGGCATCGGCGGAGTATTCAGTGATTGCGTCCAGGCGCGTAAAATTTGCGCCCGCCACGCTTTGGAATATCCCAGCAGGCCGGACAGGCGAATGGAATGGGCGTCGATCCCCTGGATTTGCGCCAGAAAAATTGCGCTTTGTTCGCGCAGGCATTCATGTTCTTCCGCCAGCAGAGCTGCGCTTCGTGAAAAATTATCTGCAGCTTGCTGCCAGCGCTTTTCCAGCAACGGCATGATTTCATGCCGCAAATAATTCCGGTCGAAATCGGTTTTCGCATTGGAAGGGTCTTCAATCCAGTCCAGATTCTCGCTTTCGGCATAATGTTGCAAATCCGGTTTCGGGACTGACAGCAACGGCCGCAGCTGTTGGAATCCATTGGCAAAAGTATTTGCCCGCATCGCAGCCAACCCATGGCTACCGGAGCCTCGAAGCAATCTAAGCAGAAGGGTTTCGGATTGATCCTGCAAGTGATGTGCGGTCAGCAAAACTTCGTCGGCCTGGATGTTTTCTGCAATCGCCTGGTAACGTGCACGACGGGCAGAAGCCTCGGTGCCTTCGCCGGCATTGAATGCCACATTTACCCTGATTGTCGTCAAGTCGATCTTCAGTGCATCGCAAATTTTCTGGCAATGGCGAGCCCATGTATCGGCATCGTGATGCAGGCCATGATGGATATGAATGGCACGCAAGCCAAGGCTCGGGATTTTTGCCATGGCATGCAAAAGGACATGCGAGTCGAGGCCGCCACTGAAGGCGCAGAGAAACTTTTTTCCGTATGGCGACAACTCCGCCTGCAGATGTTTCAACAGCGCATCATTGCCTGACCCGTCAGCGGCAGTGTCGACTAGTTCCACACGCTGGCTTGTTGATCAAAGTTTTTCGAACATTGCCTGACCACGCAAAAACGTTGCCCGGTCGGTGCTTCCATGACCCACCAGGTGTGAATTTGCCTGACGCGCTTTGCACCCAGTTTTTCAAGGCGCGCTACTTCGGCTTCGATATTGTCGGTTTCAATATCCAGATGCACGCGTGATTCGTGCATCACTTTCTGGACTTCGATATGCAGGTGTTCGGTCGGGTCGAGCAGGCGGACATATTTCTCGCCTTCTTCTTCCGGCAACTTTTTGATTTCCATGCCGAGTGCGCCACCCCAGAAATCGGCTGCACTATTCACGTCATCGGTTTGACAATCAATGATGAAGCCGCAAAGTTTGCTTTTGTGCATAAGTAATAAAACCCTGAAGACAACACAAATCGGAAAACGTAGCCCGGGTCATGGCTCTATCTGACCCGGGGTTATCCACCATTTTCATGATTTGTAACTTTGAAAATCATGAAAAGTGTCTGCGGAATGAAAGTCTGCTTCTGTATGTTTCCCGGGTCAGATAGAGCCATGACCCGGGCTACGTATCAAGCTTCGAAGGCGCCGTAGCTGCGGAGCCTTTTGTAGCGCATTTCAAGCAAAGTCGGCATGTCGTGTTTTTCCAGCTCGGCCAACTCGCTCAATATCGTTTCTTTCAAAATAGCTGCCATTGCTATCGGGTCACGATGCGCGCCACCCAGAGGTTCCGGGATAATCCGGTCGATTAATTGATGTTCGAACAGGCGGTTGGCGGTAATTCCCATTGCTTCTGCGGCATCGCGCGCCTTGTCGGCGCTCTTCCAAAGAATCGAAGCACAGCCTTCCGGTGTAATGACCGAGTAGGTGCTGTATTCCAGCATCAAGGTTCTGTCGCCAACGCCGATTGCCAGCGCGCCGCCGGAACCGCCTTCGCCGATTACCGTGCAGATGATCGGGACTTTCAATTCCGCCATTTCCAGCAGATTGCGTGCGATGGCTTCCGACTGCCCGCGTTCTTCGGCACCAATGCCGGGATAGGCACCCATGGTGTCGATGAAGGTGAACAAGGGCAGTTTGAAACGTTCTGCCATTTTCATCAGGCGCAATGCTTTGCGATAACCTTCCGGACGCGGCATGCCGAAATTGCGTTTGATTTTTTCTTTTGTATCGCGGCCTTTTTGTTGGCCGATGACCATGAAAGCACGACCATTGATTCGCGCCAGTCCGGCAACGATGGCAGCGTCATCGGCAAACGCACGGTCGCCGGCGAGCTCATGGAATTCATCGCAAATCAAACCCAGATAATCCAGCGTATAGGGCCGCAATGGATGGCGTGCCAGTTGTGAAATTTGCCAAGGCGTCAACGCCTTGAAAATCTCGGCGGTACGTACTTTGAGTTTTTCCTGAAGACCCTTGACTTCGGTATCGACATTGACTGCAGGCCCGGTGCTGGCGCGCCTGAGTTCCTGAATCTTTGATTCCAGATCGGCGATAGGTTGTTCAAAGTCGAGAAAATTTGGATTCATGGGCTGCAATTATTGTGCTTGTTTGTGAGGATTCTAGCGGCTTATGGCTTGCACCACTAGAGACGGCTGAATTCGTTAGTTTTTAATTAACGGCCAGCCAGGGTTTATGCAGTGCAAGGGCAACATTGGTAACGCCCGGCAGCGCGCGCAGTGATGAAATCAATTCCGGCTCGCTGCGCACCGAATTTGGACCATTCAAGTCCAGCGTGCCCTGGCTGTTTCCTGTCCGTAATTCCATACGCAAGGGTGTGCCGCCGGGGCGATAAGCCGACATGATTTGTTGCATGCCTTCCCATGTTCCGGTGTGGCGCAAATCCGCACTTATCGAAAGCCGGCGTCCTTGCTGTGAACACAATGCCTTGAAGTCCCAACATTGTTTGGCACGCAATGACATGCCGCCGGAAAAATGATCTTCGGATAATCCACCTTCAATCACCATGATGCGATCGCGGGTTGCCAGGGCACCGTATTGTTGAAATGCCTCGCGGAAAAAAGTTACTTCCAATTGCCCGTGACCATCTTCAATTTGAACGATGGCCATGTTTTCTCCGCGCCTTCTGACACCAGTCACAAGGCCTGCAACCACCATTTGTGCTTCGCCACGATGATTCTTCTTCTCGCCCCAGATTTTTTCGCATTGGCTTAAATCAAAACCCACCAGGTTTTGTAATTCGCTGCGCCAAGGGTCGAGCGGATGGCCGCTTAAATAATGGCCGAGCGTGTCGCGTTCGCCATTGAGTTTTTGTTCCAGTGGCCAGTCATTCACTTGCACCAGTTCAATATGGATTTCAGGCGCTGCGCTACCACCAAACAAGGAGCTTTGACCGGCATCGCGCTCGCGTGCCAGCTGTTCGGTGGCGCGAATCACTTCGGGCAATTGCTGCATCAGGCTGGCACGGTTGCTGCCGAGTGAATCCATGCCGCCAGCGTGAATCAAGGCTTCCAGTACACGGCGATTGAGCTTGCCGGAATCAACGCGTTTGCAAAAATCAAGCAGGTCGGTAAATGCACCGCCACGTTGGCGTTCTTCGTAAATCGCTTCGCAGGCGCCACGGCCAACACCTTTTACTGCCCCCAAACCGTAACGCACCGTGCTGGCATCCAGTGCATAAAACATGTAGCCCGAAGCATTTACGTCGGGTGCTTTTACTTTCAGTTTTAGCGCACGTGCTTCTTCGAGGAAGTTGACGACTTTTTCGGTGTTGTCCATGTCGGAAGACAACACCGCCGACATGAATTCGGCAGGATAATGCGTTTTCAACCAGGCCGTTTGATAGGCGACCAACGCATAGGCGGCCGAGTGGGATTTATTGAAACCATACTCGGCGAATTTTTCCATCAGATCGAAAATGGAGGTTGCCACTTTCGCATCGACATTTTGTGCTGCAGCACCGGCTTCGAATTTGCTGCGCTCTTTCGCCATTTCTTCGGGTTTTTTCTTACCCATCGCACGGCGCAATAAATCGGCGCCGCCGAGCGAATATCCGGCAAGCACCTGGGCGATTTGCATCACCTGTTCCTGATACACGATCACGCCGTACGTCGGGGCCAATACTTGTTCCAGCGATTTATGCGGATAACTGACGGCAGCATGGCCATGCTTTCTATCGACCCAGTCTTTATCCATGCCCGAGCCCAATGGGCCGGGACGGAACAAGGCGGCCAGGGCAATGATGTCTTCGAAGCGATCGGGCTTGGCGCGTTTCAGCAACTCGCGCATGCCGCGTGATTCAAACTGGAAAACCGCAACCGTGTCGCCTTTGGCGAACAGTTTGTAGGTGCGCTCATCATCCAGCGGTAAAGACGTGATGTCGAGCGCTTCTTCGCCCTCGACTTTGCGGCGTATATTGATCGACTTTACCGCCCAATCAATAATCGTCAGCGTACGCAAACCAAGGAAGTCGAATTTGACCAGGCCAATGGCTTCGACGTCGTCTTTATCGAATTGCGTAACGATGCTTTTTGCGGTTTCCCCCTTGCCCACATGTTCGGCAAACAGCGGCGAGAAATCGGTGAGCGGCGAGGGTGCAATCACCACACCACCGGCATGCTTGCCGGCGTTGCGGGTCAAGTCTTCGAGCTTCAATGCAAGGTCAAGCAAATCCTTTACATCGTCTTCGCTGCGATAGCGCTGGATCAATTCTTCCGATTTCAAATCGGAATTTTTTTGCGAGGCTTCCGATGTTCCCAATGCATCGGACAAGCAGATGCCCAGCGTGAGTGGAATCAGTTTCGCAATGCCATCGACAAATCCGTATGGATAACCCAATACGCGGCCACAGTCGCGCACGGCCGCTTTCGCCGCCATGGTGCCGTAGGTAATGATTTGACTGACGCGATCACGGCCATATTTTCTGGCGACGTAATCAATCACTTCGTCGCGACGATCCATGCAGAAATCGATATCGAAATCGGGCATCGATACCCGCTCCGGATTCAGGAAGCGTTCGAACAGAAGGTCGTAGGGAATCGGATCAAGATCGGTAATACCCAGGGCCCAGGCGACCAGCGAGCCTGCGCCGGAACCGCGTCCCGGGCCGACCGGAATATCGTTTTCTTTCGACCAGTTGATAAAGTCGGCAACGATCAGAAAGTAGCCGGGAAAACCCATCGTGATAATCACGCCCAGTTCGATATCAAGTCTTTGCTCGTAATCGGCAACGGTATGGCCGGGTGCGGTAGGTTGCTTGAGAAGGCGTTTTTTCAAACCTTCATGCGAGCTTTCGCGAATCCAGCTGTCCAGCGTATGACCATCGGGAACCGGAAACTGCGGCAGGTAATATGTGCCAAGGGTCAATTCGTAATTGCAGCGCTTGGCCAGTTCAACGGTATTTTGCAGAGCCTCGGGAATGTCGGAAAATAATTCCTGCATTTCTTCCGGCGATTTCAGATATTGTTCGCGGCTGAAATCGCGTGGACGTTTTGGATCATCCAGTACGCGGCCGGTGGCAATGCAAACGCGGGCTTCGTGGGCCTCGAAGTCTTCGCGTTCCAGAAAGCGCACATCATTGGTGGCCAGTAATGGCAAGTCGTATTGTGCCGCCAGGCTGATGGCTGCGGTATTGAAATCCTGTTCGCCATCGCGGTCGGTGCGGGTAATTTCGATGTACAGACGATCGGGAAATTGCCGTTTCCAATCCAGCAGCGTTTCCTTGACGTGTTCGGTTTTACCGCTTGCCAGTTGCTGGCCGAGCAGGCTTTCGCGACCGATGATCAAAATCAGGCCTTCATTGTCCTGCTGCAGCCAGTCGCTTTGTATCGAAACAAAATCGCCGCGATGGCCTTCGAGATAGGCACGCGAAATCAGGCGCGACAAACTCAGGTAGCCTTTCTGGTTTTGGCAGAGGAATGTCAGCCGTGATGGCATCTGGCCGGGCTCTGCCAGAAATAAATCGGCGCCGGCAATCGGCTTGATGCCTTTGCTTTCGGCTGCTTTGAAAAACTTCACCAGCGCAAACATATTGCAGTTGTCGGTGATCGAAATCGCCGGAAGCCCCAGTGCCAGACATTGATCAATCATTTCATCAATGCGAAGCGTGGAATCCACCAGCGAAAATTCGCTGTGGCAATGTAAATGGACGAAACCCGGATTCATCGTGACGGCTTAATCGAGTGAATACGAAAAATAATCGGCATAGGGTTTTATTTTAGCCAAATGCGGTTCGAATTGGTGACGATAATGGTGCCAGCGATTGAGTGAGCGCAGATAAACCGGTTCTGCCACCTGGTGGTAGCTATTGGTTTTGATGCGCCCGCGATCTTTCAGGGTGTTTTGGTGCGAATTCATGCTCTCGATCCAGGGCAGGTCAAGAAAGCGGCAAACTTCCTGCAACGTGCGCTCGGTATCGGAGACCAGTTGCTCGTATCGCACGAAATGCACCGGCATCGGCATCAGGTCGCTGGAGGTTTTCCAGATGCGCATCACGCGCTCGTAAATGCGGCTGCTTTCTGCCAGCGTATTGAAGTGCACGAAAGCTTCGTTGGCCGAAAAATTCTGCATGTAGTTGCTGAGAATCACGTCGCAGGGATGCCGCAATGCAAACAGGAATTTGGCACGCGGAAACAGGCGGTGCATGCAGGCGGCATGAATGGTTCGTATCGGCATTTTATCGACGATCACGCCATCGGCATTGGGCTTGATGCCTTCTTTTTCCAGCAGGGCGCGATATTGTTCACGCAGACCTTTTCGTTCGGCAGGGCCAATCGAACTGATGCCAAATGGGTACCCGCCAAATTGCCTGTCGATGGCGAAAGCGACATGTTCGAAAGTATCGCGCTCTTCCAGTGTCTGTGTTTTCGGGTGGCCATCGAGCATCACATCAAGCAGCGTGGTGCCCGAGCGCGGAAAACCCAGCAAGAAACACAGGTTGTCACCGAGGTCTTCTTCTTTTTCGTATTTTTCGACGTGGGCGCCGCTGGCGAGCCATTCTTCGATGGCATCCATATGGCGGTCGAATGCGGCAAAGTCCGTTTGTTTGGCGCGAATGCTTCGTGTTGCAAGATCGTTGGCTTTTTCGAAGGTCTGATAGGCCAGGTCATATTCGCCTGCACGATCAAGCGTACTGGCGAATTCGAAATAAAACGACTGCAAAAAACGCGGGTGCAATAGTCGCGGGTCGATTTTTTTGAACGTGGCAATACTCTCTTCGATTTTATTGTTGCGGCGTTCCAGCTTCGCCGCGACGTATTGAATATTGGGATCATTGGGCAGTATGCGGCTTGCTTCGGTCAGCGCCCGTTGTGCATCGTCGAGCCGGTTGGCGCGCTCGTAGTGTTCAACAAGCTCGGCCCATACATCGCTTAAACGCGGATTGAGTACCAGGGCTTTGCGGAAATATTCGATAGCCGACTCGGTATCCAGCTCATCGGAAAACAGGCTGGCGAGATGCCGCAATGCCGTGTCGTTTTTTGGATCAATGGCAATGGCTTGCTCGTAGTGTTTTTTAGCTTCGGCCGTATTGCGCAATATGTGCTGGGCGATGCCGACATTGATGTGGGCATCAACATGCTGCGGAGCGATTTCAAGCAAAGTATCGAAGCTTTCGATGGCTTCGGTATTTTTGCCGCGCGCAAGTTTCACGACACCCAGATTCAACAGGCCGGAGCGATAGTAAGGCGCAAGCTCGACCGACCGCGCGTACGCCTTTTCTGCCTCCTCGAGCTTGTTTTGCGCGCGCAACACATGGCCAAGATTGTGCCAGGCTTCGGCAAACTCCGGTTTCAGCGCCAGCGCTTTTTCGAAGGCCGATTGTGATTGCGGCGGATGGCCCGTGTTGAACAACACACGCCCCAGCTGGTTGTAAGCGCTTGCGTCATTGGTATTGAAGCGCAGTGCGTTATTGCACGAGGTAATGGCCGCGGGTAAATCGCCGGCAAGTTGTTTGCGAATGGAATCGTTGATGTGCGAAATGCCGGGGTCGGTCAATCTTGATTTCGAAATCAGCAGCAAGGCGGCATCGTTCATTCGCTCGCCGATAAAATAGTCGCGGAGACGGATAAAAATATCGGCGTTGTCGGGGTGTTCGTTTACGAACTGCGCCGCTTCGGCAAATTTGGCCTGGCGAATGAATATATCGGTCATCAACAAGTAGGCGCCATGGGGTGCCGGTGGCAGACGCAAACGCGTACGCAAAGCATTCTCTGCCCCCTGCAAGTCGCCTTTTGCGATCAGGGACTGGGTGAATTCGAGAATATTCGATTCCGACATGTGTTCGCCGTCGAGTGGTTGAGAATTGAACAGCGATTGTAGGCCATGACGACCTTTATTTCAGACGAAAAAAAACCGTCTTGCGACGGTTTTCTGTGTAGTGGTGCCCAAAAGAGGACTCGAACCTCCACGGTTTTACCCGCTAGTACCTGAAACTAGTGCGTCTACCAATTCCGCCATCTGGGCCTGCTCTAGCAAACGCTAAAGAGGCGCGTAATCTAGGCATTTATGCGGTCTTTGTCAATGAAAACATTGGAAATGGTGTCGTTTCGCCAAGCATTTCACGCGAGGGTGTTACCATTACGCAATGAAAAAAACTACACGAAAGCCGTCTGGCGGCACCAAGCGTCCACCCTGGATGCCCGATTCAATGCAGCTGAGCAATTCGAAACCGGAAAAATCCGGAAAAGCGGACGGGAAGCCAAAAAGTAAATCCGAAACCGGGGCAGGTTCGAAGCCCGGTTTCGCAAAGCCGGGCAAATTCGCCGGTAAACCTGGTGCAAAAGCGGCGCCGAAAGCAGCTCCAGGCCAGGGCAGGCGTGGTCCGAGGACGGATCCACATGCCGAACGCGAAGCCGCCAAGTACAGCCAGCCCATTATCAGCCGCGAGGCTTTGACCGAATTTCTTTCCGACGCGCCGGGGCCGATGACCGCCGAGGAAATCGCCCATAAGCTCAAGCTGACTGCGCCGGATCGTTTCGAAGCACTCAGCCGGCGTTTGAATGCGATGCAACGCGATGGCCAGGTCTTGGTAAATCGCCGTGGCGGTTATGCGGCTGCCGAGCAGCTCGATTTAATCGCCGGCTCGGTGATTGCGCATCCCGATGGCTTTGGTTTTTTGAAACCGGAAAAAGGTGGCGAGGATTTATTTTTGCCGCCCGCCGAAATGCGCAAATGCCTGCACGGGGATCGCGTTTTAGCCAGTGTTGCCGGTGTGGATTATCGTGGCCGTCGTGAAGCGGCCATTGTTGAGGTACTGGAGCAGCGCCTGACCCGAATCGTGGGTCGTTATAGCGAACGTGCCGGCATTGGTTCCGTCATACCCGATGACAAACGCATTCTTGCCGAGTTGATGATTCCCACTCTGGATAAAAATGGTGCGAAAGACGGCCAGATAGTGGTTTGCGAAATCATTGAAGCGCCAAGCAAGGGACGCTCCCCGGTCGGCAAGATATTGACCGTGCTCGGCGATAAATTGACACCGTCGCATTTCGTTGAAATGGCCATTCATTCGCATAATCTGCCCAATGAATTTCCGCAGGAAGCCTTGAACGAGGCAGCGGCCGTGCCACTGGATGTGCCGGCTGCGGAAGCACAACGGCGTGTGGATTTGCGCAAAATGGCGCTGGTCACCATCGACGGCGAAGATGCGAAAGATTTTGACGATGCGGTTTATTGTGAAAGCAATAAAGAAGGTTTCCGCCTGGTCGTAGCGATTGCGGATGTATCGCATTACGTGCATCCGGGCACCTCGCTGGATGATGAAGCTACCAATCGTGCGACCTCGGTGTATTTCCCGGGTTTTGTCGTTCCAATGCTGCCGGAAACTCTTTCGAACGGCATTTGCTCGCTGAAACCGAAAGTCGATCGCCTGTGTTTCGTCTGCGATATGCAGATGGATTTTGAAGGCAAGGTGCAGCATTCGAAATTCTACGAAGCCGTCATGAACTCGCATGCACGCCTGACCTATACGCAAGTATGGAAAGCGATCGGTGAAGATGACGAGGAAGCGCAAACCCAGATCGGCAATCTGATGCCGCATGTGAAACGCCTGCATCAGTTGTACGACATTCTTGCCAAGGCACGCACCAAACGCGGCGCAATCGAGTTTTCATCCAGTGAAGTACGTTTCGTTCTGGACAATAAGGGCGAAGTCACGCAAGGCGGTATGCTCGAACGCAATGACGCGCACAAGTTGATCGAAGAATGCATGATTGCGGCAAACGTGGAAGCGGCCAAATTCATTCTTGAAAAGAATATTCCGGCGCCGTTCCGCGTGCATGATCGTCCACCGGAATCCAAATATGCCGAGCTGCTGGAATATCTTGCTGAATTCAGTTTGCGTTTGCCCGCTTACAACGCCGTGCAACCAAAGGATTTCACCAATTTATTGAAGAAGATCCGTGAACGCCCGGATGCAGCATTACTGGAGACGGTATTGCTGCGCTCGCAAAGCCTGGCGGTCTACGCCACTGAAAACAAAGGCCACTTCGGCCTGGCGCTGGAAGCTTACGGGCATTTCACGTCGCCCATCCGTCGTTATCCCGACTTATTGCTGCATCGTTCGATCAAGCATGCCTTGATGAAGGGCAATGAAGACGGCTTTTCCTATTCGGCGGCCGAAATGGATGCCCTGTGTCTGGCTTGTTCGGAAAAAGCACGCCGTGCCGATGAAGCAGAGCGCGAAGTGGACGAGCGTTTCCGCGCTGCCTGGATGGAACAACATGTTGGCAGCGAATTCGACGGTGTTATCAGTGGCGTAACCTCATTTGGCTTGTTTGTTGAATTGAACGAATCCAAGGTCAATGGGCTGGTTCACATCACGCAATTGCCACACGATTATTACCATTTCGATCCCTTGCGCAAATCCATCAAGGGCGAGCGCAAAGGCTTGAGTTTCCGTCTGGGCGATCCGGTACGCGTGCTGGTATTGCGCGCCAGCGTTGAAGACCGCCGCATCGATTTTAAATTGGCTGATGAACCTAAAAAGAAAAAGGCTTGGGCAGAGAAATGAGCAAGACGTCATCCTGGATTGCAGGTATCAACGCGGTGGCATCGTCACTGGAGCACGACGCGGAGCATGTGCGCGAAGTATTGATTGAAGCAGGCGCGAAAAATCCGCGTCTGGTTGAAATCGAGGAGCGCGCACGCCAGCTCGATATTTCGGTCCGCAAGGTCAATACGCAGGCTATTGGTGGCGTTGCCGGCGATCTGCGTCACCAGGGCGTTGTCGCACGCTACGAAGCGGCGAAATCGCTTGATGAAAGCGAGCTGGTACCCTTGATTGAAGCGGCTGACGGCAAGGCTTTGGTGCTCGTGCTCGATGGCGTGCAAGACCCGCATAATCTTGGTGCCTGCCTGCGCAGTGCTGCTGCGGCTGGCGTAACGGCGGTTGTCATTCCCAAAGACAAGGCTGCACCGATCAATGCAACGGTAAGAAAAACGTCGGCAGGTGCAGCCGACCGCATTGCCATTTTTTCGGTGACCAATCTTGCCCGCACACTTCGTGCCATCAAGGATGCCGGTGTCTGGGTCTATGGCCTTGACGGCGCAGCGACCAGCAGCATTCATCAAATTGATTTCAAGGGCAATGTCGCTCTCGTCATGGGCGGCGAAGCCGATGGTATGCGTCGTCTGACCCGCGAGCATTGTGATGGCCTGGTAAAGATTCCGATGCCGGGTGAAATGGAAAGTTTGAACGTGTCGGTAGCTACAGGCGTCGCTCTTTTTGAAGTAGTACGTCAGCGCGTTGGTGTGGCCAAATGAATTTGAACTGGTATGACTACGTCGGGTTTCTCGGCGTGGCCTGCGTGCTCGGTTCCTATTTCGCCCTGCAGGCTGGAAAGCTGGCTGCCGATAGTGCGCTTTACCAATGGGCCAATATCATCGGCTCGCTCTTCATTCTGGTCTCGCTGTATTACGAGCCCAACAAATCATCGATTACGATTCAAATTGTCTGGATACTGATTAGCGTATTTGGATTGGTTCGTAGCCACCTCGGCAAGAAAAAGGCAAATCGGGCGTGAGTTCCTGGCCCGACCTCGTCGGTTACGCAGGTGTTTTGATGGTTCTGATTGCCTACAGTTTTTTGCAGGCGCGCCGAATGGACGGTAACGGCGTCTGGTATCCGTTGATCAATTTGATTGGCGCGATTCTCATTTTGATATCGCTCATGTACAAACCGAATATGCCGGCCATCGTGATGGAAGCGGCCTGGGCCGTTGTCAGCGTGATCGGAATATTGTTCGCGATCCGAGCAAGACAAAAAAATAGACAGTAGGGTGGGCATTGCCCACCTCGTCGGTGAACGATACCCACGATTAGGTGGGCATTCCCGACCTTGCGGCGCCCTGGTTATCTGCATATAAAAATTCCTTATGGTCAATTTCCAATCTGTTGCTTGACTGCATTTTTTAATCCATATAGATTCTGTATGGAATATGTTAACCATGAAAGCCAAATACGCCCTCAGGGCATTAAGCACCCTTGCCAGGCATGCGCCGGAGCGTTTGCTGGCGAGAAAAATTGCTGCCGATGCGGGTGTGCCCGAGAAGTTTCTCGAAGCCATTCTGGTCGAGTTGCGTAATGGCAATCTGATTGAAACCAAACGTGGTGCGGCCGGTGGTCATTCGCTGGCACGCAATGCCGACCTCATCACGATTGGCGATATTGTGCGTGTTATCGACGGGCCGATTGCGCCGATTCGATGTGCCAGCGTCACAGCCTACAAGCCCTGCGATGAATGCATTGATCCGCAACATTGTGCGCTGAGATATTTGATGGGCGATGTGCGTGATGCGATGTCGAGCGTGATCGATAACCGCAGTCTGCAGCAATTGTCCGACGAAAATGATCGTTTGACCAAACAGCTCAAAACCAGCAAACGCAGGAGGAAAGTGGCATGACTACCTTGACCTTGAATAGTTCGAATCCTGTTTCTGCCGTGCAGGAAATTAGCGAAAACGAGCGCGCCGTGCTCGAAGCCATTCGTGCAACGCCCTTCGGTTCGGTGGAAGTGGTGGTACATCAATCACGCATCGTGCAAGTGGTAAAAACCGAAAAAGTAAAACTCGATTCACCCTGATTTAAAAGTTTCGTTTTAAAAACAATGCACCGACCAGACGACTGGAGGTGGCCCTGGATCATTTATTGGAGGCCCCATGTCCTATCGTTACAAGTCACTCACACTCGCCTTGCTGGCGGCGCTTTCCGCCAATGCAAACGAAGCATCGGCACGAATTGCCACTGCAAGCGTATCGGAAGCCAAGACAAGCGATGCCGCCGCATTGCAAGCTTTGAACGATCGCCTGGCCCGTCTTGAAAAATATCTCGGTGCCGACGATTCGGCAAAATCGGAAGACGATCCCGGGCAGCAGGAACAGGTCGCCACGCTTGAACAGCGTTTGCTGATTCTGGAAAGAAAACTCGAATTGCAACAGGAAGATGCCGCTGCCAAAGCAACGGCGACCTCGGTTGTAACGGTGAACGAAAAAGGCTTGTCGGCAAAATCGGCCGGCGGCGATTTTGAAATCAAACTGAAAGGCCTTGTGCAGGCTGACCAGCGTTTGTTCTTCGATGATGATGCCGTGCCGCAAAACGACAGCTTCCTGTTTCGCCGCATTCGCCCGACGATTGAAGGCTCGTTTGGTTCACTGATCGGTTTTCGTCTGACGCCCGAATTTGCCGGTGACAGCGCCACGATTGTCGATGCTTACGTCGATGTGAAATTCAACCCGGCTTACACGCTGCGTGTTGGCAAGATCAAGGGGCCAATTGGTCTGGAACGTTTGCAATCGGGCGGCGCCATCGCCTTGATCGAACGCGCATTCCCCACCGAGTTGGTACCCAATCGTGAACTCGGTGCGCAATTGCAAGGCGAGCTTGCAGGCGGGCGGGTGAATTATGCGGTTGGTGTTTTCAATGGTGCGGCCGATGGTCGCGATGATACAACGACCGATTCCGACGACAATTTCGAATACGCCGGACGCGTTTTCTTCGAGCCATGGAAAAACGATGCGAATGCCTTATCCGGTCTGGGTTTCGGCATTGCGGCCAGTATCGGCGACAAGGAAGGCGCCGGAAACAATTTTCTGCCGCGCTATCGTACACAGGGTCAAAATATTTTCTTCAATTACCGCAGCACGGTGTTGGCCGATGGCGAGCATTTCCGCCTTTCGCCACAGGCGTATTTCTACCGTAATGCTTTTGGCCTGCAGGCCGAGTATGTCAAATCCCGTCAGGAACTTGTGGTGACAGGCAATCCTGCCTCGCGTACTGATCTGACCAACAGCGCCTGGCAAGTCACCGGTAGTTGGGTTCTGACCGGCGAGGACGCCAGTTATCGCGGTGTCGTGAAACCTTCATCTCCATTTGCTACCAACGGCGAAGGATGGGGCGCATTTGAGTTGGTTGGGAGATATGGCGTGCTGGATATCGATGACGATGCCTTTCCCTTGTTTGCGAACCTGTCGACGGCAGCCAGCCAGGCTACTTCCTGGACGGTGGGCCTGAACTGGTACCTGAACAGCAACCTCAAGTTTGCTTTCAACTATACCGACACGAAATTTGATGGTGGTGCCGTGGGTGGCGATCGTGAAGATGAAAAAACTTTCTTCTCGCGTATTCAACTTTCTTTCTAACTACACGCAGAGGCTGGCAATGAAAAGTATTACGAAAATATTGGCTGTGGCGGGTTTGACCGTGCTTGCCGGTTTGGCAAACGCCAAAGAAGTGACGCTTCTGAATGTGTCATACGATCCGACACGCGAGTTTTACCAGGAAGTGAATAGCGAATTCGCCGCACAGTGGAAACAGAAAACCGGCGACGATCTGAAGGTGCAAGCTTCGCATGGCGGTTCCGGCAAGCAGGCCCGCTCGGTGATTGACGGACTCGAAGCGGATGTCGTTACGCTGGCGCTTGCCTACGATATCGACTCCATTTCCGAGAAGGCAAAACTGTTGCCGCCAAAATGGCAATCGCGTTTGCCCAATAACAGCACGCCTTATACCTCGACGATTGTTTTTCTGGTGCGGACCGGTAACCCGAAAGCGATCCGTGATTGGGGCGATCTGGCCAAGCCGGGGGTTTCGGTGATTACGCCGAATCCGAAAACCTCCGGCGGTGCGCGCTGGAATTATCTGGCGGCCTGGGCTTGGGCGAGCAAGCAATACGGCGGTGATCAGGCCAAAATCCAGACTTACCTGACGAAGCTTTTCCACAACGTTCCCGTGCTTGATACCGGTGCGCGCGGATCCACGACGACGTTCGTGAATCGCCGCATCGGCGATGTCCTGATTGCCTGGGAAAACGAAGCGCAGCTCGCCTTGCAGGAAGCCGGTGGCAAAGGTTTCCAGATTGTGGTGCCCAGCCTGAGCATCCGCGCCGAACCACCGGTTGCCATTGTCGATAAAGTCGTTGATCGTCGCGGTACGCGCAAAGTGGCCGAAGCCTATTTGAATTTTCTTTATTCGGCGCGTGGTCAGCAACTCGCTGCCAAGCATCATTTCCGCCCGGCACTGCCGAATCTTGTTTCGCCCGAGCAATTAAAAGCATTTCCTGCACTGCAACTGGTCACCATCGACAAGGATTTCGGTGGCTGGAAAAAAGCACAGGCAACGCATTTTGCAGATGGCGGAACCTTTGATTTGATCTACAAGAATTCAAGATGAGCATTCGCACTTCATTGAATCCGGTGAAGGCTTGGCGTAACGCCGGGCCATTGCCTGGCTTTGGGTTGACCTTGGGGCTGAGCCTGTCATGGCTCGGCCTGATTGTCTTTGTGCCTTTGCTTGCGCTGCTTATCAAGGCTGCCGGTCTTGGCTGGCAGGGTTGGTGGCATATCATCAGCGACGAGCGCGTGCTGGGTGCCATGAAGTTGAGTTTCGGCACGGCCTTGTGTGCCGCGTTGATCAATTCGATTATTGGAACACTGATTGCCTGGGTGCTGGTGCGTTATCGTTTTTACGGACGTGCTTTTCTCGATGCATTGATTGATTTGCCGTTTGCATTGCCAACTGCAGTTGCCGGTATTGCACTCACCGCGATTTATTCCGGCAATGGCTGGCTTGGTGAATATCTCGAACAGTGGGGTTTCAAGATTGCCTACGCCCCATCGGGCATCGTGATTGCTCTGCTTTTTATCGGATTGCCTTTCACGGTGCGCACATTGCAGCCGGTACTGGAAAATTTGCATGTCGAACACGAGGAAGCAGCAGCCTCTTTGGGTGCAAGTCGCTTCACGACTTTATGGCGGGTTGTGCTGCCACAAATTCTGCCTGCGATATTGACCGGCTTTTCGCTGGCTTTCGCGCGCGGTGTGGGCGAGTACGGCTCGGTTATTTTTATCGCCGGCAATCTGCCCTATGTTTCCGAAATTGCACCGTTGTTGATCGTGATCAAGCTCGACGAGTTTGATTATGCCGGTGCAACGGTGATCGCCACCTTGATGCTGGCGACTTCCTTTCTGATTTTATTCCTGATCAACACCTTGCAACGGAGGCTAGCCCGTGGCCAGGCACTCTGATTCCAGAATTTCCTTCAATACCGAGCCACTGTGGCTACGCTTGCTGCTGATTGCAGTTGCTGCCGGTTTGGTGTTGTTTGTGGTGGTGTTGCCTTTGTTGGCTGTTTTGGTCGAAGCGGGAGCTGCTGGTATGCAGGCTTATTGGTCGGCAGTCACGGAAGACGCCACCATTTCCGCGATCAAACTCACCTTGCTGGTGGCATTGCTATCGGTACCCTTGAATATTTTCTTTGGCGTGGCAACGGCATGGGCAATTACCAAATTCAAATTTCCCGGCAAAAATTTATTGCTGACATTGATTGACCTGCCATTTTCGGTTTCACCGGTCGTCGCGGGTTTGGTATTCGTGCTTTTGTTCGGCGCGCAGGGTTGGTTTGGTCCGTGGTTGCAGGAACACGAGATAAAAATCATCTTCGGTATTCCCGGCATTGTGTTGGCGACGATATTCGTGACCTTTCCCTTTGTTGCACGCGAACTGATTCCGCTAATGCAGCAGCAGGGTGCCGATCAGGAAGAAGCAGCGGCATCACTGGGCGCCAGCGGCTGGCAGATTTTCTGGCGGGTGACCTTTCCCAATATCCGCTGGGCCTTGTTATACGGCGTATTGCTTTGCAATGCTCGCGCGATGGGGGAATTTGGCGCGGTATCGGTGGTGTCCGGACATATACGCGGGCTGACCAATACGATGCCTTTGCAAATCGAAATTCTGCATAACGAATTCAATACCGCGGCCGCGTTTGCTGTGGCTTCGCTGCTGACTTTGCTGGCATTGGTCACACTCGGCCTGAAGCTCTGGCTGGAACGAAAGCACGGCGATGCGCTCGCCCGTACCGCTCGCTCTCATTGAACAAGAATGGAATGTCATGGATATTTTGATTGAAGGCGTCGGCAAAAAATTTGAAGGCTTTGCCGCGCTTAACCCGATTGATTTGAATATTGCCTCCGGGCAATTGGTCGCCTTGCTGGGGCCTTCGGGTTCGGGAAAAACCACTTTGCTGAGATTGATCGGTGGTTTGCTGCCAGTTGATAGCGGGCGAATCGTATTTGGCGAAAAGGATGCGACACGCCTGAGTTTGCGCGAACGCCGCGTCGGCTTCATGTTTCAGCATTACGCCTTGTTTCCGCATATGAGCGTTTTCGAGAACGTGGCGTTTGGTTTGCGTTCGCAGCCGCGCAAGCAACGCCCGGAAGAAACAGTAATCAAATCAAAAGTAAATTCGCTGCTCGAAATGGTGCAGATGGACACCATGAAAGACCGCCTGCCTGCGCAATTGTCCGGTGGCCAAAGGCAGCGCGTGGCACTGGCGCGGGCATTGGCGATTGACCCGACGGTATTGTTGCTGGACGAACCCTTCGGCGCACTGGATGCAAAAGTGCGGGTTGAACTTCGCCGCTGGCTGCGCGGTATTCACGATGAAACCGGCATCACGACCTTGTTCGTGACCCACGATCAGGAAGAAGCACTCGAGCTTGCGGACCGCGTTGTGGTGATGAATCAGGGTAGCATCGAACAAGACGATACGCCGGATAATGTTTATACCAATCCGGTGTCGCCATTCGTCTTTGATTTCGTTGGGCGTTCGAACCAGATCGAAGGCAACATAGTGGATCATCGTTTTGTTGCGCCAGGTATTTCAATTGCACTCGCAAAAAATGCCTATGCAAACGGACCGGCAACTTTGCATGTCCGGCCCCACGATATTGCCTTGTGTGACTCGCGCGTCTGCCTGAGTGCCACAGTGCAAAGCATTCAAAGATTGGCGGGTCGGGTGACTCTCGAAGCCGTCGTCAATGGGCAATCACGTCCGTGGATCATGGATCTTTCCGCACATGATTTACTGCAGCTGCCCGCGCAGGGCGAGAAGGTGAGTTTGTCGTTGAAGCATTATCTGATATATCCGCGATAAATATTGCTTATTTGATTTCTTCAAAACGTTTATCGATGAGCCGGTATTGTCGCCAGTTTTTATAATCGAAATGCCACCATTCGTTTTCCAGCACGGTGAAACCCGCAGCTTCCATTTCCCTGCGCAATAAATCCCGGCGTTGCCGGGACGCGGCATCCCCGCCGGCGTAAGCGGGGGATGCACGTTCATTCATCTCATCCACGGCGCTTGGCATGGCGACTTCTTTGCCGGTCTTCAAATCATAAAGCGTGACATCAACGGCGCAGCCGCGATTATGTCTGGAACCATTCGCCGGATTGGCCACAAAACCTTCGGCGCGTTGCTGCGGCGTGGCGGCTTCCCAAAATGCTTTCGTGATTGACCAGGGCCGGTAGGCGTCGGTCACCAGCAGGCCATAGCCACGGGCTCTCAGCGCCTTGTGGACGCGCTGCAATGCCGTGGCTGCCGGGCGTTGCAGGAAGGCGCGGGCCTGGGTGTAAAAAGGACGGCCCAGAAAGTTGTTGGCCGAGGCATAACGGATATCCAGATGTATGCCGGGTTCCACGCGAGTGACTTCGACAAGATCCGCAGCAACGAAAGCGCCTTTTTCTTCCGGTGGTTTCTGCCTGGAGAAAGCACACAGCGGTAACAGGCAGACAAGCAGCAAAATGCGTTTCATGCATTCAACCGCTTATTTGCCCGCAGGAAAAAACTCATTCTTCATCGGTCCCTTCATTGATACCTTCAAACAGGAAGGTCGAAAGATAACGTTCGCCGGTATCAGGCAACATCGCAAGAATTACGTCGCCTTCCCTTGCATGCGTGTGGGCAACTTCCAGTGCGGCAGCAAAAGTGGCGCCGCCGGAAACGCCGGTGAAAATCCCTTCCTTGCTGGCAAGTTGGCGAGCAACATCGCGTGCCATATCATCGGCGACCGGCAAATTGTGTTGATACACATTGCGATCAAGAACCGATGGAATGATATTCGGTGTCCAGCCCTGGATTTTATGTGGACTCCATTCTTTGCCAGCCAGCATCGCGGCAACGGCAGGTTCGCAGGTAACAATTTGTACGTCCGGGCGGGCCAGACGAAGCATTTGTCCGGCGCCCGTCAATGTGCCGCCGGTGCCCCAGCCACTGACAAACCAGTTCAGGCGGCGGCCAGCGAAATCCTGCAAAATTTCCGGCCCCGTGGTGTTGCGGTGATAGGCCGGATTGGCCAGATTATCGAATTGTCTGGTGTAGAACGCGCCGTGCTTTTCGGCATAGGCTTCCGCACGCAAGAGCATGCCGGTGGCGCGCTCGGCTGCCGGCGTCAGGATGACTTTCGCACCGAGCATTCGCATGAGTTTACGGCGTTCAATCGAAAACGAATCCGCCATGAAAGCGACAAATGGATAACCTTTCGCAGCACATACCATTGCCAGCGCGATACCGGTATTGCCGGAGGTGGCTTCAACCACGGTCTGGCCCGGTTTGAGAATGCCGCGTTGTTCGGCATCCAGAATAATCGCGTGCGCAAGTCGATCTTTCACCGATGACATCGGATTGAAGGCTTCGAGTTTTACATACATCTCGACGCCGGCAGGTGCGAGTCGATTGATGCGTACGATGGGGGTGCGACCGATGGTGTCGAGAATGCTGTCGTAGATCATGGCAAAGTCCCTGGGTTGGCGTTGCTGGAAGATTACGCAGAATAGCGAAGGAAGTAGCCAGTTGGGTTAATATTTCGGAAAGCATGTATCCGCAAATCCCTCCCGGCGGTCTTGACTGGATGACAATGAAAATTCAGTTCCTGAAATTAATTTGTTCGATCGGCCTTATGCTGGCTGCTTTTGGTTGCCGGGGCATGGATGTCGAAAAACCGGTAGCCGAATCTATCCGTGAACCCACGGTGATTCATGTAACTCCCGAACTGGAACAAAGCAGGCTGGCATCGATTGTTTTCGGAAATTCCTGGCGTGTTTTGGAGATGAGAATTGGCGATACCGATATTCCGTCATTGTTTACGGTGTCGAGTGTGGTCATGAATACGTCGGGTTTTTGCCGGCGTGACCAAATGGCAATCGATAGCCGGGCCAGGAATATCGAAGAAGTTTCCGCCGATGACTTGATCAATGCCGAAGTAAGGCATTACTTCGCATTTGGGAAGCAACAGGGCTTCGATGCAGATACATGTAAAAACAGGTTTCCGGAATTCTTTTCGTCCCTTGATGTACAAAAATCCGTTGACCATATGCGCTGGTTTCAAGACTATTTGTCAGACACCGGCAATGTTGTTGAATTCGCGCTTGATGCCAATGGAAAAAAAGCTACTGTCAGCCGGGATTATCTGTTTTCCAATATAGATAGCTTGAGCTACACGCTGGATACCGATGGCGGCGAGTTTGGCGTATTCACGATAAGGCTCGATCAGGCTGGAAGCAAAGGCAAGGAGCTGCTTGTCTCGATAAAGCAGCAGGACCATAAAATCGTCAGGCTTCTGGTTCAGGACGAGAGTCTTCCGGCTCTTTGAATTTTCGGATGACAACAAAGAAAAGCGTGCCGGCTTAGCCGGTTGACGCTACATTATTTATCATTTGAAAAGGTGGGCAATGCCCACCCTACAATGTTCCCCAGCGATTCAGGATTTTGCAAAACAATTCGGCGGTTTTCTGGGTGTCGTAAACCGCCGAATGGGCTTCATCGCCATTCCATTCAATACCGGCGGCCTGCACGGCACGGCTGAGCACGGTTTGTCCGTAAGCCATGCCGGCGAGGGTAACGGTATCAAATACGCTGAAAGGGTGAAACGGATTGCGTTTGTGATCAACGCGGCCAACGGCAGCATTGATGAAACCAAGATCAAAGTGGGCGTTATGCCCGACTAAAATCGCACGCTGGCATTCGGCTTTGCGGGCGGCCATGCGAACGCCCTGGAAAATAAAATCCAGTGCTTCTTTTTCCGGTTTCGCATCGCGAAACGGATGCGTCACATCAATGCCGGTAATCTCCAGCGATTTGGGATCCAGCTCGCTGCCGGGAAAAGGTTCGACATGCGTGGTGATGCATTCGCCGGGAGTGAACACGCCGTGTTCGTCCATCAGGATGGGAATCGCGGCAATTTCGAGCAGGGCATGACGGTGGCATTCGAAGCCACCGGTTTCCACATCGACGATAACGGGCAGAAAGCCGCGAAAGCGATCGGCGATACGCAGTGGTGTCGGAAGCGATTGTTGCGGGTTATCCATGGCCACAGGATAACAGCTTGAGTCGAAACTGGCTCCCGCGGGTGCGTCCGGCGCGTAATGAAAAGGGCCAAAAGCCATAGCGGGAGCGGGTTGCGAAAATAATTTCATCTGGCGTGTAACCAAATCGCCCCTTCAAACGAATACTCCAGGTGCAAGGGCAATTTGCCGCTAAATGGCAACTTGCCTGCGATCGTCTAGCCACCATCATTCATCTGGAGAAGTTTCATGAGTTCACATACATCGTCTTTGATTCCCGGTATCGCCCTGGCTGCTGCACTCGGCGCTGCTCTATCGATTTCCGCATCACCGGTAAAGGCTGCAACTGCCGCGATGGAAAAATGCTATGGCGTTGCCGCCGCCGGGAAAAATGATTGTGCTGCAGGTCCGGGTACTACCTGTGCCGGAACCTCCAAAAAGAATCACCAGGCCAATGCATGGAAAAACGTTCCAGCCGGGACTTGCACCACGACGGCATCGAGTACTTCGCCAACCAAATTCGGCCAGTTGGCTGCCTTTACCGACAAGTCGGTAAAAACCAAGTAAGCATTTCGATATTGATTCTGGAAGATATGGAAGATATTTCTGTGAGCCTCCCCTCTCGCGCCCCCGTTGATGCCTATCTTCCAGCTTGCACCGGTCTGTCTGTACAGGCCGGTGTGGGTTTCAAGCCGCAGCATTTCGAAGAGCTGATGATGGATAAAGTAGTGCCGGCCTTCGTGGAAATTCATGCTGAAAACTACATGGGCGCCGGCGGACGTCCGCATGCGCAGCTTTCGCAAATACGCGATCGTATGAATGTATCGATTCACGGCGTCGGCCTGTCGATTGGCGCGGAAGCCGAACCTGACCCAAGACATCTTGATCGCCTCTCGATTTTGATTTCGCGTTATCAACCCGTATTTTTTTCCGAACATCTGGCGTGGTCAACGCACGATGGCCGTTTTTTCAATGATTTGCTGCCCTTGTGTTACGACAGGGAAAGCCTGCATCGTGTCTGCCGGCATATCGATCTTGTCCAGTCGCGACTTGGCATTCGGATGTTGCTGGAGAATCCGAGTACTTATTTTGAATATGATGCCGGCACATTCACCGAATCGGATTTCATCGCCGAGATAGTCCGCAGAACCGGCTGTGGATTATTGCTTGATGTCAATAATGTGTATGTCTCATGCCGGAACAATCATCGCGATATGTTGGCCTATATCGATGAACTGCCATTGCATGCCGTCGGTGAAATTCACCTGGCCGGGTATGCCGAAGACCAAGGTACGGTGGGCGAAACTTTATTGATCGATAATCATGGTGCACCAGTCGATGCTGCCGTGTGGCATCTGTACGAACGCGTTTTAAGTTGCACCGGGCCAGTCGCTACCTTGATTGAATGGGATAGCAATATTCCGTCCTATCAGGATCTGCGTCATGAAATGCAATTGGCGAGTTGCAAATTGCTCGATGCCGCGAAAAATCGGCAATGTGTTGCAGCATGATGAACACGTCTGTCCAGCGCGAATTTGCGATGGCATTGCAAGAGCCCGCCACTTCCGCACCTGTCGCTGTCAGTGCCATCAACAAGCATGAACGTGATCGGCGTTTTGCGGTTCATCGCAATAATTTCGTGGTGAACCTTGTCGATGTTCTGGAAGAAAGTTTTCCGGTAACGGCTGCCCTGGTAGGGGAGGCATTTTTCAGGGAAATGGCACGCGAGCGCGTACTGGCGGATCCACCAAGATCACCGGTTCTACTCGACTATGCGCATGGATTTTCGGAATGGGTGGCCAATTATGATCCTGCCGTCAGCCTTGGCTATTTGCCGGAAGTCGTGCAACTCGAAGCGCTTCGCATCCGCGCTTATAACGCGAAAGATTGTGTTTCCGTGGAAATGTCGGTTTTTGAAGTACTGTCGTCGAATCCGGAATTGTTATTGACGACGAGTGTCGTCTTGAACCCTGCCTGCGAATGGATGAAAGCAAATCATGCAGTTTATTCGATCTGGCATGCACATCAGGACATCGATGATATATCGGAGGCAAACATCGGAGACATTGATATCGATGAAGCGCAGGCCATCATCGTATCCAGGCGGTTTTTTGATGTGGTCGCTGCAAAACTCCCGCCTGGCGGTTTTACGTTTCTCAATGCGCTGCAGGGTGGCGAAACTTTCGGTGAAGCATTCACGCAAGCACTATCAAGCGACGCCGATGCAAACCCGTCCTCGCTTTTTTCAATTTTAATCGAACACGGCGCGGTTATCGCGTTCAATTCAACCGGAGCAACAGCATGAACAGCCGAAGCATGAGTCGTATTTCGCAACAGTCAGGCGTATTGGGGTTTGCGAGCCGCCAAGTAGAATTTGTGATCGCGATGATGAGTAAAATTCCGCATGGTTTCATTGCGTTCCTCGCGCGGTTTTCCATTGCGATAACGTTTTGGACATCGGGCCAGACGAAAATCGAAGGCCTGGTGCTCGATCCGATCAATCTGGATGTCCAGTTGGGCATGCCGCATATTTCCGAAAGCGCGATTGAACTATTTCGTACGGAATATGCCTTGCCGCTGCTTCCTCCGGAGTTGGCTGCAACGATGGCGGCGAGTGCCGAGCATTTGTTTCCCGTCCTGCTGCTGTTGGGTCTGGCGTCAAGGTTTTCGGCATTTGCCTTGTTGATAATGACGCTCGTGATTCAAACCTTTGTGTATCCACTGGCATTTCCGACCCACGGTTTATGGGCAGCACTCATGCTTTACATCATGGCGCGGGGCCCGGGAGTTTTTTCCCTGGATCACCTGATTTTCCGACGTGAAAAATCATAAAAGCATCCATTCAAGCCTGGAAACCTTGGACTTTAGGCAAGAACATCGCATCATGGGCAATATCCTGCCATTTCCGAAACCGGAACGAGCCCAGTCGATGTCCATGCGCGAATTGCCTATCGAACAGGAGCTGCCCCTTGCCGAAAAACGGGACGATTCAGCGCGCTGGGCACAATGGATGGCAAGTGCGCAAAAGGGCGACCGTGTTGCGTATCATGCCTTGCTGACCGAAATAACACCGTATTTGCGTGCCATGGCAACACGTTATCTTCGGCATCGTGACGATGCCGAAGATGCCATCCAGGAAATACTGATTACGGTGCATGATATCCGCCATACCTATGAGCCCGGCCGGCCTTTCAAGCCCTGGCTAAGCACTATTGCATCACGCCGTTGTATTGATTTATTAAGACGGAGAACCAGATTGCTCGACAATGAAACCGATTCGGAAAATCATCTGGATCTGGATGCCGATCAATCCGACACGCCTGAAGAAGCGACAGCACGCAAACAATCACATCAGGTCCTGCATGCGGCGATTGCGGTGCTGCCTTCGAAACAAAAAGAAGCCATACAGTTGTTGCATCTAAAAGAACTTTCGCTCAGTGAAGCATCCGAGGAAAATTTGCAGACTGCCGGTGCACTGAAAGTCGCCTGTCATCGTGCCATCAAAGCACTCGAACGTGCGCTGGCAGGAAAGGAGTAAACCATGAAAAACACCCAATCACTGATCGACCAGTTAAGTGCCCGTGCAGAACCGGTCAAACCCCTGGCTTCGCCAATCAGGCGAACTTTTCTATGGTGCGCTGCGGCCGTTATCATTATCGGATTGGTGGTGACCAGTTACGGTATCAAGCCAAGTTTTTTCAATGACATCAGCGAGCCGGTAAAAGCGACCGGCTGGATTGCCAGCATTCTCACGGGGTTGCTCGCGGCCTTTGCGGTATTTCAAATCAGTATTCCAGGGCGATCGAGTGCCTGGACATGGTTGCCGACGCCGTTTGCGTTGTTGTGGTTTTGCAGCCTTGGTCTTGGATGCCTGCAGGATTTCAATCAGACGGGGATGACGGCTTTTGCTTTTGAAGCCGGAAGCTGGGAGTGCGCAAGGGCCATTACCGCGATGAGTCTTCCGCTCGGATTTGTCATGCTGATGCTGGTGCGCCATGCCGGCGTGATTCGCCCTGCGCTGACTGCCTATCTGGCTGCACTGAGCACGGCCGCGTTGTCATCGGCAGGGGTCAGTTTTTTTCATAATGGTGAATCTGCCTTTATGGTGTTGATCTGGCATTTGGGTGCCGTCGTCATACTGTCCTTGGCATGCTGGGTAAGCGGGCGAAAATTATTTGGCTGGATGGGGCTGGCGAAAGTCTAGGCCGTCAAGTATTCGCGGGCCAGTGCCCTTGCCCTGTGCAAGCGGGCTTTGCAGGCTTCCTTGGAAAGCTGCAGTTGGATCATGATTTCCTGGATGGAAAACCCGTCCAGATCGCGCAGCAAAATAATTTCGCGATAATGCGGCGGCAGTGATTCCAGCGCCATGGCGACATCGCGTGCCAGACCTTTTTGTTCGGGATAATGCGGGCCTTCGATGTCTTCGGTAATCGGAACCTGCATCAATGCCGCTTTGGCACGTTTGTAGCGATAGCACTCGCGCTTGACGATGCGAAATAGCCACGAAGTAAAAACTTCAAGATTGCGAAGATCGCCAATTTTCCGCGAAACGATAAACAGCGAATCCTGCACGGCATCTTCGGCATCGTTGATGGCGCAATGGAATTCGGCAAAGCGCCGCAGATCCTGCCTGGATTTTTTCAGCACCCGCTCGAGAGCTTCGGGATTACCCATGCGTGCTTCTGTCAAATCACATGTCAGTGCAGTCATTACCAGCTCCATTTGCCATTGAAATTATGAACCTCGAAGCTAAAGAGGCCAAGACCGTACGAAAAGGTTCGCCAGCAGTGAAAAAAAAACCCGCCGAAGCGGGTTTTTCCTGTGTATGCGGCGGGGAAACACTTACTGGCTGGTTAAATCGCGTTTTTCGCGACCTTCGGTCAAGGCTTCGCCATGCACCAGGAACCAGGTATTTTCGGCGATGTTGGTAGCGTGGTCGCCAATGCGTTCGATGTTTTTCGCCATGAACAACAAATGCGTACATGGCGTAATTTGTTTGGGGTCTTCCGCCATATACGTCAGCAGTTCGCGGAACAGGGCGGTGTATTGCATGTCCAGTTCGGCATCGCGATCACGCACGGCTTTGGCGGCATCGGCGTCACGCGCTGCATAGGCACGCAGGGATTCTTTCACCAGTGTATTTGCCAGCTTGGCTAACACCGGAAGGCCATGCGCAAGAGAAACCGGTGCACCCTGATTCAATACCATCGAGCGCTTGGCAACATTGGCAGCATAGTCACCGATGCGTTCGATGTCCGAGGAGATACGCAGGGCTGCATAAACTTCACGCAGGTCGCGCGCCATCGGTTGGCGCAAAGCGAGCAAACGCAATACGTCATTGCTGACTTCGTGTTCGAGTGTGTCGATCGCATCGTCGTTTGCCACGACGCGGCGGGCAGCATCGCTGTCGCGACGCTGCAATACATCGACGGCGGCATCCAGCTGGGAAATCGCAATTTCGCCCATGCGCTGGATTTCGCCGTAAAGGCGCTGCAGTTCGCTGTCAAAACTTTTCACAATGTGGTCGTGCGTGGGGCTCATTTTTATGCTCGCTCTATCATGAGTTAACTAATATTCCGTGATGGAAACTTAACCGAATCGGCCGGTAATGTAATCTTCGGTTTGCTGTTTGGTCGGTTTGGTAAACATGGTTTCAGTGACGCCAAACTCGACCAGTTCGCCCAGATACATGAATGCGGTGAAGTCGGAACAACGTGCCGCCTGCTGCATGTTATGGGTCACGATAAGAATCGTAAACTGTTGTTTGAGTTCGGCAAACAATTGCTCGATTTTGCCGGTGGCAATCGGGTCAAGTGCCGAAGTTGGTTCGTCAAACAAAATGACTTCCGGTTTCAGGGCAACCGCGCGTGCAATGCACAAACGTTGTTGTTGGCCACCGGAAAGGCCGAGCGCGCTTTGGCCGAGTTTGTCTTTTACTTCATCCCACAATGCGGCCTGGCGGAGTGCTTCCTCGACGCGGTTATTCATGTCCGCTTTCGAAAGCTTTTCATAATGCCCAATGCCGTAGGAAATATTATTGAAAATAGTCATTGGGAACGGCACCGGCTTCTGGAACACCATGCCGATTTTGCTGCGCAATTTGTTGAGCGAATATTTCGGATCCAGCACATTCTCGCCATCCAGCATGACCTGGCCTTCGGCACGCATGCCCGGATAAATCGAGTAAATGCGATTGAAAATGCGCAGCAGGGTGGATTTACCGCAACCGGATGGGCCGATCAATGCAGTCACTTTCTTTTCGGCGACATCGAAATTCACGTCTTTGATGGCTTTGAAATCACCGTAGTAGAAATTCAGATTGCGGGCAGTCAGTTTGGCCGATGCATGCAAGGCGGAGGCGTCTGCCTGTACGATGCTGGGCTTGCGGGAAAGAGTAATCTCAGTCATTTTGAACCCTATTTCTTAAAAGAATAACGCGTGCGCCGATACTGATGATCAGTACGAACAACACAATGATCAATGCAGCCGCCCATGCCAGTTGTTGCCAGTCTTCAAAAGGGCTTTTTGCATATTCGTAAATGGTCATCGGCAAATTTGCCATCGGCGAACCGGGTGAAAAACTCCAATACTGGTTGTTGGTATTGGTAAACATCAATGGTGCCGTTTCACCACTGACGCGTGCCAGGCCAAGCAGCACACCGGTCACTATTCCCGAGCGGGCTGCACGATAGAGCACATTGGTCGTGACTTTCCATTGCGGCACACCAAGTGCCAAGGCAGCCTCGCGCATTTGGGCCGGAACCAGACGAAGCATCTGGTCGGTGGTGCGCACTACCACGGGCAGAATGATGAAACCCAGTGCAATCACGCCGGCGTAAGCGGAAAAACTTTCCATCGGCTTCACGACCAAAGTGTAAACAAACAAGCCAAGTACGATGGAAGGTGCAGACAATAAAATATCGTTGACGAAACGTATGACTTCGGCACGTTTGGTGTCATTGGCGTATTCGGATAAGTAAGTGCCGGCAGCAATTCCGACCGGTGTTGCCCAGGCAACGGCAGCCAGACAAAGCACCAGACTGCCGACCATGGCATTGGCCAGACCACCGGGTTCACCCGGAGGTGCAGTGGCAGTTGTAAACAGGCTGATACTCAGGGCTGGCGCACCTTTGGAAAAAGTGGTCCATAAAATCCAGCCAAGGAAAAACAAACCGACGAGCGCCGCGGCCAGGGAAAATACCATCGCAATGCCATTGATGATTCTGCGACGGAAATACAACTTCTCGGCATATGAGGTCATTATTTGCCCTCCCGGCGTTTGAGACTCATCAGCAATAATTTGGCGATGGAGAGCACAAAAAAGCTGACAATAAATAACAGGAAACCAAGACCCAGCAATGCAGCTGTATGGGCGGGATCAAATGCTTCGCCGAATTCGTTGGCAATAGTGGCTGAAATCGAACTGCTTGGATCAAGCAGCGTTGCCAGACGATTGGCGTTGCCAATCACGAATGTCACTGCCATGGTTTCGCCCAGCGCACGACCCAGCCCCATGAATATGGCGCCGACGACACCGGCCTTGGTGTAAGGCAAAACCACGTCCCAAACGACTTCCCATGTTGTCGAACCGAGGGCGTAGGCAGATTCTTTCAGACGTTTTGGTACCGTCAGAAAAACTTCACGCATCAATGAAGAAATGAAAGGCGTAATCATGATCGCCAATACAATGCCGGCAGTCAGCAGGCCGACGCCGATGGGCACGCCCTGGAAATAACGACCGATGAGAGGCAGTTGGCCGAGGTTGTCATTTATCCACGGATAAACATGTTCACCGAGCATCGGAACCAGAACAAACAGGCCCCACATGCCGTAAATAATCGATGGAATGCTTGCCAATATTTCAATCGCCGCCGACACCGGACCACGAATAAAATTTGGCGATAATTCGGTCAGAAAGACCGCAATGCCCAAACTCAGGGGTACTGCAATGATCAAGGCGATCAACGAACAGACGATGGTGCCGACAATGGGCGCCAGGCCATGGAAAATATTGTTGGCCGGGTCCCAGAAATCGACGGTAATGAAGTGCCAGCCTTCTTTGGCAAATGCCGCCTGGCCACCGTTGAACATCACTGCCATCACACCCAGAAGCGAGAACAAGACAAAAAATCCGGCAGCCGCCATCAGCCAGCGGAAAACCGTGTCTTTCAATTGATCCGAGCTGGCCCGTGTTTCTGCAATTCTCAGGCGTTCGGCGAGGGCAGTGGTGTCACTCATGAATCGCAATCTCTAGGGTTGAAATAGAAAGCGCCCCGGTCATTACCGGGGCGCCTGGAATCATTGAATTGAATCAATATTTGAATTTCGTGGCCCAATACTTCTGGATTTGCGCTACCAGCTCGGCAGGCAATGGCACATAGCCGAGCTGCTGTGCAGACGCATCACCGTTGGCATATACCCAGCGGAAGAAAGCGAGGGCGGCTTTTGCGTTTTCAGGCTTCTTCGGGGCGCCCGACATCAAGATGAAGTTGGTTGCGGTGATCGGCCAGGATTCGGCACCTGGTGCATTGGTGATTACCAGATAGAAATCTTTGGCATTGGCCCAGTCGGCACTTTTTGCTGCTGCCTGGAAGCTGGCCAGATTCGGTTGTACGAATTTTCCGGCAGCATTTTGCATGGCGGTGTAGCTGAGTTTGTTGGTGGTGGCGTAGCTCAATTCAACGTAACCGATGCCGCCTTTGATTTGCTTGACGTAAGCAGCAACGCCTTCGTTACCCTTGCCGCCAAAACCGCCCGGCCAACGAACGGTTGTGCCTTCGCTGACTTTTTGCTTCCACTCTGGACTGACTTTCGACAAATAATTGGTGAAATTGAATGTGGTGCCTGAACCATCTGCACGATAGATAACGCGAATCGGCAATGCCGGCAAGGTAACGCCTTTATTCAATTCGGCAATCGCAGGTTCATTCCAGTTCTTGATTTTGCCGAGATAGATATCGGCCAATACAGGGCCGGTAAGACGCAATTGGCCTGCTGCAATGCCCGGGATGTTGATCACCGGAACGACGCCGCCGATGACGGACGGGAATTGACCCAGGTTGAATTTGGCGAGTTCTTCAGGCTTCATCGGGGAATCGGAAGACCCGAAATCGACGGTACCTGCTTTGGCTTGCGCCAAACCACCACCGGAACCAATGGATTGGTAGCTCACGCGGTTCTGCGTAGCCTTGTTGTAATCGGATGACCATTTGGTCATGGCAGGAAATACGAAAGAGGCGCCGGCACCGTTGGCATCAGCAGCGTGCACGTTAAAGCTCATCGCGGCAGCGAGAGTAATGACGGCAAATTTGCGTTTCAATTGAGTTAACACGAATAGCTCCTGGGAGAAGTGGTTGTAGGTAGTTCTTTAGATTGTGCGCATTGTGTGGCGCAAACATGACGGCTTAATGTCTTGTTTATGACAGTAATGTGACTTTCGTGAATTTCGATTTGGGCATAAAAAAGCGCGGCCGAAGCCGCGCTTTCCTGTTGCCTGAATATCCGGGCTTACCAATAAACCTGGGCGCGGAATTCGATGATGTTTGGATTGTCTTTGATCAATGGAGCAAAGATGTTGGCGCGTTTTTCGCTGCTGACCATCACATAGTTCAGGGCAAACTTGAAGTTTGAACGCCAGTAATAATTGGCGCCGACAGTCCAGTTGCTTTCTTTGCCGCCGGTGATGTTGCCGTCGTTCAGATCGGCATGATCATAACGAACGCCCAGTTGCCACATGCCTTTGCTTGGATCTTCAGGCAGGGTGGTAACGAGGTTGCCTGCCTTGTAGCTCCAGGTTTCGCCAGTGAGGTTCCACAGGCCCGACAAATACCAGCTATCGAAACCATAATCGGGGTTGCCGAAATTACGCGTGACATTGGTTGTCATCACTTCGCTTTGCAGCTTGAACGGACCATTGACCCACGCAGCTTCACCACCGAAGGTCGTGATGTTGTCGGCATCGGTAAATTGGCCGGAATCCACCAGGCGAGTGGCTGTCAGGTCGGCATCGGGACGAACGCGGAAACGCGCACGGCCTTCGGCATTGGCGGCGGCATTGTCGCGTGCATCGTATGTGACGCCCGACAGGCCAAAGTGCAGGATGTCGCCGTTGTCATGCATCGGAGCCCAGGTGGCACGCGCACCGAAACCATTGCCTTGGGCAAGATTAGCGGTCAATTCGCGCGTGAAGGCGCTACCGGTCAAAGTCCAGGAATCACCACCGGTGGCAACCGCAACACCGACGCGGCGTGCAACGCCTTGCAGATTGGTGGTCATCGCTTTGGAAACGAAGTCGTTGAAACGCGTGCTGCTCAACTCTTCCATGCTGTTTGGCTGTTTGAACTGGCCGATGGTGATGTTGGTGAAGCCGCTGAATTTGTATTTCACATTGGTATCGAGCCATTTGTCGGCACGCGCGTCATAACCTACAACCCATTCCCATTGGCCAGGACCTTTGCCTTTGAAAACGATTTCCGCGCGACGCATCGATTGGTCGGAATCAAGTCCGTCTGCAATACCGGCAGAGGCATCGTTAAGAATCTTGACGTCGTTGTCGTACCAGTTGACGTCAGCCTGTAAAAGACCCTCAAAGGTAATTTCGGATCCGCCGATGACGTCAATGCCGATTTCGGCAGAGGCGGTGCTGGAAAGACCAGCCAATACGGCTAGTGCAAGTGCTTTGTGTGCAAGTTTCATGGGTAAGTCCCGCTAGGGTGTGGAGATAGTCGGGCACTTTAGGACATGAAAGTTTCGTTAATGTGACAGTTTCAATTATTTCATCGTTTTATCTTTAAATTGACATATATCGCGGATGACGCAGTTCACACATTCGGGTTTTCGGGTCTTGCAAACATATCGGCCATGCAAAATCAGCCAGTGATGCGCATTCAGCAAGTACTCCGGCGGAACCGCCTTGAGCAATTTGTCTTCGACGGCGCGCACGGTGCTGCCCTTGGCCAGGCCGGTTCGATTGCTCACCCGGAAAATATGGGTATCTACCGCCATGGTGGGGTGTCCAAAGGCAGTATTGAGAACGACATTGGCCGTTTTACGTCCGACGCCGGGCAATGATTCGAGCGCCTCGCGGTCATCGGGCACTTCGCCGCCATATTGTTCCTGCAATATTTTGCAGGTCGCCATGACGTGCGCTGCCTTGCTGTTATACAAGCCAATGGTGTTGATGAATTTTTTCAGGCCGGTTTCGCCAAGCTTCAAAATGGCCGCCGGTGTATTGGCGACGGCGTAAAGTTTTTTGGTGGCTTTGTTCACGCCGACATCGGTGGCCTGGGCGGATAAGAGAACCGCAATCAATAACTCGAAAGGAGTTGAGTAGATCAACTCCGTTTTCGGATTCGGGTTCAATTCGGCCAGGCGCGAAAACATTTCCCTGCGTTGTTCAAGCTTCATGGCTTTTTCATTTGCTCGCGTTTGGCTTTCGCGCGCGCCAGCGCTTGTGCGATGGCATCGGGGCTGGTGGATTGTTCCTTGCGGTCTTCCAGGCGCTGATATTTTTCTTCCGCCACACGAACAAGCCGGACGTTTCTGCGTTCGTAACGTAGGCGGGCGGCATCGCGTTTTGCCTGTTCTTTTGGATCGACGGGGTTCAAGGCGGTTTCCGAAAAATCAATGACCAACAAAATTGGCTTTACGCTTTTCCAGAAAGGCAGTCGTACCTTCTTTCATGTCGTCGGTCGAAAATGCAATCGCAAAAGCCTGGGTTTCGTAATCCAGACCAACTTCAATGCTGGCTTCGCCGCCCAAATGGATGGCATCGATAATGCCTCGCAATGCCTGAGGTGCCAGTTGTGCAAGGTGTGCAGCGAATTTTGCGGTTTCTTCCGCCAATTGATCGGCCGGGAAAATACGCGTCACGAGATTCAAGGCATACGCTCGGGCTGCATCGATAGTCTGCCCGCTCAAACATAATTCGAGAGCAGGTCCGCGTCCGGCCAGCCGCAGTAATCTTTGGGTGCCGCCGAAGCCGGGAATCAAACCAAGATTGACTTCGGGTTGCCCGAATTTTGCCGTTTCCGAAGCAAATCGAAGATGGCAGGCCATCGCCAGTTCCATGCCGCCACCCAGCGCAAAACCGTTGATCATGCCGATAACGGGTTTACCGAATTGTTCAATTTTCGACATCAGTTTTTGACCATGTCGGGAAAAATCGCGTGCCTGAACCGGACTCAAGGCATTCATTTCAGAGATATCGGCGCCCGCGACAAAAGCCTTTGGACCGGCACCGGTCAGTATCACTACATTGACGTCGTCGGCTTGTGCCGCCTGATCGAAAGCGCTGTGCAATTCGCCAATAGTGGCGTGATTTAGCGCATTGAGCTTGTCCGGACGATTCAAGGTGATGGTCCTTACGCGGTCTTTTTGCTCGATCAACAAGTTATTAAATGTCATGGAAACTCCAAATACTTGAATCTAGGGAACTTTGCTGTCTGTGTTCGGTCACTGAGTTGGCGTGTTAAGGCCCGTCAGTGGCGGTTCAGCGTCAAGGCCGGTATCCTATCGCGTCTTGGGGGCGTTGTTGGCCCCATTCTTATTTTTACTGGAGATGCATCAGATGAAATTGCGTGTGTTGGCTGCCGCTTTGGTAGCACTTAGTTTAACCGCCGGTGTTGCCATGGCCCAGACGGCAGCTCCTGCAAAGCCGGCAAATGCCGCTCCGGCACCGCAGCAATACCCGGTGCCTGATAAAAACACCCTGAGTTATGCCCTCGGTTATGAGCGTGGCGCCATGATTGCCCGCTCGGGCGCCGATGTTGATCCAGTTGCCGTAGCCCGCGGTATGCAAGACGCGATGGCAAAGAAAGATCCTACGGTAGCCGAAGAAAAAATGGGCAATGCGCTTGGCTATTTCCAGCAAAAACTGGAAAAAGATGCGCGTGCCAATTTCGAGAAAGTGTCGCGTGACAACAAAGCGAAAGCCGATGCCTTCATGGCCCAAAACAGAACCAAGCCAGGTGTCATCACTCTTCCTGGTGGCGTGCAATACCGCGTACTGCAAGCTGGCACAGGTGCCAAACCAACGGCCACCGGTTCGGTGGTAGCGCATATGCGTGCAGTGTTAAGCACCGGCGGTCCATTGTTTGACACCTTTACCAGCACGCCTTTGGCACCGCCTACAGTGAAGGTTGCCGATCTTGCTCCTGGTCTGCGCGATGCTTTGATGCAAATGCCGGTAGGTTCGCGTTGGGAAATTGTTATTCCACCAGAAAAAGGCATTGGCAAGGATTCCCGCGCGCCGGGTGGTCCGAACCAGGTCATGGTTTACGATTTCCAGTTAGTCAACGTCAAGTAAAAATATAACGCGCCGGGAAACCGGCGCGTTTTTTCATGAATAATTTTCAACGCGCCATTTTAAGTCCCTGTATCGGCATCTGTGCACTCGATGAGCAGGGCTTGTGCGAGGGCTGTCATCGTAGCGGTCATGAAATTGCATCGTGGTCTGCCTATAGTGACGACCAGCGCGCCCATATCATGGACAAGCTGCTTCCCCTGCGTGAATCGCAACGTGTGTAATGCCGATTAATACGCCATCTTTTTTTGATGCGCTTCCTGCAGCTTTGCACTCTGCCATCGCTCCTCCGATAGAAACTGCCTGGAATTACAACGAGCTTATCGATCTGATTTCCGAGAACGGAACAAAGATTCGTCCTGCCGCCGTCTTGATTGGTTTGATAGAACGCGAGTCCGGCCTGCAAGTCATTTTGACTCGCCGCACCGAAGCCTTGCGGCACCACGCGGGCCAAATCAGTTTTCCCGGTGGACGCATCGAAGACACCGATGCAGATCCTGTTGCAGCTGCCATACGCGAAGCGCACGAAGAAATCGGTTTGCTTCCGGAGCATGTCGAGCCGTTGGGTTATCTTGATTCGTTTTTGACGATTACCGGGTTTCATGTTTACCCGGTAGTGGCCAAAGTATCGGCACAATTCATTGCGAAAGCCGACCCGAACGAAGTCGATGAAATCTTTGAAACACCGCTCGAGTTTCTGTTGAACCCCGCCAACGCGAAGCCCATCGATATTGAATATCGCGGTAAAAACCGGACCATCATCGAATTTCAATATCGGCAATATCGGATTTGGGGTGCGACGGCTTCCATGCTGGTCAATTTCCGTAAACGAATCGAGCAGGCAAAATGAACTGGAATACGATAATTTCCGCGGAAATATTGTCACGGCATCTGAGCGATTCCGATTTGGTCATCATTGATGCGCGCTTCGCATTGGGAGCGACGAATTCGGACGCCGGTGAGCAGGCTTGGCGCGAATCGCATTTGCCAAATGCGCGATACATACACCTGGATCGTGATTTGTCCGACAAGAAAAAGCCGGCACGTTTTGGACGGCATCCAATGCCCGATGCGGATGTGTTTTGCCAGACTTTGATGCGTTTGGGTATCACGCCGAAATCCCGGGTGGTGGTCTATGATGCCAACGATGGTGCAATGGCAGCGGCAAGATTCTGGTATTTACTGAGACTGCTGGGGCACAAGGATGTCGCCGTACTTGATGGTGGCATGTCGCGTTGGCTGGAATCGGGATTTCCGGTCAATCAGGAAATCCCGATTGTCACGCCATCCATTTACCACGCGGCCTATGATCAATCGCAATTGCCCGGCGCCGAAGCCATCAATCGAAATATCGCTACCAATGAATTTCTACTGCTCGATGCGCGTGCAGCTGAACGTTATCGCGGTGAAGTCGAGCCACTCGATGGCGTGGCAGGACATATTCCGGGCGCCTTGAATCGCCCATATGGATTGAATATGGAGAACGGTATTTTTCGTTCAAGCGAATTGCTGAAACGGGATTTTCTTGCCTTGATCGGTGACAAGAAACCATCCGAAATAATTTTATATTGCGGGTCAGGCGTAACCGCTTGCCACAACTTGCTGGCCATGGAAGTGGCAGGGCTGCATGGGGCAAGAATTTTTCCGCCATCCTGGAGCGGCTGGATTGCCGATGCAGCGCATCCGGTTGAAACGGGAAAGTAAAATTAATGTCATTATCGAAATGAGCGCCTGGTGTTTGTCATAATTCAGTAGTGCTATGTAAGTAACTTATGTAACGCCATTTGGCGAATTCATCATTGGTTGCATAGCATTCATGAACAGCCTGAAATTTTTCTGCGCATCATTACTGGGGCTCGCCATTTCATGCGGGATGGCGAGCGCACAAGATGTAGTTCGGATCAATGGTTCGAACACGCTTGGCAATGGCATTGTGCCGGTGCTGGTGCAAGGCTGGATGAAAAAATTCGGTTACAGCCAGATATCCATTTCCCCTGCAAAAAACGGCGTCACGAAAATTGCTGCCAGACGCGATGGTGAATCGCTTGAAGTGGAAATAAACGGCAAGGGCAGCCGTCTGGGATTTCAGGATCTACTCGACGGTAATACCGAGATCGCAATGATGTCACGCTCATTGTCGGCAAAGGAAATTGATGATGGCTGGCAATTGGGCAATTTGAATTCGCCTGATCAGGAACATGTGATTGCTTTGCAGGCGATGACCGCGATCGTAAACGCAGATAACCCGATTGCCGGTCTGGATGTTTCGCAATTATCGAAAATATTGTCTGGCGAAATTACCGATTGGAGACAGCTTGGCGGCAGGCCGGGCGCTATCCGTCTGCACATTGCACGCCCGGGAACGGGTTTGGCGGAAATGCAGTCCGCCATCTTGAATGTGAAGCCGGCTGCGAAAAATATCCAGCGACATAATGATTCCGGCGAAATTCGGGCTGCTGTGGCCAAAGACGCGAATGCCATTGGCATTGCCGAATTCACCGAAAAGGCAGGCACTTACCGGGTATTGCCGATACGCGTTGCTGATCGGCTTATTCCAGCCGACAAACTGCATGTCATGACGGAAGATTATCCGTTAATGCGCCGTTTGTATTTTTATACTGGACAGATCATCACGGCACTTGGCCGTGGCTTTCTGACTTATGCAGAATCCGATGAAGGCCAGCGCCTGCTTGCTTCGAAAGGCTTTCTCAGTGTGGCTCCGATGTTGCTGGCCGAGTCGGACAAAAAAGAGTTTCCGAAGGAATATGCCCAATGGGTGGACGGCGCATCCAGGGTTTCATTTTCATTTCGCTTTGGTAATGCATTTTCGGTTTTCGACAGCCGTGGCGCGCAGGATCTGGCGCGCCTGAAGGATTTCATGAGTCGCCCGGAAAACAGGAATCGCAAAGTAATCCTGATCGGCCATGCAGAAAAACAATCATCGATTTATCTGGCCAATTCGGTCAGCAACGAATACGCCGATCTGGTTGCCAATGCATTGAAGGAGATCGGCATCAATCCGACAAGAGTAAGAGGCGTGGGTTTTTCCTTGCCGCTGACCTTGGCAAACAATGCCATCTATCGAAACCGGCGTGTTGAAATCTGGCTCAGGTAACCCGGAATTGCATTCGGCCGTCAGGGCTTTTTGTAGGTGAACGGGTGCGTCGCGGAGTCTCCGGATTTAACCAGCTCGATTTCCTGGGCCACGACTTGTTCCAGCGTTGTTCCCTTGACATCGGGAGCCCCGATCAATGCATCAAAACGCTTCTTCGCGGCATCGAACCTGCCAAGCCGTCTTTCCATTTCCCCGGCAATCTGTTTGTAGAAAGCAATATCGGCTTTGTCAAAAGCAGCAGGTGGTTTTGCAATTACACTTTCAAAGTGCGCGAGTGTTTTCTCGGCATATCGCCGGTATCTGGAATCGGCTTCAACTTCCCAGGTCGATTGGAGAAAGGCATAGGCAATTTGCTCCGCTGGCGTATCCATGCGAGTCAGCAGAGTTGCTGCCAGATAATAATTGGATTCGATTTTTTGCAGCGCCTGGTATTCATCGGACATCACATAGGCTTGCAGTCGGTCAAGCTCATCTTTCGTAAAGTCTTTCTTGTAAACGACAAAGCCGTTGTCCGGGCATTTCGCGATGGGCCAGGGTGCGAGAATCGCGCCAAAAGGCTTCTGGTCCAGATTGGTGCCGAATTGGGTTCCGGACATGGCTTCAACCGTTTTGAAGGTCTTGCCGCCGATGGGGCATTTGACCCTTACTTCCGCGGTTGTCGATGCAGACGAAATCGATGGATACAGAAGCAAAAAGACAGTCGCAGCCAATGCCGGTAATAATTTCATGTTTGCTTCCGTAATCTGGATCGATTTATTTTTTCAGCTTGCTCATCAGTGCATTCAAAGCATTTTGCGTGTCCGGCGAATACCAGCCCGCAACGAACATTTCCAGATCGCTATCCTGGAATGATGTCAGCGCACTGACGACATCGGCACGCGCGATTTTTCGCGTAGCCAGCATCGGTGTCGATGGTAAAGCAAGCGTAGCTTGAAGCCATGTTTTTGCTGCTTCGACAACAGTACCGGCATCACTGAGTTCATCGATCAAGCCGATTTTATAGGCGAGTTCAGATTCAATCATCGCGCCTGCCACGATCAGGCGCTCCGCCCGTTGCGCACCGACAACACGACGCATCAGGTATTGAATGGCTTCGGGTACTGCAAGGCCCACTTGTGTTTCATTCAGGCCGATACGAAATGGCCCACGCACCATCACGCGATAATCGCAGCATAGCGCCAGCACGCAGCCGCCCGCCGGATTGTGCCCTGCGATGGCGGCGGCGACCGGCACCGGTGAATTCGCCAGTGCACGCGCTGCATCAAAAAAACGGCTCCAGCATTTCAGCAAACCGGCTTTATCGAGTGTCATCAGATATGGAACATCCAGGCCACCGGAAAATACTTTTTCGCCGCCCGACAATATCAATCCGCGCGCACCGTTTGCAGGTGCCGCCTGAATCGCACCAACCAGGACATCAAGCAAATCGAAATGCAGTGCATTCACCGGCGGACGTGCCAGCTTTATTTCATGGATGGCCCCGTGCTGGATAATCTCGATCATGTCGTCACTCTCAATTTGGAATTTTAATGTCGGCTGCCCAACGATAGCGCACAGTGTAAGTCAAAGTGGTTTCACTGTCGGCAGCCAGCGGGACATCAAAGCTGACGGTTTGGGCGTTGCGTTTTTCAAACGGCACCGAGCTCGATACGATTTCCCAATTCGACCAGCGCGGCAGGCGCTCGCTGACGCGCACGGTGGCAGCCTGGGTTTTGGAATTGACAAGCTTGACGCTGATACGTTCCATCATGGTCCGGCCGTCACGATCAATCTGGAAATCCTCGCGTGTGCGGGTAGATTTCAAGTCAAATACATTGCCAATTTGCAATGCCACTTCCTGATTGCCTGCGGTATGGTTGATGTTGGCTTCGCCCAGAAAATCCTTGCCATCAAACATGCGGACACGACCGGCGGGCAGGGGCACGCCTAATCCTGCTGCCTTGCTGTTCTTGAAACGCAAGGTGGCAAACACAGGCAATTCCTGGCCTTCGCCAGCGCCGTAATTGGCATCGATGATCGGATACGGCGGCATCCAGTCGCCCAGACTGTAACTGGTTTCGTAACGACGTTCGCAAGCGATGTTGCTGGCCGAATTCACCAGGGGCAGGCGCTGTACGCTGCCTTGCGGGAGCGATCCGACATTCGGCAATTTATAGGCCTGGTATTCGCCGGAAGCCTGCGCATCGGGTGCGCCATCGGCCGTCATCATTCCTTTTCGCATCATCGGGGCGGCAGCCACCATCATTTGTGGACCGGCAGAAGGCGCACGATTGGGTTGTCCTGCTACCAGCGTCAACATCACATTATTGAAATCGGCACCCGAGCGATTGACTACCATCGCGGCACCCTCGATATCCATTTTGCAATCTTTACCAAAGCCATTTGCATTCACCAGGTATTCCGCGCGCCATGCCAATCCGGAAGTTGCGTATGACAGTCCGAAATTTTCATGGCCGGCGTTTGAACTATTGATAGTCCAGTGCATCGTGGGTTCATTGACTACGCCATCGGGCAGGCGGGGTAATTCGAAACTCGCGTAATTCGACAGGACCTTGATGCGGCCATCGGCAAGTTTCAAGGTGATGCCATTACCGGCCGACATTAGTTTTCCGGTATAGGTTTGACGGTCATTGCCAATGGCCTGTTCGACGATAACGGTTTGACCGAGTGCGCGACGCAGCAATTCATCCTGTCCGGCAATGGCGAAATCGAAGCGTTGGCCACGGACTTTTGCACCGCCATCGGGTTTCAGTATCAGCGAACTGGAATCCAGACCATTGGGCATTCCGCCCAGTGACATTTCATTGTCGCCACTTTTCAGATCGAAACCGATTTTGCGTTCAAACAGGGCAAAGCCGGGGCTACCGGCGCTGGCTTCGGATTGGGAGACAGATTCGTAGTCGCCACTGTAGATGGTCAGGGAGCCATCTGCGGCCTGGGTTGGGTTGCTCATAAGGGCGATGCCTAAAGTGGTGGATGCGGCAAGAATATTGATTTTCATAAAGACTCCGTTCTCAGATAAAAGTATCATAGGCCCATGAACGGACGACAACTTTATTTGGGTCTACTGACCATGGTGCTTGCTTCAGCTTCTGTTGCAAGTCTTGCTGCTAACGCCACGAAGCCGGCACCCGCAAAAACCGTAGTGCAATGCACGCCGGTGATTGAGCAGGCGTGGATAAGAAGTGCGCCGGCAGGTGCACAAACGCTGGCAGGCTATCTGGTGCTGCACAACCCGTGCAAAACCAGCATCACGATTGCAGGTGTTGAAAGCAGGGATTTCGGCATGCCGATGATTCATCGCACCGTGGTTGAAAATGGCGTCAGTAAAATGCGCGATCCGGGAGTGCTGGAAATCAAGCCGGGCGCTTCGTTGAAATTCGAAGCCGGCGGTTTGCATGTAATGTTGATGCAACCCTTGCGCACCTTGAAAGAAGGCGATAAAGCCGGTGTGAGCCTGGTGTTGGCCGATGGACGCAAAATCTATTCCGAATTTCCGGTTCTAAGAGCAGCGCCGAAACCGTAGGGTGGGCAATGCCCACACTACAAACAAGCTTTCAACACACTTTCCGGCAAGGGCACAGTGCTGTTGCTTGAGGTATTTACCCACACCATGATGGTATGGCCGTCGGCATAGAGAATATTGTCATCGGAAGTTGAAGTAATACGATGTGCAAGTTTCAAACTTTTTGTGCCGATGTGTTCGCACAATAATTCCACATGGATTTTTTCCGGCCAGGAAATCGGCTTTCTGTAATTGTTTTGAATCGCTGCCAGAATCGGCGCGCAATCGGCGTCGGCCCAGTTTTCTACCAGTGATTTGAACCATGTCACACGCGCTTCTTCGATGAAACGTAAATAGCCGGTGTTATTGACGTGGTTGAAGGCATCCAGATCGCCCCAGCGAATATCCATTTCGATTTTATAAAGAGACTTCATGCCGATTTCTTCCGTTTGACGGTCTTTGTTGCAGGGGCTTCCAGCATTTTTGCGAGGAAGCGGCCCGTGTGCGAGGCAGGATTTTGTGCCACTTCTTCCGGCGTACCTTGCGCGATGATTTGCCCGCCGCGATGACCGCCTTCCGGGCCCAGATCGATGATCCAGTCCGCCGTTTTTATCACGTCAAGATTGTGTTCAATGACGACAATCGTATTGCCGTCGTCACGCAGCTTGTGTAGCACGGCAAGCAAATGCTCGATATCGTGAAAATGCAGGCCGGTAGTTGGCTCGTCGAGAATGTACAGGGTTTGTCCGGTGTCACGGCGCGACAATTCTTTCGACAATTTCACCCGTTGCGCTTCACCACCGGACAATGTGGTCGCACTTTGGCCGAGCTTGATGTAACTCAAGCCGACATCCATGAGGGTTTCCAGTTTCCGTGAAAGTGTCGGTACCGGCTCGAACAATTTGAGTGCGTCTTCCACCGTCATCTGAAGAATTTCGTGGACGTTGTAACCCTTATACAAAATTTCCAGAGTTTCGCGATTGTAGCGTTTGCCATGGCAGACATCGCAAGGCACATACACATCGGGCAGGAAATGCATTTCCACCTTGATCAGGCCATCGCCCTGGCAAGCTTCGCAACGGCCGCCGCGCACATTGAAGCTGAAACGGCCAGGAGAATAGCCACGCGCACGTGCTTCGGGTACCTGGGCAAATAATTCGCGTAACGGCGTAAACAAACCCGTGTAAGTCGCAGGGTTCGAGCGCGGCGTGCGGCCAATCGGGGATTGATCGATATCGACAACCTTGTCGAACAGTTCAATACCATGCACTTCGCGATAAGGCGAAATGGTATGTGATGCGCCGTTCAACTCATTGGCGGCGATGTGATACAAGGTGTCATTGATCAGCGTCGATTTTCCGGATCCGGACACGCCGGTAATGGCAACAAACAATCCGGCTGGAATTTCCAGATCGACATTTTTCAGGTTGTTGCCGGTGGCGCCGAGCAACTTCAGCGACATTTTCGGTTTCGCCTTATGGCGTACTTTCGGAATATCGATTTTCATCCGGCCCGACAAATACGCGCCGGTCAACGAGCGTGGCGCTTTCAGGATATCGGCAATGGTGCCTTGTGCGATGATTTCACCACCATGCACGCCCGCGCCAGGGCCAATGTCGACAACGTGATCCGCAAGGCGAATGGCATCTTCATCATGCTCGACCACAATCACGGTGTTGCCCATATCGCGCAGGCGCGTCAGTGTGCCAAGCAGGCGTTCGTTATCACGCTGATGCAAACCGATCGATGGTTCGTCGAGCACATACATCACGCCCACCAGGCCGGCGCCGATTTGCGATGCCAGACGGATGCGTTGTGCTTCACCACCGGAGAGGGAATCGGCCTTGCGTTCAAGCGTCAGATAATCCAGACCGACATCCATCAGGAAGCGCAGGCGATCATGGATTTCCTTGACGATTTTTACCGCGATTTCACCGCGCCAGCCGCTTAACTTCAATTGCGTGAAGAAAGCGATGGTTTCGTCAATCGGCCAGCGGGTAATTTCAGATAAAGTTTTATTCGCTACGGTCACGCTGCGCGCGGCCTTGTTCAAACGTGCGCCGTTGCAGGTCGGGCACGGCTGTACGCTGATGAATTTCGACAGCTCTTCTTTTACCGCTTGCGATTCGGTTTCGCGGAAACGCCGGTCCAGATTCGGGACGATGCCTTCGAATTTGTGTTTGCGTTGTGTGCGGCCGCCTGATTCGGTCAGATAGGTAAACGAAATAATTTCTTCGCCACTGCCGTACAAAATGGCCTGGCGAATATTTTCTGGAAGTTTTTGCCAAGGGGTATCGACATCGAAAGCGTAATGTTTCGCCAGCGATGCAATCAGCTGGAAATAATAGGCATTGCGACGATCCCAGCCGCGCACGGCACCGGCAGCAAGGCTCAATTCCGGGTGCACAACCACGCGGCCTGGATCAAAGAAATCCTTGATACCCAAGCCATCGCAGGAAGGGCAGGCGCCCATTGGCGAGTTGAACGAAAACAGGCGGGGCTCCAGTTCCGGCAGCGAAAAATCACAGACCGGGCAGGAAAATTTCGACGAAAATAAAATCGGAGCTGCTTTGTCGTTGTCGATTTCCATCACCGAAGCCAGGCCGTCGCCGAGTTTCAATGCAGTCTCGAAACTTTCGGCCAGACGCTGTTTCATGTCGGCGCGCGGTTTGAAGCGATCAATCACCGCTTCAATCGTATGTTTATTGCGCAAGCCCAATGCCGGCACTTGATCAATTTCGTAGAGAGCGCCATTCACCCGTACACGAACAAAACCCTGTGCCCGCAATTGCTCGAACACTTGTACATGCTCGCCCTTGCGCTCGCGAATGACGGGCGCAAGCAGCATCAAGCGGGTATCTTCCGGCAATGCCAACACGGCATCGACCATCTGGCTGATGGTTTGGGCTTCAAGCGGAAAGCCGTGGTCCGGGCATTTCGGCGAACCGACCCGGGCAAACAACAGGCGCAGGTAATCGTAGATTTCGGTAATCGTGCCCACGGTCGAGCGCGGGTTATGCGAAGTCGATTTCTGTTCGATCGAGATGGCGGGTGACAGACCTTCAATATGGTCGACATCCGGTTTTTCCATCACCGACAGGAATTGCCGGGCATAGGCCGACAGCGATTCCACGTAACGGCGCTGGCCTTCGGCATAAATCGTATCGAAGGCCAGCGAGCTTTTTCCGGAGCCTGACAGGCCGGTAATGACAATCAGCTTGTCACGCGGCAGGTCGATATCAATGTTTTTCAGATTGTGGGTGCGGGCACCGCGAATACTAATCTTGTCCATGCGCCTGACGGGTTTGTGGGAACACGGTAGTTTACCAGAGCACTGTCTTTGGCTTGTGACTAAAAAAAGCCCCGTCTCCTCTGCGGGAGAGGGATTGGGAGAGGGTAAAATCACGCCTGATCTCCCGGGTATCTAGCGGGCTCGTACCCTCTCCCGGCGCTTCGCGCCACCCTCTCCCGACGGGAGAGGGGCGGTAAGTCACAGATTTGGCCACTTGCGGCCCTGGTTCAGGTCGTTTTTCACACGAACCTGTTGAAACACAAGCCTTTTTAGCCCATAATTCCGCTCCTGTCCGCGACCTCGGGCAGGTGTTTCCAAAATAACTACAGAGGAATTCCGGTCATGTACGCAGTTGTAATCACTGGCGGTAAACAATACCGCGTTATGAAAGGCGAAAGACTTCGCGTTGAAAAACTCGATGTCGAAGCAGGCAATAGCATCGATATTACCGATGTGTTGCTGGTTGGCAATGGCGAAACCATTACTGTCGGTACGCCGAAAGTAGCGGGCGCAGTTGTCAGTGCAAATATTTTATCGCACGGTCGTCTCGACAAAGTGCACATTGTGAAGTTCCGTCGTCGTAAGCACTTCCGTAAACAGATGGGCCATCGTCAACACTACACAGAAATCGAAATCACCGGCATCACTGCCTAAGCTCAGGAGAAAACGTCATGGCACATAAAAAAGGCGTAGGCTCGTCACGCAACGGCCGCGATTCCAATCCAAAATACCTCGGCGTGAAAATGTTCGGCGGTCAAGCAATTGACGCGGGCAATATCATTGTTCGTCAACGTGGTACCGAGTTTCATCGCGGTGCAAACGTCGGCATGGGCCGCGACCACACTTTGTTCGCTCTTAAAGACGGCACAGTGAATTTCGCAATCAAAGGTCCAAACAAACGTCGTACCGTTAGCGTCATTCCTGCAGAGTAATTCCTGCAGATTGCGCAACGCATAAAGCCCCGCTTGCGCGGGGTTTTTTGTTCCTGAAAGTTTCATCTTCATCACCCTCTAAAGAGTTCGTTCAAAATGAAATTCGTCGACGAAGCCATCATTACAGTATTTGCCGGCAACGGTGGGAACGGCTGCATCAGTTTTCGTCGCGAAAAATTCATTCCGCTTGGTGGCCCCGACGGCGGCGACGGCGGTAACGGCGGCAGCATCTGGCTGGAAGCCGATGAAAATCTCAGTACCTTGATCGATTTTCGTCACGACCGGCAATTCCGTGCGCAGCATGGCCAGGGCGGCATGGGTCAGCAAAAATTCGGCAAGGCCGGTGATGACATCACCATTAAAGTGCCGGTCGGCACTTCGGTTACCAACGTGGCAACCGATGAAGTAATCGGCGATTTGACCGAACATGGCGCCCGCATGTTGGTGGCAACCGGAGGTGAAGGCGGCAAGGGCAATGTGCATTACAAGAGCTCGATGACCCGCGCGCCGCGCCGTGCCGGCAATGGCTTGCCGGGCGAAGAGCGCGATATCCGTCTTGAAATGAAATTGCTCGCCGACGTTGGTTTGCTGGGTTTCCCCAATGCAGGTAAATCCACTTTCATCCGGGCCGTGTCTTCGGCCACGCCGAAAGTGGCCGATTATCCGTTCACGACTTTATATCCGAATCTTGGCGTTGTCAGTGTCGAGGCCTACCGCAGTTTCGTAATCGCCGATATTCCCGGTTTGATCGAAGGCGCTGCAGATGGTGCAGGTTTGGGCAGTCTGTTTTTACGTCACGTTCAACGCACGCGCGTGCTGCTGCATCTGGTTGACATGGCGCCTTTCGATGAAAGTATCAATCCGGCCGAGCAGGTACGTGCGATTGAAAACGAATTGCGCAAATACGACCCCGGCATGCTGGAAAAACCACGCTGGCTCGTATTGAACAAAGGCGATTTGCTTGATGATGAACAGCGCGCAGAACGTGCAGCCGCCATCGTTAAAGAACTCGATTGGAAAGAGCCATGGTTTACGGTCTCCGCGATTGGTCGCGACGGTACCTGGCCGATCATGCTGAAAATCCAGCAATTCTTCGATGATGAAAAACATGCCGCACTTGAAGCAGCCGAAGATGTTGCAGAACGCGAAGCGATGAAGCCGCGATAACGTAGCGTGGGCATTGCCCACCTATGCTGAAGCCATGCGAGATGGCGGGTAATGCCCACCCTACAATTTCAATAATAGTCGTTGTGTTTCAAATGAACGTTGTTGCCCGGTAACCGGGTCTTTAAAAGAAATTCTTTGCGCCAATAATTGCAATGGTTTGTCAAAATCATCCTGGTCGGCTGCGCGATGCGCTGGATAAATCAAGTCATTCAAAATCGGAATACCGAGCGCCGCCATATGCGCACGCAGTTGATGCTTCTTTCCGCTGACCGGGTTCAATCGATATTTAGCCAAGTCGCTTTTGTGCTCGATGACATCGATAACGGTTTCCGAATTCGATTCACCTTCAGCCGCTTCCATTTGCATGAAATTGCTGCTTTCCCGTAAACGATTCTTAAATATTATCGGGAAGACAAGATCTGGCCGATACGGAGCGATTGCCTGATAACTTTTCTCGACACTCCTGCTGAGAAATAAGGATTGGTAAGCGCCACGGGTTTCGGGCTTGATCACGAATACCACAAGGCCGGCCGTCTCGCGGTCAATGCGGTGCATAGGCACCAACGTTTCAATGCCGGTTTTTCGTTTCAGGCGAACCAGCAGGGTCTCCTGCAAATAATTCCCCGCCGGCATTACCGGGAGAAAATGCGGTTTATCGGCGATGATCAGATATTCATCCTGAAACAGGATGTTTTCATCGAACGGAATCGGTCGTTCGTTTTCAAGCGAACGGTAATAAAAAATTTTTAGATTGGCTTGATAAGGTCGATCCGGATAAACGGCATCGCCGTTTTCATCGGCCACCAAGCCTTTTTGCATGCGGTTTTGCCATTCATCGCGCGGAATGGCATTAAAGCGCTCCATCAGAAAATCAATGACAAGCAGCCAGTCGCCAGCGGGCAGGGTAATCACGCTGGGGCCAACACCGTCGCGTGTCGGTAGCATGTCAGTCGTTTGCTGCTGCGAGTTTTTTGGCGCGATTCAAACGCCATTCGCCATCAGGCTCGCCCTCATAAACATCTTCCAGCGTGGTGGCGGTTTCTTCGAGATGGGTATCCAAAGCAATACGGTTGTCGAAAACAAAACATTCACCCTGCCAATCTTTTTCGGCGTCCGGCATTTGCTTGAAATAGTTCAGGATGCCTCCTTCCAGCTGGAAAACCGGAATATCCATATCGAGCATCCAGGCGCTGGTTTTTTCACAGCGAATGCCGCCGGTGCAATACATGGCGACACGTTTTCCTTCGGCTTTCCACTGCGCGATATTTTCCTGCACGTATTCCGGAAAATCGCGAAAATTGCGAACGCCCGGATCAATCGCGTTTTTGAAGCGACCCAGACGAAATTCGAAACTGTTGCGGTTATCCAGCAAAACCACATCGTCTTGCGCAATCAATTCGCGCCATTGCTGCGGCGTTAAATTGGTGCCGGTCTTTGTAGCATCGACGCCGGCGATGCCAAGCGGCACGATTTCGGCTTTCTTGTGAACCTTCATTTTGCCGAACGGCACGGTTTTGCAGGGGCTGCGTTTGAAAACGATGCCTTCAAAAGCACCGCTGAAGCGTGAATCGTGTTGCAGGGCGTTTTCAAAATCGCCAATCGCCGACTCCGGTGCTGCCAGCATGCCATTGATGCCTTCGCTTGCGACCAGAATGCTGCCTTTCAAATTCTGGGTAAGTTCGCGCAGGACATCGACCACCAAATCGGCATCTTCAATGCGAACAAATTTATAGAAGGCGGTATGGATAAGGGCGTCGGTGTTCACGGCAGACTCTAAAAGCAGAAAGGTATTCGGGGACGATTTTGCGCCAGAAATGAAAAAGCCGCATCGCTGCGGCTTTGTTCAATCAATGACAGCGGGCAATTAAGCGGCTTTCATTGCCTTGATGCGGGTGTTGATGCGACTCTTGTGGCGTGCTGCTTTGTTCTTGTGGATCAAGCCACGAGCCGAGTAGCGGTCAAGAATTGGCACGGCAACTTTGTAGGCAGCTTCGGCAGCAACGACATCATTGCCTTCGATGGCTTTAAGGATGCGCTTGACGGCAGTACGCAGCATTGAACGGTGACTGGTATTACGCGCATTACGAACTACAGCTTGCTTGGCGCGCTTTTTGGCGGATTTAATGTTGGCCACAGCGGGCTCCTGAACGTAAAATAGGGGTGGAAAGACTGGAAATTATGGCGGAAACATGGACTTGAGTCAATTACCTTGCGGCTTTTTTGCCATTTTGTACGGGCGGAAACGATGAGTCGTCCCGGACTTCTGCGTTCTTTGGCCTCCTTTACCGGCGGCACCTTTGTTTCCCGGATACTGGGTTTATTACGCGAAGTGGTCGTCAATACCACCTTTGGCGCCAGCGCAGCCACGGATGCCTTCTGGGTGGCCTTCCGGATTCCGAATTTTTTGAGGCGCTTATTCGCCGAAGGTTCGTTTTCCACGGCATTTGTTCCGGTCCTGACCGAGGCCAAGGAAAATGGCAGCCACGAAGACTTGCGCCTAATGATTGCGCGGGTTTCGGGTACTTTGGGCGCCATCCTGTTGATCGTGACGGCCATCGGCGTGTTTTTTGCGCCGCAGGTGACCAGCCTGTTTGCGATGGGGGCTCATGATGAACCCGCGAAATTCCAGCTAACCAGTGATTTGTTGAGAATCACTTTTCCGTTCCTGCTGTTTATTTCCCTGACCGCAATGGCCGGTGGCGTGCTTAACACGTTCCATCGTTTCGCCATTCCCGCGGTCACTCCGGTCATCATGAACGTCTGCATGATTTTGGCAGCGCTCTATTGGGCCCCGCATTTTCAAGTACCAATCACCGCACTGGCCTGGGCGATTTTGATCTCGGGGGTACTGCAATTGCTGGTGCAATTACCGACGTTGGCCAAATTGAAATTATTGGCCTGGCCGCGCTGGGGCTGGAGTTCTCCGGAAGTGCAGAAAACCATGAAGTTGATGGTGCCGACTTTGTTTGGCTCGTCGATCATGCAGGTCAATTTACTGCTCGATACCTTGATTGCCTCCTTTTTGATTACCGGTTCGCAAACCTGGTTGTCGCAAAGCGATCGCCTGCTGGAATTTCCACTTGGCATGTTTGGCGTTGCGCTGGGAACCGTCATTTTGCCGTCTTTGTCACGGCATCATGTCGCTACCGATACGCTCGGTTTCAACAAGGCTTTGGACTGGGGTTTGCGTATATCGCTTTTGATATCGGTACCTGCCATGTTGGGGCTGCTACTGCTGTCAAAACCCTTGCTGGTCACGCTTTATCAACACGGGAATTTCACGGCCTTCGATTCACAGATGGCAGCATTGTCGCTGTCAACGTTAAGCCTCGGTTTGCCGGCTTATGTGTTGGTCAAAGTAGTGCTTCCGGCTTTTTACGCCAGGCAAGATACGATGACGCCAGCGAAAGCGGGTCTCGTGGCGATGGTAATGAACATGGTGTTCAATCTCGTCTTGGTGGCTTTACTGTTTTTTCTCTGGCACAAGCCCGAGCACATGCAAGGGGGATGGTTTGAGGCGCTTTCGAAGGTCCCTGGTTTGCATGCAGCCCTGGGATTGGCAACGGCGATGTCCAGTTACTTGAATCTGTGGCTGCTTTGGCGCGCATTCAAACGCACCGGCATTTATCAACCGCAACCTGGCTGGGGCAGGCACTGGCTGCGATTGAGCTTAAGCTGTATTGCGATGGTGACAGTTTTATTGGCAGGTCTTTTCTACATCAATGACTGGTCCGTGCTGAGCCTTTGGGAGCGCCTGGGAGCATTAACCGCGCTGATTGCAGCTGGCGGTCTGGCCTATTGTGCCGTTCTGTTTGCGACCGGCTTCAGATTGTCGGATTTGAAGGCCGAATAAGCCTTCGGCAAGGCTATAATTGGGCCATGACGACTTTGTTTCGCGACGTAACGGGCAAAACGCTTTGCCCGCAAGGGAGTGTGATCTGTATCGGAGCATTTGATGGCCTGCATCGTGGGCATCAGGCTTTGATCGAGCACACCCGTCAACGTGCCCGTGAATTAGGCCTGTCTTTGGTTGCACTGAGTTTCGAGCCTTTGCCACGCGAATTTTTTTCGAAAGAAAACCCGCCACCGAGATTATTGTTGCCGCGTGCCAAGTTTGAAGGTTTGCGTGAATTGGGTTGTGATGTTGTCGGCCTGCTGCGTTTCAATGCGCAACTGAGTTCGATGAGTTCGGAAGATTTCATTGAACAGGTGCTGGTACGCAAATTGAACGCGCGCGAAGTCTGGGTTGGCCCGGAGTTCCGTTTCGGCAAGGGCCGCCGCGGCGATATTACGATGCTGAAAACCCTGGGTTCCCGATTCGGTTTTACCGCACACGAAATTACGCCGGTGCTGCATGAAGGCGAGCGGGTTTCCAGCACCCGTTTGCGTTTGCAGTTGGCCAGTGGTGATATGTCCGGTGCCGAAAAAGCCCTGGGGCGTCGCTATGCGATTGCCGGCAAAGTGGTTTACGGGAAACAGTTGGGCAGGCAATTGGGTTATCCGACTGCCAATATCCGTCTGGCCGGAAAACACACGGCTTTACATGGCATTTATGCGACATGGGTACATGGTGTCAGCCCGGAAAAAATGGCGAGTGTTTCCAGTTTGGGCACACGCCCTACCGTTGCCGGGATTGAGCCATTACTCGAAGCGCATCTGTTTGACTTCGATGGCAATCTTTACGGCAAGCGAATTACCGTGGAGTTTGTCGCCAAATTGCGCGACGAAGAAAAATTCGACGGCTTGCCGGCATTGATAAAGCAAATGGATTTGGATTCAAAACAGGCGCGGAATATTTTGCATCACGATAAGAAGACTTTGGAGTTAGCAAGTGAGTAAGGATTACAAACACACCATTTCATTGCCCGATACCGCATTCCCGATGCGCGGTGATCTGCCCAAGCGCGAGCCCGATATGCTAAAGCGCTGGCAAGACATGAACTGGTACGAAGCCATTCGTGAAAAAACCGGCTCGCGCGCAAAAAAATTCGTATTGCATGATGGCCCGCCTTACGCCAATGGTTCGATTCACATTGGCCATGCGGTGAATAAAACCCTGAAAGACATCGTCGTGAAATCGAAACTGCTTTCCGGTTTCGATGCGCCCTATGTGCCAGGCTGGGATTGCCATGGCTTGCCGATCGAGCTGGCCGTCGAAAAGAAACACGGCAAAGTCGGCGACAAAATGGACGCTGCCACTTTCCGCCAGAAATGTCGCGAATACGCCAACGAACAAATCACCGGACAATCGAAAGATTTCCAGCGTCTCGGCGTTCTGGGCAACTGGAAAAATCCGTATCGCACGATGGACTTCAAATTCGAAGCCGACATGCTGCGTTCGCTCGCAAAAATCATCGAACGCGGACATCTTTCGCGCGGTGCCAAACCGGTGCACTGGTGTTTCGATTGCGGTTCGGCTTTGGCCGAAGCGGAAATCGAATACGCCGACAAAGTATCGCCTGCGGTCGATGTAGCGTATGACGCCATCGATGCAAAAGTACTCGCCGGCAAATTCGATGTTGATAGTGGCGACGCCATCGTCAGCGTTCCGATCTGGACCACAACGCCCTGGACCTTACCTGCCAGCCTGGCAGTTACTTTGGGGCCTGATCTTGACTACGTTCTGATCGAAGGCCCGGCGCGCAATGGCAAACGTGTATTGCTTGTGTTGGCCGAAGCTCTCGCGGAAACCTGCGCTGTCCGCTATGGCTTGAGTGAAGCAAACATCCTTGGTCGCGCCAAAGGTGCCGATCTTGAATTGCTGAAACTGCAGCATCCGTTTTACTCGCGTATCGTGCCGATCATTCTCGGTGATCATGTCACCACCGATGCCGGTACTGGTGCTGTGCATACCGCGCCCGGTCACGGCCAGGAAGACTTCGCGGTTGGCCTGAAATACGGTCTGGAAGTATTGAATCCGATCGATGGCAAAGGAATTTATTTGCCTGACACCGAAATTTTTGCCGGCCAATATATCTGGAAAGCCAACGACACCGTAGTTGCCTTGCTGCAGGAACGCGGCGTGTTGCTCGCATCGGAAAAGCTGACCCATAGCTATCCGCATTGTTGGCGCCATAAATCACCGGTCGCTTTCCGCGCAACCCCGCAATGGTTCATCTCGATGGATCAGGCGAATTTGCGCGCGCAAGCGCTTGAGTCGATCAAGAAGGTTGCCTGGATTCCGGAGTGGGGTGAAGCACGTATTGTCGGCATGATTGATGGTCGTCCCGATTGGTGCATCTCGCGTCAACGTACCTGGGGTGTGCCGATCGCCTTGTTCATCAACAAACAAACCGGCGAGCCGCATGCGCGCTCGGTCGAGTTGATGCGCGAAGTGGCGAAACTTGTCGAACAAAAAGGTGCAGATGCCTGGTACAGCATCAACCCGCAGGAATTCCTGGGTGATGAAGCCGACCAGTACGATCAGGTAAAAGATATTCTCGATGTCTGGTTTGACTCCGGCGTTACGCACGAATGCGTGCTGGCAGCGCGCCCCGAAGACGGCCTGATCAAGCCTGCCGATTTGTATCTGGAAGGTTCCGATCAACATCGCGGCTGGTTCCAGAGCTCATTATTGACTGCCATCGGCATGGACGGCGCCGCGCCTTACAAACAAGTGTTGACGCATGGCTTCACCGTCGACGCACAAGGCAAGAAAATGTCCAAGTCATTGGGCAATACCGTCGAGCCGCAAAAAGTAAATGATTCGCTCGGCGCCGATGTGCTGCGTCTGTGGATTGCATCAACCGATTACCGCAATGAGATGTCGGTGTCCGACGACATTCTGAAACGCAGCGCCGATGCCTATCGCCGCATCCGCAACACGGCACGCTTCCTGCTGGGCAATCTGTCGGGATTCGATCCGGAAAAAAATCTGGTTCCGAATCAAAATATGTTGTTGCTCGATCAATGGGCTGTCGCACGCACCTTGGCTGTGCAGGAAGAAATCGTCGCCGCTTACGAGCGTTATGATTTTGCTTCCGTCGTCAGCAAGCTGCAGAATTTTTGTACGAATGATCTGGGCGCGTTGTATCTCGATGTCACAAAAGATCGTTTGTACACGATGCAGGTCGATAGCCTTGGCCGTCGTTCTGCACAAACCGCGATGTATCACATCGCCGAAGCCTTTGTTCGCTGGATTGCGCCGGTGCTGAGTTTCACCGCCGATGAAATCTGGCATGCCTTGCCTGACAAGCGCGATGCGCATGTGATGATGGCGACCTGGTATGAAAATTTGCAGGCAATGCCGGCGAACTCGGCTTTAAGTACAAGCGATTTCGATGGCGTGTTCGCCTTGCGTGATGCCGTCAGCAAAGTGCTTGAGCCAATGCGGGTCAATGGTGAAATCGGTGCGTCCCTGCAAGCCGAAGTCGATCTATTTGTCGATGATGCATTATTGCAAAAATTGCAGCCCGTTTCGAATGAGGCCCGTTTCCTGTTCATCACGTCGCAGTTGAATCTGAAGCCATTGTCGGCGAAAAATGAAAGTGCCGTCGCAGTGGAAGGGTCGCCGAATTTTGTTTTTGCGAAGGCCTCCAGCTCCCCCAAATGCATTCGCTGCTGGCACTATCGCGAAGATGTGGGAAGCCATCCTGATGATCCGGAACTTTGCGGCCGCTGTACCATCAACGTGAATGGTGCCGGCGAAGAGCGTCGTTATTTCTAATGATTATTCCGGTGCCATCCGGGCAAATGACAGGTAAGAAAATAGAAGCACATGAACGACAATTTGAAAAAAACTTCCGCATCGGTATGGCTTGCATTGTCATTGGTCATGATGAGCCTGGATCAATGGACAAAGCATCTTGCCCTGGATGCCCTGAAAATCGAAGGTAACGAGCTCGTTTTTATTGATGGTATCTGGAATTGGAAATTGGCCTTCAATCCCGGCTCCGCTTTCAGTTTTCTTGCAAATGCCGGCCCTTGGGCGCATTGGTTCTTTGTTGTGATGCTGGTTGGCGTGAGTGTCGTGCTGACCGTGATGCTCGGTAAAATCCCTAGGAACCAGTGGCGTGATGCCTTGCCTTACGCGCTAATTATTGCCGGTGCACTTGGCAATCTGATTGATCGGTTCCGTTTCGGAAAAGTGGTCGATTTTATTGATTGGTATCATAGGGATTATCATTGGCCCACCTTCAATATTGCCGACAGCTGCATCGTCGTCGGCGCGGTATTGTTGATACTGTTCAGCTTCCACAAAAAGGATGGAGCAAAATGAACATTGTGCTCGCCAACCCGCGTGGTTTTTGCGCTGGTGTGGATCGTGCGATCGAGATCGTCAAGCGCGCCATCGAAAGTTTTGGTGCGCCGATTTATGTTCGTCATGAAGTGGTGCATAACCGTTTTGTTGTGGAAGATTTACGGCAACGCGGTGCAATATTTGTCGAAGAGCTGGATGAAGTTCCTACCGGTGCTACCGTTATTTTCAGCGCGCATGGTGTTTCGCAGGCAGTGCGCGCGGAAGCTGCCGAGCGCGGGCTTAAAATTTTCGATGCCACCTGCCCGTTGGTGACCAAAGTGCATATCGAAGTTGCCAGGCATTGCCGTAATGGTCGTGATGTCGTGTTGATTGGCCACGAAGGTCATCCCGAAGTCGAAGGCACCATGGGCCAATGGCGGCAGGAAGATGGCAAAGGAAAAATTTACCTGGTCGAAGACGTGGAAGATGCGCTCGCATTGGAAGTGGATCAGCCGGACAATTTTGCCTACACCACGCAAACTACTTTATCGGTAGACGAAACGCGTGACGTTATTGCTGCATTGAAAACGAAGTTCCCCGCCATTCAAGGCCCGAAACACGACGATATTTGTTATGCAACGCAAAACCGCCAGGACGCCGTGCGTGAATTGGCGGCGCAATGTGATTTGCTGCTGGTTGTCGGCTCGGTCAATAGTTCCAATTCCAATCGTCTGCGTGAACTCTCGGAAAGAGAAGGCTGCGAAGCCTATTTGATCGATGGCGCGGAATTCATCAAGCCGGAATGGTTGGCAGGGCGCAAAAATATCGGCGTTACCGCTGGCGCATCTGCACCGGAGGTATTGGTGCAGGGTGTTATTGCGAAACTGCAGGCATTGGGTGCCGGTGCCGTTACCGAACTGGATGGCGAGCCTGAAAACATAGTGTTTGCGCTACCCAAGGAGCTGCGCCTGGTGTTGGTCGATTGACGTTTTAAATTGACCCCACCCCCGTCTGGCCTTAAAATCGCAGTCTTCGCCGGAATAGCTCAGTTGGTAGAGCGCGTCATTCGTAATGATGAGGTCGTAGGTTCGATTCCTATTTCCGGCACCAAAAAGTAATACGCTAGGACGCGCCGCGTGAATGCCAAACCGAAGGCTACAATGAAGAATCGGCGCTCTTAAAAGCAGTGTGAACAAGTAATACGCCCAAGCCGTGCCGTATTAAATCCAAACCCAAGGTAAAGTCGTCGAACCGGCGCTCTAAATCTCAAAACCCGCTTCTGCGGGTTTTTTTGTGGGCAACAGGATGTTGAATGTCTCACGCCTTGAGATTGCAGCGTCAGACAATCCCCATAAATAAAAAATCATTTCTCCGATGTGGTTCCGTCGTCAACACGATACGATAGGCCGAAAGATTAGAGAAAATCATGGCGACCTCAAAAGCAAAATCCAAAACCGCCTACGTCTGCAGCGAATGCGGTGCAGACCATAATAAATGGCAAGGCCAATGCGGCGAATGCGGTGCATGGAATACGCTAAGCGAATTCGTGATCGAATCCGCTTCAGCGGCAAAACATTCGACCCGTCAGGGTGGTTGGGCGGGTGATGTACACGCGCCAAGAATCACGCCGTTGAAATCGGTCAATCAATCCGAAGAAACTCGCGTCTCGACCGGCATCGGCGAATTTGATCGCGTACTCGGCGGCGGCTTGGTGGAAGGTTCGGTTGTATTGATAGGTGGTGACCCGGGTATCGGCAAATCGACTTTGTTGCTGCAGACACTCGCGCACATGGGCGCGAATATGCCGGGCCTGTATGTCAGTGGCGAAGAGAGTCTGGGGCAAATTGCCGGTCGTGCAACGAGATTGGGTTTGAATCTGGATGTTTTGCACGCGCTGGCCGAAACCGGTGTTGAAAAAATTATCGCGCAGGCATCGACAACAAAACCGAAACTGATTATTGCCGATTCCATCCAGACACTTTGGTCGGAAATGTTGACGGCTGCGCCAGGCTCGGTGAGTCAGGTACGCGAAAGTGCCGCACGTCTGGTGCGTTTCGCAAAAGAAACCGGTACCGCCGTATTTCTGGTTGGCCATGTCACCAAGGAAGGCGGCATCGCAGGACCGCGCGTGCTCGAGCATATGGTCGATGCGGTTTTATACTTCGAAGGTGATAGCGGAAGCCGTTTTCGCGTGCTGCGTGCTTTCAAGAATCGTTTCGGCGCGGTGAATGAGCTTGGTGTTTTTGCAATGTCGGAAAAGGGGTTGAAAGAAGTCCCGAATCCATCCGCCATTTTTCTTTCCGGTACGCAAAGCAACACCCCGGGCAGCATCGTCTTGGTTACGCGCGAAGGCACACGGCCATTACTGGTCGAAGTGCAGGCGCTGGTGGATAAAAGTCCATTGGCAAATCCGCGTCGCGTAACGCTTGGCCTGGAGCAAAACCGGTTGGCAATGTTGCTGGCGGTTTTGCACCGTCATGGCGGCGTTGGCGTCTACGACCAGGATGTTTTCGTCAATGTGGTCGGTGGCATTCGTGTGCAGGAAACCGCAGCCGATTTGCCAGTATTGCTGGCAGTGTTGAGTTCATTGCGCGACAAGCCGCTGGCCGATAAAACCGTAGCGTTCGGCGAAGTCGGTTTGTCCGGTGAAATACGTCCTGTACCCAACGGCGAAGAACGCTTGAAGGAAGCGGCCACGCACGGCTTCAAGCGTGCCATCGTGCCCAAGGCCAATGCCCCGAAAAAAGGCATGTTCAAGGATATGGAAGTGATTGGGGTTGAACGCTTAAGCGATGCGCTACATGCGGCGTTTTGAAGTGATTGAAATCCGTAGCCCGGGTGATGGCTCCATCTCACCCGGGGCTTTCGTAACTTGTACGAAACCGTTCAGAAAGCAACAGACCCAAGGTGCTTGCGATTAAATTACGGCGTCGTACATCCTTCCCGTGTGAGATAAAGCCATCACCCGGGCTACACTTTCTTAGGCCTGCATGGCCTGTTGAATGTACACAAACATTTTTGGCATATCGGGGTCAAGCATGCTGTTGGATTCCGCTTTTGGCGATTCTGCCTTGTACATCTCCATGATTGACTTGCGAATGCCGTCATCGCCGCCTGTCATTTCGTTTACCAGGTCCATCCACTCGCGGGCCAATGCTTTTACCTTCGGGTTGTTGGCTGGCAGCCCTTTTGCCATTTGTTCTTTTACGGCGGCGATCAGCACCGGCCAGCGTGCTTGCACCGCAGCAATGCGTTCCGGACCGATCGATTGCTCGCGTTTTTTCATTTTCGACATTTGTTTGGGGGTGTAGTATTTTTCCATCATTTTCATCGTCTCCAAAGTATTAAGAATCTCCTCCAGCGATGGCTTTTCACCTGCTTTCTGGAGCTTTGCGACGGTTTCCAATTGCATTTTGAGCAGTTGCTGTTCTGCGATACGCACATCGATTTTTGCAATGTATCGCTGCAGTTGCGATGCTGCATCCGATGTCGGGTGTGCGAGTTCGCTGGCAATTTCTGCCAAGCTTAGACCGAGCCCCTGAAGTGTGCGAATCTGCTGCAGGCGTTGCACATCCTGCAATGCATATAGACGATAGCCTGCGGCGGTATGTTGGCTTGGTATCAACAAGCCAATGGCGTTGTAGTGTCTTAAAGTTCTTACCGAGACACCACTTTTTTTTGCCAAAGCACCGATGCGCAAATATTTCACTAACATCAAAATTGTTCCTTGGTTGCCGTAGCGATAAGAACAATAAACTCTGACGTTACGTCATATGCAAGTGCCTGGCCCGAGTGATGGCTCCATCTCACCCGGGTTTAGATTGCCGAATTCCCCGGGTGAGATGGAGCCATCGCCCGGGCTACACTCAAACCCTTCCCAGCATCTCCAGCACCGCGCGGCTGCCAAAATACGCCAGCAGCAATAAAGTCATTGCGATAAGCGTCAATCGCACGGCACGCGGGCCGCGCCAGCCATAACGCCAGCGGCCGATTAATAGCCCGCCGAACACCAGCCAAGAGAGAACCGACAATACGGTTTTATGCCATAAGTGTTGCGCCATCATGTTGTCGACAAACAGCATGCCGGTGACCAGTACGAAAGTCAGCAAGATAAAGCCGACACCGACGGTGCGGAATAATAAGGTTTCAAGATGCACAAGCGGCGGCAAGGATCGCAACCAACCGTGAATTTTGCGATTGCGCAATGCGCGTTCCTGAAACCACAGCATCAGCGCGAGCAGGGATGCAATTGCCAAAGTGGCATAGGCGAGCAATGCCAGCATTGCGTGCATCAGTAATTGCCAACTAAGGGTTTCCGGTTTTTTATCGCCGAAGAAAAACAAAGACACCACAAAAATGGCAGCCAACGGAAACACTACGATTCCCAGCGCTTGCAATCGCTGGTTCAGTGAAACGCTGGTGGTGAGTACCGCCATTCCCAGGCTGACCAGCGAAAGCGCGGCAAAAAAATGCAACTGCAGTCCGCTACCGTTCACCACTTCAAGAATATGTACGAGTGCATGGCAAAGCACACCGTTAACCGCCAGGAAAAAAGCGGTTTTGTTCGGCACCGCGGCATCGGGTTCCGCGCGGCTTAGCAAGATGCCGGCCGAAGACAGGTAAAGCAGGGCGGCAATGAAGGTAAATATCATGCTGCAAGTGTCGCATGTTCAGCCAAGCCTGAGAACGCAGAGCCGGAAAAATCACTCCGCTGGGCTATAATTGGCCATCTTTTTTGAAACCCGGAAGCACCATGTTCGAGTCACTTACCCAGCGTCTTTCCAGCACCCTGCAGAATTTGCGCGGTCGCGGTCGTCTGAGCGAAGACAACATCAAGGAATCATTGCGGGAAGTGCGCATTGCCTTGCTGGAAGCCGATGTCGCATTGCCGGTGGTGATGGCTTTGATCGAGCGCATCAAGGCGCGCGCCATTGGCCAGGATGTCATGGCCAGCCTGACGCCCGGGCAGGCACTGATCAAGGTCGTGCATGACGAAATGGCGGATGTCATGGGTTCGCAGGCCACCGATCTGAACTTGAATGTGCCCGCGCCAGCCGTCATTTTGATGGCCGGTTTGCAGGGCGCCGGTAAAACCACCACGGTCGGCAAGCTCGCGAAATTCCTGAAAGAAAAACGCAAGAAAAAAGTGATGGTGGTCAGTTGCGACGTGTATCGTCCTGCCGCCATTCAACAATTGGAAACGTTGGCCAAGCAATCGGGCGCATTGTTTTTTGCTTCCAGTGCCAATCAAAAACCCGAAGACATCGCCCGCGCTGCAATTGATGATGCCCGCAAAAGTTATGTCGATGTCCTGATTGTCGATACCGCCGGTCGTCTGGCAATCGACGAAGCGATGATGCAGGAAATCAAAGCCCTGCATGCTGCAATCTCGCCAGTCGAAACCCTGTTTGTGGTCGATGCGATGACAGGCCAGGACGCCGCCAATACGGCGAAAGCCTTTGCCGATGCGCTGCCGCTCACCGGTGTTGTTCTGACGAAAACCGACGGCGATGCCCGTGGTGGTGCGGCCTTGTCGGTGCGTCATATTACCGGCCAGCCAATCAAGTTCGTCGGCGTTGGCGAAAAGCTCGATGGTCTGGATATTTTTCATCCAGATCGTGCCGCCAGCCGCATTCTGGATATGGGCGACGTGCTCAGTCTGGTTGAACAAGTGCAGTCGCAAGTTGATCAGGTCAAGGCGCAAAAATTTGCCGAAAAAGTGGCAAAGGGCAAAAAATTCGATTTGAATGACATGCGCGACCAGCTCGAGCAGATGCAGAACATGGGCGGGCTTTCCGGTCTGATGGACAAGTTGCCGGGTATGTCGCAAGTGCCCGATCACGTGAAATCCCAGGTGACCGGCAAGGAAATGCCGCGCATGGTCGCCATCATCAATTCGATGACCAAAAAAGAACGGCGCAATCCAGCCTTGCTGAATGGGTCGCGCCGCGCGCGCATTGCCAGGGGTTCGGGTACCACGCCTGCCGACGTGAACAAGCTGATGAAGCAGTACCAGCAAATGGAAGGCATGATGAGCAAGCTGGCTGGCGGCGGCATGAAGGGTATGATGCGCACCATGAAAGGCATGATGGGCGGCGGCGGTTTTCCGGGCGGCGGTTTTCGCCGTTAAGTCGGTGAAATAGGCAAATAAAGCCCGGTCAGGGTTTCCACAGCCCCATTTCCCCGCTATAATCTCCGGCTCCCCGGCGGCCATACCTATTGTTTGCCACCGACTTCACCTTAAAGATTGAGAGCAAATTATTATGGTCAAGATTCGCCTGACCCGTGGCGGCGCCAAAAAGCGTCCCTTCTATCACGTTGTTGTGACCGATCAGCGCAACAAGCGCGATGGCCGATCCATTGAGCGCGTGGGTTACTACAACCCGGTTGCCCAAGGTCAAGAAAAACGCGTTGAACTTAATCTTGAGCGTATCAAGCATTGGGTTTCGCACGGCGCGCAATTGACCGACAAAGTCAGCGTGTTGTTTAAAGAAGCTGGTAAGGCTTCGGCCTAAGCTTTTCGCCATTGAATAATGGCGAGCCCAATGAATAATCCAGAGCGCCGCATCCTCGTAGCCAGGGTGGTCGGCGCTTTTGGCGTTCGCGGCGAAGTGAAATTGCAATCCTTCACGGATCCATTGAAACAAGTGCTGAAATACCAGCCGTGGATTCTCGTGCATCAGGGTAAGGAAACCGAAGTCGGCGAGATTCGTGCCCGTGAGACCAATAAAGGCCTGACGGTATTTTTTCCCGATATTGAAGATCGCGATGCCGCCGAAGCGCTGACCGGTGCTGAAATCTGGGTACCACGGTCGCGTTTGCCAGCCCCGAAAGCGGGTGAGTATTACTGGATCGATCTCGAAGCCATGCAGGTGAATAACCTGGAAGGCGTCGATTTCGGAAAAGTCTCGCACCTCTTTAATAACGGCGCGAATGACGTGATGTTTGTCCAGGGTGAACGCGTGCGTTTATTGCCATTCGTCATGGACGATTACATCAAGAGCATCGATTTCGACGCTCAAAAAATTATCGTCGATTGGGATGCCGACTTTTAATCGATACGGAAGAAACCATGCGTATTGATGTCATCACCTTATTTCCCGACTTTATCGCCCAAAGCGCCGGCATCGGCGTGGTGGGGCGCTCGCAGGAACGCGAGCTACTGACAGTCAAAGCCTGGAATCCGCGCGACTACGCTACGGGCAATTATCGTCGCGTCGATGAACGCCCGTTCGGCGGCGGCCCCGGCATGTTGATGCTGAACGAGCCGCTGACAGCCTGCCTTGAAGCAATTCGCGGCGATTCCGACATTCCCGCCAAACTCGTCTATCTCAGTCCGCAAGGGCAGCCCCTGACACAGGCCAAAGCCAAAGAACTGGCATCAGCCGAGCGTCTGATTTTGCTCTGTGGCCGTTATGAAGGTGTCGACGAACGCTTTATAGAACGCCATGTCGATGAGGAAATCTCGATCGGCGATTACGTTCTGTCCGGTGGTGAACTCGCAGCTGCGGTAATCATTGATGCCGTTGGTCGTTTGCAGGATGGCGCGTTGAATCATGCGGATTCGGCTGCCCAGGACAGTTTTGAAGACGGTTTGCTGGATTGCCCGCATTACACGCGGTCCGAAATCTGGGGCACCGAAGGTGTTCCCCCGGTACTTTTATCCGGCGATCATGCCGCGATTGCCAAGTGGCGCCGGCAGCAAAGCCTCGGCCGGACCTGGCTGAGAAGGCCGGAATTATTGGCTGGCCGCCAGTTGAACAAGGCCGATGCCGTTTTATTGGCCGAATTTCAGGCCGAGCACCTGAAAAAAGTAAAAAAGCCCTAGCCAATCAGGCACTTTGACCTTTATAATGTGCGACTCGCTACGGCTGTACTGACGCCGAGTGCTTACGAATTCTTACCTAAAACTACTTAGTTTGGTGCAACCATGAACAAGCTTCTCCAACAATTCGAAACCGAACAAATGCAACGCGAGTTGCCGAAATTCGGTCCAGGCGACACCGTCATCGTTAACGTCAAAGTTAAGGAAGGCAATCGTGAACGCGTCCAGGCTTATGAAGGCGTCGTTATCGCCATCAAGAATGCCGGTCTGAACTCCGCTTTCACGGTGCGTAAAATCTCGCACGGTTTCGGCGTTGAACGCGTATTCCAAACCCATAGCCAAATCATTGATTCGGTACAGGTCAAGCGTCGCGGCGACGTTCGTCAAGCCAAGTTGTATTACTTGCGTGACCTGGAAGGCAAGAAAGCCCGTATTAAAGAAGATCTCACAGCTGCAAAATAAGCTGCGTGAGCTTCAGGAAAAAACCGCCGAAAGGCGGTTTTTTTTATGGCCGGCTTTTAAATACTTTCAGCCTATTGCCGGAATGCACGGCCGGCATATGATGTAGCGATGCGCACTTCAAAAATTGAACATCCCGTAATCTCGAAACAGCTGCTCACATTTTTGCGACAGTTCGGGGGTCTTTTTTTATTCCTCATTACCTGCCCTGGCATGGCATCCGAAATGCCGGGCGAAGCCAAAATTCTGGGTTTCGATAAATATTCGCCAGTGGCGAACACCAATGAAATCATTCGACGGATAATGAGCCCGATCAGCGCCGATCGCGTTCAATCGTATTATCGGGAAAACGCACAAACACTGCCGCAGCAAAGTATTTTGATCGAAAAAGAACAGTTCGATTTCTATTTGCCACTTGGAGAACCGCCCGCGGATGGCTATGGCGTGATTGTCTTTATTGCGCCATACGACGAGGCCCCGATTCCGTTTCAATGGCGAAAAGTATTCGACCGTCACGGCATTATTTACATAGCGGCCAGAAAATCGGGTAACGACCACAATATGATCGGGCGCCGAATACCCTTGGCCTTGCATGCTTATGAAAACATTGCGCATCGATATCGTTTGAATCCGGATCGTGTTTATATTTCCGGGTTTTCCGGTGGATCGCGAACCGCGATGCGTGTGGCTTTGTATTATCCCGATATTTTTCATGGGGCAATCCTCAATTCCGGCAGCGACCCATTCGGGAATGCTGGAATCGGTATCCCGTCTGCAGAATTATTTTCCCTGTTTCAAAGCAGAACGCGCATGGTTCAAGTCACCGGTACCGAAGATGAATTTGTAAAGCTTGAAGACACCAAAATGCGGACATCGGCAGCTGCATTTTGTGTCCAGAACCTGTATTCCCAGCCGATGCGAAGAACCGGCCATGCCTTGATGAATACGCAAATGCTGGAGACTGCCATCGTCCGGATCGAGAAGAGCCCGGCTGACAAAAATAATCTGTCGCAATGCCGTGATCAGCTGAAACTTGCTATTGATGATGGTCTGAACGCAACACAAAAACTGCTTGATCAGGGCCTGAAAAAAAGGGCCGGTGAACAGTTGTCAGTCATTGATCAGCGCTATGGCGGTTTGGCGGCGCCACGGTCGGTGGAAATAGCGCGTAAAATTCTTGCGGCAGAACAAGCCGGCAAATAACACACAAACAATGACCAACAAAAAACCTGCTTCACGCAATCCGGGCGAGATAACGGAAAATCCAGTTACCAGAATCGATATTTGGTTGTGGGCAGCCAGGTTTTATAAAACCCGTGCCATGGCTAAACATGCCATCGAAACCGGCAAGGTGGAAATCCAAGGCCAGGCATTGAAGTCATCGCGCCTGATTAAAGTAAACGACGAACTTTGCATAAAACGTGGTCAGGAAACATTCGTCATCAATGTGGCACGCATCAGTGAAAAACGCGGCAGTGCGAGCGTTGCACAGACGCTTTATGTGGAGTCCGAAGCAAGCCGCAGCAAACGCGAAGCCGAACGCGAACGTCGAAAAATGGAAAATGCCGGTTATCAGGCGCCGCCTACAAAACCCGACAAACGCGCACGACGTCTGATCAATGCATTGGGTGATCTGGATATGCTGTAAATAAAAAACGCCGCATTACACGGCGTTTTATTCAGGCGCAAAAACCGGTTTATTTTTTTAGAAAACCGGCGCCGAGTGAGAGCATATCGGAAAAATCAACATCGCCATCACCATCTTTATCAAGTACGGCATTCATCAAGCCGCCAGCCAATCCACCTTCCTGGGCGACTTGTTGACGTTGTTGTCCCAAAGCACCGCCGAGTTGTGAAGGCGACCAGTTATTGCTTTGCATTTTCCGCGCCAGAATTTGCATGACGATAGGAGCCAAAATGGCGAGTAAGCGGTTAGCACCCTGGCCGCCGAGGCCGGTCGCTTGTCCCAGACCCTGCGTTGCACGCTGTTGCTGGCCACCAAAAATATGACGAAGAATGCTTTCACCGGCACTTTGCGGTGCCGGTGCGTCAGAGGTATCACCACCGCCCATCACTGCACCCAGAATATCTCCGAGGCCGCCGCTGCCTTGGTTTTGGTTGCCACCATTACCCATTACGGCACCTAGAATATCGCCCAGGCCGCCACCACCCTGGCTTTGTCCGCCACCTAAAACCCATCCCAAAACACTTCCGATATCCAGACCGGCGTGATCATTGGAAAGCGCCGTATGCAAAGCTTGCGCACCTTCAGGCTGGCTGGCATTTTTGCCCATGGCGCCAAGCAACAGCGGCAATGCGGCTTGAATAGCGCCCTGCGCTTGCTGCGGGTTGGTGCCAAGCTGGTTGGCAACTTGCTGGACGGCATCAGGCCCCAAAGCGCCCAAGATTGAATTCAATAAATCATTGCTCATGGCATTCTCCCTGGATGAAACTCGACTATATCATGGGCAAAATATACGAAAGCAATCGCGGAATATTCGATACATAACTGGTGCATTTCAAGCTGAACAACGGAGATGACAATGGATTCCAAATCAGTCAATGGCTCGTGTTTATGTGGTGCGGTGGCTTTTGAAATCAGGCCGCCCTATCTATTTTTCAAATATTGTTTCTGCAGCCGTTGTCGCAAGAAATCCGGCTCGGTACACGCAGCCAATATGCTGATTGACGCTAGCCAGTTCAAATGGTTGCAAGGCGAGGAAAAGCTGAAGTTATACCGTCTGCCGGAGGTGCGCGCCTTTTCAAATTGCTTCTGTACCGAATGCGGATCTTCGCTGCCCTGGCTCACGAAAAACGGCAAGTGGTACGTCGTTCCTGCCGGCGGCTTGAATGAAGACCCGGGTGCAAAACCGGATGAAAATATCTATTGGGGATCGCGTGCTTCCTGGTATGTGCCGGAAAATGAATTGCCATGTTTCGATGAAGAAAGCACAAAGTAAATCCTATATCGCAACCTGCACGCCGAGTTCGACCAGACGATTACCCGGGATGCTGAAAAACTCGGTAGCCGGTGTCGCATTGCGTGACATCAACAGGAAAAGTTTGTCTCGCCATAAGGCCATTCCCTGGTCGGCTTTTGCCGTCAAAGATTCACGGCTGGCGAAAAATGTTGTCCGCATGGGATCGAAAGCCGGGCCGGGAATTGACCAGGTTTTCATTGCGCGCGGAACATCCGGGTCTTCCATATAGCCAAAGCGCAAAGCAAGCCGCGAGAACCCGTGGCCAAGATCGACATAGGCAACGCGTTCGCTTTCTTCGCTGCGCGGCACGGCAAGTGTTTCGATACTCAATATGACATTGCGTTCGTGCAAAACCATATTGTGTTTGAGGTTATGCAATAAGGCAGGCGGCAAATAATCATTGGATGGCGTCATGAATACTGCCGTGCCGGGGACGCGCACGGGCGGTTCTACCATCAAGCTGTGCACGAAATGTTCGATGCGCAAACTGTCGCGATTAATTTGCTGACGCACCAGGTCGCGGCCACGTCGCCAGGTACGCATTACCGTGAAAGCGAGCATGGCAAGCAATAGCGGAAACCATGCGCCTTCGAAAAACTTCACGATATTGGCGCTGAGGAAAGCTAGATCAATCGTCAGGAAAACGATTGCCATTGGCCAGAGCAATATGGGCCGCACATGCCAGCGCTCGGAGGCCAGGATAATCGTCAGAACACCGCTGATCAGCATCGTGCCAGTCACTGATACGCCATAGGCAATGCCCAATGCGGAGGAAGATTTGAATCCAAGCACTACCACCATGACGGCAATAAATAGCGCCCGGTTAATCCAGGGAATATAGACATGGCTGATTTCATCCGAAGATGTGTGGATGATCAGCATGCGCGGCAGGTAACCAAGTTGAATGGCCTGGCGCACTACCGAAAACGTACCGGAAATGAGTGCCTGCGATGCAATCACCGTTGCCAGTGTTGCCAGGATTACCATTGGCATTTGGCCCCAGCTGGGTACCAACAAATAAAACGGATTGCTGATGGCTTTCGGGCTGGAAAGAATCAGCGCGCCCTGGCCAAAATAGTTCAACAGCAAACATGGCAGCACCATACCGAGCCAGGCAAGCCGAATCGGGTGCCGGCCAAAATGTCCCATGTCCGCATAAAGTGCTTCACCGCCAGTGACTGCCAGAACGATAGCGCCGAGCGATAACCATGCCGCAACACCGTGATGCAAAAAGAAAGAAACCCCCCAGGCCGGATTCAATGCCTGCAATACCGAAGGGTTGCGAATGATTTGCGCGATACCGCACAAGCCGATCGCAACGAACCAGACGACGGTAATCGGCCCGAATAATTTGCCAATGCCGGCGACGCCACGGCGCTGGATTGAAAACAGGATGATCAGTACGACGATGGTGGCAGGCAATACAAAACGCGAAAGGCTCGGTGCCACCACACTCAGGCCTTCTACCGCCGACAATACCGATATCGCCGGCGTAATCACGCCATCGCCAAAAAATAATGCCGTGCCGAAAATGCCCAGCAGGCCAACTCCGTAGGTCAGGGGAGAAGCGATCGGTAGGCTGCGTTGCACGACCGCCATCAATGCCAGGATGCCGCCTTCGCCACGGTTATCGGCACGCATGATGATGAAAACATATTTCAATGTCACCACCATGATCAATGACCAAAACACCAGTGACAAAACGCCGAGCACATTGCCGCTATCAGCTTGCAATCCATAGACCGGACTGAAAGTTTGCTGGATGGCATAAAGCGGGCTGGTACCGATGTCGCCGAATACCACGCCAATCGCGCCAACAACCAGGGGCAGCACGGGTTTCGGGCTGTGTCCGGAAGCTTCTTGTTGAGACATATCGAAGTTAGGTCCTGAAGGAATTAGGCGCTTTATCTGGAATAAGCCAGGCACCATGGCGCGCATTATCGCGATTGCCTTGATGAAATATCCTGATCGATAAAAAATTTTACGAAGAATTTACGCCGATCTCGAATGTGAATTTCGCAGCGGTTGGCGTCGATTACCGTGAAGCTGGATTTGATACCCGGGTGGTAAATCAATCAGGCCCTCGATGTGCTTATCGCCAAGGGTATTGGGCTGACTTTTCTGGAGTCATCCTTGACGCCCGGCAAGCCTTTGAAAGCCGATCTTCCAGTCAACGGATTTATGTCGAATTTACGCTTTCATCGATTTGCCCCAGTAGTGAATTTACGGCCAAAGCGAACACACTTTGCACTTGTTTGGAAAGTCAGGTGTTCGATGAATATTTATTCGATAAGTCATGCGAAAGGTAGCGCGCCATGAGTGCTTTTCTGTTTTGGTTATTAATCATTCTGGTGGCGGCATATCTAGTTGTTGCCATGTTGTATCCCGACAAATTCTGAGGTGCGTATGTGGGAAGTATTCGTAACACTGGCCATCATCGTGGCCTCTGCCTGGGCACTGGGCCGTTATATGTCGTCGGCATTGGGCGATGCACCTTCGCGCGTCGATCGCTTATTTGTGCCGATAGAGAAAGTCTTCTATCGTCTTGGCGGTATTGACGCAAACAAAGGCATGAGTTGGCAGGGAATCGCGAAAGCATTCATCGTCAGCAATCTGGTGCTCGCGGTGATCGTGCAAGCCATTTTCATGTTCCAGCATTTGTTGCCGCTGAATCCCGATCATATTCCCGGCATGTCCTGGGATCTGGCTTTGCACACGATGATTTCGTTTCTGACCAATACCAATCAGCAGCATTATTCCGGTCAGGCGCAGCTGAGTTATTTTTCACAGCTGGCAGGTGTGGTCACACTGCAAGTTCTTACGCCAGCCATGGGCCTGGCGATTGCCTTGGCCGTGCTTCGTGGTTTATTTGGCGGCCGTAATTCGGCCACGGCAAAAGAAGGCCAGGTGCGTGACCTCGGTAATTTCTATGTCGATACGGTGCGTGTCATCGGTCGGGTGTTGCTGCCCTTGATGCTGGTCTTGTCATTGTTGTTAACCTGGCAAGGCGTTCCATCGACATTCGATGGCGCAAAACAAATCTCACCGATTGACGCCACAGCCGATGTCAAAGAACAAATTATCCCGGTGGGCCCGGTCGCACCCATGGTCGCGATCAAGCAACTCGGCACCAATGGCGGTGGCTGGTATGGCCCCAACAGTGCAGTGCCTTTGGAAAATCCGACGCCGCTTAGCAACCTGTTTGAATTGATTTCCATTGTGTTGATTCCAATGGCAATCGTTTTCATGATGGGACGTTTTACCCGAAGGCCAAAACTGGCTTTGCTGACATTCGGCGTGATGGCGTTTTTCTCGCTGGCATTTATCGGTTCTGCATTGTGGTCTGAAGCACAACCGAATATCGCTGCCGAAGGCGTGGCCGCAACGCAGCCGAATATGGAAGGCAAGGAGCAAAGATTTGGCCCCAACACTTCTGCCCTCTGGTCGACCCTGACAACGCAAACATCGAATGGCTCGGTCAATGCGATGCATGATTCGCTGAACCCTGTTGCCGGCCTGGTGGCGATTAGCGGCATGCTGATCAATGGTATCTGGGGTGGTATCGGCTGCGGACTGGTGAATTTCCTGGTGTATTTACTGGTGACGGTATTTTTATCGGGTTTGATGATTGGCCGTTCGCCGGAAATTTACGGACGCAAACTTGAAGTTGGTGAAATGCGTTTGTTGTCGGTGCTGGTTTTATTGCAGCCGGTGATCTTGCTTGCCGCCACCGCCGTTACCTTGTCGATACCTTCCATTACCGCAAATTCCAATCCCGGTTTTCACGGCGTATCGCAAGTGTTCTACGAATATTCATCGGCCTTTGCCAACAACGGTTCCGGCTTTGAAGGCCTGGGTGATGCGACCAAATGGTGGAATTTGAGTTGCTCGGTCGTGTTGTTATTGGGCCGCTACGCCTGCTTCCTTATTCCTTTGGCAGTGGTTGGCCGTCTTGCCATGAAGCGCGTTGCGCCAACGACCAGCGGTACCTTGAATATTGAAACGCCAACTTTTGCGATTACGCTGATTGCCGTGATCGTGTTGCTGACCTTGCTCTGCTTCCTGCCGGTATTGGTGTTAGGACCAATCGGTGAAGCACTGTCGATGACGGCGATTTAAGGACTAAGAGAAAAATATGAAAACCCAATCTATTCATGGCGTGAAAGCGCATCCGGTGTCGGTGGATTCGGCACAAATAATCCAGGCTTGCAAAGCCGCGATTGTCAAACTCAACCCGGTGGTTGCAGCCCGCAGTCCGGTGATGTTTGTCGTACTGCTGGGTGCGGTGATCAGCGTGTGGCAGCTATTCGCGATGGGTGCGTCACATCCGCAGTTCTATTTTACTTTTGCCGTTGCCGTGATTTTATTGGCAACGGTATTGTTCGCCAACTTTGCCGAATCCATTGCCGAAGCGCGCGGACGTGGCCAGGCAGCGAGCCTGCGTTCGGCGCGCGCGGAATTGGTCGCCAGGCGCGTGGTAGACGGCGTGGAGGAAACCGTTTCAGCCAACTTGTTACGCAAGGACGATTTGGTAAAAATTGCCGCCAATGAATTGATTCCGGCAGACGGCGAAATCATCGAAGGCATTGCGAGTATTAATGAAGCTGCCGTTACGGGCGAATCGGCGCCGGTACTTCGCGAAGCCGGTACCGATCGTTCCGGCGTTATCGGCGGCACCAAAGTATTGACCGATGAAATTCTCGTGCGTGTTTCCAGTGATCCTGGCCATAGTTTTCTGGATCGCATGATTGCACTGGTCGAAGGTGCATCACGTTTAAAAACACCGAATGAATTGGCACTCACCGTGTTGTTGTCGGCCATGACGTTGGCATTTCTGGTGGTCGTGGTTGCGCTGCCCTTTATCGCCAGTTTTGTCGAAGCGAAAGTGGACATAGTGATCCTGATTGCCTTGCTGGTGTGTTTGATTCCGACCACGATCGGCGGTTTGCTTCCTGCTATCGGTATTGCCGGCATGAATCGCGCGTTGCAGGCTAACGTGATTGCCAAATCGGGTAAAGCGGTCGAGCTAGCCGGTGATATTGATACTTTAATGCTCGACAAAACCGGCACCATTACCCACGGCGATCGTCAGGCGACCGAGTTCATGCCGCTGGCCGGCGTGACCAAAGCGCAATTGCGTGATGCCGCCCTGTTGTCTTCCCTGGCCGATCCAACGCCGGAAGGAAAATCGGTGGTGGCTTTGGCACGCAAGCAGGGCTGCACTTTGCCCGACCCCGAAAATCCGCATTACCTTCCGTTCAGCGCGCAAACGCGAATGTCGGGTGTTGATATTGGTGATCGCAGTATTCGCAAGGGTGCCGGTGATTCGATCGAACGTTGGGCAAAGGGACAGGGATCGCAAATTGATCTGGCGGAATTGCACAGCTGGGTGGAGAAAGTGGCAAGAAGTGGCGCAACGCCTCTGGTGGTTGCGGAAGGTAAACATTTGCTTGGCGTGATTGCCTTGTCTGATGTGGTCAAACATGGTGTGCGTGAACGCTTTGCCGGGTTGCGTGCCCTCGGTGTGAAAACCATCATGATCACGGGAGACAATCCGATTACCGCCGCAGCCATTGCCGCAACGGCGGGGGTAGATGATTTTATCGCCGAAGCAACGCCGGAAGACAAATTAAAACGTATTCGCGATGAACAGGCATTGGGCAAATTAGTCGCGATGGTCGGCGATGGTACCAATGATGCCCCGGCACTCGCACAAGCCGATATCGGTTTGGCAATGAATGCCGGCACACAGGCGGCAAAAGAAGCCGGCAATATGGTGGACCTGGATTCAGACCCGACCAAGTTATTGTCCATTGTTGAAATCGGCAAACAATTGCTGATTACCCGCGGCGCCTTGACTACGTTTTCATTGGCGAATGATGTTGCAAAATATTTCGCGATTATTCCGGCTGTATTCGCTGCGCAATTACCGGCCTTGGCCGCACTGGACGTGATGAAACTTTCCAGCCCGAACAATGCCGTATTGGCGGCCCTGATTTTCAATGCACTGATTATTCCGGCCTTGATTCCATTGGCGTTGCGCGGCATTTCGTTCACGCCATCGAGTGCTTCGGCCTTGTTGCGAAGAAATTTGCTGGTCTATGGACTGGGTGGCGTTTTATTGCCCTTTGTCGGCATTAAATTGATCGACCTGCTTTTGGTCGCAGTGATTGGAGCATGAACATGAATACGCATATTGATTCAAACATTGACGATGCTGCTGCCGGCAGCTTGCTCCCGGCCATACGCTTCTCGATTATTTCGATCCTGGTGTTTGGTTTGTTGTATCCGGTGCTTGCAACCTATACCGGCGGATTGTTATTTCCGGTGCAAGCTAACGGCAGCCTGATTATGTACGATGGAAAAGCGGTGGGTTCATCGCTGGTAGCACAAAACTTTGTGAGTGATCGTTATTTCCAGTCGCGGCCATCGGCGGCCAATTACGATCCACGGGCAATGGCAGGCAGTAATCTGGCACCGACAAACCCGGCCTTGCGCGAGCGCATTGCTGAATCGTCCAAAGGCATTGCCGCGCGTGAAAATATAGCCGTCACCGGCATTCCTGTTGATATGGTTACGGCATCCGGCTCGGGTATTGATCCGCATATTTCGCCGGAGGCTGCAAAGGTTCAAGTAGCGCGGGTGGCGAAAGCTCGGGGACTAAGCGCTGCACAAGTACAGGCAGCTATCGAGGCCAATACTAAAATGCCTACTTTTGGCGTGTTGGGACAAGCCAGGGTGAATGTGCTTCAATTAAACTTGGCTCTCGATGCAATAACGCCTTGAACTGATGAACGCTGACCGTAGTGCACAAGCCGATGCCTTGCTGGGAAACTTGCAGCGGGAACGCAGTGGTCAGCTGAAAATATTTCTGGGTGCGGCGCCGGGTGTCGGAAAAACCTTTGCGATGCTCAGCGCGGCGCGCGAATTGCAACGGCAGCAAGTCGACGTCGTCGTGGGTCTGGTTGAAACCCACGGCCGTGTTGAAACCCAGGCATTGCTGGAGGGTTTGGAGTTGCTGCCCCGGCGTAATGTCGTCTACAAATCGCAAGAGCTTGACGAGTTTGATCTGGATGCCTTGCTCACCCGCAAGCCGAAAGTTGCTATCATCGATGAACTGGCGCATCAAAATATTCCCGGCAGCCGGCACGGGCGCCGCTATCAGGACATTGAAGAAATTCTCGATGCCGGTATCGATGTATACACCACGATCAATATTCAACACATCGAAAGTCTGAATGATGTGGTGCTTCAAATTACCGGGGTTCGTGTTCGCGAAACTGTGCCGGATGCCATCCTGGATCGTGCCCGCGATATCGTGCTGGTGGATTTGCCGCCACGCGAATTGATTCAACGTTTGCAGCAGGGCAAGGTCTATATGCCAGAGCAGGCGGCATCGGCTTTGCAGGCATTTTTTTCGACCTCGAACCTGACGGCATTGCGCGATTTGGCCGTGCAGCAGGTGGCTGATCGCGTCGACGCCGACATGCGCGAGCAAATGACGGCACGCGGCACCAATACAGTACCCGTACGCCGACGGGTGATTGCCGCCATCGACGGTTTCGACAACAGCGAATATCTGGTACGTGCCACACGCAAGATTGCCGAACGGCGGCAAGCACCGTGGACGGTCGTGTTTGTCGATAACGGCAATATCAGCCGCGAGCGTCATCAGGTCGTTGAACAGTGCTTTTCATTGACACGAAAACTCGGCGGCGATTGCATGGTGTTGCCCGGGCTGGCGGTAGTCGATGAATTGCTCGCCTATGCCAGCCGCAATGCGGTTTCCACGGTGGTGATCGGACGTACACGCGAACGCCCGTTCGCCCGCATGTTCAATCGCACGCTGACGCAACAGCTATTGCAGAAAGGTGCGCATTTCGAACTGACCATCATCAACACGCCTTATGCGCGTGCAAAAGCAAGACGCGCGCTGGAAGGAAACACGCCGAAGGCATCGGTGCTGTTGCCGGAAATCCTGTATGCCAGTATTGCCGCGGTCATTGCGGTCGTGCTTGCAGCACTGGCGGAACGGTTTTTATCATTCGATGATTTATCGCTGGTATTTATCACGGCAGTATTGTTCGTTGCCGTCAGAACCCGAATGTCGGTCGCCGTCTATGCCGCCATACTGTGTTTCCTGTCCTACAATTTTTTCTTCATCCATCCGCGTTTCACTTTTTATATTTCGGCCGGACAAGGCGTTGCCACCGTCATCATGTTTTTGATCGTCGCCCTGATTTGCGGGCGCCTGGCCAATCGCCTGCGTACGCAGGTTATTTTGTTGCGCAGCGCGCATGGACACACCGAAGCGATGCAGCGTTTGGGTCAGCAATTGTCGGCAGCTGCAGACGAGTCGGAAGTATTGCGTGTGGCCTTGCGATCGATGAACACGGCACTCGCGGCAGAAGTGGTGGTTTTATCGATTGACGACAAATCCCGCATGCAGGAACTGGCTTCGGAACCGAAACATATCGTGCTCGATGTGTCGGCCCGCGCCGCTGCCGATTGGTGTCTGGCGCATCAGCAGCCGGCGGGTTTCAGCACCGACACCCTGCGCGATGTCGTTTGGTGGTGTCTGCCCTTGACCGTCGGCGAGCAGGCACTCGGTGTTGTCTGCATGCGCTTCCTCGAAAAAGACGAATCGATCAGTCCCGAGCGCACCAGCCTGGCACAGGCGATGGTGCAGGATCTGGCGCAGGCGCTCGCAAGAACGCGATTGGTGAATCAACTTGAACTTGCACGCGTGCAAGGCGAAACCGAACGTTTGCGTACCGCGTTATTGTCATCGGTGTCGCATGATTTGCGTTCGCCCCTGTCCACCATTATCGGTAGTGCCGAAAGTCTGAGCGTGTATCGCGAAAAATTGTCGGCGGAAGATCAATTCGTGTTGGCGGAAAATATCCTGATCGAAGGCCAGCGACTGGATCGCTATATCCAGAACCTGCTAGACATGACGCGCATCGGCCATGGTTCGCTGGCGGTCGATCGCGAATGGGTGGGGCTGGATGAACTTTGCGGCGCCGTCTTGCCGAGGTTGAAAAAATTGTATCCGGCAACCAATGTAGAATTGATTCTTCCGCCAAAACTTCCGTTATTGCACGTTAATCCTGCACTGATTGAACAGGCGCTGTTCAACGTGCTGGAAAACGCCGCGAAATTCAATTCACCGATGTATCCGATCGTATTGCAGGCACAGTTTGATGAAGCCCGGCTTTGCATTGATGTGAGCGATCATGGCCCGGGCATTCCGGAAGAAGATCGTCATCGCGTATTCGATATGTTTTACAGCGTTGAACGTGGTGATCGCGGCAGCCATGGTGGTTCCGGTACAGGCCTTGGCCTGGCCATTTGCCAAGGTATCGTCGCAGCACACAAAGGCAGGATTGAAGCATTGGTTGGCCCCGATGGGCAGGGCACAACCATTCGTATTATGCTGCCAATGAGCGATTTGCCTTTCGATGCCGCACGGGACGAATGAATGTCGGAACCAACAGGTGCCAGCGTTTTAATCATTGATGACGAAGCGCAGATCAGGCGTTTTCTGGGCATCAGCTTGCGCGCCCAGGGCTATCGCGTGCTGGAAGCGGAAAATGGTGCGGCAGGCTTGGAAACCCTGGCCACGCGCGGTGCCGATGCCGTGATTCTTGATTTGGGTTTGCCTGATCTGGATGGTCATGACGTGTTGCGCGAATTGCGAGCATGGTCTTCGGTACCGGTGCTTGTATTGTCGGTGCGTTCGGGCGAAGCAGAAAAAGTAAAAGCACTGGATGCCGGTGCAAATGATTATGTGACCAAACCCTTTGGCGTGCAGGAGCTCTCGGCACGTTTGCGTGCGCTATTGCGCCTGCGACCTGAAGAAGGCCAGCTGGCCGTATTTGATGACGGAATACTGAAAATTGATCTGGCACGTCGACAAATTACGCGTAACGGCGATGCCGTGGTATTGACGCGCAAGGAATGGTCATTGCTCAACTTGTTATTGCGACATGCCGGTCGTGTCGTCACCCAGCCACAGCTGCTGCGTGAACTCTGGGGCCCAACGCATGAAGAAGACACGCATTATCTGAGAATACTGGTCGCCAAGTTGCGAACAAAACTTGGTGACGATGCCGCCGCACCACGCTATATACACACCGAAGCGGGTGTCGGCTTGCGGTTTCTGGCGGCGATGTAATTTTGTTTGCAATTTGATTCTGTTCCGCGCAGGCGGAAGCGCCTTTCAACAGTGTAGCTTGTCAATCCAGTGCCTTTGCTTTGATCCCGCAGGGGCGATTCATGAATCGCCCCTGCGGGATTTCTTTGGCATTCGGGGATGACGACACCGATAAAGAAATATCAACTCAATAATTTGAGTCGATACAAGGCTTCCAACGCCTGCTTGGGCGTCAGTTCATCGGGATCAATGGCCGCCAATGCATCGCTTACCGGCGATGGTTTAACGAACAATCCCATCTGCTGCGGTTGTTCCAGAGATTGCGGAGACAATTCGCTGGCGTGCGATGGCCGCGCTTCAAGTTCGGCCAATGTCCGTTTGGCGTGTTGAATGACACTGCGAGGCAGGCCTGCGAGTGCCGCTACCTGCAAACCGAAACTGCGATTGGCCGGGCCGTCTTTAACGGCATGCATGAAGACCAGTTTGTCGCCGTGCTCGATGGCATCCAGATGCACATTGGCAATGCCGTGCACGCTGTCGGCCAATGCGGTAAGTTCAAAATAATGCGTTGCAAATAATGTGTAGGCGCTGTTTTTTTCCGCCAGATGCTGTGCACAGGCTTCGGCAAGCGAGAGGCCGTCATAAGTCGATGTGCCGCGACCAATCTCGTCCATCAATACAAGCGAGTTTTGCGTTGCGTGATGCAGGATGTAACTGGTTTCCGACATTTCCACCATGAAAGTCGATTGCCCGCGCGCAAGATCATCACCAGCACCGATGCGGGTCAGGATGCGATCAATCGGGCCAATGCGCGCGGCACTCGCAGGCACATAACTGCCGATGTGTGCGAGCAAAACAATCAAGGCATTTTGCCGCATATAAGTCGATTTACCGCCCATGTTCGGGCCGGTGATAATCAACATGCGGCGGTTTTCGTGCAACTGCAAATCATTGGGCTCGAACGGCTCGCTGCGAACGGCTTCCACCACCGGGTGGCGGCCACGTTCAATATGAATGCCGGGATTGTCGATCAATTCCGGGCAAGCCCAATCAAGCGCCTGTGCCCGTTCGGAAAAACATGCCAGCACATCCAGCTCGCTTAATGCGGCTGCACATTGCTTGAGTAACTCAAGATTTTCATTCAGGGCATCAAGTAAATTTTCATACAAAAATTTCTCGCGCGACAAGGAACGGTCTTTTGCCGACAACACTTTGTCTTCGAAGCTTTTCAGTTCTTCGGTGATGTAACGCTCGGCGCCGGTCAGCGTCTGGCGGCGCGTGTAATGCGTTGGTGCCTTGACCGACTGGCCTTTGCTGATTTCAATGTAATAACCGTGTACGCGGTTGTAGCCGACTTTCAATGTCGGAATTCCGGTCGCGGCTTTTTCGCGAATTTCCAGATCAATCAGGAATTGGTCGGCATTGGTTGCCAACGCGCGAAGTTCGTCGAGTTCGGCATCGAAGCCATTGGCAATCACGCCGCCATCGCGCAACAAAACCGGCGGTTGCATGTTGATTGCCGCTTTTAATAATGTTGCCTGTACATCGTGTTGGCCAAATTGCGAAAGCAATGTTTTCAGTCTTGGTGAATCCAGCGATTCAAGCGACCGACGCAAATCCGGCAGGCTCAACAAGGCATCACGCAGGGTGCTCAAATCGCGTGGGCGTGCAGAACGCAATGCCACTCGCGCAAGAATCCGCTCGATATCGCCGATCGCGCGAAATTGTTCACGCAAGGCTTGCTCGCTGCGGCTTTCAATCAGCGTTTTTACTGCGTGCAAGCGTTCATTGATCACGGCGCGATTCTGCAAGGGGCGATGCAGCCATCGTCGCAGCAGGCGGCCTGCCATCGGTGTGACGGTGGAGTCGAGAACGCCAAGCAAGGTGTGCTCGATACGTCCATCGGTGCGCGAATCCAATTCGAGGTGTCGGCGTGTTGCTGCATTCATCGCGATGCTGTCGTCGGAAGATTCCAGAACGATATTGGAGATATGCGGCAGGCGTTGTTTCTGGGTTTCTTCAACGTAAGCCAGCAAGGCGCCAGCTGCGCCAATGGCCAAAGGCAAATTCTCGATGCCGAAGCCACTCAGGTCATGCAGTGAAAAAAATCGCAGTAATTGTCGACGGCAGGTTTCGCTGTCGAACAACCACGGTGCACGTCGACGCACACCGGTAGAGCCCTGCAAAAAAGCCGGTAAACCTTCTTCATCCGGAATCAGTATTTCTGCCGGATCCAGACGCGCAAGTTCTGCCTGCAGGGCATCTTCATTGGCCACTTCGTTGACCAGAAAACGACCGGCCGATAAATCGGCCCACGCCAAACCAAAACCGCCGCCTTTGGAAAGAGTGCCTCCGCGTGAGATCGATAGCAGCAAATTATCGCGACGTTCCTGCAGCATCGCTTCATCCGTCACCGTACCCGGCGTCACGATGCGAACGACTTTGCGTTCGACCAAACCTTTCGCCAGTGCCGGGTCGCCAATTTGTTCGCAGATCGCCACCGATTCACCCAGCGACACCAAACGCGCGAGATAACCCTCGGCCGCGTGATAGGGAACCCCGCACATGGCTATCGGTTGTCCTGCGGAATTCCCGCGTTGCGTCAGCGTGATATCAAGCAGTTTTGCCGCTTTACGCGCATCGTCGTAAAACAGCTCGTAGAAGTCGCCCATGCGGAAAAACAGCAAAATGTCCGGATAGTCGGCTTTTGCTGTAAAAAATTGCCGCATCAGCGGCGTGTGTTGGCTTAAATCGGACTGACTCATTAAATATCCGCAACAGCATGGCTTTCGTCTGCAAGGCCCACTATTCTAATGGAATGAATGACACCGCCGACGATAAAATGATTTACGACGACGCCAGCCTGCATGATCTGGCAGAGCGGGTAGGCAGCGCGCTCAAAGCGGCGCATCAAAGCCTGGTGACTGCCGAAAGTTGTACTGGTGGCTGGATAGCCAAGATGATCACGGATATTCCCGGCTGCTCGGACTGGTTTGAAGCCGGCATGGCGGCCTACAGTTACGAAGCCAAGCAGGCCTTGCTCGGCGTAAGGCCGGAAACCCTGATGCAATTTGGTGCCGTTAGCCGTGAAACCGTCATTGAAATGGTGTCGGGCGCGATGATTACTTCAGGCGCCAGTGTATCGGTGGCCGTTACCGGTATTGCCGGGCCAAGTGGCGGTACCGAAGATAAGCCCGTTGGTACTGTATGGATTGGCTGGAAACGCCGTGGCGGTTACCCGATCGCCGAAGTTTTCCATTTCGGGGGCGACCGTGAAGCCGTGCGTCGCCAGACCGTCGCCATGGCTTTAAGGGGCGTCTTGAAATTGGCATCCTGAGAGTCTGGCCTGTTCGCCTTTAGAAGTGCGTTTTTGCTCAATAGTTGCCTTGGCCATTTTGGCCTGCCGCTTTTTGCTAAATCATCAGGAGCTCTTCATGTCCCGTAAAACGATCAAACCCGCATACCTGATGGCGATGATTGCCGTCATTGCCGTTACACCGGCTTCAAGCCAGCAAAATAAGGCGCCGAAAACCCAGGTCTGGATTGATGTTGCCACCAATAGCTTTGCCGGTATGCCGGACATGGGCCCCATCGGTGGTTTGGCGATGGGGATGTTCGGTGGCAAGAAGGGTAGCAATACCTATGGTGCAACTCGCTACGGCGGAATGCCGGGGCAATATCTGGATATTGCCGTATTGAATACGCCCAAGCCCGGGATGCCTGCCGACCAGGCTATCCCCTCCGGTCTGAAGCTCGGTCAAAGTCTTGAGTTGCTTCCTTACAAACCGGTCGTGAGAAAAGAAGGTGGACCAGGTCATTACGAACCCGGTGAAATCAGGGATTTCAAAACCCGCATTCTGATTTACTGGGGTTGCGGTTCGACGATTCGGAAAGGCCAGCCGCGTGTCATCGAGATCAGTTCACAAGACGGCAAGGTAAAAGCCAGCGGCGCCATGCAGGGACGCTATGCGCCCGACCGCACGGCGAATGTCGGCCCTGGCTATGTCACCTGGCCAAATGAAAAAAACCATCAGAATGTGCCTAATGGTGCTTCACTCATCGGTGATCACAACATCACCGGAGATGGCATTCCTGCATCCCTGAAATTTCATCTGGAAAACAATCAGGATTTCATGCCGAAGATCAATTTGCGAAGTGCCGGCGATCTAAACTCCGGCATCACCTGGAACTGGCAATCAATCGATCAGGCGCGTGGTTATTTCCTCAATGCTTTCGGCCAGCAAGGCGATGCCAATGTGATTTGGAGCAGCGCAGAAACGGCTGATGCCGGTTCGGGCATCATCGATTATCTGCCGCCAGCCACCGTCGAAAAATGGATTAGGGAAAAAGTGCTTCTCGGACCTGAAGTAAAAAGCTGCGCCATGCCAAAAGGCATTTTTGAAGCGAACGACGAACATAAGGATAGTGGCGGTGGCGGCATGTTACGGATGATTGCCTTCGGCCCGGAAACCCATTTTGTCTATCCGCCGAAACCTGCCAATCCAAAAACGCCCTGGGATCCGGAGTGGAATGTCAGGGTTCGGGTGAAATCCACCACGATGTTTCCGATTGGCATGAGCATGTCCGGCGACGAGGAACAGGATGATCAGGGCGATGGCAAGCCCAGGAAGAAAAAAAGCCTGTTGAAAAATATTTTCGGAAATTAGGATATTCCGCCAAAACCGAAAAAGCCCGGTACCGTCACGCCCGGGCTTTTTTATGGATGCCGATATGTTTCTTTCGAAATATTGACCAACTCTTCACTTTCCAGCGATTTTGCTTGTCGGATACCTTCATTCAGGTAGTAAGATTGGCGCATGAAAAACCATCTGAATCGTCTGATTTTTGTTCTCGCCGCCGTGTTCAGTACGGTGTCTTTTGCCGGGCCCGGGCATTACATCGTAGTGACACTCGATGACAGCGGAAAAGTACAGCCGGTATTTTATCGTGCCGTAAATTTTTCCGCAGAACGCTCGGTCAGCACGATGCAGATGAAATCGACGCAGCATGATGCCGACCATCTATTCATCAGCGGCAATAATTGGGACGACATCGCCGAAGTGCCGCGTTTCATACGCGGCGAGTTCGCAGCCGATGGTGTGGATGGCGAGATAAAGTCGTATCAAGTCGAACAACAGGAACGCTCGTTTGCCGTACGCATTCCGGCCAATGCCGGTAACAACATCAAGATTGATTACATGGGCGTGCACTCGGAATTGGACGTCCAGAAGATTGCAGCGAATGCTTCACGATTACCGCTGGCCAACATGGAACTGAAAAACACCAAGGCCTTTACCAACTCGGCCAATCGGGTCGATATTCTTGTTTTTGGCGATGGCTATAAAGTTTCGGAGCAAAACACTTTCAATACCGATACCGAAAACCTGCGTACTTCGATGTTCAATTATTCGCCTTACAAGCAATACGCCAATATGGTGAACTGGACTACCAGCTTTACGGCGTCGGGCCAGTCGGGCGCCGACCACCCGCCGTACCAGGCCAATTGCACAACTTCGAGTTGTTGTGCCGACACTGCAGCACAATCCGACCCCAAGGCCGCTGGTGCCGGCACCTTTGTGACCACCGCCTATGACGGGAAATTTTGCACCTCGCAAATTCATCGATTAGTCACCATCAACAGCACGAAAGTGTATGCAGCGGCGAGCTCGTTTCCCGATTGGGACCAGCTGATAGTTTTGATGAACGATTCCGTCTACGGAGGATCCGGCGGCAGCATTGCCGTGACCACGACCAACGTCAACGCAAGACTCATCGTCATCCATGAGTACGGCCACACCTTCCATGATCTGGCGGATGAATATGATTCGCCTTATCCCGGGTTCCCTGCCTGCAGCGATACCACCAGCCCGGCCTGCGAAGTCAATGTAACAAACCAGACGACGCCTTCATTGATCAAGTGGAAAAGCTGGATCGCGCCGACCACGCCAATCCCCACCACCAGCGGAACCGCCATCGGTTTGTTTCAGGGCGCGCGATACCAGACTTCGGGAATGTATCGGCCGGCGAATACCTGTGGCATGCGTGTCTTGGGTGCCGAGTTTTGTTCGATTTGTGCGCAAGCCTACGTGCTCAAACTTTATCGAGGTGGTTGGGGTACGCCATCTGCCGGCATCGATCTGATCGAGCCCGGTAGCGAAGTGCCATCGGCTTCGGGCAATGTTGCCTACACCGTGGGTAACACATTGAATTTCAGTGCAACCGTATTGCGGCCAGCGCCCGATACGTTGAGCATGCAGTGGTATCTCGATGGCATCGCACAAGTGGGTGCCACCAATACCAGTTTCAATTTCCAGCAACTCGTCGCAAGCCCGGCGACAAGAACCCTGGAGTTGCGTGTTACCGATAATTCTCCATTGGTAAAGGCCGAAATGGCGGGTACCGATATGGTGCATTCGCGAGTTTGGACAATTCAGGTAAGCGCGCCAACGCCGCCATCTCTTTCGATTAACGACGTTTCGGTGACGGAAGGAAATTCCGGTGTCGTGCTTGCCAACTTTACGCTTAGCCTTTCCAGCCCCGCGCCGTTTGGCGGTGTAAGTTTCAATGTCGCGACCACCGGCATGTATTCGAATGGAAATGCGGCAACGGCAGGTAAAGATTATTCAGCCGTGCAAGCATCTGCCAAAACCATTGTGCAAGGCCAAAGCAGCGCAAACTTCGCCGTGAAAATAATCGGTGACAGAATTTCCGAACCCAATGAAGTTTTCGGCGCTCGTTTAAGCAACGTCGTCGGCGCCACTGTTTCGGATGACCTGGGTGTTGCGATCATCGTGGATAACGATGTCAGCCATTTGCTGGGCGACGGAAATAGTGCGGGGCCGGTGGCATCGGCAAACACTCCGGCAATTGGAAATTCGCAGCTGCAATGCCAGGCTTTAAAAAAACAGATTGCCGACATCGAGGCAAAAGTGGCGGCCAATCGCCTAAAAGAAGCCGAAGGCGTTAGTAGCATTTTGCGATTGGAGACCAGGCGCAGTGCGGCCGGGTGCCGGTAATCAGCGCTGCGCTAGAAGTTAACTTACTGATATTCATAGGTAAAGTTGGTTTTTCCCGGCAATTCAATATTAGTTGTTGACAGCGGGAATTTTGTTAGTAGTATTACTACTAATGGAAATCACCGAAAACCAGCAAGCCATCCTGAACTTCATTGCCGAGCGCATTGAGCAAGATGGCGGCTCGCCATCCCAGACCGAAATCGCCAATGCCTTCGGCTTTCGCGGTGTCCGGGCAGCGCAATACCATCTCGATATTCTGGAGCAGGCCGGCTACATCCGTCGCCTACCGGGCCAGGCACGCAGTATTCGTTTATGCCACCCTGAAGCAGCAGAATCTGCCGAAGATGTCGAAATTCCGCTAAGCACCAAAAACCAATCGGCAGATGCATTGCGCTTGCCGGTACTTGGCCGTGTCGCTGCCGGCTTGCCAATCGGTGCCGATATCACCGGCGAAGATTATGTCTTGCTCGACCGCGTGTTCTTCTATCCCTCACCCGATTACTTATTAAGAGTGCAGGGTGACTCGATGCGCGATGACGGTATTTTCGATGGTGACCTGGTCGGCATTCATCGCACCAACGAAGCCAAGTCCGATCAAATTGTTGTCGCCCGTATTGATGAAGAAATCACGATCAAACGTTTGAAGATTGGCAAAAACGGCATCCGTTTATTGCCGCGCAACCCCGATTTCGCACCGATTGAAGTGCGCCCCGATCAGGACTTCGCGATTGAAGGCTTGTACTGCGGTTTGATCAGGTCGTCACGATGAACATGATGGCTAGGACACGTTATATATCCCTACATTCGCAGGCGGCATCGCCTGACAAAGCATCGGGATTTACGCCTGCATCCACCTATCTTTGCCTGTGGCAAATTAATTTCAAGCCGGTCTCAGCTTATGCGACAAGTGCCCAATACACTTCTTTACACCAAATATTAGACACATAAGGAATTTCGCAATGGCAATCGACGAAAATAAAAAACGCGCTCTGACTGCAGCACTGGCCCAGATTGAAAAACAATTCGGCAAGGGCACAGTCATGATCATGGGCGACAAAGCCATTGAAGCCGCCGACGTTATCAGCACCGGTTCCCTGATGCTCGACATGGCACTTGGCATAGGCGGCTTGCCGAAAGGCCGCGTGATTGAAATCTACGGGCCAGAATCTTCGGGTAAAACCACACTGACATTGCAAGTCATTGCCCAATGCCAGAAAGCCGGTGGCACTGCCGCTTTCGTCGATGCCGAACATGCACTCGATCCTAACTACGCTTCCAAACTCGGCGTGAAAGTAGACGACTTGCTGGTCTCGCAACCTGATACCGGTGAACAAGCACTGGAAATCGTCGACATGCTCGTACGTTCGAATGCCGTTGATATCGTTGTGGTCGATTCGGTCGCCGCACTCACACCACGCGCCGAAATCGAAGGCGAAATGGGCGAGCTGCAAGTAGGTTTGCAAGCGCGTTTGATGAGTCAGGCGCTGCGCAAGCTCGCCGGTAATATCAAGCGTAGCAACTGCATGGTGATTTTCATCAACCAATTGCGCATGAAGATCGGGATGATGATGCCAGGCCAGAATCCTGAAACCACTACTGGTGGTAATGCACTGAAATTCTACGCTTCCGTGCGTCTGGATATCCGCCGTATCGGTTCGGTGAAAAAAGGCGATGAAATCATCGGCAACGAAACCAAGATCAAAGTTGTCAAAAACAAAATGGCGCCTCCGTTCAAGCAAATCGTTACAGAAATTCTGTACGGCGAAGGTATTTCCCGCGAAGGCGAAATCATCGACCTCGGCGTGGATGCGAAATGCGTAGAAAAAGCTGGCGCCTGGTACTCGGCACTCGGTGAGCGTATTGGCCAAGGCAAGGAAAATGCCCGTCAGTACCTGAAAGACAATCCGAAAATGGCAGCCGCCCTGGAAGTCAAGATTCGGGAAAAACTGGCACCGAAGATCGTGCCGAAAAAAGACAGCGAAGAAGCAACAGAAGCTTAAGTAGTTCTTATGGCAAAACAGCGAGAAGAACCTTCCGCCTACCAGCGAGCCCTCGCCTTGCTGGTCAGGCGGGAGCACTCCCGCAAGGAACTTGGCCGCAAGCTGAAAGCCAAGGGTATCGAACGTGAAGACGCCGATACCGCTTTGGACAAACTGAACAAGCAAGACTTCCAGAATGACGCGCGCTTCGCCGAAGTGCTGGCGCGCTCCCGGGTTTCCGCCGGTTATGGCCCATCCCGCATCCGAGCCGAACTCGGCACCCACGGCCTCAGCCGTGACGATATCGATAACGCCATGGAAATCATCGAAACCGATTGGGCAGCCACCGCCCTCGAGCTGATTTCCCGGAAATACGGCAACAAAGATCTGTCCGACCAGGCCGTCCGACGAAAAGCCACAGACTTCCTGCTACGCCGGGGCTTCGACCAGAAGACCGCATTTGCTGCGACCAAGCTAAGCAATCACGTGCTGGATGAATAGGGCTTCGCGTCCGAACAACTGTTGATATAAAAAAGTCGCCGTCTTCCCGGCGAAAGCCGGGACCCAGAACCATCTACGAAGCAGTATCTCGATGACGCGTTGAACTCAACTTCTGGACCCCGTTTTTCAACGGGTTGACGTTCTTAAAATTATGAAAATATTGCGTCGTCCCCGCGCAGGCGGGGACCAGCACCGCATAAAGTTACGGGATCCCCGACAAGAGCATTCGGGGATGACGGGATATCTAGGCCCGAGGCTTTGCATCCGGTCGGCATAAAAATCCGCCAAAACCATGAGCCTGCACAGATTTTTAGAGCCCTAACAGCCTCTTGCCTGATATCCTAAGCACCTATCTTGTCGACTTGAAAACTCGGTTCCCACCCGGCATCTTGCCTGGTTGCCGAGACAGCCCCTTTTGCTTAAGAACTCAAACCCATGACCCAGCCCGCCCCAGTTTCCACCTCCGACATTCGCCAATCGTTTTTGAAATTCTTCGAATCCAAAGGCCACACGATTGTTGCATCGAGCCCGTTGGTTCCGGGCAACGATCCAACTCTGCTGTTCACCAATGCCGGCATGGTGCAATTCAAGGATGTCTTTCTGGGTGCGGACAAACGCAGCTACAAGCGCGCGGTGTCCTCGCAGCGTTGCGTCCGTGCCGGCGGCAAGCATAACGATCTGGATCAAGTCGGCTATACCGCACGTCATCACACCTTTTTTGAAATGCTCGGCAATTTCAGTTTCGGTGATTACTTCAAACACGATGCCATTACCTACGCTTGGGAATTATTGACCGAGGTTTGGAAACTGCCGAAAGAGAAATTGCTGGTTACCATCTACCACACCGATGATGAAGCCTTCGAAATCTGGAACAAGGTCGTTGGTCTGCCACCGGAAAGAATTATCCGTATCGGCGATAACAAGGGCGCGCCTTACGCCAGCGACAACTTCTGGCAAATGGCCGATACCGGCCCTTGTGGTCCGTGCACCGAAATTTTCTACGATCACGGCGCTCATATTCCGGGCGGCCCTCCGGGTTCGCCGGATGAAGACGGCGATCGCTTCATCGAAATCTGGAACAACGTGTTCATGCAGTTCGACCGTCAGCCCGACGGCACCTTGTTGCCGTTGCCTGCGCCTTGCGTCGATACTGGCATGGGTCTGGAACGCGTTGCCGCGGTGCTGCAACACGTGCATTCCAATTACGAAATCGATTTGTTCCAGCACCTGATCAAGGCTGCTGCGAAAATCACCGACACCACCGATCTGGAAAACAAATCGCTGCGCGTGATTTCCGATCATATTCGTGCCTGTTCCTTCCTGATCGTCGACGGCATTCTGCCTTCGAACGAAGGTCGTGGTTATGTGCTGCGCCGGATCATCCGTCGTGCCGTTCGCAATATCTGGAAACTCGGCGCATTGAATGTCGAAGGCCAGTTCTGGCGCATGGTGCAACCGCTGGTCGAAATGATGGGCGATGCCTATCCGGAATTGAAATCGAAACAGGCGTTGATCGAACAAGCCCTGAAAGCCGAAGAAGCCGCATTCGCATCCACACTCGATGCCGGCATGCAGCGTCTGGAAAATTCCCTGAAAGCCAGCGGCAATAAACTCGATGGCGAACAACTGTTCCAGATGCACGATACCTACGGCTGCCCGCCGGATTTGATCATCGACATCTTGCGCGAGAAAAACGCCACGCTGGCCGACAACGCCGAAGCAACCTACGAAACCCTGATGGAAGAGCAGCGCACCCGCGCACGTTCGGCAGGCAAGTTCGCCGGCCAAACCGGTTTGCCTGCAGAACTCGTTGCATCTTTGCACGCGACCGAATTTCTCGGTTACGAAACCCTCGAAGAAGACAGCTGCAAAGTCGTCGCACTCGTCAAAGACGGCAAGCCGGTTCAATCCATCGAAAGCGGTGACGATGCCATCGTGATTCTCAATCGCACACCGTTCTACGCCGAATCCGGCGGTCAAAGTGGTGATAGCGGCGTATTGCTCGATGCCGGTTCCGATCATTTCGATGTCAGCGATACCATCAAGATTTCCGCCATCTTCCACGGTCATGTCGGCAAGCTGAGCAAAGGCGCGTTGAAAGTCGGCGACAAGGTTTCCGCACGCGTCAATCAGGAACGTCGCCAGGCGATTGTGTTGAATCACTCGGCCACGCATTTGCTGCACGCCGCTTTGCGCACGGTGCTTGGCACCCACGTCTCCCAGAAAGGTTCGTTGGTTGCTCCGGATCGTTTGCGTTTCGACTTCTCGCATTTCCAGGGGATTACGCAAGACGAACTTTCGAAAATCGAAAAAATGGTCAACGAAGAAATTCGCCGCAACCCGGAAGCCGAAGTGCACCACATGGGCATGGACGACGCGATTGAATTCGGCGCCATGGCCTTGTTCGGCGAAAAATACGGCGAGCGCGTTCGCGTCTTGAAGATGGGCGATTTCTCGACCGAACTGTGCGGCGGCACGCACGTGCACCACACCGGCGATATCGGTGTATTCAAGATTATTTCCGAAGGCGGCATCGCAGCCGGTGTTCGCCGTATCGAAGCGGTAACGGGCGAGGGCGCTCTGCAATATTTTGCCGATCAGGAAAAGCAACTCGACGAAGCTGCAGAACTACTGGGTGCAAAAGGCGATGATGTCATCGACAAACTCAAGGCTTTGCTCGATCACCAGAAAAAACTCGAACGCGAACTGAAAACCATCAAAGCCAAAGCAGCCGCCGGTGCGGCAATCGAATTGGTGAGTAGCGCTATCGAGATCAATGGCATCAAGATCCTCGCCGCCCGTCTCGAAGGCCTCGATACCACCGGCCTGCGTGATGCCGTCGAAACGCTGAAAAGCAAACTTGGCGATTCAATTATTGTTCTGGCCTCGGCCGACAACGGCAAAGCTGCCCTTATTGCCACCGTGCAGGGCTCGGCCCTCGGCAAAGTCAAAGCCGGCGAATTGCTGACCCATGTGGCCAGCCAGGTTGGCGGCAAAGGTGGCGGTCGGCCCGATGCTGCCCAGGGCGCAGGCAACGACGGCCCGGCCCTGATCACCGCCTTGAACGGCGTTACCGACTGGGTGTCGGCACGCCTGAATTGACCGTAGGGGCGATTCATGAATTGCCCCTTCGCGTTCACAGCAACGGCGCTGGATCCCCGCCTGCGCGGGGAAGACGATGTCCTAATAGTGAAAATCCCCCTAAAATTCAACCAAATGGGCCCGAAAACCGATGTTTTCGGGCCTTTTCATTGCAAGTCGACGTGAGCCGCACTAACATCGAATCAAGCTGAACAAGCGGGAACCGCGCGGAGTGGGATGCGCGGACCGGTATACGGACGTATCGGGAGGGAGATGCATGCTAATTTTGACTCGCAGGGTGGGAGAAACCCTGATGATTGGTGATTCAGTCACCGTAACGGTGCTGGGCGTCAAAGGTAACCAAGTGCGGATCGGAATTACCGCACCCAAAGACGTGGCGGTACACCGCGAAGAGATATTCCAGCGCGTCGATAAAGCAGGCGCGAAGGAAGAATCAAACAAAACAGACGACGTTTAAGGTTTACCGACAAGCAGGTAATCCGTTAAACTACTCGTCCCGAGAGGCTTGACCGTTTCTTCGGTAAGTCGGGAATGACCCGATGCAACAACTTTTTGGAGAGATGCCCGAGTGGCCGAAGGGGCTCCCCTGCTAAGGGAGTATGGGCTTTAACTCCCATCGAGGGTTCGAATCCCTCTTTCTCCGCCAGATACGAAAATGCCCCCGGAAGGGGGCTTTTTTGTGGAGGATTGAAATGCATAATCCTGGACACCCAAGATTTGGACTAGCTGACTTAATCGAATCGAACAAACGCAAAACCTGAGTTTTTCTCGATTCGATTTATCCAATTAATTTCTATCGCCCACACTTCATTCTCCCGTGACCGGGAAACACGACTTCGGTCAGCTCAGGCTTTCTGTAATTGCCGTGTAATGCCGATACCTTTGAGCCAGCGTTGTCCGATGGCTTCTGCTTTTTCCATAAGTTGTTCGGTGGTGCCAATCATTCGCCAATATCCCGAACCCACTGCTTTCACCTGTGTAGGCCAATGCGCGGGACTGCAACCGGTTTTGTTGAGTACAGCGGGTGCATGTTTTGGGATGGCGCCTTTCTTGTCGGGCCGGACTAGTTGGCCGGTCCATTGCACTAGCTCGATGTATTGGCCTTGTTTCAATGACAACGCTGGTGCCAGTCCGATCAGGGGTTTTAATCGTTGCTGGGCTTTTATTTCATCATTACGACAGTTCATTACCCGTTGTTGAATGCTGGTGTGATGGCTGTGATCCAAACGCACCGTCATGCCGGCACGGATTGGATTGAGATCTACGTAGGTCATGGCAGCCAGTACCGCACGTTCATCGGCCAGTACTTGGCATTTGAAGCGGCCTTCCCAAAAACGGCCCGTACACGAATCTTCGCCATTGGCGGCACGGGCGATGGGCTCATTAATGCAGCGCATCAACCAGGACAAGGAACACAGGCGTTGTCGTAGCAAGGCCAAACGCGATGGGTTCTTGAGGAGTTTCTGAACACGGTGCTCGTTGTCTTGATCACGACAGGGAAAGAGTTGGCACCAACGTTGAGCGACTTCATCATCAGACCAACGCAGCGCTGCATCGACATCCACATGCACGACAATATGCAGATGGTTACTCATGACGGCATAACCGTAGATGCCGATGGAAAAGCAAGTGGCGACTTCCTGAAGACGTTGCTCGACCCACGCCTTGCGATGGCTGTAATCAATAGAAGAGTAGGGATCGATACCACACAACCACGCGCGTCGAACACAGCGTGATACGCAGTGATAATTGCTGGAAGCGTGATCGGAAACGAAGAGGGAACGAGCGGTAGCCATGATGCATTATGGCGAGCAGCGATAAGCAGGAATGTAGGAAAAATCTGAATGTATCGTCAGGAGATATGGGTTTGATGGGTGTCTGTAGATGACGGTCTGTCGGTCTGTAGATGACGTCCTGTAGATGACGTCGATAAAGCGCCAGATCCAGCGCTAGATTCGAACAGTGACCGGTTGAACGGCGTCAAGACGTAATGGCTAGTGTGGCATTTCTGAAGCTAGGACCTGAACATTCACGGTGAAATACCAAAAGCCCGTTTCCGCATTAAGGAGAAAAACATGGAAAAAACTACTCGGTTCCCTATGAAAGTCTTTGTCGGTCGCGAAATAGAAGTCGATTCCCTTGAAGCATTGCAACACCTGGCGAAAAGTCTGGAAGGAAAAGAGGGCCATCTTGAGTTCAAAACGGCAGAGGACGGCGAAAGTGCACGAGCCGCCAAAGATTGCCGGATGGTAACCGAATTCAACGCCTTCGAAACCGATTATCGAAACGAATACACCAATGTTGGGACGATCGTGCGTACATGCATGTATCAACGCACGGTTCGTACCGAATCCTGGGAGTGTACCGATGGTTCCTCTTTCGAATGTGTAAAGTCTATAGGCCCTTGGCAAAAGACTGGTGTTTGCCTGCCTTAATAAGGACGGAAGCAGCAATCAAAAATCATGTTGATGTAGCGCACTGTTGTGGACATCCACTGAACCGGATGCCCGATGCTTCGGTGAGGGTTTTCTTGAATGCGGGTTAAAGCCATGGTCAAAGGCAACAAACCATGGCATCCCATTATCTTTTCAAACTTTGCTTCGAGATGCGGTTGCGATGAATCGTGCTTGTGCTACTCGTCTGACGGAGTGATTGCTTTCTGGCGTTCTTCCCACAGTGCTGATTTGAAATAGCGTTGCAAGTGATGATCGGCTCCGACAGCAACGCCGGCACCGCTCCAGATTGAATTGTTGCCCGAATTATCTGGCAAGGTGGCACCGCAGACGTGATAACGATCTGCTGCATCAATCTGTTGCAGCTTTATGCTTCCCGTTAAAGTCCAGTCGCCCGGTGCTATTCGCGACCAAAGACGATTGTTGCTGTCGAGTGCAAACATGGAGGCATCGCTGCCTATTGCCACGTCGAGCATTGCACCGGATGTTGGTGACACGACAGCCTGCCATCCGCTGCCATTGAAGAAGAATAGCTTGCCGCTGGAGTCCAGTCCGGCGATGTATTGCGATGAGCCAACCGAGACCTTCTGCATTTTGCCAGGAATGGGTTGCCAGTTGCTGCCATCGAAGCCCCAGATACCTTGGCTCTTGTCGACCCCCCACAGTGTTCCATCGGTACCTGCAGAGATGGATGCAAAATTGCTACCGGCAATTTTCTGCCAGGTGCTACCGCCCCATTGCAGGTAACTACCGGTCTGTACATCGAGCACATACATCTTGTGCGCGTTAATAGCGATGGTGTCCATTGTGCGATTTGGAAACGTAAGCGATTGCCAGGCCGCGAAGCCTGCCAACCGACTGACCGGCTGACCATCGACCAACAGCGTACCGTCTGCTGCAAGACCAGCAGAGGCGCATGGGCCAACTCCTTCGATAGGTTGCCAGGCGTTGCCGCCGAGCATCCACAGGGAGCCGAAATCCCAACCATAGACGACCCCTGAATTTCCCGCGACGATGCCAAAAAGGCTTGGTGTATTTTCGGCGACGACTTTCCATGCGGCACCGTCGAAATACAAGGTGCGATTGTCGTTCGACTGGATCCAGACTGTGCCGTCCGGTGCGATAGATATCCATTGTGCATTCGGCGCGCCGGCCACTGGCGCGAATGTTGTGCCATTCCATTTGTACGGCGCACCCGGGCCGCCCCACCAGCCACTGGTATTGTCTATTGTCCAGACGTTTCCGGCATCGCCCACCGCGATGAATAATGCCGTCGCGCCACCGGTTGGTCGCTGTTGCCATTGTCCGTTCGACCATTCGAACAGATTGCCGTGGTCGTCAACACCCCAAGTGCTGCCGTCGGCACTGGTGCTGACATGCCACATTGGTGTCCACGGTGCAGGCTGATAAGGCGTGTTGACGAGTTGGTACACATCACCGTTGGCGCTAAGACCGAAGATGGAATTGACGTTGCCCACTGCGATGTACGTCAGCGCTTGCGATGCTTCGGGCTGGACCGAGGCATTGCCGAGATATCTCAGTGCCTGATTGGCGTCATTCAATGCCCAGAAGGAACCATCGTTGCCATTTGAAGCCATTACATACTTCGACATGTACTACCCCGGAGTTTTTGAAAAGAATTGTTCGGATCGGCCGCATGGTGACGAAGGGCTTAGCAAAAAATGTCGGCAATGACCTGGCTCTACTTGTTTGGCCGTTAACAGTGTGCGCTGGAAAATCGCGCACTATATACGTCCCCGTTACTCTATGTGTATACGCAAAGTGAAAAGAATCGCGGACACTGTTTCGTGCAGCCCTCGCGCGATCCAGGTCTTGCGATGGCTGTAATCGATGGAAGAATAGGTATCGATAATCGATACCGCATAATAAGCACGCGCGCCGGACGCAACACGACTCGCAGTGATTATTGCCGGAAGCGTGATCGGAAACGAAGAGACAACGAGCGGTAGCCAGGATGCATTATTGCGAGTGACCATGATCAGAACTGTAGGGATAATCTGAATCCCATGTCCGGCGTTATGGGTTTGGTGGGTGTCCGCTACCGGAGCTACCGGAGCCTCCGCTACCGGAGCCGTACAAAGCAGGATAAAGTCTGTACATCAATTTCTTCTGAATATGGCAGCAGCTTTTTAAAATGCCGCAATTCAAAAAACATGGCTGAAAATACATCCAATCCCGTTGCTCTTTTTGCGAACTCCGAACAACTTCGCCGTGATGGCTATGTCTTGCTGCGCGCTGGCATCCCGGCGCCATGGCTGGACGAGCTTTGCACGGTATTTGATGATGGTGTTAAACTGGGAGATCAATGGCCTGTGCCGCGTGGTGCGGATTGGCGGCACGCCTTAGTGGATTTATCGCCAATAGTGCAGTCCGTGTGCCGCTTGACGTCGCTTGTGTCAGCCGTCGGCACACTCATCGGTGAACGTTTTTTTCTTGCGCAGGTGGAAGGACGTGAACCTTTGCCTGGCGGCGGACATCAGGGGCTTCATCGCGATCTTTCGGCACAGCGGCCAGGTGATACCGTGCTTGCAATCGTTTTCCTCGATGATTACGGCCCCGAGAATGGTGCCACACGCATTGTTCCAGGCAGTCACAGACAAAAGACTTTTGATTTCAATGACGTATCACAAGCCGTGCAAATTTCAGGCGCGGCAGGCGATATTCTAGTATTCGAAGCAGACCTGGTGCATGCGGGTAGCATGAACGTCACTGGCGCGCGCCGGCGCAGTTTGCTGATCAGCTATTTTGCCGAGCCGCTTCTTGAATCACATCTCAAGACTGCACAGCTTCGCAGTGTTCGTATGGGCATATCGTGGTTTTCTCCTTTGGACGTTGAAAAACCATAGTGGGACAATTGTGGACACCCAGCAAGTCCATAACGCCAAGGCCATAAGCTGGGTTGGAAACGCACGCTAAGACATATCAATAATTATAGGGTGCGTTTCTAACGCACCAACGCTTGATGCTTGGCTTTACACCGGATGAAAGATGCGCAAGCATCAGAATAACGGACACCCATCGCTTTCCAGTCCGATTTCCATCGCCGAAATAACCCGACCTTGATGTTGGCTTCCTTAAAGCGAACGATCGAGCTGGTTTATGAAACTTCCCTTTTGCCCAACCAATAACAAGTCAGTGCAAACAAGACCGCCCCCAGCACCGTCGCTAACATCAGGGCCTTTTGCTGCATTTCTGGCGCGCTGCCGTTGACGGCCATCAGGGTGTAGCTCCAGGGGTAGTAGACCCAATATTTCGAGCTGCCCAGTTGCACAATGCCCATGGTGGCGATCACGCCGGTCGCCAGCGGAAATACGATATTCGAGAAGCGCCAGCTGATGGCATGTTGAATGACGAGTATCGGAAAACAGCCGAGTGAAATGGCGAGAACGGCATGCCAAATCGGATATTCAAAGGCGCCCTGCATGGGATAACCCAAAACTGCCAACACCGAGGCGACAAGAAAAATATAAATCGCCAGCAACAGGTTTGCGGCGATGACGAACGCCCAGGCCATGAGTGCTTTTACGATGTACAGCTGTCGCAACGAAATCGGCAAGGCCAGCATCAGGCGCCAGGTTTGGTTCTTGTGTTCATTACCGTTCAACAAGCCCGTGATCAGTGCGATGTACAGGGGCAACATGAAATAGCACCAGAGCGCAGTGCAGGTTTGCCATAGCGCAAACCAGGTCTTTTCGTGGAAGTCGGCGCTGCTCGTTTGTTTGAGTCCAACGCCGAATACCAGCACGACGACCATGAGCGGGCAGACAAGCATCATCAGCAGGGCAAGCGAGCGACGAATCTTAAGCAATTCGACCCGGAACAATTTATTCAGCATGGCCATTCATCGTGATGTCGGTGGATTGCAGGAACCACTGTTCCAGCGATGGTTTCTGATAGGTCGATTCAAACAAGTCCAGGCCGGCGTTTACGATGCTTGCATGAATCAGCCCCGCATTTTTGCGCGATATGCCAGCCAGACGCAGCGTATTGGAGCTGGTGATTTCGGAGTGATAGCCAAGGCTTGCGAGCAACGAGGATGCCCGGTTGGCATCGCCAACATCCAGGCATAAAAATCCATCAAGCTGCGACGCAAGATCGCCGATGGCTGCCTGAAACCGGATGCGACCATCGCGTAACAATGCGAGGTGGCTCGCGGTTTTTTCGACTTCGTCGAGCTGGTGGCTGGAAAAAAAGATGCTGCAGTTTGCCGACGCGGGCAGGTGCATCAGCAAACGACGGATATCATTGATGCCTTCCGGGTCCAGGCCGTTGGTAGGCTCGTCGAGAATCAGCAGTTCCGGTTTGCCAAGCAGGGCATGCGCTAGCGCCAATCGCTGCTTCATGCCAAGCGAATAATGGGCGATCAATGTTTTGCCGGTGTCGCGCAGGCTGACGAGTTCGAGCACCCTGTCTATTTCCTGCTTCGGCAATCCCTTGATCGTGCATCCGATGGAAAGAAATTCGGCCGCAAAAAGATTGGGATACAGGCTTGGGTAATCGATCAGGCATCCGATTCTTTTCAACACTTCAGGCCGCTGCTTTTTAATATCGAAGCCCAGCACGCGGATATCGCCTTTGTCCGCTTTCAGCAGGCCGGTAATCAGCCTGATCGTGGTGGACTTTCCATGCCCGTTGTTGCCGAGAAAAGCAAACAGGCTGTGTTCGGGTACCGTGAGGTTCAGTTCATCCAGAACGTTTCGATGGCCATAGGCTTTGCTGACGCCAGCCATCTCGATTACCGCGCGCGTCATGATTTTCCTTTTCGCAAGTATTGGCTTCTGAAATACAATCCTGGTACAGGTCTTTATACATAAGAGAAAGCCCGTGAGGCAGTGCCGAAAGTATTTGTCGCGATAAAGACCATAAGCTGCGTTTGTTTATTTCAGCAGGTTCTTCTCGAAAAAAGCCAGCACATCCGCATTCATCGTCGCGTGGAAAGTTTTTCGATCGAAATTTCCTTTCTCGGCACAGATAGCCGGTGGTGCCAGTAGGCCGCAGGGGGCAAGAAAAGACATATGTCCGGCCCCGGGAACCGAATGAAATTCCACCTTGCTGCCCAGCGCTTCGCGAACCAATTTCGAATTGGTGGCGTAGGGCACCTTGTCGTCAATATCGCCACTCCAAAGTTGAACCGGAACCTGCACATTGGCAAGACCATTGGGAGCAAACGTAAATGCCAGGCCAGGTGCCGCGACGACGGCAGCCTTGATTCTTGGATCCGGCTGAAAAGCATTGCCCCAATTTTTCGTGTCGGCATTTACCAAAGGAGATTTGGAGAAACGAAGCGCATCGCACACGAACTCGGGTGATGCTTTGCAATGCTTCGGCACGATACTCAGATCGGGCTGTGCACCGACAGTGGTCAACACGGTAAATGCACCGGCGGATAATCCAAACGCACCGATGCGCTGCGGGTTGATGTTTGCGTGGCCGCGCCATTGTTTCAACATGTAATCAACGGTGGCGCGCATTTCCTGATTGCGTCCGCTGTACAAATTGACGGAACCGGCAGCGCTTTGGTCAGCGTAGTTGTCGCCAGTGTGCATCGGTGCGGCGACGACATAACCTGCGTTGGCAAGATATAGCGCCAGGTCCGCATGACTTCCCGGGCCACCCATGTTTCCGTGCGAGATCACGATGAGGGGCAGGTGCATTCCGGACACCGCAGCGGCAGGCGCAACACTCATCATCTGGCCGCCCAGAAATGTGGTGGGTCGCGGACTTGCATTGGTCGGATACCACACGCCGATGGCGAAGGGTTTACCTTCCGCATTGGTCGTCTGTGTAATTTGGAAGCCAACGGGATTTTCGGTGCTGAGCGCGGTCGACATCGCATAACCGACGACAGTCAAAATCAACACTGCAAAGACGATAACTATTCTACGAAGCCATTTCATGATTTTCTCACTGAAGTTATTGTGGTGACATTCCATATCGGGGAAATATCGATGGCGCGATTCGATGCGAACTCTGCCTATTTGACGGATATATTTATAGCATGGGGATATTCCTGCCGAGCAATGCCCAAGGGCATGGTTGCCTTTGGCACAGAATGCAACGAGCCCAATGAAATAGCGGCTTGCATCGGCATTTCCAACTTTTTCCATGGCAGAAATTGACTGTTAATTGTCATTTATGTCAATCGCCGAATGCGAATACTTGATTCCCGGGCAATTGCTGTTCAATGGAGGAATCAACATGCAACATCTAGTCCGTTATTTTTTGGCGCTGACTATCATTGGCACTTCGCTAGTGGATGCGCCTAATGTTTTGGCGACACAGGCCAGAAAACTTTCCCCGGTTATAAATGCCATTTCAAACCAGGCAGAAAAAATTCCGGCATATCGCAATCGTTTTAATCGTACTCGTCCAGTGATTGTCGTGCTGGGTGAAAACAGTGGTACTGAGCTGACCGATTTCGTCATTCCCTATGGCGTGCTGTCGCAGTCCGGTATTGCCGAAGTGTTTGCGGTGGCGATGCAACCCGGGCCAATCACCATGAGACCGGCGCTGCGTATCCAGCCGCAATTGACCGTGGATCAATTTGACCGCCGTTTTCCCGATGGTGCGGATTATGTGATCGTGCCGGCGATGGTGAAGAACGATGATCCGAAAGTGCTGGGCTGGATTACCGCGCAGGCCGGCAAGGGCAGCGTGCTGATGAGTATCTGCGATGGCGCACTCGTGATGGCCAATGCCGGTTTGTTGCGCGATCATCGCGCTACGGCCCATTGGGCGACGCAAGGCTTGCGTGCGGAAAAATATCCGGGCACACAATGGTTGAAGAATGTTCGTTATGTGGCCGATGGCCGGGTAGTTTCCAGTGCCGGCATCAGTGCCTCCATGCCGGTCTCGCTGGCGCTCGTGGAAGCCATTGCCGGTTACGATGCGGCCGGCATTCTGGCAAAAAAACTCGGAGTGGATGATTGGAGTTCGCGGCATGATAGCGATCAATTCCAGCCGAAATTCGGTGTGAATATCAGTGCGTTTTCCAGAACCCTGGTACTCAATCGCTGGTTCCATTCTGTTCGCAATATTGGCGTGCCGCTATCTACCGGTGTTGATGAAATTGCGCTCGCGTTTACCGCCGATGCCTATTCGCGGACGGGACGGAGCCAGGCTTATTCGGTCGCTGCTTCCGATGCGCCGGTAATGACGCGCCATGGACTGGTGGTATTGCCGGATCGTATTGAAGGCGCAGAAAAAACATGGCGTATCACCCATGTATTGCCGGCATTTTCAGTGATGCCTTCGGCACAGGCGCTCGATCAGGCGTTGCTGGGCATCGCTAAAATTTTTGGCAGAACAACGGCCTATGGCGTAGCCTTGGATTTTGAATACCCGGGGTTCAGACAATGACCGAAATGATCAACCTGAAACCTTGCCGTGTCGTGTTACTGGCCTACGATCAGATGAATCTGCTGGATCTGAGCGGCCCCTTGCAGGCGCTGGCGACCGCCAGCCGCCTGTTTGCCGGCAAAGGCGCACCACTTTATGAAACCCATGTGGCATCAGCCGACGGTGGCCTGATTACGACCAGTGCCGGTCTGCCGATCATGACCGTGCCCTTGTCTGCTTTGGAAGGTATGGCCATCGATACGCTGATTGTTGCCGGCGGCAGCAAGCATGATGCCTTTCATTCGCCGCCGGCCCTGGTCGCGTGGATCGCGAAGCGCGCACCGAAAGTGCGGCGTTTGTGTTCTGTATGCACCGGTGCTTTTCTGCTCGCGGCTGCCGGCCAGCTCGACGGAAAAAATGCGGCGACGCACTGGGACTGGATAGGCCGTTTGCACAAACTGCACCCGAGCATAAAAATCGACGGCGATAGGATTTTCGTCCGCGATGGATCGGTCTGGACCTCGGCCGGTGTCAGTGCCGGTATTGATTTGACGCTTGCATTGATCGAAGCCGATTACGGCCATCAAGTGGCGATTGCGACAGCGCGGCAATTGGTGATGTTTATCAAACGCTCCGGTGGCCAGTCGCAATTCAGCGTGTCGCTATCTGCTCAGTCACAGGCTGATGGTGGCTTTGCCGAACTGCATGCATGGATTGCCGCACATCTACGCGACAAATTAAGTGTGGAACGTTTGGCGGAGCAGGTCGGCATGTCACCACGCACATTCGCCCGTGCGTATGTCGCCAAGCATGGACGCACACCGGGCAAAGCCGTCGAAGCCATGCGCCTGGAAGCCGCTTGTCGTGCACTGGAAGAAACCCAGCTGCCGCTAAAAACGATTGCGGCCAATACTGGCTATATCGACGAGCAAAACTTGCGCCGCGTATTTCAGCGTCAACTGTCGATAAGCCCCACTCAATATCGAAGCCGTTTTTCTGCGCATCAGGAGGCTGGCTCGCTAGGCCAGGAATGAAACCCATGGAAATTTTTATCGGTATTTTTCTCGCACTCGGCGTTGGAGTTTCAACGACATGGATTGGCATGGACAAGGATCGCGCCCTGTATCCCGCGATCATGATCGTGATTGCAGCGTATTACGTGCTGTTCGCGTGTATTGATTCTTCGCAGCAAACATTGCTTGTCGAGATTGGCATTGCGGTGGTGTTTCAGGTAGTGGCCGTTTACGCGTTCAAATCAAATCTGTGGTTTGCGGTGTTGGCACTGGCCGCACATGGAGTATGGGATATTTTCCATGGCCACTTTATCGATAATCCCGGTATGCCGAACTGGTGGCCCGGATTCTGCTCGGCCTACGACATTGTGGCTGCGATTTATCTTTCCGTGTTGTTATGGCGACAGAAGATTCGTGAAAAAGGGCTGGCGGCATCGTAAGTGCAAAAAAAACAAAGACATAAGGTGCGTTTCTAACGCACCAACGCTTGATGCTTGGGTTTGCACAGGATGAATCTGCGCCACTTTTCCTGGTTTATAAAACCGCATACGGATGGAAAAAGTATGGACTGGAAATTGTCCAGAAAGCCTGGCGCGATTAAGCATTAAAAATTTACGAACCGATCCAGCTCCATACCAAGGCCCCGATACAGGCAAGAATGAGTACGATACTTATCCAGCCAAAAATAACCGACCATTTTCCCGTGCGGGCATCGCCCATTATTGCCTGGTCGTTCGCAAGCAATACCAGGGCAATGACGTGCAATGGCAACATGACGGCGTTGACTACCTGACTCAGATAAATCAGCGGAATCAAGGGCAATCCGGGAAGCGACACAACGCTGACGGCTGCCACCGTCAAGCCGATAAAAGCAGCGTAAAAGAGCTGAAAGTGATGCGAGTCAAGATCAAGTGATGCCGGGGCGCCAACGCCTTCCGCGATGGAATACGAGGTTGCCAATGGAACAATGGCCGCTGCCAACAACGATGCTCCCAACAAACCCGCGCCAAACAAAATGGTGGCAAACGAACCGGCCAGTGGTCGCAGGGCTTCAGCGGCATCACGGGCATCTTCAATATGCACACCGGCACGATTCAATGTTGCTGCACAGGCAACCGCAATTGCCAGGCCGATGACTCCAGTCAGTACCGAGCCAATCAGGACATCGACTCGTTCCCATTTCAAATTGGCGACGGTAATTTTTTTATCGACCGCATAGGATTGGATAAAGGCCAATCCCCAGGGAGCAAGCGTCGTGCCTAATGCGGCGGCTATGGCAATCCAGCCAAGTTGATTGGTTGGCATGTGGGGAACTATCGAATAGTGCCAAACCTGTTGCCAATCCGGCTCCGCCAGAATGCCATCAACAATATAAAGCGCCAATGTGGATGACACGACCAGCAATACGCGCTCGATCTTGTGAAACGAACCAAGCACTACCATCAGGCAAATCAGAATGCCCGAGACCGGCGCGCTGAGCCAGGACGGAAGGCCGACCAATGAACCTGCCGCGGAAATCCCTGCATATTCGGCGCAGATGGTTCCGAAATTGGCAAACAATAATCCGATCACTGCGCAATAGCCCCAGCGTCGCCCCCAATAATCGCGAATAGCACCGACAAAACCTTTGCCCGTCGCTGCACCAATCCGAACGGCCATCATGTGGAACTGGATAAGCAAAATCGTGGAGGCCGGAATTATCCAAAGCAGTTGATATCCATGATCGGTGCCAAGCACGGAATAGGTTGTGATCCCTGCCGGGTCGTCATCCGAAAGCCCTGCCAGCAAACCAGGACCCAGCACGGCAAAAAAGGCCGCCAGTGCACCGAGCCCGGCAGTTCGAAACTTGAAAAATTGCAATGCGATTCCGCGCCGATGATGCGCAACCGCATGCGGAGGTGCACCCAAATGCTCGCGTACACGTCGTGCAACGGACTTCTTATGCCTGGCGCGATTCATTTGAAATCCGATATGTCCACGAAACAAGTAACACCAATGTAGACTAAACCATCAAGGGCGCAAGCCACATTTAAAAATCCTATTGAGGCAGGGTGGATCCCGCGCAGCGTTATCCACCAAACTTTGTCCCGACATTTGTTGGAATCGCCAAGAGCGGGCGGTTTTTCCCTACGTCTGCCCGATATCACGATGCGTCAAATAGAGACGCAAATCGAACTCCAGCTGGTGATAGCCAGGCTCCATATGCATGCACAGCTGGTAGAACGATTTGTTGTGCTCTGCTTCCTTCAGGTGCGCGAGTTCATGTACCACGATCATCTTCAGGAACTCGGCGGGAGCATCGCGGAATACGGTGGCGATGCGAATCTCGCGGCTGGCTTTGAGCTTGTCGCCCTGTATCCGCGAGATGGCAGTGTGGGTACCGAGCGCGTGCTTCATTACCTGTAGCTTGCTGTCGTAAATCACCTTGCCCAGCGGCACCGATTTTCGCAGGTACCGTTCTTTGAGCCCCTGGACGTAGTCGCGCAACTGGCCGTCGGTGCGCACGGCATGGGTTTGGCCATACTTGTCGGCCAAAATCTTGCCCAGCCGATCTTGCTCGATTAACTCGACCACCTGCGCCTGCAGGTGTTGCGGGTAACCGGCGAGGTACTTCAATGGGTCGCGGGAAAAAGCGGGCGGGTTCATTTAATGGCGGAGATGATGATTGAACAACATAAGGTACGCTCGAAGTCCGTAGACCGCATTCAACAATAATATTGCAAAAAAGGGGGGGGCAGGTTGATTTAATTAATCAAATCAACCTGCCATTATTTTTTTACGGCAAGTTCGCAAAAGACACGACATGTCGCGCCCAAAGAACACTCCGGCTAACGCTATAAGATGCGTTAGAAACACACTCTATTTTGCTGCCTTACAACTGGCGAATATTCCGTTGCCCGATAGCATCAAAGAGTTCGCCGCCAAGCGTTTCCATGAAAGTCCTGCCGCCGGTTTTATCTGCGTCGGGGCCCGGAGTGCCGGCTTTCATTTCCGCCAGATTGAATTCCCACATTTCGCGATCTTCTTCCGGAAGTATCGTGCCATCGGGAAGGAAACACATGCCGGTTTCATCATCCATTATCACCAATCCATGCCGAGCCGCAGCTTCAACGGCATGGGATATTTGCCTGATACATTCATCGGCGGGAATTTCGAGACGGAATATTGCTGAATTGCAAATGGTGGCCGTCTGGCTTGGGTCGCATCCCCAGAAAGTGTCTAGATTCTCGCTCACCAATTTTTCATTCGCGTCTTGCTGATAACCCTGGACGAGGGATTCACCGAATTCGATGAATTTCATATTGACAGTGTCGTTAACGGTGGCAAGCCGTTCGGCAATCTCGATGGCTTCTTCGCGGCTTGTCGGCAATGGCATATGCCTAGATGGATCCCAGATACAAAGTGCATAAGACATTGCATGACTCCATTGGTTATTCGTCAGGCATTGTTGCATATACGCTGCGTTTCCAAAGCGCAAATGTTCGATTCTTGAGTTTTCGCCAGACAAAAAAGTAATGACCCAAAAAGAGCTTGTTGATTAATCGCAAAACGCGTTGTCAAATAAACCTGTCACTCTTATCAGCATCACAACAAGCCATCATGGGAGCGTCCGCCAGGCGCGAAGGATCAGGCGTTTTTTTCGCGCCTGACGGACGCTCCCAGGGATGTTGTGCCTGAAGGACACATATCAAGCCAAGCTTTTAGGCCACTTTATTTCCGGTTGCGCGAATGTCGCTCGTTCCCTGCCATCTCGCGTACCAGCACAAGTGTTGTCTGCGGTGTGGCTTTGTCTTGAACGCGGACATCGGTGCCGTTGCCGTCGAGCTTCACGCTGAAGTGTCCGTCGCAGTGTGTTTCGACTCGCTGGACCGTTGGCGCTTTGCCGAATATCTTGCGGACACCTGACCAGGTGCGCGATGCCACGTTGCGTGGTTGCACGACGCGCACCTCGTTGCAGTTGCTGGTCCATGCATAAGCTGGCGCGATCTCGACGCGGGAAATGGTCGCGCCAAGTTCCGCACGTGTCGGCACCCGATATTGGTGATTGGTCTGCTTGCTGAGCCAACCGGCAAGTTCGTTTGCCGTGGCAAGATCGATGCAAGTTTGCACTGGCGATGCCGCAGATTTACATGCCATCGGGGTGGGATGATGATCTTTTGCAAAGCGTTGATAAAGCGTTGTGTCGATTGCAGCGGTCATGACGGCCAATGCAGGATGTTTGCCCTCAGGCTCCCTGGCCAGCACCAACTCGGGCCCGCCTGCATCGGTGAAGTGATCACCGACGTTCATGATCGCTTGTACTTTATCCGCGATTTCGCGCAGTTCTTTCGGGGCATCGTCCCACACCTTCACTATCGCCAGTGCCGCGCTCGCTGCGCTGCGATCATAATGCTTGAGTGCATCGGTGAATTGTTTGCGGAGTTTTGTTTCGATGGTCGCTTGCTCTGCGATCAAGCGCATATCGTTATTGGCATCAAGCGTTGTCATGGCATTTTGCCAGCGCTGCCATGCTGCTGTAGATGCCGTTGCATCGCCGCTGTCCAACGCGGTGCCAAGCTCTGTACCGAGGGTCACGAGTAGTTGGTTCTGCAGGGAGTCCAATGCCGCGCGGTCGAGTTTCTGGCTTTGTGAGTGTTGCAGTTCGGTCAAGACATTGGGATTGTCGGGCGGCATTAGATGGCCGGCACGCATCAGCGCTTCAACGGTTTCGGCGTGCACGGGTTCAACGGAACTTCTTCCGCGAATAATCGCGAACGCGACCACTCCAACAAGAACCGCTGCTGCCGCGATTGCAATCGCAAAACCCGTGCGCTTTTGTGTAGGGTCCGGTGCAGGCTGCCGCAGATTTCGTAAGGCCAGGCGCATGGCATTTGCATCGGCAAATCGTTGTTCCACCTTCACGGCCAGTGCGCGGTCAAAGAATGCCTGCCAGTGGCGCAGCGTATTCGGCAATTTTGGTATGGGTTGTTCCGTCTGCGCGATGGCGACCGATAGATCATCCGGGCCCTCGAATGGGCGCCGCCCGGTCAGAAGTTCGAACGCGAGCACCGCCGTGCTGTAGAGGTCCGAACGCGCATCGACATCCTGGCCACGCGCCTGCTCGGGGCTCATGTAGCCGGAACTGCCAATCGCGCCACCATGGCTGGTAAGCCGCGTGGTCCGTCGACGCATGAGTGCTGCGCCGAAATCGGCCAGCAGCGGCCGGCCGTGCTGGTCGAACAGGATATTGGCGGGCTTTATGTCGCGATGGATGATGTCCAGCGTATGCGCATAACCGAGCGCATCGAGCAGATTTTCCAGCAGCGCAATTACGCGGTCTTCGGGCACCGGCTTTGACCAATCTTCCAGCGAACCGCCCGGCAACAGCGGCATGACGTAATAAAGGGCACCATCTGAGGTGCGTCCGAATCGGTAGAGATCAACGATGTGCGGATGGTGCAACGCAGCCAGGCCTCGCGCTTCGTTTTCGAGCCGTTCGATATGACCTTCCAGATCGCCTGTGCCGCCGGTGACGACCTTGATGGCGACCTGTCGACCGAGGTTTGTTTCAATTGCCGAATAAACAACGGCCATGCCGCCACGACCCAGTTCCGATTGCAGTTCGTAACCTGGCACAAGCGGAAACGCGTTCATCGCAAGCCGCCTGTGCGGCGATCAAAAGCGATCAGGATCGGTAGCGCGGTAATCGCAAGCAGCGGCAAGCGGAAGAAGTGTCTCGACATGACCCAGTTCCCTGATAATCGGAATACGACCATCGTATTGGGCCAATGATAAGGCCATAAGGCATGTCATTGGCGCAATGCGCAAGAAATAAAATACAGGGTCTGCCTATGCTGCCGCAATGCCTCGGCAATGGGATTGTGCGGGAAGAAAAAAGAGGGCAATTTGATGTTTGTGCTTGCTGGCATATCTGGTATGGAGTGCCAGAAACACAGCGCTTTATTTTTTATCTTCAAATAAGTTCGTAACAAGCCATCGTGGCAGCGCCCGTCAGGCGCGAAAAATCACGCCAGATATTTCATGCCTGACGGACGCTCCCAAGGGATGTCGCGACTAAAGGATGCTTCTGCAAGACCATAAGAAAAATGGGTCGGGTGCATTAATCGAAAAAAAATTCCAATCAAATAAACCTGCCCCATTTTTTACTTCTTTCCATTTTTGGCCAAGCCAGCGCGCGTTTAAGACTCTTTTTCCAGCGCCGCTTCATCATCAAGCGCTATCACGACTTGCGGGCCGCCTAGCAGTGCGATCTTGCCGTCCATTTTGCCCCAGAGATTGACTGCTTCCAGTTGAGCCACGGTGTAACCCTTGGCAAACAATTCGGCGACTCGGCCATTGGCGTGGGTTTTTCCCTGGATTAGGTCAAGCGTATAGGCTCTGAGCAGTCCGAGCGGTATGTACGCGATAGCCAATTCAAGTGTACGGCGGCCGACATTATTCAACTTTTGCGCGTCGGGAACGGCAGGGCCGAACAGGGCATCTTTGGTGGCAGTGCTGATCAGTAACAATGATTTTGGATAGGATAAAGCGGTGCCGACATTGTCTTCGGAATAGTCACCCATGGAATTGTAGGGGTCGTCGCCATGGCTGAGCCAGGCATCAATCGCAGGAATGTAGGGAACGGTATGGGCAACGGGTGAGACGTATTTTATTTCGATGGCAATGTTCATTGTTCTTGCCAGTGCGCGCAGGAGAGCGGTGGTGCCGAAACAACCGGCAGTCCAGTGACGCAATGTCGGCGAGAAATTTGGATTGATCGTTCCTTCCAATACGCGTGCCACTGGTGGGCAGCCATAATATTGCCAATGCAGGTAAAGGTTCGCATTGTCGGTCCAGCCCTGGAAATGGCTAAGCTTGTCACCGCACCAGCTCAGCAATCTTGAAATGGCGCGTGCTTTTGCATCATACAAAATAGTGGTGTTGGTTTGACCTGCCGGAATTTTCGAGTAGTTGGGAATGGCATTGGCTTGCAGAAAACCGTACATGTAATCCGGTGGTGCCAGAGTCGTATAGCCGCCGCCGTATTGACCGTTGAATTCGTAACCGCCCAGGTCGGCGCGCCACGCGAAAAATTGATGGCTATGGAACAGGATGGCCAATTCATTGGCTGGCATCGTGGTAATCGACCATGGCAAATCACCGCGTATTTCAACGGCAAGACTGTGGGCGATATGGGCGATGTACAAATCCCAAGCCTCGGAACTTGAAATGATGGTATGGAAATCGCTTGAAGGCATGAGGTTGGTCGGTATTTTCGGCAGACCGGTCGCAAAACCACGATAAGCATTGATATAGGCGGTATTCAATGCGGCTTGCGAACGTCCCCAACTGGCATAGGGAATGACATTGCCTGCCGTGTTTTCCCACTTGATGGCATCGCGAACATTGGGGTGGGCATTCAACCAGGTGGTCAGGTTAGGAACAAATTGTGTTTGAGGAAGAGGCACCCAGTTGCCGGGCATTTGCCAATTGCTGCCGGGCGTTACTTGCGCAGCTTGCGCTTGTTTCATTTGCCAGGGTAGCGAGAGAGCAGCAGCAGATGCACCCATTTTCATCAGAAAGGAACGGCGGTTTTTTTCAGGCGACAACGACATGGTGTTACTCGATTTGTGTGGGCTAAGACCATTCGTACGCGTTAACGCAGGTATACCGGCCAATAAAAGAAAAACCCGCAACGTATGCGGGTTTTTCAGGGCGAGTGTTACAGCTTGTGCCGGAATTATTCCTTGTCCAGATCAATATCCAGATCGCTAACGGTATTGCTGACCAAGCTCAGGCTGAAGCGGTTTTTGTATTTCACGAGTACATTTTCGCCATCAACACGCTTGACCCGAATACCTCTGGGAGCATTCTTTTTCAGTGCATTTTCAACCAGCTTGGCAATATCGTTTTCACTGATGTCTTTGGCTACCGAAACGCTGATGCTGATCGGTTGCGCGTCTTTCATGGCAAACAGAAACACGATTTCGCCGGCAGAATCGGTGCGATTGTCGAATTTGATGCGCCACTTATTGGAGTACTCCAGCGTAGCAGGATTGACAGTGGCTTCTGTTGCAACGGTTACATCCTTTACTGTTGTCACGGGAACCGCAGCATCTGTTTGCGAGAGGCCGGCGGCGCTGAACGACAACAGCAAGGCGGCGAATGTTGAATGCATAAAATATTTCATGGGTATTTCCTTTGTTTTATTTTGATTTTCATGTCGAGTCTGATCTGTCGACTCTAATTTACGTTTCTTTGTAAAGCGGGCTTAAGCTGCCCGTCCGATCCTTGCTTTCCTGTTCTTCGCCTTCCAGTTCCTGGGTATCGCGAATTTCTTCAGAGCCGGAATTTTCTGCGGCATCAACCAAAGTATGGCTTACGGGATTTTCGTTATCGTCATCCAGCGCATCGTCAAGATTGATGGCGTCTTCGTCTTGCATGGCGGCGATTTCAAGTTCGTAGGCTTCATCACTGGTGTCTTGCAGGGTGTCCGAATCCGAAACCGGAATGTCCTTTTCCTGATCCTGCACTGACGTATTTTTATTGTTTGAATGGATATTCATGTGAACCTCGCATGGCGCTGTGGATTTCAGCTTAGGTGCGATTGCAACAAGCGTCCGTGCGTTGTCGCGCACAGTGCAGGTCGTAGTCAGGGATGTACGATTTTTCTTGATCGCCTGAATATCGTGCATTGGGCCAGACTTTTCCCTTTGAAAGCACGGGTTCTTATGGCGTTACGTATGCCATTAGTCATAGACAAAAATGTCTAGACAAAATGTTCTAGCTGCGATATGGTGCATCCACTCGCACTGGAACCACTTTCGCAATGGCCAACAAAACACTCCCCAAACCGACTGCTTCCGAATTGAACTTGCTCAGAGTGCTGTGGCCTTTGGGGGCTTCAACCGTCAAGCAGGTGCATGAAGCGGCCCAGAAAGAAAAGCCCGATATCGCCTATGCCAGCGTGTTGCGCCTGATGCAAATCATGCACGCCAAAGGCCTGTTGATTCGTGACGAAAGCGAACGATCGCACGTCTATGCGCCGGCGCAGGCGCAAGACGATATGCGCACGAATTTGTTGAAAGAACTTATTCACAAGGCATTCTCCGGTTCGGGAAAAGAATTGGTAATGGCGGCATTAAGTGGCCACGTTACAAAAAAAGAACGTGAAGAAATCCAGAAATTCCTGCATGGAGAAAAGCCATGAGTATTTTTTTGACGCCGGTGATTTCTGCCTGGGGCGGGGCACTGCTGGATTTTCTCTGGCAGGGAGTTTTGATTGGCTTGGGCGCGGCCGTATTACTGCGATTGTCGAAGCAGGCAAGGCCACAAGTGCGTTATGGCATTGCGTGTGTGGCACTTCTGCTATGTTTTGCTTTGCCGATTGCCAGTGTCTGGTATGCCTTGCCGCACGAATCCGCAGCTCAGGAATTTCTTGCGATGACAAGCGGCGCAGCGAGCCAGAATTTGCAGGTTGATGCAAATCTTTCAGGCATTGTCTTGGCAAAATCTTTTTCAAGCCAAATTCCGTGGGTGGTCATTGCATGGGCGTTGGGGTGTGTGTTTTTCTCTTTGCGAATGGCTGGCGGACTTTGGTGGATTTCAAACGCACGTCGCCACTCGAAAGCGAATCATCATTTTTCCCTGCAGTTCAGTCTGGAAAAAGTATCGGCCCGTTTCGGTTTTTTACGCCAGATCGAGCTTCGTCTTTGCAATGATATCGACAGCCCGGTAACTGCCGGCTGGTGGAAACCCGTCATCTTCATGCCGGGTGCTTTGCTCATTAAAATGCCGCCCGATTACATCGAAGCCCTGCTTGCACACGAGCTGGCGCACATCAAGCGTCACGACTATCTGGTCAATTTATTGCAAAGCACCATCGAAGCCGTGTTGTTTTTTCATCCGGTGGTTTGGTGGTTATCAAAACAAATTCGCATCGAGCGCGAAAACATTGCCGATGATCTGGCTGCCGGAATTTTAGGCGAGCCGCGAAAACTGGCGGTTGCATTGGCCGCTCTCGATGAATTTCAACTGTCAGGTCCGTTATTGGCACCTGCCGCCCAAGGAGGAAATCTCATGTCACGTATTCAAAGATTGATTAAGCCAACGCAGCACACGCTCAACTGGAAAATGTCTACCGTATTGATTGGCATGACACTGGCTTGCATAACCGTGTATGCACACGACAAGACATCCGACACACACAAGAGTGGGCTCTCGGCGGTAACGGCCATTGCTGCCGCCGAGGCGAAAAGTGCTGGCGATGCACTGCAAGCTGCCGAAGCTGATGAAAAAACCGCTGCTGCCGATGCAAAAACAGCAGAAGCTGACGCGCTAACTGCCGCAGCTGATTCTGAAACGGCAGTTGCAGACTCGGAGACATCTGCTGCAGACAGTGCTGCACAGGCCGAAGTTGATGCCGGCGATAGTGGCAAGCCGAGAGTCAACAACATTCCTCGCCATGAAACATATGCCTTGGTCACTGCGGGTAAGGAATCCATGCTGATCTCCGGCAATTCCGATGATATCGCGGCTATAAAAAGAGCAACGAAAACGATAGCGGGTGATTTTCTCTGGTTTCGTAGCAGCGGCAAAACTTATATCGTGCAAGAACCGGCAGTTCTCGCACAAATCAAAGCTGCCTGGGAAGACAGCGAAAAGCTGAGTGTCCGGATGGATGCGCTGAGTGCACAAATGGATGTGCATAGCAAAGTGATGGATGGCATCAGCACGAGGATGGACGCCGTCAGTCATGCCGGCTCGGGACGCAATGAAGAGATGGAAAAAACAGGCCGCCAAATGGAGGCGCTGGGCAGGCAGCAGGAAATTATCGGTCGGGAAATGCAGTCGATCGGTGAAAAAAGCATGGATGCCAAAACGGACGCACAACGTCTTGCCATTGATAAACAGATGCAGGCACAGCAGGAAAAAATGAGCGTACTGGATGAGAAAATGGCAAGTCTCAGCGCAGTCATGGAACAGCAAAGCGCGCAACTGCAAAATGAAATGAAGCCGATGGAAGCACTGGGTAGGGAAATGCAATCGGCAAGCAAGCCGATGGAAGCGTTAGGACAACAAATGTCGGTTCTCGGCGAACAACAGCAGAAACTGACACAGCAAGCGGACGAGAAAGTGCTGGAGATCATCGGCAATGTCTTGAAAAACGGCCAGGCCCTTGCAGCAGGAAACCTGGCGCCGAAATAAGCTCTTCATCAAAAAAAGAAAGGACGGCATCGCCGTCCTTTCTTTATCGATCAGGTATTAGTTTTCATAAAGCGCGCCGATGGTTTTGATGAGTTCTTTCATCCGCGTACGAAGTTCTGGTGGCTCGATTACCTTCACGTCTGGACCAATTCCCAACAATTGCGTGGCTGCAAAATCCACCGATTCAATTGGAACCACCACCTTTGTCCAGGCCTGCTGGTTAACCTGGATAACGGCGGTGTTTTTTGCGGCATTCCCCACCGCCGCACTTAATTCAAGCACGCGCTTCATGCCGCGCGTGGTGACAAGCAAGGTGGCCGTGCCACTGTAGATATCGGTTTCAAAGCGTCGTGTTGCCTGTTTCCAGAATACATCCAGGTCAAATTTTTTCGGGCGACGAAAGGTATTTTCCGATACCGTCATTTTTTGAATATTGGAAAGCCGGTAAATGCGTGCCTCTTTTGCTTCGTCGGCAAGTGCCGCGACGTACCAGATGCCGGCTTTCATCACCAGGCCCAGGGGCTTGATGATGCGCTGCTTCGTGCCTTTCCAGCTTTCATATTCAATGCTGGCGACACGCTGGTGCCACACGCAATGGGCAATATCCTGAAGATGGTCGGTAGGTACGGCGGCACGAAACCAGTCAATCGGGTCGAAATGCAAACGTGCTTGGACTCGTTCTGCATTGCCGCGCAGTGCTTCAGGCAGTGATGCCAGCATCTTCAGTCGTGCCGATGCCGAAGCGCTTCCCAATCCCAACTCGGCGGCAGCCGTCGGCATGCCGCCCAGAAATAAAGCTTGAGCTTCCTGTTCGGTAAGGCCGGTGAGGTTGGTGCTCCAGCCTTCACGCAATTGGAAGCCGCCATCGCGACCACGGTCGGACCAAATCGGCACACCCGCTGCCGATAAATGGTCGATATCGCGCAATACCGTCCGTTGCGATACCTCGAGCTCGGCCGCCAATACGGGCGCACTCATGCGGCCACGGGTTTGAAGCAACATCAGTATCGACAATATCCGGCTTGCACGCATGGCTGAAGGATACCAGTAATACATGACATTCGGTGTCATGTATTGACGATTAAGCTGCCTTCACCAAAACAGGAAAGGAGTGAAGGCGATGACCGTTTATTCGAAATTTCTGGCACTAATTTTTTCGGGAGTATTTATTTTCATGACCAATAATCCAGCCAATGCAGCGACACCAGCCAAACAAAACAGCGGCCCGAGCGAAGCGGAAGGTTTTTCATTTTTGACCGGCAAATGGAATGTTCATCATAAAAAACTCAAAGAGCCTTCAAGCGGTAGCGAAGAGTGGATCGAGTTTGAAGGCACGGCCTCCTTTTTCTCCTTGCTCGATGGCATTGTGAGTGTTGAAGAGCTTCGTGATGCAAAGGGCAGGCCATTCGGAAGCGCCATGCGCACCTTTGATCGCGAGCGCCGCGTCTGGCTCGATGCCTGGGTGTCCGCAGGCAGTGGCGTGCTGCAACCGCCGATTGAAGGACGTTTCGAAGGAGACGTCGGTACCTTCATCGCGACCGACAGTGTCGAAGGCAAAACAATGCTAGTGCGCGGAATCTGGCGGCGAATTTCGAAAGATGTTTGTACCTGGGAACAGGCTTCATCGCAGGATGACGGAAAAACCTGGTCGGATAACTGGCATATGAGATTCGAACGCGTGAATGGCGAAAAGCCGGAGTCGGCAAAATGACCGGGCTCGCGGACACCAGTCATCTATGGCTTTTCTTCCTGCTGGTATTTGGCGTGATTGTCATGCCGGGCATGGATATGGCTTACGTGATGGCCAGTAGTTTGGTTGGCGGTCGCAAGGCCGGGTTCCTTGCGGTCGCCGGTATTGTGGCTGGCGGCATGTTGCACGTGTTGATGGGCGTGCTGGGTGTGGGTCTATTGCTGAAAAATTTTCCGCAGGCCTTCAATGTCCTGCTGCTTGCCGGCTCGGCTTATATCGCATGGATTGGTTTGTCTTTGTTTCGCGGCGCCACGGCGCTGGATGAAATTACCGAAGGTTCTCCGAAGACCCTGAAAGCAACGTTCACTCAGGCATTTGCCACATGCCTGCTGAATCCAAAAGCCTATGTCTTCATGCTGGCGATATTTCCCCAATTCATTCGCCGGGAATACGGCCCGATTGCCATGCAGGCCCTTGCGCTCGGAAGCATTATTTCGCTGACGCAGATTGCCGTTTATGGTTCCATTGTGTTGGGTGCCGCCATTATTCGGGCTTGGTTGCGTACCAACAAAGCCGGACAGGTTTTGTTGGGAAAAACGATTGGCATGATGCTTATCCTTGCTGCGATGTGGACAGGCTGGCAGGGCTGGCAACTATCGTGATGCCAACCCCGAGGGTTCGGTCTGCGCTGATTTATACTATGCTTTCCCCGCGCGCATTCAGAGTTCGAGCATATGCAAGTTCCCATCTTGACCTATCACGCCGGCAACGTGGCGAGTAATGCATATCTTGGCAATGACCATGTTGCGCTACGTACCGATCTGGAAACTTTTTATCGCGTCGGCTGGAAAGTGGTTCCGCTTCAATGGGTCATCGAAAACCGGCTTGGGCTTGCCAATCACGATCTTGCAAACTGCCTCGCACTCACTTGCGACGACGGTACCGACCTGGATTTTCGCGATATCGAATTTCCCGGTTTCGGCATGCAGCGCGGTTTTTTCGGTTGCCTGAATGACGCGAGAAGCCAGGCGCCACATTATTATCACGATCTACATCTGACCGCTTTCGTCATTGCCGATCCATCCGCGCGCGCAAGAATGGACAGGGAGTGTCTGCACAATCAGGGCTGGATGAATGAAACGTGGTGGGCCGATGCGCAATCTTCAGGATTGATGAACATCGAGTGTCATAGTTGGGATCACAACCACCATGTGCTGATGGAAGCCGGGCCAGATGGCATGACGCGCGGCGACTTCTTTCAAGTCGATAATGCAGTGAAAGCCGAATATGAAATTGACCAGGCGCTTGCCTACATCAATCAGCGTATTGGGCCGGATACTTGCCGGTTTTTCTGCTATCCCTACGGGCACGCAAACGATTTTCTTCGTGATGTGTATTTTCCGGAAAATGCAGCCCGGCTGGGTCTGAAGGCGGCCTTCGGAGTGCAAGGTGTTCCTGCAACGATGCATAGTGATATCTGGCATATGCCGCGTTACGTTTGCGGCTGGCACTGGAAGTCGACCGAAGAGCTGCTGGGTGTTCTTGATAGTTGCGCTGCCGGCAATAGTTAGTTTTTGGCGGGCCTCTGCATTAATCAGTATTTATAAGACGTACAATTGCCGCAATTTATTTCGTCCCGAAGAATCCTATGACGCCCAATCCCCAAATGCTGGCTTTTGCCATCGCTTCGCCGCTGATTGTCTGGCGCATGTATTCGCGCTTCAAGCGTTTGGTGGGACGACAAAAGTCCACTTCGGTCCGGCCGTGGATTCCGGTTATTTTATTTCCGATTTTAATCACGTTGATTGCCATTTCCCTGTCTACACACTCGCTGGCATTGGCAGGCCTCATGGGTGGAGTGGTGATTGGTGTTGCTCTGGGAATTTACGGTTTGAAACTGACCCGGTTCGAAAAGACGGACGAAGGTCTTTTTTATACGCCCAATGCCCATCTTGGTATTGCATTGTCGTCCTTGATGTTCATCCGCATTCTTTATCGAATGGCGAGTGTATTTTTCAATAATGCAGGTGCGAACCCGGCGGCCAATAATTTTGGCAGCAGTCCGTTGACGATGGTTATTTTCGGGATGCTGGCTGGTTATTACGTCACCTACGCGATCGGGCATCTGCGTTGGCGCAGCCGGGTCAGCCAGGCTGTTTGAAACTGTTTGCGTATTTAAGCACGGCCTATCGCAACGCCACCACGATATCGCTGAGTTTTAGTTTGCTTTCTTCCAGCTCGCCTTTGGCCGAAGATCCATTGGTAACAGCGGCGCCAACCCAGGAATAATAATTTTCATCTTGCTTGAATACCGAACGCAGGATCTGGGTAAATGAAGCTTTACCGCTTGGGGCATACAGGCCGACCAAGCCGTAGTAGGGGCCGCGTTTGCCTTTCTCAATCGCCAGTAACGCAGGTACGCCTTCGGCGGTTGGACTGACGCCTGCAGGCAAGACGGCACGCAGACATTCGGCAATCGGTGTCTTTGGATCCGTGTTGACGGTGAAGGTGGTCATCATGTGACGCAAGCGATCGAGATTCAAAATGCTTGGCCCTTGCCTGGAAACTGCACCGACCTTTGCAATGCAGGCGCCGAAACCATCGGCAGACAATTGATGTTCCGAAATGATTTTTCCATCGGCCAGAAATTGTTCGACCAGTTCCTTGTCGGATTCGGGGTTTTTATCTTTCGGATAAGTACCGGAAAGTTTGTAGGAATTGAATTTTCCCGGAGTCCAGTCCAGCAAGACTTCCGGGCACTTGCCGACAAAAGCCGCCGTGCCGATATCGAGATAAAAACTGCGACTAAGCGTGTTGTGCGATGGCTGACAATGGAAAGTGTCGAGCAAATCGACCGACGGTAAAGGTACACGCCGCGCTACGGTCATTCTTCTTGATGCATCCTGTTGCACCCAGGCGAGCGCTTTTTCGACTTGTTCGAGATAATCGGCATCGTCGGATTGGTCGAGTGTTACCGCAAGTTGCAGATTCTTCTGCTGGCAGGCACAAGCGACAGTTTGTTTGATCAATTTATCAAGCGCGACGTCGTCGCCATGCAGTATTTCCCATTTATTGGTGCCGAAGCGGATGGCTAGATCGGCAGTACCAAACCAATAGGCGGGGAATTCATCATTGCCTGCGGTGCCGGCAACCAGTCCAAAGCCGTATCCCAGGAAGCCGAAAATAAAACGATGGCCATTTTGTTCGAAAATGCTGTGTACCTGATGCCAGGCATCTTGTGCATCCGCGGCCAATCCGATGCTGGTTTGTGATTTTGGTTTGGCTTGTTTGCCGCGACATACGACAACTTCGCCTTCATTGCCGTAGGCAAAAAACGAGTTCAGCGTATTTGCTTTTTTGTCTGCCGACACACTACGCAGGAAACGGCTTGCATTGCAGCGCGCATCACCGTGTTTGCAAACAAGTTGCTCGGGAAAAACAGGCGTCGTTATCGTGAAATCAAGCATGGGCGGCTTCTTTACCAAATGCGCGTTGGTAGTCAAATGCAATCGGTTCGCAGGCACCGGCACAAATGGCAGCCAGTCTTTCCGGTGCAATCGGGTGCGAGAATTGGGCATTGCGCATGTGAATTCTTTGCGTGAGTTGCGCTATCACCAGTCCCGACATGGTTTGCCATTCTTCATCGCTTAGCGATTCGCTTGAAACGGCAATATCGGCAATGCCTCTGAGCATGTGGCTGAATTCGTCTTCATACACGGTGGCACAGGCGAGGGCGATTTGGCCATCAATGCCGGGGCGGTTTTTCAATTTCATGCCCTCCGAGAACAGGGTGCAATAACCACCTTCGGTAAAACGCTGCGCACGAAGCCCCAGATGACCAAACTCCTTTCGATGCTGGGCGCGCAAAGCCATCAATAAATCGTTTTCTTTCCAGGCTCCGGTTTCGCGCAGGCGTGAAGGGTTGGGCAATGCATCATTCTGCGTGTCATTGAGCAATTCATACGCTTGCATGAAAGCGCTGTAGTGGTTGAACTCTTCCTGCATGACTTTGATTTCATCGAGAAGATCGTTGCGATCGACCTTGCTTTCCAGGTTCTCGAAATTTTCCTGGATCCATTTGAAGCTTGAGTACACGCCGTCGATCAATTCCTTGTACATCTGCCGCTGCAGCCAGGCGCGGTCGGTGTCTGCGGTGCGCATTGGCGAGTCCCAATAGCTGCGAAAGACCTCGGCCTCGGCGGCCCAAAGCCGCGAGCAGCGTTCGATCATCGTTTTCATATTAGGGTTGATTTTCATATTTGCCTTTCTCTTGAATGAATAATGCTAAAAAAACCGGATGTTACAAACGTTCGGCCACAATCAGGTAGAAACCGGCGGCATTGGGTACCGAAGGCCCGGTAACACCTTCAATGCCGAGGGTAGTTTGTTGTTCGAATAAATCGAGCTTGAAGCCTGCGGCCTCGAACATTGCGCGCAGTTGCCCGGCAGAACGAACGGGATAGTTGCTGAAGTTTTTCGCAAACGCTTTGGCCATGCCGACGACATTGAATTTTTCGAAATCATCATTGGCGGCTTTTTGCACTATTTGTTCGGCACGTTCGACAAATGCATCGACTTCCCTGGCATCGAAGCGGACGAGCTCGTTAGCGTAGTTTTCACGCACACGCTGAACGGTTACGAGCCGGCCGCCTTTGCGCAAGGCACCGGCCCATTGCCGGAGAAGAAGCTGGCGGTTTTCATCATTGAAATAACCCATGAACGAATGGGTAAAAATGGCATCGAATGCATTTTGCGGAAGACCTTCAAGCACATCCTGTTTCAAGGTGGTGATTTCAATGCCGGCGTTTCTGGCGTATTGCTCGCAAACTTCGAGCGGGGTAGCGCAAATATCGGTGACCGTGATTTTTATTTTCGAACCGCGGTGCGCGAGTGCTTCGTGAATCGTTTGCACCATGGAGGAATCGGCGGAACCGGAAACCAGGATGTTTTCGAATGCCGTATCGTTGGCAATCCTTTCAAGCTGCGCATCAAAATGCGAAGCATGCGCGGCCGGTGTGGAAACCAAATCCAGCAAACGCAAAAACTGCCAGGATCCGTGATACCAGGCGCAAGTTTGGTCGCTGTCGTACTGCTGGCAATGTGTATGCGAATAGCCGTGCGCAAACCTTGCCGCATCCAGGCGCCGTGCATTGGTATCGAGTATTGCGTTTGCTGCCATGAAAAACCCCGGTCATCCCTTTGTAGGTAAACGTAATGTGATGTGTCAAACGGTCAGTTTTATCGCCCCAACGCGCGGTTTATCCATGCCCGCCATGCCCTCTTTCGGGGCAGGCGAGGACGCTCCAAAACCGGTATAGGCAAGTTAAAACGAAAGCGGCCTTCTGCTTTCATCGGCGTATTGATTTTAGCAATGGCTTCCACGACCGATTGGCGAACAAGATGGCGGCGGGTGTCGCGCTGGTCGTCATGTGTGTCGGCAAAATCGGGGAAGGTGGCGTTGCTGTTGATCTCGTAGGTCTGGATGCTGCCATCGACCATGCCATAATCAATGCGACCAAAGTCGATGCCGGCGATTTCAAATATTTTCAGCAATTGTTTTTCGTGTGGATTATCGCGCGAGTAGGCAAGTTCTTCGGCAGCGAAGGTATCATCGCTTTGCATGCCGGATCTTTTTACATTCCAGCCTTCACTGCGCAAAATATGCTGCGGAATGATTTTCCCGCCAATATTGAAGGCGCCGTATTTTCGGTAGAAACCATCGCGGTCCTTTTCGGCACAGAACTCCACCATAATTCGTCGTTTGGCGGTTTTTCCGTTTTTTTCCAGCGTCTGCACGGCAAGATCGAATTCGTCTTCATTGTGGATGATTGGCGAATCCGGGCCCTGGCAATCATCTTCCAGGCGGATAAAAACCGGATAACGTTGAGGACGTTCGCCGGCGTCATATCGCGATACGTCGAACCGGTTTAATCCTTCCGACGATAATTTTTTCAGCAAGGGATAACGTTCAAGGACTTTGTTGGGATAGTTGAAAATGCGGGCATCGGGAGCGTGTGCGATCAGTGCGGATGCGATGCAAAAGGCGGATTCCAGTTCGTAGCTCGAAAGGCGATCGAAATCGGTAAAAACATAATGGCCGACCGGGCCGGCACCTTCATAGAAAAGCTTTTCGTAGCTGATGCTTTTCACCGAATTTTTTTGTTGCCCCAGACCGGCAAGAAGCCCCTTGACGGGCTGCGTGTAGTCTTCCCTGGAGACATAATAAATCATGTTCTACCAATTCCCCTGATTTCCCTGTCTCGAAATAATCAACGCAATTTGCCTGCGATGGTGATAATTGATTGTGTTCATCCCCATGAACTCGACCATTAAAAATTTTATCAGCAATACAAGCAAGACATCGAAGTGTGCTTTTTTACAGCGCCCCGAATCGTGCAAAACGCATTGCAGTTAATGCTTTTTTGTTCGCCAAATCATGCAAAACGCATTGAGACTGATTTGGTTGACACGAAAAAATATTTCCCTTTATCTGGAATCTGCGCAAAAAAAAGAGGCCACGAGAGCCTCTCTTTGAAGTAAACGATGTTTCGCTTAAAAACCGGTCGCTGTGACACTACAGGTAAGCGAGAAACTCAGATTGCCCCCTGCCGGGAGAGTGGGAATGACGTAGCCCGGTGATTGCAGCGTGGCTGCAACCAGACTAATTGGCCCGGCATTTACTGCTCCGGTCGGGCAAGCGGCGTTGCCACTGGCAGTGCAAGTGAGTGTTGTGCAATTCAAGCCGGTTGCAGCCGGGTCGGTGACGCGCGCTCCGTCGGCGCTTGCCCCTCCGGCTGGATTAGAAACGTTGATGGTGTAGGTGACAGTATTGCCGCTGGTTACCGATGCGACACCATCGGATTTCGTAATGGCAAGATCGGCCGCGCAATTCAATGCCGTACTGACGGCAGCACTGGTGTTGTTGGCGACATTGCTGTCGAGATACGGCGCCTGAATTCCGGCGACCGTGGCGGTGTTGCTTAATGGGCCCGGGCAGGCCGAAATGCTTGCCTGAACATTGGCGGTAATGGCAGGCAAGTCTGTCGTTGCCACCAAAGGCAGGGTGCTGTAATCGCAGGTGATTAATTGCCCGGCGACACTGCAAGTCCAGTTGGTTCCGCTCGGCGTACCAATAATGGTTAATCCGGTTGGCACCGTATCTGTCATGCGCACGACACCGTTAGCCAGAATACGGGTTGCGGCGTTGCTGTTGGTGGCATCGGTGGTTTGGTCGGCGGCAAAGCTAGTATCACGAATCTGACGACCGTTATTGCGCGGTGTAATTACATAGCTGCCGCTTGCCCCTGCCGCGAGTGTGGCAGGGCCGGTTTTTGTGACGGAAAGGTCGGCTTGCAGGCAAACGTTTTCACCGGCCGCACCTGCAATCAGGCCGGAATAGTTGCTACCTGCCACTGCAGAAGTAAATCCGGTCTGATATGTCGTGTTGGCACTGTAATTGCTTGAACTGCGGTTGGCGCCGTTGGCCGTGGTGGAAGTTACCAAGCGGTTTGCCGTTCGGGTTGAATCAAGGAAAGTAAAGCCTGCCGGATTGTGGAAGCAGCCCACCGGTGCCGTGGCAGGAATATTCACGGTGTAGTTGATGGTCATCTGGCCACCAACACCATTGATGATCGGTGCGATGAAAAAATTATTCCAGGTCAGGCTGTTGCTGCCATTTGCCGGGACCGTCAGCGGAGCAGCGGCAGTCAGCGGAAATGTTGCGCCTCCGGACGTATTGGATGCTTCGGCACCACTGGCCAGATTATTGGCCGCCATCGGCAAGGCAGGGGTGTAGGAATATGTTGGTGCTGCCGCCAGTGTCCAGCCGGGTGGCAGGGCATTATCAATAATCGAAATATTGCGTGCGCCGCCTCCGGTGTTTTGTACGTTGATGGAATAGCTTGCCGTCGTCGCGCCGCTGGCAGAAATGCTGGCCGTCGTAGTGGATTTCGTGACGGTCAGATTCGGCAGGCAGGCCGAACCCGCGCGAGCACCGGTCAATGCAACTGGAGCGGAAATGCTTCCGGAAAAACCATCGAAACCGGCTCGTGCGTAATAACGCGCCAATCCGGCAACCGGCGGATCGCCCGGGCTCACCGTCTGGCTGGTCAAAATGCCTCCGGACAGACCAGCCGTAACCGTGCCGGTGGCTCCGGAATTGGTATAAACAACGCCACCACCGCCACCGCCACCGGGACCGTCCTGCTCCGGATTGGCTGCGCCCATGCTGGCGTTGCCGCCCCGGCCGCCGGTAGCTGTAAGGGTAATTCCGGTAGTTGAACCGCTTTGGGTTTGCACAAAAATGGTGCCGCCAGCACCGCCGCCGCCCGTACCGTCGGTTGAAACGATGTCGGTTGCAGCATCGCCATTGGCACTGAAGGTGCCTGAGCCCGTTACGCTGCCGGCGCGCACTATGATCAAGCCGCCGCCAGCACCACCGGACCCCTGTGGATCGGTAGAGGTATTGCCGCCGACATCGGCCGCGCCGCCGCCGCCGCCTAAAAATAATCTTGCCGGTGTTGAAACAGTCACCACCGGTGACCCGCCGTGTGAACCATTCAGCGGCCCATCGGTGTTGAGGGTGTTGCCATTCCAGCACGCGCCTCCGCGTCCACCGGCACCGCCATTGGCACCGCCACCGCCGCCGCAGTTATGTTCATTGCCGCCGCCGCCGGCGTTCGCGGGTGCGCCACGGCCAATATCGCCACCAGGGTAGGCATCTGTTGCTGCAACGGCCGAAAGGCCGTTGGCGACGCTGTAAGTGCGCGCGGGGGTGCCTGCAATACCTTCCCCTTTCATGCCGCCATTGCCGTTGGCATAAAGGTCGCGATAGCCGGAGTATTGCGGAGCGGTCACGGCGGCAATATTGCGAACGCCGCCAGCCCGGAAGCCGAGGCCGTTAACACTGATGTTTCCCAGGGTGAGCAATCCCGACACATCGATGGCAACAACGCCGCCCGAGCTCCCATCCCATGCTGCCGCCGTCAAGCCGGCAGCACCAATGCTCAGGGTGGGGTATTGCGGAACCCTGATGACCTGAAAGCGTTGATTGGTGCCGTTTACATAGCTGTTTTGCAATGCGGATGCCAAGGTGACCGTGCCGCTGCCTGCGCTTGCCGAGGTAGCGATGGCGTATTCATATCGACCTGCGGTGAAGTTGCCGTTATTTAAAAAGCCACCAGCGTAATTGGCACCGCCATAAACATCCGAGTTTTGTACCGTGCCGTTGCCTGCGCCATCACCATAGGTGTTCTTATCGGCATTTGTAATGTCGACACCTTGCATTTGAATGATGAGTAGCAAATCGCCTGCCGCAATGGACGTCGCCGATCCGGATGCATTGCGTACACCAATCTGAACACTGCTGGTGCCCGAAGCAGCGCTGGCGGTAGCCGGAAAATAAGTATTCACCATACCCGTTACGGCGGTGGCTGGTGCATCGTTGCCGGGGATGGCGCAGGTCTGTGCCGAAACGCCGGAAACAGTGATGGTGAGCAACATCGCAAGAAATGTCTTCAGCAAAAAATGGCCAGTCGAATGCTTGGTAAACATAGGCAAATTCAATCACGCAGAGTTTAATTGTGATTATATTCAAGGCACCCATCGCTGATTACAGCCGAGTGTTAACTGTGGTTACAGATGCTAATTTAGATGCTAGTCCGCAAATATTTGCCTGCTTGAAGTCCATAAGTAATTCGAGCCCGCAAGGCGCGCATTTGAACATTGCCTCGATGGGAAAAGTAAATTTGAGTTGACGAATAAATTCGCGGCCCTCATAATTCCGCTTCTGCGCCCGTAGCTCAGTTGGATAGAGCACCAGGCTACGAACTTGGGGGTCGGAGGTTCGAATCCTTCCGGGCGCGCCAAATCGGTGTTGAAGTTATCCGTTAATTCGGTTTTGCTTTGAAACTGATGTCATACTTAAGTGCAGTTCAACAGGTTTTATCGGGGTATAGCGCAGTCTGGTAGCGCGCCTGCTTTGGGAGCAGGATGTCGGGAGTTCGAATCTCTCTACCCCGACCAACCGTCGAATCACGGTTGATGTGGTTCATGCGACAATCAGGATTGAGCGCCCGTAGCTCAATCGGATAGAGCACCGGCCTTCTAAGCCGGCGGTTACAGGTTCGATTCCTGTCGGGCGCGCCAACACTGGTGTTATAGTTTATCCCTGCGGTGGTTGTAGCTCAGCTGGTTAGAGCATCGGATTGTGATTCCGAGGGTCGTGGGTTCGAACCCCATCATCCACCCCAATTTTCTTGCTTTCCGGGTGCAATTTCTTGCATCGCATCTTCCATCAACCCCTTTAACTACGGCATAATGCGTGGCTCAGCCGCTCTCGCGGATGGTTGTGTGTGATCGGGCCGTTAGCTCAGTTGGTAGAGCAGTTGACTCTTAATCAATAGGTCGAAGGTTCGAATCCTTCACGGCCCACCATTAACTATCCGCGTTGCACTGAGTAAGTTTTGCGAAAGTGGCGGAATTGGTAGACGCCCTGGTTTTAGGTACCAGTGCCGTAAGGCGTGAGAGTTCGAGTCTCTCCTTTCGCACCATCCGGTCGATGTGCACTCGCTAAAGTGAGCACGCGCCTTTTAATTTTCGCGCTTGAAAGCGCGGCCGCAGGAGTTGTTATGCAAGTTTCATTGGAAAACACCGCTAATCTTGAACGCCGTATGACGGTGAATGTGCCCGCTGCACGTTTGAATGAAGTGGTGGAAAGTCGTTTGCAGGAAATTGCACGCACCTCAAACATGAAAGGCTTTCGCAAAGGCAAAGTGCCGACGAAGGTCATCGAACAACGTTTCGGCCCGCAAGTACGCGCAGAAGCCTATGGCGATCTGGTTCGCATGACATTCGGCGAAGCCGTTCGCGAAAAAAACCTGCTGCCAGCCGGCACCCCGAATATCGAAGCCGGTAAAAACGGTGAAGATGGCGAAATAAGTTTTTCCGCCACTTTTGAAGTCGTGCCTGAATACGGCACCATTGATGTCAGCAAGCTGGAAGTGCTTCGCGAAACATCACATGTCGAAGATAGCGACATCGAAAACATGATTGAAACCCTGCGCCAGCAACGTCGCGGATGGATGCCGGTAGAAACAGCCGCTGAAGCCGGGTCATTGGTCAATGTTGAAACTTTCGCGCAGACCGACGAAGTCCGCCTGCCTGCAGAAGGTGTCGAAAAAGGTGCCACGGTTGTTGGCTCGAACGTGATGTTCCCTGAAATTGAATCGCAACTGGTCGGCATGAAAGCCGGTGATGAGCGTACGGTCGACGTCACTTTCCCGAATGACTGGCGAGTTGCCGAGTTGGCAGGCAAAGCTACAAAAGTGAGCATGACCGTTACCAAGGTTTCGCAACCCGTCATGCCGGATGTTGATGAAGCTTTCATCAAGAGCTTTGGCATTCGTAGTGGCAAGCTTGAACAATTCCACAAGGAAGTCCGCAACAATCTAGAGCGCGAATTGAAAGGCAACCTGATGTTCCGTCTGCGTGCCGAAGTCGCCAAAAAGCTGATTGAAGCTTATTCACATGTTGAATTGCCGCCCCGTCTGGTCCAGGCAGAAGCCCAAAGCATGGCGCGTGCAGCTGAACAACAGGCACGTCAACAGGGCCAACAAGTGACTTTGTCGCACGAGCAATTCCTGTCAGGTGCCCATAACCGGGTTGCCGCAGCGTTGCTGGTCGGCGAAATTGCCCGTCAAAACGATCTGAAACTTGATTCGGCACGCCTGAAAGAAACCATGCAGCTGATTGCCTCGACTTACGAAGATCCATCCCAGGTCATTGAACTTTACCGCAATGATCCCAATATGATGTCTCAACTGCAGAATCGCGTGATGGAAGAACAGGTCATTGATTGGATTGCCGAGCGCGCGCAATCTACGGAAGTCAGCCTGAGTTTTGCCGACGCCATGCGACCAGCTGCCTAACAGCACACTTTGGAGAACAATATGCAAGCAACAACGGGTTTGAACTTGGTACCGATGGTCGTAGAGCAAACCCCGCGTGGTGAACGTGCGTACGATATTTACTCACGTTTATTGAAAGAACGCGTCATTTTTCTGGTCGGTCCCATCGATGATTACGTCGCCAATGTAGTGGTGGCACAATTATTGTTCCTGGAAGCCGAAAACCCCGAAAAAGACATCAGCTTGTACATTAATTCACCTGGGGGCGTCGTCACGGCCGGTATGGCCATTTACGACACCATGCGTTTCATCAAGCCCGATGTCAGCACTATTTGCGTTGGTCAGGCTTGCAGCATGGGTTCATTCCTGCTGGCTGCCGGCACCCATGGCAAGCGCTACATCCTCCCTAATTCCCGCGTCATGATTCACCAGCCGTCCGGCGGTGCACAGGGTCAGGCGACGGATATCGCTATCCAGGCGAAGGAAATTTTATATCTGCGCGAACGCCTGAATGCAGAATTGGCGAAGAATACCGGTCAAACCATTGAAAAAATCTCCCAGGATGTGGAGCGCGACTACTTCATGTCGGCCGAGGATGCCAAGGCATATGGCGTAGTGGACTCGGTCCTGAGCAGTCGCCCGGAAGATAGTATCCAAGCCGGCTAATCTGTTAATTTTTGTGTATTTCGCATGTGCCATCCCAGTTTTATCCGGGATGGCTTTGCGTCCATAAAAGCTGTGTTATTCTCAAATCGTACATATTTGGCCTCATAGGCTGGGTGAAAGCATGACTGACGAACGTCAGGGCCGGTCCGGCGACAATAGTAAGGTGTTGTATTGCTCTTTCTGTGGCAAAAGCCAGCATGAAGTGCGCAAGTTAATTGCAGGTCCGAGTGTGTTCATTTGTGACGAATGCGTTGAATTGTGCAATGACATCATTCGTGAAGAGCTTGAAGAGAAAGCTTCGGCTGCCCGCAGCCATTTGCCAAAACCACGCGAAATTCTCGAAGTGCTCGACCAATATGTGGTCGGACAACCGCGCGCCAAGAAAACTCTTTCGGTTGCCGTCTACAATCACTACAAGCGAATCGAATCGCGTCAGAAAAATGACGAAATCGAATTGGCCAAATCGAATATCTTGCTGATAGGCCCAACTGGCTCGGGTAAAACCTTGCTCGCCGAAACGCTTGCCCGTTTGTTGAATGTGCCTTTCACCATTGCCGACGCCACTACACTGACCGAAGCCGGTTATGTTGGCGAAGATGTCGAAAACATCATCCAGAAGCTCCTGCAAAAATGCGATTACGATGTTGAAAAAGCACAAAGCGGCATCGTGTATATCGATGAAATCGACAAGATTTCGCGTAAGTCCGAAAACCCGTCGATAACACGTGATGTTTCAGGTGAAGGTGTGCAGCAGGCGCTGCTGAAATTGATAGAAGGAACGGTTGCTTCAGTACCGCCGCAAGGTGGTCGTAAACATCCGCAACAGGAATTTCTGCAAGTCGATACCAAGAACATGCTGTTCATTTGTGGCGGTGCTTTTGCCGGCCTGGATAAAATCATTCAGCAACGTTCCACTGAAGCAGGCGGCATTGGCTTTGGCGCGAAAGTGAAAAGTTCGGAACGTAAAGCCGATACCGGAAAACTTCTGCACGATGCCGAGCCTGAAGACTTGATCAAGTTCGGATTGATTCCGGAGTTTGTCGGTCGTTTGCCGGTGGTAGCTTCGCTCGAAGAGCTCGATGAGCAAGCGCTGGTGAAAATCCTGACTGAACCAAAAAACGCCATCAGCAAACAGTTCAAGAAGTTGTTTGAAATGGAAGGGGTCGAGTTGGAAATCCGCCCGGATGCCATGCTGGCCGTTGCTCGCAAAGCCTTGAAACGCAAGACCGGTGCGCGCGGTCTGCGCACGATTCTGGAGTCGGTATTGCTCGACACGATGTACGAGCTACCTTCCATGGAAAACGTAAGCAAAGTGGTGGTGGATGAATCGGTGATCAATCATCAAACCGAGCCCTACATTATCTATTCAAACACTGCGCCGCCGGCCCGCGCTGCGTCTGGCGACTAAGCCTGAATGTTTACAAAACTTAACAACGGGTCGACTACATCGGCCCGTTTTTCTTTGTATGTTTGCTACATGTGGTTGCAATTGACTGAGACATCCCCATAAACGGAATATCAGGGCCACGCGCCCATGGAGAAAACAATGGAAGTTAAAGTTGCCAGCACCCTGTTAGATCTTCCCGTCCTGCCATTGCGCGATGTGGTGGTGTACCCGCACATGGTGATCCCGTTATTTGTCGGGCGGGAGCGTTCGATAAAAGCACTCGACCTGGCGATGGCCGGCGATAAACAAATTCTTCTGTTGGCACAAAAAAGCCCGGATACCGATGACCCGTCACCGGAAGATTTGTACACAATCGGAACGCTTGCAACAGTGCTGCAATTATTGAAATTGCCCGATGGCACCATCAAGGTGTTGGTCGAAGGTAATAGTAGAATCAAAATGACGGGTTTCTCGGAGCGCGAAACCGCGATGACAGGAACGGCGCATGCCGTCGATTCGATACTTGATCGCGACTCGCGCGAATTGGACGTGACTCAACGTTCGTTGATGTCTTTATTTGAACAATACGTCAAAACCAATCGTAAGTTGCCGCCCGAATTATTAAGTACATTATCGGGCATTGACGACCCGAGCAGATTTGCCGATACCGTTTCCGCCCATCTGAGTACCCGTCTTGTCGACAAGCAAACTTTGCTTGAAATTCTGAATGTGGGCGAGCGCCTGGAAATGCTCATCGGTCTGGTGGATGGCGAGATCGATGTTCAGCAAATCGAAAAACGGATTCGTGGTCGTGTAAAGTCGCAAATGGAAAAAAGCCAGCGCGAGTATTATTTGAATGAGCAAATGAAAGCCATTCAGAAAGAACTTGGCGATAGTGAGGAGGCCCCGAATGAACTCGAAGAGTTGGCGAAAAAAATCGCCAACGCAGGCATGCCAAAAGAAATTGAAACCAAGGCAAAAGCCGAGCTCAATAAATTGAAGCAAATGTCACCGATGTCGGCTGAAGCCACTGTGGTTCGCAATTATCTCGACTGGATGACCGGCGTACCGTGGAAAAAGAGCAGCAAGGTACGCAAGGATTTGAAAGAAGCGCAAAAAGTGCTGGATGAAGACCATTACGGGTTGGAGAAGGTAAAAGATCGCATTCTGGAATATTTGGCCGTGCAATCGCGCGTAAAAAAAATGCATGGCCCTATTTTATGTCTGGTAGGCCCTCCGGGGGTTGGCAAAACTTCGCTCGGCCAGAGTATTGCAAAAGCTACCAACCGCAAGTTTGTCCGCATGAGTCTGGGCGGCGTGCGGGATGAAGCAGAGATTCGCGGTCATCGGCGTACTTATATTGGCTCGATGCCAGGCCGTATCGTGCAAAACCTGAACAAAGTCGGCACCAATAACCCTTTGTTTGTACTCGACGAAATCGACAAGATGAGTATGGATTTTCGCGGTGATCCGTCTTCGGCGTTGCTGGAAGTTCTGGACCCGGAACAAAATCACACATTCAATGATCACTATCTTGAGGTGGATCTGGATTTATCCGAAGTGATGTTCGTGGCAACAGCGAATTCGTTGAATATCCCGGGCCCATTGTTGGACCGCATGGAAGTTATTCGGATTCCCGGCTATACCGAGGAAGAAAAGCTGAATATTGCCGAACGCTACCTGTTGCCGAAGCAGCTTAAGGGCAATGGCTTGAAAGAGGGCGAATTGAAAATTCAAAGCGATGCCCTGCGCGATATGATCCGTTATTACACGCGCGAGTCAGGTGTACGTAATCTTGAACGGGAAATTGCAAAGGTTGCGCGTAAAGTCGTCAAGGAAATTGCACTTGCCGGGCCGCAAGCCAGGCAACTCAAAAAAGATGGAAAAACGGCGAAAAAGATGGCATCAGTTAAAGTGTCTGCCGAAAATCTTGATAAATATCTCGGCGTGCAACGGTTCGATTTTGGCCTGGCGGAAGAAAAGAGCGAAGTTGGTCTGGTCACTGGCTTGGCCTGGACGGAAGTGGGTGGTGATTTGTTGCAAATCGAAGCCACCTTGATGCCTGGCAAAGGCCAGTTGATTCTCACAGGTCAACTTGGCGACGTTATGCAGGAATCAGTAAAGGCTGCACACACGGTTGTCCGTTCCAGATCGGAAGCATTGGGTCTGGATACAGAATTCCACCAGAAGTTTGATATCCATGTGCATGTCCCCGAAGGCGCAACACCCAAAGACGGGCCCAGCGCAGGTATCGCTATGGTCACAGCCTTGGTCTCTGCTTTGTCAGGAGTGCCGGTGCGTGCCGATGTAGCGATGACCGGTGAAATTACCCTGCGGGGGCGTGTCTTGCCGATTGGGGGATTGAAAGAAAAGCTGTTGGCTGCGCTGCGTGGCGGGATAAAGACCGTTCTGATTCCGCTGGAAAACAAAAAGGATCTTGCCGATATTCCGAAGAACGTCACGCAAGACCTTGAGATTATTCCAGTTAAGTGGATTGACGAAGTGCTGAACGTAGCATTGGTAAGGCCTTTGTCGCCTTCAACAGAATCGACCAGCTCTGTCAAGGAATCGACGGAAAATGCTGGCCGTGATTCCGATCCGAACGCGTTACGTCATTAAGCAAAATTTAAAATTAACTGAGAGCCGCGAAAAATATGGCTCTCAGTGCTTGCTTATGTAAAAAAGCACTGGTATAAATTGTACAACCGGAATGCACGCATTCTTGCGTTTCGGCTCAGGTGGATTAGATGCTGTTTTCTTCGAACACAACTAATTTATAAAAATTTTGCGAATACAAATCGCACAGGGAGTTAATAATGAACAAAGCTGAATTCGTTGGTGCCGTTGCAGACGCCGCTGAACTGTCGAAAGCCGATGCTGCTGGTGCAGTTGATGCGGTAATCGAAGTGATCAAGAAAGCCCTCAAAAAAGGCGACACCATCACCCTCGTTGGTTTTGGTACTTTCTCAGTTCGTAAACGTGCTGCCCGTCAAGGCCGCAATCCACAAACCGGTGCAACCATCAAAATCAAAGCTTCGAAAAATCCGGCATTCAAAGCTGGTAAAGCCCTTAAGGATGCTGTAAACTAAGCGACTCGCTAGGGTGCTTAGCTCAGCGGTAGAGCGTCTCCCTTACACGGAGAGGGTCGGGGGTTCGAAACCCTCAGCACCCACCAAGCATTACTAGTTAAAAAACGCGGAGTGGTAGTTCAGTTGGTTAGAATGCTGGCCTGTCACGCCGGAGGTCGCGGGTTCGAGTCCCGTCCACTCCGCCAATCCTTCAAAGGCGCCTCACGGGGCGCCTTTGTTTTTCCAGCTTTAAAAAGTAAGACTAAATTTTGTTCAACGCAGACTTTCGGTAAAGATCACTATGCTCCAGAACATTCGTGACAAAACTTCGGGTTGGATTGCCACCGTCATTCTCGGCACTATCATTTTGATTTTCGGTTTGGGTTTCGGTATTCAGGATTTTCTTTCACCCGAAATCAATAACTACGTCGCCAAAATTGAAGGCGATGGCTTGTTTCTGGGCTTTAAAAAGCCAAGCCTGGAAATAACTCCGGATGAATTTCGTGAACGTTTAAAACAAGCCCGCCAGCGTGAAATGGCTGAAAAAGGCGAGTCTTTTGACGCCGAGAAATTTGAAACACAGGAATCCAAGCGTGCTGTGTTGGAAAAATACATCGATGAAAAACTGATTGTATTTGCAGCGCAGCAGAAGGGCTTGAAAGCGTCGGATACGATTTTGGCGGATGCGATAAAGAGAATACCGGACTTTCAGGATGAAAAAGGTAGTTTCGACATCGTGAAATACAAGTCTTTCGTTGCAAGCCGTGGCTGGAGCGAACCTCAGGCTGATGCCATCATTCGAGAACAGATAGAAGGCCAAATGGTGCCTAGTACGATTGTAGGCTCTTCCATGGCAGGTGATTCGGAAGTCGAGTCATACCTCAAGCTTGAAAAACAGACACGCGATCTACGGTATTTGCCTATTCCTGCACCGACTACCGCGCTGGCTGCGCCCACTGCGGCGGAGGTAAATGCCTGGTACAAGAAAAACAGCAATCGTTACCGTAGTGAAGAAAAAGTCACTATTGAATATGTCGAGCTCAATACTGCCGATTTGCCGGTAACTGGTAAAGTCGATGACGATACGCTGCGTGAACTTTATAAAGAAAGAATCAATGCTTATCGTACTGCCGATCAGAAAATGGCGTCGCATATTTTCTTTGCCGTGAAAAAAGACGCACCGGCAAATATTGCCAATGCCGTTTTGGCCAAAGCGAATAATGTTGCGAAATTGGCGCGCTCACCTGGTGCCGATTTTGCTGCCCTTGTTAAACAATATTCCGAAGACGAAGGTTCAAAGGATACAGGCGGCGATTTGGGTGCTGTTGAGCCGGGGCTGCTGGATCCTGCTGTCGAAAAAGCTTTCGCCAACCTCAAAGTAGGTCAAATCAGTGATCCCGTTAGAGGCGCGGATGGCTACGATGTCGTTTTATATCGTGAGGATATTCCTGGCGAAGCGCGTAGTTTTGAAGATGTTCGTGCCGAATTGGAAACGACATTTTTCGAACGCGAGCGCGAACGTGCGCTGAGTGATCGAGTCAGTTCCTTGATGGACAAGGTTTATAACGACCCATCGGCACTCGCTGATTCTGCAAAAAAACTGGGTTTGACTGTCTTGCGTGCCGGTCCTTTTACCAGAACTGCCGGCGAAGGTATCGCGGCACTGGAACCAGTTCGTAAAGCTGCATTTTCAAACTCGTTGAAAATCAGCCGTGAAGTCAGCGATGCCATCGAGGTGGCAGAGAATCAACTCGTTGTATTGCGTGTAGTGAACTATCAGCCGGTCGGCACGATTCCATTGATGCAAATCAAGGATCGCGTGCAGGCTGATTTTATTGCAGACCGCGCAACACAGGCAGCCAAAGCTCGCGCCGAAGCTCTGCAGGCGCGTGTAAACAAGGGCGAAAGCCTGGACAAGATTGCAACAGAGTTGGGTAGCCAGGTGGCTCAGTGGCCAATGATGACGCGCAACCCGCCAATACCGCAGCTGAGTGATGTCGCCAAAACGGCTTTTGCTTTGCCACATCCTGTTGCAAATAAAACACATGTCGGGATTGCCAAGTTGCAAGGTGATAGTTATGCCCTGATTGAAGTTACTGCAGTCAAGGATGGTCTGGTCAGCCCGACAGATGTAGAAACCATCAAAAATATTCGTATGCAACTTGCACAAGCGCGTGGCGCCGTTGAAGTCGAGGCCTACATCAAGTCGCTACGGAAAGAATATACAGTCACGGTAATTGAGAAAAATCTCTGACTCCGGTTACAAACAATAAAAAAGCCCGGGAAACCGGGCTTTTTTATTGGTCTCCGCAAATGAATTTCATTCGATGCCAGCCATCCCCAGAATATTGTAGCCGGCATCCACATAAGTAATTTCGCCCGTTACACCGGCTGCCAGATCGGAACAAAGGAATGCGGCGACATTGCCAACATCTTCAATCGTCACGCTGCGGCGCAAAGGGGCATGTTCTTCGACATGGCCAAGCATTTTGCGGAAGTTCGCAATGCCTGCCGCCGCCAGCGTCTTTATCGGACCGGCAGAAATTGCATTGACCCTTGTACCTTCGGGTCCAAGATTCAGTGCCAGGTAGCGTACGTTGGCCTCCAGACTGGCTTTTGCCAGCCCCATTACATTGTAGTTTGCCAGTGCACGTTCCGCACCAAGATAACTCAAGGTAAGAATGCTGCCATTGCGTTCTTTCATCATGGGGCGTGCCGCTTTGGCCAATGCGGCCAAACTGTAGCTGGAAATGTCATGCGCAATACGGAAATTATCGCGCGTCAAATTGTCGAGGAAAGCACCTTCGATCGCTTCGCGTGGGGCGAAGCCAACCGAGTGAACCAGAATGTCAAAACCGTCAGCCCAGTGTTTGGATAGTGCGGCAAATACGTTTTCGATTTGATGATCTTCGGCCACATCCAGCGGCAGTACGATGGAGGAGTTACAATCTGCGGCAGCCGCTTCCACGCGCGATTTCAACTTCTCGTTTTGATAGGTAAAAGCAATTTCTGCACCTTCGCGATGCATTGCTTCGGAAATACCGGTAGCGATGGATCGTTGGCTGGCAACACCGACAATAAGTGCACGCTTGCCTGCAAGAAAACCCATAAAATGCCCCCGAAGTATTAATTAGCCATCGCCGAAGTGTGAACGAGATTGCCCGATACCGCCAAGCATGGGCTTGAAATAGCTCAGGGTGTGAGCTTCAGGCTCTGTCCGACGCGCAGAATTGAGCGGCGGCCTAATCCGTTGATTTTACGCAAGCTTTCCAGGCTCAGTCCGTAAAGTTTTGCGATTGACCATAAGGTCTCCCCGTTTTTGACTTCATGATTGCCTGTGTTTTCGACAATGACAGTATCGCTTCCCGCGGGAGCTGGTTTATCCGCTGCAGGAACTGGTCCGGTATCGGCAACGACAAAGGAGCTATTGGCCAGATACGCAGGCATCAGAATCCTGCGGGGCGTCTGGGCAGAAATCTGGCCGCGCTTGTAAGCAGGATTGTTCTGTTTGAGCCGTTCGGCATCGAGTTGAAAACGTTTTGCGATGTTATCCAGGCTGCCCGAATCGGCATCCACCAAAATTGCAGCCAGTGGCGTGAATTCGGTCGATACAGGCAGCGATAAATTGTTTTTGCCGGGCTGGCTAATCAGGCAGGACAGTGCCTGCAGCTTTGCGATGTAAGCGTAGGTAATCGGCGATAAACCATGTGGCCAATGATCAAGCCCCTCATTTTTGTTGCCGGAACTTCTGATGGCACGCAGAACACGGAACTCTCCGGCGTTATAGCCCATGACAGCGCGTTGCCAGTCTTTAAACATGCCTTGCAAGGTGCCCAGATACGACAGGGCTGCATCGGTTGAATCCACTACCGAAAAGCGGCCGTCATAGCCGGATTGAATTTTAATGCCATGATTTTTCGCCGTGGTGCCTATCATTTGCCACATGCCAGCCGGGCCGCCAGCCCCGACGGCGTGAGGTTGATACCAACTTTCGATAATCGGGATAAGCGCAAATTCGGCTGGCAGTTTTCGTCTTTCAATTTCAATGCTGACGTAATCTAGCAAGGGCAGGATTTCGCCAAGATGATTTGAAAAACTTTTGGGATTGCCGGCGTAGCGTTTTTTCCATTGATTGATCGCCGCACTATCGTTGCAAAGTGGGCCGGAAAAATTATTGCTCAAGCGCGCAAAAACGGCAGCCCCGGTTTGCGTATTCGTGCTGCCGGCAATTGCAGGTGTTTCTACGGGAGCCGGTTCAATGGCAACGGCTGAATCAATTCCGGTTTCTGGCTCGCGGCTTGTGATTGCATCGGGATTTGATGTGGGCGGTTCTGCTGCAGCGGGTGGAATGTCATGTTGTGCTGCCTTGTCAGGGCGTACCGGCATTTGGCAGGCCGACAGGATCAATACACTTAATAAAATCACACAGTGATTCAGCTTTTTGGATGAGCTCATCAGCGGAAACCGTCCTTCCAGGTGCGTAATGCGGCAAACGCCTGCAGGCGATTTTGTATCACAAGCTGGCTTTGCCGGGACCAAAAAGGCCAAAGCGCCTTTTGATCGCAGCGTAAAAAAGGGTTGCAGGCCAGCTCGATATCCAGAAGCGAGGGAAGGCTGGACTGGTTTTGCGCGCGTTTTTCCCGAATCCTGCATACCAAGGCATCGCGTTCAGGATTGTCAGGTTCTGCCGCTTCGGAAAAACGCGCATTGGCCAGCGTGTATTCATGGCTGCAGCAAATGTGCGTATTTTTAGGTAACGCACAAAGCAAATCGAGTGAATGCAGCATTTGTTCCGCACTCCCCTCAAACAAGCGGCCACAGCCGAGGCTAAACAAAGTATCGCCACAAAATAAATAATCGCCACCGAAATAGGCAACATGGCTGAGTGTGTGCCCGGGAACTGCAATTACCCTGAATTCGGTATCCAGCTCGGGCAGATGGATTTTGTCATCATGCCTTACCCGGTGGCTAGCAATCGGAATGCGGCTATCTTCGGGTGCGTAAACCGGAACCTCGCAATACTGGAGAAGTTCGGCCAGGCCACCGATATGATCGGGGTGATGGTGCGTGATAAAAATGGCAATCGGCCTGAGGCCTTCCTGCATTTTTTGCAAAATAAGCTGCGCATCTCCGGGGTCAACCACCAGAGCCTGGCCACGGGTATTGCTCAGGGTCCACAGGTAATTGTCCTGAAACTCAGGCAAACCTTCACATTTCAGCATTTTTGCCTGTCCTGCAATGCATTGGGGATGACCTGAAAGGCGGTTTGCCGCAGAATTAAGAACATGCCTGCCCTAAGCCCATCCAGTCAAGCCGCGAATCCTGCCATTGATTGGTTCGGGCAGCCTCTGGGCATGCAGTTGATGCATCAATTCCAGCGTCAGGCAATTCCGGAAATCACCCGCATATTTGGCCACAGCGGCTTGTATTTAAGCCCACATCAGAACTACAAGGCCGAATTATCGGGCAACATGCTCGCGCAAATCCTGAGCTTGTATCGCAGCCCGCAGGGTTTCGAGGGCGTGGTGCGTTGTGATGATGCAAGCTTGCCGATTGCCAGCGAATCACTTTCGCTTGTATATAGCCTGTGTGTGCTCGAGACATCGCAAAACCCCGAGGCCCTATTCGAGGAAATGGTGCGCTGTCTGAAGCCTGAAGGCGTGCTTGTATTGCTGGGCCTCAATGCCATGAGCCCGACACGTTTGCGTTGGCAAACAAAAGGTATCAAGCCGGTGGCTGGTGCCACGTTGAAACAACTATGTGCCAGCCACAGTCTGGAAATCAGTAAACTCAGCCAGGTCGGCCCGATGTGGTTAAAGCCTCAAAAAAAAGTGCCGCGTTACGAAGCAAAACCAGGACTTATGAAATTATTTTATGCCGGCCATCTATTGGTGGCCAAACGTCGTGTTGCCGGTTTGACACCGCTTAGAAAAAGCAAAAATGCCTACAACCTCAATCCGGGAGTCAGCCCGGGATGACATCGGAAACCACAAAGAAATCCGTCGAAATACATAGCGATGGCGCTTGTCTGGGTAACCCCGGCCCCGGCGGTTGGGCGTGTTTGTTGCGGCACGAAAAACGCGAGCGCGAGCTATCCGGTGGGGAATTATTGACGACCAATAATCGCATGGAATTAATGGCCGTGATTCAAGGGCTTGAAGCCTTGAAATCGCCCTGCGTGGTGGCGGTGTATTCCGATTCGCAATATGTACTGAAGGGCATCAGTGAATGGATGCCGAACTGGCTTAAACGCGGCTGGAAAAACAGCGCCGGCGAGCCGGTTAAAAACCAGGATCTGTGGCAGCGTCTGCAGCACGCTGCAGACGCGCATAAAGTAAAATGGCATTGGGTGAAAGGCCATGCAGGTCATCCCGATAACGAACGCGTGGATGAATTGGCACGCGAACAGGCAATCCAGATCAAGAACAGCGAGGCCGCTTGATGCGACAGGTCGTATTGGATACCGAAACCACCGGCCTTTCCTGGGAGAAGGGAAACCGCGTGGTGGAAATTGGTTGTGTTGAACTCATGCAGCGCCGAAAAACCGGCCGAACTTTCCAGCGTTACCTGAATCCCGAGCGCGACATGGAATTGGGCGCACAGGAAGTGACCGGATTAACCCGCGAGTTTTTATCCGACAAATCGAAATTCGGAGAAGTCGTCGATGAGTTTCTGGATTTCATTCGCGGCGCCGAATTGATTATTCATAACGCCAACTTCGACATCGGGTTTCTCAATTACGAATTGAGCCTGGTCGGTCCACATCTGGGGCGCATGGACGAGCATGCTTCGGTACTTGACACCTTGGCGATGGCGCGCGAACGTTTTCCCGGCCAGCGCAATTCACTCGATGCCCTGTGCAAGCGTCTGGATGTCAATAACAGGCACCGCACCCTGCATGGTGCCCTGCTCGATGCCGAGTTGTTGAGCGAAGTATATTTGAGCATGACTGCAGGGCAGGGCGATCTGGGTCTGTCCAATAATGAAACGCCTGCACAACGGGCAAATATCGTTGTCGGTTCACTGGATCAGGTCGTCAACAAAGTCCTTCTGGCGACAAGCGAAGAACAGGCTTTGCATCTGGCGCGGCTAGCCAAAATCGACAAGAAATCCGGTGGCCATCTGCAATGGCAATGATGGTTTATATTGTTACAATGAAATCGTGAATCCGCCGGCAACACTGTACTGAAATACTGATTTTGGAGAACGGCTTTTGAACGCAACGGTACTACTCAAATCAGTCGATATCGATATCCCCGGCTACACCATTTTGCGCCCGATTGGCGAAGGTGGCATGGCCTCGGTATTTCTTGCAGTACAAAAATCACTCGAACGTGAAGTTGCCCTGAAAGTCATGTCGCCGGTGCTGGCTTCCAATGCAGAATTCGCCAGCCGCTTCCTGATAGAAGGCAAAATTACCGCCAAACTGCAACACCCGAATTTGGTGACGGTTTACGACATTGGCACCCATAACGGCATCTACTATCTTGCTGCCGAATACATTCCCGGCGGCACTTTAAAAGAACGCGTTACCGAAGGCGGCCTCAATGTTGCCGAAACCCTGGATGTCATCAGTGATATCGCACAGGGTCTGGATTTCGCGCATCAAAAAGGTTTCGTGCATCGCGATGTAAAACCGGGCAATGTTTTGTACCGCGCAGACGGGCGCGTGGTGCTGGCAGACTTCGGTATTGCCAAGGCAATGGACGGCAGTAACAGTTCGACCGTCGCGGGTGCATCGATAGGTACACCCGATTACATGAGCCCCGAGCAGGCGCGTGGCGAGCCAGTCGATGGCCGCTCCGATTTATATAGTCTGGGCACCATGTTTTACGAAATTCTGGTCGGACATCCGCCGTATCAGGCGGCCGATCCGTTCACCGTCGCATTGATGCACGTGACGCACCCGGTGCCGGTATTGCCCGAACCTTATGAATGGCTGCAACCCTTGATTCAAGGTTTGATGGCGAAAAACCCGGCCGAGCGTTACAACACCGGCGCATCGTTTGTCGAAGCACTGCATAAGCTGGTCGAGAATGCGCCGCAAGGTGCCGTTTTACAGCAAAGTTCCACCCGCAAAGTGGGTGGCGCAGGCCGCTTGTCGGGCACCGGCGCTACCCAGCAACGTACGCGAGTCAATCTTTCCAAAGCCAGCGAAAGGCCGGGGTGGTTGATACCTGCCGGGGTAGGCGTTGGCGTTTTGGCTGCGGGCTTGATTGGCTGGATGTTGATGAAGGGCAATAAGGTAGAAGACGCTTCTGGAACGGTGGCGGCAACTCAGGCCACCAATATAAAACCTGCAGAAATCGATCTTAATAATTTGCCTGAGGGCGCGCATGTTCCCGAATCGATTGATGGCCAGGTAGCCGATGTACAAGGATGGCTGACGCAGGCGGATGTTTATCTTAAATATGGACTTGAACACGACGGACGCAGTTTGAATTTTCCCGATGATGACAGCGCATTGGGACTCTACAAAAAAGTATTAAGTGTTGAACCCGAAAACGCACGAGCCAAAGAAGGCATCCAGCAAGTTCTGAATTATTTCATCAAAAACACCTACAAAGCCTGCGAGCTGGAGCGTTGGACAGGTTGCGGTCTTTTGGCACGCAAGGCATTGGAAATCGACCCCAGTAACAATCTGCTGTTGGAGCTTGATAAGTTGAGTCAGGCCGGAGAGCGTGGCGAAAAAGTAACAATGCCGCCGAAGCCAAATTGAAAAAATAAACACAATGCATTGTCGGAACACGACAAATGACAATGCCTTCCATTAAAATACGTTTCATGATTTTCAGCCACCGACAATTCAGTATTGGTAGCTGGATCGCCATTTTCGCGATCTTGTTCAATGCCTTTGCGCCAAGCATAAGCGCCAGCATTGATGCTGCGCGGGGTCAATCAATCACGGCCGAGTTGTGTACAAGCGAAGGGCTTAAGTTTGTCCGGATAAATGCCGATGCGGGTTCAGATACGGCGCTGCCCGGCAAAAATATGGTGCACGGGCAACATTGTCCTTTTTGCGCTTCCCATGTCAGCACATTTGTTCCTCCGTATGCCGGTTCGAATTTACTTTTCTTTGTCGTCATCCCGCAACTTTTGCCGCAGGTATTCGAGCAATCGGTGACGCCGCGGTTTGTGGGCGCGCCATGGCAATCACGCGGACCGCCATTGCCGGTATAAGTTTTTTCAGTCCGCTGCCAATCGCCCGGACAAGCTCCGATGGCTTCGATTTTGATCAAGCCAATATCGCGCTCGCCTTAGATCACAAAGTTCAATGTGAGGCGGCAGCCGCTGATTTAAAGAGCATCCAATCAATTCGACAAGCAATCGTGTCAATGAATTCGTTGGCGCGAGCCTGCCTTGTTACTTATCAAAAATTTATAGATGGAAAACTTATGTTTAATCGCAAAATTTTTTTCGCACTGGCGCTTTCTTTCACCCCATCGTTTGCGATGGCGCATCACGGCCAGGATTTTTTACTGCTTGAAAGTCCGGGTATTCCACATTCCGGTGATATTTATCTGGTGACAAACGCACAGCTCGCCCTTGAAAATAACGCCGAAGAGCAGGCCGGTTTTGAACCGGCATTGCTTGTCGGTGTAACGCGGCGGGTGGCATTCGAATTGCACGCCCATACTGAAAAACTGGCAGGCGACAGCTGGAACTATGAAGCGACTGCTCCGGCCATCCATATCCTGTTGACCGATCCAAACAAACATTCCGGTTTGAAAGTCGGAATTGGATTGGAATATGAAATCGCTGCCGAAGATGATGGTCTCGACAATGCCGAGTTCCGTCTCGCGGTCGAAAATGGCAAAGGAAAAAACAAGTGGGGCGGAAACCTGATTCTGGATCGCGAGCAAGGGGGAGAAACAGATGTTGGTGCAGCGCTTGGATTTCGCCACAAGATTGGCGATGCATGGTCGCTGGGTTTTGAAGCACAAAGTAGTGTTGAACGTGCTGCCGGTGCAGAACTGTTATTTGGTGCCTACTATGACCACGAACAGAACTGGGTGGTAAAACTGGGTCTAGGTGGTAAGCGTGAGGAAGATGGCCACATCACGCCGATGCTGCATATCGGCTGGGTGCTTTTGCTGAAAGACTAAGCGGTATCAATAAAAAAGCCCGGATAACTATATCCGGGCTTTTGCTTAATTATTCTTGATGACGTGAATCAGGTATTGCGAAGCAGGATCACCGATACATTATCCGAGCCACCGCCATCAAGTGCGGCGGAAATCAGTTGGTCGACACATTCCTGCGCCGACAAATCCTTGCGGGCGAGCAGGGCGCCGATCGAAGCATCATCCACTTCTTCGGTCAGGCCATCACTGCAAAGCAGAATTTGAAAACCCGGACGAAATTCGCCGGACAGGGTTTCCACTTTCAGATTATCCGGATCGGTAACGCCCAGTGCCTGCGTTACGACATTGCGATGTGGATGGGTGCGAGCCTGTTCTGCCGTGATGGCGCCCTGGTCGATGAGTTCCTGCACATAGCTGTGGTCGGAAGAAATCTGGCTGAGCTGCCCGTTCCACAAATAGGCCCGGCTATCGCCAACCCAGGCCAGTTCAAATTTATTGCCGTTTACCTTGACTGCCACCATGGTCGTGCCCATCGGCAAGCTTTCTGCACGACGTTTGGATTGGTGAATAATGTCTTCGTCGGCAGAACGAATGGCAATGCTCAAACTTTTGCCATTGCGCACTTCACGAACCACCGCATCACGCGCCAGTGCACTTGCCACTTCTCCAAACTCATGACCACCCATGCCGTCGGCCACCAGCCACAGGCCAAGCTTCGAGTCACCATAATAGGTATCTTCGTTTAATTCACGTCGGAGCCCAACGTGACTGAGATGACCGAATTCGATCATGCGGTGAACCTGCGTGTCTGAAAAAAGTGGATAGGCGGGGTTATGTGAATCAACATAATGCGTTGTATCGGCATGATAAGGCAAGCCGCTGATGAATAAGTGGCTTGTTTACCGTCGCTACCGGTTGATTGCCTGCTTGGACCTGAGGCCGGAAAGTTTGCGACAGGACATTCGGCTTTGCTTCCGGCGGTGCCACGGCTAAAAAACATGATTTGCCCCGTTTTATTGCTTTAAAGCAGAGTAACGCGAATCGGGCCTGAATCAGGACGTTTCCCGCTTCACTTAATAGCGCTGTCCTGGCTTGATCCCCTGACCCGACCGTCAATGGGCAAATTGGTACCTTCCATCGGTTTTGCCGAATACCCTGCCTGAAAAACCGGCTTTTTACGTTCATACCCATTGAGCAGGAATATCCTTGCAGGCGTAACATGCCAGCAGGCTGTTTTCTTGTTATAAGCCTTTTGGGCTAACGATATTATTTTTGGAGACAAGCATATGAGTTCGCACTACCTGGGTTCACGTTTTTTCATCACGGCGGCCGTCGCTAGCCTGGTGTTGGTCTCGGCATTATCGGTCCAGCCCGCACGCGCTGCGGTGAAAAACGCGGAAGATTTATTCATCGTAGATTGCCTGCTGCCGGGCCAGATCCGTTCGCTTGGTCGCGTTGCCACTTATATGTCGGCCCGTCGCCCCGTCCGTGCTTCTCAGGCGGAATGCCAAATTCGTGGCGGTGAATATGTTTCCTACGACCGCGCGAACTATCAAACTGCGTTGAAAGTGTGGCTTGACCAGGCCAATGCAGGCAGTGCCGAAGCGCAAAACAATGTCGGTGAAATTTATTCGAAAGGCCTGGGTACCGATCCCGATTACGGCATGGCATTTCAATGGTTCAAGAAAGCCGCCGATCAGGGATTCAACCGTGCAAAAATCAATCTGGGTTATTTGTATGAAGAAGGCCTGGGTGTACCAAAGGATCAGGCGATGGCCCTGAATCTTTATCGTGAAGCTTCCGGTATCCAGGACGAGCTTTTGTATTCGTCGGTCGTTGAAGTGGAAATGAAAGCCAAAGACGACAAGATCGGTAATCTGCAAGGTCAGGTGGAAACCGAAAAAGCCAATTCGGCCGAGTTGCGTGAACAACTCAAACGTACGCAGGAGCAATTGAGCAATCAACGTCGTGCCTTGCAACAATCGCAGACGCAATTGCAGGAAACACAATCGCAATTACAACAAGCCAAACAGCAAAAAGATGATGAACTGACGAAGCTGCTCGAAAATCAAATGCTCGGTCAGGAGCAGCAAATCAGTTCGCAACGCCAGCAAATCGCCGCACTGGAACGTCGTGCCGGTGGCGGTACCGATACATCCTTGCTGGCGTCGGCAGCCAATTTCAGCATTCTTGAACCTAACCTGGTGGCAACGCGTGGCCGCAATACTGCCGTTGTCCGTGGTCCGGGCAAGCGAAATATTGTTGGTCGCGTCACTTCGCCAAAATCCATCAAGCAAGTGACGGTGAACGGCGTACAAACTGCAGTAGCCGCAAACGGTACTTTCAATGCGGAAGTCGATGTTGCACAGGCAGGTACGGCAGTGAAAGTCGTCGCGCTTGACCAATCGGGCGTGCGCGGCGAATTGCAGTTCACCATGTTGCCGCAAGCCACTGGAGCAACAGGTAATGTTGCTGCCACATCTGGCTCCGGCGGCGTCGGCACCTTGCCGCGCGACGTAAAACTGGGCCGTTACTTTGCCGTGGTCATTGGCAACAATACTTATCGCGATGCGCAGTACCCAAGTTTGAAGAGTGCCGTTAGCGATGCCACTGCCGTTTCGAACGTTCTGAAAACCCGTTACGGCTATCAAACAACCCTGGTGTTGAATGCATCACGCCTGGAAATGCTGACGGCTCTAAGCGCCATGCGCGACAAAATGAAGCCCGAAGACAACTTGCTGGTTTATTACGCAGGCCACGGTGAATTGAGCTCCAATGGTGCGACCGGTTATTGGGTACCTACCGATGGTGCAGGCAATAATGCGAAGTCCTGGATTTCCAATGCTGCCATCAGCGACATTCTTTCCAGTTTACCGGCCAAACACATCATGGTAGTCGCAGACTCCTGTTATTCCGGTTCCATGACCCGCGCACCGGTGCCGAATCTCAATGCGGCCACCAGCCCGGACAAATGGAATGCGTATGTGAAAACAATGGCAAGTGGGCGCTCGCGCACGGCCCTGACTTCCGGTGGCGTACAGCCGGTACCTGATACAGGCAGCGGCAATCACAGCTATTTCGCCCGTGCCTTCCTGAACGTGCTGCAGGACAATAACCGCCTGATGGAAGCCCAGCGCCTGTACCGTGAAGTCTCGACTTCACTGGCGCTCAATTCGATCAACTCGCCAATCCCGCAAAATCCGCAATACGCTCCAATCCGCTATGCCGGTCACGAAAGCGGCGATTTCTTCTTCATGCCCGTCAAAGGCTGATGCCTGATCTGGCCGCCGAACTAGCCTAAACCCTGCAAGGCCGCGTATAATTCGCGGCCTTGCTGCTTTAAGCCATCAGCAAGCCCTTTCTGGAGAGGTGGCAGAGCGGTTGAATGTACCTGACTCGAAATCAGGCATAGGTGAATAGCCTATCGAGGGTTCGAATCCCTCCTTCTCCGCCAGAAATAGAAAAACCACCGCAAGGTGGTTTTTTTATTTCTGCGATCGATTGGTATTCGATATTCCTAGCTGCAAGCCTGGGCTAAAATCGTTCAAATCGAGTGCAAAGGATGGTAATGAACCGGCGATGGCATGTAGTGCTTCTGGTCTTGTTAACGGCATGCAATAAAACCGGCAATCATGAAATGTCTGCCAAGGCCGATGTTGAATGCGAGGAGAAAAGAACGCTATCGCTAGACTCCACTTCGCCAATAAACGACATATGCCATGCGAAAATGAAAATCGGCAATGCCTGCGCTGCCATGGAATCGAAAGAAATCGTGTTGGAAATGGTTTCCTTGCCGACAGACGGTAAATGCGAAGTGCAAGAAAACTGGACCCGGCTTTGGCTTCAGAAAGATTTTCAGCCTTTTGCAAGTGATCCGGTGTTGATGAAAAAGTTATTGACTGGTATCCAGTCTGAAGAATTTGAAAGCTCCCTGGGTTTTCTGAGTCCTGAAGCACGAAAAGCTTTCGAGCAAGAAGGAATTACATCGGCCGATTTGGTTGGCGACTCAGGTTCTGGTGGTCAACAATCATGGTCAATTCCGCTGGCCATGAAGTCCTGCATGTGTGCAATTGACTTGAGGTTTGGTTTTGATTCCGGGGGCTATAGCCATGTTGTAGAAACCGGAGAGGTCGTGATTGATTGAGTTTTGCCGGCGAGTGCAGGAAAACGCAAGCAGCTTTTGCATAGTCCATTCCATTTTGCAAAGAGGCAGACAGATTCCGATTTTATCGCGGCATGTAATACGGCAATATGTGCGCAATTACTTTTTCGCTTCGCTAATTCAAACTTTCAAGGATTTTCATGGGCCCCTGTTATACGTGCAAAAAAACGGTTGCATTTGGCGGCATCAAGGATTCCGGGTTCCGTTTTTGCAGCAAGGATTGTTATTCCCAGAAAGCGCGTTTCATCCAGGAGCTTGCATCGATTCCTGATTCCAGCACGAAAGCAGAAGCCGGGAATATCAAATCAGGCGCATGCGGTACATGCAGGCAAAAAGGCAATGTTGAATTTCACAAAAGTGTTTTTGTCTGGTCGGCAATTCTTGTCACCAGTACGAAAGAGAATGCTTTCATCGGCTGTACTTCGTGTGCCAGGAAAAAACAATTACTGGATACTTTGGGTACGGCAGTGCTGGGCTGGTGGGGTTTTCCATTCGGGCTCATCATGACCCCGCTGGCAGTATCAATAAACATTTTCCAGATGATAAAAAGCGGATCCAGAAAAGAACCAAGCGAAGCGCTTATGCAATATGCCAGAGAACGACTCGCCAGATCGTTAAGATCCAGCCAACTGGAATCCGGTGCTATCACGCCGAACTTCGCGCGTTAAGTCTGATGTCTCGCAGACTTGGTTCTGCGGATTCAATGAGCAAATAGCAGAACGCCGCCGCCAAAGTGACGGCGTTGCTTTTTTCAAACGATTATTGCCCTTTGTACAATTGCGGAAACTGTTTTTTCAGACGTTCAACTTTTGGGTGGTCGAAGCGAACGATGTAAGGGTAGTCCGGATTCAGGCGTGCGAAATCCTGGTGGTAGTTTTCCGCCATGTAAAAAGCTTTCAGCGGATTAACCTGGGTCACGATGGGTTTTGGGAAGGACTTTGCAGCGTTTAATTGTGCAATATAGGCCGTGGCGACACGCTCCTGTTCGGGAGTCGTGTAAAAAATGGCCGATCGGTATTGCGTGCCGGTATCCGGGTCTTGCCGGTTCAGTTGCGTCGGGTCATGTGCAACGGAAAAGAAAATCCGCAATAACTGTCCGTAGCTGATTTTGGATGCGTCGTAACTTACTTTCACCGACTCGGCATGGCCGGTGGTGCCCGTGCTGACCAACTCGTAGGATGCTGTATTCGCGGCACCGCCAGCGTAGCCGGACCAGGCATTGTTGACGCCTTTCACATGCTCGAAAACCGCTTCAATTCCCCAAAAACAACCGCCGGAAAAAACGGCCACCTGATTGTTGCTTTTCACCATTGTTTTGGCATCGGCTTTAAGTGCTGGCGCATTTGGGGTGGCTGCTAAAACATTAGTAGACAGTGCGCAAAAAATCATCGCGCCGAGTAACTTGCCATAAATTGTCTGGTACTGAACCTTCATGTTGACGCTCCGTTAGATAGTACAAAAGATACCTCATAGACAATGAATTTTGTGCGATGAAATGTCCTCCCCATCGGTATTCATTGATCCTGTCATGCACTAGAGACGGGGTATTGGTGAAAAGGTTCGCGCATCGCCGGGAATGTTCAGTTTGCAATGTTAATTTCGTGTAATTGCAATCTCTGTCCGTTGCCCCCGGGCTTTGCCGTGTTAGAAAGAATACAAGTCATCAGCAGGGGAAGCCTATGAAATCGCATTACCATTTTTCAATAATGCTGGCGGCTGCCATTGCCAGCCAGCCAGCACTGGCAGAGGTAAAAGGACAATGCACATTCGAAAGTGAAAAATTATTATTTATCGATGGTCATGCTGCATTGGGGCCGGACCCTTTCGAAGATAAACTGAAAGTTCCCATGCTTTGGCTCACGACAGTAGCGCTTGATCATGACGCGTTGGCAGCTGCCAAATATGATGAAATCGATGATGCAGTAGGCGAACAGACCTTCGACAAACAAAGCGCCAAGCTGGAATTGCGTTTTAATGCTGCGGGTACCACGGTAGAAGGTTTGCAGCTATACATACCGCCCGGCAATAACAGGTCGATTTCCGGCAATGAGGTGGGGAAATTGCAGCTGAAAATACCGGTGGCAACGCGTGCAAATGGACAATTCATTCTGGACGACGATGATCTGCATTGCGATTTGCAATTTGATCTTCCAATGAACGGCATAGGGCCGCCAGCCATTGTGAAGCCCTGGGGTATTGCATTGCCTGCTGGCGGCGGAGAGCCTGGAAAAGCCTTCCTCGCGCTGCATCGTGCCGTGCTTGCGAGCGATGTTGAAACGATGCTGGTTTCGGTAACCAGGGAAAAAGCCGACAAAATGCGTGAGGCGCGGGCACAGCCGGAATTTGCCGAAACCTTGAAGATGATAAAAGCGTTTGAGCCGGCAGTGGTCAGAATTATTTCGGGGCGGGTAAACGGCGATCGTGCCGAGTTGCAAATCGATGGAAAAGATAGTGATGGCACCAATTTGACCGGCGTGGTCAAACTGCTACTAGAGGAAGGCCGCTGGTGCGTTGAAGGCGTCAGCACGAAATCGAAAGTCAGCCAATAAATCCGCACCTGGCCATCCTGGTTTTGGATATCCCGATGTAAAGACAAATCCCGGACGGGGCTGGATATCGAAATTCGATGTCCTTAATCCGCCTGCTTTTTCGATGTATTGCCAGTACACATCGAAAAAGGCGGGGAAACAATGAAATTTTCGCGTTGCTGCTTTCTGCTGCTGTTCATTCTTTTTGCATCGGCGTGCAACCGCAAGGTGGACGCTGATGCGCAGACCACGGCAGAACCGACTCAGGCCGAGACCGAAGCAGCAGATGAGGCTTCGTTGCTGGTGCGTGCCAAAGCTGCCGGGGTTTCCGATGAGCAGGCACTTGCCGCCAAGGCAGAGATCGACAAGGTTTATGACGAAACGGCCGCCAAAATGGACGAGGCGGAAAAAGAGCGCATTGCGCGCGACAAGAAATTCAAGGATGAAGCCTGCGTTGCCAATTGTCCGGAGGATTAGATAAAACAAGCCTTGGCGCATCGTCCGGACCGGTACATGGTATCCCCTGAACTGCACGCGATATACTAGGCGCAGTCATAACGAGATAAGCCCATGTCCGAAATTCTGGTGCCCGTGTCCTTTGGTGAATTGCTCGATAAAATCGCGATTCTGGAAATCAAGTCCGAGCGCATGAGCGATGAGGCAAAATTGCTGAACGTTCGGAAGGAACTCGATGCACTCAACTCCACATGGGCAGCGCATCCGGCGTCGAAAACCGATATCAGTTCCTTGCGGGCCGACTTGAAAAAAATCAACGAAAGTTTGTGGGTGATCGAAGACGATATTCGTATTCAGGAAAAGCAGCAGCTTTTCGATGCCGAATTTATTCGTCTGGCGCGCGCCGTGTATTTTGAAAACGATACGCGAGCGAAAATAAAGAAAGACATCAACCTTGCCTTGGGTTCTTCCTACGTCGAAGAAAAATCCTACCAGGATTACCGCCAGCCTTAATCGGGGTAGTCTTCACAGTAGCGGTCAAAACACGCAATCACTTCTTCGGCACTGATCAATTCCATCACGCCGGGGAATTCGATACGCTTCCCCCAGGGCAACTGGCTGGCAGGTTTGTTCATGAAGCGCCGCGCGGCTTCCTGGTAATGATTCACGCAATAACGCCGATCAGAATACGGGCCGCTACGTTCTGCATCGGTGCAGGCAAACAAACCAATCACTTTGGTGCCAACGGCATTGGCCATGTGCAATGGGCCCGAATCCGGGCACAGCATTAAATCGGCGCGCTCCAGCAAGGCCAGGAGCTGTTTCAAGGTGTCCTTGCCGACAAGATCGATGACGGGAATGTCGGCAATACGCACGATGGCATCGGCAGTATTTCTTTCCAGTTCACTGCGGCCACCGCATAAAACAACACGCCAGTTTTTATGATGTGCGTGGCGGGCAAGTGCTGCGTAACCCTCGGCCGACCAGTTGCGCAGTTGGTGGCTGGAGCAGGGCGAAATGATTAAGGTTTTTTGTTCGCCAGGCAATTGCATCGCCGCCCAGTCACGGGCTTCCTGTGTCATCGGCATCGGCCATTGCACATCGTTTTGCTTCAGTCCCAGCGGCTCGCAAAATTTGCCGAAAACATCCAGCACATGGTAGCCACCTTCCGGAATGCGCCGATTGATAAAAAGCGAATGAAGTTCTTTGCTGCGCGCCTTGTCGTAGCCGATTCGCATCTTTGCCGGAATAAATGCCGATAGAAAATTGGCGCGCAAGGCAAGTTGCATTTGCAGTAACACATCAAAACGCCGGCCAGCAAGATTTCGGCGTAATTCGCGCATCCCCTTGAGGCCTGTTTTTTTGTCATAGACAATCAATTCGACATCGTTCAGGCCTTCCACCAGCTTGGCCTCTCCCTTGCCCAGGACCCAGGTGAGGCGAGCCTGTGGCCAAGCCGTGCGCAAGGTGTGAAGCAGTGGCAGTACATGCGTGGCATCGCCAAGCGCCGACAGGCGTAAAATGCAAATGGAGGCGGGCGCGGATTGGCTAAACACATTAAACTTCCGGTTATGGATTCATCGAACACAGCGCCCAATAGCCGAGTGCCGATTCACCAGCAAGGTGAACAAGGTGCGATTGTGTTCGACACGGGGCTCTGGCAGCAAGCAGATTCCGCTCTTTTCGATCCGGCCCATTATGGCGATCTGGCAACGCCGGTCAGTGGCAAAGGCGGTCGCGGATCTGCCTGGTTCGTGAAAGCGCAATTTGGCGATGCCGTACTAAGACATTATCGGCGCGGTGGCTGGGTGGCGAAAATCAGCGATGACCGCTATCTGTGGCACGATGAAGAAAGTGCCAGAAGCATTCACGAGTTTCATTTCATGCAGGCTCTGCGCAAAAAAGACTTGCCGGTACCGCAGCCGGTTGCGGCGATGGTGTTGAGGCGCGGCTTGTTTTATCGAGCCGCCATCTTGATACGGCGTATTCCCGATGCGCACAGTTTTCTGGAAGTGGTACATCGGCAAACCGAATCCGCGCCCTGGGCAAAGCTTGGAAAAACCATTGCGGCTTTTCACAAGGCCCGCGCCCAGCACGCCGACTTGAACGCACAAAATATCCTGCTCGATAGCGATGCAAACATTTTCCTGATCGATTGGGATAAGGCGCAGTTCCAGGCAAATCCTGGTACCTGGTGTGTCGATGTATTGCAACGCCTGCAACGTTCGCTGATTAAGTATCGCGGGCAAGTAAGCGAAGAAACCATTCAAGCCGGCATGCAGATATTGCGTGCCGCCCATGATGCGGAGATGGAACAATGAGCTGGGCTTTAAGATTTCTGGGTGTCGGCAACGCACAAGCCATCGAGCTTGGCGCCGCTTCATCGGTCATTGAATGCGATGGCAAGCCCGAGCTGATGATTGATTGTGGCCAGGAAGCATTGACGGCGTATAACGAGCATTACCAGGCAATGCCGGATGCCTTGTTCATCACGCATGTGCATATGGACCATGTCGCCGGCCTGGAAAGATTGTTTTACAAAACCTATTTCGATGAAGCCAAACGCGGCAAAGTCCGCCTTTATGTGCCGGTAAGCGTGCTGCCATTTTTGCAGCAACGTTTAGCCGAGTATCCTGGCGTGATTGCCGAAGGCGGCGCGAATTGGTGGGATGGTTTTCAGCTGATTCCAGTGTCAAAAGGTTTTTGGCATCGCGGATTCTGGTATGAAGTATTTCCGGTTCGGCATCATCTTCCCGAAACGGCATATGCCCTTCGTTTGCATGGCTGCGTGGTCTGGAGCGGCGATACCCGGCCGATTCCCGAAATGCTGGCAAAACATGCCGATGCCGATGAATTCATCGCCCATGACTGTGCCTGGCAAGGCAACCCTTCCCATAGCGGGATTGAAGATCTGGAGCGTGAGTATTCCAAGGAATTATTGCAGCGCTGCACTTTGTATCACTATGAATCAAAAATGCATGGCGAAAAACTGGCGGCGCGCGGTTACAAAATCGCGAAGCCCGGCGAGGTCATTGCCTTGCCGGTACCTACTGAAACCCGAATGGTCGTAATGCCTTGAATGCCCGCTTACACAATTTGACGGCTTTGCCGCTCGATAAATTGTCGAGGCCCGTGCATGACTTGCGCGTTTCCGTCATTGAAGCCTGCAATTTTCGCTGCCCGTATTGCATGCCTGCGGATAAAACGCCGGATGATGCCGTTTTGCAAAATGCAGCGCGGCTTTCATTTGATGAAATCGAAAAAGTGGTTCTGGCTTTTGTAAAACTCGGTGTGCGGAAAGTACGTTTGACCGGCGGTGAACCGCTGCTTCGTAAAAACCTACCCGAGTTGATCGAGCGCTTGTCGCAAATTCCGGAATTGGACGATATTGCGCTGACGACCAATGGCTCCTTGCTGGAAAAACAGGCGCTGGCTTTGAGGAAGGCCGGATTGCACCGGCTCACGGTGAGCCTGGATGCATTGGATGCGTCATTGTTTTCGCAATTATCGGGCGGCAGGGGCCGGGTTGAAGATGTTTTGAAAGGCATTGAAGCGGCCGAAGCGGCAGGTTTTACATCGCTAAAAATCAATGCCGTGATTCAGCGTGGAATCAATGAAAATCAGGTGTTGCCATTGGTGGAAAAATTCCGCGATACCGGGCATGTTCTGCGCTTCATTGAATTCATGGATGTCGGCAATTGCAATAATTGGTCGAAGCAGGATGTCGTGCCATCGAAAGCATTGCAATCACTGATTCATCAGCAGTGGCCGTTGCAGCCCGTCTCGGCCAATTACCGCGGCGAAGTGGCATCGCGCTATCGTTTTGTCGATGGCAGGGGTGAAATCGGTTTTGTCAGCTCGGTCAGCGAGCCGTTTTGTGGCGATTGCCATCGAGCACGTTTGTCGGCGGATGGCCATGTCTATACCTGTTTGTTCGCCGGCAAGGGCCACGATATTCGCCCGGAAATTGCACTTGACGAGGAGGCTTTGAATCACAGGCTCGGCACTATCTGGTCGGCCCGTTCGGATCGTTACAGCGAGCTGCGACACCTGCAAGCCAGGCAAAATAAAAAAATCGAAATGTATTTTATCGGCGGTTGAAATGAGCAAGAAAAAAGAAATTACCCATGTTGACGAAGCAGGCCGTCCCGGAATGGTGGATGTTTCCGATAAGGCCGTTACTGCCCGCGAAGCTGTTGCCGAGAGCTTCGTGGTTTTTCCGAAAGCAGTTGCCAGGCAGCTGAAAAAGGCCGACATGGCGACCAGGAAAGGCGCAGTAATCGACACCGCCATTATCGCCGGCACCATGGCGGTGAAACGTACCGACGAATTCATTCCTTTCTGCCATGCTTTGCCGCTCGATTCGATCAGGATTGTGATTGATTGGCATGATGGTGAAAGTTTGAAAATTACATGTGCCGTGAAGACGCAACACAAAACCGGTGTCGAAATGGAAGCCCTGGTAGGGGCCAGTATGGCCGCATTGACGGTTTACGATATGTGCAAGGCTCTCAGCCATGACATTGAAATCGGCCCGACGCGTCTGATGGAAAAGCGCGGCGGAAAAAACCAGGTGAGAAAAAAATCGTGACGATCAAAGTTCTTTATTTCGCCAGTTTCCAGGAAGCTGCAGGTGTCGATTCGGAAAGCATGGAAACCCCGCCATCCCTGTTGGCTTTGTACGAAAGCATCAAAGCGAAATACCATTTCAAGTTCCAGGCTGACCATATCCGTGTCGCCATCAATGGAGCCTTCGTGAGCTGGCAACATGAAATCGGTGATGGTATTGAAGTCGCTTTCATTCCACCGGTGTCGGGCGGATGAGCGCATTTAAAATCTCCGATGAGCCCATTGATGGCGATGCATTGAAAGTATTGATGCAGCATGACAAGGCGGGTGCCTTTATCTGTTTCGAAGGCTGGGTGCGCAACCATCACGAAGGTCGTTCGGTTGATGCCCTGGGATATCAGGCCTATGCAGCGCTGGCGGAAGCAGAGGGCGTAAAAATAGTCGCCGAAGCCTTCGAGCGTTTCGACATCCTGAACGCGATCTGCGTACATCGCACCGGTGAATTGAAAATTGGCGATTGCGCCGTCTGGGTGGGCGTATGTGCAGCCCATCGCGCCGATGCGTTTGCCGCCAGCCGTTACATCATCGACGAGGTCAAGCAACGCGTGCCGATCTGGAAAAAAGAGCAATACAGCGACGGCAGTTCGGACTGGCAGCACCCGACGTAGGTCCTAGGACCGACGGAAGTCGGGACACGTTTCATTTCAAAAGGTGGCAGCCCCGCCGACGATCCTCGGCGCACGAATCAGTCAATACCGTTGCTGCCTTCCGGCCCTGGCGGAGTTTTCAACCTATCGTCGCGAGGGGCCGACGGGGCCGCCATAGAAAATTGGCGGAGAAAGAGGGATTCGAACCCTCGGTACGGGTTTAAACCGTACACACACTTTCCAGGCGTGCTCCTTAAACCACTCGGACATCTCTCCGCAGATAACTCTGCACTGCCCAAGCATCGCCTGGAGCAGGGCGCGAATTGTACCTTTTCAGGCATCCCTGAACAAGCAAATCTAACCTGAACCAATGAAGATAAGGCGCAGAAACGCCGATTGGCATTCATTTCCGGCGAATTTGGATTCGATTCGCGAGTTTTTCTTGGCTCAACCGCCCGCGCTTGGCACAATGGCGCACAAGAAGGAAACGCGAATGTCATATCTGGTGTTGGCCCGCAAATGGCGGCCGAAAAAATTTACCGAATTGGTCGGCCAGGAACATGTCGTTAAAGCATTGACCAATGCTTTGGACACCGGCCGCGTGCACCATGCATTCCTGTTTACCGGTACGCGCGGTGTTGGCAAGACTACGATTGCAAGAATTTTCGCCAAGAGTCTGAATTGCGAAAAAGGCGAAAGCTCCGATCCTTGCGGCCAATGCAATGCCTGCCTGGATATCGATGCCGGCCGTTTCGTCGATCTGCTGGAAATCGATGCGGCCAGCAACACCGGCGTCGATGATGTCCGCGATTTGATCGATAACGCGCAATACATGCCGGCGCGTGGTCGCACGAAAGTCTATCTGATCGACGAAGTCCACATGCTTTCGAAAAATGCGTTCAACGCATTGCTCAAAACGCTGGAAGAGCCGCCGGGCCACGTCAAGTTTTTATTGGCAACCACCGATCCGCAAAAACTGCCGGTTACGGTCTTGTCGCGCTGTCTGCAATTTAATTTGCGTCGTCTCGATGAAAACCAGATCGGTGGCCAGATTTCAAAAATCCTGTCCGCCGAGAATATTGAAGCCGAACCCGCGGCGATCAAATTGCTGGCACGCAGTGCCGACGGCAGTTTGCGCGATGGTCTGTCGTTGCTTGATCAGGCCATTGCCTATACCGGTGGCCAATTAACCGCCGCCAGCGTCAATGCGATGCTGGGTACGGTCGATAACGCCCAGGTTGGCGGTCTGCTTGATGCCTTGTCGCTCGGCGATGCCGGTGCACTGATGGCGAAAATCGAAGAAATGTCGGTCTATTCGCCGGATTTCGCCCACGTGCTGGAAGACTTGGCGATTGCCTTGCACCAGTTACAGTGTGTCCAGCTGGTGCCGGGTTTTGAAACCGAGACAACAACGGTGGATTTCGCAACGCTGGCTGCACGTCTGGGTGCCGAACAAGTACAGCTTTGGTACCAGATGGCTGTGAATGGCCGTCGCGATCTGGCTTTCGCACCAAGCCCGCGTGCCGGTTTTGAAATGAGTTTGCTGAGGATGCTGGCGTTTCGCCCGGTAGCGGAAGGTGAAAATGTTTCGCCAACTGCTGCAACAAAACCGGTGGTGAAAACCGCACCCGTTTCCATGCCGACGGCAGCTGCCGTATCAGCACCGGTCACCAAGCCATTGCCGTCGGTCATTGTCGAAAAGCCTTACATACAAGAAACAGTTGCGCCTGTAGTTGCCGCGGTGACACCAGTGAACCAGCAAAGCGCGCGAGAACTGAAAAATCACGATCAATGGCTTGACGTGATTGAAGCCATCGAAATCAAGGGTCCTGCCAGAGAGTTGGCGGCGCACTCGGTTTTTGTCGCACTCGAAAACGGCATGCTGAAACTGGCTCTGCCGGATAATCTTCTGCATTTGCGTAGCGATGCCGTGGTGGCAAGCTTGTCGCAAAAGCTTGCGCCTGCATTGGGCGAAGTACCGAAAATCGTTTTCGAAAAAGCCAAAATGCATTCCGAAACCCTGCATGACCGTACCGAAAGATTTCGCAGTGAAAAACAAACCGATGCGCACAGTGCCTTCATGGCCGACCCTGTCGTATCGCAATTGCTTCAGCAGGGTGCACAAATCGTGCCCGATTCCATTCGTCCATTAGATTAATTAAAGAGAGATTTTATGCGTGGCAATATCGCACAAATGATGCAACAAGCTCAGCGTATGCAGGAAAACATGAAGCGCGCGCAGGAAGAATTGGCAGCGCTCGAAGTGACTGGCAGTAGTGGTGGCGGCATGGTCAGCGTAACCCTGACCGGTAAAATGGAAACCCGCCGTGTTCGTATCGATCCATCGGTATTGAGTGATGGTGAAATGCTGGAAGACCTGATTGCCGCCGCTTTCAATGACGCCGTCAACAAAGCCAATGCAGAAAGCGAAAGCCGCATGTCGGCTGCGACCGCAGGCATGCCAATTCCCAAGGGCATGAAAATCCCCGGTCTGTTTTGATGTCTGATACCGGCTTCATCCAAAACAAGCTTGCATCATGAGCACGGCGCCGTTGCTGGAGCAGTTGATCGAAGCCTTGCGTTGCCTGCCGGGTGTCGGCCAGAAATCGGCTCAGCGCATGGCGTATCAGTTGCTTGACCGCAACCGCGATGCCGCACTGCGCTTGTCGAAAACATTGGCGGAAGCAGCCGAGAAAATCGGCCATTGCGAACAATGCCGGGATTTTTCGGAAACCCCGGTTTGCCAGATTTGCATGAGTGCCTCGCGCGACAAACATCTTTTGTGTGTTGTGGAAACACCCGCCGATCGCCTGGTGATTGAACAGGCAACCGGCTTCCGCGGTTTCTATTTTATTTTGCAAGGTAGATTGTCGCCGCTCGATGGTTTGGGCCCGAAAGAATTGGGTCTGGACAAGCTGGCTACCCGCATGGCGCATGGCGAAATCAAGGAATTGATCATTGCGACCAACCCGACGGTGGAGGGCGAGGCAACATCGCATTATCTTGCCCAGCTTGCGCGACAATTCGATGTGCATCCAAGCCGTTTGGCGCATGGCGTGCCGCTTGGCGGCGAATTGGAATATGTGGACCGCGGAACATTGGCGCATGCATTTGGTTCGCGGCTGGAAGTGCTTGAATGATGATTCGTTTTCGTGGAAGGCTTCCAGAACCTCTTGCGAAAGAAAACAAATAGCGAGGTAGTTATGTCGGAAACCATTTTCAGCAAGATCATCCGCCGGGAAATTCCTGCCGATATCGTTTACGAAGACGACCATGTGTTGGCATTCCGCGATATCAATCCGCAGGCGCCGGTGCATGTTTTATTTATTCCCAAAATCGCGAAAGCAACCTTGAATGATTTAAATGCAGACGATGCCCAATATGCCGGTCGTTTGATGATCGCGGCAGCGACTTATGCAAAGCGCGAAGGTTTTGCCGAGAATGGCTACCGCACGGTGATCAATTGCAATGCCGACGGCGGGCAAACCGTGTTTCATATCCATCTACATTTATTGGCGGGCCGTTCGCTGCATTGGCCGCCAGGTTAATATTATGTCGGGCCAGGGCCCGACCTACCACCAGGTAAAATACGGACGCTCGACAATGACATCGACATCGCGTTTTTCCGGCCATAGGTAAACAACATCGGCGCTGAGAATCGGATAGCGGTAATCGTAATCGCCAATCTTCCCGTTCTCGAATTTGTCGATAGCACCGGTAATGGTGATTTCACGTCCGGGCTTGAATACATCGGGATCGTAGAAACCATTTCGGCAGGCGATAAAACGGCCCTGGCTCTTGTCGAGTTTTTCCGGCCTGGCTGCGCCATTTAAATTCAAACCGACAATTTCGAAACAGGTGCGGTCGGCCTTATTGTTCACGGCAACGATGCGTCCACCCCAGCGAACCTTGGCATTCACGGTGTTGTCTCTGGAAGCCTGGCTTGGCGATAAAGCTGAAAAATCGCCGCGCAAAGGTTTGGGGTCGGTAACGCAGGCACTCAATAAACACGTCAGAGCGATGATGGCGGTTCGCATAAATAATCCTTGCTGACTAGCTAAGCCTAAATTGCCTCAAATCCAAGACCAGTTGCTTGATTTCAACGGGGTCGAATTCCCTGTTTTCATATCGCCATTGAGTGTAGCGCGCACAGAGCTGCCGGATTCGTTCAGCCGATGCACCCGTTTTGCTTTGGTAAAGCTCCGTGATGCGATCGGCAAACATGCTGGCCGGCTCATGGCTGAATTTTTCCAGTTTGTGCCTGTGCATCTGTCTGATGAAAATCCGCCAGGCGCGTTCTACTTCGTGCAGGTTTTCGCGACGTTGCCGCAACAGCAGCATAAGGGTAAGCGACAATGCAACGGCAGCGCCAATCATGAAAATGAAAGCCAGTTGTTTTGCGTCCTCGGTATCAAAACCCAGTGGCCGCAACAGGCTTTTCTGGCGCGTCGAGTTATAACCCAGAATTAATTCATTCCAGCTGCGACGAATCCAGTCACTGGTTTCGAATGTAGAACTCAACATTGATTCTGTAAAGGATTCGTCGTTACCTGTATCTTCAAGCGTGTCGAGAATATTTTCGGGCGCTACGGCCGCCGTTGGATCAAAGCGTACCCAGCCTCTGCCTTCTACCCAAATTTCATCCCAGGCATGCGCATCTTTGGCGTAAAGCATCCAGTAGTCGCCGACTTTGTTATACCTTCCGCCAACAAACCCGGTGACTACACGCGTTGGTACACCCGCGGAACGCATGAAAACGGCAAAGGAAGAGCTGAAATGTTGGCAAAAGCCGCGCTTGGTATTAAACAAAAAATCATCGGCACTGTCGCGCCCCAATAACGGTGCATCGATGGTGTATTTGAAATCCTTTTGAATCCAGGCTTCAAAGCGATTTGCCAGTGCAACAGGGTCGGGATTCTCCTGCCGCCATTTTTGTGCCAATTGCCGTGTGCGCGGATTTAGTTCATCGGGTAGCCGCAATGTCATCAAGCGGGTCAAATCATCCAATGGTTCTGCAAAGGTTGGATTTAGCGACGATGTGCCCTGATAACGCTGGATGGAATTGATCGGATCATGCACCAGGGCTGCAAATTCATAGGTAAGTTTCGAGTTCTCCGGTGCAGTGGTAGGTAGGTCGAGTACGATTAAATCGGTGGTGGAAGTAGGTTCAAGCATTACTTCATAGGTAATGGCGGCCGGGTCGTTTTGTAAAAGAGGGCGCCGCCGAACTTTTGCGCCCTGGTCTCTAATCCATACGACTCCATCAAAGTGAGTCAGTACTGGCCCGCGCCAATACATTTGATTGCGGCTGGGGGTTCGGCTCAAAAATCTGGCGCGAATGACGATGCGGTCATCAGTCAGTTTATCCAGCCACTCATTCGGGTCCATGCGATCGCCAAGACCACCGCCACGCAGTGCATTTTGTGGCAGCCCCCAAAGCGGTGTCGACAACCTGGGGAATAACCAGAAGCCGACCAAGGCAAGTGGCAGCGCCATCAAGGTGGCGCTTGTTGCCGATTTGATGGCACTGCGCCATGGCATTGCCGTGGTTTGCGCCAGTGCTGCAAAAGCCATTAAACAAAGTACATAGGCGACCACACTTAAGCCGAGCGTCAATGGCCCCTGGTCTTGCAGGAAAGCGGCAAAGGGTGCAAACAGGGAAAAGCCAAGCAAACTTTTTGCATCGCGCGAGCTATGGGTTTCAAATGGTTTCAGCGAGAGCATCGCCAGCAAACCGGCGCTTGCGGCATCACGGCCAATTCCGAAGTTGTAGCTGGTCAGTACCGTTGCGCCGAGCAAGGCTACCAGAAGAAATCGCAACAGGCCCGGCAATTGTTTCTGATAGAAAAAACCGAGTCCCATAGTCAATATCAGTACTGCCATCAGCATGCCGGGTATTTGCAACAACATCGGTGCACAACAAGCGATGCTTGCCAATAAGCAAAACTTTCTTTGGCCTTGGCTGATGGCTTTAGACATGGGGCATCAAGGCCAGGGCACGCAAACAGGCGTGACGTTGTTCGGGCCCGTAACCGCTGGGAATAAATTCCTGTGGCAGGCGAAGTGAATAACGGCAGGAGCTTTGTTCGGCATTGGTAACCCAGCGTGCCAGTCTTGAAATGCGTGCCTCATAGGGCAGCGATCCCATCGCGAACCAATCGAGCTGAATCTCTTTTGCCGTTTGCGTTTCGTATTCGCGCACCAGTAGATGTTCACTGCGAGCCGAAGCTTTCCAGGCGATTTGCTTTCTGGCGTCGCCGTATCGGTATTCGCGCAATTGATGCAGATGCTCGCCTTGTGAATGCATGCGTGCCTGGCTACCTTCGCCTTGCGCTTCCGGCAATGCCGGCACTTGTGCTTCGAGGGCGGGATATACGAGCAATTGTGTGTCAGGCCGCAACCAACTCCAGGCGCGTGCCAGACCCAGGGGTCGAATCGTGCTTAGCCGCATTCTGCCGGCCGTCATCCAGCCGCGTCGAATCGTCGGGATGGGCAGACTGATTTCGATTTCCTCGCGTGCCAGCAAATCGAATTCTTCCTCCGACTCTCCGCATACCAATTCCAGCCCCGGGCGATCGCGCGCGCCTTTTGCATCGAAGCGGATACGCAGCAGCATGGGTTGTCCCACATGCACCGGTTCGGCATGCAATGCTTTGATGCGCAGGCCAGACAGAAGCAAGTGCGCATGAACCAAACTGTTATGTGCAGCTGCAGCAATAATAAAAGCAAGAAATATCGCCGGATTATTGTTGTAGTTCAGCGCTCCCAACAACAAGACTGCAATTACGCCACTGATAAACAAGCCGAAACTGGTGGGTAATACATAAATGCGTTTTCGATTGATCTCGATGGGCAGGGCTTCAGGTTTTTTCGGCCGCACAAAAGCCCAGCGTGCAGCGCGATCACCAAAACGCTCCACTACATCTTTTGTCCTTATTTGCGACATCAATCAACGGTAACTGCGGTGAGGATACTTTGGCACAGGGCTTCGCGAGAATCGGCTTCAGCCTCCGGCACCAGGCGATGCGCGGCAACGGCAACAAACAAAACCTGTACATCGGTGGGCAACGCATGCTGGCGGCCTTCCAGAAGCGCATAGGCCTTGGCACCATGTAAAAGCGACAAACCTGCCCGCGGTGATAGACCAACACGCACGCCTTTATGTCGACGACTTTCCGCCATCAGTGCCTGCACATAATTTATCAAGGCAACGCTGGCATGTACCTGTGTAACGGCATGTTGCAAAGACAGCAGCTGTGGTTGCGATAGTTTAGGTGAAAGTTGCGCAATCATGTGCCTGCGATCATCGCCGGAAAGCATTTCGCGTTCCGCATTGGTATCGGGGTAGCCAAGTTTCAAGCGCAATAAAAAGCGATCCAGTTGGGAATCGGGCAAGGCAAACGTCCCGGCCAAATCGACGGGGTTCTGGGTTGCGATCACGAAAAACGGCTCGGGCAATTTATGCGTATGGCCATCAATGCTGACTTGCTGCTCCGCCATGGCTTCCAGCAACGCGCTTTGTGTTCGCGGCGGGGCGCGATTGATTTCATCGGCCAGCAATAACTGCGTGAATACCGGGCCGGGATGAAAACGAAATTCATGTGTGGCCTGTTCGAAAATGGAAACACCCAAAATATCCGAAGGCAACAAATCGGCAGTAAATTGGCTTCGCTGGAAATCCAGCCCGAGTGTAGCTGCCATGGTGCGAGCCAAGGTGGTTTTGCCCAGGCCGGGCAAATCTTCAATCAATAAATGACCGCCAGCGAGCAAGCATGTCATTGCCAGACTGACTTCGTGGCTTTTGCCGAGCACCATGCTGTTGATTTGTGCTTTTGCGTCCAGTAAAGCCTGATGGTGCAAGTCGGTTAGGATAGAGTTACTGGCGTTGGCAGACATGGCGGGGGTTCCATTTGGCGATATCGAATCAATACTTGCAGAATGCTGACATAAATGCGAGCGAATGGCGTGTGAAATTCTACCTGCTATGGTCGCTATTGCTGTTATTGAAAATAATAATAGCCTGCCAACTGCAATTGTTCGGTGACGAAGCTTTCTATGCATGGGAAGCCACCAGACCGGCGTTGGCATATTCGGATTTGCCCGGGATGACGGCCTGGCTAATTCGCCTGGGTCTCGAGCTTGGTGGTTATCATCCCTTCGCCATTCGCTTGCCGTTTATTCTGATAGGCGCATTGGTTCCGCTACTTGTCATTCGGGTTGCCAGGAACTTTTCCGGCGAAGCACACGCCTGGCAAGCCGGCGTAATGTGTTGCTGCTTGCCATTGCTGTTTCCGCTTGGCTTGCTGGCCTTGCCGGAAGCGCCATTGTGTCTGGCAGCATTGTTATGTCTTGATGCGGCGTTCGCTATATTGAAAAAAATTACGATGGGCAATTGCATGCAACTTGCCTTGGGGTTGGCCATTGGTGCCAGCACCCATTATCGTTTTGCGATTATTTTGCTCGCGGGTGCATTGGGTTTCATGCTGGCCGGTGGCTGGCGACATTATCGCGATCCGAAATTATTACTGGCTTTGCTGCTTGGCGCCTGCGCATGGCTGCCATTGTTTTTTTATAACGAATATCACGATTTTGCAGGTTGGCAATTCCAGTTTCACGAACGTAATCCCTGGCAATTTTCGAGCCGTGGAGCTTTGCATTTTCCGGTTCAGGCGATCATCACGACGCCGATTTTTTATGCCGTATTGCTATGGTGTTTGTGGCGCGCTTTCAAACTTTGGCGATTAGGCGAAAAGAAGATGGGGCTGGTGTTGGGCGCGGCGTCGCCGATTATCCTTTTTGCCGGGCTGGCGTTTTTCGCCGATCAGGTTCGAACCAGCTTTCATTGGCCGTTACAGGCGTATTTTCCGATTGTCGCAGTACTGCCATTTTTCATTGAGGAAAAATTTCCGGTCTGGCGTACGAAAATAAATGCCCTGATTATTTCTACCGGCCTGCTCGGAGTGCTCATCACATTTTCCTATTTCCTGGCCGCTTCAACGCCAGGCATGACAAGCTTGTTGGTTGGAAAAAAAGCCTACCCCGATAATTTTGTCGGTTGGAATGAGATAACGACAGCAAGCAAATCACTGCTCAGGGAAAACGAAGTCCTGGTGGCAGATAATTTCATGCTGGCGGCGCAACTGCATTTCGGTTTTGCCGGGGAAAGGGAAGTCTATGTGTTGGATCATCAGCTCAATCACAAGCATGGCCGTGCCCGGCAACTGCAAGATTGGAATGTCGATAACAACGCATTGCTGAAATTCGAAAAAAATACGCCGGTTCTTATCGTGATTGAAGAAACCAATACCAAGGAATGGTTGCGTGATCAGTGGCGCGTAAAGTTATGTGATCAATTTAGCGACTTGCATTTCGAGCAATTGGTGTACGGGCCGGGGAAGGGCAAGGTCTTTTCGATTTTCAGGGCGAAGTCGGGGTTGGCAGAAGGGCCGATGCGTTCGTGCGATTCGCGGATAAAATAAAGCAATGAAACCAAAATCACGAAAACTAAAATAAATTCAGTCCTGCCTGTCTCAATGCTTTGCTTAAACCTATTAAGGGCATGCCGATCAGCCCGGTCGGGTCGGCCGATTCGATCTTTTCGAACAGGCTGATACCCAGGCCTTCGGCTTTAAAACTGCCGGCGCAATCGTAAGGCTGCTCTTTGTGTAGATAGCGTTCGATTTCCGCCGAGGTCAATGTGCGGAAATGCACGGTGGTGATGTCGGTATTGGCAATGATCTTGTGCGGCTCGGCGCGCAATAGGCAAAACGAAGTGTAAAACCGCATGGTTTTACCGCTGGCAGCACTAAGTTGGTCGGCAGCACGCTCGAAGTTCTCCGGCTTGCCAATGGCCTGGCCATTCAACTCGGCGACCTGGTCGGAACCAATCACCCAGGCATTCGGGAAATTTCGCGCAACAGAACGCGCCTTGGCTTCGGCCAGCCTTTGCGCCAAATGGTGCGAGTTTTCATTGGGTAGCGGTGTTTCATCAACGTCGGGTCTGGCCGTTTGGAAGGGTAGGTCCAGCCGCAGCAGTAATTCCCGACGATAGCGCGAGGTGGAGGCGAGGATCAGGTTCATTCTTCACTCCTTCGTAGGCTGGCGGGCTCTCGTTCGGCGGCTTGTTCGGTGCTTGCGGTTGCCTGAACCAGGTCGGCGCCGGCGTTTTCCAGGGCTTCGAGTTGTTCGGCTATCCGGTCACGCGAACGGGCCAGGGCGATGCAGGCATTGTCGATTTCCTGCTGGCTGGCTGTTTCGCTATGTTGTTGAATCCAAAGGCGATGTTGCAGCAAATCGCGTTTCACCGCCTTGATTTTTTCCGAGCTGTCCAGGGCTGCATTGGCGATGGCGCCAATATCGGAAGGAACCCTTCCAACCACCGCTTGCATTGCCTGCATGCGTTTTTGACTCAGGTTTAGCAGGCGTTCCATATCGTCGGCCAGATCCAATAGCCGAAAAAGCCCGTCACTACGGAGTTTTGCTTTGCCGCGCCGATACCACAGGACAAGCGAAACAAGGATAATGAAACCAAATAAAACAGTCGTTATCAGCACGGGGTTGTTCCAGATAGCCAGCCTGCAGTCTGCATTAGGCTCAGAATCTGCGCAAATCCCTGTGTGAAAAGGGTATTTTTGTTTGACATGGCGCAGGCTGATTCACTACAATTACCCTCTTATGTCCGCTACTTTGCCCTCAGTGCTAGATGCTTGGCGCATGGTTGCGACCGGGCGGCGTTTCGAAGGCTTGCTCCCTTTGGTCGGTTTTAAACGATTGAAAAGCAGCTTGATTGATGCCGAAGGCGATTGTCATTATGTCGTCGAATTTGGGCGTGATGAGTTGGGTCAACGGTTTGTTGATCTGCATCTTCAGGCGCAATTGCCCCTGCTTTGCCAGAGAACACTGGAGCGCTTCTTTTATCCAGTGGATGTCCGGCAACGCCTGGGACTGATCCGCGATGAAGCCGAAGAAGCTGCCTTGCTGCCTGATGTCGAAGCAGTATTGGTAGATGACCACGGTAATCTGAATCCTGCGGATCTGATCGAAGATGAATTGATTCTTGCCATACCCGTAGTACCGATTAACCCAGATTCAGAAGCTATCGAAGCCGAATGGCCGGACGAGATAGTCGAGATAGAAGAAACCCCTAATCCTTTCGCCGCATTATCTGCGTTGAAAGATCTAAAACGTTAGCCGATGTAGTGTTGGAGAAACAAAATGGCCGTTCAAAAATCCCGTAAAACCCCATCGACCCGTGGTATGCGCCGCTCGCACGATGCGCTGAGCTCGAAGCTTTTGTCGACCGACAAAACCTCGGGCGAAACCCATATCCGTCACCACATGACCAAAGACGGCTTCTATCGCGGTCGCCAGGTTGTACAGGTGAAGACTGCGGTTGAAACCGAAGAATAAGATTCATGCACTCAATGATTTGAGTGGCATTTGAATTATCAAATTATGCGCGGCGGGCTTGTCCCGCCGTGTCTATTTCCGGCTCAAGAACCGGTTAAGATGCATGGTATGAACATTTGGGGTGCGGTATGACGATTTATTCGCGAATTGCAGGCACCGGCAGCTATTTGCCGGAAAAGATTCTGACCAATGCCGATCTTGAAAAAATGGTCGATACCGATGACCAGTGGATTCGCGAACGTACCGGTATTGAAGAACGCCATATTGTTGCCGAAGGCGAAACCACCAGTTCCATGGGCTTCATGGCAGCACAACGCGCGATGGAAGCAGCCGGTGTGACTGCTGCCGATCTCGATCTGATTATTCTGGGCACCACTACGCCCGATTTTATTTTTCCTTCAAGTGCCTGCCTGATTCAGGAGCGACTTGGCGCTTTGGGCATTCCCGCCTTTGATGTCAATGCGGCATGTTCCGGTTTTGTGTTCGCACTTGGCGTGGCAGACAAATTCATCAAAAGCGGTTCGGTCAAAACGGCTTTGGTTGTCGGTTCCGAAACACTGACGCGCATGGTGGATTGGACTGACCGGAAAACCTGCGTGTTATTCGGCGATGGTGCCGGTGCCGTTGTATTGAAAGCCGATTCCGAGACCGGAATTTTATCGACCCATCTGCATGCCGATGGCAGCAAAAAACATCTTTTGTACAACCCCGTTGGTGTTTCGGCCGGTTTCAAGCCTGACGAGCCCAATGCCGGTGTCAAGGTAATGATGGCGGGAAATGACGTTTTCAAATATGCCGTCAAGGCACTCGATTCGGTGGTCGAAGAAACGTTGCTGGCCAACGGCATTGATAAATCCGAACTTGATTGGCTGATTCCGCATCAAGCCAATTTGCGCATTATCGAAGCGACTGCGAAGCGCCTGCAGATGCCGATGGATCGCGTTGTCGTTACAGTCAACAGACACGGCAATACATCGTCGGGCTCGGTGCCATTGGCTTTGGATGAAGCGGTGCGTTCGGGCCGCATACAACGCGGGCAACTGATTTTGCTTGAAGCCTTCGGTGGCGGCTTTACCTGGGGCTCGGCTTTATTGCGCTATTGATTTGTCTCAAACGCGAAGAGATTTTTAAACCCTACGCCTTCGTACAGACGAAAGCGCCATTTGGGCTTTATCATGCTCGCTTTATTCTCGGTGGCATTTCAATGAAATCGACTTTGGCATTTGTATTTCCCGGGCAGGGCTCGCAGAGTGTCGGCATGTCGGCCGATCTATCGGGCGTGCATCCCGAGGTTCAAATGACATTTGCCGAAGCGTCTGAAGGCGCCGGTCTTGATCTTTGGGATTTGGCGCAAAACGGCCCCATTGAAAAACTAAATCAAACGGAAATGACGCAGCCAGCATTGCTGACTGCCAGCATCGCCGTATGGCGTGTTTGGCAAGCGCATTCAGGTGTGCAGCCTGCGCAAATGTCGGGACACAGCTTGGGCGAATACGCTGCATTAGTTGCTTCGGGTGCCTTGTCCCTGCATGACGGCGCGAAACTGGTGCGTGAGCGCGGACGTTTGATGCAAGCCGCCGTTCCTGCCGGTCTTGGTGCAATGGCGGCAGTACTTGGTGCCGAAGATGAGGTGGTGGAAGCGGTTTGCAAAGAAGTCTCAACACCGGATTCCTGTGTAGTGCCCTGCAATTACAATTCGCCTGGACAGATCGTCATCGGTGGCCATGCCACTGCGCTTGAACGTGCAACCGAAGCATTGAATGAACGCGGCATTCGCAAAGTAATTCGCGTTGCGATGAGTGTGCCTTCGCATACGCCGTTGATGCGCGATGCAGCAGCACAGCTTGGCGAATTCATGAAAACGCTTTCGTGGTCAATGCCTGACCGCCGCGTTATTCAAAATGCCGACGTCGTTGCGCACGCGAGTATCGAAGCGATTCAGGATGCGCTGGTGCGTCAGTTGTATTCACCCGTGCGCTGGACCGAATGCGTGCAACAGCTTGCAGCGAATGGCGCAACCCATATCGTAGAATGCGGGCCCGGCAAAGTACTCGCAGGTCTGATAAAACGCATAGATAAAACGATCGAAGCACGCGCAATTGGCGGCAGTGCGGAATTATCGACAGCGCTAACCGAATTAGCTTAAAAAAGGATATTCATGAGCCATCATCATTCTTTGCAGGGTGAAGTCGTTTTGGTTACAGGCGCAAGTCGCGGCATTGGCGCCGCAATTGCCGATACATTGGCTGCGCAGGGCGCTAAAGTTATCGGTACCGCCACCACCGAATCAGGTGCACAGGCAATCAGCGAACGCATGGCCGCACTCGGCGGCGTCGGCAAGATGTTGAATGTTACCGATGGCGCAGCGGTTGAGGCTTTGATCGATGGAATCAATAAAGAATATGGTTCGCTTTCCATTCTGGTGAACAACGCCGGTATCACGCGGGATCAACTTTTGATGCGCATGAAGGACGATGACTGGTCTGCCATCATGGACACCAATTTGTCATCGGTTTTTCGCACCAGCAAAGCGGTGATGCGTTCGATGATGAAAGCGCGCAAAGGCCGCATCATCAATATTGCTTCGGTGATTGGCGTTACCGGCAATGCCGGGCAATCCAACTATGCCGCGGCGAAAGCCGGCATCATTGGTTTCAGCAAATCACTTGCAAAAGAAGTCGGTTCACGCGGCATCACCGTCAACGTGATCGCGCCGGGTTTTATTGAAACCGATATGACACAGGGAATGCCTGAAGCGCAGAAGGAAAGCATGATGAGCCAGATTGCGCTCGGACGCTTCGGATCACCTCAGGATATTGCCGATGCAGTTGCCTTCCTGGCCAGTCCGGCAGCGTCGTATATCACTGGACAAACCTTGCATGTGAATGGCGGCATGTACATGGCCTGATGGTCATTTGCGGCAATTAATCGGGAAAAACTGTTTTTTAACATTTGCAAGCCGTGAAATTAGGATAAAATGCCCGCCACGGCATTACGAGGCCAGCGCGACAGGCGCCCGCTGGAATCGATTTAAAGTTTGCGCCCGAATAAAAATTACTCCGGGAGGAGAATCAATCCATGAGCACCATCGAAGAACGCGTCAAAAAGATCGTTGTAGAACAACTGGGCGTCAAAGAAGAAGAAGCAACCAACAACGCTTCCTTTGTTGACGATCTGGGCGCTGATTCGCTCGACACCGTTGAGTTGGTGATGGCACTTGAAGAAGAGTTCGAGTGCGAAATCCCGGACGAAGAAGCTGAAAAAATCACCTCGGTTCAACAAGCCATCGATTACATCAAGGCACATGTTAAAGCTTAATGATTTTGTCTAATTTGAATGTCGAGGCCGCGCATGCGCGGCCTTTGCATTTATACGTTTTACGGATAGGCGTAAACTGTCTGCCGATTTATACAAATATCTCCGATCCATCGCTTTCAGTAGTGGAGTTTTTATGAGCAAGCGTCGTGTTGTTGTCACCGGAATGGGAATCGTATCGCCACTTGGCAATTCACTTGAGTCTGCCTGGGACGGTATTAAAAACGGTCGCAGCGGTATCGGGCAAATCACCCATTTTGATGCCTCCCTGTTTGCGACCCGGATTGCAGGTGAAGTGCGTGATTTCGATCCGAAAACATTCTTGCCGCCGAAAGATATCAAGAAAATGGATATCTTCATTCACTACGGTTTGCACGCTTGCCTCAGCGCGCTGGATGATTCCGGTCTGGAAATCAACGATGCCAACGCCGAGCGTATTGGCGTGTTGGTAGGCTCGGGCATTGGCGGCGTGCGTGGTATTGAAGAAAGCGCCGTTGCCTTGCATCTGGGCGGACCGCGAAAAGTATCTCCGTTTTATATTCCCAGCACGATTATCAACATGGTGCCCGGCCAGTTGACCATCATGAAAGGCATCAAGGGCCCGAATTTTTCGGCAGTCTCTGCTTGTGCCAGCTCCAACCACGCCATCGGGATGGCGATGCGCATGATTCAATACGGCGATGCCGACGTGATGGTGGCCGGTGGCGCTGAACACGGCATTACCCCCACATCGGTAGCAGGTTTCAGTTCCATGAAAGCAATGACCACGCGCAACGATGAACCGACGCGCGCCTCGCGCCCCTGGGATAAGGATCGCGACGGTTTTGTTTTAGGCGATGGCGCAGGTGTATTGATTCTTGAAGAATACGAGCACGCCAAAGCACGCGGTGCAAAAATTTATGCCGAGCTCGCCGGTTTCGGTGCAAGTTCCGATGCGTTCCACATGACGGCGCCAAGCGAAAATGGCGACGGCCCCGCACGTTGCATGGCGATGGCTTTCAAAGATGCCGGCGTCAACGCCGAACAGGTGGAATATTTGAATGCACACGGCACCTCTACACCACTGGGCGATCTTGCGGAAACACTCGCCGTTAAACGCGCACTTGGTGATCACGCATACAAAACCATGGTCAGCTCCACCAAATCCATGACGGGCCATTTACTTGGTGCGGCGGGTGGCGTTGAAGCAATCTTCACCATCCTGGCATTGCATACCGGTGTTGTTCCGCCGACGATCAATCTGGAAAATCCGGGTGAAGGCTGCGATCTGGATTATGTGCCCAATGTTGCACGCGAAAAGAAAATGTCGGTAGCGGTGTCAAACGGTTTTGGTTTTGGCGGCACCAACGGAACACTGGTTTTCAAAACAGTCTAAACCTCTGCGAGGCAAGCCAGTGATTCAGCAAGCGTTGCCTCGCGATTTATCGTTTGTCGATCTTCAGCGTCTTGCGCCTGAACGTTATGCTTTGCTATTGGAATCGGTTGCCGATAGCAAAGCATTGTCCCGCTGGGATTTCTTGTTTATCGCCAATGGCGATGGATTGATTTGTAACGCTGGCGGCCAGACAAAGAATTTATCTGGTGAAATTCAGCCAGGCCTTTTTCTGGATGCCCTGGATTCAGTCTGGAAAAAGACTGCCGAAAAAACGAGTGTTCCAGGCCTGCCTTTCAGTGGCGGTTGGGCATTATTTCTTGCCTATGAATTGGCCGGACAAATCGAATCGAGACTAAGACTTCCGGTTGCCAATAATCCACTACCGATGGCATTGGCCTTGCGTTGCACGGCAGCGGTGTTGAGAAACAAAAACACCGGCGATGTATTTGCCGTTGCTGAAACCGGCAATGAAAAACTGCTGGAAGCACTTCAGCAGGATATTCTCGAGTCGAGAAAAATTCCGGCATTGGCAGCGTTGTCGAAACCGGTTTCGATTAGTGAAGAAGCACCGGAAAAATTCCTTGGTGGCGTCGAAAAAATCCATCGATACTTGCGTCAGGGCGATACATTTCAGGTAAATTTATCGCGTGCATGGCAGGCGGAATTTTCCGAACAACAGGAACCTGCAGTTTTGTATCAGTCTTTATGCCAACACAATCCGGCCCCGTTTGCCGGTTTGCTGGCTTATAAAAACTGGGCATTATTGAGTTCCTCACCAGAACGACTGGTGTCTTGCCATCAAGGCGATGTACAAACGCGGCCGATTGCCGGAACGCGGCCGCGCTTTGCCGGTGATGATGACGCACATCGCATCAGGGAACTGGTCGGGCATCCCAAGGAACGTGCCGAGCACGTGATGCTGATTGATCTGGAACGCAACGATCTGGGGCGCGTCTGCAAGCCCGGAAGCGTCCATGTCGATGAATTGATGGCGGTCGAAAGTTATGCGCATGTGCATCACATCGTATCGAACGTACGTGGCCATTTGCGCGATGATGTGACGCCGGGCCAGGTGATTGCAGCCGTTTTTCCCGGCGGCACGATTACCGGTTGCCCGAAAGTGCGTTGCATGGAAATTATTGCCGAGCTGGAAGCCGAAGCGCGTGGCCCCTACACCGGCGCGCTGGGATATCTGAATCACAATGGCGATATGGATTTGAATATTCTGATTCGCAGTGCCTGGCTGTCGGAAAAAAAGTGCGAGCTTCGTGCTGGTGCTGGTATCGTGATGGATTCCATCGGCGAGCACGAATTGCAGGAAACCCGGGCGAAGGCCAAAGGTCTTTTGCGGGCATTGGGTGCCGATGTATGAAAACCATCGCGATCAATCTTGCCGGTGGCGAAGAAATTTTCGCATTGAATGATCGCGGTCTTGCATACGGCGACGGCGTGTTTGAAACCATTCTGATTCATGCCGGCAAACCGGTCTGGTGGGATCAGCATTGGCAGCGACTGATCAATGGCGCCGGCAGATTGAAAATTTCCGTGCCGAATGAAAATATCGTACGAAAGGCATGCGAAAAGTTTCTTGAAGGCCATCAGGATAATGTTCTGAAAATCATCTTGACGCGCGGCGTCGGTGGGCGCGGATATGCCGTTCCAGTGAATCCCGAGCCGCGTATTGTTTTGTCCCTGCACGATGTGCCTTTACGAAATAATGCGCCAGTCCAATTGCGTTGGTGCGATACCAGGCTGGCGCGTCAGCCTTTATTGGCGGGAATAAAACATCTCAACCGGCTTGAACAAGTGCTGGCACGCAGCGAGTGGAATGACGGTAGTGTCTTTGATGGTTTGATGTGCGATACCGAAAATAATGTGGTCTGTGCCACTTCTGCAAATATATTCGCGAAAATTCAGGGACAATGGCTGACACCACCGGTAGACCAGGCCGGCATCGCCGGAATAGCGCGGGCCTGGGTAATGAAACAATGGCCGCAAGTACAAGAAGCCCATCTGTCGCGACTCCAAATGCAGCAGGCCGAGGCCATTTTTATTTGTAATGCCGTGCGCGGTATCCTAGCGGTGAATCGTCTCGGGGAAAATACATTCCCTTCGGTACATCGGGATATCCTGCATTTACAAAATCAATTGACGATGGAGCAACCCGGCTTTGCAGTGGGAGAAGGCAGTGGCAAGTAAAAAGAAAAGCAAAGGCCGTCTGAAGAAGACGTTGGCATTGCTCATTTTGTCGGCCATCGTGGCTGTCGGCTTGCTTTTGCAGCAGTACCAGGCATTTGCCGATAAAACACTGGTGCTTGATTCGCAGGAGCGAATTCTATCGGTCGAGTCGGGTGATGGCTTTCATGATGTATTGAAGAAGTTGCGGGACCTCGGTGTTCATCAAGGCACTGATTTCGAGTGGAAAGCACTCGCCAAGCAATTGAAAGTGGCATCGCACATGCAAGTGGGCGACTACGCGATTACATCGGGTTTGAGTCCGCGAAAAATTCTGGAACGCCTGGAAAACGGAGATATTATCCAGAGAAAATTCACCCTGATCGACGGATGGAATTTTCGCGATCTGCGAAAGGCATTGAAAAACACGGCGCACATAAAACATCTTACCGACGAAATGAGCGATGCCGAGTTGATGGAGAAACTGGGCGCCGGGGGCATCCATCCGGAAGGCCGTTTTCTGCCCGAAACTTATTTGTACAGTCGTGGCACCAGCGATCTGGATTTATTGCTGCGCGCCTATGACGGAATGCGCAAGGCACTGGATGAAGCCTGGGAAAAGCGGCAGGACGGCTTGCCGATTACCAGCCCGGATGAATTGTTGACGCTTGCATCGCTTGTTGAAAAAGAAACCGCCGCTGCCGAAGAGCGGCCGATGATTGCAGGTGTCTTTATTCGCCGCCTGAATGCCAACTGGCGCCTGGAGACTGATCCGACGGTTATCTACGCCATTGGTTCTGCGTATGACGGCGATATCCGTAAAAAAGATTTGCAATCCGACAACCCTTACAACACCTATACGCATTACGGCTTGCCGCCAACACCGATTGCGATGCCAGGCAAGCCTGCGCTGGAGGCAGCGGCAAAGCCTAGCGACGGAGAGTCGATGTTTTTCATGGCGCGTGGCGATGGCACCGGTAGGCATTTTTTCTCCAAAACGCTCGATGAGCACAATGCGGCCTATCGGCAATATGTGAAAAATAAACGATGAGCGGATTTCTGATTTCACTGGAGGGTGGCGAGGGCGCGGGTAAAACCACGGCACTCAATGCATTGCGTGATTGCCTGGTCGAGCATGGTTTTGAAGTGGTTTCCACTCGCGAACCGGGCGGCACGCCAGCCGGCGAAATGATTCGACAAGTGTTGCTGAATCCGGAGCTGCAATTATTTCCGGAAACCGAATTGCTCTTGATGTTTGCATCACGGGCGCAGTTGGTGCGCGATTTAATTCAACCTGCCATGGCACGTGGTGCGGCGGTTATCAGCGACCGATTCACCGATGCCTCGTTTGCGTATCAAGGCGGTGGGCGGGGTCTGGATATGGGGCGTATTGCCGAACTTGAACGCTGGGCCGCCGTCATAAAACCGGATCTGACGTTTTTACTGGACGTGTCGGTGCAGCAGGGGTTCGAACGTGCCCGTTCGCGAGGTGGTGAACTGGATCGCATAGAACGCGAACGCGAGGATTTTTTCGAACGTGTGCGTGCTACTTATTTGAATCGCGCCAAAGGCGAGCCCGAGCGTTTTTGCATCATTGATGCCAGCCAGTCACCGGAAGCCGTTGTCGTCGCGGTGAAAGATAAGCTCAGGCTTTGGCTGCAGGCAGGAAAAACGAAATGATGTCGCCCTGGCAGGCAGAAGTGCTGGATAGAACCCTGGCTATTGCCGCGCAGGGCCGTCTGGGGCATGCCCTGTGTCTGGTGGGCCCTGAAAAAATGGGCAAGCTTGAGGTGGCGCAGCAACTGGCACGCGCATTACTCTGCAAATCGCCGCTGGAAAACAAACAGGCGTGTGGAACTTGCCGAAGCTGCCTGTTTATCAAGGCAGGAACACATCCGGATTTTCTCGATATTTCCTACGAAGCAAATGAAAAAACCGGCAAGCTCTATACCAACATCGTCATCGACCAGATTCGCCGTTTGTCGCAATGGTTTTCACTCACGCCGCAATTGGGCGGCGCGCAAGTCGCCGTATTGCATCCCGCCGATGCGATGAACTACGCATCGTGCAATGCCTTGTTGAAGACACTCGAGGAACCTTCGCAGAATCGTTTTCTGATTCTGGTGACCGACAAACCCGGAGCACTTCCGGCGACCATCCGAAGTCGTTGCCAGCGCATCGTGTTTCGTCTGCCCGAGCCCGCCCAAAGCCTGGATTGGCTCAGGCAGCGTGGCTATGCTGCCGAGATCGCCAGTCCGGCACTTAGCGCAGCACGTGGTCACCCGGGGCTAGCGCTGGACTGGTTGGAACATGGTGGCCTGCAAATCCGGCGTGAAGTGCAAGCCGATATGAATGCGGTTGCCTCCAACCAGATGAGCCCGATTGAGCTGGCGCAGCGCTGGCTGGGCGATGATCAGGCCGATTTGCGCCTGCAGTTTGCCGCCGATTTGAGTCTGGAAGCAGCCGGGCAACTGCAGGGGTTACCAAAATTAACGAAATCGGGCTTGACCGCGCCACCGGATTTCATGAAGCTGTCCCGGTGGTACGATGCATTGAATCGTCTTCGTTCGCAGCTCGATAGCCCCATCCGCAGTGATTTGCTGCTGGCCGGGTTGTTGCGCGAATGGCGAGCAATGCAACACTAATCAGTTTATTCAAGGGGTGTACAGTGACCGGAGCCGCAGCAGCCAGACAGGGTATTTTGTCCCTGGCCATCAAAGACAAGGCCACTCTTTACAACGCCTACATGCCATTCGTAAAAGGCGGCGGTATTTTCGTGAGCACGCCAAGACGGTATTCGCTGGGTGACGAAGTTTTCATTTTGTTGTCATTGCTCGAAGATAAGGATCGTCTGCCGGTTGCCGGAAAAGTCGTCTGGATCACTCCCGCTGGCGCCCAGGGAAATCGATCGGCAGGCATCGGCGTGCAGTTTGCGGAAAGCACCGAAGCCGAAATCGTCAAAGGCAAGATAGAAGCATTATTGGCTGGCATATTGGAATCGGATAAGCCCACTCACACGATGTAAGGCTTAACGCCGCATTTCACCCAGGCAGAACTAGAACGCATGCAGACGCGAATTTCGACTGAGCAAAAAATAGACGTCGCGCATCTGGCAACCGGGATGTATGTATATCGTCTGGATCGCGATTGGCTGGGAACCCCGTTTTCGCTGGAAGGTTTTTACATTAAGTCGCCTGAAGATATCCAGACTATCCGCAAAATCTGCGATTACGTCATTATCGATCTCAAGCGCAGCAACCTGAATTTTACCGTCACCAAGTATCACGAAAGACCACCCGAAGAAAAACTCAAGGTCCGCGAATACTTCAATACCGTTTCGATTTCGGAAGAACTGCCGCAGGCAAAAATTGCGCACGAAAATGCCTCTTCGTTGACCAGCACCATCATTTCCGATGTACGCGCCGGCAAAAAACTCAATCTTGACGACGTAAAATCTGCCGTTGAGCCGGTCGTGCAAAGCGTATTGCGAAATGCCGATGCGTTCTTCTGGATCAGCAATTTGCGTAAACGCGATGCCTATCAGTACAGCCATGCCATTAATTGCAGTTTGCTGGCGGTCGCCTTGGGTCGGCATATGGGATTCGCCGAATCGGTATTGATGAATCTGGCAACGGGAGGTTTGCTGCTTGATGTCGGCAAATACGAACTACCGCAGGATTTACTCGACAACCCGGAGCCGCTGAGCAAAACCGAAATGGTACTGGTGCGGCGCCATGTCGCATTCAGCATGCAAATTCTGGAAAGTTCGGGCGTGCACAATCTGGATGTTATCGGCATGGTGCGCACCCATCATGAACGTTTCGACGGCAGCGGTTATCCGAGCCACCTGATTCGCAACCAAATTCCTTTGTTTGGCCGCATGGCAGGGGTGATCGACAGTTACGATGCCATGACCAGCCATCGCCCCTATCGCAAAGCCATGTCGCCGCACAAGGCATTGCAGGAAATCTATCGTCAACGCGATGTGCTTTACCAAAGCGATATCGTTGAACAATTCATGCAATGCCTGAGCGTCTATCCCACCGGATCCCTGGTGGAATTGAATTCCGGTGAAGTTGCCATCGTGATGGCACAAAATCAGGCCAGACGTTTGCGGCCACGCGTCATGATATTGACGACGGCCGATAAAAAGCTGAAAGAAACCTTTACCGAAATCGACCTTTTCATGCATGCCTTGCATGAAGATGACCACCAACATCTGGAAATCATAGGCACACTGGAAAGTGGCGCATTCGGCATCAATCCCACCGAGCTGTACCTGACTCCGGCGCCATGATGTCAGCCTTGCCATTGCGTTTTTATTTTTTTGCCGGCGGCGCAAATGCTTAGCCGGGACGATTTTTTCTCAGACCTTTCCCGAAAGTCCACGCAGCTGCCTGCAGACAGAAAAATGGGTCTTGTTCTGGCACGCGTCCAGCGCCTGGGCGAAATCAATATTGTCATGGATAAAGAGCTGATCGATGCCGCCCGGGTGCGCATTGAAAAATCATTGCGAGCCGATGACCGGGTGGCAAAAATCGGTGAATGCGATTTCGTCATTTATCTGGCGGATTTAAAAAACGTCAATCATGGTGCCTTGGCCGCCAATAGCCTGGTGCGTGCCTTTCAGGAGCCCTTGCTGATAAGCACGGGGCCGGTACAGGCGACAATTGTCCTGGGTGTTTCCATTTCCCCCGACCATGGTGAAGAACCGGAAATCCTGAGCAAGCATGCGGAAATTGCCTTTTCGCGCGCCTTGCACCTAAGCGATCGCTATGCGATTTACGATAGCCATGAAGAAAAGATAAAAATCCTGTATCCGGAATTTCGCGATTCCATTCTCAATAATCGTCTCGAAGTCTACTTGCAGCCATTCTGGGATTTACGCAAGAAAAAAGTCATTGGTGCGGAATCCTTGGCGCGCTGGAAAAGCCCCGTGCATGGTTTTGTCAGCCCTGATCAATTCATTCCATTTGCGGAACAAACCGGCTTGATTGGGGCGCTGACGCGTTGGAGTGTCAATGCCACCATGTATCACTGCAGCGAGTTGAAACAGGCCGGGTTCGATCTTGGTTTTGCGATTAATTTATCGGCACGGGTTTTTCACGAACAGGGAATCGTGGAGCAGATTCTCGGCGCCCTGAATATTTTCGATGTTCCTGCCAGTGCGCTGATACTGGAAGTCACCGAAAGCGCCATCATGTCGGATCTGCAGCTCAGCGCGAAAGTACTTGAAAGTTTGCGTGACAAAGGTGTCAGGATTTCAATTGACGATTTCGGCTGCGGCTATTCCTCGTTTGAATATCTCAAGAAATTTCCCGCAACCGAATTGAAAATTGACAAGTCATTCGTATTCGACATCACCCGTAGTGCGCGTGCAGCCCAATTGGTTCGCTCCATGATCGATTTGGCGCATCATCTGGACATGGAAGTGACGGCAGAAGGTGTTGAAGACCAGGAAACTGCCGACGTGCTGGCAGAAATGGATTGCGATTTTGCCCAGGGTTATTTCTACAGCCGTCCAAAACCGGCAGAGCAGTTTGTGGCAGAGATGATGAATTTATAGGGGTAGGGGATTCAAGCCGGGGGGCAAAGCAGTTTTTATTAGGGGACAGATATGAGTGACTTTACCAATGAATTGCTCAGGTTGAGCGAGCTAAGAGAAAAGGGCCTGATTTCCCAGGAAGAGTTTGAAGCAGCAAAAGCCAAACTTTTCGGCGATTCTTCGCCAGAACAAGCAGCCGATGATGCCGGCGCATCCGATGCTCCATCCATGGAGCAAATAGTTTCGGAGTTGGATCAGGCTACTATCGATCCGCCTGCGCCTTCTGCAGCAAGCTCTGCAGCAGTTTCACGGGAAATTCCGCCTGGAATTGCCGGTTGGTCCTGGGGCGCGTTTTTATTGAACTGGATATGGGCGATCTTCAACAACACCTGGATAGGGCTACTCGCATTAATTCCGGGCTTGAATCTCGTCATGATTTTTGTTCTCGGCATGAAAGGTCGCGAATGGGCATGGAAAAACAAGCGGTGGGATAGCGTCGAACACTTCAATCGTGTTCAAAGAAAATGGTCGGTTTGGGCAGTATGGCTGGCGCTTGGCGGGTTGGTACTGGCAGTTCTATTAATGGTGGCCAGCTTTCTGTTCCTTGGCATGGCGGGTTCCAAAATAGTACAGGCCGTTGATGCGAACAGCGTATTGCCCAGTGAAACCAAAGATGAAGTGAATCCCGTCATCGAGCCAGCGGCAAATCCTGTTGAAGAAACAGCTACTGCAACCGATGCAGCAACAGGCGAAGCTGCACCAGCACCAGCACCGGCTGAAGAGGCTGCATCGCCAGTAGCGGAAGATGCTGCCGTTGCCGAACCGGTGGAGGCAGACCAAACGCAAGCACAGGACGCAGCTGCCGAGCAGGATAGAAAACATCAGGAAGAATTGGCAAAGACACGCGCAGAAGCCGCCGCTGCAAAAGCGGAAGCGGCAAAGGCAAAAAAGGACGCGCAGAAAGCTGAAAAAGCATTGGCCGAACAAAACCGTCTGGAGCGCGAGAAGCAAGAGCGTCTGGCACAGGAGCAAGCCGAGCGGGAACAAATGCAATGCCCGTATTCGAAAGCGCAACCCCTGACCTGTTCGAGTCGGGGTGGACAGCCTGCTCAATGCGACTGGAATTTCCGGGCTTGCGGTAATCCACGGATAGCTAAAAAAGAATCCAAGACCAGCTGCGAAGGCAAGGTGGAATGGGATACCGACAACAACGAGTTGATTGTGACCGATGGTTGTCGTGCACAATTTATTCCCGTGCAATAAGCGTTACGAAAAACGGCCCTCTCGGGCCGTTTCCAATGCGTGATAACGACGTAGAGTGTCTGTGTACTTTCTAGGGTGGGCAATGCCCACCGTACGCAAGAATGAAAATGTTGTTTGCCTGATCATACAGATGACAGTAATCCGATTATCAAGCCCAGACTGCCCATGCCAATGCCAATAAACAGACCGATACGGGCATTGGTTTTTTCTTTTCTTTCCCTGCGTTCGAATGCAACGGGGTAACGTGCCTTTTCTGCCGCCTTTCTGCGGGCCAGAATCCTGGGCAACCATGCCAATACCGAATAGGTCATTGCAGCCATGAATGCAATGGACCATATGCCTGTCCACAACCAGATATGCAATTCGGATTTCAGAATAAACATCATGCCGGCAATGAAACCGACCACCATCAGTCCGGTGCCTGCAACGTAACGAACAAGCTCGCGTTTTTCCTGTTCATCGAACGGACTCATTAGCTGAGGCGGCATTCCCGTCATCCAGTAGTGCATATTGTCCAGGCGATTATGTTTTCCGGTCGGGCTCTTGCTGTAGGTTGCCTTGAGGTTGTCGATGAAACCTTTCGTTTCCGGACTATGATCAAATTCATCGGGATGCAATCGATCATACTCGGTGCGTCGTTTCAGGATTCGCGGCAGCCAGAGGAATGTACATAAAAGCAGGCTCGATACAAAAGCCATGCACGTCAGGATCAATGTCGAATCCGATGCGGACTTCACGAAAAACAACGCCGCAGTAAATGCCAGAGCGATAAGACTGTTGATGACGCCGTAGGCAATCAACCCGCGTTTTTCCTTTTCATCGAATGGCTTGACAAGCAAATGTGCCAGACCGCCCCAGACGCCAAAAAGGCCCGAGAACAAGCCGATGGAAAACGTGCCTATCGCGCCCAAAGAAAGACCCAGCATGCCTTTGCCTGCAATGGAACCGCCGGTTGCGGCAGTTGCCACCACGCTAGCTGTCGCCACCGGAGGTGCGCTTATCGCCAACGCCGTGGTGACGACGGTAGTGAAGGCAATGGATGGTGCAGTGGCTTTGACGAAATTGCCGGTGCGTTGCAGTAATTGTTCGCGAATAATTTGGCGTGCACGCGATAAGCGTTTTCTGACGGCGGCATCCTGCATGCCGAGCAAACTGGCAACTTGTTGCGTGCTTTGCCCTTCACGGTAGTAAAGCAAAACGATTTCACGGCATTCTTCAGGCAGGGTATCAATCACGGCAGCGGCAATTTTTGCATCTTCCTGCGCCGCCATCGCTTCGGAAGGGCCGGGTGCCGGGTCGGTAACCGATAGCATCATCGCCTCGATGTCACCGGCCGGGTTGGCGCGAAATTTTTGTGCGCGCAGATAATCCAGGGAAAGATTGCGGGTGATTTGTCGCAACCAGGGCAAAAAACTGCTGGCATTGTTGAGCTTTTTCAGTTGTTGCCAGGCGCTGATAAAGGCTTCCTGTGCAATATCCTCGCTGGCCGGCACATCGCGCACAATGGCTAGCGCAATACTGGTGACGGTGTTCTGGCATCCCTGCACAATGCGACCATAAGCTTGTTTGTCGCCCTGGCTGGCAGCAGGAAGGTGGGTCTGGATAATACTTTCGATGACATCGGCGTTCATTGGCTGGACTCAGAGGGACTCAATACCATGACGCGTCAGGCAGCAATATGTGACAGCGGAAAATACTAAAACAGCAGCGATCTGATAACCATGGCGAAGGTCATCGCGCCGATGACGCCAAGCAGAATAAGCTTCGTGCGCAGCAGTTTCCTTTCAGGGGTCATTTGAGCCTGGTCTTTGAACTGCAGGCCCGGAAAGTAGGGGTTCTGGATTTTGTCTTCGAGTAAATCGGCGTCATGCAATATTTCACGCGCCTTGGTGTAATCCTCGGCTCTTAAAACCCAGACGGCGGGATATTGACTGCTATCGACTTTCTGTTTCTTGTCGGCATAGCTATGCTCACGACGGCTATTGCCTTTATAGCTCCGGCCCTGGGTAATCTTGGTTTCGATACCGGCATCATTGAACAATTTATTGACGCCTTCGACATTTTCCAGACGTGGCGATGAAAACATTTGCCGCATTATTTTGCTTCCTTGGAATCATCTGTTTCCGGTAATACGCGAATCAAGCCTTCCTGCGCAGTGGATGCCACCAGAATGCCATCGCGGGTAAAGAACTGGCCACGTGCAAGACCGCGCGCGTTTTGTGCCGTAGGGCTATCGAGCGAATAAAGCAACCAGTCATCGACCCGGAATGGCCGATGAAACCACATGGCGTGATCAAGGCTCGCCATTTGCACATTCGGCTGGTAATAGCTGATGCCGTGCGGGAATGTCGTGGTGCCCAGCAAGTAAAAATCGGAAGCATAGGCGAGCAATGCACGATGAAGTTCGGGCGCATCGTCAACCTTGTCAATCAAGCGCAGCCATACCTGCTGATAGGGTGGGCGCTTTGGCGGCTTCACTTCATCGCGTGGATAAATCGGACGCATTTCGAATGGCCCCATGCGCGATAGCCAGCGCTGCATTTTTGCGGGAAGTTTATCCATCACTTCCGCCGATGGCGAAACATTCGGTTCAACATCTTCGGGCATCGGTACTTCAGGCATGTGGAACTGGTGCGACAAGCCCGGTTCATCGTGTTGAAACGAGGCTGCGAAGACGAAAATCGGCTGGCCGTGCTGGATTGCCGTTACACGACGAACCGAAAAGCTGTGGCCGTCCCGGGTTCTATCCACGTTGTAAATAATCGGTGCTTCGATATCGCCTGCGCGCAGGAAATATGCGTGGATCGAATGGACGGCGCGGGCATCTTCAACGGTCTGTTGCGCAGCCGATAATGCCTGTCCAAGCACCTGCCCGCCAAACACATATTTTGTGCCGATATCCCGGCTTTGGCCGCGGAATAAATTATCTTCCAGACGCTCAAGCGTCAGTAAAGCGACCAGCTCTGCAACAACGGGATGGCTCATGGTGTCACCTGGGTTATTTGTTTCAATTTGACGGCGGCTAAAATTTCCTGCCAGGGAAACTGCGGGCCGGGATCACGTTTGCGGAAAACTTCTTTATCCGGATCATCGCTCGCCGGGACGGTGGCGGTGTCCAGATCTTCATGGCCGGCGATAAATTGCAAATTCGGCAAATCGGTTTTCAGTTGCAGCAATAATTTTTTCAAGGCGGCGATTTGTTCGCTTGTGTAAGGCTCGGTCATCACCTGATTGGCGGAATTGAGCCAATCGGGATAGCGACCGATATTCACCATTTCGATGCCGACAGAACGCGGGTTGTAACCGCGCGTGTGGTTGGCCAAGCGTTCGCAAGGGACATACTCATGCAAGCTGCCGTCGCGGTCGATATAGAAATGTCCGCTGGCACCGGTGCCAGCTTCATAGAGAATGCGTTCGCCGTATTGCCTGGCCAGGGCCATATCGGGCAATTCAGTACAGTGAATTACCACCAGATCAATTTGCTCCAGGGTGCGTTTTTCAAGCAGCTCCACATAGGGCAAAGGCTCTGCAATCAAGCCTGGGCGGGGTGCGTTTTCTGGGGTCGTGGTCATTGGCACATGTTACCATTGGCAGGTCTTTTTTGACCTGAAATTATCCGAACCTTCCAATGAACGCGCTCGCTAAATTAACCTCCCAATTTCCCCGCACAGGCAAAGTGCAGTGGATTGGTTTGCGTCCCAAGCGCGATGTGCCGATGCATGAAGTCAGTGAAGCACATGCCGTTGCCGGAAAAGGTTTGGATGGTGACCGTTATGCCTCCGGTAGCGGCAAGCGCGGCATCACCCTGATCCAGGCCGAACATTTGCCGGTGATTGCCGCACTCAGTGGCCATGAAAAAATTGAACCGGCGATATTGCGACGAAATATCGTGATTTCCGGCCTGCCTTTGGTGGCGCTGATCGGCAAGAAATTTCGTCTGGGCGAAGTCATTCTGGAAGGTACCGACGCTTGCGATCCCTGCGAGCGAATGGAAGCGGCACTTGGCCCGGGCGCATACAACGCAATGGTCGGACACGGTGGTTTGTGCGCCCGCATCTTGCAGGGCGGAAAAATCAGTCTCGGCGACGAACTGCAGGTAATGGCAGAGGAAGAAATTTGAAAGCCCATGTCATTATTTCGCACGGACTGGAGAGCAGCCCCGATGCAACTAAAGCGACCGCACTCAGCCATGTGGTCGAAAGTATGGGCTGGACTTCCGAGCGCCCCGATTATCGCGATCTGGACAACGCCCGCGAGAACAATCGTCTGGGCGATGTACTCGGCCGCATTGTCCGTTTGAATCATTTGGCGAAGAAAGTGCAGGGGCCGCTGATACTTGCCGGCTCCAGCATGGGTGCCTTTATTTCGGCGCGCGTTTCACTGGAAGTGCCGGTCGCCGGTTTGTTTTTGATGGCGCCGCCGACGCAACTCGAAGGTTTCGATATCAAATTGGAAGCCGCACGGATTCCAACTTGTGTTGTCCATGGCTGGGACGACGAATTGATACCCGCCGCCGAAGTAGTGAAATGGGCGCATCCGCGCCGTGACCAATTGGTGATGGTGAATGATTCGCATCGCCTGGCCAATCATGTGGAATTTTGTGCGGAAGTTTTCGCGCGTTTTATATCGGGTTTGAAATGAAATTTTTTGTTGCATGCGCCAAAGGTCTTGAATATCTATTGGCGGACGAGATGCTGGCGCTGGGCGCCGAGAAAGCGACGGCAGCGGTAGCGGGCGTCAATGTTGAAGGCAGTGATGAATTGCCCTATCGCACCGTGCTTTGGGCGCGACTGGCCAGCCGGGTGCATTTGCCCCTGGCCGAATTCGAATGTCCCGACGAACAGGCGCTTTACGATAATGTGCATGCGATTGACTGGTCGCAACAGCTCGCACCCGAAGGCAGCCTGCTGGTCGATGCCCATGTGTCGGGCACGGTGCTCACCCACGAACGTTATGTCGCACAGCGCATCAAGGATGCCGTCGTTGATCGCATGCGTGCCGAAAATGGCGTGCGTCCATCGGTGGATGCCATGGCGCCGGATTTGCGAATCAGTTTTGTTCTTCGAAAAGGCAAAGCCGTGGTGTCGGTCGATCTGGGCGGCGGTGCCTTGCATCGTCGCGGTTGGCGTCAATCGCAAGGCGAAGCACCGTTGAAAGAAAATCTTGCCGCTGCCTTATTGATGCGCGGCCAGTGGCAAAAAATTTACAACGAAGGCGGCGCCCTGCTGGACCCGATGTGTGGCAGCGGAACATTGCTGATTGAAGGTGCAATGATGGCTGCCGATGTAGCGCCGGGCTTGCAGCGCAATGCCGATCAAGCCCCGAGTCGTTGGCTGCAGTTCAACAACACGCTCTGGCAGCGCTGCTTCATGGAAGCGGTCGAACGCGAACAAATCGGTCGTGCCGCCTTGAAACCGGTTTTTTTCGGTGCCGATATCGATCAGGAATCCCTGCGCTCGGCCATTGCCAACGCAGGCCGCGCCGGGGTTGCCGACTTCATTCATCTGGATCGCAAACCGATTTCCGCGCTGCCGAAAAGCAAATTTGAACGTGGTCTGGTGGTTTGCAATCCGCCATACAACGCACGACTGGCAGCCGATGAACCTTTGTACCGCGAGCTGGGCGATGCACTGCGTGCCGCAGTGCCCAATTGGCGTGCAAGCCTGCTATGCGGCGACGAAGCGCTCGCGCGAGCGACGCGAATTCGCGCTGCCAAAAAATATACCTTGTTCAATGGCGCGCTGGAATGCACATGGGTGATTGCCGATCCGGTGCAACCGCCGGAACGTGAAGTGCGTGAGCCGCAAGCACTCAGCGATGGCGCACAAATGGTGGCCAATCGCGTCCGGAAAAACATCAAGCATCTGCAATCGTGGGCCAAGCGCGAAGATGTAAGTTGTTATCGCATTTACGATGCCGATTTGCCGGAATATTCTGCTGCTGTCGATCTGTATCAGGAATCGGAAGGCGAAAAACGCCGCTTCCTGCATGTCCAGGAATATCAGGCGCCCGATACCATTCCCGAAGCGGACAGCAAACGCCGTTTCGGCGAATTATTGAATGCATTGAAAGATGTGTTCCAGCTGGACCGCGAGCAGATTGCCGTCAAAACACGTGCTCGTGGCAAAGGCGGCAGCAAATACGGCGTGATGGATCAACGACAGGAATTTGTTGTCGTGGAAGAAGGTGCGGCAAAATTGCGCGTCAATCTTTTTGATTATCTTGATACCGGTTTGTTTCTGGATCACCGACCGATACGTCTTCGCATTGCCAGTGAAGCCCGCGGAAAAAGATTCCTGAATTTATTTTGTTATACCGGCGCTGCGACAGTGCATGCAGCGGTAGGCAATGCCGCGCAGACAACCAGCGTTGACTTGTCGGCGACGTATCTGGATTGGGCGGCCGAAAACCTTAAGTTGAATCAGGCATCCGGCAGCAAGCATCGCCTGGTACAGGCCGATGCAATTCGCTGGCTGGAAGCAGATCGCGGTGAATACGATCTGATTTTTTGCGATCCGCCGACTTTTTCAAATTCCAAGCGTGCCGAAGATTTCGATACCCAGCGCGATCATGTCCGTCTTTTGCGGGCGGCGGTCGAACGTTTATCGCAGGACGGCGTGCTGATTTTTTCGAATAATTACCGCCGCTTCAAACTGGATGAAATGACGGTTTCCGAATTTGCCCAGTTCAGGGAAATCAGCCCAAAAACGATCGCGCCGGACTTTGAACGCAACGCAAAAATCCATCGTTGCTGGGAATTAAGAAAACTTTAATCTGTAGGGTGGGCACAGCCCACCAATGCGTTACTTTTCAGCCAGGGTCACTATTGCTTCACTTTCACGCTCAGCTTTTTCCTGTTCTGGGCATCATTGAAGGCTTTCTTGTCGATTGCTTCAATTTTCGAGATTTGGCATTGTTCGCCTTGTGTCTTGATTGCATCCAGCGTGCCGCTGCAAATCCTTCCGGTAATGGGGTCACCCTTGAATTGCAGGGTAGCGCTTGTGCCCAGGTTGAAACAGGATTGTTGCAGGCTGACCCGGTATTTTTTCTGACCGGCATCGAGCAAGAGCGTTTCATCATCGATTACCACCCAGTTGCGTACCCGATTGCTGTCCAGGCATGTACGTTTTTCCGCTTGTGCTGCAGCGGGAAATGCCAGCAAAATGCTGCTTGTCAGTAGAAAACCGGCTATAAAACGCATGTCAATATCTCCCGTGTTTCATCATAGTGTAGTAAGGTGGCCTTAACCTAAGCTCAACCCATTAGAAGTGTAACGGGCATGATTGATCCCAAAAGCGGCAGCGAAAAAACCGATCAAAAATGGACGTTTTTTCGCCAATGGTTGAAAAACCCGATAGGGATGGCTGCTATATCGCCTTCAAGTCCGCAATTGGCTCGTCAAATGATGGCCGAGCTGTCAGAAGACACCAGGCGGGTTATCGAATTGGGCGGCGGTACAGGGGTTTTTACCCAGGCTTTGCTGGAATTTGGCGTCAAGCCAAGTGATTTGCTGGTACTGGAATTGAATGAAGAGCTGCACCAGCATTTAGTCAAACGCTTTCCCGAAGCCCATGTCGTGTGTGGCGATGCGCGCGAAATCTACAATATTGCCAGCCCCTTCGGATTTACCGAAAACAAGGCCGATGCCATCGTGTCTGGCCTGGGTTTTTTATCGATGCCCAAACAGTTGCAGCAGGAAATAATTTCCGCAGCATTCAATTGCCTGAAATCCGATGGCCGTTTTGTGCAGTTCACCTACGGGCCTGCCAACCCGATTGCGCGTGAGGTACTGGAAACCCTGGGGCTGTCCTCAAGGCGTGCCAGTTTTACCTGGTGGAACGTGCCGCCGGCAACGGTTTACGTCTACAACCGCCGGGTATCGCGGGCTATTCCAGCACGGCCGATGCGTTGAGTGAATGGATGTCCGACACATTATTTTCTGCCGGGTAATCGGACTTCAATAATCCCAACATCACACTGTCCTGCAGTTCTCCTGCCACCAGCCAGCGTTGTCTCAGATAACCCTCGCGTTTGAAACCCAGCGCTTCGAGAGACTTCAAGCACCGAATGTTATGCGGATCCACATCTGCCTCCAGGCGGCGCATTCCCATTTCGTTGAAGGCATATTTAATCAGGGTGCTCATGGCTTCCCGGCCGTAACCGTTGCCCCAATGTTCGCTGGCAACTGCATAACCAACTTCGGCACGCCCCTGGGCCGGAGAGATGTCGCTCAGGGTACAGGTGCCAATTATTTTCTGGCTGCCTTTCAGGCAAATGCCCCATTGGAACAACCTGCCGTCATTGAACCCATGGTGGATGCTTTCGATATAGATATGCGCGTCATCCTGGTGGGTAAAAGGCGGCTGGCTCCAGTAGCGGGTAACCTCGGTATCGGAGTAGATCTGGAATACGCCGGCAACGTCAGCGTGGTCAATCCAGCATAGATTCAAGCGTTGGCTCGAAAGGGTCGGTAGACAGCTGGGCTCGCCAATTCTCGGGACTCGATCAGTTTTGCGTTTGAAAAACGGGGGCATTGGTAAGGCCATGATATTTTCAACCTGAACGATTTAAAGGGCTACACGCAATAGGGCATCAAAAGCGGCCACAACTGGTCAGATTCATTCGAGCAACAGTTGGTTGCAGCCAAGGTACTGGTATAGCACCAAACCAGATCCCATATTGCATGGCATAAAGGAGATTTCAAATGAACAAGCAGTATCGCGGTATTCAGCAAAAAATACGCGGCATGGCGACCTCCGATGGCGCCGGCGTGCGCCTGACGCGCGTCATCGGCAGCCAGGTTATGCCCATGCTCGATCCCTTCCTGATGCTGGATGAATTCGGCTCGGAAAAGCCGGGCGACTATATCGGCGGCTTCCCCTCACATCCTCATCGCGGTTTTGAAACCGTGACGTATATGCTGGACGGGCGTATGCGCCATAAAGACAATCACGGCAACGAAGGCTTGCTGACCCCCGGTAGCGTCCAATGGATGAGCGCGGGGCGCGGCATCGTGCATTCCGAAATGCCCGAGCAGGAACAAGGCTTGATGCGTGGTTTTCAACTATGGGTGAACCTGCCGGCCAGCGAAAAAATGAGTGCACCGAAATATCAGGAATTCAGTGCCGGGCAAATTCCCGTGGTTGGCTTGCCTGGCGGCGCACAGGTGAAGGTCATTGCCGGCCAGATTGGCGATGTGCTCGGGCCGGTGAAACAACCGGCGACCGAGCCATTGTATTTCGATATTACATTGAGTGCCGGGCAATCTTTCGAACACGGGCTGCCTGCTGACCACAACGCTTTTATCTACGTTTATGAGGGCTCGTTAAGCCTGATTGTCGATGATCAAAAACATCCGGTACAAACCAGCGAGTTGATAAGTTTGACGCATGGTGATCGAGTGCAATTTGAAGCGAATGAAAACACGCGCTTTATCTTTGTAGCCGGGAAACCATTGAATGAACCGGTGGCAAGATATGGTCCCTTCGTAATGAATACACAAGCTGAAATTCATCAGGCGATTGCCGATTTTCAAGCCGGAAAGTTTTAACGCAGGACAGATGGGAGTCGCGAGAGTAATACTCGCGACTTCAAGAGATTTTAGTCAGGCCGGCGGCTGAACCAGATTGATCAGGTTGCCACAGGTATCTTCAAAACTTGTGACGGAAATCATTCCCATGCTCTTCGGTTCTCCCCGAAAATTGACTCCGAGGTCGACAAGGCGTTTGTATTCGGCATGGATATCCTTGGTGATGAAGGCGGTGGCCGGAATGCCGGCATCAAACAATGCTTTCTGGTAAATCCGTGCCGGTTCAAATGCCAGCGGTTCCAGCACCAGTTCGGCACCTTCAATGCCCTCAGGCGAAGTGACGGTCAGCCAGCGATATTCCCCCATCGGGATATCGGCCATTTTTTGAAATCCGAGAATGCGCGTATAGAAATCGAGCGCATGTTCCTGATTTTCCACCGTGATGCTGACGAATTTTATCTGCATGCTGCTACCTTATTATGCAAGGCTTGCCGAAGCTTAAAACACCATTGCGTGGTCGATCAATAATTGGCCGTCTTTTTCAACGAAAACCACTTCTGTCATGTGTTCATCCGTCGTATTGCTGGAATATTGCCGCCAGACAAGGGCAACGGATTGCTTTCTTCTGAACAAGGCAACAAATTCCCTTTTTCGGAAGAAACCCCATCTGGATTGATAGTCTTTGCAGACATATTCAAGCCATTCCTTCGTGACTATTTTACGCATTCTTTCCGTAAAGTCGCGGCAGTGTTTGCCGTGATTAATTTCGGTCGAGCCTTCCATCATGTTGTCCACGATGGGAGTCACGATATCCAGTATTTGCTTGTCGGTTTTATCTAAAAGATTCATCATCAAAGCTCGGTAGATAAATGGTAGCCCTGATTTCACAGTGTTGCATCCGGGCCAGCGTCAGAGGTATTTCAGCCCTTCGACAAAGTCATCAGCAAGGCCTTCGCCGTGCGAATGCGCGATGCTGCATCGGGGAGTTCCAATTTGACTCGCAGCTTGTCGCCACCTTCCATGGCATAAATTTTTGGCTGCGATTGGATCATGCGGATAACCGACATCGGATCAATGGCGGGTTGTGCATTGAAATGGATACGACCACCGCTCGGGCCGAGTTCAAGTTTACGTATGCCAAGCGGTGTGGCTTCGAGTTTAATTTCGGCCGTGGCAAACAATTGTTTGGTCGGGTCGGGCAGCAGGCCGAATCGGTCAATCATCTCGACCTGCAATTCTTTTAGTTGATCACTGTCGCGTGCCGATGCGATGCGTTTGTACAAAGTAAGACGAGCGTGTACGTCCGGCAAATAATCATCGGGAATCAGGGCAGGAATATGCAGTTCGATGTCGCTGCCGAATCGCGTGCCGGGATCAAGATCGGGAATCTTGCCGGAACGAATCGATTTAACGGCACGTTCAAGCAATTCGGTATACAGCGAGAAACCGATTTCCGCCATTTGACCGGATTGATCTTCGCCCAGTAATTCGCCGGCGCCGCGAATTTCCAGATCGTGCGTTGCCAATGTGAAGCCTGCGCCAAGTTCCTCCATCGAAGCCAGTGCCTCCAGACGTTTATTGGCGTCGCTGGTCATCGATTTTTTGTGCGGCACAATCAAGTAGGCATAAGCGCGGTGATGCGATCGACCAACGCGGCCACGCAATTGATGCAATTGCGAAAGACCGAAGCGGTCGGCACGATTGATGATCATCGTATTCGCACTTGGAATATCGATACCCGACTCGATGATGGTGGTGCACACCAATACATTGAAACGCTGGCGATGGAATTCCAGCATGACCTGTTCCAGTTCCCGCTCCGGCATTTGTCCGTGTGCAATACGGATGCGCGCTTCCGGCACCAGTTCTTCCAGTTCGCGTGCTTTGCGTTCGATGCTTTCGACTTCGTTGTGCAGAAAATAAATCTGCCCGCCGCGCGCCAGCTCGCGCTGGAAAGCTTCGCGCAACAAAGCCGGATCCCATTGCGCGATGAAGGTTTTGACCGCAAGCCGATGCGCCGGTGGCGTTGCAATAATCGAAAGCTCGCGCAGGCCGCTCATTGCCATATTCAGGGTGCGGGGGATCGGCGTGGCGGTCAGCGTCAATAAATGCACTTCGGCGCGCAAGGCTTTCAGTGCTTCTTTTTGGCGAACGCCGAAACGCTGTTCTTCGTCAACGATGACCAGTCCCAGATCCTTGAATTTCACGTCCGGTTGCAACAGGCGATGGGTACCGACGATAACGTCGATTTTTCCTTCGGCCACCAGTTGCAATGCTGCCTTGATTTCCTTGGCGGATTTGAAGCGCGAGAGTACTTCGACTCTCAGCGGCCAATCGGCATAACGATCGCGAAAGTTTCGATAATGCTGTTCGGCCAGCAGCGTTGTCGGCACCAAGATTGCGACTTGTTTGCCTGCCGTTGCGGCAACGAAAGCGGCGCGCACGGCGACTTCGGTTTTACCGAAACCGACGTCGCCGCAAACCACGCGGTCCATCGGCGTTGCCTTGTCCATGTCGGCGATAACCGCTTCGATGGCGTTGAACTGGTCGGGGGTTTCTTCGAATGGAAAGGTAGCGGCAAAAGGTTCGTATAGGCTGCGGTCAACCGGCAAAGCCATACCTTGTCTCGCATGGCGACGCGCCTGGATTTCCAGCAATTCGGCTGCAACGTCATGTACTTTTTCGGCTGCTTTGCGTTTGGCTTTTTCCCAGGCTTCACCACCGAGCGAATGCAAAGGTGCATGATCGGACGAAGCGCCGGAGTAACGGCTGACCAATTGCAGTTGCGATACCGGCACATACAATTTATCGCCTTTGGCGTATTCAATGCACAAATACTCGCCGGAGATGCCGCCGGTATCCAAAGCGATCAAGCCTTGATAACGGCCAACGCCATGATCTTCGTGCACGATAGGGGCGCCGATCGCAATTTCGCCAAGATCGCGAATAATGCTTTCCGGCTCGCGGCCAACGCGTTTGCGACGACGGGATTGTTCGGCGCGCTCGGGAAATAATTGGCGCTCGGTCAACACCGTCAACACGGGTGCATCAATGCTGAAGCCGGCTTCAAATGCTGCAACGGTAATGCTTAATTTATTTCCATCATCTTTGAGAAATGCCGGCCAGTCAGCAACCTGGTGAAACGGCAAATGCGCGGCGTTCAATAATTCGATCACGGCTTCACGGCGACCGGCCGAATCTGCCGCCAGCAAAACACGGCCCGGATAATGATTCAAAAACGATTGCAGTGCGGCGCCCGGGATTTCATTTTTCAAACTCCAGGGCAGGCTTGGCACGGTTTGCTCCGCAATGGCGATGGCTTTTGCGAATTGCGGATGTTTTTCACTACAGACTTCGATGCGAAGCCGCTGATTGAATTCGGAGCGCAACTCATCGGGCCCCAGAAACAATTGCGCAGGATTCAGAATCGGGCGTTCGAGATCGTGGCGCCGTTGTTCCCAGCGTTCGCTGGTTTGCTGCCAGAAATTGTCGGCGGCATTTTCCACGCCATCGCCTGAAATAATCAGGCTGTTTTTCGGGAGATGCTCAAACAGGCTGGCAGTTTTATCGAAGAAAAGCGGCAAATAATATTCAATGCCGTTGGGCGCAACACCTTCTTTCAAATCCTGGTAAATCGTGCAGCGGCGGGCGTCGAATTCAAATTGTTCGCTTAAATTCTGGCGCGCTTTTTTGGTGCCTTCGGCATCCAGCGGAAATTCGCGCGCAGGCAGTAAACGTACCGATTCGACAGGGTGATCGGAACGCTGGGTTTCCGGGTCGAAACTTCGCAGCGAATCAATTTCATCATCGAATAGTTCAATGCGATACGGCACATCCGAACCCATCGGGTATAGATCGAGCAAGGCGCCGCGCACTGCAAAATCGCCTGGGTCGTTCACCTGAGGCACATGGCGATAACCGCTTGCTTCCAGTCGGCGTTTTTCCTGATCGAGATCGAGTTTCTGACCCTTTTTTAAATCCAGCACATTGCCTGCGATCCATGCCGGCGGAGAAACCCGTTGCATCAATGAGGCAACCGGTACCACCAGAATGCCGCGTTTGATCGATGGCAAACGGTACAGCGCGGCGATGCGTTGCGAAACGATGTCGGGATGCGGGCTGAACTGATCGTAGGGTAATGTTTCCCAATCGGGAAAATGCAGCAATGGCAAATCGCCGGCAACGATACGCAAGTCGTTTTCAAGCGCGCTTGCGCTGTGGGTATCGCGCGCAACGGCAAGTACCAGGCCATCGTGTTCGCGTGCCGCCTGGGAAATAGCCAAAGCCATGGCGCTCGGGCTGTGCGGCGCACGCCAGTATGCGCGCTGCTGGCCGGCGCGCGGGAAAGGCGGCGAAGGGAGTTTTGTATCGAAAGTCATCGCGATATTTTAACTGAAACACCATCTGCGCGTTGGATGGGTATTGCTCGCGGAATTTGCGTTGTCTTCACAAGGTGGGCGGTGTCCACCCTACATTAGATCGTCAATACGATGCGGGTGATGCCCGGCGTGGAATGTCGTGATTCGCGTACAAAGCCAAGATTCTCTGCAAGTTTCAGCATGGCGTAATTATCATCTAGTACATCGCCCCACAAATGCCTGACGTGATTTTTTTTGCACCATTCAATCAATCGAAGCATCAGCATCTTGCCAAGACCCTGGCCGCTGACAAAATGACTGACCAAAATGCCGAATTCGGCGCGGCCGCCATTATCATCGGTCGATAATCTTGCTACCGCACCCACCAGTGCTGCGCCTGGTTCAAAAGGTTCGGCGGCAATCACGACGAAATCGCTTTCGGGATCTGGCTGGGTCAAACGCATCAAATAATCATCGCTAAGTGCTTTTACCGGATGCAAAAAGCGGCGACGGATTTCATCTTCATGCAATAAATGGAAAGTGCCCGCTATTGGCAGTGCATCGGCAGCTTGAATGGGGCGAATCCAGAGCTTGCGGCCATCTTTCAGCGTAACGGCTTCCTGGCGTTGCCATTTGGCGCTACGCGGCGCTTTTTTTGCTTTATGCGACATGGCGCTAGCTTGCCATGAAAAGACCGTAAGGATGCTCTAAATCAGTTGTAATAATCCAGGTGGATATTGATTATTGGGCTTCTTTCTTGAGCCACTGAAACGCCGAGCTGGCGTGCTCCTCGCCCAACAAGCGGGCCAGCACAGGCAACACCGGTTGTATGGCTTCATCGCAATGCCACGGTGGATTGATAACCAGCATGCCGCTACCGTTCAGCCTGAGTGGCGAGTCGTCGGCTCTTATCAATACTTCAGCGACGAAAGCGGATTTTATCGACAAGGCGGAAATTTTCCGGAAAAATGCCATCAAACTCTTGCGCTGCTTGATCGGGTACCACACGGCATAAATACCATTGGGCCAGCGTTGCAAGCCTTCCTGCAGGGCTTTCAAGATGGCCTCGTATTCCGCTTCCTGCGCTTCATAGGGCGGATCAATCAGCACCAGCCCGCGTTTTTCCTTGAACGGCAGTTTTGCCTTGATGGCAGCATAACCATCGCGGCCAACCACACTCACGCGGTTGTCACTGGCAAACAAGGCTTTCAACGGCTGCGCTTCTTCATGCTGCCACTCGCAACATAGCAGTCGATCCTGCGGGCGCATGGCCTGGGCGACCAATAATGGCGAACCGGGGTAAACCAGCAAACCGCCAACCGGGTTGTCAGCCGCCACCGCATGAAGATAGTGCTTGATTGCCGCGGGCAGGCCCTGCACACCGATGAGCTGGTAAATGCCGCCGCGCGCTTCGCCGGTCTTTTCCGATTGCTCGCTATTCATGTAATAGCGGCCGCGGCCTGCGTGGGTGTCCAGCACGCAAAAAGCGCTTTCCTTGCGCTTTAGCGATTCAATCAGTTGCAACAACACGATGTGTTTGAGTACATCGGCGTGGTTGCCTGCATGGAAGCCGTGTTGATAATTCATGGCCTATCTTACTGCATACGGGGTGTCGGCTTTGCTATTCTTGCTCATCTTTGAAAAGACAACGAGGGTGATGGATGAAACGACTATTTCGCTGGTGCTTTCGCAGTTTTCTGGCCGTGCTGCTTTTGCTGGTTTTGTTTGTACTGCACTGCATCTATTTCAAGCCCGTGCACATCCGCATCTTCTTTGAACGCGTTTTCGCCGAATACGCCTATAACGATCCACAGTTATTGTCGAGTCTGCATATGCTGCCGTCCTGGCTGGACTGGTACAGCGATGATTTGACCGATCTGTCCCTGGCGCAGGAAGCAAAGCTCAACAAGAAAATCCATGATGACCTGGCAACATTGCACAGCTACGACCGCGCATCGCTAAGCAAGGAAAACCAGCTCAATTACGACATGCTGGATTACTTCATGAGCGTGCAGGCCGAAGGCGAGAAATACCAGTATCACAATTATCCGCTCAACCAGTTATTCGGTTTGCAGAGCGAGCTGCCCACTTTTCTGGCTACCCAGCACGGGGTTAAAAGCTTGACCGATGCCGAGAATTACATCGCCCGTCTGGATAAGATTCCCGTTGCCTATGCACAGGCACAGCAAGGTCTGGATAAGCGCGAGGCGCTCAATATCATTCCGCCCAAATTCGTGATTGAAAAAGTCCTGATACAGATGCGCGATTTCGTAGGCGTTCCTGCGAACAAGAATATTCTTTATACCTCGCTGGATGAAAAGCTCAAGAAAGTATCGGATCAGGAAATCAATGCCGAGCAGCGCAAGAAAATCCTGGCAGATGCAGAAGCCAGCATTCGGCAAAAGGTATATCCGGCCTACCAGAAATTCATCGACTATTACGCAAAACTTCAGGCGAAGGCGACGACCAATAATGGCGTGTGGGCCTTGCCTGACGGTGATGCCTTTTATCAATGGTGCATCAAGCAACACACCACCACCAATATGACCGCCGATGAAGTCCACAAGCTTGGTCTGAGTGAAGTGGCGCGCATCGAAGCCGAGATGGAACCGATACTCCAGGCTCAGGGCTTGACGGAAGGAAGTGTCGGCGAGCGCGTTGACATCATTTCAAAACGCCCCGATCAGTTATATCCCGATACCGACGCCGGCCGTGCGCAAATACTGAAAGATTTCCAGACCATTATTGACGATGTCGATAATGGCTTGACGCCGTATTTCAATGTCAGGCCAAAGCAAAAAGTGAAAGTGGAGCGCGTGCCCGAGTTCAAGGAAAAAACGTCGCCTGGTGCTTATTACGATACTCCTGCCTATGATGGTTCGCGTCCCGGAATTTTCTACGTGAACTTGCGCAGCACAGGGGAAATAGCGAAATTCGGCATGCGCACCCTGGCTTATCACGAAGCCATTCCCGGCCATCACTTCCAGAAAACAATTCAACAGGAATTGAAAGACGTTCCGACCTTCCGCACCATTCTGCCATTTACCGCTTTTGCAGAAGGCTGGGCTTTGTACAGCGAACATCTTGCCTGGGAAATCGGCTACGAAAAACAGCCGCTCGACAATCTGGGCCGCCTGCAAGCCGAAATGTTCCGATCGGTACGATTGGTGGTGGATACCGGGCTGCATTCCAAACACTGGACGCGCGAGCAGGCTGTTGCCTATATGCGCGAGAAAACCGGTATGCCGGAAACCGATGTAGTGGCTGAAATCGATCGTTACATGGTGATGCCTGGCCAGGCCCTCGCCTATAAAGTCGGCATGAATACGATTCTTCGTTTGCGCGAAGAAGCAAAGAAAGAGTTGGGGTCGAAGTTTGATCTTCGCCGTTTCCACGATGTGGTCCTGACCGGTGGCGATATGCCGATGGCATTGCTGGAACAACGTGTCCATGCCTGGATTGAAGAAGAGAAAAAACGCTGATGGTCCAATTACCGCGACTGCTTGTTTGTGAAAAGCATGGCACGCAAGGCATCGGCCTTGTATGCCGGCATATTTTATCGGCGAGTGAGCCGGTCGGTTTTTTCTGGAGTGACGATACCGATCAGGCGCGGCCTGATGCATGGTGCAATGATTGCGAAGACAAACTTGTGAAAGACGGGTTCAGCGAAGCCTGGTATGAACAGGCAGGGTTTCAGGCTTTGTGTGCCATGTGCTGGGATGATGCCAAGGCTCGCGCCGAAGCATCCGATGCATCTGGATCGGCCGAATAATCATGCCGCGCATTTTATTGGTCGAAGACGAGGCGGCAATCGCCGATGCCATTGTTTACGCCTTGCAAACGGAAGCCTTCGAAGTAAGCCGTGTGGGACTTGGACGTGAAGCATTGGCTTTACTGCGGTCGGAAAAATTCGATGTCCTGATACTGGATGTCGGTCTTCCCGATCAAACCGGTTTTGATGTCTGCCGTGAACTGCGACAATTCAGCCAGATACCCCTGATATTCCTGACTGCCCGCGGCAGTGAAATAGATCGCGTTCTTGGGCTTGAAATGGGCGCCGATGACTATATGGTCAAACCGTTTTCGCCACGCGAGTTGGTGGCAAGGGTTCGTGTGTGTTTGCGCCGTAATGCCGCTACGGAAAAAAAATCGCAGACTTTGCAAAACTCGAAATTCAAACACGACCCCGAAGGTCATCGCATTGAATATTCCGGGCAGGCATTGAATCTGACGCGTTATGAATATCTGCTGCTGGCCACTTTGCTATCAAGGCCGGGCGCGGTTTTTTCGCGCGCCAAATTGATGCAGGATATCTGGGCAGACGCCCTGGAAACAGCCGACCGCACGGTTGATACCCATATCAAGACCCTGCGGGCAAAATTGCGCGCCATTGATCCTGCCGATGTATTGCAGACCCATCGCGGCATGGGTTACTCCATCAGTAATATCTGATGAAAATAAGCTACCGCATTTTCCTGGGATATTTTTTAATCGTCGGTCTGGCGGCGTATTTCATTCTGCAGGTCTTCGTTGACCAGGTGAAACCCGGCGTGCGTCAATCGATGGAATCGAGTCTGGTCGATACCGCCAATGTGCTGGCGCAAATGGCTGCCAACGATGTAAAAAACGGCGTGATAAGCGATGGCCAATTTTCCGAAGCCATCCTGGCGGCAAAAAATTCGCGTTACAAAGCCAATATTTCCGATTATGAAAAAAGGATTTTAAATTACCGGATTATCATCACGGACGATGTTGGCAAGGTTATCTACGACTCCGATAACACCGAAGTCGGCAAGGATTATTCACGCTGGAACGATATTTATCTTACCTTGCGCGGACAGTATGGCGCGCGCTCCACCCGCAGTAATCCCGATGATGAAACCAGCACGGTGATGTATGTGGCGGCACCGGTGAAAGATGGCGACAAATTGATCGGCGTGCTGTCGGTGGCCAATCCCAATGCCAGCATTCAGCCGTTTATCGAAAAGAGCCAGAAAAACATTGTCAAAAAAGGGTCGATATTAATCGTTGCCTCTTTTTTGATTGGCCTGCTGGTGACATTCTGGTTTACCCGCTCTCTGGATCGTCTGGGAAAATACGCGAAGGCCGTTTCGGCAGGCGAGCGTGCCGCATTGCCGGACCTGGGGCGCAACGAGATGGGGGATCTGGGTAATGCGCTGGAAACCATGCGCAGGAAACTCGATGGCAAGCAATACGTAGAGCAATATGTGCAGACCTTGACGCATGAGATGAAAAGCCCGCTTGCCGCTATTCGCGGGGCTTCCGAAATTCTTGAGGAAAACCCGGCCGAGATTGAGCGCGTAAAGTTTCTGGACAATATCAAGACACAGTCCATGCGTCTTTCCGAAATGATCGACAAGATGCTGGCACTGGCGTCGGTGGAATACCGGCAAAATGAAATCGACAAGAAACCGGTTGATTTGTCCGGCTTGTGTCGTGAAGTGGTCAACGGTTTTTTGCAAGGCGACAATAAAAAACTGGTCGGCAAGAAAATCCTGATAAAGCACCAGGGCTTCGATGTCGAAGCTGCCATCCAGGGCGATGCTTTCCTGTTAAAGCAGGCATTGCAGAATTTACTGGACAACGCGATAGATTTCTCGCCATCCAATGGACTGGTTACTTTCAGTATTGGATCGGACCAGGATTATTTCCGCATCGAAATCCGCGATCAGGGCGATGGTATTCCCGATTACGCCATCTCGCGTCTGTTCGAACGCTTCTATTCGCTGCCACGGCCCGATACGGGGCAGCGTAGCAGCGGGCTGGGCTTGAGTTTCGTCAAAGAAGTAGCGCTGGCGCACAAGGGCGATATCACCCTTGTCAATTTGCCGGCAGGCGGCGTACTGGCCACTTTGTCGCTCGCAAAGTAACTTCATTTTCAGCACACATAGACTGCATTCGGCCCACACAGCCGGTACCTAATCTGTACGGGTATTCCCATCCGGAGGTGTTATGTCCCAGCTCAGTTTTGTACTCAAAGCCATGATCGTCGGCTTTCTGACGATTTTATTGATGATTCCCCTGATGATGATCAGCGGAACCATTCATGACCGTCAGTCTTCCCGATCCGTTGCCATCGAATCGGTCGAAAGAAGTTATGCCGGCCCGCTTAAATTTGCCGGCCCGGTGTTGATCGTGCCATTCCGCGATACCGAAATCGTCATCACCTACAACGAAAAAAACGAGATGAGGCAGCACAATGAAGTGAGAGACAACTTCTGGATTTTTTATCCAAAAAGTCTCGATGCCACCGGCGCCATGGTGCCCGATAAAAAACAGCTGGGCATTTACGAGGTGAGAACCTATGAATGGAATGCCAGGATGAAAGCGGCTTTCGATATCAATACTTCCGATACCGGAAACCCATTGATTAAACGCAGCCTTGGCGAGCCGTACCTGAGTTTTTTGATGACCGATACGCGAGGCCTCAGGGGTACGCCAAAATTGTCGGTGGCAGGGCAGAACAAGGAAATTAAACAGGGCGCCGGCAACCACGGAATCACTTTGAAAGAAAAAGGCCTGCATGTTGATTTGCCGAAATTTCTGGTTGGTCAGCCACAAAAATTCCTGGTTGAAATGGATTTTGCCCTGGGAGGTACAGAGAGTTTATCCTTCGTGCCGATGGCCGACAGCAATCGCATCAGTATCCAGTCGTCCTGGCCCGATCCGAATTTTTCCGGTGCTTTCTCGCCAAGACATTCCAAAATTGATGCCAATGGTTTCGTGGCAAATTGGGATATCTCATCCTTGTCCGCCAGTGCACAAACCGAATATCGCAACATGGTGGCGCTTGATAATATCCAGAGCCTGCAAGTGAATTTGATAGACGCGGTGGATTTGTACACCCAGCTTGATCGCGCCAGCAAATACGGATTTTTGTTCATCATGCTGACATTCGTCGGTTTCCTGATGTTCGAAATCATCAAGCAGATGTCAATCCACCCGATTCAATACAGTCTGGTAGGACTCAGCCTTGCCATCTTTTTCGTGCTGCTGCTAAGCCTGGGCGAGAAAATAGAATTTTTCCTGGCCTACCTGATAGCCAGTGCAGCGTGCATCAGTCTGTTGACGATTTATGTGAGTTCGGTTTTGAAAAGTTTTGTGCACGGGCTAGGTTTTTCCGCCATGCTGACCATACTTTATGGCGCGCTATATGGCTTGCTGATTTCCGAAGATAACGCATTGTTGATGGGATCATTATTGCTGTTCACGATACTGGCCGCGATCATGCTGGCAACACGCAAAGTGGATTGGTATCAGTTAGGCAAGAAATTGCCAGACGCTGCTTAAACCAAAAGGCGCCATCGAAAGATGGCGCCGTAGGGTGGGCATCGCCCACCTATACAAATTGTTGCAATTATCAGAAACGGTGGGCGGTGCCCACCCTGCGATTTAGAAAACAAAGAACGAAGCCCAGGCCAATAGTGATCCAATGATTGTCGCTGCAAAAACATCGCTTGGATAATGCAGGCCTAAAATGACTCGTGATAAGGCGATGCTGATCGCCAGCGGTATCAGCACTGGCGCGAGCACAGGGTAGTAAGCCAGCGCAACCAGGGTAAATGAGACTGCATGCAATGTGTGGCCAGATGGAAAACTGAATTCATCCAGCGGTGCCGTCCATACATGAATGCGATTATCGTTTGCAAACGGACGCGGGCGTTTGGTCCATTTTTTCAAATAGCGATAAAGCAGACTGGTCACTACTGCCATGGCGGCCAAATGGGCAAAGGCGGGAATGCCGTTACTGCCTTCGACAAGCAGAATCACCGCGCCAAGCAAATACCAGATCAGGCCATCGCCAAGCCGGCTAACCGTCTGGAAATATCGGCGCACCCAGGTCTGTTCGGCCCAGGTATTTGCCCGCACGCACCACTGGTGTTCACGCTGCAGATAATGCTTCACTCGAGTATTCATGCCACGCTCCTTATGTCGGAAAGTTCATGCAATAAACGCGAAAATGCTTTTGCCACTGTTTCAGGATGTAGATGCTGGACCGAATCTTTGGCCGTCTCGCCCATTGTTTTCAAATTCGCATCGGTTGCCAATTCGACAAAGGCTTTGACGAAAGCGGATTCATCGGAAAAACCGACGGTCCGGCCATGAACGCCATTTTGGCAGTGTTCTTTCGCCGCGCCGTAATCGAAAGCGCAAACAGCCAGCCCGGAAGCCATCGCTTCCAGAGTGACGTTTCCGAAAGTTTCCGAAAGACTCGGAAAACAGAACAGATCGCCGCTGGCGTAATGCTTTGCCAAATCATCACCGCGACGCATGCCGGCAAAGATGAAATCCGGGTTTTCCGATTGCACGCTGGCGCGTTGCGGGCCATCACCGACCATGATGAATTTTGCATCGGGCCGTTTTTCTTTCAATGCACGAAATGCTTTTACTGCCAGCGGCATGTTTTTTTCGGGCGCAATACGGCCAACATGGATTACTGCGAGATCGTCCGGTTTCAAACCCCAGTCGGCGCGTAATTCCTCGTCGCGCCATAGCGAATTGAATTGCCTTGTATCGACCGCTCTCCCCAGATGCTGGACGTGATGGAAGCCTTGTTGCGTTAACGAATCGGCCAGCTCGCTGGTGGGAACCAAGGTGGCATCACCACGATTGTGGAAACGACGCAGCCAGGCCAAAACCCAGGGCGACAGGAAGCCTGCGCCATATCTGCCGACATAATCATCGAAGCGCGTATGGAAACCGGTGGCGATGGGAATGCCAAGTTTGCGCGCCGCACGCATTGCCGACCAGCCGAGCGGACCTTCGGTCGCAATATAAATCGCATCGGGACGCTGCGCCGTCCAGCGCGCGATCAATCGTTTGCGAGCCGGCAAACCAAAACGTAAACCCGGATAACGTGGAATCGGGGCGCCTTCCACCAGCATCAAATCCTGATGATGTCGTGGCGATTCATCATGTTGTTCCGGCCGCACCAGGCCAACGCGATGGCCTAGATTGCGCAAGCCAAATTCCAGTGCCTGAACCGTCAGGGCCACGCCGTTGATTTCGGGTGGATAGGTTTCGGTGATCAATTCAATGTGCTGATAATTTTTCATGCGCGCAGTGTGCGCAGCCAGTGTGCAAGCCTTGTGTCACTGGCGTGACAAAATGATGACGCGGCGCAGCCGCAATCCATATCGCGATATATCTGCGATATCGGTCATCTTCCTACCCAAAATGCAGGGAAATTCCGACAATGCCACCGTGATGTTTTTGTTACCATCACTTTCATATCCATAAAACGACAAAAAGCCGCAAATGCCCATCGCCCGAGCCCTGAAAATCCTCAAACACCAATTTGGTTATGACGATTTCCGCATGAATCAGCAGGCAACCGTCGAATGCGTGCTGGCGAAAAAAGATTGCCTGGTATTGATGCCCACCGGTGGTGGCAAGTCGCTTTGTTACCAAATCCCCGCATTGATGCAGGATGGCTTGACGGTAGTGGTTTCGCCCTTGATTGCCTTGATGAAAGACCAGGTCGATGCCTTGCGGCTGAACGGAGTGAAGGCGGCGTTTCTCAACTCGACCCAGGAAAACGGCGAACAACAGGAAGTAATGTCAGACATTCGTGGCGGCGAAATAAAGATTCTCTATATCGCACCGGAACGCCTGCTGCAAAGTAGCGGGCAATTCATCGAGTTTCTGAAAAGTATCGAGGTTTCACTTTTCGCCATCGACGAAGCGCATTGCATTTCAAGCTGGGGCCATGATTTCCGTCCGGAATATACGCAGCTCGGTCGGCTGAAAACCTGGTTTCCCGAAGTACCTGTCATTGCCCTGACGGCGACGGCCGACAAACTGGTAAGGCAGGACATCCTTGAAAAATTGCGAATCGAACATGCCGATGTGTTTACATCGAGTTTCAACCGTTCGAATATTTTTTATCGCGTCGAACCAAAGCGCGATACCTACACGCAACTGTTTCACTATCTTGATAAACGACGCAACGAAAGCGGAATTATTTATTGCCTGAGCCGCAACTCTGTCGATAGTCTGGCTGAAGACCTTCGCAAGGATGGTTTTAACGCCTTGTCTTACCATGCCGGGCACGACAAGGCGAAGCGCGAAAAACATCAGGAATTGTTTCTCAGGGACGAAGTAAAAATAATGGTCGCTACCATTGCCTTCGGCATGGGTATCGATAAATCCAATGTGCGTTTTGTCGTGCATCATGATTTGCCGAAGAATATCGAGAGCTATTACCAGGAAACCGGTCGTGCCGGGCGTGACGGTCTTGAAAGCGAAGCTTTGCTGTTTTTCAGCCACGGCGACGTGCAAAAGCTCAAGGCTTTTGCCGAAGTGGAAGGCAATGCCGGGCAAACCGAAATCATGCTCGGGAAACTCAATGTGATGGCGCAGTTTGGCGACTTGAAAACATGCCGACGCAAGTTCCTGCTGCATTATTTTTCCGAAGATAGCGCCGAAAAATGTGGCCATTGCGATAATTGCCTGAAGACCTTCGAACGCTTTGACGGCACCGTGATTGCCCAGAAAGCCTTGAGCGCCGTCTATCGAACCGAACAACGGATGGGCATGGCGTATCTGGTGGATTTCCTGCGTGGTGCGAAAACGCAAAAAATGCGCGATCAGCACAAGCAGTTGCCGACTTACGGTGTCGGCGCGGATCTTTCAAAAGCCAGTTGGCTTGCCTATTTTCGCGAACTCATCGAGCAGGGCTATCTGGAGCAAACCCACGGGCAATTTCCGGTTGTAGTGCTGACCGACAAGAGTCGCGATGTCCTGAAAGGCAAAACCATCGTCGAGCTGGTGAAAGTGACAGACGAGGCTGAAAGGCCGGATTCTCGAGGCAGCCAGCAAGTTCACGATTACTTCAAGGATCTTTTCGAAAGGCTGAAGGCGGTACGGACAGAGTTTGCCCGCGCCGAAAATGTGCCGCCTTACGTCATTTTTTCCGATGTCACCTTGATCGAGATGTCGACTTATTTACCGCAAGACGCCGAACAAATGCTGAAAATTTCCGGCGTCGGTGACGTGAAATTTGAAAAGTACGGTGCCGACTGCCTGGATGCCATTAAGACCTATTGCGAAGAGAATCGGCTTGCGTCGCGCATCGAACTTAAAATGCCGAAACGCGAGCGCAAAAGCAGTACCCGCCGGAATGCAGATGGCAGCAATACCTATGAAGTAACATTGGCCATGTTTCAGCAAGGCCAGTCGATTGCGCAGATTGCCATTGAGCGAAAGCTGAGCCAAAGCACTATCGAGGGTCATCTCACACGCTATGTCGCGAGTGGCGAGATCGGTCTCAACGATATTGTTGCGGTCGATAAAGTCGATCCGATCAAGGATGCCATTCTGCAATTCAAGGACAGCTTCGGCATTGGTGCCATCAAGGAATTTCTCGGCGAACAATATAGCTACGGCGAGATAAATGCCGTGCTGGCGGTCATGGGAATAATGCGCTGACGTAGGGGCGCCTGCTGATCAGGCAATCGTCAAAACGTAATCGATGGCTTCGAGATATTCCTGTTCCGCTTCAATATCCGATTGTGTCAATGGATGTGCTTTAAGCCAGGCTTTTTCCAGTTTCAGTTTCAGGTTATTGCCGGTGACTTGCAGTTTCGGGTCGGGCAGGGCATCACGTTCATGGCCACGATGCAGCAGGACGGCGAGTCTCAACAAAATAGCGCAGCGTTGTGCCGATTTTGCGAGACGGTCGGGCAGGGTTTGAATGCTTTTCGTGTTGAAGCCACGTCGTTGATTGCGAATCAAGGCTGCCAGGAATTGCTGTTCGGTTTTCGAAAAACCGGCGATATCGGAGTGTTCGATCAAATACGCGCCGTGTGTGTGGTATTGGCTGTGGGCAATGGCCAGGCCCATTTCGTGCAGACGCGCAGCCCAACCCAGTAAACGGAATTCTTCACTGTCCAATAGCCAGTCTTCCGCCACATTGTCGAATAATTTCAGGGCGGTATTTTCGACACGGGTGGCTTGCGTGGCATCGATGGCATAGCGCGAACACAGCGCCTGGATGGAAGCTTCACGCGGGTCGCGCTCGCTGCGGCGGCCAATCATGTCGTACAGCACGCCTTCGCGAAGAGCGTCATCGCTGATATGCATGCGCTTTATGCCCAGCTCGGCAAATGCGGCATCGAGGATCAATAAACCACCGGCAATGACCGGGCGACGATCTGCCGGAAGTCCGGGCAATTTGATGTTTTCAATTTTGTCGAACTGCAATAGCTGTTCGCGCACTTGTTTCAGTGCCGCTTCGGTGATGACGTTCTGGGTCAATTTCATTTCGGTGCAAATTTCACCGATGGCTTTTACCGTTCCCGAAGATCCGAATACTTCCTGCCAGCCGCGCTCGCGGTAAGCCGCGGAAAACTGCTGGAATTCTGCAGTGATTTCGGTTTGCGCCTCTTTCCATTTCTTTTTCGACAAAACGCCATCACCGAAGAAACGTTTGGTCGTAGCCACGCAACCCATTTGCAGGCTTTCGCGTTCCAGCGGTTCGAAACCTTCGCCGATAATGAATTCGGTCGAGCCGCCGCCAATGTCCATTACCAGCCGGCGTTTTTCGCGCGGCGGTTGTCCGTTTGCAACACCCAGATAAATCAGGCGTGCTTCTTCGCGGCCAGCCACTACTTCAATGCCGTGGCCCAATGCTTTCTCGGCGGGCAGCAAAAATATCTGCGGGCTTTTCAGTGCGCGCACCGTGTTGGTGGCAATGGCGCGCACATGTTGTGGTGGAATGGTGCGAATGCGCTGGCCGAAGCGCGACAAGCATTCCAGAGCGCGTTCGATGGCTTCCGGTTCCAGCCCGCCCTTGCCGTCAAGGCCTTCGGCAAGGCGTACGGTTTCCTTGATGCGATCGACAATGCGCAACTGCCCGAGTACGAAACGTGCGACCACCATATGAAAACTGTTCGAGCCAATATCGATGGCAGCAAGCAAGTCGCCGTCTTTCAGTGGGCTGGTTTGTTCGATCGGCATGTAGGAAACCTGGAATTATCCGCAAATTTTCGCTAACAAGGAGCCCTGTGCCGAATAAGGCATTTCATCCTCTTTCGGCACGACTTTCACATAACTGCCATCGGATTGTAATTGCCAGGCTTGAGAGTTATCCATCAAATAATTGCCGAGTTCCTCCTCATATACGCGGGTGGCGAGTTTCGGGTCAAGGATCGGGAAGCAGGTTTCGATGCGACGGAGCAAATTGCGCTCCATCCAGTCGGCACTGGAGCAATAGGTTTCAACTTCACCATCGTTGTAAAACCAGTAAACGCGACTGTGCTCGAGAAAACGCCCGACCAGTGAAACGACATTGATGTTGTCGGACAAGCCCGGAACGCGCGGGCGCAAACAGCATGCGCCGCGCACAATCAGATCAATTTTCACGCCGGCCTGCGAAGCAGTGTACAAGGCGTTGATAACACCTGGTTCATTGAGCGCATTCATTTTGGCAATGATGTGGGCTTTCTTGCCTGCACGCGCATGCTTCGCTTCGCGGTCGATTTTTTTCAATAAACTTTTATGCAAAGTGAACGGCGATTGCAGCAGACGCTTCAGTTTAATCGTTGGCGCCAGACCGGACATTTGCTGGAACAGGCCGTGTACATCGGTCGTGATATCCGGGTCGGCCGTCATCAAACCGATGTCGGTATAAACGCGTGCAGTTCCTGCGTGGTAATTGCCGGTGCCCAGATGCACGTAGCGGCGTAGTTTCTTGCCTTCGCGACGCACGATCAACATCATCTTCGCGTGCGTTTTGTAGCCCACGACGCCATACATGACCTGCACGCCGGCTTCCTGCAGCCGGTCTGCCAGATTCAGATTCGCTTCTTCATCGAAACGCGCGCGCAGTTCCACCACGACGGTAACGTCTTTGCCATTTCGGGCGGCATTCACCAGGTACTCGATTATTTTCGAATCTTTACCGGTGCGGTAAAGTGTTTGCTTGATCGCCAATACCTGCGGGTCATTGCTGGCGTATTGCAGCAAATCAAGTACATGGCTGAAGCTGTCATAAGGATGATGCAGCAGGACATCGCCCTCGCTGATGGTATTGAACGGGCAGTCTTCATCCAGCAATTCATGCCGCGATTTGAACAAGGGGAATTTCAATTCCGGACGATTTACAAGGTCATAAACCTGCGTCACGCGATTCAGATTGACCGGGCCGTTGATGCGGTAAACCGCATTTTCCGGCAGCTTGAAATTTTCCAGCAAAATCTTGACGATGGATTTCGGGCAGGTTTCGGCAATTTCCAGACGCACGGCGGGGCGGAAACCACGACCAATCAATTCGTCTTTCAATGCGCTGGCAAGATTTTCGACTTCTTCCTCGTCGACGAATAATTCCGAATTGCGGGTGACCCGAAATTGATAGGCGCCTTTCACCGTCAAGCCGGTAAACAAGTCGTCGATAAACGCCGACAATACCGCCGACAATAAAACGAAATCATGCTTGCCGCCGGAAACTTCCTGCGGAATTTGAATGATGCGCGAAAGCGAACGCGGTGCACGCACGATGGCCATGCCGCCATTGCGCCCGAAAGCGTCTTTACCTTCAAGCACGACAACCACGTTCAAACTTTTATTGAGAATGCGCGGGAACGGATGGGCCGGGTCCAGACCGATGGGCGACAGGACGGGCAGCACCTCTTCCTTGAAATATTCATGCAGCCAGCGACGTTCCTTGGCGTTCCATTGGTCACGCGGCATCACGCGAATGCCGTTTTCGGTCAATGCCGGTCGCATGACATCGTTCCAGAATTCGTATTGCGCTTTTACCAACTCGCCGGCTTTTTCATGAATCAGTTTCAGCGCATCGCCCGGATGAATGCCATCGGGCTGCAGTGGCGTGCCGAATTGCAATGCGGTTCTGACGGTGGCGGCGCGTATTTCAAAAAACTCGTCGAGATTCGTGCAGGCGATGCAGAGATAGCGAAGACGTTCGAGCAGAGGAATTTTTTCATCCTGCGCCTGCGCCAGTACGCGGAAATTAAATTCCAATTGCGATAATTCGCGATTGATGAATAGTTCACTGCTTGGTCTATCTGTGCTCACGGGATTGGTCTTCATCAAGAGAATTCAAGGATAGCTGACGGGCGTACTTTTTAGTTGGAATAATCCTGTCCGGAACGGGGGCGCGCACGGTCAGCGCTGAAAACACAGGTAAATTGGCTGCCTTTGCCGACTTCACTTTCGATTTCCAGCCGTGCCTGATGCAGGCTTAACACATGTTTTGCAATCGACAGCCCCAGGCCGGTGCCGCCGCTTTCGCGCGAACGGCTGGTAGATACCCGGTAAAAACGCTCGGTAATACGGGGGATATGTTGTGCCGGAATACCGTAGCCACTGTCTTTGACCGAAAGCCGCAATGTTTTATCGGCGCCGCGTTCGAAGCGAATAATGATTTCGCCATTGAGCGGGGTGTAGCGCACGGCATTGCTGACCAAATTCGAGAACGCACTATGCAGTTCCTTGTGTGCGCCGTAAATATCGCATTGCGCAGTATCTTCAATGAGAATTTTATGATGACCCTGGCTCAGCGCTTCGGCTTCGCGACGCAGGGTCGTCAACATCATTTGCATCGGGATGATTTCTTCGCGCAATGCATCCTGGGCGTCAAGGCGCGATAGCGTGAGCAGGTCTTCCACCAATTGCGCCATGCGATGCGATTGCTTGCGCATTTCTTCGATCATCGGGGCAAAGCCCGGGTTGTCTTCGGGCTCCATCATGTCCAGATAGCCGTGCACAACGGTCAGTGGCGTGCGCAGCTCATGCGATACGTTGGCGACAAAATCGCGGCGCATATGTTCAAGCTGCATCAACTTGGTGACATCACGCACCACCACCAGGAATTGTTCGTTGGAGTAGGGCAGCAAGCGCAAGCTCAGGCGAATATTTTCATCTTGCGGGCATGGAAGGTCCATGAGTGGTTCGTCAACATCGCCTGCCAGAAACCATTCGTGTACGCGTGGGCTGTTGATATGGATCAGCAGATTGGTACCCAGGCTGCGCGGGTAACTCAAGCCCAGAAAACGTTTTGCCGCCTTGTTGAACCAGACAATCTGGCTGCTGTTACGCTGAACAATCAGGGCGCCATCATGCAAGGCAGCGCCAGCCTGACGATAAGCGCGCAGCAGGCTTAGCAGACGCCGGGCACGCTGCCTGGCCGACAGTTCGCGATGCGCGAGTTGGTTCTCGAGCTGCTGGTAAAGATCTTTCGATACCATGCTGCTGAATGTTTCGTTGGCTCGGGTGCGCATAAGCAGATGATTTACCCGCCAGTATTGCCAGATGATGACAAACAGGGCAGCTATGGTGAGTGTCGGTAGCAAAAAGCCAATCGCCCAGCCAATCAGCGCGGACACGATTAAAAATAATGCAATGCGCCTGAGCGTTTGTTGTTCAATGATGGCATTGATTAAATTGACCATGCCGCAGTTTAACGCAACGCGGAGAAGCGATAACCTGCGCCGCGCACGGTTTGCACCATATCTTCAAGTTTGAACGGTTCCAGCGCCTTGCGCAGACGGCGGATATGTACATCCACCGTGCGTTCTTCGACATACACGCTGCCGCCCCAGACGTAGTCCAGCAGCTGGCTGCGGGTATAAACGCGGTCTGCATGCGTCATGAAAAAATGCAGCAGGCGGTATTCGGTCGGGCCGACATGCACGCTTTGGTCGTTGGCATAAACGCGATGTGCCGCACCATCGATACGGACATCACCTACGGTCACCGAGCCATCATCTTCGTCATCACGCGAGCGGCGTAAAACGGCCTTGATGCGGGCCAATAATTCGCGGGCGGAAAAAGGCTTGATAACGTAATCATCGACACCCGATTCCAGGCCGCTGACGCGATCGTTTTCTTCGCCGCGCGCGGTAAGCATGATAATCGGCACACCGCGGGTGAGTTCATCGCGGCGCCAGCGGCGGGCCAGCTCCAGGCCGCTGGTGCCGGGCAGCATCCAGTCGAGCAGGATCAGATCGGGCACTTTCTGGGCAATCGCTTCCTGTGCCTCACGGGCATCGCCGGCATGCACCGGTTCGTAATTATCCTTACGCAGGGCAAAGGCCACCATGTCACGAATGGCCGGTTCATCTTCAACAATGAGAATTCGTTTGAGCACTGAGATACCGTGACAAAGGTCGGAAGTAAGTGCAAGTAGATATCATTTTTGTGACAGGAATGTGACTTGGCTGCGTTGCCAAACCGTAGGGGCGCCTGCTTGCTGCGCCCATTGTTTCAGATTGCGGGCAACTCAAGGGCGCAGCAAGCAGGCACCCCTACGGTGAGTATGTCAGTTTGGTTGCAGGTAGCGGGCGTGAATCAGGACTTTGCCGTATCCGGCGGCAAAACGATCCTTGGCGGCAGGTAATGAAGCAGGCGCTCGGTTTCCTCGACTACCACGGCGTAACATTCACAGCTCATCTGCTCGAGCTTGAGCCGGTTGATCACCGTAATCAGGCCGCGTTTGTAATCGATAATCCCCAGCTTTTGCAGCCGCCCTGCCGCCTGCGTAACGCCCTCGCGACGTACGCCAAGCATGCTGGCGATGAATTCCTGCGTCATCGTCAAACGATTGCTTGGCAGGCGGTCCAATGACAGTAACAGCCAGCGACATAATTGCTGGTCGATCGTATGGTGTCGATTGCAGACGGCAGTTTGCGCCATCTGGGTAATCAGCGCCTGGGTGTAACGCAACATCAATTGCAGCAAATCACCGTGACGGTTGAATTCGGTTTTCAGTTTTTGCCCCAGCAAACGGTAGGCGTTGCCGGCGCTTTGAACCAGTGCGCGGCTCGGTGTGCTTTCACCGCCCATGAAGAGCGATACCCCCATCAACCCGTCGTTGCCTACTACCGATATCGCCGCCGATGCGCCGTCTTCCATCACATATTGCATCGAGATAATGGCATCTGCCGGAAAATACACGTGTCCCATCGGATCGCCCGACTCATACAAGACTTTGCGCAGCGGTAATTTCACCAGCTCAAGATGCGGAAAAATACGCTCCTGGACATCGGGCGATAAAGCCGCAAGCAGATGATTTGACTTTGGAGACGTATGCACTGCCATGGTGATTGAACCTTTTGTGTAGCAACGCAGCAGTATAAGCCTGCTTATGCGATTGCCTTGCTATGTACGCTATCGTACATTGCCCAGTTCAAGGTATTGCTTTCGGTTCAAGCGGTGCTTCGGCCAACAGGCAAAGCGAAGTTTTATGGGTGTGATCCGAACCCCAGCTACGGTACCCGAGCGTATCGAGATGGATGCGGGTTGGTGTGTAAAAACCAAGTCCGAGCTTCAATTCCCGGCCCGATGTTTTCCAGGCATTGCAAAGGCTTGCCAGTGAGGCTGGTGTCGCAACGATATCGAAATCAATCGCGTTTAATTGCATATGTTTGCTGCCCGGACTGCCGCCGGCACAGGCATTGAGCAACGGATCACGATAGACCGAGGCGGCGACAGGATTTATCAATACGCCGTCTGCCTTCAATTTTTTGACGACCAGCAAAGTCGGTACGATGTTCGGCCAAAGTTCTTCCGGCGGCATCGTGAATGGCTCGACCTTGCATTTTTTCCAGTCGCGTGCGGACTTCAGTAATTGCGATATCGGGATAATATCGCCAACGTTTTTTTCATCCAGAAAATTTTGATACGCGATGATTTCAGTACCGTGTTTCCCGGACCAGATTTCAAAATAATCGATAGTTTGCGCAGGTTTCCGGAAAAGACATCCAGGCAAACAAAATAGCGCCAATAGTGATAAGCAAACGACGATACGCTTCATGCGCATCAAACGATAAAACCGGCAACGACTTTGCGGCCTTCGGTCGCCAGCACATTGAAAGTTCGCGCAGCCGCAGCGTTATCCATCACTTCAATGCCGATACCCCGGGTAAGACAAGCAGCCATGACAGCGGCAGACGGAAATTGCTGGCGGATTCCGGTGCCAAGAATTACCAGCACAGGATTGAGATCAAGCAATGCCTGCATGTCGTCGGCGAGTAGTTCCTGGCTTGTGGCAGGACGCCAGTTTTCCACCAGTTCATGCGGCGTGAGGATGAAGCTGCGATTGAGTATTTTATCGTTGACTAAAACGCCGTCGGCACTGATGCCGCGCAACAAATAACGAAAATCCGGATTTTCCAGCGTTAACTGCATCGCGAACTTAGGCTTTCGGCAAAATCACGAAGGGTTTGTTTTTGCTGCGGCGAAACAGGACGGCGGTATTTCCGATGCGCACCACCAGGCCAGCCTGGCTGCCATCGACGAGAGCCTGAATGAAGCTATCGCGGGTTTCGCGGTCTTCGGCGGCAATTTTTACCTTGATGAGCTCGTGTTGTTCCAAAACCGTGTCCAATTCCGCAAGCAGCGAAGGAGTAACACCTTTGGCGCCCACCAGAATGGTTGGCCGCAAATCGTGGGCTAAGCCTTTCAGATAGCGTTTTTGGGGATTGGTCAGGACAGTAGACATAAACATCTGGCAGGTTTTCAAGGGTGTACAGGTTATCATGGCGGCGTAGAGAAGGTTTTAGGGACGCCCATGGCCCGCAGTAAAAGTAGCCAACAATGGCTAAAAGAACATTTCGCCGACCCATTTGTGAAGAAAGCGCAGGCCGAAGGCATGCGCTCGCGCGCCGCTTACAAGCTGGAAGAGCTTATCGAGCGCGATAAACTGCTCAAGCCGGGCATGGTCGTGGTTGATTTGGGGGCCGCCCCAGGTGGGTGGTCGCAGGTTGTCAGGCGCGATTTGGGCTCGAAAGGCCGTGTTATTGCGATGGATATTCTGGATATGCCCGGAATTGCCGGGGTCGATTTCATTCACGGCGATTTCAGAGAAGATGAGGCAGTCTCGCGTCTGGAAGCCTTGATAGACGGGGCCAGCGTGGACCTTGTGCTTTCCGATATGGCCCCCAATATGAGTGGAGTGGACTCCGTTGACCAGGCCCGGGCGATGTATCTCTCGGAACTGGCAGTGGAATTCGCGGATAAGCACTTGAAGAAAGGCGGTAATTTTTTAATCAAGTTATTCATGGGCGAAGGCTTCGATGCTTACATGAAAGATTTGAAAACCCGTTATACCAAGGTGATTACCCGCAAACCGGCGGCATCGCGTCGTCGATCTAATGAAGTTTATGCGTTGGCCACCGGCAAACGTCAAGGAAAAAAAGAATGAATGATCTCGTGAAAAATTTATTACTCGCACTGGTTATCGGCGTGGTGTTGCTGACTGCTTTTCAAAGCTTCTCGGGAAAGATGGGTGTCGGTGGAGCCGTCAACGAAGTTGAGTATTCAAAATTCATTGATGATGTTTATGACAAGAACGTGAAAAGCGTCGAATTTTCCGGCGAAAGCACCGGTGCCGCCACCATTCTGAAATTCACCAGAAACGATGGCTCCACCAGCACTACCACTGGCCCCTATGATCGCGAATTGGTCAATAATCTAATCAATAAACACGTCGAGATCATTCAGCAAAAACCATCGGGCGGCCCGGGTATCTGGTCGATTGTTGCCAATCTTCTGCCCATCGTGTTTTTTATCGCGATCTTTATTTACTTCATGCGCCAAATGCAGGGCGGTGGTAAAGGTGGTGCGATGAGTTTTGGTCGTTCGCGCGCAAAAATGCAGGGCGAAGATCAGGTCAAAGTGACTTTTGACGATGTAGCCGGTTGCGATGAAGCAAAAGAAGAAGTGGGCGAGTTGGTTGAATTCCTGCGTGATCCCGGACGCTTCCAGAAACTGGGCGGCCGCATTCCGCGCGGTGTTCTGATGGTGGGTAGCCCTGGTACCGGTAAAACTTTGCTGGCGCGCGCGATTGCCGGCGAAGCCAAGGTGCCGTTCTTCACCATTTCCGGTTCCGATTTCGTTGAAATGTTCGTCGGCGTTGGCGCAAGCCGCGTGCGCGACATGTTCGACCAAGCCAAAAAACATGCCCCGTGCATTATCTTCATCGACGAAATCGATGCCGTCGGTCGTCATCGCGGTGCAGGTCTGGGCGGTGGTCATGACGAACGCGAACAAACCTTGAATGCCCTGTTGGTCGAGATGGACGGTTTTGAAGGCGGTGAAGGCGTGATTGTTATCGCTGCAACCAACCGTCCCGATGTGCTGGATCCCGCCTTGTTGCGTCCGGGTCGTTTTGATCGACAGGTCGTGGTCGGCTTGCCTGACGTACGCGGTCGCGAACAAATTCTGAAAGTGCATATGCGCAAAGTGCCGCTGGACGCCGATGTCGAGCCAATGACCATTGCACGCGGCACGCCGGGTTTCAGCGGTGCCGATCTGGCAAATCTGGTGAACGAAGCTGCGCTGTTCGCTGCACGCGAAAATGCAAAAGACGTTCGCATGGAGCATTTCGATAAAGCCCGCGACAAGATTTTAATGGGTGCCGAACGTCGTTCGATGGCCATGAGCGAAGAAGAAAAACGCAATACCGCGTATCACGAAGCAGGCCATGCGATCGTTGGCCGCTGTGTTCCGGAACATGACCCGGTTTACAAGGTCACGATCATTCCACGTGGTCGCGCATTGGGTGTAACGATGTATTTGCCCGAGGGCGACAAGTACAGCCTGAACCGCGCCGCGATCCAATCGCAACTGTGCTCGCTCTACGGTGGTCGCGTTGCCGAAGAATTGATTTTTGGTGCCGACAAGGTCACCACGGGTGCGTCCAACGACATCGAGCGCGCCACCAAAATGGCTCGCAACATGGTTACCAAATGGGGTTTGTCGGAAGAGCTTGGTCCGATTGCCTATGCCGAGGAAGAAGGCGAAGTATTCCTGGGTCGCTCGGTATCGCAAACCAAAAATGTTTCCGATGATACGGCGAAGAAAATCGATGAAGTGGTGCGCAGAATTCTTGATACCGCTTATGCACGCACCAAGAAAATTCTTACCGAGAACATCGACAAGTTACACATGATGGCCGAGGCCCTGCTGACTTATGAAACCATTGATGTCAGCCAGATCGACGCCGTCATGGAAGGCCGTATTCCGGGCCCGCCGCTGGATTGGGCGAAGTCGGGCAAGACATCCAAAGATGATATCGGCCCAGTTGCCGGGAATTTCGGTGGCGCGGCTCCGCAAACTTAAACGCGATTTCGTAGGGGCGATTCATGAATCGCCCCTACTTGTTAGCGAAAATTGAAAAGGCCAGAATGCGTTCTGGCCTTTTTTGTTTTGAAGTTCGACAAAAACCGGCACCCGAACACAACTTTCTTCGTAATGTAATCAGAGTCAATCGATACGGAAGAGCAATCCCATGCTGCAAAAATTAGCCGATACAAAAAGCCTCAAGGGCGTGCTCGATGGACTGAAACCATTCGATTGGGAGCATGTCGACCATTGGGCCCAGGGCGAGTTTCATCATGACGTGGTTCTGCGGACAAAAAAGAGCCCGCCCGAGTTGAACGGCAATATTTTTGTGGTGAGTACCAATTGCAACGGCGGCGTGAAAGAGGTTCTCTGTATGGAGGACATTCCCGACCGCTGGGGGCTATGGCATTACCGGTGCCCCGAAAATCCGGAGTTCAGCGGGCCGGCTCCGCGTGTTGTCGGCTTTGCCAGAACTGCGCATTGGTTCAATCCCTGCGATTTACTCAAGGCAGAATCAAGAAGTGAATATCGGAAAGAATTCCGCCGTCGCCAGCGTGGTGGCGGTTATGTGTGTGTCGACTCAACCGAAGAATAAAAATCATGTTTGATACAACCCCGCAGCTCGACTGCTCAGGAAAAATACTGAGCCTTGATATCGCCCGTGTCATGGGTATCGTCAATGTCACGCCCGACTCTTTTTCCGATGGCGGGCAGCATGGAACGACTGAATCGGCGATCGCCCATGCCCTGCGTCTGGTCGAGGAGGGGGCCGACCTGCTCGATATCGGTGGCGAGTCTACACGTCCCGGCGCCGTGGAAATTTCCGAAGAAGAGGAATTGAAACGGGTGATTCCGGTTATCGAGGCGCTCGCCAGGCAAATCAATATTCCAATCGCCATCGATACATCAAAACCCAATGTCATGCGCGCATCGATTAAAGCCGGTGCCGGCATCATCAATGACGTGCATGCCTTGCGGCGCGACGGTGCACTGGATGTTGCCGCCGAATTGAAAGTGCCGGTTATCCTGATGCATATGCAAGGCCTGCCCGATTCGATGCAGTCGGCGCCGCATTACAATGATGCCGTGACTGAAGTCCACAGCTTTTTGACGCAACGTATATTTGCCTGTGAAATGGCAGGCATTCCCAGGAAAAACATCGTGATCGATCCCGGCTTTGGTTTCGGGAAATCACTCGAACATAATCTTGCCTTATTGGCGCAGATATCGCGTTTCGTTGAACTTGGCGTCCCGGTTCTTGCCGGCCTGTCGCGCAAGTCGATGATTGGTGCCTTGACTGGCCGTGATGTGGACGCTCGCGTTTATGGTTCGGTTGCAGCAGCTTTAATCGCTGCGCAGAACGGTGCAAAAATGATCCGGGTGCATGATGTGGCTGCGACGGTAGATGCACTGAAAGTCTGGAACGCAGTCGCCGGCCAAAGCAAGCCGGTGCTGAAGTCGAAAAAACCGACCGGTATTGTCTGGCCCGAAGATGATTAATTCCGGGAGCTTATTCTTTGGGTAAATCGAACGGCTTTACGACAGCGTCGAAATGAAAGTAAAAAACGGCTTCGGCGCCTGTCATTTTGCCGTCGACATAATTTGATTCCATGAAAGAAAACGGTGATCCATCGTCTTTTATGACCAGCTTCAATAAATAGTAATCCGACTGGGGGTCTTTCAAGTCAGAAAGCCTGTCCAGAATTGTTTCTGCATTTATTTCGTGGATGAGGAACGATTTACACATTTTATCCCCGCAAGGTTCGGTAGATTCCTCAACGGAAGTAATCATCTCGGGCGTGAGTTCGCGAAGGCCTAATGTAAACTCCATTTTTTTTGCATTCGAATTTTCCTTCAGTTTCCCTCATGCAGCCCGTATCGCCGACTAAAATGCCTTCGTAGTTTGGCCTTACTTCATGAAGTCTGTTGGGCAGTGAAGAGAAATACTCGTCATAGCCAGTAGCGGTACTTCCGTCCGCCCATTTTAGAGTCACCATGGCGAACAATCCCTCTTTTGCTCTTTGCATGAGCATCGAGTTTGCTACTTTATGCGCAGAGACTGCACTGCCCAGATTTGCTGGCGCGGGGTGTGCCTGGCTGAATGATGCGATGGCGGCGAGGCGGCGATTGTCCGGGCTGCCCGGAGTTACGCAGCTACTCAAGGAAATAGCCAATATCGCCAGTGCAGCAGAAAATTTCATCGAGTACACGATGTTGCAGGGACCGGAATTCTTTGCATGGAAATTATCAAGTCTGCAAGTCCACTATTGCAAGCGGTTATCGATGACGAGGATGTTGTTTTCCTCAAGCCCGGCGTTTTGAAGCGCTGCAAAAAGCAGCACGGCATCCTGATAACTTGCCTCCTGGTCAATATCGACTTCTGCCGTGATGCGATGGCTATGTGCGGGAAGAAGGGCGGCTATAGTTTTGGTAATTTGCCGATTCGATAACGCGATATTATTAATACTGGCGTTTCCGCTCCCGTCCATCCGTATTTTCAATTGATGGGTATGCGAGTGATCAATGGGGCCGCAATAAATGCCAATCTGGTTGTATAGGGTATAAGCCTGCGAGAAGCCCGGGAATGCCATCATCATTACGACAAGTAAAACGGCAATAACGCCGATCAACGGCACGATATTGATACCCGAGAGCAGAGCAGATTTATTCTCGACGTAATTATTTCGCACCCAATGCAGCTCCGGCCATTTTTGTATTAAGTCGACTAATGGGAGTGGTCCGACTTTTCCACGGTGCAATCGATATCACGAAACTCATTCGCGGCTTCGGCAGGACGCACCGGGGTCATGCCGGGCTTGTGCGGCGTTGTATCGCCAAGTTTCAGTTTGTAGGTGCCCGCTATGCGAAATCCCGAGTCGGTTGCTTCGACCGAAGTCAGTTCGGCAGAACCATGCAGTAATTCGGTATATGACCGGCCATAGGCATCAATCCGTGCGCCGATAATTTCCCTTGATCCAATTTGATCTTGCAGGCGTGGCAGGCCTACGACTGTTTTTGTCGTACTTTGGGAAAGAAATACCAGCTCATATTGCGGAGTGTGGTCGGCATTGTCATCGTTCAGACGACAAAAATCATGTAGTCCCTGGGCAGGTGCACTTTCCACGGGTTTCTTTTCCGGTGCAGGCACCGGGGCGGGCGGTGCAGCCTCAGGGGCTGGCGCATTGGCAACAACGGGTACGGGTGTTTCTTCTTTTGAGCAAGCGGCCAGAAAAAAGCTCAGTACAAAAAAACCGGCGATAATTTTTTTCATGGAATGTGTTCCTGAATGCGGAAAAAATCCGGTGGTGATGCAAGGGTGGTACCTGTAATTCAATTATTCAACAGCCTGGCGCGGTAGCTCACTACTCTGGCGTCCATTACACGATGCCAAAGTGGCGGGCACAGGGCCAATACAAACATGGCCGCATAACCGCCTGGTAATTGGGGTGAGTCTTCATGGTGCCGCAAAATGGCATAGCGGCGTTTCGGAAAAGCATGATGATCGGAATGGCGTTGCAACTGGAACAATATTAAATTCGACAGCGCGTAATCGGAATTCCATGAATGCAAATGCGTGGTACGTTCGTAGCGACCGTCTTCGAGTTTCCTGCGTTCCAGGCCATAGTGTTCAATATAGTTGATGATTTCCAGCGAGCATGCGGCGAACAAGCCCTGCGCGACAAAAAATACCAGGCCAATCCAGCCCAGCATGAAATAAAATATGACGCAAAAGCACAGCCATAAAAATGTCCAGCCAAGCATTTCGTTGCGCCAGGTCATGATCGGCAATCCGAGTTTTCGCAGACGCTCTGCTTCGAGAGCCCAGGCATTTTTTGTATTGCGAAAAAGTGCCTGTGGCATAAACATCCAGAGGCTCTGGCCAAAGCGGGCACTGGAAGCGTCTTCGGGCGTGGATACATGCACATGATGGCCACGCAAATGTTCGATTTTAAAGCCGTAATAACCGACGGTAGTCAGCAGGATTCCGCCAACGGCCTTTTCAAGTTTTTCATCTTTGTGGATTAATTCGTGTGCGGTATTGATCGCCAGAATTCCACCGACAATGCCTTGCGAAAATAGCCAGCCAATCATTCCGATCGGGCTCAAGTCCTGCTTTGCGAACCAGTATGCCGACCATACCAACACGATGCATTGAACCGGCAACGCAAGCAGGGTCAGTGTTTTGAACCATATTTGCCGGCTGACTTTTCGTTCGTCGGTCTGGGCGATATTCACCGGGTCATGGCCCAGTAAATAATCGATCAAGGGCAGCATCACGAACAAAAAAAACAATGGATACCACGACATCAGGTTATGCCAGCCGGTTTCCATCCCGAGCCAGGCTGCCGTGGGAAGCGTGGCGGGGACCAGAAATACGAAGAGGAAGCCTAGCGCTTTGAGTCTGCTCATGAGCCGTCGGCCTGATGTAGAATCCAGAACCTACACCCAAATAATAATCGAGTGCAAGCCTATGAATTGGTCTCCGTTGCATATCACGTTTGCGATTTATATTTTGCTGATGGTCGGTATCGGTTTTGCGGCCTGGCGTTCCATCAAGACACTCGATGACTATATTCTCGGCGGCCGGGACCTGGGCAGTTTCGTCACGGCGATGTCGGCCGGTGCCTCCGACATGAGCGGCTGGTTGCTGCTGGGCTTGCCTGGTGCGTTGTATGTCAGCGGGGTATCGGAATCGTGGATCGCGATAGGCTTGATTATCGGTGCCTACTGCAACTGGAAATTTGTTGCCGGCCCATTGCGCGTTTATACCGAACATACCGAAAACGCCTTGACGCTTCCGGATTACTTCAGCAACCGCTTTGAAGATAAATCAAAACTGCTGCGAATTTTCTCTGCCATCATCATTCTGATTTTCTTCGCCATTTATTCCGCTTCCGGCATCGTGGCCGGTGCAAGATTGTTTGAATCGGTATTTCATGTGTCGTATTCGCAGGCACTTTGGGTAGGTGCAGGAGCAACGATTGCCTACACGATGATCGGCGGTTTTCTGGCGGTTAGCTGGACCGATACCGTGCAGGCAACCTTGATGATTTTCGCCTTGATACTGGCTCCGATCATGGTCATTCTCGCCGTCGGTGGCGTGGATTCGAGCATGGCGCTGATTACGCAGGCAAACCCGGCAAACCTCGAGTTTTTCAAAGGGGGCATAGACAAGTGGGCCACATGGGCCGCGATTATTTCCACGGCAGCCTGGGGCCTGGGTTATTTCGGGCAGCCACATATTCTGGCGCGCTTCATGGCCGCCGAATCTCTCAAGGCTATCCCGACGGCCAGGAAAATCAGCATGACCTGGATGATTTTGTGCCTGTTCGGCGCGATGGCGGTAGGTTTTTTTGGCATTGCGTATTTCGCCCAGCATCCCGATAAAGCAGGCCCGGTGACGGCAAATAGCGAACGCGTATTTATCGAATTATCCACCTTGTTGTTCAACCCCTGGGTGGCGGGTGTTTTGTTGTCGGCCATTCTGGCAGCAATCATGAGTACGCTTTCCTGCCAGTTGCTGGTTTGTTCAAGTGCGTTAACCGATGATTTTTACAAAGGCATGATCCGTAAAAACGCCAGCCAGAAAGAGTTGGTGTGGGTCGGGCGCCTGACGGTGTTGATCATTTCGTTGATTGCCATCGTGCTTGCCGAAAACCCCGAGAGCAAAGTGCTAGGCCTGGTCAGTTATGCCTGGGCTGGTTTTGGCGCTGCTTTCGGTCCAGTCGTGCTGTTTTCACTTGCATGGAAACAGATGACTCGCAATGGTGCGCTGGCCGGCATGATAGTGGGCGCGTTGACCGTGATCGTGTGGAAACAATATGCCTTGCTTGGTTTATATGAACTGGTGCCGGGATTCATTTTTGCATCGATAGCGATATATGTGGTCAGCAAAGCCGGAGCGCCTCCGTCGGCTGCCATGCAAACCCAGTTTGATAAAGTTCGCAAAGAACTTGAATCCGGCTATTGATGGCAGGTGACACGCGACCACTAGCCATTGCGTTGATGGGGCCGACTGCCTCGGGTAAAACTGCACTGGCAATCGAGTGGTCGCAACGTTTGAAAACCGAAATTATCAGCGTCGATTCGGCGCTGGTATATCGCGGCATGGACATTGGGTCAGCCAAGCCCAATGGCGAGGAGTTGAAGCAGGCGCCGCATCATCTCATCGATATTCGTGAACCATGGCAGACATACAGCGCTGCGGATTTTGTCAAAGACGCGTTGCCAGCAATGGCAAAACTCGTACAGCAAAATAAAATCCCCTTGCTGGCCGGCGGCACGGGATTATATTTTCAGGCCTTGCTTGACGGGTTATCCGACATGCCGCCTGCAAATGATGAAATCCGAGCAAGTATTCAGGCGCAAGCAGAAATCGATGGCTGGCCCGCGATGCACGAGGCACTGAAAGAAGTCGATGCAGCGGCAGGCATCCGCATCAAGCCGAACGACGTGCAACGCATAACGCGCGCACTGGAAGTATTCCGGCAAACCGGAAAGCCGATTAGCGAATGGCAGCAGGGCAGCTTGCGAAAAAAATTTCCGTATCGCGTCTTGCGAATTTGCATTGCTCCGCAAGACCGTGCGGTGTTGCACGAGCGCATAGCCCGACGTTTCGACATCATGCTCGAGCAGGGCTTTTTGTCCGAAATGCGAACATTGATGGCGAACCCGCAATTGCATGCGGACCTGCCATCCATGCGCGCAGTCGGTTATCGCCAGGCTTGGCGTCACTTGTCGGGAGAAACCAGCGCCGCCCAGTTCCGTGAAGAAGCCATTGCCGCAACCAGGCAGCTGGCCAAGCGGCAGCTGACCTGGTTTCGCAGCGAGCTTGATTTGCGATGGTTTGACCCCCAGTTAGACAAAACGGAATTGCAAAATGCTTTGTCGCTTTTCATCACTCGCTGATAACACGATAAGACGTTAAACTTGTACTTCGCGATCCAGGACCGTTGGTCGCAATCCACGCACATTGCGTGATCACAATAAAAAAGGAGTCCCCCCATGACCAAGTCACAATCATTGCAAGACCCGTTCTTAAATGCGCTGCGCCGCGAACGTGTGCCGGTTGCCATCTATCTGGTGAATGGCATCAAGCTTCAGGGAACCATTGAAAGCTTCGACCAGTTTGTCGTTCTGCTGCGCAATACGGTTAGCCAAATGGTTTACAAGCATGCCATTTCCACCGTGGTGCCGGCACGCAATGTCCGTCTTGGGCCAGGCGGTGGTGAAGTGGATGGCGATCACGATGAATCCCAGGATTCCATTGCTAGTTAACTTACGCGCTGGCGAAAATCATGTTTGATAGAACCCGAAAGGGTGAGAACGCTCTGCTGATTCAGCCGTACCGTCCGGGTTTGCAAGACCCCACCTTGCTGGAAGAATTCATCGAGCTCGCCCGTTCGGCGGGCGCGACAGTGGTCGGTACGATAAATGCGCGTGTCGAACGTGCAAGTCCGTCGCATTACATCGGCAGCGGTAAACTAATCGAAGTCAAAGACGCTTGCGAAGCGACCGGTGCCGATCTGGTGCTGGTCAATCATGCGCTGACGCCGGGGCAGGAACGTAATCTGGAAAAAGACCTTGGCCGTCGCGTGGTGGATAGAAGCGGGCTGATTCTGGATATTTTCGCGCAACGTGCCGCTTCGCATGAAGGCAAGCTGCAAGTCGAGCTTGCCCAGCTCAAGCATATGGCGACGCGTTTGATTCGCGGCTGGACCCATCTTGAGCGCCAACGTGGCGGTTCGATTGGCTTGCGTGGTCCGGGTGAAACCCAATTGGAAACCGATCGTCGCTTGCTGCAAAAGCGCGTCGAAATCCTGCAGGCACGTCTGGAAAAAGTGGAAGTCCAGCGCACGCAAATGCGCCGGGCCCGAATGCGTAATGCCATTCCGCGTGTTGCCCTGGTTGGCTATACCAATGCCGGCAAATCCACTTTATTCAATACGCTCTCGGGCTCGGGAGTGTATGTGGCAGATAAATTGTTCGCCACGCTCGACCCCACTGTACGGCGTCTGGATATTGCCGGTGGTTCAAGCCTGGTGCTGTCCGATACCGTCGGTTTCGTTCGCGATTTGCCGCATGATCTGATTGCCGCGTTCCGCTCCACTTTGTCTGAAGCGCGTGATGCCGATCTGCTATTGCATGTTATTGATGCCGCCGACCCCTTGCGCGATGAACGTATCGAGCAAGTCGATTCAGTGCTGGCAGAAATTGGCGCCGGCGATATCCCGCAAATCCTGATTTTCAACAAAATAGACCGGCTGGAAGACACCGTTGCGCGTCATGACATTCCGGGTCAGGGGCATGAAAGATTCTGGCTTTCAGCCAAGACCGGCGAGGGCATTGAATTATTGCGTCAGGCTTTGGGCACCAGGTTTTCCCAGCAACGTTATCTGGCCACCTTGCAATTGCCACCCGATCAGGGGCGTTTGTATTCCCGTCTTTACACTGCCGGTGCAATTGTGGCCGAACAAAGCGATGAGCACGGCTGGCAACTGGAGATCGATATGCCGCTGGCACAGGCAGAGCGCATGGCGACCGAGCCGGGCGGACATTTTTTACAAGAGGCCTTGCTTGTTGGCCTTGTTGACCCCAATTACAATCCTTAATCACTAGAAAAGCGGTCCAATCCGCAGCGAATGGAGTAGGCATGGCCTGGAATACGCCTGGAAAAGGCAGCGGTAGCCCCAAGAACACTGGCAACCCGGTGGAAGACCTTTTGAACCGCATCAAGGATGGTTTTGGCGGTCGTGGCGGTTCCCAAGGGTCTGGCCCACTGCCAATCATTGTTGGCGTATTGGCCATATTGATCCTGTTCAACAGCTTCAAGCTTATCGACGAACGCGAGCGCGGCGTCGTGCTGCGTTTCGGTGCCTTTGATCGCGTCATGCAGCCAGGTGCCAATTGGAAACTCCCGTGGCCGATTGAAACAGTGCAGGTGGTTGAAGCGAACAAAATCGAAAAATTGAAAGATTCGGTGAGCGTGCTGACCCAGGACGAGAACATCGTGGAAATCGAATTCAACGTCCAATATCGAATCAGCAATCCAAGAATGTATCTCTACGGGTTTCGCGATAGTGACCAGCAAGGTGTAGAAACCGTCCAGCATGCTGCCGAAAGCGCAGTGCGCGAAGTTGTGGGCAATAACACGATGGACAAGGTGTTGTTCGAGCGCAGTCAACTGGCCGGACAAGCACAAAAGCACTTGCAGGAAACCCTGGATCTATACAAAACCGGTTTGGTCGTAACGCAATTTACCTTGCCCAATGCCCGCTGGCCGGAAGAGGTAAAACAGGCTTTCGACGACGCGATCAGCGCGCGCGAAAACAAAAATCAACTGGAAAGCGAAGCCAGGGCCTACGCCAGTAAAATCGTGCCGGAGGCCAAAGGTGTCGCCTCGCGCATCAAGGCCGAATCCGAAGGTTACAAGGCCGCCATTGTTGCCAAAGCGCAGGGTGATGCAAAACGTTTCAGTTTGCTGGTTGAGCAATATCGCAAAGCGCCGGAAGTAACACGCAAACGTTTGTATCTGGAAACCATGCAGGAAGTGCTGACCAAGAATCAGAAAGTGATTTCCGGGCGTGACAATAATGTTTTCTATCTGCCCTTGAATGGCGCCAATACGACGGGACTTGAAAATTCGGCAACGCGCATGGCACCGGTGCAAGCAGTGATCGGCAACGATGCAACCAACAAAGAGGAGCCCTCGCCGCGACGCGAAGGCCGGGACGGGAGCCGATAATGCGTAATCTCACCAATATATTGATTTTTGCAGCTCTGGTGTTGGTCGGCCTTTACAGCAGCGCTTTCATGGTTAGCGAAGGGCAGACGGCCATCGTGTTGAACCTTGGCAAGATTGTTCGCAGCGATATCAAGCCGGGCTTGCATTTCAAATTGCCCTTGCTTGAAGACGTGCGCAAATTCGATCGCCGCATCCTCAATATGGAAGACGCTCCGCAGCGCTACACCACTGCTGAAAAGAAAGACGTTGAAGTCGATTTCTTCGTGAAGTGGCAAATCAAGGATGTGGCAACTTTCTATAAAGCTTCCAGTGGTGGCGATGAAGCGGCTGCGAAAGACCGTTTGTTGCCAATCGTGAAAAGTGCCCTGAATATCGAAATAAACAAGCTGACCTTGTCGCAGGTTGTTTCAAGCGGTCGCTCCAATTTGACGGGCCGCCTGTTGAAAAATATCAATATCGGTGCAGGCACCCTGGGTGTTGAAGTGCTGGACGTTCGTATCAAGCGAATCAATCTGCCGCAGGAAGGCGATATCCTGAAATCGGTGTTCAATCGTATGCGTGCCGAGCGCACCCAGGTGGCATCGCGCCTGCGTGCAGAAGGTGCGCAAGGTGCCAATGCCATTCGCGCTGCAGCCGATCGCGACAGCCAGGTCATCCTGGCCGATGCCGAACGTGATGCTCAAACGCTTCGCGGTGAAGGCGATGCAACGGCGGCTGAAATTTCATCGGCGGCATACAACCAGGATGCCGAGTTTTACGGTTTCTATCGCAGCATGGAGGCCTATCGCGCCACGATGGCTGACGGTAAAACCGTGATGGTGCTTGATCCGAATTCGGAGTTCTTAAAGTACTTCGGTAACCAGCACAAATAAGATGCACTGGGCGGACCTATTGGCCGCACTGGCCCTGGTGCTGATATTGGAGGGGCTGTTTCTGTTCGCAGCCCCGAAAGCCTGGAAGCGATTGGTCGCGCAATTACTGCCCCAGCCCGAGCGCCAGCTAAGTGCCATCGGGGGCTTTATGGTGATGGCAGGCTTGATAGCACTGTATTTCATCCGGGGCGCTTGATCGGGCAGAAATAAAATCTGCAAAAGCCGACAAATTAAAGGATAATTTCACAAAGCCGGGGGTCATCCACCGGCTTTTTCTGTGTCTGAGTGTCGGTATCGTCCGCCTTCACAGAGTCGGTCGCGACTTCCGTCGCTCTACATGTTATCTGGAGAATTTTATGGGTCAGTCAGTAGTTGTATTGGGCGCGCAGTGGGGCGATGAAGGCAAAGGCAAGATTGTCGATTTGCTCACCGAGAAAATTGGCGCGGTCGTGCGCTTCCAGGGCGGTCATAATGCCGGCCACACTCTGGTCATTGGCGGCAAGAAAACCGTTCTCCATCTGATTCCATCCGGCATTCTGCGTGCCGACACACTCTGCCTGATCGGCAATGGCGTCGTGCTGTCGCCAGCTGCATTGAAAAAAGAAATTGCCGAACTCGAAGCCACTGGTGTCGATGTGCGTTCGCGTTTGAAAATCAGCCCGGCCACGCCCTTGATCATGCCGTATCACATCGCATTGGATCAGGCGCGTGAAAAAGCGGCTGGTGGTAAAGCCATCGGTACCACCGGTCGCGGTATCGGTCCGGCTTACGAAGATAAAGTGGCGCGTCGCGGCATCCGCGTCGCCGATCTGAAATATCCGGTAGAACTTGCCGAAAAACTGCATAGCGCGCTGGATTACCACAACTTCGTGTTGACCAAATATCTCGGTGTCGAAGCGGTCGATTTCCAGCAAACCTACGATGAAGCATTGGCTTTCGGTGAATACGTCGAGCCGATGAAAACCGATATTGCCGGCTTGCTGCACGACCTGCGCAAACAGGGCAAAAAAGTGATGTTCGAGGGCGCGCAAGGTTCCTTGCTCGACATCGACCACGGCACCTATCCCTATGTCACTTCTTCGAATACCACCGTCGGTGGCGCGCTTGCCGGTACCGGCGTTGGCGCCGATTCGATCGACTACGTGCTCGGCATTGCCAAGGCCTACGCCACGCGCGTTGGCGGTGGCCCGTTCCCGACTGAATTGCATGATGAAACCGGCGAAGACATCCGCAAGCGTGGCCAGGAATTCGGTGCGACTACCGGCCGTCCACGCCGTTGCGGCTGGATCGATATCGTTGCGCTGAAACGTGCTGTCGCCATCAACGGTATTTCAGGCTTGTGCATTACCAAGCTCGATATTCTCGATGGCATGCCGTCGCTGAAAATGTGTATCGCCTACAAGTACCACGGCAAGCAAAGCGAATACGCGCCGCTGGATGCGCAGGGCTGGGATCAATGCGAACCGGTTTATCTGGAATTCCCGGGCTGGAACGAAACCACCGCCGGCATTACCGAATGGGAAAAACTGCCGCCTGCAGCCCGCGCCTATTTACGCGCACTGGAAGAGTTGTCGGGCTGCCCGCTGGCAATTGTGTCCACTGGGCCTGATCGTGATGCCACGATCATCCTGCAAGATCCGTTTGCCTGATCGTAGGGTGGGCATTGCCCACCTGGTCGGTTTTCGTGCATCGGTGGGCAAATGCCCACCCTGCAAAAAAAGCCGGACAAGTCCGGCTTTTTTATTGGCTAGCGTAGGACCGACGGAAGTCGGGACGCGCTTTCTGTAAAGCTGGCCCCGACTTCCGTTGGCCCTGCAAGAGCCCAATATTAAAATTACGCTGCTTCAGCCTTGTCCAAAGCCTTGCGCGGACCATTCAACAAGGCAAAACGTACATGCTCGATCACCAAATCGATTTCGGTCGAGGTGATGCCGAAATGCGGAGTGAAGCGCAGCGAATTGACGCCGCCGTGGATTACGCCGATACCGCGTTCACGCATGAATTCTTCGGTCGAGCTGACACCGAAGCACTTGAAGCTCGGGTCGAGTTCGCAGCTGAACAACAGGCCGGTGCCTTGCACCTTGGTAATCAGGCCGCCGAGTTCGTCTTTGAGCTTGTTGAGTTTTTCCAGTACTTCCACGCCCTTGTTGCGAATATTGGCGCGAATTTCCGGAGTAATGGCGCCCAGCACGGTTGAAGCAATATCCATCGCACGCGGATTACCAGTCATGGTATTGCCGTAAATGCCTTTGCGATACAAACCGGCTGCACGCTCGTTGACGGCAAGAATCGAAAGTGGATATTGACCGCCATTCAGGGCCTTGGAATAGGTTTCCATGTCCGGCGCTTCCAGGCCTTCGAAACCCGGATAATCAATGATCGACAGCACGCCGTGGGCACGCAGGCCAGCTTGAATCGAATCGACCATCAAGACCGTGCCGTGAGCTTTGGTCAGTTCGCGGGCGGCGGCATAAAAAGCCGGTGGAACCGCACGGCCCGGATCGCCTTCGCCCATCACAGGCTCGAGGAACATCGCTTCGATGTGCCAGCCTTTGGTATCGGCATCGGCAAAAGCCTGTTTCAGTGCTTCAATCGAATAAGGTTCGATGGTGATCAGTGAATCTTCATTGCGGAAGCTGGCCAGATTTTGTTCGTAAGCTTTGCGACTGGAATCGGAGTAGATCGCAGGGCGTTCAGTACGTCCGTGGAAAGCCCCTTTGACGGCAATGCGTTTGATGATGCGGCCAGCGTGTGGGCCGCCAGTATCGGTCATCGTTTTCGCATTCACGTCGGCGATACGGCAAGCCAGCGAAACCGATTCGGAGCCCGAATTCAGTGCCAGGAATTTCACATAAGGGCAGGCGCCACGCGTGTGGCCAATTTCGGCACGCAATGCACGCGCAACGCGCAGGTGCGACAGGCTCGGCGACATTACGTTGGCCATGACTTGCGGCTTGCTCATGGTGTCGATCACGTTGGCTGGCGTATGACCAAAACCCAGCATGCCGTAACCGCCGGAATCGTGCAGCACACGACCTTTCAGGGTGATTACCCAAGGTCCGCGAGCTGCCAGCGCGATATACGGGTTTACCGCATCTTCTGCATAGAAATTCACGAAGCCGCCTTGCGTGGCGTTGATTTGCGCTTGCTCATCGATATCGAGCAGATCGGCAAATTCGGTTTGCAATTGTGCAAACAAATCCGCCGCTGCCTGTGCAGCTTCGGCAATTTCCGGAAATTGCGCGCTCAAACGGAGCAGGGTGGCGTCATCCAGGCCGTTCGTGCGAACAGTGCCGGCACGGGCGCGTAATGGTTTGAGGATATCGAGAACGTTCATAAAATACTCCTGCTGCTGCGAAAGGATTTGCCCGAAACTAATTGTAAAAATGAAAAATGCGCAGGGGATTCCCGCGCAGTGTTTTCAAGCAAATCAATAAATTAGGCTGGCATTTTAGCATGCCAAAATGGCCGATATAACCCCCTGAAAAGCCATAAAACTGGGGCTTTGGTCGTCCACCCGCTACAATAACCGGCCCAAACGAGACCCCTGATGAAAAAGTCGGATTTCCATTTTGATCTGCCGCCCGAGCTGATTGCCCAGGCACCGCTACCTGAACGCTCGGCCAGTCGCCTGCTGGTCGTGCCCAATGATCAAAACGGCTTTATCGATAGAACCATGCGAGATCTGCCCGAATTTCTGGCAGCGGGCGATTTGCTGGTGTTTAACGATACCCGGGTAATTCCGGCCCGTTTGTATGGCCAGAAAGAATCGGGTGGGCGGGTCGAAATTTTGCTGGAACGCATTACCAGTGCCCATGAAGTGCGTGCCCAGATGGGTGCCAGCAAATCTCCCAAGCCTGATTCGAAAATTCGTCTGGATGAAGGCACCGAAATTACCGTGCTGGGGCGCGAAGGCGAGTTTTATCGCCTACGCTTCGAGACCACGGAACCGCTTGAAAAAATATTGTTGCGCGCAGGCCGTATGCCGCTGCCGCCCTATATTCAGCGTGATGCCGACATCACCGATGACATCCGCTATCAAACCGTATTTGCAAAACAACCCGGAGCGGTCGCGGCGCCGACGGCAGGCCTGCATTTCGATGAAGCTTTGCTGGCGGCGATACAAGCAAAAGGCGTCGAGTTTGGCCATGTGACTTTGCATGTCGGCGCCGGAACGTTCCAGCCGATGCGCAGCGAAACCCTGCAAGACCACGTCATGCATCGCGAATGGCTGAATGTCGGCGCGGAATTATGCGGACAAATTGCAAAAACACGGGCGCGTGGTGGTCGTGTCATAGCCGTGGGCACAACCGTTGTCCGCGCACTGGAAACGGCGTATCGCGATGGCGAAGTCAGGCCTTTTGCCGATGACACGCAGATATTTATTTTTCCCGGCGTCAAGGTGAAATCGGTCGATGCGATGGTGACCAATTTTCATTTGCCCGAAAGTACATTGATGATGCTGGTCTCGGCATTCTCCGGTCGCGAACGCATCATGGCGGCTTACCGCCACGCCATCGATCATCGCTACCGTTTCTTTTCCTATGGCGATGCCATGTTGCTATTCCCCGGGGTTGAAGCATGAGTCGCATGCGTTTTGAAAAATTTGCTTCCAGCGGGAAAGCGCGGCGCGGCCGCTTGCATTTCCCGCGCGGCAGCGTGGAAACACCTGCATTCATGCCGGTCGGCACCTATGGCACCGTGAAAGCGATGTTGCCGGAATCACTGAAAGAAATCGGCGCCGAAATTATTCTTGGCAATACGTTCCATCTGTATTTGCGTCCCGGTCTGGACGTGATTGCTGCACACGAAGGCTTGCATGGTTTTTGCAAATGGGACAAACCGATTCTTACCGACTCGGGCGGCTTTCAGGTTTTTTCCCTGGCAAAACGCCGCAAAATTACCGAGCAGGGCGTGACGTTTGCTTCGCCGACCGATGGTGCCAAAGTGTTTTTGGGCCCGGAAGAAAGCATGCATATCCAGAAAGTGCTGAACTCCGACATCGTGATGATTTTCGATGAATGCACGCCTTATCCGGCAACCGAAATCGTCGCGAAAAAATCGATGGAATTGAGTTTGCGCTGGGCCGAGCGCTCCAAAAAAGCCCATGAAGGCAACGACGCTGCCTTGTTCGGAATTGTGCAGGGCGGGGTATATCCACATCTGCGGACACAATCGGCAGATGGCCTGAAACAGCTCGACTTCGATGGCTATGCCGTCGGTGGCTTGGCCGTTGGTGAGCCGCCGGCGGAGCGGGAACAAACACTGGAAGCCATCTGCCCCCAATTGCCGGAAGACAAGCCGCGCTATCTGATGGGTGTGGGAAAACCGGAAGATATCGTTGAAGCGGTGGCGCGCGGTATCGATATGTTCGATTGCGTGATGCCGACCCGAAATGCCCGCAATGGCCACTACTTCACGCATTTCGGGCAGGTACGCATCCGCAATGCCCAGTACGAAAAAGACCTCAGTCCCATCGAGCCCGGCTGTACTTGCTATACCTGCCGGACGGGGTATACGCGGGCATATTTGCGCCATTTGGACCGGTGCAATGAAATTCTGGCCTCGATGTTGGCCACTATCCACAACCTGCATTATTACCAAGAGTTAATGCGGGAAATTCGGGCGGCAATAGAATTGGGCCGTTTTGAGGAGTTCCGGCAGGAGTTCTATGCACTCAGGCGGGTTGAAAACGCCTAAATCCGTTCCCAGCTTTGTAGAACCCATGCTTTAGGCCGGTGCCTCTGGCATAATTGCACGCTTTGATACATCTACCGATACGAGAAAAAAATATGTCTTTGCTCGATTTCCTGATTTCCCCTGCTTCGGCACAATCGGCAGCTGCCGGACCTGCAGCTGGCGGCCCCGGTTTCATTATCCTGATGGTCGTGACGGGCATCATCATGTGGTTTGTCGTGCTTCGCCCGCAAATGAAACGCCAAAAAGAACATCGTGAATTGATCACCCAGCTCAACAAAGGCGACGAGGTCATTACAAGCGGCGGTATCGCGGGACGTATTGAAGATATTGGCGAGAATTTCATTACTGTTGAAATTGCCGATAACACCAAAATCAAATTACAAAAAAACGCGATCAATGCCGTGTTGCCAAAAGGCACGTTGAAGTCGGCCTAATTTCCCCTTCGTTCTATTGCTGGCCTGATGGCCTTTATGGTGTTCCATGCTTGAATTTGCCCGTTGGAAATATGCACTGATTGCGATCGTGCTGACATTTAGCATTTTGTATGCACTGCCGAATATTTTTCCGAAAGACCCTTCGGTTCAAATCGCGGCCACCGGCACTCTGGTGCCCGATGCCGCTTTGGCAGCGCGTGCCGAAGCGATTTTGAAATCGAAAAATATCGGCTACAAAAAGATTGCCGTGGAAGGCGACAAATTGATGGTGCGTTTATCGACGCCCGAAGATCAAACCAGGGCAGCCGACGTACTTCGTCCCGAATTTAGCGGTGACTACAACGTTGCCTTGAATCTTGCTTCCAACACCCCTGCATGGCTTGGCAAGATTGGCGCACGGCCAATGACGCTTGGTCTGGATTTGCAAGGTGGCGTGCACTTCCTGATGGAAGTCGATCAGGCCAAAGCACTCGAAAAACGCGAAAATACCTACGCCGAAGAAATTCGCGATGCGCTGAAAGACAACAAAATCGCCGGCAGTGATGTCAATTTGACCTCTACCGGTATTTTGGTGACCTTTAGCGATACGGCCAGCAAGAACAAAGGCTTCAATTTATTGCGTTTGTCCATTCCGAAGCTCACATTCGAAGAACAGGCCGATGGCAAAAGCCTGGCGGTCACCATCACCAAGGCAGAGCTGCAGGCCATTGCCGATGCCGCGATCGAGCAAAACATCATTACCTTGCGCAATCGGATGCAGGCTTTGGGCGAGCCGATTATTCAACGCCAGGGCACCAACAGAATCATCGTGCAATTGCCAGGTATTCAAGACACCGCGAAAGCAAAAGAACTTCTTGGCGGTACTGCAACACTTGAATATCGCGCCGTAATTGAAAATTCCGATCCTTATGCCGTCATGGCGGGCGCACCGGAGCCTTTGGGTTCGCGTCTGTATTACATGCACAAACAAAATTCCACCGATCCAAGCGTTCCGGTGTTGTTGTCAAAACGCGTGATTATTTCCGGCGACCAGCTGGTCACGGCAACGGCATCAAACGACCAGCAGTCGGGCGAGACCATTGTCAGCATCAAGCTGGATTCGGCGGGCGGCAAGCGCATGTTCCGCCACACGCTGGAAAACACCGGTAAACGGATGGCGGTTGTATTCATTGAACGCATTCCGACCACGCGCATGGTGGATGGCAAGGAAATTCGCACCTTCAGGGAAACCAAGGAAGTGATCAGCGACGCCACCATTCAAGGTGTATTCGGAGCGCAATTCCAAACGACCGGCCTTACCCGTGCACAAGCCAACAAGTTGTCCGAGCAGCTCAAGGGCGGTTCTCTCGCAGCGCCGGTCGATATCGTTGAAGAACGCGTTGTCGGCCCAAGCCTGGGTGCAGAGAACGTCAAAAGCGGTATTCAGGCGGTGGTGTTTTCGTTTGTATTCGTGCTGGTCTTCTTCCTGATTTATTACAAAACCTTCGGCATCATCACCAATATGGCATTGCTGATGCAGTTATTGATGGTCGTTGCCATCATGTCGTTGCCGTTTATTGACGCCACGCTGACCTTGCCGGGTTTTGCCGGTATCGCGCTGACGGTAGGTATGTCGGTGGATGCGAACGTACTGATCAACGAACGTATCCGGGAGGAATTGCGATTGGGTAATACGCCGCTGGCCAGTATTGCCGCCGGTTATGACAAAGCCACCGGCACCATCGCCGATTCGAATATTACTGCCCTGTTGGCAGGTCTTGCGATGGCAGTGTTTGGCTCGGGCCCGATCAGCGGTTTCGGTATTACGCTGATCATCGGTATTTTGACCTCGATGTACACCGCTGTGTCGGTATCACGTGGTATTGCAACCCTAATCTACGGTGGTCGTCGCAAGATGACCGGCCTGTCGATTTAATCGCAGCGGAGGCGACGTGGAACTTTTTCCTTCAAATAGCAATATCAATTTCATGCGCATGCGCATGGTGTCGCTCACCATCGCATTCGCGCTGATGGCCATTGCCATGGCGGCAATGGCGTGGGGCGGTTTCAATTACGCGCTCGATTTCACCGGCGGTACGCTGACTGAAATCAAATTCCAGAAGCCGGTCAATGTAGAAGAGATGCGCAAGCGTCTTGAGACCAATGGTTTCCCAGGCGCGGAAGTTCGCACCTTCGGTACCGGTACCGACATTGTCATTCGCATGCGCTTGAACAAGAGCAATAGCGATGCCTCGGCCATTAAACTGTTTTCCGAAAATGTGTTGAAAGCAGCACAAACTCCCGATAACCAGGGCAAGGTTGCTCCCAGCGTTTACATCGGTCCGCAAATCGGGAATGAATTTGCCTGGAATGGTTTAAAGGCACTGGTATTCGTGGTGTTGGGCTTCCTGATTTATGTCTGGGCGCGCTTCGAGTGGAAGTTTGCCGTTGCAGCCATCATCACCACACTGCACGACGTGGTACTGGTTTCAGGCTGGTTCGCGATTACAAAGCATGAGCTGGATCTGGCCGTGTTGGCAGGTATCTTGTCGGTGATGGGTTATTCGATCAGCGACACCATCGTGGTGTTTGACCGTGTACGTGAAAACTTCCGGAACCTGCAACGTGTTTCTCCGGCCGAGGTGTTGAATCGTTCGGTCAATCAAACTTTGTCGCGTACCATCATTACCTCGTTCGTGGCTTTCCTGACGGTATTGGCACTGTATATTTTCGGCGGCAATTCACTGAAAGGCATGGCAGAATCGCAAATCATCGGTATCGTGTTTGGTACCTTGTCCTCGATTTTCGTTGCTTGCCCATTGCTGCTCTGGCTGGGTACCACCAAGCAGGATCTGATGCCCAAAGCAAAAGATCTTGCCGAACTGGAGCGTCGCCCTTAAGCGATAATCCGGATTCAACAGCTCAACAAAAAACCGCGCAATGCGCGGTTTTTTTGTACCCGTAGGGGCGCTTGCTTGCCGCGCCCGCTTTGTGTCTGGCAGAAGAGCGGGCGCGGCAAGCAAGCGCCCCTGCATCAGGCAAACGCCGCTGCGTATCCTGAATCCACCAAGGATTTTTGCAATGCTGCGCTGATTTTCTGATTGCCTGCAACAATGTGATTGGTATTGAGCAATTTATCGCTGCGGCCCTTGAAATCGCAAACGCGACCACCGGCTTCGCGCACCATCAGCATGCCGGCAGCGATATCCCATGGCTTGATGCCGGCTTCGAAATAGCCATCAACGCGACCGCAGGCAACGTAGGCCAGATCCAGCGCGGCCGAACCGGTGCGACGGACATCCTCGGCAGTTTTCAGAAGTTCGTTGATTGCCTGCAGATGTGCTGGCAAACGGGCGCGTTCGCGCGGCGGGAAGCCGGTAATCAACATGCTGCCGGTGATATCCTTTCTTTCGCTAACGCGCATTTTTTTATCATTGAGCAATAAGCCGGCACCGCGACTGGCGGTGAACAGTTCATTGCGCAAGGGATCGAAAATAACGCCATCAATGGGTTCGCCATTTTCAACCAGTGCGATGGACACGCAGAAATGCGGGAAGCCACGCAGATAATTCGAGGTGCCATCCAGGGGGTCAATCACGAAGGTCTGACGGCCGCTGCCCATGGCGCCGGATTCTTCCGCCAAAATGGCGACATCCGGGTAGGCGCGACGCAATTCCTTGATGATTTCCTTTTCAGCCGCGGCATCGACTTCACTGGCGTAGTCTTGCGGGCTTTTTTCAACGATATTCAAGCTGGCAAGCTTGCTCATATGACGCAGCATCACCGTACCGGCCTGACGCGCGGCTTTGGTCATGACATTGATTACTGGATTTTGCATTGGCCAGCCTAAACCTTGAATTGTGTGGAAGAACATTGCCAAGTCAGAGCGAGGCGGGGCGAATAATAACAGATTAAGGCTTGAGCCTTCGCTCAAGTGGGCATAAAAGTCTTAAAATGACGGGATGAAATCATCATTACGCATTGTCCTGGTCGGCACGCAACACCCCGGAAATATTGGTTCTGCGGCGCGTGCAATGAAAACCATGGGCTTGCATGAATTGCATTTGGTGAAACCGCACAAGTTTCCGCATCCCGAAGCCAGTGCGCTTGCCGCTGGTGCCGTCGATGTCCTGGATCAGGCCGTGTTGCATGGAAGTCTGGCTGATGCCGTTGCCGACTGCCATTTCGTGGTGGGCACTTCATCGCGCCGACGGGAAGTGCCCTTGCCGGAATTCATGCCTGCCATGGCGGCACAACGGCTCTTGCAAGCGGGACAAACCGGCAAAGTCGCTTTGGTCTTCGGTTGTGAAAGGACGGGTCTGGAAAATGAAGATTTGCAGCGCTGCCACGCCACGGTCTGTATTCCGGCCAATCCCGATTACGCCTCCTTGAATTTGGCTGCCGCCGTGCAAGTGTTGGCATACGAGCACCGGATGGCGACCCTGACCGGTCAATCGGATGCAAAAGGTTTACCGGAAGAGACGGCAGCCGTGCTTGTCGAGGCCGATGAAGCACCGGCAACCCATGAAGACATGGAGCGCTTTTTCGGGCACTTGAGCCAATTGATGGAACAGGTCGATTTCCATAAGGGCCGCGCTCCCGAAATGGTGACCTCGCGGCTGCGGCGCTTGTATCTGCGGGCCAATATGGACGTGCGCGAGATAAAAATATTGCGCGGGCTTTTTTCCGATACCCAGCGCATGTTGAAACAAGGTCCGGAACAAACAGAAAAATAATGCCCGTTCAGTTAATCTTGTCACCATGAATACGCCGGCAAAAACAACAAAAAGACATTGGCGTATGCGCTTGGGATTGCGTGGCCAGATGCTGGGTTTGCTGGGCACGATGATGTTTTTTGTCGTGATCATTTTCTCGATGCTGTGGATGAACGAAAAGTCCAATCATCGCGAAATGGTGACGCTGACCGAAGTTGCCATGCGCAGCATCGATCAGGAAAATCTGAAACGTAAAGGTGAAACCCTGGTCGCGCGTTGGGCGCCGGATATCGCGATGTCCATTAAAAGCGGAAATTCGCCGGATCTTCAAAACAAATTGCACGAACTGAAAAAGCAGCATGATGTGGTCTATGCGATCGCATTCGACGACAAAGGTGTCATCCTCGCCGATGCCGACGATGGCAGCAGCAACGGCAAACCGATGGTGGATCCGCTTGCCGCGACTATTAATACTGCAGTCGGCCAAAATAAAACGGTCTCGCAATGGAATGAAAAATTGCTGGATATTTCGTCCCCGTCGATATTGGCCGGCCAAAGGGTTGGTGGCTTGCGAATCGGGCTGATACTTCAGACAGAATCGGCCAGCAATGTGTCATTGCTTCAGCCACTGAAGAATAATCTGAAACAATCCAATGATCGCCACTGGCGATGGTTGCTCGCCACCACCATCGGCATGTTCATTATTGCTTTCGGATTGCTTTACTTACTGGAACGGCACGTCATCAGCCCGGTGCGTGATTTGTCTCTGGCAACCGATCAAATGGAGCAGGGACGCTATGCCGATGTGAACCTGTCATCCAGCCGGCAGGATGAGATAGGCGGCTTAACGCGTGCCTTTGCACGCATGAGCGCGGGTGTTGCACGTCATGACCGCGAAATTCGTCGCATGGCCTATACCGATTCGCTTACCGGCCTGGCCAATCGCCTGGCGTTTCGCGAGGAACTGGAAGATCGTTTATTGACGCTGCAAGCCAATAGCGGCGAGCTTGCGCTGCTATTTATCGATCTGGATGATTTCAAGCGCGTGAATGACACCCTCGGCCATGAACAAGGCGATGAAGTCCTGAACCAGCTTGCCTTGCGTGTCAAAAACACACTTGAGCAACTTGGCTTGCCGGGCTCGCAAGTGGCGCGTTTTAGCGGCGATGAATTCATCCTGTTGTTTTTGCAATCCGATATTCGCAATAGCGTCAGTGAACTTGCCGAATCCCTGCTGGCGGAAGTTCGCAAACCACTGGTCTTGCATGGCAATCCGCTTTATCTGACGGCAACCATCGGCATCACCCTGTTTCCCTTTGATGCCAATGCCGCCGGCGTGCTTTTGAAAAATGCCGATATCGCCATGTATCAGGCAAAGGTTGCCGGAAAGAATTGCTACCGTTTCTACAGCCGCGCCATGGATCAGGCCGTTGAACGCCGCGTTCAACTGGAACAGGATCTGCGTGGTGCGTTTGAACGCGGCGAAATGGGCTTGATGTACCAGCCCATTTACAATCTTGTCGATGGCCGCATTGTCGGTGCGGAAGCCTTGATGCGTTGGCAGCATCCGCGTCTCGGCATGGTGCCGCCTTCCACATTTATTGAAGTGGCAGAGCAAAGCGGCTTGATAGAAATGCTCGGTCGCCACGCACTTGTACTTGCCTGCAATGATGCAGCGATGTGGGCGAGCACTGACAAGACCTTGCCATTTGTATCGGTCAATGTATCGACCAAACAGTTGCGCGGCGGTGAATTGAACGATGTGATCGAGACGGTGTTGTCATCTTCGGGATTGAAACCGAATCAATTGCATTTGGAGCTTACCGAAACGGCTATTTTGAACGACGAGAATCAGGCAAGCGTCATCCTGACACGCGTTCGCGCAACCGGGGTAAAAGTCTGGCTTGATGATTTCGGTACCGGTTTTTCCGGGCTGAGCCATTTGCGGCGTGTGCCGGTGGATGGCGTAAAAATCGATCGCAGTTTCGTCACCGATTTATTGCGCGACCCCGATGATCTGGCGCTGACAACATCGATTATTTCGATGGCACACTCGCTGGGAATTACCGTGGTTGCCGAAGGTATTGAAACCGAAGGCCAATATGCCGTACTGCGTGAACGTGGTTGCGATCACGGCCAGGGCTTCTGGCTGGGACGACCGATGTTGGCACAGGAAGTAGCCAAGCTATTTGAAAGCTAGCTGCGGTGCCTGTTTAAAACCACGAAGCAACCAGCGTTGCCAGTTCTTTCGAAGATACGGAAATCAGTGCAATTTCCATGATGCCCAATAGCCAGCCGATCATCATGAAGCGACCATCGCGTTCAATCAGTGCAAAGGAAAAAAACAAAAGCACAAATCCGAATGGAATATTGGTGAACGGAATTGGCAGGGCGATGCTGATGCCTAAAAGCAGCAGCAGAAAACCGGTAAAGCCATGCGCGACCGGATTACTGAAAATCCATTCATCGCGGGGTTTGGTGATTTTATCCAGGCGCAGCAGCCATTTATGGAAACGTCTTTCAAAGCTTATTAGTCTGGAACGATGAAATTTCCGTTTGGCTATGAAACCCGGCAACCACGGATGTTCGAAGCGCAACAGAAACTGCAGGCCAATGAGTGAAACCAGAAATCCCACGACTGCACCCTGGCCCGCCGGAACAGGAATAAACGTTGGCAATAGTGCAAGAAATAAAAACAGTCCGAATGCGCGTTCCTGAAATTGGTCCAGTAATCCGCCGAGCGTTAATTCATCTTCCGGTTGACCATCGCACAGATGTTCAATCAACTGATGCGTGCTTGGTGGTAAAGGCCGGTTGTCTTTCGGAAATCTGAATTTCATCAGACAGCTTCGTCGTCAAGCGTTTTTTCGGGGACCTCGGCGATCAATAATTTATCGATACGCGCGCCATCCAGATCGACAACTTCAATCCGCCAGCGTTGCCAGTCAAAGTATTCGCCGGCATGTGGTATGCGGCCGTAATGGGCAATCACCATGCCTGCTGCCGTGGTGAAGTCCTGTTCGTCCTCGTTTGGCAAAGCATGCAGGCTAAGCAATTCTTTCAATTCATCGGCCGAAACGCGGCCATCTACCAGCCATGAATGATCGGCGCGTTGAACAATCGACGGTTCGTCTTCACTGCTTTCGCTATCTTGAATGCGACCAAGTACGGCACCGATTAAATCATTGAGGGACACCAGGCCCTGAATATCGCCATATTCATCGACGACCAGGCCGACGGTTTGTTGTTCTTCGCGGAAAATTTCAAGCAGGCGCAGGGCATTGGTGGAATCGGAGACAAATAGCGCCGGCCGCAACTGGCGAAACAGTTCGTCGGTGGTTTTGATGTCGGTTTGGCCGGCGAGGGTTTTGACTTCGAGAATGCCCAGCACGTCGGTATCGCTACCGCGATAAACCGGGAAACGCGCGAACATGCTGTCGCGCATTTTTGCAAGATTGTCCTCAAGCGAGGCGTTGGCATCGAGCCAGGTAATGCGCGTTCGTGGCGTCATCAGTGAATCGGAAGTGCGATCGCCAAGGCGCAGCACCCGGTTCAACATATTGCGTTCGTCCTGATCGATCACGCCCTGTTCGTGGCTTTCTGCTACCAGGTGACGGATTTCTTCTTCCGTTACTTTTTCTTCCGAGATTTTTCCAAGGCCCATGATGCGCAGAAGTGTTCTTGTGAGCAGCGTCAATACCAGAACGGCAGGTCGGGCAACCATGCTCAATATGTTCATTGGGATCGCCACGGCAGTGGCAATTTTTTCCGGGCGTAAAGTGGCAAGACGTTTCGGAACCAATTCACCGACGACCACGGAGATCAGAAGTATCACGGTGAAGCTGAAAGCAAACGCGATTTTATCGGCATACTTGGTAACAAACGGAATGCCGAATTCGATCAGGGGCGCCTTCAGGCGTGCGGCCAGTGATTCACCGCCGAAAGAGCCCATCAGCAAGGCCAGCATCTGGATCCAGACTTGCACCGATGATAAAAAGTTTTCCGGATGTTCAGCCAGCTCCATCGCTTTTTTTGCCCTGGAGCTTGTCAGCGCGAGTTGTTTCAGGCGTTGTTTGCGTGAAGTCATCACCGCCATCTCCGACAATGCGAAGAAGCCGCTAAACAAGGCCAGAACCAGGACAGTGAATATTTCAATCATGAGAAGTGGGCTGCGTTAATCCAGAGATGAGTATAAATGCTGGCGATGTAGCCAAGGGCAATGGCCCAGCTCCATTTAATATGCCCCATGAAGGTATATTTCCCTTTGGAAACCCCCATTAACGCCACGCCAGCGGCAGAACCGACCGATAGCAGACTGCCGCCAACGCCCGCCGTCAGCGTAATCAGCAGCCATTGGCCATGATCCATGGGCGGGCTCATCTGCAGCACGGCGTACATAATCGGAATGTTATCCACGATGGCCGAGAGCAGGCCCATCACGATATTCGCGGTGGTGAAACCCAGGCCGCCGTAGATTTGGCTGGAAGCCAATTCTAGAAAACCCATGGTGGCCAGCCCGCCGACACAAAGCAGAACGCCATAGAAAAACAGCAAGGTGTCCCATTCGGCAGACGCGATAGCTTCAAACACATTGTAGGTTTTGTTTTCGGGGTTCTCGCTGAGTGCTCTTTTGTACACTTCGTGGCGCTTGATGAAATATCCCCATATTTGCAGCAAGCCAAGCCCGAACATCATGCCGAAAACCGGTGGCATATGCAGGAATTGTTTTCCGCCAACGGTAATCGCGATCGTGATGGCAAATAATGCGCAGGTAACCCAGCCGCCAAACTTGACATCGGCATTGTCTTTGCCGGCCGGCGGTGTTTCGTTTGGCAAGGCGAAGTGCATGCATATTGCCGGAATAAACCAGTTCACCAATGCCGGAACAAAAAGTGCAAAGAATTCGAAGAACTCGATTTTCTTTGCCTGCCAGACCATCAAGGTGGTGATATCGCCAAAAGCACACCAGGCGCCGCCGGCATTGGCGGCAACCACCAGATTGATGAATGCCAGGGTGATGAAACGGATATTGCCGGCACCAACTGCCAAAATGACGGCAGACATGATCAATGCCGTTGTCAGGTTGTCCAGCACCGCGGATAGAAAAAACGAAACGATGCCGGTGATCCAGAACAAAGCGCGATAACTCAAATTCCGGCTGACCAGTTCGGCACGCAAAGCCTCGAATACATTGCGTTCGGTCATGGCCGCAACAAAACTCATCGCCACGATCAAAAAGAAAAACAGCTCGGTGAATTCAAGGAAGATATGTCGAAATGCATTCGATGCGAAATCCGGGGCGAGCGCATTATCCTGGCTGCAATGCCAGGCGACCATGGCCCAAATAACGCCAGCGGCCACCAGCACCGGTTTGGATTTACGCAGGTGCAATTTTTCTTCCAGTACGACGAAAGCATACGCAGTCACAAAAATGCCGACTGCCAGCAAGCCCAGCGGCTTGTCCGTGATATCCAGATTGCTCGTGCCGGCGGGGCTTGCCCATGCCAATGCAGGCAGTAAAAAGCCGGCAAACCCTGCCAACAGGCGCTTAATTATTCGATTAATCATGGTTTTAGAGCTGATTTCCGAGATAGGCATCATAACGCAGCCACATGACATTTAGTCGGAAAACCCGCCATCGGGCTAGGCTATAATGCCCAACATAAAAATGAAGCAATTCATTAAGAAATTTGTCACAAAGATAATTATTGCTAATTAAAAAGGGGATATCCATGTTTTCTTTGCAAACCATTTTCGGAAAAGGCGACAAGTTCTACGGCTTGCTCGAAGCCAGCGCTGCAGCTGCACACGACAGCACCCGTGCTCTGGTCGAGCTATTGCAGGCACCGAATGGTCAGCGCTCGCTGGATAAATTCAAATTGGCGCGCCAGCTTGAAAAAGAATTGTCGGCGAAAATCAGCCAGGAACTGGTCAACACTTTCGTCACCGCACTGGAACCGGAAGATATCGAAGCACTAAACAGCGTCTTGTACAAGATTCCGAAGACCGTCGAGAAATTTGCCGAACGTTATTTGATTGCATCGGAACGCATTGGCGATGTGGATTTCGTTTCGCGCGCCATCATGCTGGAAAAATCCTGCGAAGTGATCGAACAAATGGTCGGCCTGTTGCGCAAGGGCATCAATATGGAAGCGACCAAGGCGCTCAATGACAAAATGCAGGCAATTGAAGCCGAAGCCGACCGCCTGATTCTGGAAATGTATCGCGACAGTTACACGCGGGAAACCGATCCGATGCGCTATCTGATTCTCAAGGACATGTTCGAGATTCTGGAGAAGGCGATTGACCGTTGCCGCGATGTCGGTAACGTGATTTATCAAATCGTCCTGAAAAATAGCTGAGGGGCGCGCCGTGCTCACTCTTTTATTGCTGGTTATATTGACCGCACTGGTGTTCGAATACATCAACGGTTTCCATGACACTGCAAACTCGATTGCAACAGTTGTTGCGACCAAGGTGTTAACGCCTACGCAAGCAGTATTACTGGCTGCAGCGACCAATCTTATCGGTGCCTTATGGGGAACGGCAGTGGCAACCACAATTGCCACCGGTTTGATTGATCTCACTGTGGTGGATATTAATTCCCAGATCCTGATTTGTGCTCTGCTTGGAGGCGTGGTCTGGAATCTAGTGACCTGGTATCTGGGATTGCCGTCGTCATCATCTCATGCCTTGATTGGCGGGCTTTGCGGAGCCGCTTTTGCAGCCTCTCATAACAACTGGACAGCGATCATATGGTCGCAACCGGATAATCCGTTCTGGAAAGGCAAGGGCGTGTTGTGGAAAGTGGTATTTCCCATGTTTACCTCGCCATTGCTGGGATTCATTGCCGGTATGCTGATCATGGGTCTGTTGTTCGCCATCATTGCAGGCGTTGCCAGCCTGGGCGGTAAATTTGCGCGTGCCATGCGTCCGCGTTGGGTCAATGCATTTTTTGGCAAGGCACAAATCCTGTCGGCAGGTTATATGGGCTTTGCCCACGGCAGCAATGATGCACAGAAGACCATGGGTATCATCGCACTGGCTTTGGTTGCTGCTACGACAGCAGGAACATTGGATAGCTTGCCAAGCTGGCTGCATTTCCTGAACCTGCCTCCCGTCCCGGAAGGCGAAAAACTCATCATTCCGCTTTGGATCAAACTGACCTGTGCATCGGTGATGGCAGCAGGTACCGCAGCCGGCGGTTGGCGCATTATCAAGACGCTGGGCCACAAGATGGTGAAGCTTGATCCCATCAACGGTTTTGCTGCCGAAACCAGTGGTGCCAGCGTGATCTTGCTGGCTTCCTCTCTGGGTATTCCTGTTTCCACTACGCACAATATTTCATCCGCCATTATCGGTGTCGGTGCGGCGAAACGTTTCAGTTCAATCAAGTGGACAGTCGTAGAACGCATGCTGTGGGCATGGCTATTGACGATTCCCGCTGCTGGCGGATTGGCCTGGTGTCTGGTCAGATTGCTCCAGCATTTTAATTGGGCCGGATGATTCCAGGGTCATAAGCCAGAAAGTAAAAAAGGGCCGAACGGCCCTTTTTTATTGATATGGATGAAACGGAAGAGTCAATGCAAATCGCCACCAGCCGAAAGCATGCGTTCCAGATTATCGCCAACGCCGCCGATTTCCAGAATCAGGCGATCAAGTTCTGCCGCATCCAGGCTGTCAAACGGACGATTTTCACATAGCTGCAAATAAGGCACGCCATCGAGTTCCCCAATCGCCATGAAGCCGACACGGCTCTGCCAGTTGAAAGCCAGCATTTTTTTGGCATCCAGGCCGGTCATTGGCGCAATCGCCGTGCTGAGGCGCAAATATTTGCGATTATCTTCGGCTTCAAGTTCCGAGAGGAAGATGCTTTGATGCCGGGTACCTTGTTCCAAAGACAGCTCCACGCAGACCAAATAGGGTTCGCGTGCAGTCAGTTTATATTTGCCTTCCACATGACTGCGAATTGATTCAAAACTACGCATGACTGTTCTCCTGATTGGTCATATCCTAAACCCCTATGCCGATAATGTCTGCCCCCCAAAAAGCACTTGCAAAAAGCTCTGCGCGGAGTCTGGAAAAAATTCTGGCAAGCATTCGCGCAGTGCCGCGTGGCGAGGTAGCTGGTTATGGTGAAATTGCGCGGCGCGCCGGCTTGCCGGGCAGGGCCAGAATGGTGGCGCGTATTCTTTCAAATAACGAAGACGGCGAGTTGCCATGGCATCGCGTATTGCGTTCGGATGGACGCATCGCATTCCCGAAAGATTCTGCGCATTACGCAGAACAAATCCAGCGGCTGCGAACAGAAGGCGTTGAAGTAGTGAACGGTAAAGTGCGCGGCCGTAAAGCAGCCCCGACACTGGATGAAATTCTGTGGGCGCCGCCGGAGCCGTTAAAAAATAAAAAATCCACGGACAAAAAATCCGGAAGCAAAAAATCTCAGCGAATTTGAATTTCGCGTCGGCGAAACCATGCGGCAATGCTGTACCGGGTCTGCGCGGAAGGCATGACTTCGTGTTCGATTTCTTCACTCGAAAAGATGACGCTGGTGCCCAGCTGCGGTGCTATATCCAGGTCGCCGTCTTTTAGATACAGGCGCAAGTGGCCGCCGGCGGTTTCCGGCCAATCCGGATTCAAATAACACACCAGCGACAGAATTCTCGCATCGTCGTTACGAAAGCGATCACGGTGTCTCGAGTAAATCGAGCCGACCGGATAGATGGAGTAATGCGCTTCCACCGATTCAAGCCCCAGCAGCAACAGCTCATTCAAATCGTTCCGCAAAATATCCAGCTTATCCAGAAATGATTTCGAAGCCATGCCGCAGCGCGGATCATCGAGCCATAAACTGGAGTCGCCACGCAAAGCCGAAACGGCCCTGTCTTCATTATTGCCGGTAGAAGCGGGGCTCAGTGATTGTGCAGCTTCATGCAAACATGCCTCGGCGAATAGCGCGTGCAACAATTCCGGTTTAAACAATTGGGTAGTTCTCGCCCATGCCTGAGCGGATAAATCTTTGCCGATTGCCTTGATGTCTGACGATTCAATGCTCATATTGGCTATCATACCGACTGCTCTCTGGAGATGACATCGTGCATTTACCTCGCGTTACCAAGATATTGCTGTTTCTTCTGGCGGGTGTTTTCCTGCTGCAGCAATTGTTTCCGGACGATACCCTGTTGCTGTTCGCGCTTTGGCCATGGGGGCATCATCCCCTGGGGACGAATAGTGACGGAAGCCTCGTGTCGGCATCTTTCTATCCATGGCAATTGCTGAGCTATGCATTCATGCATGGAAATTTCACGCATTTGTTTTTCAACGCCATCGGTTTATTCCAGTTCGGTGCTGTACTTGAACAAACATGGGGCGAGCGGAAATATATCCAGTATCTGCTGGTCTGCACGGTCGGTGCCGGCCTGATTCAATTACTTGTCGTCAGCAGCGGTGTATTGGGTGGCGATGTCTTTCCGACCGTAGGTGCCTCCGGCGGTATTTTCGGACTGTTGCTGGCCTACGGCATGCTGTTTCCCAATCAGCAAATCATGTTGATCCTCCCGCCTATTCCGATGAAGGCCAGAACTTTCGTGATTGTATTTGGCGTGATCGAATTACTGATGGGTGTGACGGGAACGCAGGCCGGCATCGCCCACTTTGCCCATTTGGGCGGCATGTTATTCGGCTGGTTGATGATCCGCTACTGGCGTGGCCAGCCACCATTCCGAAAACGCGGACCACGCTTGGTGAGGTAGCGTCGGCTTATCCATCGCCGTGTTCGTCATTGATATAAAATTGTAGGGTGGGCATTGCCCACCCTACAAATTCCTAGCGTCGCATCGATAAAAAATCCGGGCTGGTCACCAGACGCAAGGCGTCCAGGCGCGGACGCGACTGCGGCAATGCTTTTTGAAGCTGCTGCAGTTCCGATTCGAGTGCGCTTATTTCTTCCGGCCTGACGGCGGGATTTTTCAAGGCGAGCGCCTGCAGTCGTTCAATTTCGTGTCGCAACATGCCGTTGGCTTTCTCGAGAGCATGATCAATTTCATTGCTTGCCAGTACCTGGGCCTGGCCGCGGGTTTTTTCCAGCATCGGTGGAATCAGGGTATTCAATATTTTTCGCATCGAACTTAGATCAAATGCCCGATCGCCTGCACGATGTGCCGCGCGTTCATTGGTCACGAAATCCGGACGAATCTGCAATCGGGTATCCACCGCTATGCTCAGGGGTTTGGGTGGCAGAAAGCGTTCGATGTTCAGGCCTTTCGGTGCAATGCATTCGAGTACATAGACAGCTTCCAGAATGACGGTACGTTGCGGCAACGAATCGTCAATCAACAGCGCGGTATTGCCTTTGTCGCTGGAGAGCAGAAACTCCTGCGCCGAAAGAATCATCGGATGATCGTTGCGAAGATAAAGCACATCATCCCTGGCAAGCGCGGTGCTGCGGTCGAAAGTGATTGGCCGTGGCCCTGCCTTGAGTTCCTCGAAACCATCCATCGTCAGCATTTCAGGATCAAGCAACCAGATTTTAGGGCTCAGGGCTTCGCTATGAATACCGAATTGTTCCAGCAACCGCAATGCGTAATCATCATGTGCAATCAGTGCGTCGTCTTGCTGGCAGGCAAGCATGAGCTCGCCATCACTGGCGCCTTGCTGGCTGCCGAGCTCCAGTAATCGATCACGACCGGAGGCAATTTTTTCCGCCAGTTCCTGGTGGGTGATTTTTGTCTTTTCGATTAATTGCGTTAATGCCGGTTCGCGACTGATGCCATCTTGCCCGGCGAGCGATACCAGTTCATCACCATGCAAACGCAAACATTCGCGACCATCGGCAATGACTTGCGTAAAGGCATCCAGACCTTCGTGATACCAGCGTTGCAATGCCTCCTGCGCGCTGCCGGGCAGGGCGGCACAATGGATATGCACATCGCCTTGCTGGCCTATACGATCAAGGCGTCCGATGCGTTGTTCCAGCATGTCGGGATGCAATGGCAAATCCCAGAAAATCAGATGTTGGGCAAACTGGAAGTTACGTCCCTCTGCTCCGATTTCCGAGGCAATCAGGCAGCGTGCGCCATCGGGCTCGGCAAAATAGGCGGCATTGCGATCACGCTGCAACAAACTCATGTCTTCATGGAAGCGTGCAATCGGAATGCCGTTGCGCAGACGAATGGCTTCATCCAGAGCCTGCACTTTGGAGCGTGAACGGCAAAGCAAAAGCGCTTTTGCAGGTGCAATGCTGTCGAGAATTCCCATCAGCCAGTCGGTTCGGGGATCGCGAGTGTAATCATGGGCCGGTTCATCATCGCTATCACCGATGTCGTGCACGAATTCCGCATGCAGACGCCCGCGCCAGTTGTCATCGTCACTTTCTTCAAGCGTCTGGATATGCGTAACACGTTTTGGAAAACCGCCGACCAGTGCCCGGCGATTGCGAACCATCACGCGGCCGGTACCATGCCTGTCAATCAAATCGTTCAATAAATCCTGGCGCGCTTTTTCATCACCTTCGGCAATTTTTGCCAAACGGTTGGCCAGCCCGTCTTTTTCGCCTGGCATGAACGAAGCGAGAGTTTCCATGTCGCCGTTGGTCAAATCTTGTTGATTCAATAGGCGGTCGGCAAGACTGGAAAGCGATATGTAACGCGCCTGTTCGGAAATGAAGCTCGACAAGTCGGTGTAACGGGCAGGGTCGAGCAAGCGCAAGCGCGCGAAATGCCCTCCAAGCCCCAATTGTTCCGGCGTTGCCGTCAGTAGCAAAAGCCCGGGTGTTTTTTTGGATAGTGCTTCGACGAATTGATACGAAGGACTGGAAAACTCTTCGGTCCAGATTAAATGATGGGCTTCATCGACCAGCAATAAATCCCAGTCTGCTTCCAGGCATTGCTTCGCGCGTTTGCCATGGCTGGATAACCAGTCGACCGAAGCAATAATGCATTGCTCGTCTTCGAAAGGATTATGGCCAGCATTATTAAGTTCGATGGCTTCGCAACGTTCTTCATCGAATATGGCGAAACTTAAATTGAAACGTCGCAGCAATTCGACAAACCACTGGTTGACCAAACTTTCCGGCAACAAAACGCAAACACGCGAAGCGCGGCCGGAGGCCAGCATTTGTGCGACGATCAAACACGCCTGAATGGTTTTCCCGAGGCCCACTTCATCGGCAAGCAGCAAGCGTGGCGGGCGGCGTTTTGCGGCAATCTCGGCAACACGCAATTGATGTGGAATCAAATCAATGCGTGCACCCAAAATTCCCCAGCCGGCATCGGCGCGTGCTTCGGCGCTGCGCATTAAACATTCACGGCGAAATTCGAATTGATCATTGCGGTCAACATAGCCTGCCAGCAAACGCGTATCGGCCTGTGAAACCGGTTGCTCGGCATCAAGCTCGCCTTCGAAAAAATGTCGATTGGCAGCGCGATATTGGATAAGGCCGTCGTTTTCTTCGGCGGCTTCAATGATGATTTCGCTGCCACTGACGCGAACACGATCGCCACTGCGAAATGCGGCGCGCAACAAGGGCGCAGTGCCGATGGCATAATTTCTGAGCATGCCACTGCCGGTAAATACCAATTGCACTTGTCGCCCCGATAAACGCAGGACGGTACCAAGGCCTAATTCAGGTTCTGTACTTGAATACCAACGTTGACCGGGAATAAAGGACATCTTAGGGCCACAAACGCAATTGTTCTTTGTATGGGCGCTGCATGGGGCCGGCTTTGCAGGCAAAAGCCGTACCGAACGCCGCCATATTCGCCAGTGGTCCGTTTACGCGCCACTTTGCCGGCGCATGAATTGCCTTGTCGTAGGAAGCCAGCAAGGCACTGTCGCGATCGACACGACCCCAGAGATTTGCCCATGCCTTGAAAAAATCCTGTTGCGCATTTTTATCGCGGCTGCCCGAAGCCATGAATGCCTGGAATGCGAGTTCCAAACCAGACAAATCCGCCAGGTTCTGCGTGGAAGTCAAAGTACCGTTTACTTTTTTCGCGGCGACCAATGGATAGGCGTTGTATTGCGCAATGATGGAAGCGCGTTGCGTATTCAGGGCCGTTACATTTTTAAATACGGATTGATACAGCGCGAGACTCAACTGTTGGGCAAACAATGCGCCGAATGCTCCGTAGTCAAGCGCATTGCCCTGTGCATCAAACACGGGTGCTTGCAGCAAAGCGCTACTGATGATGATGCGATTGTCTTTGGCGATATAAACCAGCAACGGGGCACTATCGGTGATATCGCCAGGCCAGGCATCGGCATATTGTTTACTTTTGACCGACTGGCGGCGATGCAGTAATTTCAATGCCGAATTTGCAAGGCTATCGTTGGCGTCGATGGATGAAATATTTTTAGTATCACGACCGATATCGACACGCAGGGTTTTCAGAATCTGCAGATTGCGTTCTTCACCCTCGTTGACGATTTGCGTGTTGCGGACAACGGCTTTTTCCGCCGACTGCAAAATGGCATCGGTAATGACGCGCGCGCGTTCGCGCTGTCCACTGCCGATGAAACGTTCGGCATAGGCGGCATCAATGAGTTCCGGTGCGCTGGCTTCGATCAATTCACGCAGGTTCTGCATGCGCGATTTCGGCATTGCAAGACCTTCCAGATACACTTCGTAAAAATTGCCGTAGGCGGAAAAATAGGGTTCGTTCAAATACGGCGCCAGCTGATTCACTGCATGGAAGCGCAGATAGCTTTTCCAGCTTTCGATGTTTTTGACATTAAGCAGTGAGTTGAGGGTTTTGAAAAAGTTGGGCTGTGCGAGCATCACTTTATCGCCACCGGCTTTTTGCGATCGTAAAAAATCACCAAACTGCAGGTTGCCGTATTGTTTGGCGGCGTCTTTCACGGAAATGATCTGTGAAGGCGAAGTTCCGGATACGGCTGCCAATTGCATTTCAATGCTCAGCACATCACCCGATCGGCTGCTGATTTTTTCAGATGGCACGCCACTGGCCGCCAGCATGGTTTCTACATAAGCACGATAACGGCCTTGTGCATTTGCGATGGCAGGATCTTGCTGGGTATAGAAACCCAGTTCGGGAAAGCCGATGGCATTGGCAGAAAAAGTATTATCGTTATCGGCGTCAAATTCGAATACAAGAGGAATGCCGCGTGCGTGCATGCTTGCAATGACATTGCTGATGTCTTTCGGTTTTTTAATTTTCTCGATATCGGAAAGCAGTGGGGTAAGAATTTTTTCGCTATCGGCCTGTACGCGGCTCTCGTCGGCACTTCGCATCAGGGCATTGAGTTTATCCTGGGCAGGACCGGCACCATTTTGCGGCGAAGAAAACAGCGATTCGCGTTGACGTGCTGCCAGTTCGTTCATTTCATCCCATAAACTGCGGCTGGCGTAGCCCGGCGGCAATGGATTGGAACGTAACCATGGAGTGTTTACATTGCCGTAAAAATCGGTGCAGGCGGCAGGCGGTGGCGGTGCGCTCGCCATTTTTTTTGCATGAGCAGGACTGACAAGCAAGGTGATAGAAATTGCAGCGAAAACTATCATGGGGCGGAAAGTCAGGGTCATTGCAAGCTCCATCAGCAGGGACATGCATGATAAACCCAACGGCAGGCAACAACAAAAAAAGGGCCCGATTGGGCCCTTTTCCTAAAGCGGTGGTTCAGAAACGATAATTACCAAATGACTACGCGTTTGTCATCGGCACGCACCATTGCATCACCGGCTTTGCACGAGAACGCAGCGGCAAATGCCGGCAGGTTGGAAGGTGCGCCATTGGCACGGAATGCAGCCGGAGCATGCGGATCGGTGTTCAAGCGTACTTTCAACTCGTCTGGCGTAAAGTTGCGGCGCCATACGGTTGCCCAGTTCATGAAGAAGCGCTGGTCTTGCGTGAAACCGTCAATCGCGGCCATTTTTTTATTGGTCAGGTCACGTTGAAGTGCATCATAGGCAACGGTCAAGCCACCCAGGTCGGCAATGTTTTCACCAAGGGTCAACTGGCCTTTGACGTTCAATGCACCTTCTTTTGGATCATTGAGCGCGGTGTAGCCATCAAACTGTGCGACCAATTTGCCGGTGCGTGCCTTGAAGTCCTTCAGATCGGCGGCAGTCCACCAGTTATTGTTATTGCCTTGGGCATCAAACTGGCTACCTTGGTCATCGTAACCATGCAGCATTTCATGGCCAATCACGGCACCGATGCCGCCGTAGTTCAGGGCAGGGTCTGCTTTTGGATCAAAGAATGGCGTTTGCAGAATGGCAGCCGGGAAAACGATTTCGTTTTTCAACGGGTTGTAATAGGCGTTCACGGTTTGCGGAGTCATGCCCCATTCTTTGCGATCTGCAGGCTTGCCGACTTTCGACATTTGGAAGGCATTCTCAAAGGCGGAAGCGGCAACAAGATTGTCAAAATAGCTCTTGCTGCTATCAATGGTCAGGCCTGAATAATCACGCCATTTGTCCGGATAGCCGATTTTCGGATCGAAGGTGTTCCATTTTTCCAATGCCTTGGCTTTGGTTTCGGGACTCATCCACTCGAGTTTTTCCAGACGCGCTTTCAGTGCTTCACGCAGATTGGTTACCAGCTGCAGCATTTGTGCCTTGGCTTCTTCGGTGAAAACCTGTTTGACGTAAACTTCGCCCAATGCTTCGCCGACGGTGCCGTTGACGCTGTCGAGCACGCGTTTCCAGCGTGGTTTTTGTTCTTTCTGTCCACGCATGGTCATGCCGTAAAAGGAAAACCGTTCATTGGACAATGCATCCGACAAATACGGCGCCGAATCAACAATGGTGTGGTAACGCAGGTAAGCCTGCCAGTCGCTGACCGGTGTATCTGTCAGCATTTTGTTCATCTCGGTGAAAAACTTCGGCTGTGAAAGCGAGAAGCCTTTTGCACCGGTGATGTTTTCGGCAGCAAACAATTTTGTCCACGAGAAATTCGGCGTTACCTTGTCGGCTTCGGCCAGGGTCACGAAGTGATATTGGTTAGCAGGATCGCGGGCATCGACAGGTGAAAGTGATGCGGCAGCCAGGCGGGTTTCAAACTTCAGCACGGTTTGTGCCTGTGCCTTTGCGGCAGCAGCATCAACGCCGCCCAGAACCAGCATTTTTTCGATATGGGCTACGAAAGCATCACGTTTTTCTTTGTATTTTGCATCGGTGTAATAGGCTTTTTCAGGCAGCGACAAACCGTCTTCATTTGCATATGCGATGACGTTTTTGGCGTCTTTGAAATCTTCGCCTGGTCCAAAACCAAACACAGCCTGCTGACCCTTGGCAAAACCCTGGATCAGGTATTCCGAAATGCCTGCACCATCTTTCAATGCATCGATTTCAGCCAGATAGGGTTTCAACGGTGCTGCACCATCGGCATTCAATTTTGTTTCGTTCATGCCGGCGCCATAAAGATCGCCGATTTTTTGTTCGTTGCTGCCTGCAGCAGGCTTCGATGAAGAAGCGGCTTCGGCAATTTGTTTTTGTACGGCAAGCGAACGCTCGTTGAGCATTTCAAAGCTGCCCCAGGTGGTTTTGTCGTTTGGAACCGGATTGGCGGCAAGCCATTTGCCGTTTACATGTTTGTTCAAGTCAACGCAGATAGGCGAAGCCTGGTCCAGGTCGGCGGCATTGAAGGAAGGCAATTGCGGCAGTTTCGAGAAATCGATACTGAGCGTATTGGCTGCTTCAACAGGAGCCGTAGCCGTTGCCGGGGCTTCTTCTTTTTTCGAACAGGCGGTCAGGCCAACTGCAAGAGCAATGGCAAACGAGAGTGGTGATAAAAAGCGTGAGTTTGATAAACGTTGCGACACAACAGACTCCGGGCCCTGAGGGCAGTTGGTTTAGAACAGCGCTGTAGAAAACAGCGCGCAGGCGCCGGAATGTACTGCACTGCATGCCGACATACGATGGGCCGAAGGTCATGCTCGCCGTTTTTAGTCTGGTTTTCATTTTAATCAATAACTTAGATTGAACCGATACGTTATTTTTCTGTTTAAACGCCGCATACCAATGGAAATGCAGGGCCGATGGAGGTTTGTAAGCGCGAAAAAGAAATGCTAAGGTCGAGGCGTTGGTTCTGGACTCCCATGCTTATGAAGCCCCGTCTCCAGACCCGAAGAATGCAAGCAGCCCAGTCTGCGAGCAGGTTCTCAGGTCTTACACATATCGCCATTCCAATGGCGCATCTAGCCACCCGGTTTTCACCGGTGCAGGCGACGGCACACTCCATTTGTTTTGCAACGCTTGCGGCATTTGCCGCGAGTAGGACGTCTGTTTCCAACTAAACCGATTCGACGCCTCGTCCATCGGGATGAAGCGTTGATTCTCAATCAATCAGGTTTGGAGAACGACAATGCGTGTGTTGGCTTGCGATGGTATTCATGAAGATGGTCTGGAGATGATGCGGGAAGCCGGTTGGGAAGTAGAAATTTCCGAACCCATCAAGGATCCGGCTGTGCTGGCGAAAAAACTGGAAGGCATCGATGCACTTTTAGTGCGGTCGGCAACCGCCGTTACCGCTGAATCGATCGCCGATGCTACCCACCTCAAAGTCATTGGCCGCGCAGGTGCTGGCGTCGATACCATAGATGTCGAGGCAGCGACAGCGCGCGGTATTGCGGTGATGAACGCGCCAGATGGCAATACGCTGGCGGCGGCAGAACATGCCATTTCACTATTGTTTGCGTTAGCCAGGCACATTCCGAAGGCCGATGCCGGAATGAAAGCCGGTGGCTGGCCGAAAAACGGCCTGACCGGTTTCGAACTGGAAGGTAAAAAACTGGGCGTGATTGGTCTTGGTCGCATCGGCGCCACCGTTGCACGCAAAGCACAAGGTATCGGCATGGATGTTGCCGCATACGATCCGTTTTTACCCGCCGCCACCGCCGGCCGCAGCAGCGTACCGATGAAATCGCTGGATGAATTGCTGGCAAAAGCCGACATCATTACCCTGCATATTCCGCGTACCAAGGAAACCACCAATATTCTCGATGAAGTACATTTGCGGGCTATGAAAAAGGGCGCTTATGTGATCAATGCGGCGCGTGGCGGGTTGGTCGATGAAGATGCATTGTTGCGTTGCCTGGAAGATGGGCATTTGGCTGGCGCAGCGCTCGATACTTTCGTTACCGAACCATTGCCTGCAGATTCGAAATTACGCGAAAATCCAAAATTGATTTTGACCCCGCATCTGGGTGCATCGACCAGCGAAGCACAGCAGGCAGTCAGTACCATTCTCGCGAAGCAGATGATTGATTTTCTGCAAACCGGTGCAGTGGCAGGTTGCGTAAACTTGCCGCCGCTGACGGCGGAAGCGGCGAAGGAAGTTGGCCCGTGGATGCCGTTGATGACGGCACTTGGCAAGCTCGCTACGCGCCTGGTGCCGGCGCCGAACAAATTGCATATTACATACGCCGGCCGTACGGAAGCGCTTGATACAAGGCCTTTGACACGTCTTCTGGTCGCCGCACAAATGGGGACTGCATCCGGCCGGGTAACACCGGTAAATGCTTTGCATGAAGCCGCATTGCGCGGCCTGGAAGTAGCCGAAACCGTTGGTGGCGATGGTGATGGTTTTGATCGCCTGCTGCGCTTGCGTATTGAAGGTGCCAATGAAGTGCGTGAAATTGAAGCTACGCTGCATCGCGGCCCGCGTGTCGTCAGATTGGATGGTGTCGAACTCGATTTTGATCCGGGTGCACATATTTTATTGATGCAAAATGAAGATGTGCCGGGCGTGATCGGTTCTGTCGGTTCGCATCTTGGTGCCGCCGGTATCAACATCATCAATTTCTCATTGGGCGCAAAAGGTAACGGCGAGGCGGTTGCGGCCATCACCGTAAGCAAGACGGTGCCGGATGCCGAGTTGGTTTCACTCAGAGCCATTCCGGGCATTTTGTCGCTGGAAATGATTTGATGCGTAGCCCGGGTCATGGCTCTACCTGACCCGGGGCTCTGCAAACTTTCAATATCCCCGGGTCAGATGAAGCCATGACCCGGGCTACATTTCGAGATTTTTAGCAATGAAAATATTATTAGCCAGACATGGCGAAACACCCTGGAACGCCGAAGGGCGTTATCAGGGCCAGATCGATATTCCCTTATCTGAAAATGGCGAGCGCCAGGCCCGTTTATTGGGCGCGCGTTTGGCCGATGTTGAAATTACCAAAGCCGTGGCATCGCCATTATCGCGGGCAAAATGGACTGCCGAACTGGCTCTGGGCGAAACACGTATTCCCCTGCTGCAGTTCGATGCGGGACTGAAGGAAATTGCACATGGCGACTGGGAAGGTTTGTTGGCGAGCGAAATTCGCGAGCGCGACCCTGTGCGACTACTGGCATGGCGTGAAATGCCCGAATCGGTATTGATGCCGGGATCGGGCGGCGAAAATCTGCAAATGGTTTTCGACCGGGCCTGGCCAGCTTTTGCACGCGCTTGCGAAGGCTTGAAGGATGACGACACTTTGCTTGTCGTCGCCCATGATGCAGTCAATCGGGTATTGCTTTGCAGGATATTGGGATTGCCGCTTGCCCATTTATGGTCTTTCCGGCAGGCGCCGACAACCCTGAATTTACTGGAAGGAACATCGGTCGATACACTGGAGGTTGTGCGCTTGAACGATTGCGCCCATCACACGGCACTATTCGGCGAAGCAAAACATCGGGCGCTCTGATTACGGTGATAGGAGCCACGGAAGTGGCGATCGGCTTTTACATAAACACAGTCGCCGCTTCCATGGCTCCTGCCATAAACAAAATACGCGATAATGGGTGCATGACTCGCACCCTGAATGACTGGCTCGACTACCAACTGCAAACTCATCCGAAATCCATCGACATGGGCCTGGATAGAATCACCGAAGTCGCCAAACGTCTCGATATAAAAAAAATTGCGACACGCGTTATTACCGTCGGCGGCACCAATGGCAAAGGTTCTACCGTCGCTTTCATCGAAGCCATTGCCACGGCGGCCGGATGGAAAGTTGGCGCATATACTTCGCCACACGTGCTTGTCTATAACGAACGTGTGCGCGTGCAAGGCGAGAATGCGAGCGATGGAGAACTCATCACGGCATTCGCCAAAATTGAAAACGCGCGATTGCAGGGTGTCGAAATTCCGTTGACTTATTTCGAGTTCGGTACGCTTGCTGCTGCACTGGTTTTTGCCGAAAAAAACCTCGACCTGGTGATTCTGGAAGTGGGTCTTGGCGGCCGTCTTGATGCAACGCAAATCATCGAGCCGGATATTGCAGTGATTACTACAGTCGATTTGGATCACCAGGATTATCTTGGCGATGATCGCGAAACCATCGGGTTCGAAAAAGCCGGCATCATCAGGGCCTGGAAGCCGGTGATTTTCGGCGAGAAAGATCCGCCGTCTTCGGCCCTGCGTCGCGCCTATGCCCTTGGTGCAACTGCCATTCGCGGGCATTCTGATTATCTGATCGATCGCCTTGAAAATAGCTGGCGTTGGCGCGAGCCCGGCTATGAAATCGAATTGCCGATGCCGGCTTTGGCGGCACCAGTCCAGATTGAGAATGCCGCTGCCGCTATCGCTGCATTGCGCGCGCTGAGCGATGAAATAACCGATGTGGCAATTATTCAGGGTATTGCTGACGCGCGAATACCCGGGCGACTCGAAACCCTGTCCACTCATCCCGATATCGTTCTGGATGTCGCGCATAACCCGCAGGCCGCCAGACAATTGGCGCAGTGGCTGCAGGAAAACCCGAAAAACACGTATGCGGTGTTCGCGGCATTGTTGGATAAGGATGTAGAAGCGATTGTTTCCTTGCTAAAACCACATATCCAGCAGTGGTTTCTGGCCGGAATTGACGATGCAGGGTCGCGCAATTCAACCAGCGCACAATTGAAAACACGCGTCGAGGCGAGCATTACTGAACCGGTCTTAAGTTGCTACGACAGTGTCGCCCAAGCCCTGCAAGCAGCGCGAGAGCAGGCTAAGCCGGATGAACGGGTGCTGGTTTTGGGCTCGTTCCATACTGTGGCCGCTGCAATCAGGGCAGTCAAAACCGGGCTTGCCGAGCTATAATTGCGACTGGTTTTAGACGAGTGTTCAACCTATGGAAACGCCGGTTAAGCAGCGCCTGATTGGAGCTTTGGTTTTGGCATTAATTGCCATTTTTTTTCTGCCCATGTTATTGAAGCCCGATGTCAAAGCGCCCGATGTTTCCGAGGTGCCCCTGGATATGCCGAAAGCGCCGGAATCCGAATTTGAAACACACGATTTACCCTTGAATGTGCCTTCAAGCAAAACGCCTGCAGGCGGCGTACTGGGAGTCCCCAAAGCTCCTGCCGATGCGGTGATCCAGGCGCCAGTGATTGATACCCCATCCGAAGCGGCTACTCCTGCGCCCGTGGCCACAACACCGGTCGTTGAACCAACGATTAAACAAGTGGATGCACCTAAGCCTGCCGAAGTAAAACCGGCGGTTGCTGCGCCCAAGCCGGTAGTTACGGAAAAACCGGCTGAAACAAAACCTGTTGAAACAAGGCCCGCTACCGTTGCTGCCGGTAATTTCACCATCACCGTTGGCAGCTACAGCAAATTGGACAGTGCCAATGCGCTGATTGCCCGCCTGAAGGCACAGAAGTTGCCGGTCTTGACGGAAAAAATTGAAATTGATGGCAAGCCTGCCGTGAAAATCCGCATCGGCCCCTATGCAGATCGCGCCAGTGCGGAAGCAGCGCGATTGAAAGCCGATGAAATTGCCGGCGGTGCCAGCAAAGTGAATGTGCAGGACGCCGCGCCAGTCAGCGCTAAAGACATCAGGCCAGTCGCCACCACAGCGAAATCCGGTGCGACGCCTTCAAGCGGATTTTCCGTGCAACTCGAAGCTTTGAGTGATAACGCCAAAGCCGAGGAATTACGCAATCGTGCCCGTGCCCTTGGTTTCAATGCGTTTGTCAAACGGGTAGAGACCGAGAAGGGCGTTCTATTCAATGTGCGTCTTGGTCCGGTCGCCGATCGCGAAGCTGCGAACAAGTTGCTTGAAGAAGCAAAAGTAAAGCTGGGTAAGACCGGCATCATCAAAACACATCCATAATTTAAGAGAACAACATGTGCGGCATTATCGGAATTGTGGGTGTAAGTGAAGTCGCTTCGGCCTTGTACGACGGATTGACGGTACTTCAGCATCGCGGCCAGGACGCGGCAGGTATCGCGACAGTGGATGGCAACAAGATTCGCCTGCAAAAAGGCAATGGCCTGGTGCGCGATGTTTTCGATTCGGCACAGATGGAATTGCTCAATGGACGCGTCGGTATTGGCCATTGTCGTTACCCGACGGCAGGTTCGGAAGGTTCCGATGAAGCACAGCCGTTCTATGTGAACTCGCCTTACGGAATTGCCCTGGCACACAACGGCAACCTGATTAATACCGATGCCCTGCGTAAAGAAATGTTCGAGCTGGACAAGCGCAATATCAATACCGAATCGGATTCGGAAGTATTGCTGAACGTTTTCGCCCATGAGTTGCAGGGCCAAAATACCTTAACGCCGCAAGCTGCCATCAATGCGGTGGCAGGCGTGCATCGCCGTTGCAAAGGTGGTTACGCCATTGTCAGCGCAGTACTGGGCCTCGGGCTGGTGGCATTTCGTGATCCGCACGGAATTCGTCCACTGGTGCTTGGTAAACGTGAAACAGAGCAGGGCGATGAATATGCCGTTGCCTCGGAATCGGTTGCGCTAGATATTCTGGGTTTCCAGCGTCTGCGCGATGTGGCTCCAGGAGAAGCAGTGGTAATTACCGCACGCGGCGAATTGTTCAGTGAAATCTGCGCACCGCCTGAAAAACATACGCCCTGCATTTTTGAATATGTGTATTTCGCGCGCCCCGATTCGATGATGGACGATGTTTCGGTGCATAAGGCGCGTATGCGCATGGGCGTGAAACTCGGCGAAAAAATCCTCCGGCTGCGCCCGGACCACGATATCGATACGGTCATTCCAATTCCCGATACTTCGCGCGATGCGGCGCTGGAAATCGCCAATACGCTGGGTGTGAAATATCGCGAAGGCTTCATCAAGAATCGTTATGTCGGCCGTACGTTCATCATGCCGGGGCAGGGCGAGCGGGTGAAATCGGTACGCCGCAAACTCAATGCGATTCCGCTTGAATTCAAGGATCGGGTCGTGTTGCTGGTGGATGACTCCATCGTGCGTGGCACAACTTCGCAACAAATCGTGCAGATGGCGCGCGATGCTGGCGCCAAGAAAGTGTATCTCGCCTCTGCGGCACCTGCCGTTCGATTCCCCAATGTTTACGGCATTGATATGCCGGCAGTAAGCGAGCTGATCGCGCATGGTCGTAGCGATGCCGAAATTCAGGAAATCCTGGGTTGCGATTGGTTGATCTATCAGGACATCGCCGATCTGGAAGAAGCGGTATCGGGCCCTAAAAAGAAACTCGATAATTTCGATTCATCCTGTTTCACCGGCGAATACGTCACTGGTATCGAGCCGGGATATTTCGAGCGTTTGCAGCAAGCACGCAGCGACGGTTCGAAAAAGAAAAAACGGACGGCCTGAATTCAATATGATGTCGCTCTATCAAGCCGCAAAACTATGTCTGGCCGCAAGCGACCCTCGCGAAAAAATAGTATTAACCGGAAAGTTCTCGTCGCAGTTTTTCAATGGCGAGCTGGGTCTTGATGCCATCGATGATCCTGTGGAGCCAATCAAGGCTCCCGGCCGCCCCGATAAACCCGTTCTGGTGCCGCCTAAATTCCTGCCCAAACGCGGGATGGGAACCACGGAGGGCCGCGCCAGTTTTCTGCATGCGATTACCCACATCGAATTCAATGCGGTAAATCTGGCCTGGGATGCGGTCTACCGTTTTCGCAATATGCCTGACGCGTTTTACGCCGACTTCGTCAAAGTGGCATCGGATGAGGCACGTCATTTCAGCATGCTGTCCAATCGTCTGGAAGAAATGGATATGCATTATGGCGACTTCGAAGCGCATAACGGCTTGTGGGAAATGGCAGAAAAAACCGCCGATTCATGTCTCGCTCGGATGGCACTGGTGCCGCGTGTGCTGGAGGCGCGCGGTCTGGATGTCACGCCCGGGATGATGGCGCGTTTGCGAAGCGTTGGCGATCATGCTTCGGCCGATATCCTGGAAATTATTCTTGCCGAGGAAATCCCGCACGTTGCCGCCGGGACCCGCTGGTTTTTATGGTGCTGCGAGCAAGAAAATAAAGAACCTTTACAAACTTTCAGCGATTTAATCACCGGCCTGGCAAAGGCTTCGATTCGCGGCCCTTATAATCTGCCCGCGCGCAATGCGGCTGGTTTCGGTGATATCGAAATGGCCATGCTGGAAGAGTTGAGCAACCAAATAATCCCTGCACATTGAGACCATGATGAAAAAGATCATTTTGTTATGCCTGGTTTTGATAATCTCCGCCTGCAATGCCGATACTGCGGCAGACAATCAAAATAACGAACAGGCCGCTTCGCTTTCAAAAGATTTTGATGCGGCCGTGAAAGCCGAAAACTGGCTGCTTGCGCTGCAAAATGCCGATGTCCTGATTGCCCGTTTTCCCGAAAGCCCGGAAGCAAAGGCGATAAAAATTCGCTACGACGAAATCGGTTCAAAAGCACAGGCGATGCAGGAAGATCGCAGGCTTGCCGGCTTGTGGGATTATCAGCAAAACCCTGTCGGCAAGAAAACACAATTCTCCGCGGGCATTGATAGCAAGAAGGAACTTTTTGGCGGCGAGCCGACCGATTTGCCTGCTGCGGCGAAAATGATCATTCGCATTCATCCGGCGTGGGGCAACAGCATTTATCTGGTGTTGGCGCAGAGCAAGTTCCAGTGCGGGTCGCCGTGCACGATGAAAATTTCGTTCGATGGCGGCGAATATAAAACATTCCCCGGCAAGCAGGCTGACACGGGTAACGGGCCGGCACTGTTTATCGAAAATGACAAGGTTTTTTACAAGGCTTTGCTGTCGGCAAAGAACATAAAAATCAAGGTGAAAGGCGTACCAGATCTGGAATATGAAGTGGGTTCATACGATGCCACACGGCTGGGCGCAGAATTTTAATAAAAGGAAATCAGATGATCGTCGTAAAAGACAGTAACGGAAATATATTGGTGGATGGCGATTCGGTCACCACAATAAAGGATTTGAAAGTCAAAGGTACTTCGGTAACGCTCAAGCGCGGCACCATGGTAAAGAATATTCGCCTGACCGACGATGAAGAAGAAATCGAGTGCAACGTCGAAAAAGTAAAAGGCCTTGTACTTAAAACCTGCTTCCTCAAAAAAGCCTGATTTTAAAAAAAGTATTGTCCGTCTTGTGGGTCGTGCCGGTGGGTAGTGCCCACCCTACGAATTGCCGCGCCGTGATTTTTTTGGTTTCGGTATTTTCACGGTTTCCGATTTGATCAGCTCAAGACGTAAATAAGCTGCCGATGCCCGCACGCGGACGGCTTCTTTTTTATCATCCAGCAAGGGGATCAGGTCAGGCTGAAGGGACGTATTGTTTTGAACGGCAATGGCATGGGCGGAGGCGGCACGAACCGACCATGTTTTATCCGTCAAACCTTCTCTAAGGGCTGCCAGCACTCGTGGGTCGCCATCGCCACTGAGCAATAGCGCCGTACCGGCACGGCCGGTCAGTTCGCCATCGGCCAGCATGCCCTCCATGGAAGATACGCCGCGCCCCAGGCCCGGCACGCCGACGGAACCTACGCTTTTTCTCAATATAAAAATCATAAGTTTTGCAGGGGTATGAAACAATCGCAGTGACTTGCGTGATTTTTCACTCAGGTAACTCGATGAGGTTTTCGTTTCACCTTCAAGCACCAATAATAAGGCTTCGCGTCCAGCCGGGTCGTTCAATATCCACAAGGCTTTAGCCGCCGAAAAACTGACTTCGGGAACTTCATCGTCGAGACAAGCGCGCAAGGGCTTGATGACTTCCGGGCTTTTGATATCGACCAGACTGCTGATGGCGGCGATACGAACCTCGACATCCTTGTCTTTGGTCATGTCGATTAGCTGCCCCATATAAGGCTGTCGAGGCCCTATCAGGCCGAGCGCCTGCACTGCCTGTTTGCGCGTATCGGGATTGCTGTCTTCCAGTGCTTCATGCAGTTGCGTGCGTGCCTTGTCGAGCGGCGAAAGCGCAGGAAGATCTTCATCCGCGAACGCAAAATTAGACAGCAGCAGTAGTGCAACCAAAAAAACCCGCATAGCCTCTCCCCAGAGTTTGCCGCCGCAATTTTAAATAGTGCTTAGTAAAACGCCATCAGCATCGACTCGCAGCACTGAACCCTGGCTGTACCAGTCGCCCAGTACAATGCGCTGCGATGAAATTTCGTCATTATGAAATTGATGAATGGCAGGACGATGCGTATGGCCATGAATCAGGCGATTTACGCCGTAGCGTTTCATCAAAGCCTGCACGCTTTTCTGCGAGACATCCATGATGCTTTCCTGTTGCCCATTCATTAGCCCGCTTTGATGTTTCTTGCTGGCTGAACGTGCGTGTTCGGCAAAGGCATGTCTTGCTGAAAGCGGTTGGGCTAAAAATTGTGTCTGCCATGTTTCATCTCGTACTTGAGCACGAAATGCCTGATAGGCGATGTCATCGGTACACAATAAATCGCCATGCATCAGCAACACGGGATTGCCATAAAGTTCCAGTACGCATGGGTCTGGCAATATCTGCAAACCGGCGCGTCTGGCAAAATCGGGACCCACCAGAAAATCACGATTTCCCCGCATGAAAAAAACCGGCACGCCGCTATCGCTTACTTTACGCAAAGCCTGCGTTATTGTTTTACCGAGTGTCGAGTCATCGTCATCGCCGACCCAGGCTTCGAAAAAATCACCCAGTATGTAAAGTGCCTCGGCATCCATTGCGTCGCGTTTCAGAAAATCAAGAAACAATGCGGTAATTTCTGGTCGACTATCGTCCAGGTGCAGGTCAGAGATGAAAAGAGTGCTCATGCTTGTTTTTATCGGCCCGTTTCATTGTAAGTAGCTGTCGCATAGTTCGAACGACGATTGCATGATAGTGCGCCAGCGACATTTCGACTAGAAAATTACTGAATAAAGCCCCTGTGCTGTTAAAATACGGTGATTGAGTAAAGAGATGACTTTATGAGCTGCCGTACCCGTTTTGCCCCCAGCCCAACCGGTTTTTTGCATATCGGCGGTGCGCGCACCGCGCTGTATTGCTGGCTGGAAGCCCGGCATCAGGGTGGTGCGTTCATATTGCGGGTGGAAGACACCGACCGCGAGCGTTCCACCGATGAAGCGGTCAAGGCAATTCTGGATGCTATGGATTGGCTGGGGCTAAATTACGAGGAAGGTCCGATTTATCAGACCGACCGACTGGCTCGCTACAAGGAAGTGGCAGAGCAACTGCTGGTATCCGGCCATGCGTATTACGCTTATGAAACCAAGGAAGAACTCGAAGCCATGCGCGAAGCTGCGATGGCAAAAAACGAAAAGCCACGCTACAACGGCCATTATCGTGATTTAAATGCAGCATTTCGCGACGATGCCAACCGCGTCATTCGTTTCAGGAATCCCGTTGGGGGCAGTGTTGTCTGGGAAGATAAAATCAAAGGCCGTATCGAATTCAGTAATGATGAACTCGATGACCTCGTCATTTTTCGTTCCGATGGTTACCCGACTTATAATTTCGCCGTTGTTGTTGACGATCTCGATATGAAAATCACGGACGTGATTCGTGGCGATGATCATGTCAACAATACGCCACGCCAGATTAATATCTATCAAGCACTGGGCGTGACAGTCCCGTATTTTTCGCATATGCCAATGATTCTGGACCCCGACGGCGCGAAGCTCTCTAAGCGTCACGGCGCCGCGAATGTCATGCAATATCGCGATGATGGTTATCTGCCGCATGCATTGCTGAATTATCTCGTGCGTCTTGGCTGGTCACATGGCGATCAGGAAATTTTCAGCATCGCCGAAATGATCCAGCTGTTCAAAATCGAAGATGTAAATTCAAAAGCCTCTCGGCTTGATCCGACGAAACTTAACTGGATCAACTCACATTACCTGAAAGCCGATGCGCCAGAAGAGGTTGCGAAGCATTTGCAATGGCATATGGATCGGGCTGGTCATGATTTGTCGAAAGGTCCGGCGCTTGCCGATGTGGTCATTGCATTGCGTGATCGCGTGAACACGCTAAAGGAAATGGCAGAGCGTGCTGCAATCTGGTATCAGCCATTAACGCATTACGATGAAGCTGCCGTAGCCAAGCAATTTGTACCAGCGGCGCTTCTGCCTTTACAAACGGTGCGCGCAGAGTTGGCCGGTTTATCCGAGTGGAGCCCGGCGGCAATTCATGCCGCCATGCAGTCGACCGGCGAGAAATTAGGTGTTGGTCTGGGAAAAATTGGCCCGGCATTGCGGGTTGCGATCACAGGTTCGCAAAACTCGCCATCCATTGATCACACGGTATATCTGGCAGGGCGCGATGAAGCGCTTAAACGTATCGATGCTGCCCTGGAAATGCTGGCGAAAATTGTTTAAAGGCGTAAGCTAATCTTATGAACAAGCATGCACACATAGACGATCATCCCTGCACGGACCCGCTACATCATGTACATGATGCCGATGGTTTCGTGAAAGCGGTCGAGCAGGCTTGCGAAGAGCGCGGACTTCGTTTGACGCCATTGCGTGCGCAGGCCCTGGGTTTAATCGCAGCGGAAACCAAACCGATCAAGGCCTATGATCTGCTCGATAAAATGAAGACCGAGAAGGGTAGTGCCGCGCCGCCGACAGTATATCGCGCACTCGATTTTTTACTGGAGCAGGGATTCATTCACCGGCTTGCTTCGATTAATGCTTTCGTCAGTTGCCATCATCCGCAAGTGCGGCATTCGGTGCCGTTTTTAATTTGCGATAACTGCCAGAACTCGGTCGAGATGGAAGATGATGGCGTATCTGCCTTATTGGAAAAACAGGCCAACGCTATTGGCTTTACGACGCGTGCGCAAATTCTTGAAGTGCATGGTATTTGTGCGAATTGCGCTGCTTGATATTGGCTTGAACACACCGTCTTTCTAACAGCAGGTGCCGCCGGTAATGCCGGATTAATTTAAGGGCATAGTCTGCTCAACCCTCTCTAATCTGTCGGATGTTTTGCTGTCATCCAACACCGATGCCTGACTGCGTTTCTATCTAAGTTATTGATTCTATGTGATTTTGCAGGGGAATTTTCTAGTATTGATATAACATAACACTGTGTTATATTGTTACATAAGCGCAGGCTTTGACCTGTCCAGCTTTGAAACTTTGCTCTGGAAACAATCCATGAAAAAAAAATTAATAAGCTTGTGCATCCTTTCGGCCCTGGCCACTTCCGCGTTTGCAGGGCAGGCAGCTAAACCAGATAGGCTGGATGTATTGGAAGCACGCATTAAAACCCTGGAAGCCAACGCGGATGCAATGCGTCAGCAGGCACTGGAAGCTACGCAGGCATTGCAGGAAGCACGCAGCGAAATCGAAGCGTTGAAAAACTCGCAAGAGACCGCGCAGCAAACTGCCGAATCTACCGAACCTGCAGCACCTGCTCCGGCTTCCGGCGCGAATGGTAACGAATTCAATCCGGCGATTAGCATCGTGCTCAATGGCAGCATTTCAAATCATTCGCTTGACCCGGCGACATACAGCCGTGCCGGTTTTCCGCTGGTCGGCGAAGGTGGGCCAGGTGCCCAGGGAATTTCGCTGGGTGAAAGTGAAATTTCCTTTGCTGCCAATATCGACGAGAAATTTTATGGGCAATTAACCACAGCCATTGGTAGCGAAAACGGCGAAGATCATTTGGGAATCGAAGAAGCATTTATCGATACCACTGCATTGCCGAATGGCTTTACACTTCGTGCCGGTCGCTTCTTTTCGAATATCGGTTATTTGAATAGCCACCACGCGCATACCGACAAATTTTTTGATCGCCCGCTGGCGTATCAGGCTTTCCTTGGTAATCAGTATGGCGATGACGGCGTACAGTTACGCTGGGTTGCGCCGACTGATTTATTCCTGGAGTTCGGCAGTGAATTTTTCCGCGGCAGTGCCGGCAACGGTACCGGGACACACACATTGTTCGCACATGCCGGCGGCGATGTCGGCGATGAAAATTCCTGGCTGGCCGGTCTGTCGATGCTGGATTCCCATACCGTCAACGGCGAAGATGGCTTCACCGGCGACAACAAACTTTATATTGCCGATCTGACCTGGAAATGGGCGCCGCAGGGAAATTTCAAAGATGGCGGCATCACTTTGCGCAGTGAATATTTTCTTGATGATCGCAATGGTCAATACGTTGATCCGGTAAATCCCTTGTTTGACCAGGCCTGGAATGGCGAGCGCCGTGGTGCTTACCTTGAGGCTGTTTACCGGATCAACCGTAATTGGGAAACCGGCTATCGTTACGACAAACTCTGGGCAGACGATAGCGGCCCGTACGCCAGCAATTTCGATCCGCAGCGTCACAGCCTGATGTTGACCTGGCTTAACAGCGAATTCAGTTTGTTCCGTCTTCAATACAGTCGCGACGAGGCGAATCCAGCCGATACCGATAATGCCGTCACCTTGCAATATCAAGTCAATCTTGGCGCGCACGGCGCGCATAAATTCTAGGAGCTGCAATGAAAACGTTTTTTGCATCCACATTATTCTTAGTTGCTTTCATTGCAACACCGGCACAAGCCAAACTGAAAGTGTTTGCCTGCGAGCCCGAGTGGGCTGCGCTTGCACAAGAACTGGCAAGCGACAAAATCGAAGTCGATGTAGCCACTTCTGCATTGCAGGATGTGCACCAGATTGAAGCCAAACCAAGCCTGATTGCGAAAGTGCGCCGCGCCGATCTGATCGTTTGTACAGGCGCCGATCTGGAAATTGGCTGGTTGCCGCAATTGGTTCGCCAGGCCGGCAATCCGAAAATTGTTTCCGGGCTTGGCAATTTTTTGGCCGCAAGCCAGGTGATCACTCTGGAAAAGCCGACCCAGCTTGATCGCGCTGCAGGCGATGTGCATCCGCAAGGCAACCCGCACATACAAATGGATCCTTATCGTGTGTTGACCGTCGCCAAAGCGCTTTCGGCACGACTGAGCCAGCTTGATTCAGCCAACGCTGCCATCTATCAACAGCGTCTCGCCGATTTCAGCGCACGCTGGACAGCGGCAATCAAGCGCTGGGAAGCCAAGGCGGCTCCGTTGAAGGGTCGCAAGATTATTGTCCAGCATGCCAGCTGGATTTATCTGGAAAAATGGCTGGGTCTTGTGCAAATCGATGCGCTTGAACCCAAGCCTGGCGTGCCGCCAACCAGTGCGCATTTAGCCAGTTTGATCAGCGTTGCAAAAAGCAATAACACCCTGGCAATTGTCCGCGCTGCATATCAGGATCCAAAATCCAGCCAATGGTTGTCGGAACGTACCAGCGTGCCTTCCGTCATGTTGCCACTCACCGTTGGTGGTGATCCGCAATCGAAAGATTTGTTTGGCTTGTTTGATTCCACCATCGACAAATTACTCGGAGCTGCCAAATGAGCCTTGCTTTGAATTGGGATGGATTGGATATCAGTATTCTCGGTCCGGCCTGCCTGGCTGGATTGATTGTGCTATCGACGCATGTCCCGCTCGGCAAACAAGTCTTGTCGCGCGGCATTATTTTTATTGATTTGGCGATTGCACAAATCGCCGCAATGGGTGTCATTCTTGCGCAATATTTCGGGGTCGACGAGCAAGGCTACGGCGTGCAGATTGCCGCCGCGGCTGCCGCACTTGCAGGCGCAGGTTTGCTGAGTTGGACCGATCGCCGCTGGCCTGAATATCAGGAACCGTTAATCGGAACACTGTTCGTTCTCGCGGCCACGGGAGGTTTGTTATTGCTGGCGAATAATCCCCAGGGTGGCGAGCACCTTAAAGATTTACTCGTAGGGCAAATTCTCTGGGTGAGTTTCAGTCAGCTGATTCCCGCCGCCGTTTTGTCGGTCATCTTGCTGGCGTTTATGTGGTGGCGTCGAGGTCGTCTGGTCGGATTGTTTTTCTATGGCCTGTTCGCGCTTGCGATCACGGCCTCGGTACAGCTGGTCGGTGTTTATCTGGTATTCGCCAGCTTGATAGTGCCCGCCCTGGCGACAGCCGGAATGAAAGGAAGGCGGCGTTTACTGGTGGCTTATCTGATTGGCGCTTTTGGCTATGCTTCAGGTCTGGTTTTGTCGGCTGTTCTTGATTTGCCAAGTGGTGCGTTAATCGTCTGGACACTCGCCGGCTGCGCAATACTTGCTCAATTGGTGCCCTCGATACGACGTTCACATAAAGCGCACTTGCCCAGAGATGTGGAAGTCATCGAAAGCTGAACGAACACGGTTGTGGTGAATTGCCACAACCGGTGTGCAATGTTACATTGTAACAACAAGAATCGAGCAAATTTGAAAATGGCTGCAATTCCTCCCTCGAAACCATGGACATTCACGCGCGTCGCCGATTCGGTTGGCAGCGTGGGCGCCATGTTGTGCGCCGTGCATTGCGCCGTATTACCTTTGGTAATCGCCACTTTGCCAGCCTTGGGGGTAGGGGCTTTGGCTTATGCCGAGCTGGAATGGGCTTTCATTATATTTGCCAGCATTTTGGCTCTCACCAGCCTATGGCAAGGTTATCGGAAGCATCGTGTTTATCGCGCCCTGGCCTTCCTGATCCCCGGGTTGCTGGCCGTCTGGGCGGGTGTGGTCATTGAACCCTTGCACCATTCGGTAGTTCCCCATGCCGTGATTATGAGCGTTGGCGGCACGTTGATTGCGGTGGCTCACATCATCAATTTGCGCCTGACGCATGGGCATGTGCACGACGCGCGTTGCCATCATCATTAATTTAGTTGGTCGCGAGCCTTTAAAATGCTAGGATACGCACCTGTTTGTAGAACCAATCACTAAGGAAAGCATCATGGGTAAGGGCGATCGTCGCACCGCGAAGGGCAAGCGTAATATTTCCAGCTACGGCAAAAGCCGTCCGACTGAAAGCAAAACTGTAGTCGGTAAGCCGGTTGCTGCACCCAAAGCCGCTGCCGCTCCAGCTAAAAAAGCGCCTGCGAAAAAAGCAGCTGCGAAGTAAGAAAACAGATTCCAGAAAAAGCCCCGCATTGCGGGGCTTTTTTTTATGCATGATGACATGTCGATGCAGGGCCGATGGCCGTTGGAATCGTTCTACGCGTGATGAATCGCATGCACCGGATTCCCGCCCAGCCAATAACAAAGTTCAGCCGGATGCCTGAAATTCCACTGCACGAAATCCGCCCGTTGTCCGGCAAGCAACTGGCCGCGATCTTTTAAACCAAGGGCCGTTGCTGCATATTGGGTTACACCCCGCAAGGCCTCTTCGGGCGTCATCTTGAAATGTGTACATGCCAGTGACATGGCAAGATGCAAAGATTGCACCGGTGAAGTGCCGGGATTCAAATCGGTGGAAACAGCCATCGCCACATCATGTTTGCGAAACAGTTCCATCGGCGGCAATTTTGTTTCACGCAGGCAATGGAATGAACCGGGCAATAAAACGGCAACCGTGCCGGCTTTCTTCATCGCGATAACAGCCTCTTCATCGGTATATTCAAGATGGTCGGCCGACAGGCCCGCAAACTCGGCCGACAAAGCGGCAGCTTTCATATTGCTTAGTTGATCGGCATGCAGTTTCACCGGCAAACCAAGCGCTTTGGCACATTCGAATACCCGGCGCGTCTGCCCGATATTGAAAGCAATGTTTTCGCAGAACGCATCCACCGCGTCGATCAGTTTTTCCCGGTGTAAACGCTGCATCCAATGACAAACCTCGGTGATGTAATCATCGCCGCGACCGGCAAATTCGGGCGGCAGGGCATGTGCGCCGAGAAAAGTGGTCTTGATGGTGATGCCGGCATGCCTGGCCAGGCGGCGCGCCACCATCAACATTTTTCTTTCCGAATCGAATGTCAGCCCATAGCCGGATTTGATTTCCAGTGTTGTGACACCCTCATGAAGCAGGCATTGCAGGCGTTGCAATGATTGTTCGAACAATTCGTCTTCATTGGCTGCACGGGTCTGTTTTACCGTTGAAATAATACCGCCACCTTCACGCGCTATTTGTTCGTAACTGACACCTTGCAGGCGACGCTCGAATTCCACTGCACGATCGCCGGCGAAGACAAGATGGGTGTGGCAATCAATCAGTGCAGGCGTGATCCAGCGGCCGTGGGCATCTTCGACATGATGTGCAGCGATGTTGGTTTGCTCCGGCATGCCTTGCATGGGGCCGGCATACACGATGATGCCGTTATCCCAGGCAATGGCGGCTTGTTCTATGGCGCCGTATGCGCCAAGGTCATCACGCAAAGTGGCTAATTTTGCATTGATGATCATTCCGTTATTGGCATTCATGCAATTAATCCTTGCTGACGGAGTTCGTTCAAAATCATGTCGTGATGGGCATTCAATTTCGGCGGTGGCAAGCGATAGTCAACCGGAGTGTGCGCAAGCTTGAGCGGGCTGCCAATCATCGGTACATTTTCCACTTCGATTCGCATGCCGCGTGCTGCCGTTACCGGATGTTCAATGGCTTGCTGGACGGAATTGATCGGCGCAATCGGAATGCCGGCATTTTCAAACAGGATTTTCCAGTGCAACAAGTTCTTCGATTTGAAAATGCTCTGCAACTCGGCAATCAATGCTTCGCGGTGTGATACGCGAGCGGCATTGTCGGCATATCTGGAATCTTCCAATAACCCGGGTTTATCCAAAGCTGCACAGAAATCGCGCCAAAGACTTTCGCTGGCAACGGCAAGTACAAAGTGTCCATCGCTTGCCGAGAAAACCTGGTAAGGCACGATATTGGGATGTTGGTTGCCTAAACGCTTCGCTTCCTTTCCTGTGAACAGAACGCCGCTGGCAGAATTGGCCAGCAATTGCAGCTGTGTTTCGAACAGGGAAATTTCAAGCGATTGGCCTTCGCCGGTTTTCATGCGATGGATCAGTGCCGCCAGAATGGCCATTGTGGCATTTTGTCCTGATGCAATATCGGTAATGGCGGTGCCGGTACGATAAGGCATGTCATCGACCGCGCCGGTAATCGACATCAAGCCCGCTTCGGCCTGAATCGCAAAATCGTAACCGGGTTTGTATGCATCAGGCCCGGTGCGGCCATAACCGGAAATCGAACAATAAATAATTTCCGGATTGATTTTTTTTACATCGGCATAACCGACACCCAGCGATTCGGCACCGCCGGTGCGATAATTTTCAATCAGCACATCGCTTTGTTTAATCAGCGCTTCGATGACGGGGCGAGATTCAGGTAAGCGCAAATCCAAAGAAATCGAGCGTTTGTTGCGATTGCAGCAGGAAAAATACGCCGACAAACCATCGCGGAAAGGCGGCCCCCAGCCGCGCGTGTCGTCACCGGCAGGTGGTTCCACTTTGATGACATCGGCGCCGAGGTCGGCCAATGTCATGCCACACCACGGGCCGGCCAATACACGGGCCAGTTCCAGTACCTTGATTCCGGATAATGCGCTCATGGCAATATTGTAGCTTGCTGCGGTTAGAATATCGGCATGAGCAAAAAGCTAATTGTGCCTGGTATGCCCAATCTGCATTCGCACGCATTCCAGCGCGCAATGGCGGGCTTGACCGAAAGGCAAACCAATCCTGGTGACAGCTTCTGGACCTGGCGCGAATTGATGTATCGGTTTGCCTCGCGCATCACCCCGGAACAACTGCATGCCATCGCATCGCAGCTTTATGTCGAAATGCTGGAAGCAGGCTTCACCTCGGTATGCGAATTCCATTATCTGCATCATCAACCAGACGGAAAAATGTATGCCGATAGCAGCGCCATGTCGCAAGCGATTATCCAGGCGGCAAAAGATACCGGCATTCGCCTGACTTTGTTGCCGGTGCTGTATATGACCGGCGGGTTTGACGGGCGTGCATTGAACGACCAGCAAAAGCGTTTCAGCCATTCGGTCGATGCTTTTCTTGCCCTGATTGCCAAATTGCAGTTGCAGGAAAATGACAAGTTGAAAATCGGCATTGCCTTGCACAGCTTGCGAGCCGTGCCGGAAAGGGCAATTCGTGAAGTGTTGAATGGCGTTTCGCGAAAACTGCCGATTCACATACATATCTCGGAACAAATGGCGGAAGTGAATGACTGCATGGCTTTTCGCCAGGCAAGGCCGGTGCAATGGTTAATGGATAATTTCGATATCCATCAGGATTGGACATTGGTGCACGCAACGCATCTGGATGATGCCGAAGTGGCATCGATTGCAAAATCGAAAGCCACCGTGGCGATTTGCACCACGACCGAAGCTAATCTTGGCGACGGTTTTTTTCGCTTCCGCGATTTTATTGCACAGGACGGCGCATTCGGAATTGGTTCCGATTCCAATACCTCGATATCACCCGTGGAAGAATTACGCTGGCTCGAATATGGCCAACGCTTATTGCATCAACAACGCAATATTGCCGTGACGGCACAGCAATCGAGCGTCGGTGAATACCTCTGGCGGAAAGCGGTTAACGATGGCCGGGTTTCCACGCAACAAGATTGTTCGAAAGACTATTTGATGTTGGACGAAAACCAATCCGCACTGGCTGCCGTGAATGAAACCACGCTATATGACCGTCTGGTGTTTGCTGGCAACCGGTCGCTGATTCAGGATGTTTTCGTCGACGGCAAACAAGTCGTGAGCGAGGGCAGGCATGCGGACAGGCAAAGTGTCGTGACGAATTATGCCAAGGCATTGAACGGCCTGCTTTCGTGACAACGTAGGACCGGCAGAAGTCGGGATTGATGTTCAGTAAAACCAGGTCCCGACTTCCGTCGGTCCTACGGCGCTCCTACAGCCAGCCTTGCTGCCTCGCCAAACGATACGCTTCAATCCGATTGGATACGCCCAGCTTGCTGATGATTTCCGATAGGTAATTTCGTATCGTGCCTTGCGACAAAGACAGCTGCTCGGCAATTTCCGCCGAGCTGCTGCCTTCGCCGGCCAATCTTAATACCTGGCGCTCACGGTCACTGAGGGGGTCCTGTTCGGTCCATGCGGCCATCGCAAGTTGCGGGTCAATCACGCGATTGCCGCGATGTACTTGTCGCAATGCATCGGCCAGTTGTGCCGAGGGTGAATCTTTCAGCAGATAGCCGCGCACGCCGGCATCCAGTGCGCGGCGCAAATAACCGGCGCGTGCAAAGGTAGTAACGATCACCACGCGTGTATTACCTGCATCGTCATGTACGCGTTGGGCCAATTCCAGGCCGGTCAGTTTCGGCATTTCAATATCCGAAACCAGTACGTCAGGTTGGTGTTTTTTGACCAGCTCCCAGGCCATTTCTCCATCGGCAGCATCGGCGACGATTTCGAAATCCGGCTCGAGTTTCAACAGTGCGACCAATGCACCGCGTACCATTGCCTGATCTTCAGCGAGAACGATACGAATCATGCATTTTTAATAAATGATAAAGATGTCGAACGTTATCACTCACCAACGCGTGTGGCTAGGGTAGTACCGGTTTCCTTTAGTGTTTTGTTTTCCGGCATCGGGCAGCTAAGGCTCAGACGGACACCACCGTGCGGACCAGTATCAATTTCCAGCCGGCCACCAAGTAACTCCAGGCGTTCCCGCATGCCGCTCAAGCCGTGGCCGGGTGTAACAAGACTGCTTTTGCCATCATCGGAAATTTGCAATTGCAGCGTATTTTTATTTTTCGTCAACTCTATTTCGACCCGGCGTGCAGTTGAATGACGAATGATGTTGGTAACCGCTTCGCGCACGGCGAGTGCCAAAACAGTTTCGACTTCGGTGGCAAGTTCAACCGGGGCAAGTTGGTAATGCAGTTGAATATCGGCCGACATCAAAGACAAACGCGCACTTGCCAGTTCCGCTTCCAGACCGGCCAGTCGAATGCCGGCTACCGCCGTGCGAATTTGCCCAAGTGCATCGCGGGCGACTTTTTCGACTTCGCGGATTTGTATCGCCGCCGCATTCGGATCACGATCGAACAGTCGGCTGGCAAGTTCACTTTTCATCACGATTAAGGACAAGGTATGCCCCAGAACGTCGTGCAAGTCGCGCCCAATGCGTTCGCGTTCTGCACTTTGGGCCAGGCGCTGAACTTCCTGTTGGCTGAGCTTCAGGCTTTGATTGCTGCGTTCGACATTGTTGTTGTACAGCGTGTAGAAAACCAGCATGCAGGACATGATGGCGGTGCCTGCATAGAAAACCAGTGGATATTTCAGCCAGTATGTCTGTATCGCCATAAGCACCAGTGCGACTAACAGAAAAACCAGTGCACTGCGCGGCTTGAATACATGGGCAGCCGAAATGACGCCATAAATCAGATAGGTGTTGGCGCCGTAGTTGTAAGGCATCACCGCAAAACACAACGCCAGCATGCCCGTGGCAGTGAAAGCCACGTTGCGGCCTTTGTTCATGAATGTTGCAAAATGCAGTGGCAGGAAAATTGCAATACTGGCGAGGGTGATGGTGGTCTGGGTGGTGTTCCATTTCGGAACGAAAAACATCGGCATTAAAAGAAATATCAAATACACCAGATTAATGTAGGGCATGTATTTGTATTTATCGGCATACAGATTGGTATCGGGCGGCAAGCGATGGCTTTGCGTTTTGGTTTTGTCTTCAAGCAGAGCCATCGTCTTATCCTGAATAAATATTATTTGATTTCGACATTGTCGATTGCGAAACGGAACTTGCCTTCGGGCGCACCGGCATTGAACGAAAATCCGGTGACCTGCGACAATTCTAGTCCCTCGAAGCCATTCAACGGAAGTCGCACTTGCTGCCATGACTCCGTTGTCTTGAAGCTCTGGTTGGGTGGAACGCCGCCCGATTGCGTGCCGGAGAATGTCATCACACTGTAGCTACGGCCATCGCCTTTCACCCAGAACACAAGTTCTTTCGACTGGCTGTAATTGATTGCTTGCATGGGTTTATTGCCAGGCGCGAAAAAGACGCCTGCCCACGGGTATGCGAAACCGGCTTTTATTTCTCCGGAAATTTCCATGGCGCCTTTACTGCCTTGCGCGCCGTCTGCGACCGGGTTTATTTCGGCAACCGATTCGCCATTCATCTGCTTGTCGGTCGTAATATGCCAGCCACTACCATATTGACTGCCGATTTTTCCGTCTTCGAAATCACTGATCATGGTAGTCGCGGGAAATTCCGCAACTTGCGCCAGTGCGCCTGTCGTCCTGACTCGTTCGAATCGGTAGCCGTTTTTCCAGATCACATCGATATGGCGGGTATCGGTGATATTTTTGGTTGGATCTCCGCTTACCAGAATCAAATCTGCCCGCATGCCAGGCGCAACACGGCCACGATCATTCAATCCGAATATTTTGGCGGGCAGGGCAGTAGCAGCATTCAATGCATCACTTGGCGATAAGCCGCCTTTGACCAAAAGAGAAAGTTCACCATGCATGCTCGCGCCATGCGTGGTACTTGGGTTGCCCGCATCGGTACCTGCAAGCAATGGAATGCCGGCAGCATGTAAAAGCTTCACGCTGGCAAGAGCATTTTGCAATACAACCGGGTTTTGCCATTGCTTGGGGAAGCTGGCTTTCAAGGACGTGCTTTGTGTCGTAGTCAGGTAATTCTGCAGTTGCGAATCCGAAGCCAATTGCTTGCCTTCGTCGGCACCCGCCAGACTGCCGGTTACCGAAAGCGTCGGGACAATAAAAAGTTTCCTGTTTTTTGCCTGCTCGATAAATGCGGTATCGGCGATTTGATCGAAAAAGATATGCATCAAACCATCGGCGCCTTGTTCGGCCAGAAGTTTGGCGTGTTTTAACGCGGCAATATGGAATACCGCTTTCTTGTTGTGTTGATGTGCCGCCGTGATCAATGCCTGCGTCACATCGGGCGTCAGCGATTTGATCTTGACGGTCGGGCCATAGGCACTGCCGTCATCCATCACAATCTTGATGTAATCGGAACCCTCATCCACGCGCGCCTGCACGAACGCCGGTGCTTCTGCAGGGGTGCTTAACGTGGGGATTTTCATGCCGTATTCGGTGCCATGGCCGCCCGGAGCCGTGGCCAATGTGCCGGCAGACCACAGGTCGGCCTGGTCGGTGCGGGCATAACTCTCGCGTTGCTGTTTCGCCTTGGCCAACAAGTGCCAATCGCTGAACATATCCATCTCGGTGGTCACGCCAAAACGCAGTGCGTCTTTCTGCGCATCGCCATAGGTGTGGGTATGCGAGTCAATCAGGCCCGGCATTAAAGTCTTGCCTGTGCCATCGTAGCTTGGTATGCCTTTCGGGATTTTGATGTCGCTACCGATAGCGGCAATCTTTCCTTGTTGAACCAGTACCGATGTCTTGTCGATGGTTTTCTCGCCATCGAAAACCCGGACATTGGTAACAACGAAAGAATTGCCGGGTTGGCTTATTGAAACCTGCTCTTCGGTTTTGGCTGTTGTCTTCGATGCTTCCGGGTTCAGAAAAATCGCGGCGCCAGCCATTCCCAGTAAAAGCGAACACGCAATGGCGACTTGCCAGCCAGTTGAAATTTTCATGCAAACTTCCTTATGTGCGCTGTGGGACTAAAATGAATTTATTCATCTCGTCGTTGTTCCCGCGGATGTGGGAACAATGGCGGGTCTTATTTCACTTTCATGCGTGACCAGAATGTCACCGCCAGCCAAACCATGACCAGCGTAAAAACGACCAGATAAGCGATGTGCTGCCACAACGGAACACCCAGATCGGCGCCGATAACTTTCAATGCAATTTGCGATGCGTGATACGAAGGCCAGATAGGTGCCAGCTTGCCGAGGAATTTTGGCAGCATGCTGATTGGCAACCAGAGCCCGGATAAAAAAGCCATGGGCAAATAGATGAAGTTCACCAACGCAGGTGCTGCCTGCCCGTTTACCAGCGTGCCGATCACCAGGCCCATTGCACAGAACGGCAGGGAGCTCAACAAGCTGATCACCAGCAACAGCAACCATTGGCCGACTTCAAGATGCACGCCGCCCACGGTGCCGGCGAGTGTTGCCAACTCCAGGAAAATGATGAAAGCAAAAATCAATGCCATGATCATTTTTGAAACAAAATACGCTCCCGGCAATGCCGGAACCGCACGACGCCATCTAAGCCAGCCGCGGTCTTTTTCCAGTGCAACACTTACACCGAAACCAAACAGGCCGGGGCCCATCACGCCAAACACGCAATAAGTCGCTAACAAGTACGCACTCACTTGTGATTTGCCGCTGCCCATCAATACGCCGAAAAGCAGATAGAACATGGCCGGAAAAACCAGCGCAGGCAATGCAAACATCGGCATCCGCAGCATGCGAATGAATTCAAGGCGTGCTTCGGTGATGTAAACCGACATGACGCTGTATTGCGAATGCGTGGATAGACTTGAAGTGTTCATTACGCTTGCTCCTTGGTCAATTCGACAAACGCTTCGGCAAGGCCGGCACGTTTGATTTCCAGTTGTTGAAGCCCGTGGTCTTCATTCAATAAGCGGCGGGTTACCGATTCGACATCCGTGGTTTGGATGCTGAGGAACTGACCATCGTGGCCCACGCTGTCGATGTGCGGCCATTGTTTGATCTGTGCAATATTCAAACTGCTCAGGCAGCGAATACGGCGCAAGGCTACCCGGGAACGAATCGATTCAACGCTGCCTTCGGCGACAACGGCACCTTGCGCAATGACCATGACGCGATTGGCAAGGGCCTCGGCTTCTTCCAGATAATGCGTAGTAAGGACGATGGCACAGCCTTCGGCAACCAATTTGCGCAAGCTCGACCACATCGCTTCGCGTGCCTCGATATCCAGGCCAACGGTGGGTTCGTCGAGAAACAGGATTTCCACTTTCGCGCAAATCGCCATCGCAAATTGCACGCGACGCTGCTGGCCGCCGGACAGCTTTCCGTATGGGCGCTGCATCAAATCGGCAATACCGGCCATTTCAACTAATTCATCAAGGCGGCGCGGGTTCGGATAATAACTTTGCGTCAGGCAAATCAATTCGGATACACGCAAGGTTTCCGGCAGCTCGGCACTTTGCAACATCACGCCGATACGTTGTCTTGCCGACAATTCCTGCGGGTCCTGATTGAACAAAGTCACTTTTCCGGAATCCGCTTCAATCAAATTCAACAGCAGGGAAACTGCCGTCGTCTTGCCCGCACCGTTAGGGCCGAGCAGAGCCAGTATTTCACCGGCATGCACCGATAAATTCAGGCCGTTCAGGGCAGTAAGGTTGCCATAGCGTTTGCTGACATTTTCTAGCTTGGCCAGGGTGGTGATCGTAGTTTGTAAATCGCACATAGGTGTTTCCTCCGTGCGAGCAGTGTGCTGAGCCGGCCCGGGCTGCGTTAGTGGGCATCGTCAGGATTGCCGGATGACATTTGTCAGGTCGGCTTGCTTTGGTCTATGGGCTGGCTGACAATCCAGACTGGATAGCAGAGATGGCGTATGAAAAAACGATTGATCCGCAGTGTTTTCAGTATTGCCTTGCTTGCCAGCGTTTCCGGTTTTGCCGAAGACAAATCCCAACCCGTTCAACAGGTGAAAAAAATGAGCCAGCACATCAGCGGTGTTTTCGATGTAAAAACGATCCCGCAAGCCGCCACCGCGAATGAAGAACCCGGCATTGGCCGCATGTTGATCGATAAAAAATTTCACGGTGAGCTGGAAGCCGACAGCAAAGGCCAGATGCTGGCCCATATGACATCGGTAAAAGGTTCAGCCGGTTATGTCGCGATGGAAAAAGTCACCGGAACCTTGCTAGGCCGCAAAGGCAGTTTTGTGCTGCAACACAGCGGCACCATGAATCGTGGTGAAGCCACGCTCGTGCTGACGGTGGTGCCCGATTCGGGTACGGAGGAACTGGAAGGCTTGAGCGGCAGCATGACAATTACCATTGCCGATGGTAAGCATTTTTACGGTTTTGATTTCCAGCTGGCAGAAAAATAATTTCGTCTTCTCGTTCCATTCTCTAATGGGGTGACGTTTTTTCGAATAATAAAATTATCCGTCTTCCCGACGAAAGTCGGGATCCAGAAGCACCAACGAAGCAAAGTCTGAATATTGCACTGAACCAAACTTCTGGCCCCGTTTTGACCAGCCATGCGGCTGTTAAAAGCCAACGGGGCGACATTCTTTCGAATCATCGAATTATTCGTCTTCCCGACGAAAGTCGGGATCCAGAAGCACCAACGAAGCAAAGTCTAAATATTGCGCTGAACCAAACTTCTGGACCCCGTTTTGACCAGCCATGCGGCTGTTAAAAGCCAACGGGGCGACATTCTTTCGAATCATCGAACTATTCGTCTTCCCGACGAAACTCAGGATCCAGAGGCACCACCGAAGCAGGTTCTCAATAACGTCTCGCACTCTGCTTGCGACCTGTTTTACAGCGCCGCCCCCATGCTTGTGGTGTTTATCGTCCAAAACAGGCTATTCATCGCAAAGCCCAGCCAGTAGTCTGGAGTCTCGCTAAGGTGCGTACACCTGAACTGGAGACTTCGCATGAAATATACCTCCCGCCTACTTGCTGTCGCGATTGCCCTTGCTTCCGGGCAAGCCGCCGCGATAACCGATGCCGAATTGAAAAGCATTACCGAACAACGCTTGCTGGGCGACAGAACCGGTGCCTGCTTCGCGGTTGCAGTCATCGATGAAACCGTTGCGCGCGCCTATGTCTGCGCCGATCCAAAAAACCTGAGCCGTATTTCGCCAGCCACCGCCTTCGAAATCGGTTCAATCAGCAAGACCATGACATCGGCCTTGCTGGCCGATCTTATTCTGCAAGGCAAGGCCTCGCTGGAAGATCCGTTAAGCAAATATCTTCCGGAAGGAACCGTGGTTCCGAGCTTCGAAGGCAAACCAATCCTGCTCAAACATATCGTGACGCACACCTCCGGGCTGCCGGTGACACCGGATTTCGGGGCTGTGCCGGATATGGGCAATCCTTACGCCAATGTGGATGAAGCTTCTTTACTGAAGACCTTGTCCAGCGCAAAACTGCAGCGCGCACCCGGTAGCCAATTCGAATACTCGAACTACGCGATGATGTTGCTGACCAGCTTGATTGCAAAACGTAGCAATACCGATTTCGAAGATTTACTGCGTACCCGCCTATTCACGCCAACCGGCATGACCAACAGCTACATCAACCAGAAACCGAAAGACGTAAAGGCAGCGCAAGGGCATACACCCGATAACAAAACGACGCCAGCCTGGACTTTCAAGACCAATGCGGCCGGCGTTGGCGGTGTGCGTGCAACGCTGGACGATATGGTCCGCTATGTGCAGGCCGAATTGGGTAAAACCGAATCTTCAATAACGCCTGCCTTGAAAATGACCCAGCAGGAAGTGAAGACCGATGCCAATAATAAAATCGCGATGAACTGGATGCTGGCACCGCTGGATGCGCACCAAGTGCTTGTACACGAGGGCGGCACCGGGGGTTTCTCGGCATTTGCCGCTTTCGATCTGGAAAAACACCATGGTGTCGTGATCCTCAGTGATACCGCGCTGACTTCGGTGGGTGGATTAAGCAGCCTTGGCAATCACTTGCTGGACAGTCGCTTGCCATTGGGCAAGGCGCGCAAAATTGCAAAACCGGATGCTGAATTATTGAAGGCGATTGCCGGCAATTACGACTTTATGCCTGGAGTGAAAATGGCATTGACGGCCGAAGACGGACGTTTGTTTTTGCAAGCGACCGGCCAGGCAAAATACGAGATGGGTTACGACAGTGTGGGCGATTTTTATCCTTTGAAGTTTGATGCCAGCATGCGGGTAAACAGGAAAGCTGACGGCAGTGTTGCTTTGCTGTTCCTGCAGGGCGGTGGAGCGTTTCCGTTGAAGAAGATTGATCCATCAGCGGCAATTGCAGAAAAACCGGGTGCAGAACAGTTACAGGCCTATCCCGGTGTATATGCACTTGGCCCCAATTTTGATTTAAAAGTTTTTGTGGAGAATGGCAATTTGATGGCGCAAGCCACTGGTCAAGGCGCTTTTCCACTGGATATGAAGACAAAGGATCAATTCGCCGCCGACGCCTACGGTATCGAAATTCATTTTGAACGTGATGCTTCCGGCAACGTTAAAAGCCTTCAGCTTTTGCAAGCAGGCCACATCACACCCGCCACCAAAAAATAAGGAATTGACATGAATATGAAAGAACTCAATCAACAAGAATGGCATAACCCGGATAACTGGTCGCGCATGGGCCTGTTCGGAATTTATTTCAGCAAGAACGATTCACGTGCGATGGTGCCCAAGGCAACCCCGGCATTTGGCTGGACATTGAACTTCGGCCATCGCTTTTCCGTTCTATCGCTCGCTGCGCTGGTGGTTTTGCCGGTTGCAATGGTAGTGGCAGCGTTCGTATTACAAAATCGCATTTGAGTACCGGATTGAAATGAACCGCGATTCCCTGCAACTCCACCAGGCTTTGCCGGACGATGTCGTCGTCGGCGGCAGTTCAAGCTTTTTCGCCTACCGGAATTTCCCGGTTTTCAGTTTGCCGTGGCTGAAAAAGCGCAGCTTTTTGATGGGCATCATCATTGCGCTTTTTTCCTTGCCGGTAGGCATAGGGCTTGGTGTGCTGTCGCAAAATACCCGGTTCGGAATTTTTGCGGCACTGCATTTTTTCTTCGGCTTTTTGATCATCGCGACAGCCGGCCCGATCATGGCGACCTGGGTTCGCCATCGGCAATTTCCGGTTTCCAGAGAGCGGCGGGGAGTGGTGCTGGCGATATTGGTTGGCATTGTCATCGGTTATTTTGCCGACCAATGGTCATCGGCCTACATACAAAAATTGCCTCCTTCGCATCTACAAAGCCAAACCCTCACGGTTTCACCGGGGAATTCCACCAAAGCACCAGCATCGCCTGCCAATGAAAAGGCGAGCATCAATCAGGAAGTTTTGCGTAACGCGCGCCCTGGTTGGGTGGTGGGAGTCAACCTGGTTTTCCTGATCATGATTTACGGCTCCTTGGGCGGCGGGTTGGCCTTGCGTGCCTATTTCAGCGAACAAAGACGTGTGGCGGAAAGTCGCCACAAGCGCGAATTGAATGCGATGCGATTGCAGAAAAACGAAAGTGATTTGCGGCTGGGTGTTTTGCAGGCACAAATCGAACCGCATTTTCTATTCAATACGCTGGCCTCGTTACGTTCATTGATCAAACAGGATCCCGATCGTGCCGAAACTACGCTAGATGCATTGGTCGATCATCTTCGTGCCACCATTCCCAAGTTGCGTGAACAGCAAGGTGGCTTGGTTTCCACGCTGGGCCAGCAACTGGATATTTGCAGCAGCTATCTGGCTTTGATGCAGGTGCGAATGGGCTCGCGCTTGGGTTATGAAATCAAGGCGCCAGCAGAATATCGTGATCTTGATTTTCCGCCACTGATGCTTATTTCCATCGTTGAAAATGCCATCAAGCACGGTCTGGAAACAAAGTCCGGCAATGGTCGTATCGTAATCAAGGTGGAAAAGCCTGCTGCCAATCGTTTGCGCGTCAGCGTGAGTGACGATGGTGTCGGCTTGAAAGCCGGGCTCGGTGGAGGGTTGGGCTTGGCGAATATTCGTGAGCAGCTGAAATCCCTGTTTGGCGATTCCGCACAATTGGAGATTGCAGCACTGCCAGAAGCTGGCACAATCGCCACTATCGAATTGCCATTGAGTAACGATAAGGCATGACAATCAACGTATTGATCGCCGAAGACGAACAACCGCAGCGCCAAGCCTTGCAGGCCATGTTGCAAAATCTGATGCCGGAAGCAAATGTCGTAGCAGTCTGCGAAGACGGTTTGTCGGCACTGGAAGCCATGCAGGAGTTTCAACCGGATTTGGCCTTGCTCGATATTCGCATGCCTGGCCTGACCGGCATTGAAGTTGCGCGTTCCGCACCGGCGAAAACACAAATCGTATTTACCACCGCCTATGACGAATACGCCATTAAAGCCTTCGAAGCAGGCGCCATCGATTATTTGCTGAAACCGATCAAGCCCGAACGTCTGCAGCAAGCCATCGTGCGCGTGCGTGAACGCCATCAAGCAAAATCGACACCGGATATTGCCCATCTTGTCGATGCACTGGAAGCGAAACTGCGCGGTGCCCCGAACAAATCGATCAAATGGGTCACTGCCAGCGTCGGCGATACCGTGAAAATGTTTTCAATCGACGATGTGCTTTTTTTTCAGGCTCAGGATAAATATATCCGCGTTGTCACCAATACCGATGAAGCCATCATCCGCACGCCGCTAAAGGAATTGATTGCCAGCCTGGACCCGGATATTTTCTGGCAAGTACACCGCAGTGCCGTGGTACGCGTATCGGCGATTGACCGCGTACGCAAGGATGAGCTCGGCCACTACGAGCTGCACCTGAAAGACCGAAAGGATGTATTACCGATTAGCTCGGCATTTCAATTGCGGTTTCGGGGGATGTGATTAAATTATCCGTCTTCCCGACGAAAGTCGGGATCCAGAAGCACCTGCAAAGCAAAGTCTAAATATTGCGTTGAACCAAACTTCTGGGCCCCGTTTTGACCAGCCATGCGGCTGTTAAAAGCCAACGGGGCGACGTTTTTCCTTTTTATGTCAAAACCCCAAGCTCGCCTGCGCAACGCTCTTCACACCCTCGTGCTCCAACAACCATTGCTTCGTCGGCAATCCACCACCAAATCCGGTAAGTGTTCCATTGCTGCCAATCACGCGATGGCAGGGCAGGATAATGGGAATCGGGTTGCGACCATTCGCCGCGCCCACGGCGCGCACGGCTTTCGGTGAATGGATTTTATTGGCGAGTTGGCCGTAGCTCCAGGTTTCGCCAAAAGGCACTTTCGCGAGCATATGCCAAACCTGTTTTTGAAAATCGGTACCGACCGGATTTAACACAAGATCAAAGTCTTTCCGTTCACCGGCAAAATATTGCAGCAATTGTTCGCGTGCTTCTTTCGTTACTACTTTGTCTTTCTTCCAGTCTTCGCGATGCGGTGCATCGTATTTATTGTTTTCGAACATCACAAAACGCAAACCGCTGTCATCGCAGGCAACATGCAAAAAACCAATGGGCGTCTTGAATTGATCAAACCACATTCTTTTTCTCCTTCGCCAAATCCCCTGACAAATGCCACAAATGCAAAACCGCATAAGCTCGCCACGGTCGCCATGCCTGTGATTGCAAATCCGTTTCGCGTTCGCTCAGGCGTTTTTCGCCTCCCATTACCTGCTGCAAGATCAAATCACCGGCGGGAAATGCATCGGGTTGCCGCAAGGCACGCATCGCAACGTATTGTGCAGTCCACGGGCCGATGCCAGGCAAGGCGGTAAATTTTTCCACAAACATATCCAGTGATTGTCCCGCCTGAAAATGAATTTTTTCATCCATCAAGGACCGCGCCATTGAACGCAAAGTTGCCGCGCGGGATTTCGGCAAGCCGATTTTTTCCAGCGGTGCATTCGCAATGGCTTCCGGTGTGGGAAATGCACGATCAAGATGCTCGCGCCCGTTTGTTCTGTCTTCTCCGTATTGTTCGACCAATCTTCGCGTCAATGTTGTTGCGCCGGCAACGCTGATTTGCTGGCCGAGCACCGCACGCACCGCCAATTCAAACCCGTCCCAACTGCCGGGCACGCGTAGACCCGGACGGCGCTTGATCGCTTTCTTCAATAAATCCGACGCCATCAATACCTGATGCACCGATTGCAGATCGGCATCCAGATCGAACAAGCGCCGTGTCTTTTGCACAATCTCGTGAATCATGCGCGGGTCGGTATCGGAAATTTCCAGTTTTAATTCCGGCTTTACCGGATCTGCTGTCACGCGAATCCAGGTTGATCTATCTACCGGCCCAAGCACGCGTTCGTAACTCGTCGCAGTAACATGTTCGATACCGGGAACAGCACGCTTCGCAAGAAACGCCAGCATCAGGGAAAAATCCAATGGCGGTCGATAAGCCAGCCGCAGCGACAAAACACCGCCTGGTGCTTCTGCACGCAAACGCCGAATCGCGGTCGGCGGCATGCCGCAACCTTCGGCGAAGGCCGCGTTGAATCGCCGCAAACTCTTGAAGCCCGATGCCAGTGCAATCTGAGTCATCGGCAAAGAAGTTTCCGTCAACAATTGTTTTGCCAATAACAAACGCCGCGTTGTGTGAACTGCAATTGGCGTTGCACCCAGTCCACTCAAAAACAATCTGCGAATTTGCCGCGTGCTCAACCCAATTTTTGCCGCGAGAGTATCAATGGAACCTTCCTGCAATTCACCTTCGGCAATCAGGGCCAGCGAACGGTTTACCCATTCGTCCTGGTAACGGTGCTGCATGGCATTCGGTGACAATTCCGGCCGGCAACGCAGGCACGGGCGAAAACCCGCAGCACTGGCCGCCGCAGCATTCGGGTAATAGGTAATGTTTTTCGGTTTTGGTGATGGGGCAGGGCATACCGGTCGGCAATAAATACCGGTACTTTTCACCGCGATAAAAAACAGGCCGTCAAAGCGGGCATCGCGTGCCATGCGGGCGCGGTCGCAGATTTCGTGGCTGGGCATGATGCTGTTCATTCCGACATCTTATTCCCGTTCCGCGGGGAATACTCGCCGTTTTCGGACATCAATGCTTCTGCCCGGATTGGCTGACTTTCGACACATGCGTGCCAAGGCAATGAGGCGGACACTGGCAACACTCCATAGGTATCAAACACCATGAATATCAAATCGAATCTTTTACTGGCGCTTGTTATTGGCGGCAGCTTTATGGCCGCACAGGAACTCAATGCGGCAGAAGAAAAACCAAAGCACAGCGCACTGGAATGTGAAGTCTGGAATCGCGAAAAAAGTTTTGCGATGTCGGTCGAAAACCATGATGCGAAAGCTTTTATTGAGCACGTCGATGCCAATGCGGTTTTCGTCAGCGGCAATGGCTCGTACACACGCGGCAGTGTAGAGGTGGCAAAAACCTGGGCCGGCATTATCGAAGGCAAGGAAATTATTCTGCGTTGGAGCCCGGATTTTGTCGGCATCAGCAGCGACGGCAAAACCGCCATTTCCCGCGGCCCTTTCTGGATTGAAGACCCCGAGCCAAGCGGCAAACAAAAATTCCTGATTGGCACCTTCCAGTCCACCTGGATCAAAAACGGGAAAGGCCAATGGCATGTTTTTCTGGATGGCGGCACCCCAAGGCCGGTTCCAGCGACACTGGAACAAGTGGAAGCCCTGAAGAAGTCGCTTAGCCCGACTTGTGCTCAATGAAGTCGGCCCGACCTGGCTAAATGACGAGTTACCTGAACAGCCATTTTCACACTACGTTTGGCTAATGTTTGATAAGGTCGCTGCAAGCAATTTCACCAAGGAGTCTCGCCATGAACAAACTCATTTTAGGTGCTGCCATTTTCAGCCTCTCGATGTTGGCCAATGCGCAAAGCGCCAGCGTTTCGGTGAGCACCACGAAAGCCGATGCCTCGGCAACGGAAGTGGTCAATATCACCGCCGATAAAACCGAAGTCGCGGACACTAAAACCCGTTGCATTACCGAAACCGGTTCACGCATTAAATCCAAAGCCAAAGACAAGAACGGCTGCAACGGCGCACCAGGCCGTTCGTACGACCGCGACGATCTCGACAGCACCGGTGCATTGACGGCAGGTGAAGCACTGGAACGTCTGGATCCATCGGTTCGTATCTCCCACTAAACACACCCGCTTGGCTAATGCGATAATGGGGCTTCGAGAATCGGAGCCCCTTTTTCATGTCCCAGTCCAGCCGCATCGATAAAACCCGCAGCATCCGCGCCCCGCGTGGCAGCACCCTGAACTGCAAGAGCTGGCTGACCGAAGCCGCCTACCGCATGCTTCAAAACAATCTCGACGACGAAGTCGCGGAAAACCCGCAGGAACTCGTGGTCTACGGCGGTATCGGCCGGGCCGCACGAGATTGGGCCAGCTACGACAAAATTCTCGAAACGCTCAAGCGCCTCAACGACAACGAAACCCTGCTCATCCAATCCGGCAAACCGGTTGGCGTGTTTCCTTCGCATCCGGATGCGCCGCGCGTATTGCTCGCCAATTCCAATCTGGTGCCGCATTGGGCCACCTGGGAACACTTCAACGAGCTCGATAAGAAAGGCCTGATGATGTACGGCCAGATGACCGCCGGTTCCTGGATTTACATCGGCAGCCAGGGCATCGTGCAGGGCACTTACGAAACCTTCGTCGAAATGGGCCGCCAGCATTACAACGGCAACCTGAGCGGCAAATGGATTCTCACCGCCGGTCTTGGCGGCATGGGCGGCGCACAGCCGCTGGCCGCATCGCTGGCCGGTGCCTGTTCCTTGAATATCGAATGCCAGCAATCGCGGATCGATATGCGCATCAAGACGCGTTATGTCGATGAGCAGGCAAACGATCTGGATGACGCACTCGCACGTCTCGAAAAATATTGCAGTGAGGGCAAAGCCGTTTCGATTGCCTTGCTTGGTAATGCCGCCGAAATTTTGCCGGAACTCGTGCATCGCGGTATTCGTCCCGATGCGGTTACCGATCAAACTTCCGCACACGATCCATTGCACGGTTATCTGCCAATCGGTTGGACCTGGGAACAATATCTCGCCGAACAAAAAACCAATCCGCAACGCGTTATCCAGGAAGCCAAGCAATCCATGCGCGTGCACGTCGAAGCCATGCTCGCGTTCGAAGCGCAGGACATTCCGGTTTTCGATTACGGCAATAACATCCGCCAGATGGCGCAGGACGTCGGCTGCAAGAATGCATTCGATTTCCCCGGCTTCGTGCCGGCCTATGTGCGTCCCTTATTCTGTAAAGGCATTGGTCCATTCCGTTGGGTCGCACTCAGCGGCGACCCGGAAGACATCTACAAAACCGATGCGAAAGTGAAAGAACTGATTCCCGACAATCCGCATCTGCACCGCTGGCTCGACATGGCGAAAGAACGCATCTCGTTCCAGGGCCTGCCAGCCCGCATCTGCTGGGTCGGCCTCGGCGACCGTCACCGCCTTGCACTTGCCTTCAATGAAATGGTCCGCAACGGCGAAGTCAGTGCCCCGATCGTGATCGGTCGCGACCACCTCGATTCCGGCTCCGTCGCCTCACCAAACCGCGAAACCGAAGCCATGCTCGACGGCAGCGACGCCGTTTCCGATTGGCCATTGCTTAACGCCATGTTGAATGTGGCCGGTGGTGCCACCTGGGTATCGCTGCACCACGGCGGCGGTGTGGGTATGGGTTACTCGCAACATAGTGGGGTGGTGATTGTTGCCGATGGTACCGATGCGGCGGCAGCACGTTTGGGACGTGTGTTGTGGAATGATCCGGGGACCGGGGTTATGCGGCATGCGGATGCGGGGTATGACATCGCTAAACAGTGTGCGAAAGAGTTGGGGTTGGATTTGCCGATGGTGTGATGGTTGCACTCGAAGTATTGGATAAAAAAGAAACCGCGAATTTCGCGGTTTCTTTTTATTAAAATTTACATGTTTATTTTTTCTTTGCTTTGTATTGAGCAATCTGATGCTTTAAATAAAAATTGTCAGCGTCACTATAACAAGCACTCCAGTACTTTATATCCTTACCAGTTTTGTTCGGATTTTTATGGTCGAGTGCATAATTTGAAAGAGTGGTAGCCAGAGTTTTTCCAAGCTCTCCATCCATCAACTCAAATGGGTCAATGCTCGGATCCCAAGCTAAAACCCCATCCTGTTCAATGAGAAATACACGGAACGCAGCCAGAATAGGGTAAATAAAGCCCTTCGGAATATTGTACTCACTGGCCCTTCCTGAAAATGGAAGTTCTTCTTTATAACTGAAGCTTGTAACTCCCGTTAAATTCCCAAAATTTCCATGGCTAACTTCGCCGGTCAGTGCACGTGCTTCGCTATATTTTTTTGGCAATTTTTCATAAATGTAATCGTATAAGGTCAGTAACTCGGGAGATAAGGGATATATTTTTTCAAAAGATTGTTTTGCCCCTTCACTAGCGAAATGTTTTAGCACGCTAGCTTTGCTTGTGTAGGCAGCAGTAGGATGGTTTGATGCGCCAAAATGATCTTTATCAAAGCAATAGAGTATGGAAATAACGTGTCGGATATCTATCGGAAGCGGATTGCCATCTGAGTCGACTTCATATTCTTTGTATGCGATTGATGATGCGTAATCTTCATGTTTTAGAGCCCGCTTTATTGGGTCAAACGCACCTTCCAGATTCATGAGGCTTTCGTCTTTAACTTGATTGCTCGTGTTACGCGCATCAACAACATCGCGTATTTCTTCGCGGTCAAAACCAGTAAGTATCTCAATTTTTACATAAACAGATTTAGGCTCTATGTCGGCCAAAGAATCCATCATGATGTTGTAACTATGTCCGCCATCAAGTAGCCCGTGAAGATTTGGGTTGGAGAGCGTCACGTGTATCTGATTTGTTTTGTTGTCGAATACGACATCTTCAGCCGCGATTACAAGGCCGCGGTTCATATATAAAAATAAGTCTGGGTTGTTTGCGAGCCCATCGCGAATTGCAGTGGGGACACTGCCGCGCATTTTTGGGTCTCTTACGTTAATTTTGCGCCAACCTGAAAGGTCGGGAAGCTGCGTGATATCAACGACAGCGAAATAATCTTTTAGTCCCTCTGAAACATATGGTGTCTCAAGATGCCGAAATGATACGACGGGGAACGTGACAAGCTTTTGCTTGGTAGCCATTTTAAATCTCCTAAATTTTGATAAATAAGCACAAGGCTTAATTCGTCGGCTCAGGTATTACCCTAGAGTCGTGGACAAACGAAATTGTTTAGTCCAAGCCAAAGCCTATGGCACATGGTATGTTTTGTCAATCGAAACGCGGGAAAGGCCATAAGGTGCGTTAGAAACGCACCCTAAGAGATACGAGAATTATAGGGTGCGTTTCTAAGGCCATAAGGTGCGTTTCTAACGCACCATGCTTGATCGCCGAGGTTGCACTTTATTAACCCGGGTTCAAAAACAAAAAAGAATCGTCACCCCGTTGAAAAACGGGGTCCAGAAGCCGAGGGCGAAGTAGAGTTTTGATAACGCTTCCCGGATGCTCCTGGGTTCTGGGTTCCGGGTTTCGCCGGAACGACGGTGAATTTTTTATCACTCAAGAAGCACCGTAGCCCGGCTTACGAATGTACTAGCCTGTCCAGTGCGCCCCGTGAAAATTATGCAAGCGATTTTATGTCGCCTGCATACTTCTTAAGTTTTTAGGGAATTAAGCCTGCAATCTTTAATAGCGTATAGATACCTACTATAAGTTGTAATAATTTATTCTCATCAACTGTTATTTTAGTTTTTGACTTCGTAGCATTGTTTTTTGTCACTTTTATTATTTTCATTTTTGTCTCCAGATAAATGAAGACCACAAACCTTATGTGGTCTTTTTTTATTTATCGTTCTTGCGAAAAAACTGACAAAAATGTTGTTTGGCATGCCGATAAGGCCATAAGGTGCGTTAGAAACGCACCCTAAGAGACACGAGAATTATAGAGTGCGTTTCTAACGCAACATGCTTGATCGCCGAGGTTGTACTTCGCCAACCCGGGTTACAAAAATAAAAAGCATCGTCTCCCGGTTGAAAAACGGGGCCCAGAAGCCGAGGGCGAAGTAGAGTTTTGATAACGCTTCGTAGATGCTCCTGGGTTCCGGCTTTCGCCGGAATGACGAACATTTTTAATAATTAAAAAGCACCGTGCTTGATATCCGGGGTTGTACTTCACCAACCCGGGTTACAAAAATAAAAAGAATCGTCTCCCCGTTGAAAAACGGGGCCCAGGAGCCGAGGGCGAAGTAGAGTTTTGATAACGCTTCGTAGATGCTCCTGGATTCCGGCTTTCGCCGGAATGACGAACATTTTTAATAATTAAAAAGCACCGTGCTTGATATCCGGGGTTGTACTTCACCAACCCGGGTTACAAAAATAAAAAGAATCGTCTCCCCGTTGAAAAACGGGGTCCAGAAGCCGAGGGCGAAGTAGAGTTTTGATAAAGCTTCGTAGATGCTCCTGGGTTCCGGCTTTCGCCGGAACGACGGTGAATTTTTTATCACTCAAGAAGCACCGTAGCCCGGGCTGCAAAACGATTTGATTTCAACCGTAGGGGCGCTTGCTTGCTGCGCCCTAGCGCGCCGGATGTAGAGCTTGGGCGCGGCAAGCAAGCGCCCCTACAACAAAAAGAATCGCAGGCGGGAATACAGCGTCGTTGCATTGATGCATGAAGGCACTGGGTCCCCGATAAGAGCATTCGGGGATGACGACTCTCCTGAAAAACAAAAAACATCGTCATTCCCGCACAGGGATCAATCCATAGGCTCAAAGTCGGCTTTGGTGGCGCCGCACTCCGGGCAACTCCAGTCCGCGGGCAAGTTTTCGAAAGGCGTTCCCGGTGCGATGCCGGTTGCGGGGTCGCCTTCGGCTGGGTCATAGACATGGTCGCAAACGGCGCATCGATATTTTTTCATGGTGATGGATTCCTGGCTTTTCTCACTGCGGAGAGTCGGGGAAAGTGTAACGCGGTAAATCGGACATAACGTAGCAACGTAGCCGGGTTTCGCTCTATCAACCTAGTTTGATGAAGAAAAACCCGGACTACTGAAACAAAAGCAATCGTCGCCCCGTTGGCTTTTAACAGCCGCATGGCTGGTCAAAACGGGGCCCAGAAGTGAAGTGCGAAATAGGTTTTAGATTCTGCCTTGCAGGTATATCTGGATCCCGACTTTCGTCGGGAAGACGGTAAATGTTTAATACTTCTAAGACCGCAACTCGTAACCCGGACTACGTTCTCTAACATTTACCCGCATCGCGCACAGCAGGAGTCGCCCGACCACGTTGGCTTGTGCGAGATTCGAGCGACGATTGGTATCGCCACCGAAAATTTCGGCGGCCCGGAAATCGCCTGTGAACAAAGCGCTTCAGGATGCGGCGCCAGCGGTAGGCCTCCAGCGCCGATAACACCAATAGTAGCGTCCATGCCGCGATGACCAGCAACAGAAAGATTTCGATGGACATGACTTCAACTCGATACATGGTCGATGATGGGAGCCAGTGCCTTGCCAATGCGGTCGGATTGCGCCTGGTTGATCATGCCACCGAGAATTTTCTGGAAGCGTTCTTCCTGAACGCCGAGGATGATGTACTGGTGGCGATAGGCACGCAGGAAGCAGTCGGCTGCCAAGGCTTTTTCCGATGGCGTCCAGCGATGCAGCGTATTGGCCATCAGGTATTCAGTGTCGGCTTTTGATTGCATCTGCAGGATTTCATCCACCGCACCGACCAGTCCAATCAGGTCGTCAACGGCTTTGTCGCGTTGCTTGCCGGAAAGTTTTGCGTCTTCGCGGATCCACTCGAGCTCATCGAGAATGGCGTGCTGCGATTCTTCGCGCCAGTGGTACATGAAAACATCTTTCCAGAGCGGCGAGAGTTGTTCGTCGTGCTCGATGCTCGAGCGGTAATGCCCCTGCGAAAAAAGTTCGATATGGCAAGTGAGTGCCAGCACCGACCAGGTACTGGAGCCGAGTACCGCGTTGGCGACATCGTTCGGTTGCGGAAGAAATTTATAGCCGTATGGCATGCCGACGGCCATCATCAATTCGATGCGGCGGAACAATTCCTGGTGCTTGAGTTCTTCGTCGGTAAAACGCACGAGGGCTTCGAGCGCGACCTGGTCACCGAGCCAATGATCGCGGCTGACTTCGAGCATTTTCGCGCCGATAAAACGTTCGACCAATCCGAACATGTTGGCATAGGTGCGGCCCTGTATCTGACTGACGAAACGTTTGTCGCCGTCGCCGAGAAAATTCAGGCGGGCGACCATCGAAAGCCCGTCGGGTAACCATTTCTGGTCGTGGTCGAATGTGCGGCCACGGATGACATCTTTGTCGATGTCCCAGCGGATGCGTTTGGAAGTTTCGATGCAGCGGGCGTAACGGCGTGTATCGATTGCGGGTGTAGCGATGGCGTTCATGGTTGTCTCCTAGCTTGCGGATGAAATTGGCCCGCGCGGGTTGCGGCGAGTGGAGACAGTGTTGCCATTGGAGCGCGGAGCTTATTGACTGCGCCGCCGGGAGTTTTGCCCGTGACTCCCGCAGATTGAAATCGTTTGTCCGCAACGCCGTAAGATTTGCCTGCAACGCCGGGGACATACCAAAAATGTCGCGTCCGGGTCTATGATTCACCCATTCCATATTCGGCAAACTTATGGACGCACTCTCCGAAGTTCTCAAAGTGTTGCACCTGACCGGTGGCGTTTTCCTGGATGTGGAATTCACCGAACCCTGGTGCGTTGAATCGTCAACCGAAGGTCCCGATGTCGCGCAGATTCTTCCCGCGGCGGAGCATGTGGTGATCTACCATCTGCTGACGCAGGGTAGTTGCCGCGTCTGCATGCCCGATGGCAGCCAGACGATGGATTTGAATGCCGGCGACGTGATCATGTTTCCTTATAACGACGACCACCGCCTGGGGTCCGATCTTGGTTTGCTGCCGCTGCCGACATCGAAATTATTGTTGCCATCGCCTGAAGGTGGGTTGATGCGGATTCGCCATGGCGGAGGCGGCGACAAATCCAGTTTCATCTGCGGCTTTCTCGCCTGCGAAAAACGCCTGTGCAAACCTCTGCTCGATGCCTTGCCCAGAATGTTGCGCGTCAGCCTTTCGGATGATCCATCTTCCAGTTGGCTCGTTGGTGCAATCGCGCACGGCGCAAAGGAAACGCATACGCCCGAAGCCGGCACCGATGCATTGATCGGTCGTCTATCGGAATTGGTGTTCGTACAATCCATCAGACAATACATCCGTTCATTGCCCGAACATGAACTGGGCTGGCTGGCAGGTTTGCGTGATCCTGCCGTTGGCAAGGCGCTGGCTTTGCTACACGCCGATCCGGCAGCGCGTTGGGAAGTGGAATCCCTGGCGCGCGAAGTGGGGATATCTCGGTCAGTACTGGCGGATCGTTTTGTCGCGTTGATCGGTGAGCCGCCGATGCAATATCTGACGCGCTGGCGATTGGCATTGGCATCGCGTGCGCTTTCAACAAGCAACGATGCCATCGTGAAGGTGGCCGACAGCGTGGGTTACGAATCCGAAGCCGCGTTCAATCGCGCCTTCAAACGAGAATACGGTTTACCGCCGGCGGCGTGGCGACGGACTGTGCGTGCGTCGAGACGCTTGCAGTAAAAATGCGTTTTATGCGTTCTATTGGATCCGGTTTTGAACTTCCCGGATTGCGCTGCGCTTCATCCTGGCTAGGAACGCTCGGCCGATTGAAAGTCCGCCGGGATGATTGTTCGAGTCTCTCCTTCGACACCGACCCGAAACGTCGATCAGCCCGGCCTTCCGCGATTACCTTGTTGCAAGGGAAGTCGTTGCGGGCTGCCTTTGAAGCAACCGAGTGTGTAGGGGTATTCCCAGGTCGCGTGGTAGTGGTACATCGAGACCATTTTTCCATCCCATGAAATCACGTGCGTGTGGCCATGGCATTCATCCAGGTCGGCATTACTCAGCAGCTTTCCGTTTTCGCCACGGCGTCCGAATATGCCGAAGCCATCAAAGGCATAACCGATCAACAAGGAATGCCCGCTGCCTTCATCCGTTTGGCAGGTGGTCAGGCTGTGATAGTGATAGGCGCCGCTGCGTTGCGGATGGCCCTGGCAACTGTCCTGGATTTCATGGGCGACGGCATCTTCACCATTGGCGTCCAATGCATTGAACAACAAACTGCCGCTCAACAACATGCCGATAGCACCACCGGGCAAGCAGGAGCTTTGTGATGCAGCTGCGGGATTGGCAGGTAGATCCATCAACACTTCCTGTGCGCTGATTGAATTGGGATTGGTGTCGTAGCGATACGCTACGCTTCCCGGTGTAATCGGGAAGGTTCCGGTTGCGTGCTTCGGAAGGTCATTGCCGGTGACGCGGCGTCTGCCATCGGCCAGATGGATATCGATTTTACTTGGCCAATAAATTTCACCCTCGGTGACGGGCTTGTTGGAAAAATCGAAAGTGCCGTCGGCCTTTATCCATTCACCGCCATGCGAACGCCGCGAGCCAAAGGCTGCTGTCTGGCAAGGCCAGATACTGCCTTGCAATGGGTGGTCGGAAATGCGGCCATCGCCCAGTGGCAGACGCGTCAAGTCAACGTCTTTTGCGACGCCATGCGCCAGGCACATGCAGGAAACAAGCGCCGAGGCGGTGATGAAAGTGTTGGCGAAAAAGCCTGCGTATTTCGGCATGGGGTGCTCGACGAGTTGGGTTATCGTATAAAAACGAAAAGCCGGTGATTCGGTTGACGCTGCTGTTGGCCGAAACAAAATGGGGTCAGGTTTATTTATTCAAGAAGCCCGGTTCAATGTATGCGGTAAGCTCGGCTACTGGCGATTCACACAGACAAAGGGGAAAAAAATGGCGGTAGGAACTGTGGTGTCTTTCGATGAGCAGAAAGGTTTTGGTTACATCCAGCCGGATGAAGGTGGTGCCAAGGTATTTCTACACATCACGGAAGTGAAGCGGGCCGGCATTGATTCTGTGTCAGTGGGGCTGAAGATCAGCTACGAGGTGGTGTATGGCGCCAACGGAAAGGCCAGCGCGTCCGGGTTGGGGTGGGCCTAGACTTCCGCAATCAATGCTCGCTTGAACTCCTGGCCGCGTTTCAGCAACCCGATATGCGAAATAAAGAATAGGTAGGGTCACTAACCGGCATACAGCGAATATTGGCAGTTATGTGCGCCATTACAGCCTGATTTTCTGTGCTATCTTGCCGAAAAAGGGGGGAGGCTCTTTATGTCGATGAAACGCTTGCTGCTAGTTTCAACTCTGTTGTGGATGGCTTTTTTTTCATGGTCGGCAATGGCGCAATCGCAAAGCGATATCAATGCTTTGCAGGCCTTGATGCCCTGGGCTGAAAAGCTTGACCAGCAACGTGCCGAACAGCGTGCACACGAGGCAGAGCAAGCCCAACAAAAGTGGGCAACTGTTGAACAAGCCATTCGTGAACGCGAAGAACTTGCAGCTGCGGTGCTCGCCGAACGCACGGCACGTGCAAAAGCCATCAAGACCTGGAACCCGAAGTCCTATCCGGCGCCGCCCTTGTTCCCGGGCGAAAGCCTGGTCTATACGCTCAACGGCTGCGGCCTGGTGCTGCCGATGCCCGCAGATGATCTATATGATTATCCCGACGGCTACGACAAAGTTGCACAGAAAACGATCACCAAAAAGATGAGCCATCGCGCTTTTTACGGTGCCAAACAATGGGAAGGCGATTGCGTGTTCGGATTGGCCGAAGGCATCGGCACCCTGGCCGAGCCCGAAATGCTGGTAAATTTCATGGGTTTCCAGTCCGGTTATGTCCACGGTCGCGCGATGAATTTTTATGTCATGGACAGCCCGGAGAATGGTACGGGCCAATACGAAGTGTTGATGGGGCAAGACAGGGTCGGTGCGAAGCAGGTGAGCCAGCTGGTACGTGATAATCCTTATGCCGGGCAATGGAGCGGTCCGCTTAGCAATGCACCTCGCACGACATTACGCATACGCGATCCCGGTAACGAATCCTATATTGCGACCGATACCAACGATTGCACGACATTTGAAATTCTTTACAAGAAAAAAATTAAAGGCTGCAGTTACAACAACGATTTTCCTGTTTATTCAATTGTGCAGGGCAAAGGCTATTTCGATGCCAATCCGACAGTGACGTTTTGCCCGAACATGAAATCGAGTGCCGGATGTGAAACTTTGTGGGATCAATTGGCAGCCCCCACCATTGCCAAGCTAAAAACCGACTGGGCAAATGCCCAGGCCAGTTTGCAGAAAGAACAGGCGCGCATCGAATCTTTCAGTGCGGCTTGGCGTGCGCCACGCGAAAAGGCGGAAAAGGCAAAGCAATATGCGGCGATTGCCGGTGTAGAAAAAGCCTACAAGACCAACCCGAAAGCACTGACCGATGCGCAGATTTCGCAGCTGCGAAACTATTACGCGCAAAACGGAAAGACCGCCGATCTTGACCGGCTGGATAATTATCTCGAGCAACGCAACGCTGCCCGGGAACGCGCCGCGGAAGCTGCGCAACAACGTGTTGCAGCGGCAAGCGCGCCATCGACCAAAAGCAGCATCCGTACCGGCACCTGCAGCACCTACGAACAATGTGTTGAAGTGGAAAATGCCTCGGGCCTGTCGCCGAAGCTGGATGCGATTCCTGCCGAAAATCTCAACCTGAAAACGCGTGGAATTATCGCGGCGTCCGAATTCATGATGGGCAACTACAAGCAGTGCCTGCCGGACAAGCGCTGCCAGACTTTGGTGAATCAGTACCGGCAAACTCGGGCCGACACGCTGGTGGTTTGCCAGAAGGTCAGCACCGATGCTTCCAGCTGCACGGTTTCGCCGTTTTAACCCGGGAATCGGAGCCGGCTGAAAAAAGCAGTCCTCGTAGGTCGGGCCCCGGCCCGACGCTTCCTGCCAATTGCGAAATTGTCTGTAGGGCGCTTTGACCCGACGTTTCATACGAATTGCGAGAGCGCCAAAGTCGGGCCAGGGCCCGACCTACGCATCTTTTCGAAGCATCAAGATTGCGACAGCAATGCACCACGCGGCATGCCATGCAACAAAAATCAGCATTTGATGCACATTGAAGTTGCCGTGGTGAATCCATTGCATGCCGATTTGCATGACTACCATCAGCAAGCCGGCAACGGCGAAAATGCGGGTGTGTTTAGCGCCGGATAAAAAATGTAATGACCAGCTGGCGATGCCGGCACACATCGCGATAACACCAAAGCCGGTCAGGGTTTGGTTGACGGCCCAGGTTAACTGGAAAAGCAATGGACTGGCTGCTTGCAATTCGTTTGAAGATTGCCTCAACCCTTCTGCCAGACGAATGATCACGAAGCCATTGGTCATCGCGGCACCGACCATCGCAAATGTGCCCAGCGAATAGAGCAGGATGCCATTGCGAACCGTTGTGTGCTTCCAGGCAGGCATCGCGAATTCGAAGAGGCAAAGCCAGGTGGTCAAGACCGTCGCGATCAGGGTGCCATGTACCAGTTGGTTTAATCCACCCATCGAGATCAGGGATTGCATCAAGTCCGTGTGGGAGGCGCCGTGGGCGACGGGATGATGCAACATTGCCATTAACCCGAGTACGTTCACGGCAATCAGGACAAAGGCAGCATTGCGTAGGGAGGACGAGGGCGTCGAATGTATGTCGGTGTTTTGCTCTTTCATTGGCGTTCAATCATGATGGACAAGCCCGAACGATAACAATCCGGACACGGAATTTCCCGGACACTTGGGCATGAATGTTCGATAGGCGGGAGCAAAGATGACGCATGACGATGTTGCCAACATGGATGCCCGCAGGCTGCGAACCCGGCTGGCGATTCGCAATGCGTTTTTCGGCATGGTGCTGGAGCGGCGCTATTACGAAATAAAAATCGACGACATCATCGAGCAGGCAGGTATTGCGCGTTCCACTTTTTACGAACATTACAAAAGCAAGGACGAGCTGCTTGCCAGCAGTCTCGAAGGTCCGTTTTCAAGATTGGCCAACCTGGTGGATGACACCACGACCCAAGAAGCGTTGGTTGATATCCTCGAGCACTTTTGGGAAAACCGCGCGATGGCTCGCGGCATTTTTACCGGTGCGATACGGAAAAAAGTCGGCGTGACATTGGCCGGCATGATCCAGAAGAAACTTGTCACACAACTCGCCAATAAAAAACTGCCGCTACCTTTGATCAGTATCCAGCTAAGCGAAATGATGTTGGCATCCATCTCCGCCTGGATAATGGGACAGACGGCTTGTTCCGCCACCACGCTTGCCGATGTATTGCGTAAATCGGTAAGGGGCATGCTGAGGGAATTGAAGGGTAAGTAGAATGTGACGTAGCAGGTCGGGCCCTGGCCCGACGCTTTATGCAAATTGCGACATTGCCAAAGTCGGGCCGGGGCCCGACCTACGAAAACATGGAGGCATCTTTTGACTTCTCCATAAGTCGGGTATGTAATGCAAGCGTGAATTCCATGCCTACATGAGATCGTGCCATGTTGAATAATTTCCGCTCCGCATTACTTGGTCTTGGCGTGTTTGCCTGCCTTGTTGTTGCCCCCGCCGATGCGAAGCAAGAACCTGCCGTGAACAAGACAGAGACTCCGGGCGAGCAAACTCTGAAAATCTACCAATCGCTCAGGGATCAGGATTTTAAATCGCTGTTTTACCTGTTGGCGTTTACACCGAAAGGTCGCGCCATGCTGAGTACTGCAGACCAGTTCGCCGTGGATATGAAAAAAGGCTATGACGGTGGTTTCAAGACACCGGAAGAAAAAGCGGTTTCGGATAATCTACTCAAGAGCATATCCAACATTATGGTCGGCGAGCCCGTTGTGACCGATGATAAGGCCGTAGTGCCCACCTCTGCCGAGATCACCATCAGTGGAAAAGTGTATACATTCAAGGGTGAGGCACATCTGATATTGCATGAAGGTGAATGGAGACTCGACTTAACTTTTGATGAAAATTCGGAAAAAGCCATGGAGCAACGTACCACCGAATTGTTTGGCAAGCCGGTGGTTAATCAGTAATCAGGCCGTGTCAGGCAAGTAAAATGCAATTCAGGTTCGAGCCTGATGCTTCATGCAAATGGTGATATCGATTAATTGTTACAGGGGCGCATGCTCTGTGCATCAGATCCTAATGGCCTTATGGCCGTGTTACATTCCGCAACATTCCGAGGAGGTGCGATATGCGCTTGATACTTGTATTTGCGGCCATGCTGTTTACCAAAGCAAGCTTTGCGGTTGAAGCCCCTGAAGCTGCAAAAAAGCTCGCGCAGGACGCGATCATCGTCGATACCCATATCGATGCACCCACCGAATTGCTAAAGCATTGGGAAGATATTGGCCTTGCAGTGCCGAGCCGCGAATTCGATTATCCCAAGGCGCGCACCGGCGGCCTTGATGTGGCATTCATGTCGATTTACACCTCTTCGGGGCAAGACCAGAATGGCACGGCATGGTCGATTGCCAATCAGATGATTGATGGTGTCGAGGCATTGGTGCAAAGACATCCGGATAAATTTGCGATTCTCGTTTCACCGCGCGATATCGAAAGGCTTCGCAAAAATAATCGCGTATTATTGCCGCTGGGCATGGAAAACGGTGCGCCGATTGGCGATGACTTGAAGCAACTGCAATTTTTTTATGATCGCGGCGTGCGTTACATCACGCTGGCGCATAGTGGAAATAACCGGATTTGCGATTCTTCCTACGCAGCGACCCGTCAATGGAATGGCTTAAGTCCGTTCGGCGAAACAGTGATTGCGGAAATGAACCGTCTGGGCATCATGATCGATGTATCGCATATCTCCGATGCGGCGATGGCACGGACACTTGAACTAAGCCGCGTGCCGGTGGTGGCAACGCATTCGGGCTTGCGGCATTTCACGCCCGGTTTCGAACGCAATGTCAGTGATGACTTGCTGAAACAAATTGCTGCCAAAGGTGGCGTAGTGCAAATTCCGTTCGGCAATGCTTTCGTCAACCCGGAATCGGCAGCCGACACGCTGGCGTATTTCCGTGCCGCCAACGAACTGTATGCAAGAAACGAAGCCGCTAAAGCGACCGGTAAACCGCAGGAAAGCGAAGACGATTTCGACAAGGCTTGGGAGGCCTCGCATCCCCCACGCGAAACGCATATCGATGCCGTGCTTAATCAAATTGATTACGGCGTAAAGCTGGTCGGTATCGATCATATCGGTATCGGTTCGGATTTTGATGGAGTCAGCGGTGCCTTGCCGGTGGAGTTGAAAACCGTGGCCGACTATCCGAACCTGGTTGCCGGCCTGCAAGCACGCGGTTACAAGGACGACGATATCCGCAAGATTCTGGGTGGCAATCTTTTGCGTGTCTGGCGTGCCGTGGAAGATGCCGCTGCGAAAGGGAAATAAATATGCTGATTCCAGATTACTGGGCCGAAACAACATTGAAGCAAAAGTTCGCCGGAAAACAATTTACGGTGCGACGCTTCGGCTGGTCGGAACAAACGCAGGAAGAAGCCCGCCGCAATGCCGATGGCCGTGCCGAAGACGCGATGGCGCGTTTGATTGCAGGCGAAAAACTGGAACGCAGTGAGCCGAAGATAGCCTATAACGGAGCCAACGGTCTGCCGATTCGGGAGCAGGTTCTTTCACGCCACGATTCGGCGGTGATCACGCGAAATATTTATGGTGCCCGGTGCCTGAATACTCCGGATGTCTTGTTCGCCGATATCGATTTCAATAATTCGCCCATGCCGGGCTATGTGGCGCAAGTGGTCGCCGTGTTCGTGCTTGCCGGTGTGGCAATTGGAAAGTTCATCAGTGGCTGGGGCTTGGCGATTGCGTTGATGTTCGCGGCATTATTTGTCGGTCATGGCGTTGCCCATCTGTTGTTCCGCCTGAAGCAGCGTGTAAAAGGCACGCATTCGCAGCAGGCGCGGCGACGCATCGACGGTTTTTTATTGAAACATCCGGATTGGCGTGTACGCTTGTATCAGACACCGGCGGGCATGCGTTTACTGGCGATGCACAGAACTTTCGATCCGGCCGAACCCGAGGTTGCCGAGTTTTTCAGGGAAATCGAGGCCGACCCGATTTATGTCCGAATGTGCATGAACCAGCATTGCTTCCGTGCCCGTGTGAGCCCCAAGCCGTGGCGCATTGGCATCAAGCAACATTTGAAACCGAGGCCTGGCGTGTGGCCGATCAATCCGGCGCGATTGCCGGACCGCGAAAAATGGGTGAATGAATACGAACGAAAATCGGAAAAATTTGCTTCCTGCCGTTTCATTGCCGATTTGGGCAACGATCAAGTCGATGCAAATGCCGAGAAAGTTCGCGTGCTGCACGATCAATTATGCAAATCCGACAGCCAAATGCCGCTGGCCTGATTTTCCGGTATTTCAACAAGAAATTACGACCATCAATTCCAAAGTGAAAAAAAACGGTGCATAGTTTCGGTGGCAAAAAGATTCTGGTTTTCATTAGGTGAAACAAGGGGGCTTTCCATGCGTAAATTGTATTGTTTGCTGATGGCTCTATGCTTCTGCGTGTCGGCGCAGGCGCTGGAAAAATGGCTGGTGTTTCAGGATGAAAACGGCCTGTGCACGGTGGAAGTGCCGGTCGCGCCGAAAGTCACCCACGGCAGCACGAAGATCGACGACGGGACGGAGGTGGCGGTCACTACCTATATTATCGATCGCGGCGAATCGGCCTTGATAATCATGGTGGCCGACCTCGCCGGGAGAACGAAAGATAAGGATCTCATACTCGACGACTGCATCGACGGCGTTGCCGGTGGAAAGACGCTGGTATCCAAGGCAAATGACGAGCTGGACGGTCAGATTGGCAGGTTTGCAGTAATCACCGACAGCAGCGGCTACCGATACACCGATCGCGTCTTTGTGGTTGATGGCAAGCTTTACCAGGCGATGACGGTAACCGGTGCAACTACCTCTGCCGATAAACGGGCAGAGGCGGAGCGCTTTAATGGATCATTGCATTTCCCTGTCAAGGTGAAATAAATATTGCGGTGTCATCCAATTGTTGTAGGGGCGCATGCTTGCTGCGCCCAGAATTACTCGACACGGCATGGGCGCAGCAAGCATGCGCCCATACACGATGTCGTGCTTTGCACAAAATGATAAATCGGATAAAGCCCTTGCAGGATGCAAGGTTCCGAACATTATTTCGGACCGCCATCCACTTTCACGACCCAGGTCATCACCTGACCTGATGAGCGGCCACGGCTCACTCTCACCTGAAAGGCAAAAGTGCCGTTCACTGCCGGTGGCCAGTTTTTTCTAACGACATGGTAATAACCTTCAAGTCCGGATATTTCATCCAGCGAGACGACGATATCGACAGGCAGTTGTCCGAATAGGTGGCCGAGTTGCCAGATTTTGAAATTCGATTTCTTCAGTCCTAAAACCGGTTCGCCGTCATCGCTGCGAACTTCTACCGCGAATATCAGGCGATCGTCGCTGGTGATTTCCATGCCTTGTGCTTTTACGTTTAAACCGGCCATTTGAAACTCCGTGTGGTGGGGTGTTTCAAAATAAACGCAGAATAATTGGCAGGACGGCCATCGCCATTGGTGGTGGTAGCATGGCTTTGGTCCAAGATAGTGGGGCAGGGCATGGGGTTGAATCTGTTTGCTTGTGACGGCGGACGAATCGTTTTGCCGGATGCTGGTGCTGCGTTGATTGATCGCGCCGATGGCGGAAACCTGATCGTCAATCCACCAAGGGATATTTGGGAAAGAAGTGAGCTGGATGCCGACGAATTAATGCTTTGGTCATATCTGGTTGCCGCGACCGGCCAGGCCATGCTCGAGACATTGCTGCAGCTGGAAGGCGGCTGCATCAATTATTGGGAAGCCGGTAATTGGGCTTTGAACGATCGGGCCGAGCCGAAAGGTTTCAAGTTGGCCAGGTCATCCCGCAGCGTGCATTTACATTTACTGGGACGCAGCCCGCACGCCACAAACCCGGCAGCAAAATGGGGCGAAGCGCCAAAATTTCCCGATTATGCCGATCGGCAGGAATGGACCGCAGGAAATGCATTGCTGACTGCCGATGAGTGCGAAAAAATAATCCGGCGAGTGCAGGAAATATTGCTTTCGAAATATCGATTTACAGCAAAGATGATCAGAAAGTTTTAAACATCAGATTTTACCGTTTGCTTGTTTCCGCTTGATTGCCAGCAAGGCAGGTTTGATAAACACGGCCAGTAAAATGATGCTTACGCCAAGATAAAATTGCGGTGTCAGTTCTTCATATTCCTTCAGCCACAGTGCGGCAATGACGATGGCATATACCGGCTCCAGGTTTAGTGCCAGTTGGGTTTCGAATGCGGTGATATGGCGCAATGCGCGTAAAGACAAAATAAACGGAAACAGGGTGCAGGCGATCGCGAGTATCAATAATAAAATCGCATCGTGATTATTCGGCATGATCAGCGTGTGGTCGGCGCCAAAATAGAACAGGCTGGCGATAAGCAGAAATAATCCACCGGAAAGCATTTCGATGAAGGTAACCGATTCCGGTTCGCCATCGTGTACATAGCGTTTATTGAGAACGGCAAACAGCGAAGTCAGGAACGCGGATATCACGCCGACAATAATGCCGGTGTGCATGTAAAGCGGTACGCCGCCGACCAGCAATGCCACCCCGGGCACCGCCAATACGCCGAGCACAAGCTCGGTTTTGTCCCATTTTTTTTCGGTGAGAAGTGGCTCGATCAAGGCAGCGAATATCGAACCCAGACCAAGACAGCTGACGGCAACCGAGGCATTCGATAATTTGATGGCGCCGTAGAAAGTCAGCCAGTGTAAAGCGACGATGACGCCGATGCCGGCATAGGTCAGCACCAGTTTCGGCTTCAATGCCGCAATACCGCGCCAGACCTTTGGCAGCAGCGCCAGAAAAACGCAAACCAATGCCATACGCCACACCACCAAAGCCTGTGCGGGCAGGGTGATCAGTTTTCCCAGGATGGCAGTAAAGCCCCAAAGCAGGACGCAGAAATGGACTTGCCAGAAGGCGCGACGGTGCAGGTTTTTCACGGATGATTTATTCGGCTGATGAAGGTAGAGGTTAGCAGAATGCGATATTTGCAGTTACATCATGAAATTAAAAAGTACAGTCATTCCGGCGAAAGCCGGAACCCAGAAGCCGGATTCGGAGCTTGTTCTAAACTTTGCTCCGTAGATGTTCCTGGATTGACCAGCTGCGCTGTTGAAAAGCACTTCGGCTTTCGCCGGAATGACGTTGCCATAATTTCATTGCAAGCGCATTATTTTGGCCATGAACACAGAGCCCAGCGAAATCGATACCGACAGCCGTGTGGCAAGCTTCCGTGAGGAATATCGTGCTGCCGAGATCAAGCCCGGGTATCACGGCTGGGCCCATTTTGCGAAGACAAACATCATCATCATTGCCGGCGTCGCCTTATGCCTCTGGTATTTGCACGATGTGCAGGCATGGGAGTGGTGGGCGATTCCACTGACTTTCATTTATTCGAATATTTCGGAATATCTTGGGCACCGGTTCGTGATGCATCATCCGCGGCCCGGATTTGGTTTGATGTTCAAGCGGCATGTGAAACAGCATCACCGGTTTTTCACGCACACAACGATGCCGGTCGACAGCATTCGCGATTTCAAGGTGGTGTTGTTTCCGCCGTTCGTGATTGCGTTTTTTCTACTGGGTTTCGGCACGCCGATTGCACTTCTCATCGGCTATCTGGCCAGCGCCAATGCAGCCTTGTTATTCGTGATAACCGGCCTGCTGTATTTTCTCAACTACGAATATCTGCATTTGGCCTACCACTTGCCGGATGGCCATTGGGTAGGGCGGTTGCCGGTGATTTCGCGTATGCGGCGCCTGCATCAGGCCCATCATGATCAAAGCATCATGACGGCCTGCAATTTCAATATTACTTATCCGATTGGGGATTGGTTGTTTGGGACTTTGCGTTAGGCGAGGTATCCCCGGGTCAGGTGGAGCCATGACCCGGGCTACATCATGGCGAGAAATGCGGTTCGCTGATTTTCATTTCGGTGACGGGGCCGAATTTTTTGACGGCTTCGCGAATCTTCAAAGCATCGCCAATCAGCACGATCACCAGGTCGGCATTGTTCGGATATACGTCAACGGCTTTCGCCAGTTGCTCCGGTGTGGCGCTGCGAATATTGGCAGCGTAGTTGTCCACTTCATCGCGGCTCAAATGATAGAGCGCCAGTTCGTTCAACTTGCCTGCCAACTGCGGACCGGTCTCCAGTGTTGGCGGGAATTGACCCAACACATAGTTTTTCGCCGACTCGCGCATTTCGGCGCTGATGCCGTCTTTATGCAAGCGATCCAGCGTGGCAATGGCGACATCCAAAGCCTGCACGGTGGCGTCGGTGCGCGTGTAGGAGCTTATTGCTACCGGCCCTGCTTGTTCCTGGCGATCCATGCGTGAATTCGCGCCGTAGCTCAAACCGGATTTGATGCGCAGTTCGGTATTCAACATCGATGTAAAGCGACCGCCAAAAACCGTATTCACCAGGTTTTGCGAAGGACGTTCGGGGTCGGCACGATTGACGCCGACATTGGCCAGCCAGAAATACGTTTGCGTGGCACCGGGTTTGTCGACCAGCAATACGCGACGACCGGTTTCTTTTGGTTTTGCTGCAACAGCAGGCAATGCGCCGGCCGCTTTACGCCAGCTACCAAACGTTTTTTCAATCTTGGCTTTCATTTCAGCCACTTTGAAATCGCCGACGACGGCAAGGACCAGGCGATCACCGCCGACCTGGTCACGGTAGTAATTTTTCAGATTGGCAAGCGTGATTTTTTTCAGACTGGTTTCATCGCCATCGCCCGGGCGGCCATACGGGTGGCCTTTGAATAGAAAGGCATAGCCATAATCGACAATCAGGCCGCGCGGATCGCCATCCTTGGCCGCCGCCTGCGATTGAATGGCAAGCGTGCGGGCTTTCTCGAATTCGGCCGCGTCCAGCGTCGGGCGCTCCAGTGCATCGGAAGTCAGTTCGAGCATCAAGTCGGTATCACGCGACAGGAATTCGGCATTGACCTGTAGTGCGGCAAAGCCGCTGCCGGTATTGAAATTGCCGCCCGCACCGTCCACGGTTTCGGCGAAGGTTTTTGCATCCCGTTTGCCTGCGCCTTTTTGCAGCAGTTCGCTTAAGAGTGACGCTGTCCCTTCGGCACCAACGGCATCGGCCAGGCTGCCACCACGAATGCTGGCACTGATGGCGATCAGGGGCACATCGTGTTTTTCCATCAGCAATACTTCAGCACCGTTGGCGAGAACCACGCGTTCATAGGCAGGCAGGGGAGAATTTGCGGCGAAGGCGGATGACGCCGAAAAAAGCGCCGTTACCAGAAAGATTTTTCGTATTGGAAAGCTCATGTTCGATTCCTTACTTTTTCGCCGGCACAAGCGTGCCAACGGTGCGGTTATCGCGACGGAACAATTTTGCCGCGATACGTTTCAAATCGGCGGCGGATACTTTTTCATAGGCGTCGGGAGCCTGGAAAAGTTTTTTGTAATCGCCCTGGAATACTTCATAGGAACCCAGTGCCTGCGCTTTGCCGGAAATGGTCGACATGCCGCGCCAGAAGTCGGCGAGTTTTTGCGTGCGGGCCTTGTTCAATTCGGCTTCGGTAACGCCTTCGGTCGCGATTTTCTGCAACTCGGCATCGAGTGCTTTTTCGACTTTGTCCAGATCGCCGCCGGGTGGCAGCGTCATATAGATATAACTCAAGCCCGGATCAAAACCGAGGTTGAGGGATTGTTCGACATCCACCACCAATTGCTGCTGGTCGACCAATTGCTGGTGCAGGCGCGAGGAATCACCATCGGCCAGAATGGCCATCAATAATTCCGTGGCGGGCGCATCGGCATCGCTGCCGCCGATGGAGTGGTGGGCGAATACCAGCAAGGGGGACTCTGCTTCACGCACCAGATTGACGCGGCGTTCGCCCTGCTGTTCGGGTTCCTTTGTTGTTACCGGACGAGGTGTGGCTTGTGCAGGTGTCTTGCCCAGATATTTTTCGGCCAGCGTGAAAACTTCCTGCGGTTCGACATCGCCGACCACGAACATCACGGCGTTATTCGGCGCGTAGTAGGTGTGGTAGTAGGTTTTCAGGTCATCGACTTTCCAGCCTTCGATATCCGAAGGCCAGCCAACGGTTGGAATTTGATAGGGATGTGCGGTGAAAGCCGTCGCATCGATTTGTTCGATCAGTGCACCGAAATTGCTGTTATCGACGGATGAGCGACGTTCGGAATACACCACGCCACGTTCGCTTTCGACTACCTTCGGATCGAAATCCAGATTCGCCATGCGGTCACCTTCCAGATCGAAAATCAGATCCAGTGCCGTGCGCGGAAACCAATCCTGATACACCGTGACATCGCTGCTGGTGTAGGCATTGTTGGCGCCGCCATTGGCTTCCATCACGCGGTCGAACTCGCCTGGTTTGCGCTTGCTGGTGCCGTTGAACATCATGTGTTCGAAGAAATGCGAAATGCCGGTGATGCCGGCATATTCGTTGCGACTGCCGACTTTGTACCAGTTATATAAAGCGACATTGGGAATGTCGTGGTCGGACCACACAACGACTTTCAAACCGTTGGGCAAAGTCTTGCTGGTAATTTTATCAGCACCGGGAACGGTGGTAAGCGAGTCGGCTGCGATGGCAGACGTAGTGGTCAGCGCGGCGCATAACAGTGCCGATAACAAACGTGGTTTCATAACAACTCCAAAATGTCATTCAACGAAATAAATGATGACGTGAACAGGTTATGCGTTTTAACCCAAACCCGGTTTTTTAGAAAGTGGACGAAGTCATGACCCGTCTTCCGGGCTGCGTTTCATTGGCGCAGGACTAAAACCGGTTCATGCATGATGGCCAGCTGTTCCTGCAATTGCGTGATCACGCCTTCCCAATGTCGTGATGATTCGAACCACGGGAACGCTGCGGGAAAAGCCGGGTCATGCCAGCGGCGCGCAATCCAGGCGTGGTAGTGGATGATGCGTATTGCCCGCAGTGCTTCTATCAAATGCAGTTCGGCGCGATTGAAACGCCGGAAAACTTCGTAGCCTTCCAGAATCCATGCAAGTTGCTGCGCACGGGTTTCGCGGGAACCATTGAGCAGCATCCAGACGTCCTGCATGGCAGGCCCGGTCAGGGCATCATCAAGGTCAACGAAATGCACGGTGTCATCGCGCCACAATAAATTGCCGGGATGGCAGTCGCCATGCAGCCGCAGTGTGTGGAAATTTCCCGCGCGTCGCCAGGCGTTTTCGATTTCATCGATTAGCTGTTCGCTAAGCGATATGAAATTGTCTTCCAGCGTTGGCGGCAACCAGTTTGCTTCGAGCAAATAGTGCACTGGTTCTTCGGCATGTTTCCGGATGCCGAGTTTTTCGCGATGGATAAAATTTTTCGACGATCCTACAGAATGCAAACGTCCCAGTGCACGGCCGATATGAATCAGCGTTTCCTTATCCCCGGGTTCAGGTGCATGGCCTCCTTGCATTGGGAATAATGCAAAGCGCAAATCTTCATCATGATGCAAGGTACGTTCATGAATGCGCAGCGGTGCGACGACGGAAATATCGGCGGCCAATAATTCGGCACTGAATGCATGTTCTTCCAGGATGGCTTCATCAGTCCAGCGTTCGGGTCGATAGAACTTGGCAACCAATGGCAAATTGTTTTCACGGCCAATGCGATAAACGCGATTTTCGTAGCTGTTCAAGGCCAGCACGCGGCCATCGCAAACAAAGCCGAGCGACTCGACGGCTTCGAGAATTCGGTCGGGGTCGAGGTCGGCAAACGGGGCTTCAGGCAGGTTAGACATGGCCCGCCATCTTATCGCGTTGCAGCAGGAATGCGTGCCTGTTCCATCCTGCTTGGCAAGCAGCTAGACTCGGCACAGATTGTTTGTACAGGCGCACTGCCGTTAAACCGGCAATGCTTTGCAACATCATCGTGGCAGCGGAGGAACCAAGTTCTCATGCAACCGACCGATATACGTGACCCTGCTTATTTTCTGAAAGTTGTTGACTGCCAATTGGCCTGCCCGGCGCACACGCCGGTCCCCGAATACATACGAATGATTGCAGCAGGGCGTTACGACGACGCCTATATGCTGAACTGGGAATCCAATGTCTTCCCCGGCATTCTTGGTCGAACTTGCGACCGCCCCTGTGAACCTGCCTGTCGTCGCGGTCGCGTCGAAGAAAACAATGGCGAGAAACCGGAACCGGTGGCGATCTGCCGGCTTAAACGCGTTACTGCCGATTTCAAAGACGATATCCGCCATCGCCTGCCGAAGGCCGGAAAACCGAACGGAAAGAAAATTGCCTGTGTCGGGGCCGGACCTGCATCGCTAACCGTAGCGCGCGATCTTGCACCATTGGGTTATCACGTCACGGTATTTGACAGCGATCCAAAAGCCGGCGGTTTCATGCGTACGCAAGTGCCGCGGTTTCGCTTGCCCGAAGCGGTGATCGATGAAGAAACCGGTTACATCCTGGATTTGGGTGTCGAATTTCATGGCGGTCACAAAGTTGAATCGCTGAAAAGTTTGCTGGCAGACAATTACGATGCCGTATTCGTTGGTTGCGGCGCGCCGCGTGGACGTGATCTGGATTTGCCGGGCCGCCGGGATGCCAGGGAAAATATTCATATCGGTATTGACTGGCTGTCGTCGGTGTCCTTTGGCCATATTTCGAAAATCGGCAGACGCGTGATTGTGCTCGGTGGCGGCAATACCGCGATGGACTGCTGCCGATCATCAAGACGATTGGGTGGCGAAGAAGTCAAAGTCATCGTGCGTTCGGGCTTCGATGAAATGAAAGCCTCGCCCTGGGAAAAAGAAGATGCCATTCACGAAGGCATTCCGATTCTCAACTATATGGTGCCGAAAAGTTTCGAACATCGCGACGGCAAGCTGGTCGGCATGATGTTCGAAAAAGTGAAAGCCGGTGTCGATGCAAAAGGCCGCCGCAGCTTGGTGCCTACCGGCGAGCCGGATGAATTGGTCGAATGCGATGACGTGCTGATTGCCGTTGGCCAGGAAAATATTTTTCCCTGGATTGAACGCGACATTGGCATGCAGTTTGACGAGTGGGGTATGCCGATTGTCGATAAAACCACATTCCAATCCACGGTGAGCAAAGTATTTTTTGGCGGTGATGCCGCTTTCGGCCCGAAGAATATTATCTGGGCCGTTGCGCATGGTCATGAAGCCGCAATTTCGATCGATAAATTCCTCAATGGCGAAGTGATTTCAGAACGCCCTCCGGCGATGATGAATCTGGTCTCGCAAAAAATGGGCATTCACGAATGGAGTTACGATAATGAAATTTCGCCGGATGAACGTTTCAAGGTCCCGCACGAGAAGGCCGAGAAAGCACTGAAAAGCATCAGTATCGAAGTCGAGCTTGGCTTTGATCTGAAGCTGGCTTTCAAGGAAGCCGAGCGTTGTTTGAACTGCGATGTGCAGACGGTCTTTGCGAAAGATGCCTGTATTGAATGCGATGCCTGCATGGATATTTGTCCGATGGATTGCATCAGTTTCACGCACAATGATGAAGAAGCCGATCTGCGAAAACATCTGACGGCACCGGCACTGAATTTGTCGCAGGATTTGTATGTATCGGGGCCTCTGAAAACAGGACGGGTGATGGTGAAAGATGAAGACGTATGTCTGCATTGCAGCTTGTGTGCCGAGCGTTGCCCGACCGGTGCCTGGGACATGCAGAAATCATTACTGGATTTGACGCGGGCGGGGCCGGGTTGCCGCAGTAAATCAAGGCAGGCGGCATGATGACCATCACGATGAATAAACCTATCGAGGCGGTAAACGATTTCGTCGTCAAATTTGCCAACGTCAATGGTTCCGGCTCAGCCTCTGCCAACGAGATGTTCGCGAAATCCATTTTGCGAATGGGTGTGCCGGTCAGCCCGCGCAATATTTTCCCCTCCAATATCCAGGGATTGCCAACCTGGTACGAAGTGCGAGTAACCGAACAGGGGCATTTGGGTCGTCGCGGTGGTGTGGATTTGATGGTAGCGATGAATCCGCAAACCTGGGCGGCCGATCTGAAGGAAATCGAGCCCGGTGGTTATCTGTTTTACGACAATAGCAAACCGATTCCGGCTTCGCGTTTTCGCGATGACATTCATGTCATCGGCGTGCCGCTGACGGAAATTTGCAATGCGGCCTATACCGATCCACGCCAGCGGCAATTATTCAAGAATATTGTGTACGTTGGTGCGTTATCCGTATTGCTGGATATTGAAAGCGCCGTGCTCGAAAAACTGATTTCCGAACAATACAAAAGCAAACCGAAACTGCTCGATTCCAATGTGCAGGCTTTGCATATGGGCCGAAAGTATGTCGAGGAAAATCTCGTTCATCCGATTGGTTTGAAAGTAAAACGTGCCGACAAGGTGGGCGACAGGATTTTCCTGGAAGGCAATAGTGCAGCGGCGCTAGGCGCCGTGTATGGCGGTGCGACGGTTTGCGCCTGGTATCCGATTACGCCATCGTCCTCATGCGCCGAAGCCTTTCAGAGTTATTGCATGAAATACCGGGTGGATGCAGAGTCCGGCAAAAACCTGTACGCCATCGTACAGGCCGAAGATGAAATCGCATCGATTGGCATGGTGGTGGGTGCCGGCTGGAATGGTGCACGTGCATTCACCACGACATCGGGGCCGGGGATTTCCTTGATGACCGAATTTATTGGTCTGGCTTATATGGCCGAGATTCCGGTCACGATCATCAATGTGCAACGTGGCGGACCTTCAACCGGAATGCCGACGAGAACGCAGCAAGCCGATATTCTTTCCTGCGCCTATGCTTCGCACGGCGACACCAAACATGTGCTTTTATTTCCGGAAGACCCGAAAGAGTGTTTCGAACATGCGGCGGCGGCACTGGATTTGGCAGACAGATTGCAAACGCCGATCTTCGTGATGAGCGATCTCGACATCGGCATGAACCAGCGTTTGTGCGAACCGCTGCAATGGGATGAAAGCCGCAGCTTTGATCGTGGCAAGGTAATGACTTCAGAAGAGCTGGAGTCGGGCAAGGAATTTGGCCGTTATCTGGATGTGGATGGTGACGGTATTCCGTACCGCACTTATCCGGGTACGCACCCGAGCAAGGGCAGTTTCTTTACGCGTGGCACCACGAAAAACGCTTACGCCGGTTATTCCGAACAAGGTCCGGATTATTTGTACAACGTGCACCGGCTTCTGAAAAAATTTGATACTGCCAAAGCCTTGGTGCCACAACCGGTCATCAAGAAAGCAAAACAGGCAACACCATTCGCCGCAATATATTTCGGTTCGACCAGCCCTGCGATGGCGGAAGCCATCGAAGTACTGCAAGCCGAGCACACGCATCTCGATACTTTGCGGCTGCGTGCATTCCCGTTTCCGGATTTGGTCGCGGAATTCATTGCCGAACATCAAACCGTGTTCATCGTCGAACAAAATCGCGATGCGCAAATTCGCAGTCTGTTGATCAACGAGTTCGGCATCGATCCTGCCAAGCTGGTGCCGATATTGCATTACGACGGTACGCCTATTACCGCCCGCTTTATTGGCCATGCGATAAGCGCCGCGCTCAATGCCATGAATCTTTCCGCGCCACAATCCTACAAGGTCGCCAAGCCATGACCTATCTTGCCAAGCCCAAGCTGCATCATCCTTCGTTGACGGAAAACAAAGCCTGTCATACACGCCGTGATTACGAGGGCCGCATTTCAACACTGTGCGCCGGTTGCGGGCATGATTCGATTTCAGCCGCCATCATCCAGGCCTGCTGGGAAATGGATGTCGAACCGCATCGGGTCGCGAAGCTTTCGGGTATTGGTTGCAGCTCGAAAACGCCGGATTATTTCCTCGGCAATTCGCATGGCTTCAATACCGTGCACGGCCGCATGCCGTCGGTGCTGACAGGTGCGAACCTGGCGAATCGAGAATTGCTTTATCTGGGTGTATCCGGCGATGGCGACTCGGCCTCGATCGGTATCGGCCAGTTCGTGCATGTAATGAGGCGCGGCGTGAACATGGTTTACATCGTCGAGAACAATGGCGTGTATGGTTTGACCAAGGGCCAGTTTTCGGCGACTGCCGACCAGGGTTCCACCTCCAAGAAAGGCGTGGTGAATGCCGACAGCCCGATTGATATGGTGAGTCTGGCATTGCAGTTGGGTGCTACGTTTGTTGCGCGCAGCTTTTCCGGCGACAAGAAGCAATTGGTGCCATTGATCAAGGCGGCGATTGCCCACAAAGGTGCGGCTTTTCTCGATGTGATCAGCCCTTGCGTCGCTTTCAATAATCATCCCGGCAGCACCAAGAGCTACGACTATGTTCGCGAACACAATGAAGCGGTCAATCGCATCGACGTCATCGAAACCAAGCAGGAAATTGTTGTCGATTTCAATGAAGGCGAGGTGGTTGAAGTCGAGCAGCATGATGGCTCGGTATTGCGACTTCGCAAACTGAAAACCGACTACGATGCAACCAACCGCATTTCAGCCATGAACTATGTGCAGGAACATCATGCCAAGGGCGAAGTGGTGACGGGATTGCTATATGTCGATAGCGAAGCGGGGGATATGCACGAACATATCAATACCACCGATACGGCGTTCAATAAACTCGGCAGCAAGCAACTTTGCCCGGGTGCTTCGGTGCTGGATAAAATCAACGCTTCGTTGCGTTGATTTTTTTTGAATGTGGGAGCGGCAGGGTGGGAAGTGCCCACCCTGCTTTTTATTTCGAAGCTAATCTCACATTGCTGGCGGCTTCCGCCAGTTTCTTGAAATCCGCACTCAAACGACGGGTTGCCTTGACGCTGGATTCCAGTTCATTGGCTGCCATTTCAAGATGCTTCGGCAGCATTTCGAAGAAACGTTTTTGTACCGTGACGATATGTTTTTCCGTGACTTCGTCATACAAACCTACGGTATCGTGCACCGCCATTGCCAGGGTGCCGAGCAGAACATTGAAACGCAGTTTGGCGTCCGGAAGAAGCGTCTGCTGCCAGCCTTCCAGAGTTTTTTGCTTGCGTGCTTCCAATTGTGCGGTCGGGTGCCAGGGCGCGATTTCCGGAGCCAGTTCTTCCCAGATATGCGGGTCGAATTTCCAGATCGGGTAGAGAAAAATCGGCAGTAAATGAAACTTGTAGCAGAAGCCGCGGGTGGCTTTGAAATAACCTTCAGCCAGCTGGGCAAAGCCGAGGATTTCCCATAAATGCAGATCGCGCAAATGATCGCCGTAATAACGTGAACCGGCGAATTGTTCCGAGCCCGGGTTGAAATGCATGGCCTCGGCAAATTGCTTGAGGAAAATGATATGGCCGCGATTGGCGGGGATCAGCCAATACACCAGATTGCGATAGTAGTGTTTTATCTTTTCATAATCGGCGACTGCGGTATCGCCCGGACCGTTATAAAAACCTTTGGTCTTGTTCGGGTTTAGCCCGGCAAATGAAGAGGTGGTGCCGATCGTATTGATATTGATGAAGTGATGCCAGGTAGCATCTACAACGGCGCGACCGATACCGGCGCGGTGACCATCGTAGGCCGCGATAACACCGAAGACTTTACTGGAAGTGGCAGGTGAAACCAGATTGCCGAATTCCTGATTCAAGGTTGTGTGTGCCAGCACGGTGGCTTCCGCGATAACTTCCGGTTCCACGCGGACACTGGCGCTATCCAGCGGATATTCTTTTTTGCCGGCGCGGCCGGGTAAATTTTCATCGCGGGTCAAATCGCTGGGTACTTCGCACCAGCCTTCATGCATATGGTCCGGCAAGACATTGATGCGGCCCATCGGCGAGCAAAGCAGCGGGTGCGGCAGCGTGCTGCTGAACCAGCGGCTATGGAGTAATTCGTAAGAGCGCACGGCAATCGGTTGCGGAATATCGTCGGACTGGTCGTTGAATTGAAACGGAAAATTCGTACTGCCATTACTGCCGGAATCGGTACCTGATTGAAGCGTGTCGTGACGGTCCGCACCAAGGCCGCTGGGCGCAACCGGGCCGCCGTGGGGGCCTGCGCCGGGCGATGCCCAGCGCCGCATGCTGCGAATGCGCGGCACATGCTGGTTGATGCTGGCACCAAGGTCTTCATGGTCACCCACGGCAAAATAGCCTTTGCCCGATTCCATGAAAACGGCCAATGCGGCAGCTTCGTTTTGCCGATCGCTATCAAGTGACACGGGGTCTTCACTTTTTGAAGCAATCGAAAAAAAGAACGCCATGTCGAAACCGGCAAGGCTGGCCGCATTGAAACGGAAGCCGTAAATATCGGCACCGATGGGATGACTTGCGACGGGAGTTCCGGGTGATGGGTCTGCGCTGCGATGGGCTTTGACAATCTCGACCGTGAAGCCCTGCCAGACGGTGTCGGCGAGGACTTTGACGAATTCGCCAACATGGAATTTATGCTGACTGGTATTGCTGCGCTGAAAGCCGCCGCCGGCGTCGGAGACAATCAAAATGCGTACGATGCTCATAAAAACTCCTGGTGAAAGTGGGGGTGTTTCTTCAGGCAACACTTCACTGCAGCCGGTACTGCAAGCCGACAAAGCATGATCATGTTTTTTTTTGCCCGGAAGTTGCTCAAAACTCCCTGGGCTGGCGACAGCGCGAACTACGTTCTGCGAATGCAAGCTTTCGAGTCACTTCACTCTTTATGCACGCGAGGAAGCATGTAATGCGGACAAGATAAATGAAAAAAAGCGTATTGGTAATATTTCTATCCAGTCGTAATTTTTCCGTAAGAATTTTTAGATGCATGTTGACCGTAAGCAACGATCGCCACGATAGAGCCAAGGCAAATGTGGCGATATCAGATAAAAATATTCAGTTGAAAATTTGACCTTGCCGTAACTTTATTACCAACGATTTATGTTTTGATTAGGCATTGTAAAAAAGGATATCGCCATGAAAATTCGCCAACTCGGTTCCAATGGGCCAACGGTTTCCGCAGTGGGGCTCGGCTGCATGGGCATGAGTGATTTTTATGGTGCGCACGATGATGTCGAATCGATTGCCACCATTCAGCACGCCTTCGATTGCGGACTGAATTTCTTTGATACTGCCGATATGTACGGGCCATTTACCAATGAAGTTTTGCTGGGCAAGGCATTAAGGGGCAGGCGTGACCGGGCATTCATTGCGACCAAGTTCGGTATCGTGCGTGATGCGAACAATCCGGCAGTACGCGGCATCAACGGGCGTCCTGAATATGTGCAATTGGCCTGCGATGCAAGCTTGAAACGTCTGGGTGTTGATCATATCGATCTGTATTACCAGCACCGTGTCGATCCTGCGGTGCCGATTGAAGATACGGTGGGTGCGATGGCGAGTCTGGTCAGGCAGGGCAAGGTCAAATATCTGGGCTTGTCCGAGGCCTCGGCAACAACCTTGGAGCGCGCCTGCAAGATTCATCAAATTACCGCGCTGCAAAGTGAATACTCCCTGTGGACACGCGACCCGGAACAGGAAATTCTTTCGACCTGCGAACGACTTGGTGTCGGCTTCGTGCCTTACAGCCCGCTTGGTCGCGGCTTTCTAACCGGTGCGATACGCAGCCCGGACGATTTCGAAATGGATGATTATCGACGCCATAGCCCACGCTTTCAGGGCGAAAACTTCGGCAAGAATTTATTGCTGGTTGATCAGGTAAAAGCATTGGCCGCACAGAAATCCTGTACGCCGGCACAGTTGGCATTGGCTTGGGTATTGGCGCAAGGCGAACATCTCGTACCGATTCCCGGAACAAGACGCATAAAGAATCTCGATGAAAATCTTGGTGCTTTGGAAGTGAGCTTGAGTGCAGAGGACCTTGCCGCTATTGAAGAAGCGTTTCCGGTTTCCGAAGTGGTTGGAACACGTTATCCCGAAGCGATGATGTCGGCAGTCAACCGGTAATTTCTAGCGCGAAGTCTGGATGGTGCTGGCATCACTGAACGATATGCCATTCAATCTGGCATTGCGCTGTTCTGCTGCAAGATTGTCCTTGCGACGGCAATCAATAAAAGGCGAATGCGCCAGCCAGTTGTTGTCGGGATAGTAAGCGAAAATCATTTGGCCGTTTTTCAGGCTGTCGATTACCGCTTCTGCCACTTCGGGTCGCAGTGCAGGGCAACCCCAGCTACGACCAAGACGACCTTGCTGTTTTGCAGCCGCCGGATTTACATAAGCGGCGCCGTGCATAACGATGGCGCGCGCCATGGCGGCATCATTGGTGCCAGGCTCGAGGCCTTCCATCTTCAATGAGTAACCATTTTTTCCGCTGTAGGTATCGGCGGTTTTGAACAAGCCAAGACTGGTTTGATGGCTGCCATCGCGATTGGAAAAATCACGCGCAAAGTTTTCACCGGTGCCCTGGCCGTGCGCCACATATTCGGTAAACAATAATTTCCTTGCTTCCACATCAAACACCCAAAGGCGACGGGCGGTGGAAGGCAGGGAATAATCAATCACCGCCAGGCGCGGAGAAAGCGGTTGCGATAAATGTTTGGCGGCACAATCGCGGGCTTCCAAAGCAAGATTCAATACACGCGGATCGGCATCGGGCGCCAAACGCATAAGCATCGCCGGTGTCGTCTCGGCAAAACATTGCGAAGACAACAAAACAAAGCTGGCGAAGATGAACGAGCTTGGGCGCATGAGCGAACTCATTTGGGGACGCCAGATTGTACGGTTCGAGCCGTTAAAAAATCATTCGCTCGAACCTGAACCTTCAACCCAGGGTGGCAATTCTTCGTCTGCAGGCGTCCCGGCTGTGATGACCGTCATATCTTTGCCTGTTGTACGCGGTAAAACACGGGCATCGGTTAATACCAATGTGGTGCCTGGTGCGAGGATGTCATACACGGAACGCGCAAAATCCACAGGAACGGCGATACGTTTGACGGCCGCCGGATCCAGGGTTCCGGGGGTTTTGAGTCTTTCGGCATTGACGGCATAGCCGGGCATAGGAATGCTCATCCAGTTTTTGGCTTTTTTATTTGGCACGATTTTGCTTGGCTCGTTGCGTTCACCTTCCATCAAAACATAAGCCTGGGTACCGAAAGGCGCCTTGCCGACAATGCCGATTTTTGAGCGACCAATTTCAATGCCATTGCGCATCACGATGGCGCGTTGGTCGGTAGTGCTGATTAAAATGGAAACCGCACCGGTCGGCGATTTCGCCGGGTCCCAGTGAAAATTTTCGAGCCACGAAAGTCTAGGCGCCACCGGTGCTTTATCGCCGGTGGCAAATTCAACCGGAGCAAATACATCCGGATGGGCGGCATTTGGTATTGCCGTGTTTTCATCTGCCACCACCACGGTCATGCCGAAATCGGTGGTGTCAAACAAGACGCGGGCGAATTCGTATGGCAGGCGCACGCAGCCGTGCGATGCCGGGTAGCCGGGCAATTTTCCGGCATGCAATGCAACGCCATCCCATGTGAGCCTTTGCATGAAAGGCATGGAGGCATCGTTATACAAACTGGAATGATGGTCCTTGTTTTTTTGCAAAATCGTGAATACGCCGGTTGGTGTTTCCTTGCCTTTTTTACCGGTGCTCACCGTGCTGACGGCAATACGCAAACCATTCCGGTAAAGATAGGCGCGCTGCTCGGTGATGCTGATCACCATCACCAACGGACCATCGGGAACCACTTCGGGCGACCAGATGAACTCGCCTGGTTTCAAGGCCGAAATCGGGGTGTCGATGGGAGCCGATTCTTTCGTACCCTCGGCAAGGGCCAAAGCAGGTGAGGTGGCGAGCAATGTGGCAAGTAAAACCAGAGCAGCACGAAAAGACATGACAGGGCTCGAAACAAGGCGGGCAAGGGCGTGTAGATTAAACCAGAAGATGTCTTGCGGGTATGTTTTGATCATGTTTTCGCCGGGTGCTATTGCCCGCCAACTGTCTTATCATCGGTTCAGGGTTGCTGCAAAAGGGGGCGTTTGATGCAATTTCACCGGCGTGTGCTGATCGCATTGTTTTTTCTATTGCCCGCTTTTGCAACGCAAGCCGCCGACCCTGTCATATCACGACTGTCTCCGGATCTGCGGGTATATCCGCAATATTTTTCCATCGAGCAGGACAAACTTCGACATATTTACATCGGCGCCACCAATGGCGTGATGCGATTTGATGGCGGACGCTGGAGCTGGATTAAAACATCCAGGCCAGGCGCAGTGCGTTCACTGCATGCCGATGCCAATGGCCGCATATGGGTAGGCGGCAGCGATAGTTTTGGCTACATCCGGAAACAGGCAACGGGCGAGCTTGAGTACGTCGATTTGGCGGCGCAATTCCAGTCGGATTTATCAGGCGTCAGGTTTGCCGATATCTGGCAAATTACCGAGTACAAACATGCCATTTATTTTCGCGGCCTGCGTGATTTGTTCAGGGTCGATCAAAATGGCAATCGCTCCGGTTACTGGCATAACGATGGACGCCTTGGCGAAATTTCCGGAGTCGGCGACGAGCTCTGGCTGCAATGGCGTGGTGAAGGCCTTCGCCGTTTGTCCGGCGACAAGTTTGTGCCGATTGAGGGAACACAGGGCTATGCCAAATCGCTTATCTACAACATGTTTTTGCGTGGTGACGGATCGGTATTGATCTCCGATGTATCGCCACGGCTTTCATTGTGGCAGGCCGGTAAAAAAATCGATCTCGATGATGCAGGTTTATCCGAACATGTCGGTCATCTCAATAACGGTTTGGCGCTGGGTCAGGACAGATTCGTATTTGCCGGTGATGATGGCACTTTGCGAATATTGCATCTGTCTGAACGCAGATTCGATACGGTAACCCTTGGAAACGGGTTTATTCCCGAAGTCATTCTCGATGCCGATGGTTCGCTGTTGGCCGTGGATGATGAGGGCGCGATCAAATTGAACTGGCCATTCAGTTGGCTGCGTTATGGCGAGGTCGATGGCATTAAAGGTTCGGTATATTCCATCGATAAAGTTGCCGGTCACACTTATCTGTCGACCGGAACGGGTGTTGATGAAAAAGAGTTTTCCGGTAATGCACCCGATACGCCATTCAAGCATCTTGATTGGACCGGCAATGAAGCCTGGCAAATCATGCCCGATGGCAATGGCGGCATATTGCTGGCGGAATCACGCACGCTGAACCAGATTGCCGGGGGCAAGGAAAAAATCCTGAGTCGCGATGATCTGTATCCGCGTGTTCTTTTGCGGGACCCGCGAAACAGGGAACTGATCTGGCTGGGAACCGAATTTGGCCCGGTGTTGTTCAAGCAGAAAGGCAATGAATTTGTCGAACAGGGGAGCAATAACAAAGAACCCTGGCTGGTAAGTTCACTGGCAGCATCACCCAATGGCATCTTGCTAGGCAGCGAGGAAGATGGCCTGGCCATTGCCATTCCCGACGACACGAACAAAAACGGTTTCCGGATCGAGCATTTCAGCGACAAAGACGGCATTAAATACGGTACACAAAATTCCGCTCAGGTCAGCGCGATTGAGGACGGTGTGTTCGTCAGCACGGAAATCGGCATATTTCGTCTGATTGAAAATGCCTTTTTCAGGGATGGTGTTGATGGTCTCGGGCAGTTGTTGTCGAATGATGAAATGGTATTTATCAAAGATGCCGAAAACGGCGATCGCTGGGCCTACAGTTATTACACCGTTTACCATCAGAAAAAAAATGGCAAGTGGCAGGTAGCGCTCAATGCCGGGCCATCGGATGGCCCATTTCTGAGTCTCACTACCATGGCCAATGGCGATGCCCTGATTGGCAGCTCGGGCCAGGTCATGCGTTACCTCGGCAATAATCAAAACGTGGCGGGAAACAATGCAACGCTCGCGATTACTGCCGTTCGATTGAATCGCGAAGGTGAACCGTTACAGTTGCTGCCCCTTGATGCCGCACCCAGCTTCCAGATGAAAGGCGGCAGCCTGGAATTTGATCTGGGGCTTACCGATTATACGCAAGCCAATGGCAAGCAATATCAATTCAGGTTGGAAGGTTTCGACAACGCCTGGTCAGAGTGGAGCAGGCAATCGAGCTTTCGTTTTTTTTCACTGCCGACGGGGAAATACACCTTGCATGTGCGTGCGCGTAGCGGCTATTCGGATGTAGTGGAGGGGAAATCCTATTCGTTTCAAGTCGTGCCGCGCTGGTATGAACGGCCGTGGCTGATTCCGCTGGCAATCAGCCTGATCAGCTTTTTCGTTGGTGCCGGGCTGATACAGCGACAACGCAATCGCGTGCGTAATCTGAAGTTGAGAAATATCGAACTCGACAAAATGGTGAGTGAACGAACGAAGGATCTTGAATTGGTAAATTCAAGCCTGCAGGATCTGGCCGATCGTGATGGTTTGACTGGTATCGCCAATCGCAGGAAATTCGATTTTTTTCTCGAGCAATCGGTACAACGTGCAAAAGAAACCTCTGCGCAACTGGGTCTGGCATTGCTGGATGTCGACCATTTCAAACAGTACAACGATTCCCATGGACACCAGGCCGGTGACGAGATTCTCAAGCAAGTCGGACATTGTTTATCCGAAAGTGTCCGCGGCAATACGCTTGTTGCACGCTATGGCGGCGAGGAGTTTGCCATTGTGGCGCCAGGCTGCGCCAATGACGTGATGCATGCATTGGCCGAACGCATCTGCCTGCAGGTGGCCAATAGCGTTCACGGTGTCACCATCAGCATCGGTGTGAGCGCGCTTGATTCAACGGCATCCGATAGCGCCGAGAATTTATTGGCGCGGGCCGATGCCGCGCTCTATCAAGCCAAAAGTACCGGAAGAAATCGCGTGGTTTAACCGGCAGTATTCAGTAGATAAAAGGGAGCAGGCGTTTGCTGCGTTTGCAGTAATCCAGATAGGCGACACCCAGGGCATTGCCGAGCGCAGCTTCTTCAATGCCAATGCGATGCAGAAACGCAATAGTGACCGGAACCAGAATGATGAAAATGGCGGCAATATTGGAAAGGCATAATGCAAACCCGGTGAATGCCATCAACGCCCCGGTATAGGAAGGGTGCCGAATGTAGCGATAGGGGCCTGTATCAATCACGCGATGATCTTTCGCAATGGCGACATTCACCGTGAAAAAACGGCCAAGATAGATAATGGAAAACCAGCGCAAAATCAGGCCGGAAAAAAACATGAGAACACCAATCGGGTAGCTGATGTTGATATTGCTGATAGTCAGTGCAGGAAACCAATGGGTTGCCCGATAGGCAAGAAACAGGCTTGCCAGAATAACTATCCAGAGAATACGCAGGGAACCTTTGTCCTCGGATTTTGCATCCGATTTTGCCCGCATGAACAGGCCCAGGGCAATTTCGGAAATGCCGAATATGGGGCCCAGTATTGCAGGGGAAGGCAGGTGCATGATTGTTCTCGCCATCTTGAAGTGATCGCAGTATGCCGTTTCTCCCGGCATTTATAAGCTGCCGGAAGTCACCAGTTTCCGGATCAATGTCCGTAATAAAGAATATGGAATCCGTAATAGGCAAAAAACATGGAAACGATGGCCAGGTAATAAAGGCCGGTCATGAAATACGCTTCGGTAAATAGCGATTTATCCCGCAGGACCAGCATGTCGCGGGCATCGGTAGGTCCACGGACAAACAGCACGAACAAGATCGCGATAATCATCAAGTGCCCGATCGCATCGACAATGCCGAACTTGAAAATGGCCAGAATAAAAACCGACTGCAATCCCAATGCAACCAGTCGCCCGATCATCGAAGCGGCGCCCAGCAGGATGAAGGTGATATTGAATTCGACGAAACCTGCCAGGGTCATGTAGGTCAGGGAATCCATGCCCATCCGCATGCCGGGGTTGGCATTGAGTAATGCAAAAGTCCATTGCGGATAGGCGAATTTCTCAATTGCCGCCCAGGTGAGCGTCAAACCGGTCGAGGCAAACAAGATGATGAACGCCCATTTTCTGATTTTTACATTGGAGCTCGCGCTGGCAACAAAGAAGAAACCGATGCCCAGGAAAATCATGTAGTCGATAAGATGGTAAAGACCATAATGTTCGATCGAAAGCGCATACAGCAAAACAATGCCGAGGCCGGTAATAAATGCGGTGCGCCGGGACAGGGCACACAAGCCCATTACCAGATGCAGCCAGGGAATCCAGGATTCCGAAGTTTTCAATTCAGGCGTAATGTAAAAACCGCTGCCATGCACCCAAAACCATGTTGCCAGCGAGAGGAAGAAAACCGCTCCGCAAATACGCATGACATGGATGGAAGGTGCATCGAAGCTTTTCATGCGGTTATCGAGCGTGGCCAGCACACCCTTTCGCAGCGCCCAGCGGTCGACCAGAAAAAATGTGTAGATGCAGGCAACCGATAATAAGAACAAACCGACGAAAGCCGGTTGGGTTAGTACATCGCCTATGGGTTTCGGCGTTTCGGAGGCATCGGTGTTGGCAAACCATTTGACGTGGGCAAAGGCTGCGCTTGAAAAAAAGCCTGCCAGCAGAACCCAGTATTGGGAAAATATTGTTTTTGCCTGTTTGTTTTGCATAGGTCTCCCCCGAGATGTAGGGGATGATGACAGGATATAGGCATTTCGCAAGATTCTGGCGCAAAATCTGCCTGGCCCCGTCGATGCCCGGAAGCGAGCTGCCTGGCAGGCAGGGCATATCGATGTTCACTGATGAAAACAGGAGAAAACCCGATGCACAATATTCTTCAACTATGGTTGCCGATTCTGTTGACGGCCGTGTTTATTTTTATCGCCAGCAGTTTGATCCACATGGTATTCAAATGGCATAACCGTGATTACGGAAAACTGGGCAATGAAGATGAAGTGCGTGCCGCGATACGCGCCGGTAATCCTTCGCCCGGGCTGTATGTATTTCCGCACTGCATGGACATGAAAGAAATGCAGGGCGAGACGATGCAGAAAAAATATGTCGAGGGCCCGGTTGGCTTTCTGACCCTGAGAAAAAACGGCGTGAATTCAATGGGCCCAATGCTGGGGCAATGGTTTTTATTTACCCTGCTGATAGCAGCGGTTGCCGCCTGTATTGCCGTGCAAAGTTTGGGCCTGCAGGCAGACCATCACATGGCCGGACACATGGTCGGCATGATCACTCTTTTGGCCTACACCGGCGGCAGTGTGCAAAATGGTATCTGGATGGGAAAGCCTTGGGGTAGTGTGGCGAAAGATTTGCTTGATGGATTTATCTACGCCGTCATCAGTGCCTTCACATTCATGTTTTTCTGGCCCTGAACGAAAACCGATAACAAGCCCGCTATTGCCAGTTCACAAGAAGTTACAACTGGGCCTGCCAGATAGCTGTTTCTGGTCACGGGCTGGGGCTACTATTGGGCTATGCGGTTAATCCTGAAGTCTTTTTTGTGCTTGCTATGCCTCGCGCTTTTCAGTGTGACGGGGGCCAATGCCCTCGAGTTGGGATCATCGGATGATGCCAACTTCGAAACTGTCGGCGACCGCAGCAGTATTTACGATGGCGTTGTGACGACACTTGCACAGGATTCCTCGGGTTTTATCTGGATTGGTACCGCCAACGGCTTGATGCGTTTTGATGGCTACCAGTTTCGACGTTATGCCTATGATCCCGCCGATGCACACTCGATTGGCGGCAACTTCATTCGTGTATTGCTGTTGGCAAGCGATGGAAAATTGTGGATAGGAACTGATGCCGATGGCATTTCCGTGCTTGATCCCAAGACAGGTTATTTCAACCACTTCGTTAATGACCCGGCCAAACCCGATTCCCTGCAACCAGGCAGTATCCGTTCACTGGCAGAAGGTCCCGATAAAGAAATCTGGGTAGGCAGCACCGGTGGTGGCCTAAGCCGGTTTCAGTCAAGCACCAAAACATTTCAACATTTCGACAAGAAAAATGGTGATGGCAGTGCGCCGGATGATGATCGTATTTCCGCTTTGCATGTTGATCCACAAGGTGACCTCTGGGTCGGCACCTGGAATGGACTTGGTCGCTTAAAACATGGCAGCAATACATTCGAAACGATTTGCTCGGATTCTACCAGCCACGACAGCTTGTCCGGAAAATCCATCCGGACCGTATTTACTGCGAAAGACGGTCGCTTATGGGTTGGTACCAATGATGGTGAAATCATCGTCTTGAAAACCGGTGCGACGATGGACATGGGCAATGTGCAGTCCCGCCATGTCATCGGCGGCACCATCTTGTCCTTGTCGCAGCCAATGGCCGATCGCATCTGGGTAGGGCATACGAGCGGCATTGATGTCTACGACGCGGGCACGACAAAACTGATTCGACCATTTCGCAACGACCCGACCAATCCCTACAGCCTGACTGCAAGTGAAATCCGCGCATTGCTTATCGATCATGCCGGCGGTCTTTGGGTCGGCAGTTTTGGCGGCGGCGTGCAACGCGTGAACATGGCCAACAATAGTTCACGGGTAGTAAGGCAAGATCGGCAAACCAGCAATCCAGTCACTGTATTGAGCGTTACCAGCGTACTGGAATCCTCCAGTGGACAGTTGTGGCTGGGCACCGCCGGCAACGGTGTCTCGGTGCTCGATGCAGCACTAAAACCGGTGGCTACATATCATCAAAAAGTGGATGCCAATCGTGCCAGCGACGATATGGTTACCGGTCTGGCACAAACCAGCAATGGCACCATCTGGGTAGGCACCGAGCGTAATTTGTTCCGTTATGTCAGCCCTGAAATCGGACTGCGTCGCGACGCGGCAAGCGATGGCTTGCAAGGTGCTGCCGTACGCCGTTTGCTCGCCGGTAGCCAAGGGCAGTTGTGGATTGGTACCACTGATGGATTATTTGTTCTCGAAGCCAACGGGCTGTCGATGACAAGGCTTGCCGACACGCAAGGTAAGCCTGTATCGGGTTCGGTGAATGCCATCGTCGAAACCGCCGATGGCGGCGTATGGGTTGGCACCAATGCCGGCCTGTATTTCCGGGATGCCAATGCGCGTCAATTAACCTTAGTCGGATTTGAAAAAGGCTATGCCTTGTCGCATCCATCGGTGCTGGGCTTGCTGGTAGATTCAAAGCAGGGCCTTTGGGTGGATACGCCACACGGTTTGCATCACATGCTGCGCTGGAATGGCAGGCTGGCGGCATTCGAATCGGTCAGTTCGCGTTATGGCATTGCCGGCGGACCTTACGGCGCAAATTTGCTGGAAGATTCGCAAGGCAGAATCTGGACGCATAAATTTATCTACGACCCGAAATACAACTCGGTGTATGAACTCAATCGTGCCGATGGTGTTTTCTTCGGTACCGGCTGGTTTCGCTCCTATGCGAAAGCAAAAGACGGCAAATTTCTCTTCGGCGGCAATCAGGGTTTGTTGATTATCGACCCCGACCATTTCAAACCATGGTCATATTCACCGCCATTGGTCACCACCGAGCTCAGGATAAATGGCGAGCACCAGGCAATTGCCGATTTGGTCAAACGGGGCATTCATTTGTCGCCATCGCAGCGTAGTTTCAGCCTGGAGTTTTCGGCACTGGATTTCACCGCGCCGAATCTGAATCACTACGCATTTCAATTGGTCGGGCAGGATGAAACCTGGATTGAAACCGATGCCAATCTGCGTGTCGCCAGCTACGGTAATTTATGGCCGGGCGATTATGTGTTGAAAATTCGCGGCAGCAATCGCAACGGTGTCTGGAGCAATCAAATTCTGGAAATTCCAGTGCAGGTATTGCCTGCGTGGTGGCAGACCTGGTGGTTCTATCTTGTCTGCGTATTGCTGGCCATCGTCGCCATTGTGGGATTGATTCACGCGCGTACATCTTATTTGCGTCACCAGCATAGCGTGCTGGAAGAAAAGGTACTGCAACGCACCAACGAACTGGAAACGATGACGCATGCACTTGCCGATAAATCCAGGGCACTGGAAGAAGCCAGCCTGGCAGACCCATTGACCGGTCTTCGCAACCGCCGCTTTTTCGACCAGCATATTCAGGCCGACATCGAAGATTGTTTCCGGGCCTACGAACATAGCCGTGCAAACAATACGCCGTTGGACGAGGTAAAGGGCCTGGTGTTCTTCCTGATTGATATCGATAACTTCAAACAGGTCAATGATATTCAGGGCCACGCGGCTGGCGATGCCGTATTGGTGGAAGTATCGCAACGCCTGCGTCTTGTCTTCAGGGAAAACGATTACCTGATACGTTGGGGCGGCGAAGAATTCCTGATCATTACCCGCTCCACCGCGCGCGAAGACGCCTACATGCTGGCAGAGCGTGTGCGTTCGCGGATTGTCGATGACAATTTCAATCTGGGCGATGGTGTCACCCTGAAAAAATCCTGCTCGATCGGATTTGCCTGCTTTCCATTCATCCCGCAATCGCCACGGGTTCTTGGCTGGCACGACGTGGTGGAAATTGCCGACATTGCCCTGTATGCCGCCAAGCGTGCAGGCCGTAATGGCTGGGTAGGAATATCGGCAACGGCAAATTGCAAGCCGGAAAAAATTCTCGACAATATCAAGCACGACATCCTTGGCCTGATCGGCAGGAATGAACTGGAAGTGATTTCCAACCTCGACAATAAAATCGTCATCAGCGCCTGGGTACATGCAACATCCACCGCCCACCGCGACGAAATTTTCAGACCGGCGTAGGGGCGCCTGCTTGCTGCGCCCGCTCTAGATCCGGCAAAAAAAACGGGCGCAGCAAGCTGGCGCCGCTACATCGAAATCACATGAATTTCATGATCCTCGATTTGCACAATATTGCCCGCCACAATCTTGCAGGTTTTACGAAGTTCAATCTCACCATTCACGCTGACGATACCGCTCGCCACGATGGCCTTGCCCATGCCGCCACTGCCGCATAAGCCCACCAATTTCAGCAGTTGGTTCAGCTCGACATAGTCGTGCTCAAGGGTGAATTCGATAACTTTCATTCGGATGCGGCCTGTTTAATTTCAGCAATCAGCATTTTACTACTCTTGAAGGCGCCGAAGCCGCTTATATTCGCGAATGCCGCAACGGCGGAAGTCTTTGCATTTCGATGAATCACGACAACGACTGCCAATGTCATGGCGATGATCACACCAAGCAAGGGGCCGGAAAGTGTGCCGATCAAATCCTTTCCGGCCAGCACTTTGGTCATTACCTGCAGGCACACTAAGCCAATGATTGGCAGCAATGACAAACTAATGCGCGCTAATACCATGCGCATGGCCAGTAATTTCTCCAGCTGATTTGCCAGCGCATTGCCAGGCAGTGCCAGATCAAGTCTTTGCGATGAAATACGCCAGGTGATGCCGCCGACCATCTGCGAAACAAAGAACAGGTTCAACAAAATGCCCGGCACGATGAATTGCCACTGACCGCCATGTATGGCATTGAAAATGCCGATCAATAGCATTAAGGATGCATAGAACAGGATGGAGAGCAGCACGCGATTCTTTATCGAGCGCAGCAAAGCATTGGCCGCTGGCGATAGCAGATTCTTTTTCTCGAAACGCTGTAGTGCTTTTGCATCGCCTTGTATCGCAACGTCATCTTCAAAGCCCTGGCGCGCATCCAGCTGCTCGCGTGCGCGGCTCCAGCTTTTGCCGGCGGCTTCTTCGAGGAATTTCCGGAAACCTGCCGAGTGACTGAAACGATTCGAAAAATAGCGGGCGACAAGATAGGCCGTTGGAATAAACGAAAAACCGATGATGGCATTGATGATGATAAAACTGGCGGGGAATTTTGGTAGAAGATCAATTCCCGTAAAACCTTTCACCACCACCAGAATCAAAGGCCACCACAACAGAACGGAAGAAAGTAAAACCCATTTGGTCAGACGAAGACGTCGATCTCTCAGGCGATCCAATATTTCGTGCAACTTGATAATCGGCGAACTCAAATCCAGTGTTCTCAAGGCATGCCACTGCAGAAATTGCACTATGCATTCTGCCAGTACAAACATCGCCAGCGGTGTAGCAAGCAAAAGATATGCCGAATCGTTCAAGTGATGGACAATGAAGGTCATAAGGGCCGCAAATGTTGCGATGCCGACAAGCAGGCTTGCCATCAACCAGTGAGAATGACGACGGAATGCCTTGCTGGTCTTTTTCGCCAAGGCAAAGCGTACCGCCTCGATATCGAGCGTCAAACTATCATCCAGTTTGCAGGTTTCCTGCGCCCACTGGGATTTCAATTTATCCAGATCGAGACCGCTCATGATTTTTCCTCCGCTGCAGCCACTTCCTGCTGCAACTTTTGTTTGATTCGATTGATTCTGGTGGCCACATTGCTCGAAGAGATGCCGACCATGTCGGCTATTTCTTCCTGCGGGTAGCCTTCCAGATAAAGTAGTATCAGGGCACGATTGATTTCATCGAGCTTGGAAATCATCTGGTGCAATGCATGCAAATCTTCGCTTTGTGCATCCATCACGCAATCGGCAGCAGTCAAATCCATGCCGAACTCTTCAATGGGAAGTGCATCGCGGATACGACGGCTTTCGCCGCGATAAAACGAAATGGCAACATTCATGGCAATCCGGTGCATCCAGGTCGAAAAAGTGGCGCGGCCATCGAAACGCTCGAACGACCGCCAACACTCGATCACAATCTCCTGGATCAAATCACCTCGGTCTTCACGACGGCTGCAGTAAGCATTGGCCACCTTGTAGAGGATGGCCTTGTGCTTTTCCAGCTGTTGCAAAAACTGTTCGTGTTCGGTTGCTCTGCTCATCTCGTATCCGGTTATGTGCGCTTGGCGCTCCCTGTCTCAGTTATTCGCTGGCAGGGACAGAAATATCACACTCCGGCTTTTTATTTGCGTGGCGAGGCATTTTCCGGCCATTTAGCATGGCGCCTATGAAGCTGTGCCTGACCAATAAGTGATAACTGCCCAGCATTATCGTAAACCCGACTGTCAGCATCAGCGGATATTCTACCCACCATGGCCAGTTGACCAGGGAGCCGGCCACTTGCAATGCCATCACGATGGGCAGATGCACGATGTACACCCAATACGAGGCATCGGCCAGATAGCGGCGGGCAGGGCTGTGGCCGAATAGAAAACGCAGACCAATCCCGACTAGCGCGAATGTCCAAGCCCAGGCTCCTGCGGCGTAAGCAAAGGCATAAATCAGCTTCTGGCCGTTATCGGTTACCGGCAATTGCATCGGGATCAATCCGGTTATCGACAAGCTGGCACCAGTGGCAATCAATGCCAGCAACAGATTCATCGACCAATATTTTTTGACTAGCTGCAGCAAGGCAATTTGGCGATGCAAACCCCAGCCAAGCAGAAAGGCGACCGAAAACCCGATGCAGGCAGCGATATTCGGATACAAGGAATTATCCGGAGTCGGAATGCCGAACCACATCACCCATTTTGGCGTGAGATACAAACCCGCGCCCAATGGCAATGCGAGCAGCAAGCTGGCACCGGGCTTTACCAATAAACGCATCAGGGCATCCAGCCCCATACGGACAAAACCTTTTCGGTCGAGCTTTACCAGCAGCGTGCGCAAAGAAAGAATCGCGATGTAGAGCAAACTCAGCACATATAGAAACCACAGGTGCGTCAATGGAAAATCATCCGGCGTAAATTTAGGACCAGGTGGCGATTCCTTGGGTAAAGTGCCGTGAAATTTAATCAAGGCAATCCAGACGACCACCATAATGATTCCGGTGAATACCATCGGCCATGCCGAGATCAATGGAATCACGATGCGTTTGAACCGGTCTTTGATGAAAGCGCTCATGCCGAGCCGGTGAAATGACAGGTGCGCAAAAAAACCGGCAATCAAAAAGAACAGCGGCATGCGGAACATGTGCACCCAATAAAACAATCCCGACAGCGCCATGCTCGGGTCGCTGTCGCTGACTATCCACCAGTATTGCGACCCTGGCAAATAAGACATGGTGGCGTGCAACGCAACGCCCAGTAGCAAGGCAAATCCACGCACGGCATCCAGCGCATGCAGTCGTTCAGTGTTTGCCGATAATATTTCCTGTGATTTCATCTTTACACTCCAATGCCAGGGCTTGTTGCCTGATGGAGTGTTATTCGCAAAATGGTCTGCAAATATCACGGAAATATTTTTTTTCCAATATGTGATATTTCATGGTCCTCGTGCGAACCACGCTGGGACACGGTGACTTTCGTTCAGTAAGCTTAATTACAATCATCAAGCAGGAAGTACGCAGCGGTAGCCATGATTGGCAATGGCGGTTTACTTTGAATTTAGATGCAGGAAAAGTCTGTTAATTTTGTTGGCGAGTATGGGTTTGACATATCTGCTAGTCTGATCATCCTTTGGAAAATTTAGAAAACATCTAGATAAAAAGGCTGCATTTCATGACAACATTGAACACGCATATGATTTTCGTCGCTTTTTCTAGCTTGCTATGCATTGCGGCATGCACAACCACTTCGCAGCCTAGAAACTTAACTAAGAGTGCCTCTACTCAACCAGATGTCAGCGATAGCGATTTCTGTCTTCTTAAAAAATTGCCTGGCAAGATTCAAGAGGTTTACGAATTAGAGGATTCGCAGAAAGAGTACTTTGCAGACACATCGCTGTACGGAAAATTCATTCTTATGGATAGAATGTTTGATCACAAAACAAAAAAATTATTGACTAATTCGGCAGGGTTTATAAAAGACAAGGTTTCCGGAAAAATAGCCATTTCTGAAGCTGATCTCGTTATGTTTATTGGCAACATAGAGAAAAATGCTTACGCTGATTACGAAATTTCAGGGTGCGGTGAAAAATACAAGGGCGGAGTGACAATTCGCGTATTCTTGTTTGACTGGATAAATAGCTCTTTATTAAGCAGCTATTTACTTGACAAGAATTCCAGCGGGGAAGCGCTAATTTTTTCCGGCACAGCATTTCAAGATATGGATGCCTGCTATGGGAAAGTCAGTGATAATTATAAAATAAGGGAGCTGGTAGCATTGTATGGCGCGTGGAAGGATTCTCCTGCTCTTTTTTCAAAAGACATTGATGTGACGGGCTGCTCGAAATAAAAAGATCGGGACGATCACTGAATCAAATAAAAAGCGGACAGCTTTCTCGTTAAAGCTCGCCGCTTATGGCTTACTATTGCGCCAAATGTATACAAACGCCCAAATCCATAATAATCCGCTACTGGATGCCGTTATTGTCGGCTCCGGTTTTTCAGGCTTGTGCATTGCCATCAAAATGCAGCAGGCAGGTTTGAAATACGTCGTCCTTGAACAGGCTGAAACCATCGGCGGCACATGGCGTGACAACACCTATCCCGGTGCCGCCTGCGATGTGCCATCGAATCTCTATTGTTTTTCGTTTGCCCCCAATCCTGCGTGGTCCAGAACGTATCCGCAGCAGGCGGAAATTCAAAAGTACATGAATGATTGTGCCGATCGTTTTGCGATCAGGACGAATATTCAATTTGGCAAGCAGGTTTCCAGTGCGCGTTTTGATGCGGTGCGTAAAGTCTGGCGAATTGAAACCAATAACGGTGCTGAAGTTTTTGAAGCAAGAAGCCTGGTGATGGGAGTAGGCGGCTTGAGTCGGCCGCAGATGCCGAAGATTGATGGTATTAAAAGCTTCAAGGGCGAACTATTTCATACGGCACGTTGGCGGCATGACATTTCTCTTGAAGGGAAGCGCGTCGGTATTATCGGAACCGGTGCCAGCGCCATTCAAATCGTGCCGGAAATTGCCGGTAAAGTTCGGCAGTTGAATATTTTCCAGCGAACACCGCCTTGGCTGATCTTCAAGCCGGACTTTGCCATCCCGGCCTGGCGACGTGCGCTACGCGCCAAATTTCCGATTTTGCAAAAACTCAATCGCGCCTATACCTATGCCTGGCACGAGAGCTGGGCAATAGCATTTACGCGTTTCCCGGGAATGTTGAAAATCGTGCAACTGCTGGCGAAGGGTTTCATGTCGCTGAATATTCGCGACAAGGCATTGCAGGAAAAACTCAAGCCCGATTATGTGATCGGTTGCAAGCGCGTATTGCTTTCGAATAATTATTTGTCGTCATTGAAGAAACCGAACGTCAATCTAATCACGGAAAATATTGAATGCATAACGCCTGGCGGCATCAAAACGCGTGACGGGCGCGAATACGAACTCGATATCATTATTGCCAGTACCGGATTTCTCGCTGCCGAAGCGGGTTCACCATTTCCGGTTTACGGGCTAGACGATAAAGAATTGAATGCGCACTGGAAAAACGGACCCAGTGCGTATCTTGGAACCTGCGTCAGCGGGTTTCCGAATTTTTTCATCATGACCGGCCCCAACACTGCGCTTGGTCATAATTCGATGATCTATATGATCGAATCGCAGGCTAGTTATGTGATGTCGGCTTTGCAGTTAATCCATCAATCGCCACAACTTGCATTCGATATCCCGCAGAAAATGCAGGACAGCTATAACGAGGCATTGCAAAAACGGCTTGCCAAAACGGTATGGAATACCGGCGGGTGCTCGAGCTGGTATTTGGCCAGCAATGGCCTGAATACAACGCTCTGGCCGGACTTCACTTTCCTCTATCGACATAAAACCAGGCGTTTTGATGTTGAACATTATCAACGGCTTGTGTGATTTCGCACGATTGCTGCTTTGCAAGATGACGGGTAGTTAAAACCTGTTACATTCAGGTCGCCATTCGGCACCGTATTGAACGGTAAGCGTTAAATCCATCGGATCTATACTCTTGGGAGGGAGCATATGAGTCGTCATTTTTTCAGCCGCCTGTGCGCGGTTCTGTTCTTGTGTTTCTGCTCGATAAGCGCGAACGCGCAAACCGGATATACGCAAACCAAATACCCGGTCGTGTTGGTACACGGCCTGCTGGGTTTTGACTCGGTACTGGGTGTTTATGATTACTGGTACGGCATTGGCGGCGAACTGAAAGCCGGCGGTGCCAAGGTTTATACCGCCAGTGTTTCCGCCAGCAATTATTCGGAAGTGCGTGGCGAACAATTGATTCACGATCTGGATAATCTGCGTGCCGTCACCGGCAAGCAAAAATTCAATCTGATTGGCCATAGCCATGGCGGCCCGACCATCCGCTATGTGGCGTCGGTTCGTCCGGATCTGGTGGCTTCGGTAACGGTTCTCGGGTCGCCCAATACCGGCGCACCGATGGCGGATTTACTCAGCACCACTTTACCGCCGGGTTCTGCATCACGAACGATTGTGGCGGGTTTCGTGAATGCACTCAGTGCATTTCTGGGTGGCTTGTCGGGCAATACCGATCCGCAAAATGCATTAGGCGCCCTGGCATCATTAAGCACTTCGGGTTCGACCACTTTCAATAATCTTCATCCTCAAGGCAGGCCGACCAGCAAGTGTGGCAGCGGTGCCGAACTGGTAGGTGGCGTGCGTTATTACTCGATGGGCGGTACTTCGGTATTGACCAATATTTTCGATGTCAGTGATCCATTGATGGGGGCCGGTAGCCTGGTGTTTGGTTTCGAGCAAAATGACGGCTTGGTCGGAAAGTGTTCCTCGCATTGGGGTACGGTGTTGCGCGATGATTACTCGTGGAATCACCTGGATGAAGTCAATCAATTTCTGGGTCTGCGTGGTTTGTTCTCGTCGAGCCCGTCCAGTGTTCTGCGTGCCCAGGTCAATCGTTTGAAAACGCTTGGTCTGTGAGAAGGGCGCATTCGTTATTGTTAGGTGTTGCGATGCTCGGCATCGCAACACTGTTTTTTTTCGCTTACACGCACGTTGATGCAAATCAAAAAACGCCCGTATCAAAGACGGCCAGCCGTGATGATTCGGTAACGGAACCGGAAAGCATCGCTTTGGCTACGGCTGATTCAAAAAAAGCGAAAGAATTTTCTCTGGAAACCAGCTCGTTGCGCGGGACGGAAGTGGATGGCGGCGTTTTACTGGATGCCAACGGCCAGGTGGTGATTGACCTGGGTATGCGGCGTTTGTTTGACTACTACCTGAGCCTGGTCGGCGAGCGCGATATTCTCCAGATTCGTTCCTTGCTCAAGGATTATCTGGCTGGCAAATACAGTGCGGCGAATACGGAAACGGTTTTAAAGTATTTCGATCGCTATACCGATTATCTGAATCAATTGGCCGTCCAGAATATTGGCGGTCTAGCCAATCCGGAAGATCGGCTTAAAAATGTGAAAGCACTGAGGGAAAAAATGTTGGGCGATGAAATGGCCCAGGCTTTTTTCGCCGATGAAGAGGCGCTGGCAACACTGACCTTGAAGCGCATGGCAATCGCCAATGACAAAACCTTGTCTGCCGATGAAAAGGCAAGATTGCTCGCCGAACTGGATGCTTCGGCAAATTATTCCGCGCGTACTGAAGCCGACACTGCCGCGTTGGTAGCAGAACAAACGCGCCAGTTGGATGCACTCAAGCTCACCGATGCCCAGCGCACTGCCGAACGCGAAGCTTCGTGGGGAAAGGAGGCCGCAGGGCGCCTTGGCCAGCTTGATCAGCAACGTTCGCAGTGGGATGCGCGTATCAAGCAATATCTGCTTGCCCGTTCGAGAATCGATGCCAACCGTGGTTTATCGAGTCAGGCGCGTGCACAAGCCATTGCGGCACTTCGCAGTCAACAGTTCACGGCAGCCGAACAACGCCGGATTGCCGCTTTGGAAGCTATTGGCCAATTGAAGCCGGGCGGTTAGTTGTCCCTTGCAAGCGTGATCAAGTCGCGATCGCAATAGCTTATTTATCGCGACTTCCGTCGCTCCTACGAATGGTCAAGATGATGCGGCATAATAGCCGCCATGTACTTGATCAATTATCAACAAGCTCTGCGCGAGCATGCACATGTATTCGCGCACGCCGCTGAAATGCGGCCCCAACTGGAAACTTTCGGCGATCTTTCGGATTGGGCAGCGTTTTCTGATAGTTGGAATGATTTGGGTCTTGATACCTACATGGCTGACCATGGTCGTTATCGCCGCCGTCGGCATGCGGTATTTCAATCTAATGGCCGGGAAATAAAAAGACTTCCGCATCGGCCGCACTTCCAGGCACTGGACTACAACTCGCTTAACGGCGGTATTGAACGTTGGTTTGAGCCAGTCAAAGACAATATTGCCGATGGCCCGAGTCTGGTGACCATTCTGTCATTTTGTAACCATTTGTTTTCCGGCCTCGCCACGAAAGTTGAACAGTGGTTGATTGAAGTTCACCAGTTCCGCATCGAAGCCAGTACCGAAGCGCAGGGTTTGCCGACGCCGGAGGGCATGCATCGTGATGGCGTGGACTATGTGCTGGTGTTGCTCGTCAAACGCAGCAATATTGCCAGCGGTACCACGATGGTCGGCTCGCTCGACGGCAGTGTTTCCAGCAGTTTCACGCTGATTGATCCTTTTGATGCAGCTCTTGTGGATGATGCACGGGCCTATCATGGTGTCACGCCGGTGCAGCCGCTGGATCCGGACTTGCCCGCTTACCGGGATGTATTGGTAGTGACATTTCGCCAGCTTGATTGATCAGGATTTTTTGCTGCTTTTCCTGCGCCTGTTTTTTTTCTTCGGCGTCAGCGCCTTGACATACAACTCGTAAAGCGCATCCACTTTTTCAATGTACGTAATGGTTTCCGCATAAGGTGGTACACCGCCGTATTTGGCAATCGTTCCGATACCGGCGTTATAGGCAGCGGTAGCGAGCTGTCGGTCGCCTTTGTAGCGAATCAGTAATTCACTCAGCATTTTGGCGCCCGCATTGATGGAATCACTCGGCGAAAAGGGATCTTTCACTTTGTATTGGGCCGAAGTGGTCGGCATCATTTGCATGATGCCTTGCGCACCCTTGGGTGAAACGGCGTCGGCCTGGAAATTGCTTTCCGCATGCGCTATCGCACGCAGCCAGGCATCTTCGATTTTATTTTTCTTGGCGGCCGTTTTGAAAATCTCGGAATGAATATCTATTTTCGGTTTTCCCACCCTTCCCAAACCGGCGTGGGCGAATGCACCCGGTGGCGGCGTGACCGTATACGCCAGAACAGGCGTCGAGCCGGGCAGGTTACGCGTGCTGTAAACGGTTTTACCGTCTTGTTCGCGTTGATACAACACACCGCTTTGTTTGCCGTTTGCGCCCCAGAGATTCGGGATTTTTGCCGCATTGTCATCGAATACCTGCGCAGTGCATTTCGATCCGGGCTCGGGAGCCGTCGCCAGGCTGGTCGTGCCTTTTTGTACACATCGATACACCGTGCGTGCATTGGCATCGGAAATGCAGATTAGGCAAAACAAGGCGGCAAGCAGGATGGATTTATGCATATCTCTATCATAGTCAGACCGGAGGTACCTTGCCTGTGCCATCGCTTGTTTATTTTCTCGATATGACTGTTTTAGCCATGCGTGGCGCGATATCGCCTGGAGGCGGTGTCGATGACTGCTGCAAAACCGATTGCCAGAGTCGTTGCCCATAACATCGGCCAAGGCAATGCAACGGAGCTGGAAATTTTCTGGATGGCTTCGAACATGAGAGGCAAGCTAAATAACAGGCCTGCCATCACGGTAACCACGACGAGTATGCGTAGTGCGGCATTTTCGAATTGGGCGCGCTCTTCATAATCCTGCACTTGCTGCATGACACGCGCAACAAAGTTTGCAGGCAGGGCAGGCATATCGGCTTTTTTCACAATGCGATTTACCAGACGATATTTATCGATGGAGGGATCATCGTGTTCCGGGCTGTGCGCGGCCTCTCTCTGATCGGCCTTTGCTTGCAAGGCAAATTCATTTTCCAGTTCCCGGGGTGTCATGGGCTTGTTCATGCAAATTCTCCGATATGTTTTTCAAGTGCCTGCCTGAGTTTCAGGCGTGCGCGAAAAAGATAATTTTTCACCGTACCTTCCGGTAAGTTAGTGATGGCGGCAATATCCAGTAAACTCGTTTCTTCAAGATGATACAAGGTAACCAGCGTACGTTGTATGGGCGAAAGTTTGTCGATGGCCGCGGCAACATGGGCATTCAATTGGCGGTCGGCATTGGCCGATTCAAGGTCGAAATCATCACCGACCCGTTCCAGTATGCTGCCATCGGCATCGTCGTTATCTTCAATCAAGGGTAAACGTTTGCGTTGCAGATACCTTGTGGCAATGCTGAAAGCGATGGTGCCAATCCAGGTGGATAAAGCACAGTCGTAACGAAATTGATGAAGCTTCTGGTGCACCCGCAGAAATACTTCCTGGCTAAGTTCCTCGGCGTCGTCACGATGCTGAACCATGCGGTAGACCATATGCCAGACCAGATTCTTGTGCTGCACCACCAGACGCTCGAAGGCACCCGGGGCGCGCTCAAGAACTGCCTGCACCATGGCGCGGTCATCTTTCATGGGAGGTGAGATACAGGGTTCGGACATAAGGTTGCAGGTATCTTTCAATATCGCATGCAGTACAAAATAAGCGTGATCGGGGTGCAACCCATGGCCAGCAGGCTGTATCTATTGCTCCGTACCCCACCACTTCGCCACCACAGGACCCCGCCATGGACTTTACTATTCTTATCCCTATCGTACTGTTTATCTGCGTTTATGCATCGATAAAAGTTGTTGTTGAAAGCCGTTTACGCCGCCGTTTGTCCGAAACCCATGCCACCGAAGATCTGGTCAAGGCCATGTTGCAGGCAGACGAGCAGATTCGTCGAATGTCCGCCCTGAAATGGGGTTTGGTGCTGACTCTGATCGGTGCTGCGTTTGGATTGATCGATGTTTTGCATCTGACGCCGGAAAATCCGGCTGCTTGGGGAATCCTGTCAGCAGCTGCCGGCTTAGGCATGATCGGCTTTCATTTAATCGAATCGCGCAAGCGCTGAATACATAAGCACGGCAATCAAGGCGGGGGTTTTCCTCCGCCTTTTTTGTTTTCACGACGCATCCTGATCGGCTAATTAACTGCTACATTGCTGCCATGGAATTCCATGTTGGCTTGGGAGGGCACTTGGGATGATTCTGCATCGGATGCGTAATGATTTTCATCTCGCAGTGGTTACCATTTTCGGTGCCATTGCCGTCATCGGAATTAGCCCGTTTGCGGTTTATCGCTACTACTCCGGCAATAATCTTGCTGCCATCATGGATGTGGCTATCGTGGTTCTCATCAGTGCCGCATTGGCGCATGCCTGGATAACGGGCAATGCCCGACGTGCCGCCGGTTTCATGGTGATTGCAACCACACTGGGATGCATTGCCAGTGCCACGGTTCTGGGTCTGGCCGGCCTGTTCTGGTCATTTCCCACGCTATTGATCAGCTTCTTGCTGATCGAACGGAAAAAGGCCCTGGCAGTATCGCTGTTCACGCTGGCTTTTCTGGTCTGGCACGGCAGAGCGTTCGACTCACGATTGGAAGTGCTAATGTTTTTGGTGACGGCATTGGTCGTCTGTTTATTTGCTTTCATCTTTGCCTCGCGCACGGAGAGCCAGCGCAAGCAGCTTGAAACTTTGGCGATGTCCGACTCCTTGACCGGCGCACAAAATCGCAGGGCGATGGATCAGGAACTGGAAATTGCGATTAAATCCTTTGCCCGTGATCACAGGTCTTTTGGATTGGCCATCATGGATCTTGATCATTTCAAAAACGTCAACGATAAGTATGGCCACGAAGTAGGCGATGAAGTCCTGATCGATTTCGCCGACATCGTGCGAAAAAATTCCAGAAAAATGGATCGCTTCTTTCGAATGGGCGGCGAGGAATTTGTTCTTCTGCTGCCGGGCGTCGATGCAATTTCATTGCGCTCCATTTGCGATAACCATTGTAAAAATGTCGAAAGGCATTTGCGTTGTCGCGATGAAACCATCACCACTTCGATTGGTGCTGCCTTATTGAAGCCCGATGAAGACCAGCAGGAATGGCTGGCGCGCGCCGATGCCGCGCTCTATGCGGCGAAAAATACCGGACGTAATTGCACGGCCATTGATGAGGGTGGCGTTGCCTAAGCCTCGCCAAAGACAGGCCCCGCAAACAGCCGCCGATTTCCAAAAACCGCTTGCAAGCTTCAAAAAGCTGGGTTATGGTCAGGCCATGAGCAACATCAACGCCAGCATTAATAATAATCGACTGCCCACATTGCGGGTCGGCGACTAGCTGCTTTTTGTTCCTAGTTTTCATACGACGGCCCGCCCACAAAGCGGGCCGTTTTTATTTTTGATGTTTAAAAAAGAGAGAAAGACCATGTGTTCGATTCTGGGTATTTTTGATTTAAGCGCCGGCACCGATTTAGCGGCATTGCGTAGCCTGGCCTTGGCGCAATCGGCGAAACAAAGGCATCGCGGCCCCGACTGGAGCGGGGTGTATACCGACCCGGGCGCCGTATTGGTCCATGAAAGACTGGCGATTGTGGATCCTGCCGGTGGTGCCCAGCCTTTGCGGTCTGCCGATGGCGTTCTGGCTTTGGCGGTCAATGGTGAAATCTACAACCACCGTGATCTTGAGCGTGAATTGAAAACGCCGTATGAATTCCAGACTGGTTCCGATTGCGAAGTCATCAATGCGCTTTACCGGCAGGAAGGTTCGGCCTTTCTTCCAAAGCTGAACGGCATTTATGCTTTTTGCCTGTGGGATGCCGGGAAAAAATCCTATTTGGTGGCGCGCGACCCCTTGGGTGTTTGCCCTTTGTATCAAGGTCGCGATTCGCAGGGCCGTTTGTGGATAGCCTCGGAAATGAAATCGCTGGTCGATGTTTGCGACCAGATTGAAGTATTTCCACCGGGCCATTATCTCGATAGCAGCGAAGGTGAAATCAAACCCTTCTGGCAGCCGCAATGGCGCGATTATGAAAAAACCAAAGGCGTGAAAATTTCCAACGAAACTTTGCGCGCCAGTTTTGAACAAGCCGTGCATCGCCAGATGATGACGGATGTGCCTTACGGCGTATTGCTGTCGGGTGGTCTGGATTCTTCACTGGTCGCCGCTTGCGCGATGCGTTTCGCACGCCAGCGCGTTGAAGAAGATGACAAGACCGAAGCCTGGTGGCCACGTTTGCACTCGTTTGCCATTGGTCTGGAAGGTTCTCCCGATCTGGCTGCCGCACATGTTGCAGCCGAAGCCATCGGCACCATTCACCATAGTTTCAAATATACGGTGGAAGAAGGCATCGATGCGATTCCCGAAGTCATTCGCCATATCGAAACCTATGATGTCACCACCATTCGTGCTTCAACGCCGATGTATTTGCTGGCAAGAAGAATAAAGGCGATGGGCGTGAAAATGGTGTTGTCCGGCGAAGGTTCGGATGAAATTTTCGGTGGCTATCTGTATTTTCACAAAGCACCGTCGGCATTCGAATTCCATCAGGAAACCGTTCGTAAAATCGACGCGCTGCATTTGTTCGATTGTGCACGCGCCAACAAGGCGATGGCGGCCTGGGGCGTGGAAGCGCGTGTTCCATTTCTGGATCTGGAATTTATCGACACGGCGATGTCATTCGATGCTGCAGATAAAATGGTCAAACCCGGCGGCATGGAAAAACGTGTTTTGCGCGAAGCCTTCGACGGCGCATTGCCCGATTCAATCTTGTGGCGCCAGAAAGAGCAGTTTAGCGATGGCGTCGGTTATGGCTGGATTGATTCATTGAAAGCATTGGCCGAGAGCAGCATCAGCGATGCCGAACTGGAAGCGGCAAAACAAAGTTACGAAACCAATCCGCCGCAAAGCAAGGAAGCCTTGATGTATCGCCGGATTTTCGACGAGAAATTCCCGAAAGAAGCCTGCGCGAAAACCGTGCCCGGCGGAAAATCGATTGCGTGTTCGTCACCCGCCGCGATTGCCTGGGATGCCAGTTTTGCCAATGCTGCCGATCCATCGGGACGTGCAGTGAAAGGAGTTCACGAACAAGCTTTATAGGGCAAGCCTAAATTCAATGAATGATAGTTTTTAGCTAGTTACGCTGCTGACCATGTTCAATGTCGCAAATTATATTGTATGAGGTATCGGACAAACGGGCCTTTTTAATTTGAAAAGGCTCTTTATTGGAAAGTGATAACTGCTTTTGAAAATCATGAAGAAGCTGTTCAGTAGCTGCGTCACAATTTGCGCCTAGAATTACAGCAGTTACTCGACCCTGACGAATATTTAGATATGAATTGTCCGCTTCTAATTTTACAATTCTCCATTCCTTTTCGTATGACCAATCCAAGCTCTTTGTGTAACAACCTTCTAAATATATGCTTCCATAATCGCCTTTAATCACGTTTACTTTGGGAAGCTGATCTGCATAGCGAATGGGGAAAACTGGAAAATCTTCACTGAATCCATCCCATCTGAATTCAATCGCGACACCTTTGTGATTGTTCGCATAATGTGCCCATTGAGTAGGTGAGCTTATGTGTTCTGTGAAGCAAGCTATTCCATATCTATCTGCATTTTTATGAACCGATGCTCTGAGGATGTCATTTATTCTTTTTCTGGTAAGGTTGATTTTTCTAACTTTCTTTTTTGCTTCTTTGGGCTTAATGCCTTCATGACGCGCATAAATATCTTTCTGCATCTTCATGTAATCTTCAGAGCTGCCAGAAAAGTCTAGTTGAACGCGACAGTCAGATATGTCATTGAAATTTCTTGGGCTGCTAAGGAAAATCTTTTGGTTTAGTAAAATATCTTCAAGGTTTAATAATCCAAATGGAGCTTTGGTTTTATCTAGGGATAAGAATTTATAAAGATGCAAGGGTAGGGGGCTTGGCCCCCTGAGACGAAGTGTTTCTTTTATCCATGCATCTGAGTCAAATGCTTTCATTTGGCATTATGCGTCAATTCGATTCGACCGAATCCACCCGCTGGAATCCGCGCGGCAATGAATGGCCGCGTGATGCACGGGTGCCTTCATAGGCCTGCAAGTCGCGCCAGCTCAAGGTAAGTTTGCGTGCGCCACAATACAGCGTGAGTTCGCCGCCTTGGCGGACACAGGCAATCGCAGTGACCTTTTCTTCGCCGGATTTCAATTTTGCTGGCGGGATTTGAATGAGCTTGTTGCCTTTGCCTTTGTCGAGCTCAGGCAATTCGCTTAACGGGAACGCCAGCAAATGTCCGGCCGAGGTAATCGACACCACCCAGTCGGTTTTTGCATCGGTGACGAGGGCAGGCTGCAAAATATCGGCGGCATCATCGGCATTGATCAAGGCTTTGCCGGCCTTGTTTCTCGAGATGAAATTCTCGAAACGGGTGACAAAACCATAACCGAAGGACGAAGCGAGAATGAACCGGGTGTCGTTATCGGCAATCGCAACGCCGACAAACCCGGCGCCGGCCGGCGGCGAGAAACGTCCGGTGATGGGTTCGCCATTGCCGCGTGCCGATGGCAGCGAATGCGCGAGTGCCGCGTACGCACGGCCGGTTGAATCGAGAAAGCCGACATTCTGCGTACTGCGGCCACGCACGGCTTGCAATAGTGCATCGCCATCGCGGTAGCTCAGGGTGCCGGCATCGACTTCATGGCCTTTCGCCGAACGAATCCAGCCTTTTGCCGACAGCACCACCGTGACCGGTTCGCTGGCTACCAATTCGCTTTCGCTGATGGCTTGCGCTGCTTCACGATGCACGAGCGGCGAGCGGCGGGCATCGCCGAATTTTTTGGCATCGGCAAGCAATTCGTCTTTCACCAGTTTTTTCAGTTTTGCATTAGAAGCCAGAATGCTGGTAATTTTTTCGCGCTCTTTCGCCAGCTCATCCTGCTCGCCGCGAATTTTCATTTCTTCCAGACGGGCAAGTTGCTTCAGTTTGGTTTCAAGAATGTATTCGGTTTGCACTTCGCTGAGCTTGAAGCGTTTCATCAGCACCGGTTTTGGTTCGTCTTCGGTACGGATAATGCGGATGACTTCGTCCAGATTCAAAAACGCGGTCAGGAAACCTTCGAGTAAATGTAAACGGCGTTCGACTTTTTCGAGACGATGTTTCAAACGCTTGCGAACGGTATTGGTACGGAAACTGAGCCATTCGTTCAGGATCGTTTTCAGATTCTTGACCTGTGGACGACCGTCCAGGCCGATGATGTTCATGTTGACGCGGAAACTTTTTTCCAGATCGGTGGTGGCAAATAAATGCCCCATCAAGGCATCGATATCGACACGGTTGGAACGCGGAATCAAAACCAGGCGCACCGGGTTCTCGTGATCGGACTCGTCACGCAGGTCTTCCATCCACGGCAATTTTTTCGCACGCATTTGTGCGGCTATTTGCTCCATGATTTTGGAAGGGGAAACCTGGTACGGCAGCGCGGTAATGACAATATTGGCGTGTTCTTTTACATACGTTGCCCGGGCGCGAACACTGCCGCCGCCGGTTTCGTACATGGTTTGCAGATCGCGTGCCGGTGTAATGATTTCCGCCGTGGTCGGATAATCCGGGCCACGGACGTGTTCGCACAAATCCTGCACGCTGGCATCGGGGTCATCGAGCAAACGCACGCAGGCGCTGACGATTTCATTCAAATTATGCGGCGGCAAATCGGTCGCCATGCCCACGGCAATACCAGTGGTGCCGTTCAACAATAAATGTGGCAGACGGGCGGGCAGCCATGCCGGTTCTTCCAGCGTGCCGTCGAAGTTCGGCGTCCAGTCGACGGTGCCTTGTTCCAATTCACCCAGTAGTGCTTCGGCGATTGGCGTGAGTTTGGATTCGGTATAACGCATGGCCGCGAAGCTGCTCGGGTCGTCGGTCGAACCAAAGTTGCCCTGACCTTCAATCAATGGGTAACGGTAGGAAAACGGCTGCGCCATCAATACCAATGCACCGTAGCAGGCACTGTCGCCATGCGGATGGAATTTACCGATGACATCACCGATGGTACGCGCGGATTTTTTCGGCTTCGCCCCGGCATTCAGGCCCAATTCGCTCATCGCATAAATAATGCGACGCTGTACAGGCTTCAGGCCGTCACCAAGAAATGGCAGTGCACGGTCGAGCACGACATACATGGAATAATCGAGATAGGCTTTTTCGGCGTATTCGCGCAGCGGGATTTGTTCAAAGCCGTGAAAAGCGGGGCGTACGGAATCGGTCATTGCGAACTCGTTTTTTTAGATGCGCTTATTCTAATGGATTGGGGCTAAATTTTTACTGGTTTGGCCTGATTTTCATCACCAGCATGGCCAATACGCCAGCGATCAAGCCCCAGAACGCCGAGCCGATATTCAGCATGCTCAAGCCCGATGCCGTGACCAGAAAGGCGATCAATGCCGGTTCGCGTTCGCCTTCCTTGTTGAGGGCGTTGGCAAGACCATTACCGATGGTTCCCAATAATGCAATTCCCGCCAAAGCAAGAATCAATTCTTTTGGAAAGGCTGCAAATAGCGAAGTAATGGCGGCGGCAAAAATGCCGACGATCAAATAGAAAATGCCCGCAAAGACGGCGGCGATGTAGCGTTTTTCCGGATCTTCGTGGGCTTCGCGGCCCATGCAGATGGCGGCTGTAATGGCAGCGAAATTCAGTGCGTGCGCCCCGAATGGTGCCAACAATAAAGTGCCGACACCGGTCCAGCCAATCACCGGTGAAATGGGCGCTTCATAACCACAAGCCCGCATGGCGGCAATGCCGGGCGCATTCTGCGATGTCATCGTGACAATGAACAAGGGCAATGCAACGCCAACAAATGCCGTCATCGAAAATACCGGCATGGTGAACACCGGCGTGCCCAATTGCCAGCTCACCGTATCGATGTGCAAGGCATGCTGCGCGTACGCGATCAACGTGCCGAGTAATAACGCACAAAGCACAGCGTAGCGCGGCAAAATGCGACGCATCACCAAATAGGTGATCAGCATCGATAAAACCATTGCCGGTTGCGTTTTGATGGAGATAAAAGCATCCAGTCCGAAGCGAAACAAAACACCGGCCAGCATGGCGGATGCCAGGCTCATCGGAATGCGGTTGAAGATTCGTTCAAACCAGCCGCTAAATCCACTGATGGTAATCAGCAAGGCCGACAGCATGAATGCACCGATGGCTTCGGACATGGATATTCCATTGGCAGCGCCAATCAATAAAGCGGCGCCTGGTGTGGACCATGCCGTGACAATCGGCAGTTTGTAGCGCAGGGATAAAATGATGCAGGTCGCGCCCATTCCCATGCACAGCGCCCACATCCAGGAAGTCACTTGTGCCGGCGTGGCACCAAATGCCTGCGCTGCCTGAAATACGATCACTGCGGAACTGGTAAAACCGACCAGTACGGTGACAAAGCCGGCAATTACGGCGGATAGAGAAACATCTTTCAATACGGACATACTTGTTACTTGGTGCTTTGGCCAGACAGAAGTATGTCGTATTTTTTTGGATTTATGCGCTAGTCGATAACAATGGCGCTTATCAAGCCTTGGTCACTCCATTGCTTCAGGAAATTGAATGCAATCGTTGGTACATTCCCGATGTCGTGCAGTTTTGCCATTTCCTCGCAGAGTCCGGAAAAGTTTCCGTTATTCAGGAAATGCAGAAACGCCGAGTATTCATCCTTGTCCAAGGAACGGAAATTCGTAACCCGGTCATCATCACGCCAAAGCAGCCAGGTGTTTTTTTCAAAGGCCGCCGCTGGCGGAATTTTTCCGTCTTTTATGTCCTGCCATATCGCCATCGCGTTGTAGTGCAGGCCTAGCACCTGCAAGCTTGGGTGAAACACAAGCCCAAGAGATGGCCATTGTTCCGGCTGCAATTTGAGGAATTCGGAAAACGCCAGTCGGCCTGCATCCATGGCATCGAAACAATTTAGAAACTGTCGTTCAAGTTGCGCCAGTTCGGAAATTTCCGGATGCTGTTTGAAGACGCCGGCGTGTAAAAGATACTTCGGTAATAAATCGCCAAAATTTCGCAATGAGCGAAACCGGGAAGGGTATTGTTCAATATAGCCAACACACATTTCATGCCATAACGTATCGCCAAGATATTCCCCAAGGCACGGGTGGTCGTTATTCAAGGCTTCCATTAGCCGCGATGAATAGGCATGAATATAAGTTTGCAAGCCGGGTTTGCTGACCGGTTTTTCGGCCAGCCTGCTTTCAATCTGCGTGGCATCCTGCTTGCGCAAGCTGGCGAGAAAATCACGCTGCATCTCGTGTAATGTCTGGCTCATGTCAGGCAATCTTCTGCCTGAATAAGGCAATATCATGACGGTTACGCGCCATATCCAGCTCGTCTAATAATTCTGCCAGCGGCGGGATGTGGTCGTCGCGTTCAATCATCGTGCTGATGGGGCCATGCAAGGCAATGGTGTTCTCGTATAAATCCCAGACTGCTTTGGGGACATCATGATCATGGGTATCTACCACGATGTCGCCATAATCACTATGGCCAGCCAAATGGATTTGCCAGATTCGATCGCCTGGCAGGCCGCGAATATAATCGAGCGGATTGAAACCATGGTTGCGTGCGCTGACATACACATTGTTGACGTCCAGCAATAAACGGCAGCCGCTTTGTCTGGATACTTGCGAGACAAATTCCCATTCGCTCATATGCGATTGTTTGAATTCGACATAGGAACTTAAATTTTCAATCAGTATTTCGCGCCCCAGAAATTCCTGGACTTGTTGAATACGCGATACCACATGGGCAACGGCGACCTCGTTATAGGGCAAGGGCAGCAAATCATGCGAGTTGATGCCATCGACACCGGTCCAGCATAAATGGTCCGACACCCAGGCCGGTTCAATTTGCCGGGCGAGTTCCTTCAGGCCTTGCAGATAGTTTTTATCCAGCGGATCCATGCTGCCAATCGACAGGGAGACGCCGTGCATCACCAGAGGATAATGTTCGCGAATGGAATGCAGATAGTGCAAAGGCTTTCCACCTTGCACCATGAAATTTTCAGAGGTTATTTCAAACCAGTCGACCATCGGCCTGGTACTCAAGACTTCATCGAAATGCTCGGTACGCAAGCCCAAACCAAAACCCAGCCACGGGCGGGTTTCTGAAGTTTTCACTTCAGAAACCGCACGGGAAGAACTGGAAATCAAATCAGGCATACCTTAGCCTGCGGTGCCGCCGACATTGCTGCAGCTGGCAGCAGGCAGTGCAACGAAGCCTTGGCCCTTGCAAGAACCCTGGCCTTTGCAGGCATTGTTGGCAGTTTTGCAATCGTTATGACCTTTGCAAACATTGACGCCCATGCAATGAATCTGGCTGGAGGCCGCCACTTTCACGCTTAATTTTGCATCGGTGATATTGCCACCAATGGCGGAGCAGGCGGCTGCCGTTGCCACGACGAAACCCTGGCCTTTGCAGGAACCTTGACCTTTGCAGGCATTGGTCGCGGTGCTGCAATCGTTATGGCCTTTACAGCTATTCACGCCAGAACAATGCTGCAGCGTGACTTTGCTTGAACCTGCCGCATGTGCGGGGCTGGTTGCCATGCTGCTTGCCAAACCGGCTGCAAGAAGTGCAAGGGAAGCGCCGGAAATCATGGGAAGTGCTTGTGCTTTCATTTGGTATTGCTCCGTAAAAATTAAGGGACTGAAGAACAGGGTGAACCCTTAATTCAATGGGTTCGAGCCTAAAGAGTCACACGGAGCAAAAAGAGGTTCGCTTTTTCGGAAATATTTTTTTGATGTGAATGCCATGTGATTTACATGCTTGAAAACGGTAAGCTATCGCCATCAGGAAATTCGGGAATATGGAACATGACGGCAGCAAGTATTATCGGCATTGTATTGATTGTTATCGCCGCGTTGATTCTCAAGAAAGTGGTCGGGTTCCTGTTCAAATCGCTTATTTTCATCGTGCTGCTGGCCGGCGTATATTTCTTTCTCGGCCCGCATTTCGGATTACCGGTTCCTAATCTGTAGCGTTTTTTGCAGAGTGGGCGGTGCGCACACTACGCGTCTTCTTGTTGCTGTTGCAGTGCCCACATTTGGGCGTAATGTGAATTGGCGGCCAGCAGATCCGAATGCGTACCGCGTTCGATGATTTTGCCGGCATCGAGCACGATGATTTCATCGGCATCCATAATCGTCGATAGGCGATGGGCAATCATCAAGGTGGTGCGGCCGATGGCGATGCGATCAAGTTCGGATTGAATGGCACGTTCGCTGGCAGAGTCCAGCGCCGAAGTGGCTTCATCGAAAATCATGATGGGTGGATTTTTCAGCAATGCGCGGGCAATGGCGACGCGTTGTTTTTCGCCGCCGGACAATTTCAGGCCACGTTCGCCGACCGGGCTTTCGTAACCATCGGGCAACGCGGTAATGAATCGATGCAGTTGTGCGGATTTTGCCGCTGCTTCGACCTCTTCATCGCTGGCGCTGGGTTTGCCGTAACGAATGTTGTAGCGAATATCGTCGTTGAACAGCACGGTGTCCTGCGGCACGATGCCGATGCAGGCGCGCACGGAATCCTGTGTCAGTTCGCGAATGTCTTTCCCGTTGATTTTGATGGCGCCTTCGCCGACATCGTAAAAACGATATAGCAGTCGCGACAGCGTGGATTTTCCGCTGCCCGAATGTCCAACCACGGCCAGGGTTTTTCCGGGAGCGATTTTAAAGCTGATACCGTGAAGAATTTCGCGGCGCGGGTCATAGGAGAAACGCACGTTGTCGAATTCCACGCTGGCTTGATGCGTGTTCAGTACTTCTGCATCGGGGTTGTCTTTTACTTCCTGATCTTCATCGAGCAAACCGAACAGACGGTCGATATTGGTCAGGGCCTGTTTTACTTCTCGGTACATCATGCCCAGGTAATTCAGTGGTGCCGACAATTGCAGAAGATAGGCATTGACCAATACCAGGTCGCCGATGGTCATCGTTCCATTCGTGACGCCAAGCGCAGCCCGCCACATCATTGCTGTCACGCCCAATGAAATGATCAGGCTCTGGCCAACATTCAGCAGGGCAAGGGTCTTCAGGCTTTTGACGGTCGCTTCTTCCATTTGCTTCAGGCTGATGTCGTAACGTGACGCTTCCAGTTTTTCGTTATTGAAATATTTGACGGTTTCAAAATTCAATAATGAATCAACCGCCCGCGAACTTGCCTGCGTATCCGCTTCCATGGCGGCACGATAAAAACGCGTACGCCATTCGGTAACTTTGATCGTCCAGACGATATAGGCAACCAGGGTGCCCAGGGTGATGAATGCAAAGCCGACATCGTAGGCAATGACCAATACCGTTGTTACCATCGCGACTTCAAGAATGGTCGGGAAGATGGTGTACAAAGTCCAATCGAGCAAATCGGAAATCGCACTGCCGCCACGTTCAACATCGCGTGAAACGCCACCGGTTTTGCGATTCAGGTGGAAGCGCAAAGACAAGCCATGCAAATGACGGAACACCTGCAGCATCACGGTCCGCGAACTGCGCGCCATTACGCGGGCGAAAACAATTTGCCGCAACTCGGTGAATATGGTGATCGAAATGCGTGCCAAGCCATACGACATCAGTAAAGCCACCGGCAACACCATCGGGCTTTTCTGGATGTTCATATCGTCAACGATATGTTTCATTACCTGCGGCAGGCTCAGGTTGGCCAGCTTGGCGATCACCAGGCATAACAATGCCAGCCCGATGCGACCTGCATAGGGTTTGAGGAAGGGTAGAAGGCTTTTCAATACCGCAGTAACGTTGCGTTCTTTAAAGGTATTGGTCGGAGCAATTTCCGGTACTACACTCATTGGGTCATGTCTGCTTTTTTAGAGATATGGGGCACGAGCTGGTAAACTCAAGCAATGATTATCGAGCATTTAAGCATTTCGCGCCGACGATTAGCACTGATTCTGGGTGCACTGGCCATGTTGGGGCCGTTTTCGATTGATACCATTTTCCCCGCCTTTGCGGTGATGGAAAATGCGCTGCATGTCGACAAGGTTGCGATGCAGCAAACCATCAGCATGTATCTATTGGGATACGCGGCCATGTCGCTATTTCACGGGCCGCTTTCCGATGCGCTTGGTCGCAGGCCGGTGATACTGGTCGGCATTGCGATTTTCACATTGGCCTCGATTGGTTGTGCATTGGCGGGCTCAATGGCGTGGATGCTGTTCTTCCGCGTCATTCAGGGCCTGTCTGCCGGTGTGGGACTGATTGTCGGTCGCGCCATTGTGCGAGATGCACTGGATGGAGACGATGCGCAGCGCCTGATGAGCAACATATCGATGATATTCGGTGTTGCGCCCGCCATTGCCCCGATTATCGGTGGCTGGATTCTGGGTTGGAGTAACTGGCAGGCTATTTTCTGGTTTCTGTCGGGTTTCAGTTTACTGCTTCTTCTGGTGACCGCCTTTACTCTGCCGGAAAGCCATCCGGTCGAAAAGCGCTTGCCATTGAATGTGAAGGCGCTGACGGCGGTTTATAAAACCATCATCGTGAATCGCCGCTTTCGTTTGCTGGCGTTGGCGGGAACCGCGAATTTCGGTGCGCTGTTTCTCTACATCACATCGGCACCGGCATTCGTGCTCGATATGTTGAAACTCAACGAACAGCAGTTCGGCTATTTCTTCGTGCCGACTATCTCTGGCATGGTACTGGGTGCTTTTTTCAGTGGACGAGCCGCCGGAAAAATGTCGGGGGTGAAACTGGCGAATATCGGTTTTCTGTTCTGCGGAATTTCGGCCGCTTTCAATATTCCCTATAACTATTTTGCCGGCGAACTGGCTTTGCCCTGGGCCGTGATACCGACGGTGCTCAGCGCATTCGGCGTGGCGCTGGTATTTCCGATTCTGACTATCGCAATTTTGGACATGTATCCGAACCAGCGCGGCAGTGCATCGTCGATGCAGGCATTTGTCGGTTTGTTGTCGAATGCCTTGATAGCCGGTGTATTGTCGCCGGCATTAAGCGATAACGGATTGCATCTGGCTTTGGCGGCAGGCGCTTTCAGTCTGGTGGCTTATGCATTGTGGCTTTGGTATCTGGCGCATACCGACAAACTGCCGCAAGCGCCGGTGGATGCGGAAAATTACGAGCCCGAAGAGCAGATGTATGGGCGCTTGCTTGCTGCGCCCAAGCTTTGTCGCAATGTCGGGGCGCAGCAAGCAAGCGCCCCTACGATTTATACCGCTGCCATAAATATACCGGCACACCCATCAGCAATAATGCAGCACCCCAGAGCAGGGCTTCATTACCGGTACCTTTTAACGCCCATAGCGCGTACACCATTGCCAGAGCTGCAATCACGAGTTTGAGGGCATTCGCTTTTTGATTCATTTTTATCCAGGCCGCAACACTGACTGCATAAGGCAGCAGATTGGCAGCGGTCGATAATAAAATTGAAAATGCGAATAACTGGACCAACGAATGCGAATAATTGCTCAGCACGATAGCGGTAGCCAGAGTGCTACTGATCAGCAGGCCAGTCACCGGCGTATTGCGCGCATCGACCCTCGCAAAAACCGAAGGAAATAATTTGTCATTGGCAGCGGCAAGTGGAATCTGCCCCTGCAATAACACCCAGCCGTTCAAGGCACCGAAACATGAAATAGTGGCGATGATACCGACTGCGAGCCCTGCCGATGATCCCCACAAACGCGTGGCGGCATCGGCCATTGGCGCAGCAGATTTCACCAGGACATCCGATGGCAACAAGCCAAGCACTACGGTGCAGGTAAGCATGGTGGCAATGCCGGCAATCAACATGCCGATGATGGTGGCACGCGGCACCGTACGTTCTGGATCCTTGATCGAGGCCGAAGGAATGGTGGCAGCTTCGAAGCCCAGAAATGCCCAGAGTGTGATCGCTGCCGTGGTGGTGGCTACCGAGAATAAATCCTTGTGGCTTGGATTGAATGGCTGGTATGAATCGGCTTTGATGTAGGCCAAACCGACCAGTCCAAATAAAATCAAGGGCACGGTTTTCATGATGGTGGTAATCAACTGCATGCGTCCGGCTTCTCGAATACCTGCGCAATTGACGATGGTACAGAACCACAGTCCGGCCAATGCGCATACTGCACCGCGTATCGGTGTAGAAGTGGCTTCGGGAAAAACCGCACCAAGGCTGCCGGCGAAGGCCACGGCAAGCGCGGCATTGCCACACCACATTGAAATCCAGTTGCTCCACGCAACAAAAAAGCCCGTGCCGGGCCCGAATGCTTCATGCGCATAGGCATACGAGCCGCCGGTACGCGTTATTTTTTTTGCAAGCCAGGAATATACCAATGCAAGCAATAGCGCACCGAACAGCGTGAGTCCCCAGCCAAGCAAACTTGCCGCTCCGAATGAAGCGAGCGTTGCCGGTAATAAAAAAACCCCCGAGCCAATCATGCTGCCGACTACCAATGCGATAGCGGTCCATAAACCGAGTGGCTTGGTGGCTGTGTTCATGCGTTCTCTTTTATTTGGGAATAGGCGCTTCTTAACAGTTCATGGAAATGATGTACGGCATTTTCACGCAAGGGGTTCAAACGGCCTGCAACATAGGAGCCCGATGACAAACCGATTTGTACCGATTCGCAAATATCGACGTCTTCCTTTTGCACGCCATCACTGAAGCTAATGTCGCTGGCGCGGCGTTTTTTTGCTTTCTCGCTATCGTCTTTCTGATAGTAGTAATCGAACTCGACCCGGCATTTATCGAGACCGATAGGTATTACGCGATTGGTTTGTAAGCGGCCAGGCAAAATGTTGAGCATCGTGTTCGGGTAAATAAAATAATACAACGCATCCCCCGATCCGTATAACTCATCCGAGCTTTCCAGCGGGCTGTATTGATAGGAATACCAATCGGCGGTCTCGGTAATGTAGGTGCGGTAATCGAGCACGCTTTTGAGGGTCGGGTGAATATGCGGGACGTGGTAGCCCTCGAGATAATTGTCTACATAGACTTTCCAGTTGCAGTTCACGTCGTAGGAAACGCGATGGTGAAAAACATAATCTGACAAATCCTGTTTTCCAAGGCGATCGTCGATACCTTTTACGACGGCAGAAATATCGGGCGCGTTATCGGCGGCAACAAAAACCAGGCCTTGCCAGACGGCCACTTTGGCTTCGGGTAATTTGATGTCGGCAAGCGTGAAGTTTTCCGTCTGATGCATTTCCGGTGCACTTTTCAGAACGCCATCAAGCCCGTAAGTCCAGCCGTGGTATTTGCAACGGAGTACTTTGGCCTGCTTGGCATCGCAAAGTGCAATTGGCCCGGCGCGGTGGCGACAGACATTGTGGAAAGCCTTGATGCTGCCATCGAGCGCACGAAGAATTATCAGCGGCAAACCGGCGATATTGGCAACGATGTAATCACCGGCATCGGCAATTTGCGATTGATGGCAAACCCATTGCCAACTGCGGGCGAACACGGCGCGTGCATCCAGTTCGGGCGTATTGGCATCGGTATAAAAAATGGCCGGTAAAGCCGTCGCCAATGCGAGGCTTTGCGACTTTAGATTTTCTTCGGTCAATAGCTTTTGCATAAAAATTCAGGGAGCTTGAATGTTCAGAGTGTAAACCAGAAACTCGTCGTCGCGCTGGTACTGAAGCTTTTCATAGAGTGCCTGTGCCTGATGGTTGTTGCGAGCGGTTTGCAGGAATATTTCACAGGCCTTTGTTTCTACGGCCAGTTCCCTGGCCTTTGCCATCAAGCTTTTCGCAACGCCCGAACCGCGGGCTTCAGGCATTACGAATAAATCATTCAAAATCCAGCTCGGCTTTAAACTCAGGCTGGCAAAAGCAGGGTAGAGCTGGGTAAAGCCAACGGGCTTGCCACTGAGGGCTGCGATGAAAATAATGGATTGTCTGTTCGCAATGCGCTCGGATAAAAAATTTCGTATCGCTGCTGGATCATGCGAGCGTCTGTAAAACGCCAGATAGCCGGAAAATAACATTTCCAGTGTATCCAGATCATCGCGGGACGCCTGATGAATTGAAATCATGGTGATGTTTTCCGTTGTCGATTGAACAGGAACAAGATGCTACACAGTAATGCGGCCGGGCACCAAATCCAGATAAATTCCGATGCCAACACCGAAAGACTGTGTATCGAGAAGAAGCCGCGGCCGATAGCCGATACTTCAATTTCATGCCAGGGGAAAAAGTAGCGTGTGCGGTCCATCGGCCAGAAAAGCGCAACGCCAAGACCGCCATCGGTAAGTGCATCGAGCAGCCCATGCGAAGCAGCACAAAGACTGACAAATACAAACGCCGCCAGTCGGCTGCAGTCGAGTTTCCTGTGCGCCATGGCTGCAAGCAGGCCGAGTATCACTGCGAAAAAAATTGAATGCGAAATCCCGCGATGTCCAAATTGCGATGCGTAATCAATACCGAATTTGAATCCGATCACGTCGGTGTCGGGAATGACACTGGCTACTACACCGGCGCACAGTAAATGTTCCGAAATTTTTCGACGGCCAAGACCGAAGCCGAGGGCGAGCGGAACGGCGATGTGGGAGATGATGGTAGGCATAAGTTCTCTTGTCCAAAAAAAACGGTCAGGAAATCCTGACCGTTTTTTGTGTGTTATCCATGAAGTCGGTAGTTATTTCCAACCGCACTGCTTGCCTTTGTTTTGCTCCTGCAGCCAGGTGTTGAGTGGTGCGAAGTATTCCAGTACGGCACTGGCGTCCATTTTTTCGCCGCCGGTGAGTTCTTTCAAAGTGGTTGGCCATGGTTGGCTTGCACCTTTACCCAGCATGGCCCAGTAGCGTTTGCCGGCTTCCGGGTTGTTGGCGAAACTGCATTGATACAGCGGGCCTTTATAACCGGAGGCATCGCAAAGCGATTTGTAGAATTGGAACTGCAGAATATCCGCCATGAAATAACGGGTGTAAGGCGTGTTGCCAGGCACATGGTATTTTGCACCGGCATCGAAGAATTCTTCGCCGCGCGGACTGGCAGGTGCGACGCCCTGGTATTTTGCTTTCAGGTCCCACCAGGCTTTGTTGTAGTTTTCAGGTTTGATCGAACCATCAAACACACCCCAACGCCAGCGGTCGATCATCAGGCCAAACGGCAGGAACGAAACCTTTGCCAATGCCATACGCATTTGTGCATTGATGGTGGCTTCCTTGCTGACGGTGGGTTTATCGACCAGGCCTTTGGAGTTCAGATATTCCGGCGTCATTGAAAGCACGATGGTGTCGCCGATGGCTTCATGGAAACCATCGTTGGCGCCATTCTGGAAAAGTGCCGGTGATTTTTGGTAAGCCAGGTAGTAATAGATGTGACCGAGCTCGTGATAGATGGTGGTGTAGGAATCTTCGTCCGGCTTGATGCAGACTTTAATGCGAACTTCTCCGTCCATCGTCATTGGCCATGCGCTGGCATGACAGACAACATCGCGATCGCGCGGCTGGATGAATTGCGATTTTTCCCAGAATGAATCCGGCAGTTTCGGCATGCCCAGGCTGACATAAAAACCTTCGGCTTCACGCACCATTGCTTTTGCCTGTGCGAGATTGGCGGCGCGCGAAACTTCGACGTTTTCTTCGGCTGTAGGTTGGCGGTTGTTTTCTTTTACGAAGTCACTGACCAATGCAACGTATTTTTCATTGCGTTGTCTTTCAAGCGCCGAGTTGATATCCAGTTTCGGCACGCCGCTATACGGTTGCAGCAACGGCCACAAATTGCCCCAATCCTGTTGCCAGAGATTGCCGGTCAAATGGGCTGGAATCATGCCGTTGACCTGGCCTTTTTCGCCGTATTTTTCTACCAGTTTGTTTTTCGTGTAGCACTGCAGTTGATCGTAAAGCGGTTTTACCTGGTTCCAAAGACGATCGGTTTCCGCCTGGAATTCAGCCGGCTTCATATCGTAGCCGCTGCGCCATAGCTCGCCCGTATTGGCAAAGCCCTGATCTTTTGCGCCGATATTATTGAGTTCGACGAAGCGCTGGTAATTTTTACGCATTGGGACGGAAATGGTGTGCCAACCTTGCCATGCATCGAGCTGTTCGTCGTAAGTCTTGTTTGAAGTGTCGGCGAGGATATCTTCGATTTTCCCGATATCCAGACAGGAAGCAGGGTTTTTCGGGTCTTTACAGTATTTACCGGCGCCATAAGCACCATTGAGTTTGGTGCCGACTTCGGTCAGTTCGGCGAGCAGTTTTGGATCTTTTGGCGGCGGAACCGTGATGCCAAGTTTAAGCAGTTGCATTGCACGTGCAGTTTCCGGCGACATCGGTTTGCCATCGAAGCGTTTGGCTTCTTCCACATACTCGCCCAGTTTGATCAGGGCACGTTCGTTGGCTTTGGATGAGAGCAATTGGGTGTCGTCGGTGATGTCGGTTTCCGACATCCATTGTGCTGCGGTAGCTTCGACGTAATCACTGCGCAGTTCCTTGTTCACGCGGGCGATAAATTCGTCAGCCGTTTCATTGGCGTGGTCGTTTTTGGCGGTGCCACCGGCATCGCCTTGATTGCAGGCGGAAAGTGAAATCAGCGTGGCGGAAATACTTAGCGCGAGCAGGGCGCGTTTAAAGTTCACGGGGGTCTCCAGACAGCGTTTTAGGAAGCTGCAGGCTAGACGCACCGAAGCCGGGGCGCAAGAGGTTTAAGGCCGGACAAGCCGATTTTCGCTATCCAGCAGGCCGCGCTCCTGCAATAAGTTAAATGCATCGACGGCATCGTTTTCAAAATAGGCTTTTGCCGAGCCCAGACGAAAGGTATAGCCCCATTCATCCATGTCGGCCCAGATTCGTTCGCGACCAACACCTGCCAGTTCGTCGCCAAGCAGGACTTGCAATACGCAGACGGCGTTTTCTTCAGGAATCGAATCGGTGGCGTCGGTGTGTACCTGGGCGCGCCTCTCTTCCGGCATCACGATTAAATGCCCGGCTTCGTGCAGAAGCGAATGAATGGGAGTGTCGGACCTGACGTAGACAATATTGCCGATAACGCCGGCTTCGCACTCGCCCCAGAAACTGCCCGGAATGGCTTGGCCGATTTCTATCTCGATCAATTCAAGGCGGTAGCGTGCGAGCAAGGCGCGCGGTGCTTCAAAACCGGTATCGGCGAGAGTGAGCACGATTATTTATTTTGGAGATGGATAATTGCCGCCCTGAAACGTATCAGGGCGGTCTGCGAAATTAATTATTGCCTGCTGCCGCGGCATCTTTTTCCGGTAGTGCTACCGAGATGTCGAGCAGGTTATGTTCGCCATCCTTGTGCAGGTCGACTTTTACGGCATCGACATCGACATTGATGTATTTGCGAATGACTTCCAGCAATTCTCGTTGCAGCAATGGCAGGTAATCGGGAGCATCGCGCATGCCGCGTTCCTGTTCGATCAGGATGCGCAGTCGGTTCTTGGCAACACTGGCGGTATTTTTATTGCGCTGGGTCAGAAAATCGAAAATTCCCATGGCTTAACCCCCGAACATTTTCGAGAAAAAACCTTTCTTCTCGACAGTGGTGAAACGCAGCGGTTTGTCTTCACCCAGAATGCGCGCAACAGCATCGACATAGGCCATGCCGGCTTGGGAGGTCTCATCCAGAATCACCGGCACGCCGGAGTTTGAGCTGGACAACACTTCCGGAGATTCGGGAATGACGCCGATCACGTTCAAACCCAGAATTTCCTGCACGTCGTCGATGGAAAGCATGTCGCCTTTTTCAACACGGGCAGGGGAATAACGCGTCAGCAATAAATGTTCTTTCACGCGCTCGCCGTTTTCGGCCTTTCTGGTTTTTGAAGCCAGCAAGCCGAGGATGCGATCGGAGTCGCGCACAGACGATACTTCAGGGTTCACGACAACGACAGCGCGATCGGCAAAATACATGGCCAGGAAGGCACCTTTTTCGATACCGGCCGGTGAATCGCAAACGATGAAATCAAAACCGTCGTCGGCAATGTCTTTCAATACCTTTTCGACGCCTTCCTTGGTCAGCGCATCTTTGTCGCGCGTTTGCGAGGCGGCCAGCACATAAAGATTTTCAAAGCGTTTGTCCTTGATCAAGGCCTGCTTCAGATTGGCTTCACCGTGGACTACATTGACGAAGTCGTAGACTACGCGGCGTTCGCAGCCCATGATCAGGTCGAGATTGCGCAAGCCAACATCGAAGTCGATGACAGCGGTTTTCTTGCCGGCTTTTGCCAGTCCGCATGCAAGGCTCGCGCTGGTGGTGGTCTTTCCAACGCCACCTTTGCCCGAGGTCACTACGATAATTTCAGCCAATGTTGTTCTCCGTTTTCTGTCCGTTATATTTCATTGTTTTCATGTCAACTCCTCTATGCGAAGTTGATCTTTTTCCAAATAAATCTGTACCGCTTTACCCAAAAGGTTTTTTGGAATTTCTTCCAGCACCTTGTAATGCCCGGCGATGGCCACGAGTTCGGCATGGAATTCGCGACAAAAAATGCGCGCATGGATATTGTCGCTGGCGCCGGCCAGGGCACGGCCGCGCAAGGCGCCATAAATATGGATGGAGCCATCGGCAATCACTTCGGCGCCGGCGCCGACGGTGGCCATCACGGTGATGTCCTTGTTCTGTGCATAGATTTGCTGGCCCGAACGAACCGGCTGCAACTGCATGATGCCGGGTTCCGACTTGGCGGCAGCAATGGCAACGACTGGCGCAGCTTCTTCAACTTCGACCTTTCGCGCTGTCTTCTTTTCTTGCGGTTCGACTGCTGCGGCGGTTTGGCTTTCATATGATGCTCGAAATTTCGCCAGCAAAGGCAAGCCAACCTGCATGGAAAGTTCTTCGATAGCACTGGTGCCATAGGCAATAGCGACAGGTAAAACGCCCGCCGATTTCAGCGCATCGATAAGGATATTGACGGTTTTCGCATCGGGGCATTTTGTCAGGCCGCCGAAATCGAGAATGACCGCGGCGCGTTCAAACATTTTCGGCGCGCGTGCAACGCGTTCCTGCATTTCGATTGTCAGTTTTTCAACATCGAGGCTGCGTATACGAAGGTTGGCGATGCCTACTTGACCAAATTTTAATTCGCCGGCTTGCTCGTAATCGGGAATCTTCGCTGCTGCCATTCGATCAGGTTCCCGTTGCAAGCGTGTTGTCGCGACCAGGCAAGTTTCTTGCCGCCAGCCATGGCACATTTGGCAGTGCGTTGGCATAGGTTTGCTGCACGAAGGGATAGCTGCATAAATCTTTCAGCAACATGCAGGCGCGAATATTGCCCGGCGCCATGACGTGTTGTCCGACTTCGCGAAACCCGAAAGTGCCGTGGAAAAGCAGGGCCGGGTGGTTGTCGTTTTCAATAAAAACTTCGGCAGCCAGATGTGGATGGCGTGTTTCGGCAAAACTTTGCACATCGCCGTAAAACACGCGTCCGACACCGACGCTGCGACGGGCACTGGCAATCACGATGCGATCGATATACAAAAATCTTTCGTAGTGTTCGCGAAACCATAAAAAGTTGCTGCTGTCATGCGGAGCATCGTGACTGAGCGCAATCAGAAAACCGGCAATCAGTCCGTCGACTTCGGCGACGCGGAAGTAATCGGCGTTTTCCCAGAAGAAACGCACTTTGGCCGCATCCATCGGCAAGATGCCGATACCTGCTGCATTATTCATGGCTTGGACAGAATCCAGCTCGTGCTCACGCACGTCGCGGATAACAATGGACATTAATCAACTCCAAAACGGCTGCTTAGAGCCGCCAATGGGTTGTGATTATCGCACGTGAGCACGCCAATCGCGATGCTTGCAAAAAGTTAAACTTCAGTTATGGCCGCCATATTAAATCAGGCTCCGTTACTTTCGGGCTGCACCTTTTGCACCATTCCCGCCTATCATGTCGGCATGCTCAATAAACTGAACCACACCCAATTACTCCGCTATGCCGGTTTGTTTACCTGGGCGATGGTGGGTATTCCTTTGGTGTTAAGCTGGTTCTTTCCGGCGGCCAGAGTCGAGGAGACCCTGCTTTCCAAGCCCAATATGATGGATGCCACCGCGGCGTATTTTGTATTCGGTCTGGCCTACTGGCTGGTGACGCATGATTTGGGTGCGAGAAAACCGCGTTGGTACGACATTGCTTTGTTGGCAGTGATGACCATTTCGGCCATTTCATTTAGCTTCGCCACCCGAACCGGCCTAGGCGCGATTTTGCTGATGATCGTGGCAGGCGTGATTCCGTGGCTGATGCCGGTCATGGCAGGCGTGGCCTGGTTAATTATCCAGCACATTGCCCTGGTACCGGTTTTCATAAAAGGACTGGGCTTCACGCCTATCGAGGCGATACTGCAAACCGCCTTGTTTATCGGGTATTCCAGCTTTACCTTTATCACCGGATTTGTCGCCAAGCAGCAGGCGCAGGCGCGGGAAGATCAACGTCGTTTGAATGCAGAGTTGCGTGCAACGCGCGTGTTGCTGGCAGAAAGCTCGAGAATGAGCGAGCGCCTGAGGATTTCGCGCGAATTGCATGATTTGCTGGGTCATCATTTGACGGCTTTGAGCCTGAATCTGGAAGTCGCCGGCCATCTCACCGAAGGCAAGGCGCAGGAACACGTCAAGCAAAGTCATACGCTGGCCAAGTTGTTGTTGACCGATGTACGCGAGGCCGTCAGCGAAATGCGGGAAGATGGCGGCATCGATGTCAGTACGGCCTTCCAGAGTCTGGTTGACGGAGTCACGGCCCTGAAAATCCATTTGGAGTTGCCTGAAATACTGCAAGTCGATGATCCGGATCGTGCACACGTCTTGCTGCGTTGCGCCCAGGAAATCATTACCAATACCGTGCGCCATTCCGGTGCCGACGAGCTATGGCTTCGCCTGAGCAGAATGCCAGGCCACATAGAGCTATTTGCCTGTGATAATGGCCGTGGCGCTGCTTGCCTGACCCAGGGCAACGGATTGCGTGGCATGCGTGAGCGCCTGGCCGAATTCGGCGGACAACTCGATATTATGAATACCGCTGGTCAAGGATTAAGCTTGACGGCAAAGCTACCTACAAAGGAAACCCCATGATTCGTGTGTTTTTGGTCGATGATCAAACCTTGGTAAGGCAAGGCGTGCGCTCGCTTTTGGAATTGGCCGATGGCATAGAAGTTGTCGCCGAAGCCAGTGACGGCAAGCAGGCGGTCGAACAAATTCCCAGCATCAAGCCGGATGTGGTTTTGATGGATATGCGTATGCCGGTGATGTCCGGTCTGGATGCTTTGCAGGCTTTGTCCAAGGCAAACGAGCTGCCGCCGACGATTATTCTGACCACGTTCGATGATGACCAATTGGTGCTGGCCGGCATCAAGTACGGCGCCAAAGGCTATCTGCTGAAAGATGTGACGCTCGATCAACTGGTCAATGCCATTCAAACCGTCGCCGGAGGTGGTTCGCTGGTGCAGCCGGCGGTGACGCAACGGCTGTTGTCCGGACTGGAAGGGATGAACAACGAGTTTGTCAGCCTGGAACAACCCGATCCGCTTACCGAGCGTGAGACCGAAATTCTTCGATTGATGGCGGGTGGTTTTTCCAACAAGGAAGTCGCCAATTCGCTGGGTGTTGCCGAGGGTACGGTCAAAAATCATGTTTCCAATATTCTCTCCAAGCTGGGCGTACGCGACCGCACGCGCGCAGTTTTGAAGGCCTTCGAACTGAAACTGGTGTAAACAAGGAAAGCCATCACATAAATCCGCGCCATCAGGCGAATTTAGAGTAATACCCCCAGACCCGATGACGAGCAGCCCCGTGACCTGATATCCTCCGCCTTCCTGACGGGCGTTCATGTCCCGGACCAGTGACGTGCTTGGAGAGCCCACGAATGACCCGATTTATTGAGTTTTTAATTGCAGCCGCCATTGTGGTGGTGCTGTTTTTAGTAATTGCCTTGTTTCTGCCCGCCAAGCGCGTGCTGACTTACAGTATTGAGACCAATCGTCCTGCCAACACGGTGTATGACGTTGTGAATGGCTTTCATCATTTCAGAGACTGGAACCCGCTGCTCAGTTATGACAACAAGATGAAAGTCGATATCAGCCCCGAGAAGACTGTCGGCGCAACCTTGAAATATGACTCCAGCAAGAAAGTAGTGGGTGCCGGTACCTGGACTCTGGCCGAGCAAGACCCGGGCAAGAAGGTGGTCTACAAGCTTGATACCAATTCAATCGGCTCAAACAAGACGATGACAATTACCATCGAACCTGTTGTTGCCAAAAGCAAAAGCATTACCGTCAACACCAAGAACCTGCGCGTAACCCAGCAATACACGGTGGATTACGGCTGGAATTTGTTCGGCCGTTATGCGGGTATGTACGTCAACCGCAATGTCGGTGACGAAATGAAAACCGGTTTGAACAAGCTGAATACATTACTCGTCAGTATTCCGAAATACGATTACTCGCAACACGTCGAGCCATTCGAAGTGGCTGAAATGCCCGCACAAAACGTATTGGTCGTCCCGACCGAAGCCAAGCGTGCCAATAACGAACTCATTCAGGCCATGACCAACCAGATGAGTTGGGTCAAGAAGGTAATGGATGCCAATGGTTTGGTCGCTGCCGGGCCGATGCGTATCGTTACCACCGAGTACACGACATCTGCTTATGCCTTTGACATCGTCGTCCCGGTTCGCAAGGGAAGCGCAGCACCTGCAGCACCAGCTGCTCCTGCTGCGGGCGACGCCGCAACACCGGCGGCACCCGAGCCTGCAGTAGCGGCTACCGAGAAGCTGGATGTGCGCGTTGAGGGTCCGGTGAAATCGGCTTTCTATCCGGCCGTGAAGACCGTCAGCACGAAGTACACCGGTTCCGCCCAAAGCCTCGTATTGGTACGCGACATGGTGCGTGCCTATGCAATGGCGCATGGCTACACACCAACTGATCGGGCATTCGATGAATACATCAACGGTGTCGAATCGCAAAATGAAATCGATTCACAGTTCAAAGTGTATTGGCCGATTAAATAAGTATTTCGGAAAAAGCGGGCCTTGGGCCCGCTTTTTTTTCGCCATTCATTTTTTTGCATTTATCATTGCCTACCGCGGTCTAGATCAGAGACTCCACAATGATTGAAGTGGCAAATTTACGGAAGCAATTCGGATCACTGCTGGCCGTGGATAACATCAGCTTCAAAGCCAGGCCTGGCGAGGTATTGGGTTTTTTGGGACCGAACGGTGCTGGAAAATCCAGCACGATGCGGATGATTTCCGGCTTTCTGGTGCCAACTTCCGGCACGGCCAGCATCTATGGCCATGACATCGCGAATGCACCCATTGCAGCAAAAAAATCTCTCGGATACCTGCCCGAAGGTGCGCCGCTATACGGCGAGATGAATACGGAAGAGTTTCTGCGTTTTATCGCGCGCGTGCGCGGCATGGACAAGACCACGCAAGTCGGCCGGATTAACATCACCCTTGAGCGCCTGAGTCTGAAAAGTGTGGCCCATCAAAGCATTGAAACTTTGTCCAAGGGCTTCAAGCGCCGCGTAGGGTTGGCCGCCGCCATTTTGCACGAGCCTTCAGCCTTGATTCTTGACGAGCCTACCGACGGCCTGGATCCAAATCAGAAACATGAAGTACGTGCCTTGATTCGAGAGTTGTCGAAAGAACGTACGGTTCTGCTTTCAACCCATATTCTTGAAGAAGTCGAAGCGCTTTGTTCGCGCGTGATAATTATTGCGCATGGCAAGATTCTTGCGGACGCCACGCCTGCGGAGTTACTGGCCAAGTCTCGTTATGATCGGGCAATTTCGATCCACGTCACCGACAGTATTTCCGCACGGGCAGCATTGGACGGCATGCCTGGTGTAACGGGTTTTGAGCAAAATGCCGTCGATGGACGTTTATATGTATTCACCAAGACGAAAGTGCGTGCCGATGAAGCGATTGCCGAACGTTTGCGGATGCGGCAAGTGGCTTTCACCGATATGCGTATCGAACGCGGTCGACTAGACGAAGTTTTCCGCAGCATTACCATGCCCGGGGCGAAGTCATGAGCCCGGTAACAGCCATTTATCGTCGCGAATTGAGAAGTTATTTCTCGACGCCGCTGGCTGCCGTTTTCGTGGTGATTTTTTTAATCATGGTGTCGGCATTCACTTTTTATCTGGGCAATTTTTTCCAGACCGGCCAAGCCGACTTGCAGGCATTTTTCCTGTTTCATCCATGGATGTATTTATTGCTGGTGCCTGCTTTGGCCATGCGCCTGTGGGCGGAAGAACGCAAAAGCGGAAGCATCGAATTATTGCTGACCTTGCCGGTGACTGTATGGCAAGCGGTACTTGGAAAATTTCTTGCTGCCTGGACATTGATTGCATTGGCCCTGTTGTTGACCTTCCCGATGTGGCTGACAGTGACGTGGCTGGGCGATCCGGATCATGGCGTCATTATTGCCAGTTATCTGGGTAGCTGGTTACTGGCCGGTACTTTTCTGGCAATCGGTAGCGCGATATCCGCTGCAACGCGTAGCCAGGTGATGGCGTTTATCGTCAGCTTGTCGGTTTGTCTGGTGTTTTTACTGGCGGGCTATCCCATCGTGCTTTCGGCAATGCAAGCAGTATTCAGCCAATCCGCAGTCGATGCGATTGCAGGTCTGAGTTTTATCACGCACTTCGGTTCCATTACACGCGGCATTCTGGATTTGCGCGATATCGCCTTCTTTCTGATAAATAGTCTGGCCTGGCTAATTGCCACCGTGCTGATTATCAATCTGAAAAAGGCCGGCTAACATGAAATTGCAAAAACGTTCCTACTATCAATATTTGACCTTGCCACTTTTAGCCTTGCTGACGCTCGCTTTGTTGTTTTTTAGCATGCATGTATTGAAGGGGCAGTACTTTGACCTGACTGAAAACCGTTTGTACACCTTGTCGGATGGAACCTTGAAAATCATCCAGTCGGTTGAAAAACCCATCACGCTTAAATTGTATTATTCGGAAAGTGCGGCCAGGGATTTGCCGCAATTCCGGGTGTATTCGCAGCGGGTGCGCGAATTGCTGGCGGCCATCGCCCAAAAATCAAAAGGCAAAATCATTGTCGATGAAATAGACCCGGAGCCATTTTCGGACGCCGAAGATATTGCTGCGGCAAGTGGTTTGCAAAGTATTCCGATGGGTAATTCGGGTGCAGGGTTCTATTTCGGTTTGCTGGGCAGCAATGGCAAAGAAAAAAAAGTTTCGATACCTTTCCTCGATCCGAGTAAAGAAGCATTTCTTGAATACGAACTGGCAAAATTGATCAGCAAGCTCAGCGTCGACAAACCGCCGGTACTGGCAGTGTTGAGTAGCTTGCTGACCGGTCCGAGCGTCAATGCTCTAACCGGTCAGCCAAGCATGGGCTGGGTGGTGGACAGGCAATTGTCCGAACGTTATGAAATGCGGCGCCTGCAGGAAAACCCGGCCGTCATCGATGCCGACGTGGATGTTTTGATGTTGGTGCATCCCAGGAATATTCCCGAACCTACTTTGTACGCCATCGACCAATTCGTGTTGCGTGGCGGACATTTACTGGTTTACGTCGATCCAAATGCGGAGTCGGATACGGCAAATGCTTTTTTGCCGGATGGAACCGTCACCGCAAGTGCATCGGATTTGGGGCCTTTATTCAAAGCCTGGGGCCTGGAATACGACCCCAAGTTGGTGGTGCTTGATAGCCAAAATGCCTTGCAAGTAGGTGAAGACAATCAAGTGCCGCAATATCATCTGGAAGTTTTAGGCTTGTCGAAAGACTATCTTAATGACAAGGACGTGGTAGCTGCCGATTTGGAAAAACTGAATTTTTCCAGTGCCGGTGCAATTAGTGCCGCCGAAGACTCCCCGCTTAAACTGGAAGCATTGGTGCAAAGTTCCACCAGCTCGCAATTGGTGGATTCGCGAGTCGTAAAAATGGCTGAAAATTCCCCTGAAGCCTTGCGAAAGAGCTTCAAGCCAAGCGGAGAGGCTTATGTATTGGCGGCACGATTTACCGGGAATTTGAAATCCGCATTTGCGGAAAAATCGGCGCCGAACCAAATCATGGCAAGCAAAAAGCCGGCGCAAATTGTCGTTGTGACCGATACGGATTTTCTGGCCGACAGAATGTGGGTAGTCGAACAGAATATTCTGGGCTCGACGGTATTCAACGATATTGCCAACAACGGTGACTTTGCGATCAACCTGGTCGATAACCTGGCAGGTGATTCGAATCTGATTTCTTTGCGCGCGCGCACTGTTTCGTCGAGGCCATTTGAACGCATCGAAAAAATCCAGCGCAGCGCCGAATTGCGTTATCACGACAAGGAAGCCCAGTTACAGGCTGATCTTGATAACTTGAATCAGAGGTTGTCACGCGTGCAAAACAAAAGCCCGGACGGCAAAACCATTAGTTTGACCGCGCAAGAAAAAGCCGACATGGCAAAATACCAGAAACAAAAAGCGAACATCCGGGGTGAACTCAGGCAACTACAGCGTCAATTGAATCAAAACATTGATGATCTGGTTGGACGTTTGAAAATAATCAATATTTTCCTGATGCCTTCACTGGTCGCCTTGTTGGCATTTATCATGGGCTTTCGCCGCATGTTAAGACGTCGGGCGCTTGCCAATCATCCGGCCTGATAATTTCTCGACAACAAACCAAAAGGTCCGCTTGCTACTCATGAAAAACCCCGAAGGCGTTCAATGATGAAATCGGCCTGGCAACATAAACTTTCCGGATTGGCGGCCTTGATATGTGCCATGTCCGTGGCGATGTCGGCATATGCCAGTCATGGATTTGACGGCGAAGCGCAGCATCGCCTGATGACGGCGAGTTACTTCGCCTTCGCGCATGGTTTGTCGATTATCGTGCTGGCGCGTGTTTCATCGGCTAAATCCAATTTGTTTGCCTGTTGTTTCATGTTGCTGGGGCTTGTTTTGTTCAGCGGTAGCCTGGCCGGTGCCGCGTTGTTTCAGTCATCGACGATACTGGCGCCCTCGGGCGGCAGCATACTTATTTTGTCCTGGTGCTGGGTGGCGGTGAATTTCTTCAGATTGAAAAAGGATGATCAGTCATGAAACACGAACGCGGATTTGATATTGATGCTGCCGTAGAGCATTTATCCAGACGCGATAAAAAGCTTGGTCGCTGGATCGAGAAAATCGGCGTACTGGAAATCGAGGCCTGGGATAAAAAATTCGATACGGTCGATTCCCTGGCGCGTTCGATTTTATATCAGCAACTTTCCGGCAAGGCAGCCGCGACAATTGTCGGGCGCGTCGAGAAAGCCATTGGATCAAAAAAAATCAACGCCAAGTCCCTGGCAAAAGTACAAGACGAACAATTACGGGCTTGCGGCGTATCCGGAAACAAGACGCTGGCATTGCGCGATTTGGCGGCGCGGGCAGAGCGGGGCGAAATCCCCGCCGCCACGCAATTTTCTTCGCTGACCAATGACCAGATTATCGAGAAGCTGGTGGCGGTTCGCGGCATCGGGCGCTGGACGGTTGAAATGATGCTGATGTTTCGACTGGGTCGGCCGGATGTATTGCCTGTGGACGATCTCGGGGTCCGCAAAGGCGCGCAGCGGCTGGATAAACTGGAAGTAATGCCAACGCCGAAAGAATTGGTGTTGCGTGGCGAAAAATGGGGCCCCTATCGAACACTGGCCGCCATGTACTGCTGGAGAATTGCCGATTTCAGTGCCGAAGAAAAACCCAAGATAAAACGTTCGCAGGATTAAGGCGAAACAAAAAACCAGTGCCAGGGCTCGTAATTGATATCGTGCTGATTATCGCGAGGGTAACTTAGACGGAATCCGAAATCCGGCGCATTTTGCATTAGCCAGGAAAATGCCGCCGTGCATTCAAAACTCTCTTCGGCCGCCGGTTCGTTGGGTGTGCCGATATCGATGGCGCGTCCGGTGTGATGCTCGGAATAGCCGGGCGCCGCATTTACCCTGAGAATTTCATCAAGGCTTTGGCCGCGTGCCAGTTTGCGTTTGAATATGCCTAATTGATAGGCATGTCCGCGATAGCCGGAAATGGCTTCAAGAACAATATTGTCACTGGCCGCGCAGCCCTGCATTTTCAGCCATGCAAGTGCGGCGTCGTGCTGCATCCAGAGGGGACGTTTGTATCGGTCAAACCCTGCGAACGCCAATGTTGGCGGTTCGGGCATCAGTGCGAGTTGATGCTGTGTTCCGTAATCATGGGGTATGCCCAGTTGATCGAGGATCACTTGTACATTCAGCAAACTTTGTTCTGCCGAAAATGTATTCGTATTGAAATAAAACCGTTCGCAGGCACGTTGCAATGTCTGGTCGCGTTTGAGCATTTGCAACCAGTCTTTGTTTCCGACGGCAAGATAGCGGCCATCGGATTTACGTCGTACAAGCCAGTCAGCCTGTGATAGCAAACGTGCCGTGGCATTGCCGCGTCCACGCACCAGTGCGCAGGGCAGGGCTTCAAAGTGCTCGCCATTAACCAGTTGCCAGTGTCTTGAATGCATTGGCCTAGCCTAGCAAATTCGGGCAGGCACAAAAACAGTTTTGCATCAGCGCGCCGACATCAGGGTAATTCCAAGCAACAGCAGCGAGAGGCTGGCCACCATGATGGGCATTAATTTGACACTGGATTTTCCGGCATGCCGGCGTTGTATCAAGCGTAAATTGTGCAACATGTCGTTCTCCTTCGAATGTGGCTGCTTATACTTCGCCGGCCCACTGCTTTAGATCCGCCAGCACTTTCTTCGGATTTGAAATGCCAAGCATCAGGCAGTGTCCTTTGTTGGTGGGCAGCATCAACACTTGTTTGCCAGCCGCCATCGCACAAAATGCACTTTGACGATTACGCAAACGGAACCAGCCACTTCTGAAACCGGGCAAGGCGTAGCCGTTGGTTTTCAGGAAGGGGCGATGTTCCTTGTCGCTTTCCAGATTCACGATGCTGGCGGCATCGATCTGCAAATCCTGTCGTTGGTAACTTTGCTTGTAGAAACTGGTGAGTACATTGAGCCGGTCGCCTTCCCACTCGATTCGATGCCGGCTCATGGCTTTATTCAGGAAATACCAAAGCCCGGTTGTCAGTAGTGTTTGCGTTAGCAACACGACAAGCAGGGTGGTGATTGTGCTGTTGCCTATCTGGTTTGGCATTGGCGTATTTTTTGATGCGGCAAAAGCCAAAGCGATGCATGTCAGGAAGAAGGGCAAACCTATGGTCATTACCAGCACCAGAACACGCGCTTGTGCCGTTGCCGGTTCCAACAGGATGCCTGGTCGCGTGTTCATTGATCCTGGTCCTCGCTTTCGTTTGCAGGTGTTGTTTTCAGTCTGCCGTTTTTTCGCAAGGCTTCGCGCAACGCATATTCAATTTGTGCATTGAGCGAGCGTAATTCGTCATCGGCCCAGGACTGGACAGCTTCCAGAACCTGGGCGTTGATGCGCAGCGGATAGGCTTTTTTCTCGCCCACGGTTTAATAAATCGAACCGGCGTTGACGATGGGTTGCGTACCGCGTTCACCGCACAGAACCACGAGCAGATTGCTTACCATCGCCGCTCTGCGTTCCGGATCCAGATCGACCACATTGCGCTTGGACAGTTCGCTGAGCGCCATTTCCACCATGCTGACTGCACCTTCCACGATGCGGGTGCGCGCAGCGATAATGGCACTTGCCTGTTGACGTTGCAGCATGGCCTGGGCAATTTCCGGGGCGTACGCGAGATGCGAAATGCGGGCTTCAATGGTATTGACGCCAGCCTGTGCCAGACGCTCCTGAATTTCTTCGGTGAGATGTTTTGAAATTTCCGCTGCGTGGCTACGCAGGGAAATCTTGCCATCTTCATGTTGATCGTACGGATAACTGGTTGCCATCGCGCGCAGTGCCGATTCGGATTGGATATGCACGAAGCTTTCGTAGTCATCGACGTTGTAAACCGCTTCGGCAGAATCTACGACCTGCCATACCACTACCGCTGCAATTTCAATCGGGCTACCGTCGAGATCATTGACTTTAAGTTTGCTCGATTCGAAGTTGCGAACGCGCAGCGATATTTTTTTCTTGGCGTAAAACGGGTTGTTCCAGCGAAGCCCCGCTTCTTTTGCAGTGCCGACATATTTGCCGAACAAGCTAAGCACTGCCGCCTGATTGGGTTCCACCATGAATAAACCAAACAGCATGACAAATAAAACCAGACCGGCCAGCAGGCCGCCGCCAATCATCAAACTATTGGTATTGGCTATTCCGTTTAAAAAGCCGAAACCGCTAGCCAACAAACCGGCCAAAATAAGGAGCAGCATCGGGATGCCGGGAATGGAACTGACATTTTGCTCTTTCATGAGATTTCTCCCCCGTGTTGAAGGGTCGGGGCGATAATAAGATATCAAAGTGATATCAAAAGTAAAGTGGTGTTCGAAAAAAAACCGGATGAAATCCGGCTTTTCAACAAAATCATGTATTTACTGGATTATTCTATATCTAAGTATAGGTACCGGACGTTGTTCGCTACCAATATAAATGGCATTTCCTTCATGGTTAAAGCAAATGGCCTCGGCCTGGGGTAGCCAGGGAAAAGAGATGTTGTAGGGTTTTCCGCTAATGGCGGTGTTCCAACTGTCAGAGGCCGAATCGCGGACGTAGAAGTAGACCGCGTGATAGTTGAGCACTATCAGCACACGGCCATTCGGGCTTAAGTCGGTAGCCGTGACTTGGGAACGATAACGGCCATAGACCGGATTTTTCTCCATTTCCTTGCTGTCGGGTTGCTCGATGCCCATCAGTTCGCCCACTTTGACCGCCACAATATTTTTGCCTGTCGGGCGAAGTGGTAAACGGAACAGTTCCGGCGGCACACGCTTTTTGGAGATGAGAAGAATTTCGCCTTTTGCGGCATCTACCGTAGCTGCCTCGCAGTCACGCGCGCCATCTGGCCATTTGAAATCGAAACTCCAGGCCGGTTCCAGCGTCTGGCCGTCCTTCAATTCTTTGGGTTCTTCAAAAACATATATTTGCAGGGTTTTGCGAATGCCGCCGTTGTCCCCGGTATCGGAGATCAATAAATAATTTTTGCCATCAAGTTTAAAGCTGGCAATGTCTTCCCAATCCACATTTTTGACACCTTTCAAGGTGTAGGTGGCAATTCGGCTGGCATTGGTATGCATGGCAATCAGTTTTTCGCCATTGCCGCCATCATTGATAACCCAGAGCACATCCTTGTGTATTTGCGATGCCGCCAGGCCGCTCATTTCCTCCAAATCGGCGTCGGTTTTTGTGCCTGCATATTCTGGTTTACTCCAGTGTGCGGCAGAGCAGGTAAAACTCAGCATTAGACAAAAGGCAGCAACGATAAATCGCATGGCTTCGGGCTTGATGTAGTGGCTGGCAAGCATGCCAGATTATTGCGATTGCATGAACCAACTCAGGCTACAATTGGCCAATTTGACAAGAATTAACTCTATGAAACCGCCAGCAGTCACGATTGGAACCCCTTTGACAGAACGAGCCACCAGGGTATTGCTGCTTGGATCGGGAGAATTGGGGAAAGAAGTCGCCATCGAATTGCAGCGCTACGGCATTGAAGTTATTGCTGCCGATCGTTATGGCAACGCACCGGCCATGCAGGTAGCGCACCGCTGCGTCACTTTGAATATGCTCGATCCCGCGGCCCTGCGTGATTTGATAGCGCATGAAAAACCCGATCTGGTGGTACCTGAAATTGAAGCGATTCACACCCAGACGCTCGTCGAACTTGAACAGGAAGGTGTGGTCCGCGTTATCCCGACCGCGCGTGCAGCCCGTTTGACGATGGATCGCGAAGGCATTCGGCGACTCGCTGCAGAAACACTGGGGCTGCCCACATCGCCCTATCGATTCGTGGACACGCTCGAAGATTATCGTGAAGCCGTTGCTCTCATTGGTACCCCGTGTGTGATCAAGCCGGTGATGAGTTCATCGGGGAAAGGCCAGAGTACGGTGCGCAATGAAAGCGATATTGATAAAGCCTGGGAATATGCACAATCGGGTGGTCGCGCCGGGCAGGGGCGAGTGATCGTCGAGGGCTTTATCGATTTCGAATATGAGATCACTTTGCTCACCGTGCGGCATCGTGACGGCACCAGTTTTTGCGACCCGATCGGGCATTTGCAAATTGATGGTGATTACCGCGAAAGCTGGACGCCGCAACCGATGTCGGCACTTGCCAGACAGCGTGCAGAGGAGATCGCGAAAAAAATTACCGACGATCTTGGCGGCTGGGGTTTGTTCGGCGTCGAGTTATTCGTGAAAGGGGACGATGTCTGGTTTAGCGAAGTTTCACCACGACCGCACGACACAGGCCTGGTAACCCTGATTTCACAGGATATCTCCGAGTTCGCCCTGCACGCACGCGCGATTCTTGGCTTGCCGATTCCCAATATTCGTACGCACGGTTTTTCTGCATCGACCGCGATCCTGGCGAAAGGACACGGGGTACCGTATTTTGAAAATGTCGACGCTGCACTGACACAACCCGACACCGCACTGCGTTTATTCGGCAAGCCGCGTGTTGAAGGGCAGCGTCGCGTTGCAGTGAGTCTTGCACGCGGTGAAAGCATCGAACACGCACGCGAAAAAGCACGCACGGCAGCGGCCTGTTTAACGGTTAAATTTACGGATTGAGGTTGATCATGGTTGAAGCTCAAATATATGCCGTTTTTTTATTTCCCCAGGCCATAGAAGCATTGGGCGAAGCGATAAAACCGTATTTAACCGAGGGCCCGCAAGGGCAGCATATCGTCAGTGCGGGTATCGATACCGGCGGCGCGTTTTGCGAACTGACCTTGCATGGCCAGAATTCCGAGGGCAAAAATATTGAACTGGAATTGATGTTGCCAAACAGCATGATTCGCCTGATTGTTTCATTGCATGGCGAAGATGGTGGCTTCGGGTTTGCCTGATGCAAATGTGTTGAATCATCGTATTGAATGTATCCGGGTTCACCAGATTTAACGAGTAAGCCGGCGGCCTAACCGATAAGATATAGCGATTAATCGCGCTATGACGCATTGGAAGGGGAAACCGTGAAGACGATTAAATACGAAAATAAGCCTGGCTCGATGCGCTGTGCTTTAGTTTTGCTGCTTCTGTCCTGCCTGACTTTCGCATTGCCTGCCATGGCTTATTCGCCCGGCAAGGATGGCGCCGGTACGGTGACCACAGCCAATACGGTTATCAATACTTATTACACCGTGACTGCCGCACTGACGGCAGGTGGAAATACCGTCCCGCTCTCGAGTGTGGCCGGGCTTTCAGTTGGCGATGTGCTGATGCTTTACCAGGCGCAGGGCGCGACGATTAATACCACCAATACGGCGGCTTATGGTGCTGTCAGCGCCCTGAACAGCGCCGGTCGTTACGAGTTGGTGAGCATCGTGTCGATCGCCGGAAGCACGGTCACGATAAATACCGACTGCAGCCCGGGTGGCTTGAGATTTTCCTATGCCAATGCCCGCACGCAAGCCATTCGGGTTCCCCAATACACCAGCCTGACAGTCTCGGGCGCGGGCTCGATTACGGCAACGGCCTGGAATGGTACGACCGGTGGCGTGGTGGTTGCGCTTGTTCAAAATACGGCCAGCATCGGTGGCGCCGGCATCACGGTTGCCGGGCAGGGATTTCGTGGCGGTGTCTTGGACAACAACACGACAGCTGCAGGAACCGACGTCACATTATTTGTCGGCGCATCTGACGCCGATGGCGGCGCAAAAGGAGAAAGCATTGCAGGTTTTCAAACAGAATATGACGCACTCGGTGGCCGTTATGCGCGCGGTGCACCTGCAAATGGCGGTGGTGGCGGTACGGCACATAATGCAGGCGGCGGTGGCGGAGCGAATGGCAACAATGGCGTGGCATGGACCGGTTCCGGCATTCCCAGCCTTGCCGGAACGGGAAGTACGGTAGCCAACTGGACCAATGCCTGGAATCTTGAGTCGGCAGGTTTTGCGACCAGCACCTCCAGCGGCGGCGGACGTGGAGGTTATACCTATGGCAGTGCCAACCAAAACGCGGCGACTGTAGCGCCTGCTGATGCTAGCTGGGGCGGCAATAATAGAAGGCAGCGCGGTGGTCTGGGTGGACGCCCGTTAACCAATGATGTTACCGGCCGATTATTTTTCGGCGGCGGTGGTGGTGCGGGTGATGCCAATAATTCTGCCGGTAGTTCCGGTGCCGCCGGTGGCGGTATCGTGATAATCATTGCCACTACCATCAATGGTGGCGGCACCATCTCGGCCAATGGTTTGACGGCTGGCAATTCGACACCCAATCACAACGATGCCCCCGGCGGCGGCGGCGGCGGGGGCAGTATCGTGCTTTCAGGAACCACCAGCGCATTGGCCTTGAATGCGAACGGCGGGAATGGCGGCAACCAGCTCATTAACAATGACGAGTCCGAAGGCCCGGGCGGCGGTGGCGGTGGCGGGTTCATTGCTACCAGCGGCGGCACGGCGAGCATTGCTGGCGGATCGAGTGGAACGACAAGTTCTACTGCCGTAACCGAATTCATCGTCAATGGTGCAACCAATGCAGCCACCGGAAATACAACCACCGGCCCTGCGTTGGCGAGCTTGCCGATTTGCCCGAATCCGATCACCAATTTTTCCATCACCAAGACCAATGGTGTTGTTTTGCCCGCAACACTTACCTCGGGCCAGACAACTACCTATACCCTTGTGGTAACCAACAATGGGCCATCCACGGTGACGGGTGCCCTATTGAAAGACCCGGTCGTTACCGGTTTGAATATTACTGGCGTCAGTTGCCTGACGTTTACCGGAGCTACCAGCGCTCCATTGCCGGCCAACGTAACGATTGCCAACCTCATTGGGTCAGGCATTCCGATGCCTTCCATGGGTCCTGCAAGTACAATTACCTGCACGGTAACGGCAACGGTGACGGCAACCGGTTTCTGATTTATCACTCATCACCAATTGTGATGAGTGAGGTGAAGAGTGATTTTCCAATTCGAAATTCATGCGTTGCGTTGAATATTTCAGAATTCAACATCGACCCAAACCATATGATGATCGCTGGCATCCATCCACCGGTAGCCGGCATCATCGGGCTTCAACCAGAATACGCCACTGCTTTTAACTGCCATATTGCTTGATGGCAGCACATAGTCCAGTCGCATATTGCCGACCTTGGGTCCGAAATCACCGGTGTCTTCGGCGGCATTGCCTTTATGTTTTAGATTGCCCTGGCCCACGGTTTGGGCGGATATCGCAGCGCCCTCGCTGTGCGGCGTGGCATATTTGAGGATGCGCGGATGATAGAGCAATTGCTGCATGGTGCCCGGCACGCCATCACCATCAACGGGGTCGGCATTCATGTCGCCGGCGACCACGAAACGTTCGCCGGCAGATAAACCTCCGCAGACATTTTTGTCATCGCACAACCATTGGGTATTTTTATTGTCCAGATATTCGGCCCAGAGTTTTATCTCGTCGTGATTGCGCGCGCCGTTGTGATCGTCGGGGCCATCAAAGACCGGCGGTGTCGGGTGTGCCACCAGAAAATGCACAACGCCGCCTGGCGTTTCAATCGGCAAATCCCAATGCGATTTTGATGACAAACGCAGCCTTGCCCACACTTCCGGTTTGTACCAGGCATCATTTGTCGCCGGATTTTTCGGAGCGAGTGCGCCGGGCAAATCTTTCCACAATAATTTCTGGAAAGTACGTACCTTCGCTGTATCAATCGGAAATTGCGAAAGTACCAGCATGCCGTATTGTCCCGGATGCAGCCCGTATCCATACGCATCATTGCCCTGGTCACGGCCGGTACCGCCGATGATGCCGTTATTGTCCAGATCCATGCCGCTTGGAACACCGGTGTTTACCGGTGCGATGTAGAAATAAGGATAGGAAATCGGCTCTTGTCCGTCTTGCGATACCGCCAAAAAATTTTCCTGGAATAAGCGCGCTGCGTTGCCGGCAGCGTCGAAATCAAATTCATTCAACAGCAAAATGTCGGGACGTTGATGCTGGATAACCGCTGCAATTTTCCTTGCGCTGGCATCGGCATTTTGCAGGCGCGCAATCAGGCCGCCATCTTCTTCGTTGTAAAGCGAGGTGTTGTAGGTTGCAAAACGAATGGTGTGTTTGTTGCTTTCGCCCGTCATTGCCGGCGGTGCGGCATCAATGAAAACGGGCTTATTGATCTTGCGAATATCGGGGTCGGCAGTTTGGCAGGCCGTCAATAAAACAAGGGAAATCAAGCTGAACCACTTTGTCATTCGGTTTTCTCCAATAGGCGCCAATTTTTGCCTTGCAAAAATTCAAGTGGTTGAAAGTTGCGTTTGTAATCCATTTTCCTGTGTTGATCGAGCCAAAAGCCCAGATATAGATAATTCTTCTGGTGCATTCTGGCTTGTTCGATTTGCTGCAGGATGGCAAAAGTGCCCAGGCTGTGCGCTGCGTATTCCGGATCGAAAAAAGTATAGACGGCCGACAAGGAGTCGGGCAAAACGTCGGTCACGGCAACCGCCAGTAATTTCTCGTGATCGCGAATTTCCAGAAAGATGGTGGGACTCCATTGGCAGATCAGGAAATTATCGAAGTCTTCGGTTTCCGGATCGTCCATACCGGCACCGGCATGACGGAAATTCAGATAGCGCTGATAAAGATCGAAGACTTCGTCGCTGCGATGTGCCGGCGTGATGGAAATTTTCAAATCGGCATTTCGTTGCAGGCAACGGCGCTGGTTACGATTAGGCACGAACTTGGCAGTGGGTAAGCGCACCGGCACGCAAGCCGAACAGCCAAGGCAATTGGGACGATAAATATGCGAACCCGAGCGTCGAAACCCCAGCATTAATGCCTGGCCATACATGGACGGCAGGCGGGCATCATCGGGGTCGAGTACCAAATCCCGGGCCAGTCTGTCCCGCCAGTAACCGCATTCATGATCGGCGGTTTGGAAAATCCGGATGTTTTGCTGGTTGCCCATGGCAACAGTGTAAAGCAGTAGGGTAGGCACCGCCCACCGTTTGAATTAAATCGGTGGGCGGTGCCCACCCTGCTGCAAATTAATGCTGCACATGCCCCAATACCTGCCCTAGCACGGTCGGCGTTTCGGTCGCAAAATCATTTAACTGAACGGCATCTTTCGACCATAAGCAGATTACCGTCGAGCCGTAATTGAAGCGTGCCATTTCGGCAAAACGTTCGATCCGGATATTTTTCCCGCGATAATCCTTGCGCTGAATGCGAGAAGCGTATTTCGGGATTTCAACGCCGCTCCAGACGGTTTCAACACCGGAGACGAGCAAGGCGCCCACCATCACCAGGCACATCGGCCCATGGTCGGTATCGAAATGGCAAACCAGACGTTCGTTGCGTGCAAACAAACGTGGAATAGCCTGTACGCCCCAGGGTGCAACAGTGAACAAACGACCGGGAACATGCAGGGTTTCCGTCAGTATGCCGGTCCATGGCATGTGCACGCGGTGATAATCGCGTGGCGATAAATAAATATTGGCAAACCAGCCATCGGCAAATGGTTTGGCAGCTGTTTCATCACCCAATAATTCGGCAGCCGTAAAGCTGTGGCCTTTGGCCTGGAATATATCGCCCTGCTTGATGCGTCCTGCCTGGCTTATTTTCCCATCTGCTGGCATCAAGAGCGCGTCGGGATTGGCATCGGCAACGCGTGCACCCGGTCTCAAGGCGCGTGTGAAAAACTGGTTGAAGCTTTTGTAACTCAGGGCATCGCTGTTTTCCGCTTCGTTCATATTTACATTGAATTTTCTTACGACCAGGGCAATCAGCCAATTCTTGAACGGTCGCGATTCATTGCGCGCAACGTAATAAGCCAAGCGCGAAAAAAAACGATGCGGCATTGCATACTGGAGAAATACGGCGAAGCTCATGGGAAATCCTGATTATTTTTTTGAAAGCGCGATCAAATCGGCAGCAATTTTTTCCGGCACGAAAGGCGGACGGATGATGCCTACTTCATTTCCCTCGGGATCAAGTATTGCGATGGTTGCAGAATGGTCCATGGTGTAATCGCCGTTTTCCAATGTGACTTTTGCATAGACGAGCCCGAGGGATTGGGCGAATTCCGTCAAAGCAGGTTCTTGCGCAGTTGCCGTCAAGGTATCCGGACTGAAAAATGCGGCATATTCGGCCAGGGCATTGGGTGTATCGCGCTGCGGGTCGACGGACACAAACAATAAACGCGGTCTTGTCGCGGCAGGCAATGCAGACCAGGCCTTTTGTGCTTTCGACAAATCGCCCAGGGTGGTGGGGCAAACGTCCGGGCAATGCGTGAAACCGAGGAACACCAGGGTCCAGTGCCGGCGTATTTTTGCCTTGTTCAAGACGGTGCCGTCAGCGCTTTGCAATGAAAAATCCGGTAGTTCGCGCGCCGTCGAAAACATGCGAACGGTTTGTAACGCTGCCGCAGGTTTGCCTTGGGGCTTGGTGAACCAGTTCTGGGCCGACCATAGGCCGAAACCGGCCGCAAATGCCGCCAGAATGATGTAGAGAATGGATTTGCTGTAAATGCCGCGCTGTCTTGATGTTTTCATGTCTGCATTATAAGCCAGCAAGCCGCCATTGCCGCTATGGCATGCTTTATAATTGGCCCTCACACCGCGAGCGCATCATGAGCCTAGAACTTTCCACCATTATCGATTTCATCCGCTACGGCGCCAGCCGTTTCAATGCCGCCGGCCTGAGCTTCGGGCACAGCTATGACAACGCGCTTGATGAAGCCACACAGCTCGTATTGCATGCCTTGCATCTGCCGCATGATTTAAGTCCGGCCTATGGTCAGGCGAAACTGGTTCATGAAGAAAAAGAACAGGTACTGGCTTTGTTCCAGCGTCGAATCGACGAGCGTGTACCTGCCTGCTACCTCACCGGCGAAGCCTGGTTTGCAGGCTTGAGTTTCAAAACCGATCATCGTGCGCTGGTGCCGCGCTCGCCGATTGCCGAGTTGATCGAAACCAGTTTCGAACCCTGGGCCGGTGGTCGTGAAATCCAGCGCGTGCTGGATATGTGCACCGGTTCCGGCTGTATAGCCATTGCCACTGCACATTACCATCCTGATTGGCAGGTGGATGCCGTCGATATCAGTGAAGAGGCGATGTCGCTGGCAAAAGAAAATGTCGAACGTCTGGAAACACCGAATGTCCGCGTGCTGCATTCGGATTTGTTCCGCGGCTTGAAAGGCGAGGTGTATGACTTGATTGTCACCAATCCGCCCTATGTAACGCATGCTGAAACCGATGCCTTGCCGAAAGAGTATTCGCACGAACCCGAGCTCGGTTTACGCGCCGGTGACGATGGTCTGGATTTGGCGCTGGAAATATTGCGCGATGCGCCGGAATTTCTATCCGAAAATGGTTTCCTGATTTGCGAAGTAGGTGAAAGCGAACACGCCTTGGTCAAACTATTGCCGCAATTGCCTTTGGCCTGGGTTGAATTCAAGGTCGGCCAGATGGGTATTTTCGTAGTAGAACGCGAAGACCTTGTCGCACACCACGACGCCATCAAAACACTGGCAGACGCACGTCGATGAGCATGAATTCCCTTGGGCGGATGTTGGTGCTGACTACCTTTGGTGAAAGTCACGGCCCTGCCATTGGTTGCGTACTCGATGGTTGCCCGCCCGGTATCGAGATTTCGCCGGAAGAATTTACCCATGATCTCCAGCGTCGCGCGACCGGAAAATCCAGGCACACATCGCAACGCCATGAAGAAGATGCCGTTGAAATCCTTTCGGGAGTATTCGAAGGCAAAACAACCGGCACGCCGATTGCATTGCTGATTCGCAATACCGATGCACGTAGCAAGGATTACGCCGATATCGCCCGGCAATTTCGTCCTGGTCATGCCGATTACACCTATTGGCAAAAATACGGTATCCGCGACCCACGCGGTGGTGGCCGTTCCTCTGCGCGCGAAACCACCATGCGGGTAGCTGCTGGGGTCATCGCGAAAAAATGGTTGCTGCAGAAATACGGCATTCAAATTCGCGGTTATGTCGCACAAGTAGGCGAACTGAAACCGAAAGCATTTGACTGGAATGCCGTTGAAGGCAATGCTTTTTTCTGGCCATGTGCAGAACAAGTGGCCGAGCTCGAACAATTCATGGATGCCTTACGTAAATCCGGTGATTCCGTCGGCGCACGCCTGAATGTCGTTGCCGACAACGTGCCTGCTGGCTGGGGCGAGCCGATTTACGGAAAGCTCGATGCCGAACTGGCTTCCGCCATGATGAGCATCAATGCGGTCAAAGGTGTTGAAATCGGTGCCGGATTTGAGTCGGTCATTCAAAAAGGTAGCGAACATCGCGATCTGATGCGTCCGGAAGGTTTCATGAGCAATAACGCCGGCGGTATTCTTGGTGGCATCTCGAGTGGGCAGGCCATCACCTGTTCGGTTGCTTTCAAACCTACCTCGAGTCTGCGATTACCAGGCACTAGTGTCGACGTCGAAGGCAATACGGTTGAAGTTGTCACGACCGGCCGCCACGACCCTTGCGTGGGTTTGCGCGCCACACCGATTTGCGAAGCCATGATGGCATTGGTATTGATGGATCAGGCATTGCGTCACCGTGCGCAGTGCGGTGACGTGATATCACATCCGGTCAGCGCAAAAGAATAGGCTTCATGCAGGCGGAAACTGCATGGTGCGCTGCGTATTGCACGCACAGTGAATCGCGAGTGGTGAAGTAATGCAATGCAAAATTATACTTTCCTCGCGCCTGTTATTTCCTGATTATCGAGTAGCGAAAACATGCAAAATCAACCCGGGAACACGGATAGTTCGGAAAATAAAAATATGCCAGACCCCATCGATGCCTGGGGTTCGGTCAATATAAGAAATACGCGCAAGGCAGAGGCGGATGCGCTGAAAAAGAAATTCAGCATCGGACTTTGGGCTTGGCTTTGGTGTCTGGTTTGCATGCTTCTGTCGGGTCTTATATCACTCGCGATTCATCATCCGAATCCTTTCGGGCCCCAGGATGCGGCTGGTGCTGCAGGCTACAGGATTGGCGGCTTCATTGGGTCCGGATTGGGCGTGTTTGTCATGTCATATATTGCAGGCTGGTTTTTCTGGCGCGTTACCGGCCGGAATAAAACCGTCGGGCGGACATTTTTTTGCCTGATGGCCGGGTTTGCATTGTTATCGCAGATTCTGCAATTCGTGCAGTACTCCTCCATGTTGCAACGCCAGCAGTCAATCGATGAAGTGATATCGGCCTTTCAGGAAGTGCCCCGGCAAGCTGAAAAGTTCCAGAGTCAATTTCCAGATGCAAGGGAAGATATTCCCGCCTATGTAAACAAATTGCTTGGAGCCTATGATGCAAAGGCAGCATCGGGTGATACATCGGACAGCATGCGAACAAGACGTTTCAAGGAAGGCAGGAAGGTGGTCGAGCATCGTCTGATTCTGGAAGTCGAATATTATTTAACACTGAATCGCCTGCGGGACTATTACTCGCAAGTACCCCGTTTTTTCGCAAATCAAAATAATATCGACAAGGTAATCGGTGCCGGCGATGTAGTGATGCCCGCAGGAAAAACATATCTGCATGATGTCTATGGCTATCCGGCGTATGTGAAGTCGATGTTGAGCGAGGAAGCCTTTCCGGCAAAGGCGATGGTGCAGTTTTACCAGGGCATGGATGAAGGCGCCGAATCGATCCGGTATGAATTGGAATCGTTTGTTGACGCAAATGACAGTTTCGCCAGTACCGGCACCAAAATGTTGGAAGTACTATCGAAAAACAAACAAAAATGGCGGCTGGGCCGCGACGAGAAATTTGAATTCACCGATCAGCGGGCACTCGACGATTTTTCAGCGGCACAAGGTAATTTCATCTATGCCGATGCCAGGCGAGTCGAGGCATTTCGACGCGTTCAGGAAGCCCAGCAAGCTTTGTCGTACAGATAGTCGAGCAGTAGCCGAAACAGCGCTGGAGAGATGCAGGGAACCGTGTTTTGCCGGATTTCGTGCGTCCGCATTCCAGTCATTTCGCCATAACCAATCGCCATGCCGGCGATGCTGGTTTGCTGTAAACTTTGATGTTCCCGAATTCAAGCAAATTTCCGCAGAAAAATCATGACCACTCCTGAAGAATATGTTGTTGCCGTTGTTGGTGCTACCGGTGCAGTTGGCGAAGTAATGTTGTCGGTTCTGCAAGAACGCAAATTTCCGATTAAGCAATTGATTCTTCTGGCCAGTGAGCGTTCTGCAGGAAAGAAGCTGGATTTTGGCAACCACAAGATTACCGTTCAGGACCTGGCAACTTTTGACCCGGCCGGTGTCGATATCGCCTTGTTTTCTGCGGGCGGGTCTACTTCCAAGGAATATGCACCAAAGTTTGCGGCGGCCGGCGCTATCGTGATCGACAACAGTTCGGCCTTTCGCAACGACGATGATGTGCCCCTCGTCGTTTCCGAGGTGAACCCGGATGCCTTGAACAGCATCCCGCGCGGAATCATTGCCAATCCCAATTGTTCCACCATGCAGTTGATGGTTGCCTTGGCACCCATACATCGGGCTTATGGCATCACGCGCATTAATATCGCTACCTACCAGTCGGTATCGGGTACCGGCCAAAAGGCGATGGAAGAATTGGGCAAGCAAACTGCTGCCATTCTGAGTTTTCAGGATCCCGATCCAAAGGTGTATCCAGTCCAGATCGCGTTCAATGTGATTCCCCATGGCGGTGATTTCCTTGAAAACGGCTATACCAGCGAAGAAATGAAACTGGTTTGGGAAACCCGCAAGATTTTGTCGGCACCGGAAATCCAGGTAAATGCTACCGTCGTGAGGGTGCCCGTGTTCTATGGCCATTCCGAAGCGGTGCATATCGAAACCCGGGATAAGGTCACGGCGGCGCAAGCTCGCGCATTATTGGAAAAAGCACCGGGTATCGAGCTCGTCGACGAACGCAAAGCCGGTGGTTATCCGACTCCGGTGACCCATGCTTCAGGCAATGATGCTGTCTATGTTGGTCGTATTCGGGAAGACATTTCACACCCGCGCGGACTCAGTCTTTGGGTGGTTTCGGACAATATTCGCAAAGGCGCTGCTTTGAACGCCGTACAGTTGGCAGAACTGCTAATTGACAGAAAGCTCTTGAAAAAAGGCGCGTAAACGGTTATTTCATAGGGAATATATCCGCTCATGCACGCCCGAATTTGATTTGGGCGAGCGGGCACCGAATCAGGATGGGGAGTCTTGCGCGTGAATATCCGATATTTAAAACTGAGTTTGGCGATGGGTTTGGCCTTGGGGAGCTCACAGGTAATGGCCTTGGGTTTGGGTCAACTCCAGGTGAAATCCGGCCTAAATCAACCACTTGTCGCGGAAATCCCAATTTTTGCCGCCATGCCCGGCGAGCTCGATAATCTGAATGTCAGGCTGGCCTCGCCCGAGGCATTTGAAAGAGTAGGGCTGACGCGACCGGGATATTTGACTGCCAACCTCTCGTTTAGTGTCGGCAAAAATGCGCGCGGCCAAAACGTTGTATTGGTGACTTCAAGCGGAAAATTCGTCGAGCCATTCCTGAGTTTTTTAATCGAGGCAGATTGGGGTCGGGGCAGCGTTACCAAGGAATACACGGCATTAATCGACCCGCCCTATATTGCCAAAGCCATCGTGAAGCCGATGGAAGCGCCGACAGTTGCGGTTGCACCACAACAATACGCTCCACCGCCTGAGCCCACATTGCCGCCAGTCGTATTGAAGCCAGAGCCTGAGCCGACCCCCGCGCCACCACCGGTAGTCGCCGAACAACCCGCTGCGGCACCGCTGATTTTCGAACCATTGCCCGAGCCCGCAACGCCAGTGGCTCCGGCACCGGTAGCCGCCGAGCCCGAACCAGTTGCCGCCGAAGCGACCTCGGCCGAAGCGACCTCGGCCTATTTTCCGCCCGTGCCTGCTCCCGCGCCACTGACTCAAGAGCCGACAGGTTCGGCCAATACAGGTGCTTATGGACCAGTCGCATCGGGTAAGACTTTATGGTCTGTCGCTGAAGAAGTTCGCCCCGATGCCAGCGTTACCATCAAGCAAATGATGGTGGCTTTGTTGCGCGCCAATCCGGATGCCTTCGAGGGCGAGAACGTCAACAAGCTTAAACGCGGTTCCGTGCTGCGTATTCCAGGCCGTGACGAGGCCACGATTTTGACCAGCGAACAAGCCGCCGATCTGGTTGCCGAACAATCCGGTAATTTGCGTGCGCAACGCCAGCCGGTACCGCAACCAAGCGAAACCGTTGCTGATAATTCCACTGCAGAACCGGCACCGGAAATTGCACCAGCTCCGGCAACGCCGGTAGTAAAAGCAAAACCAAAGCCGGCAATCGCCAAATCTGCAGCACCTTCCAGACCGAAAGCCCGCCTGGAAATTGTTCCGCCAAGTGGTAAATCGAATGTGGCAAAGGCAACGCAATCGGGAGCCTCTGCCGCAGGTGGTGCCGAACTGCGTGCCGAACTGAGCCAGGCGCGGGAAGATATCGCGGCGCGTGATTCGGAAATTACAGAATTGAAATCGCGCGTCACCGATCTTGAAGGCCAGCAGACTGACACGCAAAAATTGATCGCGATGAAAGACAGTCGCCTGAAAGAACTACAGGACGAATTGGCCAAACAACAAGCGGCAGCACCTGCTTCAGCTGCAGCAAAACCCGTACCGGTTACTGCAGCCAAGCCTGATGGCCCGGCAGAGGTTGCGGCAACGCCTGCCGCCGATCCCTGGTACATGAATCCGATGCTGCAATATGGCACAGGCGGCGTGCTGCTGCTGGGTGGCCTGATTTGGTTCTTGCGTCGCAGCAAGAAAAAGCCTGAAGACGATGAGCCGGTAGTTTCACGCCGTATTTCAGATGATGCAGATTTACAAGCAAGTTTATCTTCACTGCAAAATGCAAAAAATATCCATAACGACGTGACATTGACCGGCGCAAAATCGGCCAAGGCGGAAAACGATACGCAAGTCAGAGCATCAGCAAAATCGGCGCCAGCGGCCGCTATTCCAGTGGAAGACCCGGAATTGGTTGGCTTGCGTAATGTCGTGCGTTCGAAGCCGCAGGATCTTGAAGCACATCTGGCATTGCTGCGTTATCACTACGCGCGCGGCGAAAGCAAAGACTTTGAAGCAACGGCGCAAACCATGCGCACCCATGTCAGTTCCGCGCAAGATCCGCGTTGGCGCGAAGCGGTCGTGATGGGCGTTGCACTCTTGCCCGGCCATGCCCTGTTTAATCAGGCCGGTTGGAATTCACCCAAATTTGAAGCGCCGGCAAAAGAAGCACCCGCACCTGCGCCAGTCATTGCTGCCGCTCCAGTTCCACCTCCACTTCCTCCGGTGGTAGAACCTGAGCCGTCATTCCTGTCGCAACAAGATATGGATGATTTGGACACCATGGAAGCGGTTTCCATTGTAGGAACCGACACGCCTGCCAGTGCTACGCCGCTTGCCGAAACGCCTGACGACATCATGCTGATGAGCGAAAGCGAATTTGTCGCATTGAACAACATGCCCGACATTCATCGCTCCGAATCGGAATTGATGGATATCGATGCCGCCAGTTCTACAAAAATCGAATTGGCGCGTGCGTATCTTGAAATCGGCGATGTGGAAGGTGCCAGATCCATGCTCGAAGAAGTGGCCGCCAGTGGTTCGGCTCCTGCAAAAGCAATGGCACAGCGCATCATGGGCGAAATCGGCTAAGTTTTTTTCATTGTCATATTCAAAAGGGCCGGTTCGCCGGCCCTTAGTTTTTAGATTTTTTAGAGATGCCCTATATCTATGCGATACGCCCTCGGCATTGAATATGACGGCAGCCATTATCAAGGCTGGCAACGTCTTTCTGAAGGTCCGACCGTGCAAGCGGCGGTCGAGAAAGCCTTGTCATTTGTTGCCCATCATGAAGTACAGGTAGTGTGCTCTGGCCGCACCGATGCCGGCGTACATGCGCAATGCCAGGTCATCCATTTCGACAGTGAGGCGCAAAGAACGAATCGTGCCTGGGTGTTGGGTGCCAATACCCGGCTTCCGGCTGATGTAAGAGTGATCTGGTGTCAGCCGATGACCGATGAATTTCACGCCCGCTACTCGGCTCGTGCCAGAAGATATCGCTATACCATTTTGAATCGAGCCATACCTCCGGCCATGCAACGCCATTTCTTGAGTTGGGAACGTTTGCCATTGAATGCAGATGCCATGAATACGGCAGCGCAGGCCCTGGTTGGCCAGCATGATTTCACCACTTTTCGCACGGTGAAATGCCAGGCCAAGCATCCCAATCGTGATTTGCAGGAAATCAGTGTTACGCGAAATGGTGAAGAAGTGATTGTCGAGGTGCAGGCCAATGCATTCCTGCACCACATGGTAAGAAATATCGTGGGCAGCCTGATCGTGATTGGTCGTGGTGAAAAAGAGATTGCATGGATGTCCCAATTGCTTGCCCTGAAAGACCGTACCCAGGCGGGTCCGACGGCGCCGGCGGAAGGCCTGGTATTTCTCAGTGCCAAATACCCACAGGAATGGGCTTTGCCAGTGCAGGTGAGTTTATGAGAACGCGGATAAAATTTTGTGGGCTCAGTCGCCCCGGCGATGTGCGCCTTGCCGTCGAACTTGGCGTCGATGCCATCGGCTTTATCTTTGCCAGGCAAAGCAAACGCAAATTGGAAGATTCGCAAATTGAAGGTTTACGCCAGGCCTGTTCGCCTTTGGTAAGCGTGATTGCATTGTTCATGGACAACACCGGGACGGAAGTATCATCGGCCATTCGTGCCTTGTCACCCAATCTTTTGCAATTTCACGGCATGGAAAACGATACTTTCTGCCGCAGCTTCGGCTTGCCTTTCATAAAAAGTTTGCCCATGGGCGAGGGTGCACTCGACCCGGTTCAGGCGATCAAGCGTTATCCTTCAGCGGCCGCATTTTTACTTGACGGGCATCGCCCCGGTGAAGCCGGCGGTCGTGGAGAGAAATTCGATTGGAATATAATCCCCACATTGAGCAAACCGTTCTTTTTGGCCGGCGGTTTAAATCCCGGCAATGTGGCGCAGGCCATTAAAACCAGCAAGCCTTATGCGGTCGATGTCAGTAGTGGAATTGAAAGTGCGCCGGGCATCAAGGACGGCGAAAAAATGGCGCAATTCGTAGAAGAGGTTCGCAGTGCAGATCGATATGAACGTTGATACCAAAATGAATACCGACATTGATGATTACAACGCTTTTCCGGACGCCAATGGGCATTTCGGAATTTATGGCGGCAGTTTTGTTTCCGAAACTTTGATGGCGCCGCTTGCAGAGTTGACCGAAGCCTATGACCGCTATCGTGTTGATCCGCAATTTCTGGCCGAACTCAAACACGACTATCAACATTACGTCGGCCGCCCAAGCCCGATATACGAAGCCGAAAGACTTTCGAAACATATGGGCGGCGCACGTATTTTTCTGAAGCGTGAAGATTTGAATCACACCGGTGCGCACAAAATCAACAACACCATCGGCCAGGCCATGCTCGCAAAACGCATGGGCAAGACACGCATCATCGCCGAAACCGGTGCCGGTCAACATGGTGTTGCATCGGCAACGGTGGCAGCGCGCCTTGGAATGGAATGCGTGGTGTATATGGGCGCGGTCGATATCGAACGCCAGGCGATCAACGTTTTCCGCATGAAATTGCTGGGCGCGAAAGTGGTTGCCGTGCATTCGGGTTCCAAGACCTTGAAAGATGCCTTGAACGAAGCCATGCGAGACTGGGTCAGCAACGTGAACGACACGTTTTACATTATCGGCACCGCGGCAGGCCCAAGCCCGTATCCGAGAATGGTGCGTGATTTTAATGCCGTTGTCGGCCATGAATGTCGTGCGCAAATGCTTGAACAGCATGGCCGCTTACCCGATGCCATTGTTGCCTGCGTCGGCGGCGGTTCGAATGCCATCGGCATGTTTCATCCATTCCTGAATGATCCGCAAGTAAAAATTTACGGTGCGGAAGCCGCAGGTGAAGGTATCGAAACCGGAAGGCATTCTGCCTCGTTATCGGCCGGCCGCCCCGGTGTTTTGCACGGCAACAGAACGTATCTGATTTGCGATGACGATGGTCAAATTATCGAAACCCATTCCATTTCTGCCGGTCTGGATTATCCCGGCGTCGGCCCGGAACATTCCTTCCTGAAAGATACCGGTCGTGCCAATTACGTCGGCATTACCGATGACGAGTGCATGGAAGCGTTTCATTTGCTGGCGCGTACCGAGGGTATTCTGGCCGCACTGGAATCCAGTCATGCAATTGCACAGGCGATGAAGCTGGCGAAAACCATGCCTAAAGAGGCCATCGTTTTGGCCAATCTTTCCGGTCGTGGCGATAAGGATATCTACACGATTGCCAAGCGCGAAGGAATTACATTGTGAGTGACGCCATCAATCGCATAGAAAAAAAACTGGCGGCATTGCATTCAAACAATAAAAAAGCACTCGTGCCTTTTATTACCGCCGGGGATCCATCAAAAGAAAGCACGGTGGCAATAATGCATGGTCTGGTAAGAGGCGGCGCCGACATTATCGAACTGGGCGTGCCATTTTCCGATCCGATGGCCGATGGCCCGACCATTCAACGCAGCTCCGAGCGTGCGCTAGAACGCGGCGTCAATACCAATTTCGTTTTCCAATGCGTGAAAACATTTCGCGAAACAGATAATGAAACTCCTGTCGTTCTGATGGGATATTTGAATCCGATCGAAATGCGCGGCTTTGATCTTTATGCCGAACAGGCAACGCAATCGGGCGTCGATGGTGTGCTGCTGGTGGATTTGCCGCCTGAAGAAGCGGCACCGGTTCGCACGGCTTTTAATCGGCATGGATTGAATCTGATTTCTCTGGCGGCGCCCACGACGACGCCTGAACGCCTGCATCGTCTGGCCACCGAATCACAAGGCTATTTGTATTACGTCAGCTTCGCCGGCGTGACCGGTGCGAACAGCATCGATAACGACGATGTACTCAGCAAAGCCAGCGCATTGCGCCAACAGTCGAATGTGCCGGTCATGATTGGTTTTGGCATCAAGGATGCTACATCGGCCAAAGCTCTGGCCCCGGCAGCCGACGGTATCGTGATCGGCAGTGCGCTGGTGGATGCATTGGCAGCCAGTGAGCATCCCGCCGATACCGCTGAAGCCTTTCTGACGCCAATCCGGCAGGCGCTGGACAGCCTTAGCTGACCCTGACGGCGTTTCCGGCTACACTGTCGCTCCAGCAAACAACACGGAACTTGCATGAGTTGGTTGACCAAATTAATGCCAGCGCGCATCCGCACCGAAGGTGGCGGCAAGCGCGGTGTACCCGAAGGCCTTTGGGAAAAATGCGATAGCTGCGGTGCCGCTTTATACGGCCCGGAACTCGAAAAAAATCTGCGGGTTTGCCCGAAGTGTAATCACCACATGTCCATCGAAGCGCGCGAGCGGCTGGCTTCTTTTTTAGACGAAGGTCCGATCGAGGAAATTGCTCCCGATCTCGGTCCGCGCGATGCCCTGCATTTCAAGGACCAGAAGAAATATTCCGATCGTATCAAGGCCGCGCAAAAAAGCACGGGTGAGAAAGATGCCTTGATCGCCGTCAAAGGTTTGTTGAAAGGCCACGATATTTGCGTTGCCGCATTTGAATTCCGTTTCATGGGCGGCTCGATGGGTTCGGTCGTTGGCGAAAAATTCGCTCTTGCTGCCGAGCGTGCATTGCTGGAAAAATGTCCTTTCGTTTGTTTCGCCTCCTCGGGCGGCGCACGCATGCAGGAAAGTTTGTTTTCCCTGATGCAAATGGCGAAAACTTCTGCGGCGATTGGTCGCCTGCAGGCTGCAGGCCTGCCGTTTATTTCCGTTCTTACGCATCCAACCACCGGCGGCGTTACCGCTTCGCTGGCGATGCTGGGTGATTTGAATATCGGCGAGCCGCAAGCACTGATTGGTTTTGCCGGTCCGCGCGTGATCGAACAAACCGTGCGTGAAAAATTGCCGGAAGGTTTTCAGCGTTCCGAATTCCTGCTTGACCACGGTACCGTCGATTTGATTGTGGACCGTCGCGAAATGCGTGACCGCATTGCGGAATTGCTGGCACTGATGATGAATCGCGCCGCACCGGAAAAAGCCGAGGCCTGAGTGGCAAACCGAAAATACTTTGGTACCGATGGCATTCGCGGCCGGGTCGGCGAGGGCGTCATTTCTGCCGATTTCATGTTGCGTCTGGGTAATGCTGCCGGTCGCGTTTTGGCCGGGCAAAAACCGCATGCAACGATTGTTATCGGCAAAGACACGCGCATTTCCGGCTATATGTTCGAATCGGCACTGGAAGCCGGATTGGTTGCTGCCGGTGCGGATGTTCGCATGCTGGGCCCGATGCCAACGCCCGGTATTGCCCATCTCACCAAAACCCTGCGTGCCGATGCAGGCATCGTGATTTCTGCCTCGCATAATCCGCACGAAGACAATGGCATCAAGTTTTTTTCAGCCAAAGGCGAAAAACTCAGTGACGAAGTCGAGCTGGCCATTGAAGCCGAACTCGACAAACCGTTTTTCACCGCGTCGTCGGAAAATCTTGGCAAGGCACAGCGTGTCAACGATGCACTGACGCGCTATGCCGAATTCTGTAAAACCAGCGTGCCTGACACATTCAGTTTGCAAGGCATGAAAATTGCGCTTGATTGTGCACACGGTGCGACCTATAGCGTAGGGCCGAAAGTGTTTTCGGAACTCGGTGCCGAAGTGGTGGCAATGGGTGTTCAACCCAACGGTTTGAATATCAATGATGGCGTGGGCTCCACGCATCCTGAAAGTTTGCAAAAATTGGTGGTCGATAATAAATGCGATCTGGGTATCGCCTTCGATGGTGATGGCGACCGTGTATTGATGGTCGATGGCGATGGTCGCTTGCACGATGGCGACGCACTGATTTTCATATTGGCCAATTACTGGAAAAGCATTGGCCGTTTGCACGGCCCGGTAGTCGGCACTTTAATGACCAACTACGCCATGGAAAAATCCCTGGGCGAATCGGGCATTCCATTTGTGCGTGCAAAAGTCGGTGACCGTTTCGTGCATCAGGCTTTGCACGAAGGCGGCGGCGTACTCGGTGGAGAAGCTTCCGGCCATTTGCTTTGCCTGGACCGCAGCGGCACCGGTGATGCGATTGTCGCTGCATTGCAGGTGCTGGAAGCTTTGCGTGCCCAAAGCATTTCATTGAAGCAAGCTGTGGTCGCCTATCAGCCCTTGCCGCAAAAAACGGTAAACGTGCGGATTACTGCCGGTGCGAAACCGCTCGAGTCAAAAAGTGTGCAAGACGCCCGTGTGAATGCCGAGGCCGCACTGCAGGGAAAAGGCAGGCTCGTATTAAGAGCATCGGGTACCGAGCCGCTGATTCGCGTTACGGTGGAAGCAGCCGATGCTGGATTGATGCAATCGGTTTTGGATACATTGGCAGACGCCGTGCGCGCGGCAATTTGAGCAAGTAACTTGGAGAGAGATTCATGAGCAAGATTCCCAGTCTCGATATTCGACGTTTTGATACCGACAAAGATGCCTTCGTTGCCGAACTTGGCGCGGCCTATCGCGAGTGGGGTTTTTGCGGCATCAGTGGCCATGGCTTGAGCGCCGATACGCTGGCCAAATCCTACGATGTGTTCAAGCAGTTTTTCGCATTGCCGACCGAAGTGAAAATGAAATATCACTTGAAAGGTACCGGCGGTGCGCGCGGCTACACGCCTTTCGGTATCGAAACCGCGAAAGATTCGAAATATCCGGACCTGAAGGAATTCTTCCATATCGGCCGTGACCTTCCCGATAATTCGAAATACGCCGACGTGATGGCGCCGAATGTCTGGCCGGAAGAGGTCGCCAATTTTCACGAATATGGCTACGGTTTGTATCAGGCGCTGGATGATCTTGGTACGCGCGTTTTACAGGCACTGGCATTGCATATCCATTTGCCGCAAAACTTTTTTGCCGATAAAACCAATAACGGCAATTCGATTTTGCGCCCGATTCATTACCCGCCAATTACTGCACCGGATATTCCCAATGTCCGTGCCGGCGCACATGAAGACATCAACTTCATCACATTGCTGGTGGGCGCCAGTGCTGCCGGCCTGGAAGTGCTTTCGCACAAGGGCGACTGGGTTCCGTTTACCGCCGAAGCCGACACGATTGTCGTCAATATCGGCGATATGTTGCAGCGCCTGACCAACCACGTTTATCCATCGACGACGCATCGCGTGGTGAACCCGCCGGGTGAAGCTGCCCGTAATCCGCGATATTCGGTGCCGTTCTTCCTGCATCCGAATCCGGACTATCTGATTGAAACACTGCCGTCATGCATCAGCGCGGAAAATCCGAATCGGTATCCGACACCAATCACTGCGCACGAATATCTGATGGAACGTCTGCGCGAAATCAAACTTGTGTAGGATGGGCACTGCCCACCTCGTCGTTTTCAGCAGCCATCGGTGGGCAGTGCCCACCCTGCGGTAGCGATCAAATGATTAAAAAAATATTCAAGAGATTACTGTTGTCGGCAGCATTCATTTATTTTGCCGTTTGTGGCTGGCTTTATGTAAAACAGCGCTCGCTGCTGTATTTCCCGGTTCCGGCCATGGACGATGTTCGGGCTCAAGGTTTCGAACTGGCAAGTGATGGGCTGAAATTAAAAGGCTGGATAGTGAATCCAGGCCAACCGGAAGCCATGATTTATTTCGGCGGCAATGGCGAACAAATCGAATGGAATGCCGAAGAATTTCAAAACAGCATTCCGAATGTCTCGGTCTATCTCGTGCCTTATCGCGGCTATGGCGGCAATCCCGGCGTAGTGACTGAAGCAAACCTGTATCGCGATGCACTGAATCTATTCGACAAGATTAAACCGCAATACGGCAAGATTAGCCTGATTGGCCGCAGCCTGGGTACGGGCGTTGCGACTTATGTCGCTGCAGAAAGAAATGTCGACAAATTGATTCTGGTCACGCCTTACGACAGTATCGTTAATGTCGCTCAAGAGAAATACGCCATGTTCCCGGTCAGCCTGTTGATCAAGGACCGATTCGAATCGGATGAACGTGCGGGCAGGATCAAGGCAAAAACCTTGGTCATGATGGCAGGCAATGATGAAGTTATTCCGCGCGCCAATACCGAAAACCTGATTCGGCATTTCAGGCAAAAAACCGATGTTGTGGTATTTGAAGGCGCTGGACACAACAGTATTTCGGACGATGCGGCGTATCAGAAGACGATTGCAGGGTTTCTGCGATAGTGCACGGCGAAATCCAGATCAAAAAAATCCCGGCAATGCCGGGATTTTTTTGATCAACGCAAATTAATCAAATCAAATCATCCCAGCCCGGACGCGGGCTGAAACGGTCGCCATAACGATTGGCCAATACTTCAAGGCGTGCTTTCAGTTTTGCCGCGCCAACGGTTTTGATATGTTCAATCGGGCCGCCACGGAATGGGGCAAAACCGGTGCCGAAAATAACGCCGGCATCCAGCAGTTCGGCATCGGCAACCACGCCGTCATGCAGGCAGGACACCGCTTCGTTCAACATCGAAAGTATCAGGCGATCTTCAAGATCTTCCGGTGCCTGGTAACTTGCAGATACTTCCGGTTTCACTGCGCGGCCATTTTCCCATTTATACAAACCCTGGCCATCTTTCTTGCCCCGTTTGTTGGGTTCGACTTTCAGTGCCTCCGGCAATGTCTGGCCGTGGAAATCGGCCATCACTTTACCGACACTGGCAGCGACATCCAGGCCTACCGTATCCACCAGTTCAATCGGTCCCATCGGCATGCCGAATTTCAATGCTGCCTTGTCAATCACCGGGCCCGGAATGCCTTCGTGGAAACACAGGATCGCTTCCTGCATGTAAGGCGCGAGAATGCGGTTGACCAGAAAGCCCGGCGTGCCGGCAACCGGTACCGGCAATTTGTCGATGGATTTGCAGAATGCCGCCAGACGACGTTGGCTTTCGGGCGCCATTTTGTCGTGTTGGACGATTTCCACCAGCGGCATCAGGGCGACGGGGTTGAAATAATGCAGGCCGGCGAAATCGGCCTGATCCTTCAATTTCGTACGCAAATCATTCAGGGGAATCGAGCTGGTATTGGATACCAGCAAGGCACCCGGTTTCATTTTTTGTTCCAGCGTCGCGTACAGATTTTGTTTGGCTTCCTGATTTTCGAAAATCGCTTCGATGATCAAATCGGCTTTCGCCACGCCATCGCCTGCAACATCGGCATTCATGCGTGCGATGGTGGCTGTGCGTTTTTCCGGATTTTTTACTTTTTTCTCGAATAGTTTTGCGGCGCGATCCATGGCAGGCTGGATGTATTGCATTTCGCGGTCCTGCAGGGTCACGTTGAAACCGCGAAGCGCGCACCAGGCTGCGATATCACCACCCATCACGCCAGCGCCAACCACATGCACATGTTCGATGCCATGATCCTTGCCACCCAAACCTTTCAGACGATCCATCATGAAGAAAACGCGGATCAGGTTTCTTGCTGTCGGTGTTTTTGCCAATGCCGTAACGGATTTGGCTTCCTGCACCAGGGCCACGCGAACCGGCATGCCACCACTGCGGGCCCAGGTATTAATCAGGGAAAACGGAGCGGGGTAGTGTTCTTTGCGCGCTTTGCGGCTGACTTGTTTCAGCATTTGCGGCGCCAATAATTTGCGGCCTAAAAAACTGTTGCTTGCCCAGGCAGTAAATCTTTGCTTGAACGGACGTTTGTAACCACGTTGAATCAAACCGAGCGCTGCTTCCTGCAAACCCGAGGGATCGGTCACTTTATCGACCAGACCGATGGCTTTGGCGGCCGAACCCGACAGCGTGCGGCCGGTAAGCATCATGTCCATCGCTGCCGGCGCTCCTACCAGGCGCGGCAAGCGAACACTGCCGCCCCAACCGGGATAGATACCCAGCTTGACTTCCGGCAAACCGATGCGGGTATTTTCTTCATTGCTGGCAACGCGGTAACGGCACGCCAGCGCCAATTCCGTGCCACCACCCATGCAGGGGCCGGTGATGATGGCAACGCTCGGGCATTTCAGCTCCGCCAGTCTTTGATAAATCAATTGGCCGCGACGAATGGATTCATAGACCGTGCCCTTGGCATCAAAGCTTTCAAATTCCTTGATATCGGCACCATGTGCAAAACCGGTGGGCTTGCCGGATTTGATGATCAGGCCTTTCGGCATTTCCAGCGGCAGGCGTTCCAGTATGGAATCGAGTTGATCCAGAACGGCCTGGCTGAGGGCATTCACGCTTTGCCCGGCGCGATTGAGTGAAAGCACAAGAACACCATCGGCACGGCTTTCAACTTGCCAGTGCGTGAGGCGAAGTCCGTCGAACATGGCGGCTCCAACAATTTAAGGATTAAGGCCGTATCATCGGGGCTGAATTTAGAGTGGTCAATCGTTTATGGCGTGGAATCGGTATGCGAATGAACTTTCTTGGCAAAAGCAGGTCTTTCAATCGGCCCCAACGGCCGCAAGCAAGGGATAGCGGTTTTAATGGGTGAGAACGAACTGGACCTGGAATTGGTCAAGCGTGTGCAAAGTGGTGACAAAACGGCTTTCGATGTTCTGGTACGCAAGTATCAACACAGGATTGGTGCCGTCATTGGCCGCTTCGTGCATGACTACGCCGAAAGTCAGGACATTGCACAGGAAACCTTCATTCGCGCTTATCGGGCGTTGAATAATTTCCGTGGCGATGCCCAGTTTTACACCTGGCTTTACAGGATTGCCGTGAATACTGCGAAGAATCATCTAGTCTCAATGAAACGCCGACCACCGACTTCCGATGTCGAGGCTGAAGACGCCGAACATTTTGAAGGCGCCCATCGCATGCACGATAGCGATACGCCCGAACATGAATTATTGCGGGAAGAAATTGCGCGTACCGTTTCAGAAGTCGTTGCCGAGTTGCCCGAAGAATTACGACAAGCCATCACCCTGCGTGAAATGGAAGGCCTGTCTTACGAAGAAATTTCAGAAACCATGGATTGCCCGATTGGTACGGTGCGATCCCGCATTTTCCGTGCACGCGAAGCGATTGATTTGCGTCTGCGGCCCCTGATGGATAGCGAGCGAGTACGCCCATGAATACTTTAGACGACAATATCTGTGAACAACTTTCTGCCTGGATGGATGGTGAATTATCCAAAGAGGAAGCAAAGTTTCTTGAACGTCGCTTACAGCATGACGAAGCTTTGCAGGCGATGTATACCCGCATGCAAATGACGTCGGCCAGCATGAAAGGGCAATCGGCACGACTGATGCCCAATACGCTGTGTGCCAATGTCAGGCTGGCCATTGCGGAAGAAACCGCGCAGAAACAAAAAACGCGTAAACCATTGTTCGCATGGGCCGCTGCAGCTTCGATGGCGCTCGCGGCGGTAGTGTTCGTTCCAGGCATGATGCAGGCTACCAATCCAACGGCCACCGAACCGAAGTTGGCTGCCGTCGATGCCCCTGCTGCCTCGCAAAATACAGCGGCAACGTTTGCATCGGCTGATTTGGTTGCCAATACTCCAAGCGCCGTCAGCACGTCTGTCGTGGCAAGTTCCTCTACGACATCAATGCAATCCAACCCGCTCGCCAATCCGCCAGCAATGGAAACGGTAGCGGGTGTCGAATCACCAGAAAATTTCCCCTTGAATATCAGCAGCGAAAAGAAAACCTGGCCACGTTCCGCAGTCAATGCCAATAGCGACCCGGCACTCGAAGCTTATCTGGTACGACACAATCAAATGATGGCGCAAGACGGCATGGGCGGTTTTGTGCCCTATGTCGATGTTGTTGCGCAGGATGCCGAGCAAGCCAATTCATCTGCAAATCCAGACGGCATTCCAGACGAAAAAGCGGGTGACAATAAGTGAAGTTGCGTTTTTTCATCAGCATTTTTTTGTCGCTTTGCGCCATACATGCGCAGGCGCAAACGCAGTCAGGCAAAGCAGAAAAACCGGGGTGGTTTGGTCAGGCCAAAGCCTGGGTCAGTGAAAAATTCAATCACGATGATGCCAGCGACTGGCTGAAACGTATTGGCCCTGCACTGCGCAATCAAAATTACCAGGGCACCCTGGTAATGGTGGCCGAAGGCCGTATCGAGACCATGGGGGTTTTCCATGCCTACGCAAATGGCCGCGAGCGCGAACGCATTGTTGCCTTGAGCGGCCCGCCGCGCGAAGTTATCCGGGACAACAAGGTCGTTGTCAGCACGAACTCGAAAGATGGTTCCGTCGGCTATGAAGCCGGTGCCGCCGATCGCTGGAATCCCAGTCAGCAATTTGCATCGGCAGATAACCTGGATGGTTATCAGGCCACACTGACCCGGTCGGAACGCATCGCCAATTTTGATACCCAGGTCGTTGAAATTCGCGCGCGTGACAAATGGCGTTACGGCTATCGGCTCTGGCTTGAAAAGTCATCGGGCTTTCCGATGCGGATAGATTTGCTCGATGAAAACGGCAAGACGCTGGAAAAAGTCGCCTTCACCGATTTGCAATTGGGAAAACTGCCCAACGATGCCGATCTGGCATTTCCCAAAGATAAAGTTTTTCACCAGATACAAAGCATTGCATCCACCAGCCAGCTGGATCCGGGCTGGCGCGTTAAATCGCCACCGGATGGTTTTGAGCTTCGCGCGGCGCGAAGTTCCGGCGACGGCGTGCACCTTCTGTATAGCGATGGCCTGGCTTTCGTTTCGGTCTATATTGAACGTGAGCCGCAAGTGCAGAAAGGCCAAAGCGCCATGCAACGCGGTGCCGTCAATGTATTTGCACAATGGAGCAATGGTCGCAGGGTAACGGTCATTGGCAAGGTGCCCGCAAGAACAGTGGCGCAATTTGGCCAGGTAACCGCACCGGCAAAGTAAATTAAATTTAATGTTTGATTTGCCGATGGCAATGCAAAAATACGGAACTTTCGTAAATTTTATAATCTAAGCCGGTTGTGACTGTTTTTTTTCGGACGAACTTTTTCCCTAATCAATCAAGACAAACAAGCGAGTTTTTCATCTATGAAACCTGTATCCCGATTTGTGTTGGGTTTTTCTACCTGTGCATTGCTGGTAGCGTGTTTTTCCCAGGTGCAACAACCAGTGCAAGCTTCGACAGCCGCCACTTTTGCAGGACAGGCGGCCAACGGCAATGCTGCATTGCCGCTGGTGAATTTGCCCGACTTTTCCTTGCTGGTGGAACGTGCCGGACCTGCCGTAGTCAATATTGAAGCCAGCGTCAAAGAAGCGCCGGTCAGAAAAACCGCTTCGGCCGACCCATCCCAGATGCCGCCTGGTTCCGAAGATATGCCTGAAATTTTCAAGCGTTTTTTTGATCAGCCCGGTTCGCCAATGCCGCAACAACCACGCAGCGGTACTGCTTACGGCAGCGGCTTCATTATTTCCTCCGATGGTTATGTGTTGACCAACCACCATGTCGTTGCCGATGCCGATGAAGTCATCGTGCGCCTTGCCGATCGTCGCGAACTGAAGGCGAAAGTGGTCGGCAGTGATGAAATGTCGGATGTTGCCTTGCTGAAAGTCGAAGCCACCAACTTGCCGGTTCTACAAATTGCCGATTCGAAAAAAGTAAGGCCCGGCCAATGGGTTGTTGCCATCGGTTCGCCATTTGGTTTTGACCATTCGGTGACGGCCGGTGTTGTGAGCGGACTGGGGCGCCCGAGTGTGGATGGCAGCCAACGTTATGTGCCGTTTATCCAGACCGACGTGGCAATTAATCCGGGAAATTCCGGCGGACCATTATTGAATACCGCCGGTGAAGTGGTGGGTATCAATTCCCAGATTTTCAGCAATTCCGGCGGTTACATGGGAGTGAGCTTTGCCATCCCGATGGAAGTGGCCATGAATGCCGTGCAGCAGCTCAAGCAAACCGGCAAAGTGACGCGCGGCCAGCTTGGCGTGATCATTCGCGATGTCAGCCGTGATGAAGTAAAAGACTTGGGTCTGCCTCGTCCGGGCGGTGCCTTCGTCAGAAATGTCATGAATGGCAGCGCCGCGCAGAAAGCCGGTATTTTGCCGGGGGATGTGATTACCGCGCTCAATGGCAGTGAAATTGTTCAATCTTCCATGCTGCCGCCGATGGTGGGTGCTTTGCCACCCGGCGTGAAGGTCAATGTCGATTTATATCGAGACGGAAAAGCCAAAACCATCGTGGTGCAATTAACCGCACTGGATGAAACTGCAGCTGCGTCAAACCCGAACACTAATCGTCGACCTGAAACGGCCAGCAATAATGGCCTGGGCATCACGGTGACGTCCGTTGATGCGAAAACGCGCGCCCAGCTGGGTTTGGCAGCAGGCGAGGGTGTGCAAATTGTTCGCGCCAATAGTCCGATAGCGGCGCAGGCCGGATTGTCGGCTGGCGATGTCATTTTGCAAATCGGACGCCAACCTGTGGGTAGCGTTGCGGACTTCAATGCGGCAATGAATGCTTTCAAATCGGGCGATCGCGTGCGTTTGCTGGTGCGTAATAGCCAGAGCACAGGTTTGATAACACTGGAAATGCCCTGATCTGAATGAAATGGGTAGTGGGACCGGCCTTCGTCCGTGGCAAGGCGAACGAAGGCCGGTACTGCGTGGGCGGCTGTGCTATGAGATAATGGCGCGTTAATCATCACTAAAGACGGCGCCCTCGGCCACATGCAGCATATTCGTAATTTTTCCATTATTGCCCACGTTGATCATGGCAAATCCACTCTCGCCGATCGCATCATTCAGCTCTGCGGAGGTCTGGAAGCGCGCGAGATGGAAGCCCAGGTGCTCGATTCCAATCCAATCGAACGCGAACGCGGCATCACTATCAAGGCGCAATCGGTTTCTTTGCCTTACAAAGCCAAAGACGGCCAGATTTATCAGCTGAATTTTATTGATACCCCTGGCCATGTGGATTTCAGTTACGAAGTCTCGCGCTCTTTGGCTGCCTGCGAAGGCGCTTTGCTCGTCGTCGATGCAGCCCAGGGGGTTGAAGCGCAATCCGTCGCCAACTGTTACACCGCGGTCGAGCAGGGCCTGGAAGTCATTCCGATTCTAAACAAAATCGATTTACCGACGGCCGATGTCGAAAAAGTCAAAAAAGAAATCGAAGCCGTTATCGGCATCGATGCCGAAGATGCGGTCTGCATCAGCGCCAAAACCGGTTTGAATATCGATCTGGTACTCGAAGCCATCGTTGCCCGCGTGCCGCCGCCAAAACCGCGTGATACCGACAAACTGCAGGCCCTGATCATCGATTCCTGGTTTGATAATTATCTCGGTGTGGTTTCGCTGGTTCGCGTCATGCAGGGTGAAATCGTACCGGGCGCAAAAATGCTCGTCATGTCCACCGGCCGTACCCACTTGATCGACTCGGTTGGCGTTTTCACGCCCAAACGCAAGCCGCTGGCAAAACTGTCGGCAGGCGAAGTGGGCTGGATTACCGCTTCGATCAAAGACGTTCATGGTGCGCCCGTTGGTGACACGTTGACCTCTGCTACCGATCCGGCCGAAAAGCCGTTGCCGGGATTTCAAACGGTACAGCCGCGCGTATTTGCCGGCTTGTTTCCGGTTGATGCCGATGATTACCCTGATCTGCGCGTTGCTCTGGAAAAACTCAAATTGAACGACGCGGCTTTGCAGTTCGAACCGGAAAGTTCGGAAGCCATGGGCTTCGGCTTCCGCTGCGGGTTTCTGGGCATGCTGCATATGGAAATCGTGCAGGAGCGACTGGAACGCGAATACAACCTCAACCTGATTACCACGGCTCCCACGGTTATCTACGAAGTACTGAAAACCGATGGCACCGTCATTCCGATGGATAACCCGGCCAAGCTTCCACCAACAACCCTGGTCCAGGAAATTCGTGAGCCGATTATCCGGGCCAATATTCTTACGCCGCCGGATTATGTCGGCAACGTCATTAAACTTTGCGAAGAAAAACGCGGCGCACAGATCGGCATTCAGTACCTTGGCAGCCAGGTGCAAATCTCCTACGAAATGCCGATGGCCGAAGTGGTGCTCGACTTCTTTGATCGCTTGAAATCGGTGTCCCGTGGCTACGCTTCGCTGGATTACCATTTCCTTCGCTTCGATGCCGGTCCGTTTGTGTTGCTTGATACGCTGATCAACGGGGACCGGGTCGATGCCTTGTCAAGCATCGTGCATCGCAGCCATGCGGACCGCCGCGGGCGCGAGCTATGCGAGAAAATGCGGGAACTAATTCCACGCCAGATGTTCGATGTAGCGATCCAGGCAGCAATCGGGGCTCAAATCATTTCACGCTCTACCGTCAAGGCAATGCGTAAAAACGTGTTGGCAAAGTGCTACGGCGGCGATGCCACGCGTAAGAAGAAATTGCTCGAAAAGCAAAAAGAAGGCAAGAAAAGGATGAAGCAAGTCGGACGAGTGGAAATCCCACAGGAAGCCTTCTTGGCGGTATTGAAAATGGACAACAACTAATCTGTTTCAAAAGGACCAAACGTGAAATTCGATTTTGCTTTATTACTGACAGTTCTCACCATATTGAGCGGCGTTATTTGGCTTGTCGATAGCCTTTTCTTCGCCAAAAGCCGTAAATTGATGCAAAAAGAAGGCGAGGAAATTGCCGATCCCATTGCAGTGGACTATGCCAAATCGCTGTTCCCGGTATTATTTGCGGTGCTGACTTTGCGATCATTTATTGCAGAACCATTCCAGATTCCCTCCGGTTCCATGGAGCCGAATTTACTGGTGGGCGATTTTATTCTGGTCAATAAATACAACTACGGTATTCGATTGCCGGTGCTCAATACCAAGGTCATTGAAATCGGAACTCCGAAACGCGGCGATGTTGTCGTATTTCGCTATCCGGGTATGGGGCCGAATGACCCGACCATCGGCGTTGACTACATCAAGCGATTGATTGGGTTGCCGGGTGACGAAATCACCGTCGTCGATAACCGGGTCAGCATTAACGGGGTACAGGTGGAATATGCCCCGCTGGCCAACTATCAGGTGATCGAAAACCTCCCGGGCAAGCCGCATGTCATGCAGGAGATTCCGACTGGCAACGTCACCAAAAACGGAACCTGGAAGGTTCCCGAAGGTGAGTACTTCATGATGGGTGATAACCGTAACAATAGCTCGGACGGTCGCGAGTGGGGCTTTGTACCAGAAGAGAACCTTGTCGGTCGCGCCATGTTTATCTGGCTGAACTGCAATAAAGTCACCAATGGCTGCCGAGATGGCTTCGATTATTCTCGAATTGGCGATACTATTAAGTAACACAACCAAGGGTGGGGGGTTTATGCAAATTCAAAGTATCGGTAAACAACGTGGCATTACACTGCTCGGTTTCATTATGGTAATGGCCGTGGTGGGTGTATTTGCATTCGTAGGATTTAAGTTGTTTCCTGTCTACGCTGAATACTACAGCGCCGTGAGTGACTTGAAGGCCGCATGCCTGGAGCCTGATTCTTCAAAGGCGACCTTGCAAGATATGCGAGGCAAACTTAGCCGTCGTTTCAATATCAGCTATGTGAGTAGTATCGACCTTGCCAAAGATGTGAAGCTTGTCAAAAATGGCGAAGTCAGGTCCATCAACATCAATTACGAGGTGCGTAAACCGCTAATCTATAATCTGGATTTCGTGGCGAAATTTGATGTGACCGTGCCAATGACCGGCAGTGGTGCAACGGGTGGTCAGTAAAAATATCGGATACGATTTTAATCAACCCGCGCTGCTGCAGCAGGCTTTACGCCACCGTAGCGCGGGTGTTCCACACAACGAGCGACTGGAATTTCTTGGTGATTCGCTCGTCAATTTGATAGTTGCCGAATCATTGTTTTCCCATTGGCCGAAGGCCGATGAGGGTGCCCTTACCAGGGCGCGTGCAAGCCTGGTCCGGGAGTCATCGCTGGCCGCCATTGCCCGCCAGCTGGATATCGGCGAAAAAATAGAGCTCGGTACCGGTGAATTGAAAACCGGAGGCCATCGTCGGGACTCCATCCTGGCCGATACCCTCGAAGCAATCATTGCGGCGATTTATCTGGACTCGAACTTTGAAAAATGCCGGGCTACGGTGTTGCCATGGTTCGAGCAACAAATTCGCGATATCCAACCCAATAAAATTGGAAAAGATGCCAAGACACGTCTGCAGGAATGGCTGCAGGCAAAACAACTGGCGCGACCCGATTATCATTTAATCGAAAGTCGCGGCGAAGAGCATGCCCGTATTTTCATCGTCAGATGTTCCATTCCGGATCCCGATTTGCAGGAACAGGCCGAAGGCAGTTCTTTGCGTCTGGCAGAAATGGCGGCAGCCGAAAAATTGATGCATAAACTTGAAGTCCTTAAATGAATTCCGAATCTGAAATCGCAAATTATCGTGCCGGCACCATTGCCGTTATCGGCCGCCCCAATGTGGGCAAGTCCACACTGGTAAACGCATTGGTCGGAGCGAAAATAAGTATCGTCTCGCCCAAGGCCCAGACCACGCGCCATCGCTTGCTGGGTATTGCAACATTTCCCGATGGCCAGCTCATGCTCGTCGATACGCCGGGTATTCATGGCCGTCAAACACGCGCCATGAATCGTTACATGAACCGCGCGGCTCGCGGTGCCGTCTCCGATGTGGACGCCGCCGTTTTGGTGATCGAAGCCGGGCGCTGGACTGAAGATGATTCTCTGGCAATGTCTGCGTTGAAAGAAAGCAAGGTACCTTGCGTTCTTGTGGTCAACAAGGTCGATAAAGTTGCCGACAAAAACAGCTTGCTGCCTTTCATTGGAAAAATATCTGCCGAATACGAATTTGCATTTGTACATCCCCTGTCGGCACTGAAGAAAAAAGGCACCGATGCGCTAGTCAAGACACTGATTGCTCTGATGCCAGAGTCCGAGGCGCATTATGGTGAAGACGAGATTACCGACAAAAGCGAAAGATTCCTCGCAGGTGAACTGGTGCGCGAACAATTGATGACGCGTCTGGGCGAAGAATTGCCTTATTCCACCACCGTGGAAATCGAGAAATTCGAGGAAGATGGCCAAATGCTGCGTATTTCGGCCGTGGTCTGGGTCGAACGCGAAAGCCAGAAACCCATCGTCATCGGTAATGGTGGCGAAAGAATGAAAGCTATATCGACCGGTGCCCGTGTGGGAATGGAAAAATTATTCGGACGCAAGGTATTCCTCGAAACCTGGTGTCGTGTTCGTGAAGGCTGGTCGGATGATGAAGCGGCATTGCGACGCTTTGGCTATCTGGATTGACAATGCGCGTACAAGGTCAGCCGGCCTTCGTTTTGCATGCGCGCGCCTGGCGCGAAACCAGTTTTATTGTCGATGTATTGACCCGCGATTATGGTCGCCTGGCTCTGGTGGCCCGCGGCATGACGGGTGCAAAAAAACATAATCAGCGTGCCGCATTGCAGCCAATGCAATACATTCGGCTGGATTATCAATTGAAAGGCGAGATGGCCAGCATGCAGCAAGTGGAAACACTCGATGTAGCGCCGCGCCTGCAAGGTGATTATTTGCTCGCCACTTTTTATATCCACGAGTTGTTGTTGAAATTATTGCCGCGGCAGGATGCTGCCAATGACGTGTTTGATCTTTACCGGCAAACCCGAAGCCGTCTGGCATTGCAGGAATCCCTGGCGTGGACATTGCGTCGTTTTGAACGCGATTTATTGCATGCTATCGGTGTTGGTTTTGCTTTTGATACCGCGCATGACGGGCAGAATTGCGATCCGGCCGCGCGTTATCGAATTGATATCGAACATGGCCCGGTTCGCGATAACAGGCATATCGCGAGCAGTGTGAGCGGTGCCGCTTTGATTGCTTTGGCGAATGATCAAATGCCCGTGAGTGAGCAACTGCAGGAGCTACGCGGGGCATTGCGTGGCCTGATCAAGGAACAGCTCGGGAATATTGAATTGAAGTCCTGGGGTTTGCTTGGCGAGCTGGCCAGGGTTGGCAAGTCTGCTTAACCTGCCTGCAGGTGTTTTGCAGCATGCCTGCGGACTATCATCATTTTTTCATGACTACCCGGGTCATCCGATATTCCCCTGATGGCTTGGCCAAGGCCAACTGCTCCGACGAAGCCGCAACTTGCCACTAATTTATGGCATTCGGTTTTTAGCATCGCGAAGTTTTTATTTTCATGGGCCTGTTCAATCATTTTTATCTGGACAGGTAACTCGACCAGGAACATGTTTCTGAGCGCGAGTAATGTTGTCTGGTTATTGCCAACGGCGCGCAGTGCCGTGGCTTCGTCCCACAGTTCGGCATTGCTTGCACCGACGGGTGCCGCAGGGAAAATGCCAAGCAGATACGAAACATTGTCTTGTAATGCGGCAATTGAAATGGGCTTTAGCCAAACTTCCCGATAGCCGGTTTCAAGTAGTGCGCGCCTCGCATCCACATCGGCATGCGCGGTGATTGCGATGGCGCTTGTGTGGTGTTGTTGCCGCCTCAGGGCCTTGAAAATATCCTGCGGCTCGCCGTCCGGCAAATGTACATCGCATAAAAATATGGCGTGCTCGTGGCGTCGGGCCAGAGTGACGGCGGCCGCCAGGGTTTCGGCAAGATCTATCGGAAGGCCCAGAGGGCGCAATGCCTCATGCATGAATTCACGGCTAATCGGATTGTCTTCTACCAGCAATATTCGCTTATTCATTAAATGTTCGTGCAAAAACGTCTATGCTTGCAGCATGCAATTATTCAAGCTCGTCATCAAGTCCATTTTGCTTTTCCTCGCACTGGGAACAAGCATGGTCAATGCCGAAGTGATGAAAATGAAAATTGCCAAAATCAACACCGGCATTGGCAGCCTTGAAAATGTCCAGGTCGATTTGAATTGGCCCAAGGATTCCGTGACGGGGCAATTACGCATCCGGGCAACGCAGCTTGATTTCCCCTTGATGTCGTACAAAAAGAAAAATATTGATTGGCAATGTCCGCTGGTCAGAACCAAAAATGCAGGCTGGCAGTGTGCCGGGAAGGTTCGTGAAAATGCCGGTGCCGCCTATCCATTGGCGCTGGATTATTCGCCTGCCGGTACGTCGGTGGAATTACGGATCGGCGATAAAAAAATCCGCTATGAAAATTCGGTGGCATCGCCGGATTTGACCAGAATTGAATTGGCAAAAATTCCGGTCGAATGGTTGAAGGCCTATCTGGCCGGGCTATGGCAAGAAGGCAAGTGGACCTCGGGTAGTCTTACCGGCCGCATTGATGTTTTCACCCCGAAGAAAGCCCCGTTTCAGGTGCAGACCGATTTGCAGCTTGCCAATGTAGGTCTTGAAACCCCCGATGGCTGGCTGGCCGCCGCTGCCATGCAAGGTCGTCTACGTTTGAATTACCGAGAGCTCGGAAAACAAACCACAATCCAGACTCGCTATACCGCATATGGTGGCGAATTTCTGGCGCAGGGCTTGTATGTACTGTTCCCGAAAACGCCGGTTGAAATTGAAGTGCAAATGCAAAAGCAGGGCACTGCAAATTGGATGATCCCCGCCATAACGTGGCAAGACCCAAAGGTGCTCAGTCTGAAAGGCAATGCTGTTTTGAATGCCAATGGCGAGCTGGCAGATTTGGATCTGGACTTGAATTTGCCCGACCTGGCGACCGCACGCGATCGCTACTTATCGGGCTTTCTCGCGCCAGCCGGGTTTCCGAATTTGATTTTGAATGGTGGCACGCAGGCAAAAATAAGTTTGCGCGACAAGCAACTGGAACTGCTGGATGTAAAACTCGATGCCATCAATGCCATTGACGACAAGGCGCGTTTTACTTTCGCAGGCATCAATGGTGATCTGCGCTGGACCCATCAGGATGTCGGCATTCAAAGCGGATTTACCTGGAATAATGCCGCCATGTACGGCATTGGTTTAGGCAAGGCAAAGTTTGCCTTCAACAGCGCCAGTGGAAGTTTGAATTTGAGCCAGGGGGTCAATATTGATGCGTTGGAAGGCATTATCCGCGTCGATCATTTTCGTTGGCAGCCGCCGAAAGCGGATTTAGGCACGCGTTTTGAATTGGGCATGAGCATGGATAAACTGGATTTGGCCAGTTTGTCGCAACGTCTTGGTTGGCCGGCTTTTACCGGCAGTATCAGCGGCAAGATTCCCAACGCGCGCTATCAGGACAACGTGCTTGATCTGGATGGCGGCCTGCAGATGTCCTTGTTCAGCGGCGATGTGTCCCTGTCCAACCTTGTAATGGAGCGGCCTTTTGGCGTGGCACCTACCTTGTCGGCGGATGTGGCGCTAAACGATATCGACATGGAATCCATGACCAGGGTTTTCGATTTCGGTTCCATTTCCGGCAGCCTGGATGGCCATATCAACAAGCTGCGTCTGGTTGACTGGTCTCCTGTCGCTTTTGATGCGAAGTTCTATACAGACAAGAATTGGAAGGGCAAACGCCGCATCAGCCAGCGTGCGGTGCGCGATATTTCCAGCGTGGCCGGTAGCGGTTTGATGGCCGGCCTGCAAAACCAGGTCTTGAAAATTTTTGACGACTTCGGCTATGAAAAAATCGGCATCAGTTGCAAGTTGAAAGACAATGTTTGTGCAATGGATGGCGTAGGTTCAGCCGGGGACGGTTATATCATCGTCGCAGGAGGAGGTTTGCCGCGGATACAAGTGGTAGGCTTTCGCAGGCGGGTAGATTGGCCAACCCTGATTTCGCGCTTGCAAGCTGCGACGGAAGGCCAGGCACCGGTAATTCAATAGACAGGAGAGTGGTATGCAAAGTGTCAAACGTTCCAAATGGAAGCCTATGTTGTTCTCGATTGCGCTGCTGGCATTAAGTGCCTGCGTAACGATCAACGTCTATTTTCCTGCCGCAGAAGCGCAGCAGGCGGCGGAAGAATTCGTTGGCAAGGTCATTAACGGCGACAAGGCTGCAACAGAAGACACCAAGCCTGCAGATCCCAAGCCCATGCCGCAGGCATCACTTCAGCCTTCGTTCAATCTGGTGTCGTTTTTCATTAGCGATGCCGCCGCGCAGGAAGTCGACATCACCATCCGCACGCCCGCTATCCAGGCCATCCAGAACCGGATGTCGGATCGTTTTGCCAGCTCCTTGCGTCAACATTTCGACGGTGGCGCATTGGGTTTCAGCAATGACGGCCTGATCGTCGTCCATGATGCCACCAAGGTGCCATTGAAAGATCGCGTCAGCGTGACGCAGCTGGTTGCCGAAGATAACCGCGACCGCAATGCGGTGTATCGTGAAATTTCGGTCGCCAATGGTCATCCGGAATGGGAAAAACAAATCCGCGAAACCTTTGCCAAGCAATGGGTACGCGACGCCAAGGCTGGCTGGTGGTATCAGAGTTCGGCCGGTGACTGGAAGCAGAAGTAAGCATTTGCCCTTTTCCGTTGCGGGAAAGGGCAGTTTCAGGCAAATAAATCACACATCGGGGCGTGAATTTGAGAAAATTCACGCCCTTTCGTTTTATGAAGAAGACCGTGGGCCGAAGCAGAACAAAGATTAATCGGGAATTCGAACTCGAAATTCATGGCCTTAGCCATGATGGCCGCGGCGTTGGTCGTTTGGAAGGCAAAGCTGTATTCGTTTCTGGCGCCTTAATGGGCGAAACCGTGCGTGTGAAACAAACCGGCCGTAACCGTCATTTTGATGAAGGCGTAACGCTGGAAGTCTTGAAGGCATCCGAAGACCGGGTGACGCCAAAATGCCAGCACTTCGGTGTCTGCGCCGGTTGCGTGCTGCAGCATCTGGCCGAAGACAAACAGATTGAAGCCAAGCAACAAGTGCTGATAGAAAATCTCGCCCGCATTGGTCATGTGGAAGCTGAAACTATTTTGCCGCCGATGGTCGGAGATTCCTGGGGATACCGCCGCAAAGGTCGCCTATCGGTTCGCCATGTCGAAAAGAAAGGTAAAACGCTGGTCGGTTTTCGCGAACTGGATTCACGTTTCGTTGCCGATTTGAGCGAATGCCATACGGTCATACCGGCATTGGGGATGCGCTTGCCTGAAATATCGGCATTGGTCGATTCGCTTGATGCCAAGCGCACGATTGCGCAGATTGAATTTATTGCCGGTGATGGCCCGGTCGCGCTGATTTTCAGAAATCTGGAAGCTTTAAATGATTCCGATACGGAAAAACTGAAACAGTTTGCCATCGACACCGGCTTCGCGGTTTATCTGCAACCGGGCGGAGTCAATTCCGTCCTTGCCTTATGGCCACTGGAAACCAATCTCGAGTTTGCCATTCCAAAATACGATATTCGTCTGGCGTTCAAACCTTTGGACTTCATTCAAGTGAATGCTGCCCTCAATCAAAAAATGATCGAGCAAGCCATCGCCATGCTAGATCCGCAAGCAGGCGAGCGCGTGCTGGATCTCTTCTGCGGCCTCGGCAATTTCACGCTGCCGCTGGCACGCACGGCAGCCTCGGTGGTCGGTGTCGAGGGTGAAGCAGGTCTGGTGGCACGTGCGCGCGAAAATGCCGCGTTCAACAATCTGGGCAATGCAGAATTCTACGCAGCCGATTTAGCCAAGGATTTGAGCTCCGAACCGTGGATGCAGCAAGGCTTCGATAAACTGTTGCTGGACCCGCCGCGCGCTGGTGCGGCCGAAGTGTTGGCGCAAATGCCGCTGAAAAACATTCGTCGTATTGTCTATGTCAGTTGCCACCCTGCATCGTTGGCACGCGATGCCGGTTTCCTCGTGAAAGAACGCGGATACAAATTGAAGGCCGCCGGTGTGATGGATATGTTTCCGCATACCGCCCACGTTGAATCGATCGCATTGTTCGAGAAATAAAATGGGCATCGAAATAGAAAAGAAATTCCTGGTCATCAATGACTCCTGGCGTTCGCATGTTTACAAAACCACCCGCATGGCGCAGGGCTATTTGAACGACATGAAAGCCATGCGTGACGGAACCCAGAAAGCTTCGGTGCGGGTTCGCATTGCCGGCAATCAGGCTTTTTTGAACATGAAGTCACGCGAGCTTGGCCATACGCGGCAGGAATTCGATTATGAAATTCCATTGGCCGATGCCGAAGCACTGTTAAAACTTTGTGTTGGCGGATTGATCGACAAACATCGCAATTACATAAAACAGGAAGAATTTATCTGGGAAGTGGATGAGTTTCTCGGCGATAACCAGGGGCTGGTCGTTGCCGAAATCGAGTTGCCGGACGCCGATGCGGTTTTCACAAGACCACAGTGGTGCGGCGTCGAAGTCACCGATAAAATTCGTTATTACAATTTGTCATTGGCCGAACGACCATTCGTGGATTGGACGGCAGAGGAAAAAGCAGAATGTTAGTCATTGGTGTTTCGGGCAAGGAACTAACGCAGGACGAGCGCGAATGGCTGCAGCATCCGCAATGTGCCGGTGTCATTCTATTTACCCGCAATTTCGCTTCACGTGACCAGGTTATCGAGCTGACACAGTCGATACGCGAAACTGCCGCCCAAGCGCAATTGATTTGCGTTGATCAGGAAGGCGGACCGGTACAGCGTTTTCGTGAAGGTTTTTTTCGCCTGCCGCCATTGGTCAGGTTTGGCCAGCATTACAGTCACGATGCCCGGGTCGCATTGGCGTTGGCGAGGGAACATGCCTGGCTGATGGCGAGTGAAATTCGTGCATTGGGACTGGATTTGAGTTTCGCGCCAGTAGTCGATTTGGGCCGAGGCAATCGCGCCATCGGCGACCGTGCATTTCACGAATCACCATCGGTGGTTGCGGCATTCACGCAAGCCTATATTCAGGGCATGCATGAAGCCGGCATGGCGGCGACGATCAAGCATTTCCCGGGTCATGGTTCTGTTCTGGAAGACACGCATTTCGATGCAGCCGTCGATGATCGCTCGCTTGAAGTATTGCTGGCAGAAGATTTACTGCCGTTCGCTGCAGGCATCAAGGCTGGTGCGGAAGCGGTGATGATGGCGCATGTGACTTATCCGCAAGTAGCTCCGGAACCAGCGGGTTATTCACCGCGCTGGCTGAACGAAATTCTGCGTCGGGATATGGCATTCAAAGGTGTCATTTTTTCCGATGATATAGGTATGGCGGCGGCAACCGGCGTTGGCGGTGTCGGCAGTCGTATCGATGCGCATCTGGACGCCGGTTGCGATGTGGTATTGGTTTGCGCACCCACGCTGGTGGCGGACAGTTTGAAGGCCTGCGAACACCGTGCCAAACCCGATCTCGCAATTTTGCAGCCAATGATGGGCAAAGATGAACAAACATTGGCACGATTGCAGACGCAATCGCGCTACCATGAAGCACGCGCCAGCCTTTCTGGCCCTGACTATGCGGTGAGCTAAGATGACAACACCAAACTTGGCAACAGCTTTGGAAACTTCCGACGAACTTTTCGATCGTGAAACCTTGCAGGACACGATCAAGGAAATGGCGGTGCTGATCAATCACGATTATCAGGATCGTGATCGTCCGGTATTTTTATCGGTCATGCATGGCGGCATGATTTTCGCCTCGCTGCTTTCGCTCGAGCTGGATTTCGATGTCGAGTTCGATTACCTGCACGCCACGCGTTATCGCGGGGCGATGAGTGGTTCGGGATTGGCATGGCTGCACCGTCCTGCAACATCGCTTGAAGGTCGTTATGTGTTACTGGCCGACGATATTCTTGACGAAGGCCACACGCTCAAAGCCGTCAAGCAATGGTGCGAAGATCAAGGCGCGATTGAAGTCCGTATTGCCGTGCTCGCCGTTAAAAACCACGATCGCCGGGTGGAAGATATCGATGCCGAATATGTTGGCGTCGAAGTGCCGGATCGTTATGTTTACGGGTTCGGCATGGATTACCACGAACAGGGTCGTAATTTGCCCGGTCTTTACGCCTTGGGATCATAAACGTGTCTGATATTGCATTTGCCATTATCGGCGGCACCGGCTTGTATCAAATCGCCGCGCTCGAAAATGTGGAAACCCTTGAATGCGATACTGTCTATGGCAAGCCATCGGCACCGGTTCGCATCGGGTTTCTGGGCGGAAAAAAAATCGCCTTCATGGCTCGCCATGGCGAAGGCCATTCAGTGCCGCCACACAAAGTGAATTATCGTGCGAATTTACGCTGCCTGAAAGATCTGGGTATCACCAAAGTATTGGCCATCAATGCGGTTGGCGGCATCACCGATAACTTCGGTCCACGCGTAGTTTCCGTGCCGGATCAAATCATTGACTACACCTACGGACGTTTGCATACCCTGTCGGAAGAGCCGGGCAGTGAAGTCTTGCATGTCGATTTTACCGAGCCCTACTGTGCAAAATTGCGTGCCGATATTCTGCGTGCCGCCGAAAAAATAGCGATGCCAGTTGTCAATTACGGCTGTTACGGCGCGACCCAGGGGCCACGTCTGGAAACGCGTGCTGAAATTGTACGCATGCGGCGCGATGGCTGCGATCTGGTCGGCATGACGGGTATGCCGGAAGCCGGACTTGCCCGCGAACTGGGCCTGGACTATGCCTGCCTCGCACTGGTAGCCAATTGGGCGGCAGGCTGCGGCGATGGCGCTGAAATCACGCTGGAAGAAGTGCTTGCGAATGTGAATGTCGCAACAGAATCGTTGCCTGAACTTTTGAAAGAAATTCTGAGATCGTAGGAGCGCTTGCTTGCCGCGCCCCTACGTTTATATACCCGAGCAATTGAGCAAAGAACGAAATTGCATTTCATCACCGCGCGACACATTCAAGTCGACAAAACCCTTGATGCCATCAAGTTTTGCACGATTGGCGTATTGCCAAAATTGCCAATCACGGAATGTCTCGCGGCTTGGTTGACGATATAAATCGCGAATCCATAGCGGGTTATTCTCAAAGTCTTGCTGCAGATAAGTTTCGTAAAAATCCGATGTGCTGTAGAGCACCACGCGGCAACCCCAGGCTTGCTCGACCAGGTCGATAAATACTTTCAACTCCTTATGCAGCGCTTCCGGGCCAGGGCGTGCCTTGCAATTGCCGCCGAATTCCAGATCGACTGCCGGCGGCAATGCATCCGGCGATGGCGGACCAATACGTGACAAAAAATTGTTGGCTTGTTCGTAGCCGGTTTTGCATAAAGTGAAGTAGTGATATGCGCCGGGCAGGATATTGGCATCTTTTGCAGCATTCCAGTTGTGCTTGAAATCCTCGTCAAGGAAATCTTCACCCTCGCTTGCCTTGATGTAGGCAAAGTGGATGTCCTGCGCCGCCAGCTTTTTCCAGTCGATCTTGCCTTGATGATGCGAAACATCGATGCCGCGCACCGGAAATGTCTTCGCATCGGGATAATTAAGCCGGATGAGGCCGGTCTTGAATAATTCGTTTACCAGGGCGGCAGCGAATAAAATATTCAGTAGCAATATGACGCCAATGATAATTTTGATTCGTTTCGTCATCGTGTTATTTCATCAGTGATCGAATTGCAGTCTCGCCAACTCGGCGTACAGGCCACCTTGTGAGATTAATTCATTATGGGTGCCTTGGGCGATAATTTTGCCGCGATCCATCACGATAATGCGATCTGCTTTCAATACGGTTGCCAGGCGATGGGCAATGACCAGTGTTGTGCGGCCCTCCATCAAACGCTCCAGGGCTTGTTGCACGGCACGTTCGCTTTGCGCGTCCAGTGCGGAGGTGGCTTCATCGAGCAAAAGCACCGGCGCATCTTTCAACAAGGCGCGCGCGATGGCCAGGCGCTGTTGCTGGCCACCGGACAAACGCGCACCGCGTTCGCCGAGTTCGCTTTCATAGCCCAACGGCAATTCGGAAATAAAATCGTGGGCTTCGGCACTGCGCGCTGCGGTTTCAATTTCGGCATCGCTGGCTTCCAGTTTGCCGTAGCGGATATTTTCGCGCGCGGTGGTCCCGAAAATAACCGGGTCTTGCGGAACCAGTGCAATTTGTTCGCGCAAAAAAGTAGGTTCAAGTTGCCTGAGGTCTACGCCATCGAATTTCACGCTACCGTTTTCGGGGTCATGAAAACGAAGCAATAGCTGGAAAACCGTCGTCTTGCCGGCGCCTGATGGCCCGACCAGCGCAACAGTCTCGCCGGGAGCAATACTCAGGCTAAAGTTTTCAAGTGCCGCGGTATCGGGGCGGCTCGGATAATGAAAGCTGACATTGTCCATCTGCAGCGCACCACGGGTTGGCATCACCAATGTGGCAGGGTGCTGTGGTGCTTTTAGGGTGGTGTGTTCATTGAACAGGTCATTGATACGCGTCATGCCGCCGCTGGCGCGCTGCACTTCGTTCCAGACTTCGGTAAGCCCGGCGATCGAGCCTGCTCCCATCATGGCGTAAAAGACAAATTGCACGAGCGTACCGCCGGTCATGAAGCCTTTATTGACATCGTGCGCACCCGTCCACAACACGCCTGCAATCGCACCGAAGACCAGCACGATGATGATGGCGGTCAGAATCGATTGCATGCGAATGCGTTTTTTTGCAGCGGCAAGCGTGGTTTGTACCGCACTTGAAAAACGTCCGATTTCGAAATCTTCCCGGGCATAGCTTTGAACGGTATGCATGGCGTTGAAGGTTTCGCCGGCACGGGCATTCGCATCGGCAACGCGATCCTGGCTATCTTTCGATGCGCCGCGAACCCGGCGTCCTGTGAGTGCCAGAGGAAGCACGATCAGCGGAATGATGATCAAGGCGTACATGGCCAAATGAGGGCTGGTTTGAAAGAGCATGACGGCGCTGCCGATCACGGTAACGCTGCTGCGCAGTGCAATCGACATGCTTGAGCCGACCATGCCGCGAATCACTTCGGTGTCGGCGGAAAGACGCGACAGCAATTCGCCGCTGCGCGTGCGTTCAAAAAAACTTTGATCGAGGGAAAGCAGATGCGCGTAGAGTTTTTTTCGCAGATCGGCGATGACTCGTTCGCCCAGCATCGAAATGAAGAAGAAGCGGGCGCCGGTAGCGAATCCGATAATCAGTGCCACCACGAACAAGAGCATGAACCAGCGGTCAATGTCGCCGCCTTTGGCAAATCCCTGATCGACGATGTGCTTGGCCGCCACCGGCAAAAACAGGGTAGCCGAGGAAGATATCGCCAAGGCAGTGAGCCACAAAACGACGAGAGTGCGGTGCGGCCTCATGAAAGGCAGTAAGCCGCGCAACGAATTTACTTTTTGAATCGGAGTGACGGCTTGCAGGTCAGGTGTGCTCATAGGGAGTATTCTCGCATGAGCTCAGTATGGCGGAGCCCCGGCTTAGGTCATTCATTTTTGTGGACAATGCCGTCAGATATTGGGCCGGAATCCGAAAATGCAATTGCCAGCCCTGTTCGTTGAAGTTCTCGTCCATTTTTTCTGCCTGATACTGTTGCAAAAGCATGTGGACGCTACCGGTCAATGCAAAATCACATTGCAGTTTTGCTTCAATCCAGACGAGCAAGGGTTTGCGTTCCGCCAATCGCAAACACTCGGCTGCCGCGCCGCCGTATGCCCGCACAAGACCGCCCGTTCCCAAATTGATGCCGCCGTACCAGCGCGTCACGATTACCATCACGGCATCAAGTTGTTGTCCTTCGATCGCGGAAAGAATAGGGCGCCCGGCTGTCCCCGAGGGTTCGCCATCATCGGAAAACCGATAGTGCAGACCGGATTTGTAAGCCCAGCAGTGATGTGTGGCTGTCTGGAGTTTTGCCGTTTCCAGCAAGACCATGGCCTGGTCAATATTGGTAATCGGAAAGGCCTGTGCGAGGAAGCGCGATTGTTTTACTTCAAGCCAGTGTTCGGCATGGCTTGCCAAAGTGAAACCGCTCATTTCAAAAACGGTTTCAATTCTTCTGGAATCGGAAGATTCGGATGTTTTTTCCTGAATAACTTCAAACTTGCCTTGGCGCCGGGGATATCGTTTTGTTTTACGCGTTCCCGGATAACGTCGAGCCAGAGATCGGGTGCGAGTTTGGCGTCTTCGGCAACGGCCATGCTGGCATAGTCGGGTCTTGGCACGACTTTGGCGTGGCCTTCAAGAGCGCTTCTGCTCATGCGGTTTCCCGCAGCCTCCAATGTGTTGCTTGCCTGTTTCCTTTCTTTGTCGCTTTCTGCCGGAACGGATGCGGCGATGGCAGGCATCGGTGGCGGTGGAGCAAATACAGGTGCCGGTGCCGGCGGCGAAGCTGCAACGGATCCGGCGGCTTGCTCAGCAAAGCCGGCATCGCGGGCTTCATCACTGCGCATACTGTCTTTTTTGTCATCTTCGGCTTTTGCAAGCATGGCATCGGCCATTTCACTGCGAGCGGCATTTTGGCGCTCCCGCATTTCTGGCAGGGCTGCCTTTGGTTTTTCGACGGGAGCTGCGGCATCGGCGGCAGCGTCTTGCTCGAACTCGGGAGCTGCCGAGGTTGGGGCTGGTTCCCGCGCCGGAATTATTTCGACGGGAACACTGTCTGATTTATGGGCGCTGTCGATTTCCTGTTTCGAACTGACATTTTCACCGGCAGGCAATTCGTAAATCGGTGCCTGCATGGATTGAAATACTTGCCAGCCAAGGCCAATGGTCAATACGGAAGCAGCAGCGGTTCCAAGCCAGAGTGCAGAGGTGCCAAGCAAGCCCTTTTTCCAACGCGATTTTTTCTCCGATTGGGAAGCGACGGCATCGGTGGCTGCTTTCAGAATCAAGGCATCCAAAGCCGCCGGTGGTTCACCACCGGGCAGCGCACGAACAACACGGGCAAGCTCGAGTTCTTCCTGGCTAAGCGCTTCTTGCTGGCTTGGGGGCTGTGTGTTCATGGTCGAAGTTTTTCTCGCAATTTATCCAGCGCGTAACGAAGTCGTGATTTAACGGTTTCGCGTCCAACACCGGTAATTTCGGCAATTTCCTCCAGTGATAATTCCTGTTCCAAACGTAACATCACCGCTTCTCTCTGATCTTGGGGCAACTCTTCCAAAGCCAATTGCAGGCGTCGTCGTTCTTCAAAAGCAGACAGCTGGCGGTCAGGCGTTTGCGGGTCGGGCGTCTGCTCGGCACGTTCCATCGCATCTTCACCGGCTTGCGGGCGGTGTTTCTGTGCCCGCCAATGATCGGTAAGCCGGTTATGTGCGATTTGATACAACCAGGTGGTGAATTTCGCATCGGGCTTGTAGCGTTCGCGCGCCTGGATGACTTTCTGCCACACATCCTGGTAAAGCTCTTCCGCCGTTCCATGTTCGCGGCATTGGCGCAGCATGAATCGAAACAGGGGGCCGCGATGACGCGAATACAGAATCTCGAAGGCGCTGGCATCGCCAGTTCCATACGCTTGCATCAATTCTTCATCGTTACGCTCTGCCAACATGTGACAGAGCGTACGAAGTTTTTTCGATTTGGAAAAGCGTTCATTGGCTAATTTGTGCAACATCGCGGTTTTCGGTTAAGCGGCTGGCCTGGTCTATCAAGTCCAGAAACTCGGCGCGATAGCCCCAGGAATCAGGCATTGCCACGCTGGCAGCAAGTTGCCTGACATCATTCCATTTGAAATGGCCGCTGTTTTTGCCGCCGCGTAATAAATCTGCATAGGCGGCAAGCGAAGCTGCCAATTTCAGGCGGTCGCTTGGTTTTGCGCTAATGCCCGAACGCAGCATGGGTTTTTCAATCAGCTGGCTTTGTTCGCTGCCAGGTTGTTTGTAACGCAATTTCAGAAGTGCTATCTCATCAGGTTTGGTGCCGGCAACGACGGGTTTTTGATAGCGAAGCGGGCTGACACTTTCACCACCCGATCCGACCAGGGTAATTTCATAAATGGCCGTCACGTCGTGACCGGCGCCGATTTCACCGGCATCGATTTTATCGTTGTTGAAATCTTCCCGATTGAGTTTGCGGTTTTCATAACCGATCAAACGATATTCGGCGACAACGGCAGGGTTGAATTCAACCTGGATTTTTACATCCTGTGCAATGGTCATCATGGTGGAAGACATTTCTTCCACCAAAACTTTCCGGCCTTCATTCAAATTATCGATATAAGCGTGATTGCCGTTGCCGACATCGGCCAATTGCTCGGCCATCTGGTCGTTGTAGTTGCCTTGGCCAAAACCCAGCGTGGTTAATGCAATGCCGGATTTGCGTTGGTCGGCGACCAGTGTCTTCAACATTTCGGTATCGGAAATACCGACATTGAAATCACCGTCGGTGGCCAGAATGACGCGATTGACGCCATTGCCGATGTAATTTTCCTTTGCAACGCGATAAGCCAGCTCGATGCCTTGGCCGCCATTGGTCGAGCCTCCTGCCTGCAGGGTATCAAGCGAGCGCAAAATCGTTTCTTTGTCGGCACCGCTGGTGGCAGGCAAGGCCAGACCGGCACTGCCGGCATAAACCACAATCGAAACCCTATCTTGCGGCCGCAATTTGGTGACCATTTCCTTGAAGCTGGCAATGAGTAGAGGCAGCTTGTTTTGATCCGACATCGAGCCGGAGGTGTCGATCAGGAATACGATATTGGCAGCAGGAATTTGCGAAGCCGAAACTTCATACCCCTTGATTCCCACCATCATCAACTGGTGTTTTGTATTCCAGGGCGCGGCGGCAATTTCCGTGGTAACCGAAAATGGCTGCTTTCGGGAACCGGGCGGCGTATAGCCAAAATCAAAATAATTGATGATTTCTTCCGCACGAACCGAATCGGCCGGTGGGCGGGTATTGCTATTGAGCATGCGGCGTACGTTGCTGTAGCTGCCGGTATCAACGTCAATGGAAAATGTACTGACCGGATTTTCGGCGGTCAGTTGAACGGGATTCTCGTTGAAGTTTTTATATTTTTCGGTGTTTTGTTCGACTTCCTGCACCATCGTGTATCCGACTGCATTTCCCGCCAGCGATTTGGTCGCAAGCCCGGGCTGTGTCTGCGAGTAATACACCGATGTTGGCGGAGGTGGCGCAGGGCTAGGGGCCGGAACATTCACCATGGTGGCGGCATCGGCAACATCGGCGCGTAAATCCTTGGCTTTTTCTTCGGCTTCAGTGCGACGCTGGCGGCTGCCAATGGCATCTACTTTGGCCAGTTGCTGCTGTTGTTTTTTATCTGCTTCGACAGCCGCTTCTTTTTTCACTTGCGTGTTACAAGCTGTTAACAGAATCAGGCTGATGGCAAATACGAGTGGCTTGCGATTCATGATGCGCTCCTGCTGGGTAGGTGAGCGTATGAACGGGGCCAAAGCAGTTTCGGGGTTAAATGACTGAAAGCTCGAAATTCACGGCTTATAATGCGCCGATGAAACGTTTACCGCTAAGGCCTGTCTTCTGGCTTACCCAAAGGCCATTGCTGACGGCGGCGATTATATTTTGCGTTGGAATGTTTCTTAGTTGGCGTGCTGGCGAGCTTGAATATCAGCATGATTTAAGCCAGCAAAAAAACGAAATCCAGGCGCAGGTGACCGATTTCCGCGCGCAACTGGAAACCAAGCTCAACACCAGTGTGGCGTTGATTAAAGGCCTGGCGGTAGATCTGGTCATTCGTGAAGAAATGACACCGGAACAATTCGCCTTGATCGCCAAGGAATTAAGCGATAAAAATCCAGCCCAGTTGAATTTGTCGCTGGCGCCGCATTTCATCATTCGCGATGTGTATCCCATGTCGGGGAATGAAAATATTATCGGGCTGAATTTATTGCTGGATCCGGAACAAAAATCAGCCGTTTATCGCTCGATCAATCTGGATGATGCCGTGCTCGCAGGGCCCTTTAAACTGATGCAGGGCAATAATGGCGTTGTTTGCCGCATGCCGGTGTGGGTCAAGAAAGATGGCGTGCTGCGTTTGTGGGGCGCGGTGTCGGTCACGCTGGATTTTGCAGTGCTGATGAAAGAAGCCGGCTTTGCCAGATTGGAACAGGATCTGGATATTTCAATTCGTGGCCGTGATGCCACCGGCCCTGCCGGACAATATTTTTTTGGCGATGAACACTTGATTACCAAAGATGCCGTTCGCGTTCCCGTGTTTGTACCGGGTGGCAGCTGGCTGATTTCGGCACAACCCAAAAAAGGTTTTGAAGTGGAGCCATGGTGGATGACGAGCGCAGGAATTATTGGATTATTAGTGACGCTTTTTTCGGCCCTGGCCAGTTACCGGATTTTATTTGACCGTTCGCGCATTCGTCATCTGGCCGATCATGATCCGTTGACGCAATTGCCCAATCGTCGTCAGGCACTGTCGGATTTGTATGATTTGACCCATCGCGGCAAACGTGGCGGCCAGCCTTTTGCCGTGCTGTCCATCGACCTGGATGGCTTCAAGCCGGTGAATGATAAATACGGCCACGATGCAGGTGATGAAGTTCTGAAAACCATCGCCAAACGTCTATTGGCAGCCGTACGGACAGGCGATACCGTGGCGCGCATGGGTGGTGATGAATTTATTGTCCTGATTGATGATCCGCAGGCAAATGACGAGACCCATCTGCTGATTTACGCTTCCAGAATGCGCGATATTCTTTCGCAGCCCATTGAAATTCTGCATGGGCAGCTGGTTTACGTCGGTGCCAGTATTGGCGTTGCCGCGTATCCTTCACATGCCAGCAAAGTGGATGATTTGATGCGGGAAGCCGACCAGGCAATGTATCGCGCCAAACGCGAAAAAAATTCAGGTGTGGAAATCGCGCAAGCTATTTGACTTGCAGCTTGATTTTTCCTTCCTGCAGCTGGGCCGTCACCGCATCGCCGGTTTTCAAAGTTCTGCCATCACGTACGACAGTGCCATCATCATGCCTGCGAACAATGGCGTAGCCGCGAGACAAAGTAGCGAGTGGACTAACGGCGGACAAGCCGCGTCCAAGCTCCCGCAAATGTCCGATTTTGTTTTGCAGTTGGCGAGCCGCCGCATTATGCAGCGATTGGTTCAATGTCGATAAACGCAGCTGGTGGCGTTGCAATTGTTGCTGCGGATGTTGTCGCTCTAGTCGTGCCATCGCAACCCGTAGCCTGGCCAGTTTCGCCTGAATAAGCAGCTGGAAGTTCTTGCCTAAATGCTGCTGCGTCTGGAGCAGGCGTTCGCGTGCCTGAACCATGCGTATTTGCGGATCATGCAAACGCAAATGCAAATAAGCCTGATCGACACGTTGTTGCCTGTCTTGCATTAAACGCCGCTGCGCGGTGTGCAAGCGGTTTTTGAATTGTTCGATGCGTGCGCTTAAATCCAGTTTGTCGGGTACCAGCAATTCGGCGGCCGCCGATGGCGTCGGCGCACGGATATCGGCGGCAAAATCGGAAAGTGAAAAATCGATTTCATGGCCAATGGCAGAAATGACGACGGTTTTCGATTGGGCAATATCGCGCGCCAGGGCTTCGTCATTGAATGCCCACAAGTCTTCCAGTGAACCGCCGCCTCGCGTCAGCAGAATGGCGTCATAGACATTGCCGGTATTGGCACGCGCAAGCATGGTGCGAATTTCCTTTGCAGCACCGTCGCCTTGCACTGCAACGGGAAGCACATCGACTTGCAGTAGCGGAAAGCGTCGCGATAACACACTGATCACATCACGCACGGCAGCACCGGTAGCCGAGGTAATAATCGCCAGGCGATGAACATAGGCAGGTAAAGGCCGCTTGCGTGCGTCATCGAAAACACCTTCGGCCGAGAGCCTGGCTTTCAATTCAATGAAGGCACGCTGCAATGCACCTTCTCCGGCTTCTTCCATGTGCTCAAGTACAAGCTGGTAATCGCCGCGGGCTTCGTACAAGGTCAGGCGGCCACGCACGAGTACCTGCATTCCATCTTTGGGCTGGAAACGCAGGTAGATGGCTTTTTGCTTGAATAGCGCACAACGCACCTGGGCACGGTCGTCCTTGAGCGTGAAATACAAGTGACCGGATCCGGGCCGTGAAAAATTGCTGATTTCGCCTTCCACCCAGACCTGACTGAAGCTTGATTCAAGCAAATCGCGCGCCAGTACATTTAGCTGGACCGGCTTTAAAACCCTGCGTTCGCGGACTAAATCAGACATATCGGGACAAAATCATCGGCACCACGGCCGCATAGGATAGCGTTTAACGCTGAGCTTGGGGTTTCGGACTGCAAAGGGCTAAACTGGGCGCATCTGAGGAGTGATTTTATGAGTGATGCCTATCGTCGATTGCGAGAAGGTATGCCCGAGCCGGGTATGAATACGACGGGTCGCTTTCACGCCGATCCGAAAAAAGTAAAATCCTGGGTCGCAGCCTTGCCACGCGCCAATGCAATGGCGACCCAGCAGGAATTGGATACTGCCCTGGCAAGTCTGTCGAGCCAGCGACTTGAAGGCGGCCAGCGTCTTTCCGTCATGGATGAATTACGCGGTGTCGTGGTCGAGTCGATTGCATTGCTGGAGCAACAATTTGCCGGTAGCTCCCTGCCATTGCCGCCTGCCAAGGCGCAGCAAGCACAGCATGCGGAAATGTTTCATTTGTGGCTGGCGCATGGTTATCGAAAAGCCGCTGTTGAAATTTGTTCACCGAACGGCAGCATTCCGATGTTGCGCGGGAATGCCGTGCTGCAATGTCTGCTACGTGCTGCCTGGCATTACAGCCGCTGCCTTGCCTTGTCCTGGCGAATTTATCGCGCGCCAAGCGCGGGTACCTGGCAAGGTTTGCACCGGGTGCATCGTTTTGCTTCCGAATTGAAACTGGAAGGCAAAATTGTCGAAGATAAAATTGCCAAAAACAGTATCGATATCCAGACTCTTTATATCCAGACCTTGCTGATGGCGGTGAGTAATCCACTGGCATTTAGCCAGGCCGAGCAAGACAGCTTGTGGCCTGTCGCACGCGCTTTTGCACCGCTATCGCCATTGTTGAACGAGCCGCCGGAAGTCAACGCACCGGTGGTTCCCGAAGATGCCGACCGCGGCCCCGGTCCTGGCGCCAGTGGCGAGTCGCATGCCTTGTGGCTGGATGTCCGTTCTTTCATTCGCGAAACCGAGCAAGCCTTGTCACGTCAACGCGAAGGCTTTTCGGATTTGGTGCCGGGCCGCGGCATTGGCGTGCGTTTGAGTGTCGATATGTTGATGCGCCTGAAACGTGCCTTCGGTTTGTCGGCAGCACGCACTTTCAAACGCCTGCAGGCCAGTCATACGATAGATACCGTGATCGGACTCAGCAGCCTGCATTATTACCTTGCCGGGCAACGTGATTTTGATACTTTCATGCGGCAGGCATCGCAACAAACCGTGCATGTGGTCGAGCGCGCTTCCTGGGCGAATGCCAATACCGATGCCAATCGTTTGCCGCGTATTCCGGCAAAAGTACTGGACCAAAGTCTCGGCGGTTACCGCATGGCCTGGGACAACGCCAATCAGATTCGTGCCAAGGTCGGTGAAATTGTCGGCATGACGCTCGCCGATGAAAACGAAGAGCCCGATTGGATGGTCGGCGTCGTACGCTGGCTGCGCTACGAAATGAATGGCGGTTTGTCGGCCGGTGTTGAATTACTATCGCGTCGTTCCAGCGCACTGGGTGTGCATATCCAATCGCAGGATGTGATGCAGCGTGCGCCATTACGCGGCATCGAATTGGTATCCTCCGATAACAGCGAACGCAGTTTCCTGACGCAGGGCAGCCTGGATGCCAACGCGGCAAGTATCGAAATTGTCCATGGCCACGAGCCCTATGCATTGAATGCGCGTGCAATGTCGGAAGTCCTGATTGCCGGCGTCGATGTCTTGGTGAATGCAGGTGACTACACCGTGTTGCGGGAATTGCGTTCCGATTCAGTGGCAGAACCACGGGAAGGCGTTGAGGCATGACAGAGGCTGTAACGAAAATGCGTAAGCCTACGCATAGTGTAAAAGTCGGCAAAGTGTTTATCGGAGGCCTGCATCCGGTGGTGGTGCAATCGATGACCAATACCGATACTGCCGATATCGATTCGTCGGTAAAACAAATCTCGCAGCTATGGCGTGCAGGTTCCGAGCTGGTGCGTGTGACCGTCAATAATCCCGAATCGGCGGCGGCAGTGCCACGCATTCGCGATAAATTATTGATGATGAATATTGATGTGCCGATTATCGGCGACTTTCATTACAACGGACATCAGCTACTGGCAGCGGAACCGGCGTGTGCAGAAGCCCTGGCGAAATATCGCATCAATCCGGGCAATGTGGGTTTCGGCAAAAAGAAAGACACGCAATTCGCCGCCATTATCGAAATGGCATTGAGATACAACAAGCCGGTGCGCATCGGTGTGAACTGGGGCTCGCTGGATCAATCATTGGCAACGATGCTGATGGATGAAAATGCGCAGCGTGCCGACCCCTGGGATGCACCGCGTGTTTTGCGCGAAGCACTGGTTCGGTCGGCGATTGATTCGGCGGAAAAAGCCGTTGAAATCGGAATGTCGCGTGACCGCATTATTCTCTCGGCGAAAGTCAGCGGCGTGCAGGAGTTGGTCGCGGTGTATCGTGACTTGTCAAAACGCTCCGACTTCCCATTGCATCTGGGCTTGACCGAAGCGGGCATGGGCAGCAAAGGCATTACGGCATCCGCGGCCGCACTTGCGATTTTGATGCAGGAAGGCATCGGCGACACCATTCGCATTTCGCTGACACCCGAGCCCGGCGCATCGCGCACGCAGGAAGTGATTGTCGCGCAGGAGTTGTTGCAGACGATGGGCTTGCGGGCTTTCACACCCTTGGTAACGGCATGCCCTGGTTGTGGTCGTACCACTTCCGAGTTTTTCCAGGAGTTGGCAAAGACCGTGCAGGAACATGTCCGCAACAAAATGCCGGAATGGAAAATCACCAATCCCGGTGCGGAAAATCTGACACTCGCGGTGATGGGTTGCATCGTGAACGGGCCCGGCGAATCACGTCATGCCAACATCGGAATTTCATTGCCGGGCACCGGTGAATCGCCGGCAGCCCCGGTTTTCATCGATGGTGAGAAGGCAGTGACTTTGCGCGGTGAAAATATCGCGCAGGAATTTGTCGCGCTGATTGATGAATACGTCGCAAAGAAATTTGTCGGGATAAATTCGTAGGGGCGCAGCAAGTAGGCACCCCTGTCAGGCTACCTTTGCTGCGTTCCGGAATTGATATCCGGGTCGGTCACGTTACGACGTGCCAATTGCGCCTCACGTCTTGCGATGTAGGCATTGGCGATAAAAATAATACTGGCGCCAAGCAATGCCATCGCGCCAATTTTTTCATCGAATACAATCCACGCGCCGACGGCAACGACGGGTACCTGAAAGAAGCTGATCGGGGTAAGCATGGAGGCGTCGCCAAGTTTCAGTGCGCGTGTCCAGCACAGATGCGCCATCGTTCCGAAGAAGCCGGCGGCAATAATCCACAGCCAGGTAATGCCGACCGGCCATTGCCAGACGAACAAGGCAGGCACCAGCGACATTGGTACCCATAGCATCGTCGTATAGATGACAATGGCATCGGCTCTTTCCGTGCGTGACAAGACCTTGATGCTGATAGCGACAATCGCACTCATCACGGCTGCCATTAGTGCAATCATCATATTGGCATTGAAGGTATGCGCGCCCGGCTGCATGATGATCAGTACGCCGATAAATCCGGCCAGAACGGCGCTCCAGCGCCGCATGCCGACGACTTCGCCGAGAAACAAAACCGCGAGAATCGTCACGAATAGCGGCGTTGAATAACTGATCGCGACCGCTTCGGCCAAAGGCAAATGCACGATAGCCCAGAAACCGCACATCATCGAAATCATGCCGATCATGCAGCGGCCGATATAAAGATGCAGCTTGTCGGTTTTCAGGATATCCAGGCCATGCTTGAAAAACAGCGGCGCGGTGAAAATAAAGCCGAAGAAATTCCTGAAGAATGCAATTTCAAAAGCATGCAGTTGTTTCGAGGCAAGACGGATAACGATGGCCATGCAGCCGAACAGAAACGCGCTCAGTACCATGAAAAAAACCGCACGCGGCACGCTGCCTTTCGGAATGCTGGTTTCAAACATGATGTTTTCTATTCTTCAAAAGTGGCACCAATGATGCGAGGCTCAGGCTCGATGTGAACGCCATATTTTTCATGCACCGATTTCGAAACGCGGCGTGCAAGTGCAAGTAGCTGCTGGCCGGTCGCGTTGCCGTGATTGACCAGCACCAGTGCATGCTGTTCGGCAATGCCGGCATCGCTTTGGGTATCGCGATAGCCTTTCCAGCCGGCGTGCTCGATCAACCATGCGGCCGATATTTTCCGCGTGTCATCGCTGTCGCCTGGGTAAGTCGGTAAATCGGCATTGTGCGTTTTCAGTTGCTCGGCTAATGCTGCCGGAATAATCGGGTTTTTAAAGAAGCTGCCGGCGTTCCCCAGAATGGCGGGGTTGGGCAATTTACGCGTACGGATTCTGCTGATCGCTTCCGCGACATGCACTGCTCGGGGAGTTTCTACGCCCATGCTCGCCAGTTCTTCGCGAACGCCGGCGTAGTCGAGTTTCAATTCACGTTGCCGCGGCAGTAAAAATTCCACGGCACAAATGACATAACGATTCAAATCCTGCTTGAACAAGCTGTCGCGATAGGCGAATTCGCATTCGGCCCGGCCAATGCGTTTGATGCGCTGCGACTGGCGATCGAACACTTCGACGGTTTCAATAAACTCGCCGACTTCAACACCATAGGCACCGATATTCTGGATGGGGCAAGCGCCAACGGTACCGGGAATCAGCGACATGTTTTCAAGGCCGAGCAGTCCACGGCCCAGTGTCCAGCCGATAAAATCATTCCAGTTCACGCCGGCATCGGCGCGCACCAGGGCAAAATCGCCATCATCGCGAAGAATGCCGATTTCACTCATCGTCAGGCAAATTACGACGCCCGGCACATCGGCAGCAAATAAAATATTGCTGCCTTCACCGAGAACCATCACCGGCCCATTTCGCAACATGGCGAAATCGAACAGTTCAGCAAGTCCTTCGGAATTTTTTACATCCGCCAGAATTTCGGCGCGGGCAGGGATGCGAAATGTATTGCGACCGGCAAGGGAAACATTCTCGCCAAGCTGGTATCCGCTCATGCAACGCCTGCATCATGTTGATACTGTCTCATGCTACGCCCTCGCGACGGCGACGAATGGCGCGGACGCTTTCTTCAATCAATTCCGGCCCGCGGTAAATCAAGCCGGTATAAAACTGCACCAGGCTGGCACCGGCGGCCACTTTTCCGGCAGCATCGGCGCCACTCAATATTCCGCCCACGCCAATCAATGGAATGCTGTCATTCAAGCGCGTGCGCAAACGACGCAGCACTGCAGTGGAGCGACCATATAAAGGTTTGCCCGATAGTCCGCCTACTTCGTATTCGTATTTATTGCCTTTGATTTCCAGGCGGTCGATAGTGGTATTGGTAGCGATGACGCCATCGACTTGCGCGGCATTCAATACTTCGGCCATGCCATCCAAAGCCGCCTCGGTAAGATCGGGTGCAAGCTTGATCAGCATCGGTGTCTTGAAACCGTTTACGCCGGCCAATTCTTCCTGCACTTCGCGCAGTTCACCGATGAAGCGCCGGAAATATTCTTCGGTTTGCAGGTCGCGCAGACCGGCGGTATTCGGCGAGGAAATATTGACGGTAACGTAATCACTCAATGTGTAAACACGTTCCAGGCAGTAGATGTAATCATCAATCGCCTTGTCGTTTGGCGTGTCTTTGTTTTTTCCGATATTGATACCGAGAATGCCTTTGCGGGCAGCTTTCTCGACATTTTTTACCAATGCATCGACGCCGGTGTTATTAAAGCCGAGCCGATTGATGACGGCCTGCTTGTCCGGCAAACGAAACATGCGCGGTTTTTCGTTGCCTTCCTGCGGCTTGGGTGTCGTCGTGCCGATTTCGACAAAACCAAAACCCAGGCCGAGCAGGGCATCGATATATTCGCCGTTTTTATCCAGGCCGGCGGCAAGCCCCACCGGGTTCGGGAATTCCACTCCGAAGGCCCTGGTTTTCAATGCTGGCGTTTTCGCCGCCAGCAATGGATTCAAGCCAAGACGGTAGGTCGCTTCAATCGCTTTCAGGCCCACACCGTGGGCCGTTTCAGCATCCAGACAAAACAGAAAAGGTCGTGCGAGTCCGTACACTCAGTGACCGCCGTTCGCTGCGGCAATGCCGAAGATTGCCAGCAGGCTGCCGAAAAATAGGAAAATAATGATGATGGCAACAATTCCAATAAGGAAACTTGCCCAACTTAAAATCAGGCCGGTGAGTGCCAAGCCATCACCCTCCTTGGTTTCGGGGTTTTTGCGGATTTCCGAACGGGCCATATGGCCCGCAATAATGCCGACAATGCTTCCGATCCAGGGCAGCAATGTCCAGGCCAGAATACCGCTTACCAAACTTACGATCGCTTTGACGCTGGTTTCTTTTGCTGGAATGTTCATTCGCGGATTCCTTCAGATTTAAATCAGATATCGAACTTGATGCCCTGAGCCAGCGGTAAGGAGTTGGAATAGTTGATCGTGTTGGTTTGGCGACGCATGTAGATTTTCCAGGCATCCGATCCGGATTCCCGACCACCGCCGGTTTCTTTTTCGCCACCGAACGCGCCGCCGATTTCCGCACCGCTGGTGCCGATGTTGACATTGGCTATGCCGCAATCGGAGCCCGCCGACGACAGAAATTGCTCGGCCGCTTTAAGATTATTGGTGAAAATTGCCGAGCTCAGGCCTTGTGGTACGCCGTTTTGCATGTCGATGGCTTCATCGAGTGTTTTGAATGGCATGACGTACAGTATTGGAGCAAAGGTTTCGACTTGTACGACTTCATCGGAATTTTTTACACCGGTGATAATCGTCGGCAATACGAAATTGCCTTTGCCTTCGATCGCGCTGCCGCCTGTGCGCACCGTGCCGCCGAGTGTTTTGGCTTTTTCAATCACTTGCAGGAAGCGTTGTACGGTAGCCTTGTCGGTAAGCGGGCCCATCAAAGTCGTGGCGAGAGTCGGATCGCCGATTTTCGTTTCGACTTGCTTGTAGGCGGTGACCAGCTTGGCGAGTACGTCTTCAAAAATATTTTCGTGGATGAAAACCCGGCGGGTGGTGGTGCAGCGTTGACCGGCAGTGCCGACGGCGCCGAAGACAATCGCGGGAATCGCCAGTTTCAGATCGGCGGTTTCGTCCACGATCATGGCGTTGTTGCCGCCAAGTTCCAGCAAGCTGCGGCCCATGCGCGATGCAACGCGTTCGCCGACCATTCGGCCGACGGCGGTCGAACCGGTGAAGCTGATCAACGGCACGCGATGATCATCAACAAACTGCTGTGCAATATCGGTGCCGGCATCGTTGAACAGGAAGAACAAATCCGGGAAGCCCGCTTCGTTCAGGGCTTCGTTGCAAATTTTCATGGAAGCAATCGCGCTGAACGGTGTTTTCGGCGATGGTTTCCAGATGCAGATATCGCCGCACACGCCAGCCAGAAAACTGTTCCATGCCCAAACCGCGACCGGGAAATTGAACGCCGAAATAATGCCGACAATGCCGAGCGGTTGATATTGCTCGTACATGCGGTGACCCGGACGTTCGGAATGCATGCTCAAGCCGTAAAGTTGACGTGACAGGCCAACGGCGAAATCGCCGATATCGATCATTTCCTGCACTTCGCCATCGCCTTCGGGTTTGATCTTGCCCATTTCGAGCGCTACCAGTGAACCGAGTGCGTCCTTGTGTTTGCGCAATGCATCGGCGCAAAGACGAATCGCTTCACCGCGTTTTGGTGCCGGAGTGGTACGCCAAACTTTGAAAGCAGCCTGCGCACGTTCCATGATGATGTCGTAATCAGCCTGGCTGGAGGCATAAACGCGACCCAGTACTTCGCCATTGCTTGGATTGATCGGTTCGAGGACGCCGGCATCCTGGGTTTTCGACCATTCGCCATGGCCAAGGTAGGTGCCGGATTCGTTTTCGCCCAAGCCGAGCGCCGCTAAAACAGGGTGTGTCATGTGAAGCTCCAAACAATAAAAAGAATGAGGTGCGACCCCGATACGATTTGAACGTACGACCTGTCCCTTAGGAGGGGACCGCTCTATCCAGCTGAGCTACGGGGTCAAGACTGTGAATTATCTCAAGAAACGCGAGGATTTACTGCCCTTGCGGTACGGAAAAATCAAACAAAGGAGGAAAATCCGTTTTTACAGAGCCCAGACCTTGCAAATGAACATGCCCGGTCATATGCCATGATGCAGACCCCAGAAGGAGCTCCAAAATGACTCACCCACTGTATGACGCCACGATTCCTGCTTTTACCCGCAGCTTGAACGCACTTGATGCCTGCCTAGACAAGGCCCAGGCCCACGCCGACAGCCTGAAGTGTGATATCGGCAATATTCTCGGTTCGCGTCTGGCACCGGACATGTTTCCGCTGAGCCGCCAAATTCAAATCGCCTGCGATTTTGCCAAGAGCATCAGCTCGCGCATGGCGGGTGTTGAAGTGCCAAGCTATGAAGACAACGAAGTGACTTTGGCCGATTTCAAAGCCCGCATCGCCAAAACGATTGCCTATATCCACACGATTACACCAGCACAATTCGAAGGTTCGGAAACCCGCGCCATTTCCATCCCGATGCGCGATGGAACGAAACGCGAATATGTCGGCGCGCCATATCTGCATCATGCCGGCCTGCCGAATTTCTATTTCCACCTGACTTCCGCCTATTCGATTTTGCGCCACAACGGCGTGCAAATCGGCAAGAAGGATTTCATCGGTACCGTGTGATTTTATGAAATCATTGTCGCTTGTTTTGCTAGTGCCGTTGCTGTTTTCCTCGGCCGCCTTCGGACAGACGAAATCCATCTACACCAGCTTGCTGGCCAAAGATTGCGTTGCCTCCAAAGAACCCGTTGTAGACGGATATAGCGGGATTTGCAAAGGTACCAATGCTTACGCCCTCGAGTTTCTCGAGGGTGATTTGCGGCAGACGATTAACGTTATTGCACCGAATAAAAAGAAATACGAATTGAATTTGTGGACCAATGTCTCGAGCGGTTTTTCCAGTCTCGGTGAAAAAGCCGAATGGAGAGTGCAGGGTAAAAAGCCGACCGCGCTGATTGTCAGATATAACGCCAGCGAGAATCCGGAAGATTCTTCAAAAATTACTTCCTATCTGGTCGTCGCGAAAATTACTGCCAGTGAAGTGTGCATCGTCGACATCATCAAACCTTCGAAAACGCAGAATGTGGATGCGCGTAAGGTCGCCGATGTTGCATCGAAAAGCACCTGCAAATTCCAGTAGGGTGGTCATTGCCCACCATATGATGAATTTCTCGAAACGGTGGGCGGTGCCCACCCTGCATTATTCGTAACTCAACTCTGTCGCCTTGCCCCAGAACACGCGATATGAATAAGCCGTGTAGAACAAAATGGCGGGGAGGGTGACGGCCACGCCGATCAGCATGATGAAAAGTGACTCCGGCGCGGAAGCGGCTTGGTCGTAACGAAGCTTGTCGACAACCAGATAGGGAAACAGGCTATATCCGAGCCCGATAAACGCCAGCACAAACAGGCTGATGGCGCAGGCAAACGGCAGCCATATTTTTTCGTGCAGGCCGCTCGACAATTTCCGCAATTGACGTTCGCAAATATAGAAGCAAATCGCCGTTAACACGGGAATCGGCAGCAGCCAAAGTAGTTCCGGCAGCGCAAACCATTTTTCGAAAATGCGCGTGCTGACCAAGGGTGTTGCGATAGAGACGGCTGCAATGCCCAGTCCAGTCAGCCACATGCTGCCGTATGCCCAGCGAACGGCACGGCGAAATAATTTACCTTCGGTTTTCAGCAGTAACCAGCAGGCGCCAAGTAGCGCGTAACCGGCGACCAGACTCAGACCTATAAAGATGGCGAAAATCGTGTGGCTTAGGGTGTATTCAAAACCCAGAATATAAATGCCGAGCATGAAGCCCTGCGAGAATGCCGCGATCAACGAGCCTGTATAAAAAGCCTTGTTCCACAAGTGTTTGTGGTCGGCATGGGCTTTCACGCGGAAATCGAATGCAACACCGCGCAAAATCAAACCAATCAGCATGAAAGTGACAGGCAAATACAGGCCGCCAAGAATCATTCCGTGTGCCATCGGAAATGCGACCAGCAAGATGCCGACGCCCAGTACCAGCCAGGTTTCGTTGGCATCCCAGAACGGGCCGATGGAGGCGATCATGCGGTCTTTTTCCGCATCTTCTGCACGCCGCAATAAAATGCCGACGCCTAAATCATAACCATCGAGTACAACGTAAACCAGCATCGCCAAAGCCATCAAGCCCAGAAAAATAAGCGGCAATAAATCGTTCATGCGTGGGCCTCCACATTGATGTCGATGATCTTTTTCTTGTTGGCATTTCGTGCGAGATAAAACAGCACGCTGATGTAGGAAACGATCAGCACGAGATAGAGACTCAGGTACATGCCTAGCGACAAACCAATCAGTGGCGCTGCGGTCGTCGAGGCCGCGTCTTTGGTCAGCAACACGCCGTAAACAAGGTAAGGTTGACGACCGATTTCGGTAACGTACCAGCCTGCCAATGTGGCTATCCAGCCGGAAAAACTCATTGCCACAAGTATGCGCGCCAGCCAGTTTTTTGGCGTGCCTTGTTTGCGTGATTGCCATGCTGATAACCACGAAACGGCAAGCATCAACATTCCCATGCCAACCATCACACGGAAGCCCCAGAACACTGGCGCCACCGGTGGATGTTTGCCTTCAAATTCATTCAGGCCCTTGATTTCGCCGTCCGCGTGGTGGGTCAAAATAAGGCTCGCCAATTTCGGAATGCCGACGGCATAATCATTGCGTTTTTCTTTTTCATTCGGCATCGCGAAGGCCAGAGCGGGTGCGCCACGTTCGGTCTGCCAGATGCCTTCCATGGCAGCCACCTTTGCCGGCTGATGTTCGAGCGTGTTCAGACCATGCGCATCACCCATGAAAATTTGTACCGGAATCAAGCTTGCCGCGACGAAGATGCTGGTGCGTAATGCGGCAAGTACCGATGGCGTTTTGTCTCCGCGCAAATATTGATAAGCCGACAAGCCTGCAATCAGGAAGCTGGCTGTCAGGCCCGATGCAAGCAACATATGGCCGAAGCGATACGGGAAAGAAGGGTTGAAAATAATGGCCAGCCAATCAGTGGCATGTGCTTGCCCGTTGATCATCACGAAGCCGACCGGCGTTTGCATCCATGAATTCAGAACCAGTATCCAGACTGCCGACATCGTGGTACCGAACGCCACAAGGAACGTCGCTGTCGTATGCATTTTTTCCGATACGCGTTTGCGGCCAAATAACATCACGCCCAGGAAAGTGGCTTCGAGGAAAAATGCGGTGAGCACTTCATAGGCCAGCAATGGGCCGGCGATGTTGCCGACGGTTTTCATATACCCCGGCCAGTTGGTGCCAAACTGGAAACTCATCGTAATGCCGCTGACTACGCCCATGGCGAAGGTAAGGGCAAAGACTTTTACCCAGAAACCATAAGCCTGCATCCATTTTTCATCTTTCGTTTTCAGAAAACGCAATTTGAAAAAAAGCAGAAACCAACCCAATGCGATGGTGATGGTAGGAAACAAAATATGAAATGAAATATTCGCAGCGAATTGGATTCTTGCGAGTGCCAGTGCGTCCATGGTTATCTCTTATGTTAAAGTAATTGCCAGCGCTGCGCCATAACAAATTGTCGCAAGCAAAATCCCCCGGAATGGAATGCTGAACCAGTAAAGTTTTCCCAGCACGACCAGGCTCAGCAGCAAGCTCGCACCCAGAATCAACAAAAATCGGGAAGCAAAAAGAAAGTCGGCATGCCAGATCGCGAGATAGCCGTAAACCATCCCAAAAAAAATCGCGCAAAGACTGTGGCTGGCATTAAAGCCGATCCAGCATTTCCAGATCGTGGTTTCTTTGGTAATGACGGGCGATACGAGCTTCATGTCGGCTTGAAGTTTTGCGTCGCGCGGCGTCAGTTTCGGCCCGAAAAATGTGTAGAGAAGATGCAGTGTTCCCAGCAGCAGGATAATGCCGGCAGAAATGGCGATCAGGATGTTGGCAGTCATGGCATCTGCTCCAGTGCTTGAATGATTAATCTTTTTTGCTGCCGCCAACGAGAGAAATCTTGTCTTTCATTTCCAGCAGCTTGTTTACTTTGCCACCCAGCGCCATCAGGTTAATCAGGGTTTTTGGCGAGAGTTTTCGGACATCGGCAAACCAGGTCGTCATCAATTCCATCAGTTCATACATTTCGCGCATGCGTGCCTGGGCGTGTTGTTCTTCGCCGGATTCCGGCGTTTCCAGTAAAGCGCCGCGCAGCATCGAAAGAGTGGGTTCGACTTCCCGCCGTTGTCGTTCTTCGGCCAGGGTGGTGAAGATGTCCCAGATGTCGCCCGGGGCACTGAAGAAGTCGCGACGGTCATTGGGCAGATGTTCAAGGCGAACCAGACGCCAGGCCATCAATTCTTTCAGGCTCATGCTGACATTTGAGCGCGAAATGCCGAGTTTTTCGGTGATTTCATCGGCATTTAGCGGCCTGTTAGCGACAAATATCAATGCATATATTTGGCCGACAGTGCGATTAATGCCCCAGCGGCTGCCCATTTCACCAAAATGGAGTACGAAACTTTGTGTCAGTGGACTCAGGTTCATTCTGAAGTTTCAGTAATTATTGAAATTTATGAAACGATACGCTTCTACTATTTCAATAGCAATAAGCTCAAACGAAATAAAAATAAATTGGATAACTCAAAAGCGTAGGCGCGCATGCTTGTTGCGCCCAAACAATGTCGAGGCATTCGGGCGCAGCAAGCATGCGGCGCCACTGCGGTATGCGTCAGTCCACGTTCCTGAATTGCTTGGACTTGCTGGCCACCAATGACTTGGCTATCCAGTCGGGCATGTACTTGGTGATCATGGCAATGACTTTGTTAGTGCGCCCTGTAATGACTTTTATTTTGCCGTTTTCGACGGCATCCACTCCGATTCTTGCCACTTGTTCGCTGCTGAGCCAGATGAATTTGGGCAGTTTCGAGATCGATGAGCGCATGCCGTTCACGTCGTGAAACTCGGAATAAGTAAAACCAGGGCAAAGGGCAGTCACATTGACGCCTTTAGGGGCCGTTTCCAGCGCCAGGCATTCTGAAAACCGGATTAGCCAGGATTTGGTGGCGCCGTACATGGTGTGGCCGGCAGATGAGGGGACGATTCCGGCAAGCGAGGCAATATTCAAAATTCGTCCGTGCCCTGCTTTTTCCATTGCAGGCAAATAAAGATGCGTCAACTCGCCAACTGCATGGATCATGACTTGCAGGAAGTCGGCATGGGTTTTCCAATCGGAAGAGAGGTATCGGCCAGGTACGCCATAGCCGGCGTTATTGACCAAGGTATCAACCGCCAGGCCGCGCGCCTGGGTTTCATCGTATAAACGCTTTGGAGCAGAGCGGTCGGCGAGATCGGCGGCAATCACGACGCAGGGCGCGTTCGCGGACAACTCTTTTGCCAGGCTCTCGAGACGATCGGTGCGGCGTGCGGTCAATATCAGGGGTTTGCCGCGACGGCTGTATTCGCGCGCTATCGCTTCGCCTATGCCGCTCGATGCGCCGGTGATGAGAGCGTACTTTTTGTTATCCATGTCATGCCTTGATTTTGCCGAAGATGATGCAAAGAGTATGCTTGACACTTTGCCCAGACTTGAGGATTAAACCATGCGCAAGAAAATTGTGGCAGGTAATTGGAAGCTGCATGGCAGCCGAGTGTTTGCGCGTGAATTGCTGGATGCCGTTATTGCACACCCTGCCGTGGATGGCCCTGAGATAGCCATTCTGCCGCCAATGCCTTATCTCGGTGAGTTGACGGAGCACTATGGAAATTCCGGCCTCGTTTTTGGCTCGCAAGACCATAGCGTTAACGAGCAGGGCGCTTTCACGGGTGAGGTCTCGGCAAAAATGATTCTGGATGTGGGCTGCCGATATGCGCTGGTAGGGCATTCCGAGCGCCGCCATATTCATGAAGAAAGTAACGAATTGGTCGCAGCGAAATTCGCCATCGCCAAAAAAGCCGGTCTGATACCGATATTTTGCGTTGGCGAATCGCTGCATCAGCGGGAGGTCGGCCAGACTGAATGGGCAATCGAGAAGCAAATCAACGCAGTACTGCATGTTTGCGGGCCGCAGGCCTTCGATAAAGCGGTGCTTGCCTACGAGCCGGTCTGGGCCATAGGAACCGGTAAAACAGCCTCTCCCTGGCAAGCCCAGGAAGTCCATGCCTTTATCCGTAGCGAATTACGCGCGCAGGATGCTAAAATTGCGGATTCGCTGCCCATCCTTTACGGCGGTAGCGTCAAACCCGCCAATGCGGCCGAGCTGTTTTCACAGCCGGATGTAGATGGCGGCCTGATTGGGGGCGCTTCATTGGTCGCCCAAGAATTTTTGGCGATCATCGCGGCAGCAAAGCAGTGAATGGTTGATTTAAGGTTGATTTGAATATGTTGGATATATTTTTAAAAGTGTTGTTTGTCCTGGTCGCGTTGACCATGATCGTCATGATCTTGATGCAGCAGGGAACTGGTGCACAAGCCGGTAGCGGTTTTGGTGCAGGCGCCTCGTCTACCGTTTTCGGTGCGCGTGGTTCATCGAACTTCCTTTCCAAGTCGACCCGCAATTTGGCGATTGCATTTTTCGTGCTAAGCCTGTTCATGTCATGGCAATTCAGTCACGCCAAGCGCGCGGTTACCACGGATGCACCGGCGGGTGTGATGTCGGCCGAGGCTGCAAAGCAAGCTGCCGAAAAAGCTCCTGCTTCGGTAGTGCCCCAAGCTCCGACGCTTGCTCCAACAACTGCCAAACCAGATGCATTGACGCCGTCCAGCGTTGTGCCCGCGGCTCCTGCAGTAGCCCCGCCCGCAGCACCTGCAACAGTGCCTGCCGCAACACCAGAAAATAAAGATGCAACAAAACCTGTTCAACAGGGAAGCAAAGCAGCGTAAGCGCTGATATAATTTGTCGGCTTTGTCGCTCAGGCGGCAAAGCCACATTGCCCAGATGGCGGAATTGGTAGACGCACTACCTTGAGGTGGTAGCGATTTAGGTCGTGGGGGTTCGAGTCCCCCTTTGGGCACCACATTGGTTTCACGAGTTGGTTGTTATTGTTACGGACGCATCGCCGTTCAGACGAACGGCGGCATAAACGCGCTTCAGGGCGCAAAGCAGGGGACGCGAGTGCTAAGCGAATATTGGCCCATACTTCTGTTCTTGGCGGTGTCAACCGTCATCGGTATTTCGTTAATGGTACTGGGAAGTCTGTTCGGACCCCAGCGACCTTCAAGCGAAAAACTCTCTCCTTACGAATGCGGCTTCGAAGCTTTTGAAGACGCCCGCATGCAGTTCGATATTCGCTACTACCTGGTAGCGATTCTTTTTATTGCCTTTGATCTTGAAATAGCTTTCGTATTTCCATGGGCGATTATCTTCAGAAGTCTCGGCATGGTTGGCCTGGTTGAAATGGGTATTTTCATGGGCTTGCTGGTGCTTGGCTTTGTCTATATCTGGAAACGGGGAGCGCTCGAATGGGAGTGATACAAACTTTCACGCGCGTAATGAACAACCCGGAGCCCATTGCTTCGGTTGACGATATTTTGCGTCCCGAAGGCGACAACCCATTGCTTGAGCACGGTTTTGTCACTACCAATATCGACACCTTGGTTAATTGGGCACGCACCGGATCCATGTGGCCAATGACCTTCGGTCTTGCCTGCTGTGCTGTTGAAATGATGCACGCGGGTGCCTCGCGTCTTGATCTCGATCGTTTTGGTGTTGTGTTTCGCCCATCGCCGCGTCAATCCGACGTCATGATTGTCGCCGGTACCCTGGTCAATAAAATGGCGCCTGCGCTACGCAAGGTGTATGACCAGATGCCTGAGCCGAAGTGGGTGATTTCGATGGGAAGCTGCGCCAATGGTGGTGGCTACTATCACTATTCCTATTCGGTTGTTCGCGGTTGTGATCGCGTAGTACCGGTAGATGTGTATGTACCAGGTTGCCCGCCGACTGCAGAAGCGCTTGTCTACGGCATCTTGCAGTTGATGAAGAAAATTCGTCGTACCAACACGATTGCCCGATAAGACAGGACGCAACAAACCATGGCAGAACCCATCTTATCGCTGGCAGAAAAACTAAAAGCCCGTTTCGGCGAAAAAGCCTTGCGCGTGATTGAAGCGCGTGATGAAACAACACTTGAAGTGGCGGCAGCGGATTTCAGCATTATCGCAAAAGCATTGCGTGATGAAGAAGATTACCAATTTGATTGTTTGATCGATGTATGCGGCGTCGATTACCTGAGTTATGGCGATGACGAGTGGGAAACCACCGATGTTTCCTCCGAAGGTTTTTCCCGCGGTGTCGATGCCGAAGGTCCGGGCCGTTTTGCCTGGGCCAATCGCCCGCAAGGAGCCGGCCCCGATAATCGTTATGCCGCCGTTGCGCATTTGTTGTCGGTAAAAACCAACAAACGTCTGCGTTTGCGTTGTTTCGCACCGGACAATGGCTTGCCTATCGTGCCGTCTTTGGTTGATCTTTATCCGGTTGCCAACTGGTTTGAACGCGAAGCGTTTGATCTGTTCGGTATCGTTTTCGAAGGCCATCCCGATTTGCGTCGCATTCTTACCGATTATGGTTTTGTCGGTCATCCGTTCCGCAAGGATTTCCCGCTTATCGGCAATGTCGAAGTGCGTTACGACGAAGAAAAAAAACGTGTCGTTTATGAACCAGTCTCGATTGATCCACGTGTCGGCGTACCGCGCGTAATTCGCGAAGACTCCCGCTGGCAACAATCGGCCACCGAGCAAACTGCGCAGGTGAAAAAATGAGCGGCTTACAGGAAATTCGTAACTACACACTGAATTTCGGCCCGCAACATCCGGCCGCCCACGGCGTACTGCGCCTGGTGCTGGAAATGGATGGCGAAGTTGTACAACGTGCCGATCCTCACATCGGCTTACTGCATCGCGGCACCGAAAAACTGGCGGAATCCAAACCGTTCAATCAATCGATCGGCTATATGGATCGTCTCGACTATGTGTCGATGATGTGCAACGAACATGCTTATGTGCGCGCCATCGAAACCCTGATGGGTCTGGAAGTGCCGATTCGTGCGCAATATATCCGCACCATGTTTGATGAAATTACCCGCATCCTGAATCACCTGATGTGGATTGGTTCCAATGGTCTGGATCTCGGTGCGATGGCGGTGTTTTTGTATGCCTTCCGTGAACGCGAAGAATTGATGGACTGCTACGAAGCGGTTTCCGGCGCACGTTTGCATGCCACTTACTATCGTCCCGGTGGCGTCTACCGCGATCTGCCGGACACCATGCCGCAGTACAAGGAATCCCCCTGGCGCAAAGGCGATGAACTCAAACGCGTGAATGCCTGGCGCGAAGGTTCGTTGCTGGATTTCATTGATGCATTTACCGATGATTTTCCGCGCCGTGTCGACGAATACGAAACCTTGCTGACCGACAACCGCATCTGGAAACAACGTACAGTGGGCATCGGCGTTGTCTCTCCCGAAATGGCAAAAGCCTGGGGCATGAGTGGCCCGATGTTGCGCGGTTCCGGCGTTGCCTGGGATTTACGCAAGAAGCAGCCTTATGCCGCCTACGACAAAGTGGATTTTGATATTCCGGTTGGCGTACAGGGCGATTGCTATGACCGTTACCTGGTGCGCGTCGAAGAGATGCGTCAGTCCAATCGCATCATCAAGCAATGCGTCGAATGGCTGAAACGTAATCCCGGCCCGGTCATGACCAGAAATTTCAAGGTATCTCCGCCATCGCGCGAAGAAATGAAAGATGACATGGAAGCGCTGATCCATCATTTCAAATTGTTCACCGAGGGTTATTCGGTGCCGGCTGGCGAAGTGTATAGCGCCGTTGAAGCGCCGAAAGGCGAATTTGGTGTTTACATGATTTCAGACGGTGCCAACAAACCATTCCGTCTGAAAGTGCGTGCGCCGGGCTTTGCCCATCTTTCTTCGATGGATGCCATTGTGCGTGGCCACATGCTGCCCGACGTGGTGGCGATGATTGGTACATATGACATCGTCTTCGGCGAAATAGATCGTTAAGGAAAACAGAACCGATGAAGGCTACTGGTAATTTCGCAGCGTGTCTGGATGTCGACCCCATGGTCGCATTGACTGCGCATACGCGTGAACACATCGATCATTGGGTGGCGAAATTTCCGCCGGATCGCAAACGCTCGGCCGTGATTCAGGGCTTGATGGCAGCACAGGAACAAAACGGCGGCTGGCTGACCGATGAGTTGATGGCGGCTGTTGCAAAATATCTGGATATTCCACCGGTATGGGCATACGAAGTTTCCACTTTCTATTCGATGTTCGATCTGCAACCTGTCGGTAAACACAAAGTCGCGATTTGCACCAATATCAGCTGCTGGTTGAACGGCGCGGAAGATTTGGTCAGGCATGCCGAGAAAAAGCTCGGTTGCAAAAACGGCAGCACGACGGCAGATGGCCGCATCACCTTGAAAATTGAAGAAGAGTGCCTGGCCGCGTGTGCCGGTGCGCCGATGATGGTCATTGATGGCCATTATCACGAGCGCCTGACGCCTGCGAAGATGGATGAACTCTTCGACGGACTGAAGTAAGGACGAAACGATGGCTCATAACGAACATCTCGGCCCGGTTGGCCCTGCGCCGCAAGAACACAGTGTGGTTTACACCACGCTGCATTTCGACAAGCCATGGTCATACGAGAATTACATCAAGACCGGTGGCTATTCGGCGTTGAAAAAAATTCTGGCCGAAAAAATTCCACCGGAACAAGTCGTGGACATGGTCAAGCAAAGCGGCCTGCGTGGCCGTGGCGGCGCAGGCTTCCCGACCGGCTTGAAGTGGAGCTTCATGCCGCGTTCGGCACCCGGGCAAAAATATATCCTGTGCAACTCGGATGAATCCGAGCCGGGTACTTGCAAGGATCGCGACATTCTTCGTTACAACCCGCATGCCGTTGTCGAAGGCATGGCAATTGCCTGCTATGCAACTGGTTGCACGAAAGCCTACAACTATATGCGTGGTGAATTTCACCATGAGCCGTATGAGCATTTCGAGGAGGCTTTGAAAGATGCTTACGCGAATGGTTGGTTAGGCAGCAATGTTCAAGGTTCCGGTATTGATATCGATATCTGGAGCGCACTTGGCGCTGGCGCCTACATCTGCGGCGAAGAGACCGCGATGATGGAATCGCTGGAAGGCAAAAAAGGCCAGCCGCGTTACAAGCCACCATTCCCGGCCAACTATGGTTTGTTCGGCAAGCCGACAACGATCAACAACACCGAAACCTATGCTTCCGTACCTGCGATTATTCGCAACGGTGCCGAATGGTTTTTGAATCTGGGCAAACCGAATAATGGCGGCCCGAAAATATTTTCAGTCTCCGGCCATGTCAATAATCCGGGTAATTTTGAAGTTCGTCTGGGGACATCATTTGCAGACTTGCTGGCTTTGGCCGGCGGCGTTCGCGGCGGACGTAAATTGAAGGCGGTGATTCCCGGCGGTTCATCGATGCCGGTATTGCCGGCCGATACCATGATGGCCTGCACCATGGATTACGACTCGATCCAGAAAGCCGGTTCCGGTCTCGGTTCGGGTGCCGTCATCGTGATGGATGAAACCGCCTGCATGGTGCGCGCTTGCCAACGCATCGCCCGTTTCTATTACAAGGAAAGTTGCGGCCAATGCACGCCGTGCCGTGAAGGTACCGGCTGGATGTATCGCATCCTGACCCGCATCGTCGAAGGCAAGGCCACCATGGATGATTTGCATATGCTCAAAGGCGCTGCTGGCCAAATTGAAGGTCACACCATTTGCGCATTTGGCGAAGCGGCAGCCTGGCCCGTGCAAGGCTTCCTGCGTCATTACTGGAATGAATTCGAATATGCCATCGTCAACAAGCGTTTCCTCGTTGATGATGAGCAAGCCGGCACTGTGGAGAAAGCAGCATGAGTGCTCAACCCACCAACCCAGCGACTCCGCCAGATTCGGTCAATATTGAAATCAATGGCGTACCAATGTTGGCGCCTAAGGGTTCAATGATCATTCACGCCGCCGATAAAGCCGGCATGGCGATTCCCCGTTTCTGTTATCACGAAAAACTGCCGATTGCCGCCAATTGCCGTATGTGTCTGGTCGATGTGGAGAAAATGCCGAAACCGGCACCAGCCTGTGCCACGCCAGTCATGGAAGGCATGAAGGTTTACACGCAAACCAAACGTGCGCTGGATGCCCAACGCAACGTGATGGAATTCCTGTTGATCAACCATCCGCTCGACTGTCCGATCTGTGACCAGGGCGGCGAGTGCGAACTGCAGGATGTGTCGATGGGCTATGGCCGTTCTGTATCGCGTTATGTCGATCGCAAACGCGTCGTCAGCGATGAAGATATGGGCCCGTTGGTCGCTACCGACATGACGCGTTGCATCCAATGCACGCGCTGCGTCCGTTTTACTGCCGATATTGCCGGCACGTTTGAACTGGGCGGCATGAATCGCGGTGAGCGTCTTGAAATTGGCACCTACGACGGCAAGCCGTTGATGACCGAATTGTCCGGCAATGTCATCGATGTTTGTCCGGTCGGTGCATTGACCAACAAGGTGTATCGTTACAAAGCGCGTGCATGGGAACTAACTGCACGCGACAGCGTCGGCTACCACGACGCACTGGGTTCAAACATGTTTCTGCACGTTCACCGCAATGAAGTTGTCCGTGGCGTGCCGCGCGATAACGAAGCCGTGAATGAATGCTGGTTGTCGGATCGTGATCGTTATTCGCATGAAGGTTTGTATGCCGCCGATCGCGCGATGCAACCGATGTTGCGTGAAGGTGATGAATGGCGCGTTGCGACGTGGGACGAAGCGCTGAATGCAACGGCTGAAATTCTGAAAGCCCCGCAGGCAAATGATGTTGGCGTGCTGGTACATCCGGCGACTTCGAACGAAGAGGGCGCTGCGCTGGCCGGATTGGGTTTTGCCAATATCGACCACCGCCTGAAACAACTCGACTTTGCCGATGATGCGGTTGCCGAACCATTCGGAATGTCGGTTGCCGATTTGGAAAAAGCAAAAGTGGTCTTGATCGTCGGCAGCAATATCCGTCACGAAATTCCATTGCTGCATCAACGTTTGCACAAGGCAGGCAAGCGCGGCCAAAAAGTTTTCGTGATCAACCCGGTTGATTTCGAATTCACTTTTGCCTTGGCCGGAAAACAAATCGTCAAGCCATCGTTATTGGCGAAAACCGTTAAAAACATTTCCAGTGAAAATGCTGCCTTGTTCGATGCATTGAAATCGGCCGAAGGTAACGCGGTAATCTTGCTCGGCGAATTGTCGGAAAATCATGCACAGGCTTCGCAAATCCATGCGGCGGTTCGTGATTTGGCTGCTGCTACCGGAGCGAAAATCAATCGCATCCCGCAAGGCGCCAATGCCGTCGGTTTGACGCAATATGGCGTGTTGCCTGCAAGTAATGCAAGAAACGCTGCTGCAATGTTGAACGATTCAATGTCTGCTTACGTCTTGTACGGAGTTGAACCGCAATATGATTTCGCCAATAACGCCCGGGCATTGAAGTCCCTGTCGAAATCAAAAGTAGTGGCCTTTACCGCGTTTGCGTCGGAACACCTGAAGTCGGTAGCTAATGTGATTTTGCCGATTGGCGCGTTGCCCGAATTGGAAGCATCGCTCACGAATCTGGATGGTGTTACGCAATACACTTCGGCTGCCGGTAAATTGCCGGGTGAAGCGCGTGCCGGTTGGCGCGTGCTACGCGCACTTGCAGATAAAATGAATCTGAAAGGATTCGATTACACGGATTTAAGTGGTCTTCGTGCCCAGCTCAAACCTCTGGTACGACAATCCGGTGTCGGCGTGTCTTCGCAAGAAGCTGATTTTGCTTCGGGTGAGCTGGAACGTATCGTCAGCACGCCAATATATCGCGGTGATGCCGTATTACGCCGTGCAGCTTCATTGAACGAACACGTCCTGACTCAAGGTGCACACGCTGTTTTGCATCCGGAAGAAGCCCTGGCTCGCGGAGTTTCCGAGGGTGTCGTCGTCAAGCTTGGCGATGGAAACGGTTCCACTACATTGCCGATAAAGATATCGACAAGAGTGCCGACAGGTGCGGTCTGGGTTGAATCGGATTATGAAGCTACGGCACCGCTGTCGGTTACCGCCGGCCTTGCATTGGTGAGGGCATAATCGTGCTGGAACTTATTGCAAGCATTCGCGAATTCTTCCTGACCTTCGGTTCTTTCGGACTCGTGGTATGGACTCTGATCAAGATTCTGGTCGTCACCTTGCCATTGATTATCTCGGTGGCGTTCTACACCCTGCTTGAACGCAAAGTGATTGGCTGGATGCATGTTCGCCAGGGACCACAGTTTATCGGCGGTATCTTTGGCATCGGTTTTATCCAGGCCTTCGCCGATGTATTCAAGATGCTGTTCAAGGAATTGATTCTTCCGAGCAGTGCCAGTCCGTTTTTGTATCGTCTTGCACCGTTGATTGCGCTGGCTCCAGCTTTTGCCGCATGGGCTGTTATTCCATTTAGCGATGGCATGGTATTGGCGAACGTCAACGCTGGCTTGCTGATGTTGCTCGCGCTCACTTCGATGAGCGTCTACGGCATCATTCTCGCCGGCTGGGCTTCGAACTCGAAATACGCCATGCTTGGCGCATTGCGTTCTGCCGCACAAGTGGTGAGTTACGAGATCGCCATGGGTTTTGCATTGGTGGGCGTATTGGTGGCTGCCGGCAGCATGAACCTGACCGACATCGTCAATGCCCAGGCAGGCGACCAGGGTTTTCTGGAATGGTTTGCGGTTCCCTTGTTCCCCTTGTTCATTATTTATTTTATATCCGGCGTTGCCGAAACCAATCGTGCGCCGTTCGACGTTGCCGAAGGCGAATCCGAAATCGTTGCCGGTTTCCACGTTGAATATTCCGGTTCGGCTTTCGCCATTTTCTTCCTGGCCGAATACGCCAACATGATTCTGGTGAGTTTCCTGGCTTCCTTGCTGTTCCTCGGCGGCTGGTTGTCACCATTCCCGAGTTCGTGGGGTTCGATAAGCCACCCGTGGTTTGGCTGGTTATTCATCAAGGCATTCGTGTTTGCATTTTCTTTCGTCTGGTTCCGCGCGAGTTTTCCGCGTTACCGCTACGATCAAATCATGCGCCTAGGCTGGAAAGTATTTATTCCGCTCACCATTTTCTGGATTTTCGTGACGGCCCTGATGGCATACAACAATATTTTCGTAATCGGGAGCTAAGGCAATGTCGCGCATCATTAGCTACCTTAAAAGCCTGTTGCTGATTGAGTTCATCAAAGGCATGTGGTTGACCTTGAAGTACATGTTCAAGCCGACCTATACGGTGAATTATCCGTTTGAAAAATTCCCGCAGTCGCCACGCTTTCGCGGCCTGCATGCCTTGCGTCGTTACCCCAACGGCGAAGAACGCTGCATTGCCTGCAAACTTTGCGAAGCGGTTTGTCCGGCATTGGCCATCACGATTGATTCCGAACCGCGCGCCGATGGCCAGCGCCGTACCACGCGCTATGAAATTGATTTGTTCAAATGTATTTACTGCGGTTTCTGTGAAGAAAGCTGCCCGGTCGATTCGATCGTGGAAACCCATATCCATGAATATCATTTTGAAAAACGCGGCGAAAACATTGTCACCAAAGACAAGCTTTTAGCCATTGGCGATCGTTTTGAATCCGAAATCGCGGCCCGCCGGGCTGCCGATGCGGCTTACCGCTGAGGACCTGACGATGACTCCTGAATTGATCGCATTCTGGGCTTTTTTCACCATCACCGTTTTGGCGGCGGTTGGCGTTATCAGTTTGAAAAATCCGGTACATGCCACGCTGAGCCTCGTGCTGACGTTTTTTACCACTGCCTGCCTGTGGTTATTATTGCAGGCCGAGTTTCTTGGTATCACGCTCATCCTCGTCTATGTCGGCGCCGTGATGGTTTTGTTCCTGTTCGTCGTGATGATGCTGGATATCAACACCACGCCGTTGCGCGAAGGTTTCGCCAAATATTTTCCAGTCGGCATGCTCGTTGCTGCCATCATGCTGGTTGAAATTCTCGGCCTGCTGGGCTTGAAAGAAAGTGCAGGCTGGCCAACGCTTTCGGCGACTGATCCGGCAACCGCATTGGGTAAAAGTAATATCCAGTGGATTGGCGAGGCGTTGTTTACTCGTTTCATGCTGCCATTTGAAATTGCTGCCGTCATTCTGACGGTCGCCATTGTGGTCGCTGTGTTGCTGACCTTGCGTCGTCGCACCGGCACCAAGACTCAAGATCCTTCGAAGCAGGTCATGGTGCGTCGCGAAGATCGCGTGCGCCTGGTCAAGATGAAAGCGGAATCCAAGCAGGAGTCGTCACCATGATTGGCCTGAATCATTATTTGTTGCTGGGCGCGGTTCTTTTCAGCCTGAGCATCGCCGGCATCATCATCAATCGTAAAAATGTCATCGTGCTTTTGATGTGCATCGAATTGATGCTGCTTGGCGTAAACGTGAATTTCATTGCCTTCTCGCGTTTCAACGGTGAAGTCTCGGGTCAGGTATTCGTATTTTTCATTCTCACCGTGGCTGCCGCCGAAGCTGCAATCGGACTGGCAATCCTGGTCACGCTGTTCCGTAATCGCCGCACGATCAATGTGGCCGAGCTGGATTCTCTGAAGGGCTGATGCTGATGGATTCTTTGCAACTCTCCACCACGGCTTTGCTGATAATCGCATTGGCACCACTCGTTGGTGCCGCGATTGCCGGCTTATTCGGAAAACTGGTTGGCCGTACAGGCGCCCATGCCGTTACCATTATCGGCGTTGCGCTCAGCTGCGTACTTTCCTGCCAGGTGCTGTACCAACTCTACACCGGCCACGCGTTACCGTTTAACAAGAATATTTACACTTTCTACCAGATCGGACAATATTCCGCGCATATCGGTTTCATGGTCGATAATCTCACGGCGATGATGATGGTGGTCGTCACTTTCGTATCCTTGCTGGTGCATGTTTACACCATCGGCTACATGAAAGATGACGCAGGCTATCAGCGTTTCTTCAGCTACATTTCATTGTTTACCTTTTCCATGCTGATGCTCGTCATGAGCAACAACTTCCTGCAGTTGTTCTTTGGCTGGGAAGCGGTCGGATTGGTATCGTATTTATTGATCGGTTTCTGGTTCACGCGACCAACGGCCATTTTTGCGAATCTGAAAGCCTTTCTGGTAAACCGGGTAGGCGACTTTGGTTTCCTGTTGGGTATCGCCGCCATTTTGTATGCTTACGGCACTCTGGATTACGCCGACGTATTCACCAGATTAAGCACCAACGCCCACGCGATAATGACCTACATCCCGGAATGGAGTCCGACGGTATTCGGCCATACATTCCATGTTCTGGATCAGCACGGTACTGAAGTCATTACTTTCATCTGTATTTGCCTGTTCATTGGCGCGATGGGTAAGTCTGCACAGGTGCCGTTGCATGTCTGGCTGCCCGATTCGATGGAAGGCCCGACTCCGATCTCGGCATTGATTCACGCCGCCACAATGGTTACCGCCGGTATCTTCATGGTGGCGCGCATGTCGCCGATGTTTGAACTCAGCGAAACGGCCTTGCAGTTTGTCTTGTTCATCGGTGCAACGACGGCTTTCTTCACCGGTTTGATGGGCATCGTTCAAAACGACATCAAGCGTGTCGTTGCCTATTCGACTTTGTCGCAACTGGGCTACATGACGGTTGCGCTCGGCGTGTCTGCCTATAGCGGTGCGGTATTCCATTTGATGACGCATGCATTCTTCAAGGCCTTGCTGTTCCTGGCTGCCGGTTCGGTGATTATCGGCATGCACCATGAGCAGGACATGCGCAAAATGGGCGGCCTGAAAAAATACATGCCGATTACCTATTGGACTTGTTTGATCGGTACCCTGGCCTTGACCGGCTTTCCGTTCTTTGCCGGTTACTATTCGAAAGACATGATTATCGATGCGACCCATCTTGCTGCCGAAGAGGGCGGTTGGGTGAACCAGTATGCCTACTGGTCGGTGTTGCTTGGTGTATTCATTACGAGTTTCTACAGTTTCCGTTTGTTGTATCTGACTTTCCATGGCGAAGAGCGCTTCCGTGACAATGTCCATGCCGATGAGGATCATGCCCATAATGCGCACGCGACAGATGTGCATGCACATGCAGAAGTGGCGCACGACGAACATGCACAAGATACACACGCGCAAGATGAGCACCACGACGATCATGCCGATGACCATCATCATGGCCCCCATGTTCCGCATGAATCTCCACTGGTCGTAACACTGCCTCTGATTCTTTTGGCCATTCCTTCGGTAATCATCGGTTTTCTGACAGTCGGTCCGATGTTGTTCGGTGATTTTTTCACTGGTCCGATTACGGTTAATCACTCGCACGAGTGGTTCAGTACGATAGCCGAAGAGTTTGGCGGAAAAGATTCAATCGCCCTGCGCATGGGTCTGCATTTCTTCATGGCACCGGCATTCTGGCTGGCCTTCTCCGGTTTTGCTTTGGCAACCTACATTTATTTGTTCAATATCGGTGTTGCCGAGAAGTGCCGGAAAATTTTCGCACTGCCTATTCGAGTTCTCGAAAACAAGTATGGCTTTGATGATTTGTGGATCAAGGGTTTTGCCGGCGGCGGTATCGCACTGGGCAAGGCAGCTGCAAAATATATTGATACAAAAATTATCGACGGTGTATTTGTCGATGGTACCGCGACGCTAATTGATAGAACCGCAGGTTTTGCACGCCAAATCCAAAGCGGCCGTTTGTACATTTATGCCTTTGCCATGATTCTGGGTCTCATCGTCTTGTTGGCGATGCTGGCCAGAAATCTTGGCGTGTAAGTACTGGGGAAGTTAGGATGGATTTTAAATTGCCACTGCTGAGCCTTTTAATCTGGTTACCGATTATTGGTGGCGGGCTGACGCTTTTTTTCAGTGACAAGAACGCCACGCAGGCTAAATGGTTTGCTTTGCTCGTTGCGCTGATTACCCTGGCACTGGGTGTTCCGCTTTATCACCAGTTTGATCTGGTGGCACCCGGCATGCAGTTTGTTGAATCGCATCAGTGGATTCCGAGCTTCAATATTTTCTACAATCTTGGTGCCGACGGTATTTCGATTGCCCTGATTTTACTGACGGTCTTTACCTCGGTACTGGTGCTGATTGGCGCCTGGAATTCGATTGAAAAACGCGTACCGCAATATTTTGCCGCTTTCCTGATTCTCGAAGGTTTGATGGTGGGCGTGTTCTGTGCCATGGATGCGGTACTGTTCTATGTGTTTTTCGAAGGCATGCTGATTCCGATGTTCATCATCATCGGTGTCTGGGGCGGTCCACGCCGTGTCTACGCCAGCATCAAGTTCTTCCTGTTCACCTTTCTTGGATCGGTGTTCATGTTGATTGGCCTGGTGTATCTGTATCTAAAATCCGGCAGCTTCCAGTTATCCGATTGGTACCACTTGTCACTGAGCGCAGAAGAGCAAATGTGGCTGTTCTTCGCTTTCCTTGCAGCATTTGCCGTCAAGATACCCATGTTCCCGGTGCACACATGGTTGCCCGATGCCCACGTCGAAGCGCCGACTGCCGGTTCGGTAGTGCTGGCCGCCATCATGTTGAAAATCGGTGGATACGGATTTATTCGTTTTACCTTGCCGATTTTGCCGGACGCAGGACACGAGTACGCCTGGCTGGTAATTTTGTTGTCGCTGATTGCCGTGGTCTATATCGGGCTTGTGGCTCTCGTGCAGCAGGACATGAAAAAACTGATTGCCTATTCATCGATTGCACATATGGGCTTTGTCACGCTTGGTACCTTCATCGCCTTCAGCCTGATTAAGGACAATGGCAATACCGATGCGGCAGCGCTCGGCCTGCAAGGTGCGATGGTGCAAATGATTTCGCATGGTTTTATTTCCGGCGCCATGTTCAGTTGTGTCGGCGTGTTGTACGACCGTATGCACAGTCGAATGATCAAAGATTACGGTGGCGTGATCAACACGATGCCCTGGTTTGCCGGCTTGTTCGTGTTTTTTGCGATGTCCAATGCAGGTTTGCCAGGTACCTCGGGTTTCGTTGGCGAATTCATGGTGATCATGGCGGCGTTCCAGCAATCGCCCGTGACGGCATTCTTCGCCGCCATGACCTTGATTCTGGGTGCTGCCTATACCTTGTGGATGGTGAAGCGCGTAATTTTTGGCGCGGTTGCCAACCACCATGTCGCCGAGTTGAAAGATATCAATGGACGTGAAGTGCTGATGTTGTTGCTGTTTGCCGCTGGTGTCCTCGCGCTGGGCGTTTATCCCAAACCCTTGACTGATTTGATGGATAGCTCCGTCACCCAACTCATCACTCAATTAAGCACTTCCAAGTTGTAAGGAATCCAGATGCTACCCACAACATTTGTCATGGCTGATTTGCATACCGCTACCCCGGAACTATTCATGTGCGGGTCGGCGTTTGCAATTTTGATGCTGGATTTATTCATATCACCACAGCGTCGTGGCCTGATTCATTTCCTTTCAATTCTGGTTCTGGTTGCAGCGGCGGTATTGACGGCGCGTGATATGGCAACCGTGCAAACATTTGCCTTCAGCAATAGTTTTGTTCGCGATATCGCCAGTGATGTCTTGAAGATGGTGTTGTATCTGGTGAGCGCATTCAGCCTGATCTATGCCAAGCCGTATCTGATCGATCGAGACTTGTTCAAGGGCGAGTTTTATGCACTCGCACTATTCTCGGTGCTGGGCATGATGTTGATGATTTCGGCCGGCAGCATGGTGACCTTGTATCTTGGCCTGGAATTGCTTGCATTAAGTTCCTATGGTCTGGTGGCAATGGACCGCGATAATCGTCTGGCATCCGAAGCTGCGATGAAATACTTCGTACTGGGTGCCTTGGCATCGGGTTTGCTGTTGTATGGCATGTCGATGATTTATGGTGCCACCGGCAGCCTGCAACTGCAGGAAATCTATGACGCATCGAGCTCGGGCAACAACCAGAACATGTTGCTGCTCGGTGTGGTGTTCATGCTGGTGGGTATTGCATTCAAATTTGGCGCAGCGCCATTCCATATGTGGCTGCCGGATGTTTACCAGGGTGCGCCGACTGCCGTTACTTTGTTGATTGCGGCTGCACCAAAACTGGCGGCTTTTGGCATGGCGTATCGCTTGCTGGAATCTGGTGTTGGCACAGCCGATGGTCAATGGCGCGATATGGTTGCCTACATCGCGGCGCTGTCGCTGATAGTCGGGAATCTGCTCGCATTGGTGCAGACCAATCTCAAGCGACTTTTGGCGTATTCCACCATCTCGCATGTCGGCTTTTTATTCATGGGTTTGGTGAGTGCAGACAATACCGGCTATAGCGCAGCGATGTTCTATGCCATTTCCTATTCCGTAATGTCGGCTGCTGCGTTCGCTGCCATCATTACCTTGTCGCGAAAAGGTTTTGAAGCCGAAGAAGTATCGGATTTTCGCGGCCTGTGGCAGCACAATCCATTCCACGCCCTGATGGTGCTTTTCGTCATGGCATCGCTTGCCGGTGTTCCGCCATTCCTTGGCTTCTGGGCAAAGTTGGCGGTCATCAAGGCAGCGTTGTTTGGTGGTTATGCGTGGCTTGCAATTCTCAGTGTGGTGGCAGCGGTTGTCGGTGCGTTTTACTACCTGCGCATCATTCGTGCGATGTTCTTCGAAGAACCGAAAAGCGAAGCGCCGCGTCTGCATCCAGATAGCCATTTGAAAATTGCATTTGCCATCAATGCACTTGCACTACTGGTGATGGGTATCCTCGCAGAACCCATTTTGTCGTGGTGCCAGCAGGCGTTTCCGGTCTAATTTTGCAGGAACGACGCAAGTCGGGATGCGGCGATAAAATGGACATCGAGACTGCCTACAACGACTGGTCATCGACTTACGATCAAGATCGAAATCTCACACGCGATCTTGATCAGCAAGTGACGCGTGCCGCATTCAGGAACCAGCGTTACAACAACACGCTTGAACTGGGTTGTGGCACGGGTAAAAACACCGAGCTGTTATCGAACATTTCCAAAACAGTGCATGCGCTGGATTTTTCCGAGGGCATGATTCAACAAGCGAGGCAAAAACTGGTGTCGGAAAATGTCAGATTCACCAGGACGGATTTGACCCGGCCCTGGCCTGCTGAAGATGCAGGGCATGATTTAATCATCTGCAATCTGGTGCTGGAACATATCGAAGATCTTTCCTTCATTTTCAGCGAAGCCTTTCGTTGTTTGCAAAAATACGGCTGGTTTTATGTTTCCGAATTGCATCCGTTCCGGCAGTATCAAGGTGGCAAGGCAAGGTTTCAGCGCGGCGAGTCGGTAACGGAAGTCGCCGCTTATATGCACCATATTTCTCAGTTTCTGCAGGCCGCGACAAGCCATCAGTTGAAGCTTGAAAGTTTCAATGAACACTGGCATCAGGATGATGAAGGAAAGCCGCCGCGACTTGCGACTTTTCTGTTTAAAAAACAATAGGCGGCAACACGCCTATCCCTGACGGTTTTACGGCGAAAACCGGAAGGTTCTTGTTATTGTCCGGGGTTCATCCAGTGGCCGGTACTTCCACGATCTTAGTGCCGACTGCACGCTGCGTTCGAAAACACCGCGCGGACTGGCGCTGATAATCCTGATATTGCTGAGGCTGCCATCGGTATTAATGGTGAACGAGGCAACTACCTGGCCGGTAATTTGGGCGCGCAGCGCTTCGGTTGGATAGTCTGGCTCGGGCGTGCGGATGGATACCAGTTGCTGCGGGCCGGCCCTCGCAAGCTCGACTTGTTCAGGACGCGCCGGTTCGGGTAATGGATTAACTGGCGGGGTGATCACGGATGGTCTTACAGTATCCGGCTTTGCAATGGTCTTCCGGAGTTCGGGCCGCGGCAACATTGTCTGCGGTGTGGAGACTGCTTTTCCGATATCTGGTTTTTCTGCAGCAACAGCTGCAGTCGCGGACTCCGCTATGGTGGTGCTTGCGAGTTTCGCACGACGCTTCTGTGATTCCCTGCGGAGCGCTTCCGCATCGGCAACTTGCGCGTCGAGCGTTAAAGCACTTGCTATCAAACCATCCGCTTCATCCAGGGCATTGGTCTGTAAAAGTTGTCGAGCCTGATTAATCCGGCTACTGGCCTCGGCCGTAGCTTTTGCCGGTTGCTGTGATAGTTGGACAAATGTCGCTCGACTACCACAGTCGATACGTACGCTCTCCAGCGCCGCTCCTGCTTGCATCGGCAGGCCACGGGCGAGTAAATCCGTCGCTTCGGCTTCCGATTTTTCGCAGACTTTTACTTTGGCCTGCCCGTTTTCGATCAGCACTTTGATTGCTTGCAGTTGCACCAATTGGTCGTTGAAGCATTGAGTCTCGGCTTCGTGGGCACCCGCGGCTGCCCGGTCAAAATCCCTGACTGTCAAAGCAGCTTGCGCCCCGGATAATAATGCTGTGCAGCGCTGTGCAATATCTTGAGGTTTTTCACCGCTAAATTGCCAAACGGCAAAACCTACTGCGCCAGCGATCAAGAGCGTGATCAGCGAAATGATCAAACCCCGGTTACCGCCAGACTTCCTCGATGGTTTTGTCGGAGTTTTGGCCTGTACTTCATAGGCCGACAGGAAATCCGAGACACGCACCGGTACCTGCCCGGGCTCTGAAGGCGGGGAGACTGCTGGTCGCTTAGTTGTCAATGAAGCCGATGGCGGCACACTTGCTCGGGCGGCTGGCGCTTCTTCCGATGCGCGGGAAGGTTTGAATGCAATAACCAAAGGTTCTGGCGCAAGCTCAGGAATAGGCTCAGGAATAGGCTCGGGAACAGGCTCGGGAATAGGCTCGGGAATAGGCTCAGGAACAGGTTCAGGAATAGGCTCAGGAATAGGCTCAGGAATAGGCTCAGGAATAGGCTCAGGAATAGGCTCGGGAATAGGCTCAGGAATAGGCTCAGGAATAGGCTCAGGAATAGGCTCAGGAATAGGCTCAGGAATAGGCTCAGGAATAGGCTCAGGAACAGGCTCGGGAATAGGCTCAGGAACAGGTTCGGGAATAAGTGCAGATTCGGGTATCGAGGGCTTTGCGACAACTTCCTGCGGAAGTAATTTGTCCTTGAGCGATGCCACAACGGAAACGGCGATTTCATCCTGGACTGCAAAGACATCGATCAATTGCCGGTCGTAGGTTTCCGACCACAGATGAAAGCCGTCTATGACCTTGAGTAGCTGCACGGAGACACGGATACGCTCTCCCAATTTGCGCACGCTGCCTTCGAGTACTGTCGCTACTTTCAGTTCGCGACCGATTTCCGCCAGAGTGGCGTTCTTGTGTTTAAAGCTGAAGGACGATGTGCGGCCTGCGACATGCAGGTTGGGTATCTTGGCCAGTAGATTGAGTACTTCTTCCGACAATCCGTCGGCAAAATATTCCTGATCTTTTGCCTGGCTCATATCGGCGAATGGCAATACGGCAATGGATGCCGCTACCGAAGTTTGGCCTGAGGACGGCAAACCACGCGGTGTGGCCATCGCTACGGTCATGGCGGGTGTCAGAGTGATGTGGGCATCAATCCAGCGTACGACTTCGGCACCGTTTTGCAGGCGTCCGGACGGCTCCTTGGCCAACAATGCATCCAGTAGTTCCTGCAGATAGGCAAAAGAAGGTGGCAGACGTGGAATGGCGGCATTTAAATGCTGCATGCCAATCGCCCAGCCATCGGTACCGTGATAGGGGAACTCCCCAATCAGCAATTGGTAGAACACGATACCGAGGCTATATAAATCGCTGCGCCCGTCACCACGTTCACCGCGCAATTGCTCCGGACTCATATAGTGCGGTGTGCCGACGCTGGTGCCTTCGCGAGTCAGGCCAATTTGCGATTCGGCGGCATGCGCGATGCCGAAATCCGAAAGCACGCAACTGCCATCGGTACGCTGCAAAATATTTTCCGGTTTCACGTCGCGATGGCAAACGCCTTGTCGATGTGCGTAATCAAGTGCGCCGGCGATGTCGCGAATAATCCGAAATACGGCCTTGGGGTCCATATGGCCGCGCGCCAACTGCGCGACAGTGCCGCCGGGCTCATAGGCGATCGACATATAAGGTGTGCCGTCATGCACGCCGACATCGTGGATAGCGACAATTTGCGGGTGATGCAGTTTGGCGGCGATGCGGGCTTCACGTAAAAAACGTTCGGTCGCAATCGGGTCTTGAGCCAGGGCAGGGGAGAGAATCTTGAGTGCTACTTCGCGTCCCAACGACTGTTGCACGGCCAAATAGACCGTAGCCATCCCGCCCTGTCCCAGGGGACGCAGGATGGTATAGCCGGGGATCTCGATCATTGGGCAACCCCTATGACACGTAGCGATTCAGCTTAATATAAACCTAAATCAAGGACAACAAAGAAAGGTCAGGAAGAAGCGCAAAAATGAAAAGCCAAATCAGGAAGCAAAAAATATTGCCGTAATGACAAAATATGTCGGCGCAGAGCACTGTCGGTGCAGGAATGCGTATGCTGAAACGCAGCTATGTCGTGCAAAGCCAAGTTTTACTTGCGCGAATTTCTCCCAAGCCGCTATAATCGCGGTTCACTGCTGCGGGGTGGAGCAGTCTGGCAGCTCGTCGGGCTCATAACCCGAAGGTCGTAGGTTCAAATCCTACCCCCGCTACCAGTTTCTAAGTAATCGAGCGTATGCGAAATTACTCGGGCTTATTCCTGATGAGTTGTTATGCATCAAGAAAACCGGAACCTGGATGTACCGGAAAGGGGCCTTATGGCCCTTTTTT